>Ga0183098_10054_pt1 | contig 494122 bp, 447 predicted proteins | sample BioMet9_FD_128884 | JGI IMG/M metagenome (GOLD analysis project Ga0183098, IMG submission 128884) | Microbial communities from bioreactor (seeded with sewage sludge) at Lawrence Berkeley National Lab, California, USA - Biofuel... | ecosystem: Engineered > Bioreactor > Anaerobic > Unclassified ...
CGCTACCACTGGGTACGGGAAAACGAGCCGGAGGTCTTCCGGAATACCTGCAAATGGCTCGACGCCAAGGAATATCTCACCTCCCGCGCGACCGGCAGAATGATCGCCAGCCGCGACGACGCCTACATGACCTTCCTCTACGACGTGAAAAAGGGCTGCTGGAGCGAAGATCTCTGCCGGATGCTCGACATCCGGATGGAGCATCTCCCGGCGCTCTGCAACGCGACCGACGTGGTCGGCGGCCTTCTCCCCGGCCCGGCGGAGGAGCTCGGCCTGCTGCCCGGCACCGCCGTCATCGCGGGCGGCAGCGACGTGAGCCTGTGCCAGGTCGGCTCGGGCAGCCTGCTGCCCGGCGACGTGAACATCTGCTCGGGCACCTCCGGCTGGGTCTGCACGACCATCGACCGCCTCTGCCTCGACGTGCCGCATTCGGTCGCGAGCATCGTGGGCGCGGACCCGGAGAACTATCTCTACTGCGCCGACTGCGAGACGGCCGGCAAGTGCCTGGAATGGGTGAAGGAGCGCCTGAGCGGCACGCAGCTCGGCAGCTACGACGAGCTGATCGACTCCATCCGGGACGTTCCGGCCGGCAGCGGCGGCGTGGTTTTCTCGCCGTGGATGCACGGAAACCGCTGCCCGTTCGAGGACGCCAACGCACGCGGCGTGTTCTTCAACGTAGACGTGAGCACCCACGCGGGCGAGCTGGTTCGGGCCGTCATCGAGGGCGTGTGCCTGCACATGCGCTGGCTGCTCGAGACGAGCGAGCTGAAGGTCAAGACCTCGCCCGTCGTCCGGTTCACGGGCGGCAGCGCCATGTCGAAGACGATCTGCCAGATTCTGGCCGACGTGCTCCGCCGCGAGGTCGAGACGATCGAGGACCCGCGCCACGTCGGCACGCTCGGCGCGGCCGCGCTCGCGGCCGTGAGCCTCGGCGTGCTGGACGACATCAAGGACATCCGGAAAATTATCCGCGTCGGCGCGCGCTTCACGCCCAACCCCGAAAACGCCGCCGTCTACGACCGAATCTACCCGGTTTTCAAGAGCCTGTACCACAACAATCAGAAAGCTTTTGCGGCCCTGAACGGCGCCGTTTCGGAGCCGCGCACCGCGGCCGCCCGCTGAGAAAGGACGCGCTATGGAAGAAACGAAGCCTGTCTGCCGGGTCTATTCCTACCGCTGGGTCGTGCTGTCGGTCTATCTGCTCATCACCGCCGCCATCCAGCTGCTCTGGGCCACGTTCTTCTCCGTCACGACCGACGCGTGGAAGTTCTACGGCTTTCCCGACGCGGCCAGGGGCGAGGGCGCGATCAGCCTGTTCTCCATCATCTTCATGGCCGGCATGATCGTCCTGTCCATCCCCTCGATGGCCGCGTTTGAAAAGTGGGGCTTCAAAAAAGCCGTCGGGTTCGGCGCGGTGCTCATGGGCGTCTGCGGCGTGCTGCGCGGCGTGTTCGGCGCGAGCTACCCCGCCGTGGTCGCGATGACCGTCGGCTTCTCCGTCGCGCAGCCCTTCATTCTCAACGCGCCGGGGCTTGTCGCAGGCAAGTGGTTCCCCGAAAACGAGCGCGCCACCGCCAACGGCGCAGGCCTGCTGGCCAACTATCTCGGCATGGCTGCGGGCCTGCTGCTCACGCCGATTTTACTGAGCGGCGGCATGGGCATTCGCGGCATCCTGACGGTCTACGGCATCGCGTCGGCGGCCGCCGCCCTGCTCTTCGTCCTGCTCGCGCGCGAGCAGCCGCCCACGCCGCCCTGCTCCGTGCAGGAGGCCGCCCGCGCCGACTTCCGCGAGGGCTTCCGGACAGCCGTGAAAAAGCGCAATTTTCTCGCCTGCGTTTTGATCTTCTTCTGCCTGCTCGGCGTTTTCAACACGTTCTTCACGATGATCGAACCGCTGATCGGCTCCATGACCGGCGGCTCGGTCGGCGCGACCGGAGCCGGCGTCGTGGGCGTCGTCATCCTCGCCGCGGGCATCGCTGGCAGCCTTGTCATCTCCATGCTCTCCGACCGCGACCGCCTGCGCCGCCGCCTGCCGTACCTGATCGGCGCGAACGTCGTCGGGCTCGCGGGGCTGCTGCTCTTCATCCTGCTCGGCAATTTCGCCGGGATGATCGCCGCGGGCGCGCTCTACGGCTTCTTCACCATCGGCAGCGCGCCGGTGCTGCTCACCTTCGCGGCCGAGGAGGCCTATCCCACAAGCGAGGGTACGAGCGAGGGCCTGCTCATGTTCGCCGGCAACGTCGGCGGCGTGATTCTGCTGGGGCTCGCGTCGCTGCTCTCGGGCCGGCACCTGGTCATCATGATCTGCATGAGCTGCATCTCCGCCCTGTGCGTGGTGCGGATGCTCTTCATTCGGGAAACCAAGCTCCGGAAATAAGGGCAGCGCCGCACAATTCTCAGCACGGTCTCGCCTGCGTCTGTCCCGTCAGCCGCGCCAGCCATGCTCGCGAAGCCGCAAAGGATTCGCCGCGCTTTTTGTCACATCCGACGAAAAATCTGACGGCGCGATTCCGCGCTTAAAATTGTGCGGGATTGCCTTGGGAATCAAAATAGGAGGTAAATCATGGAAGCTCGTTACAGCATCTCCCGCTGGCCCGATCCGCAGCAGATCGAGGCCAAAATGCAGAGGCTGGTGGACGGCCCGCTGCTGTCCATCCGGCCGGAGGCAATGGCGCGCTATCTCGGCTATTTCGAGACGAAGTGCGCCGGCTCGAAGGCCCTCATCGAAGAGGCGAAAAACTACATCCCCGGCGGCGTGCAGCACAATCTCGCCTTCAACTACCCGTTCCCGCTCGCCATGGACAGGGCCGAGGGCGCCTATCTGTACGACGTGGACGGCAACCGCTACCTCGACTACCTGCAGGCCGGCGGTCCGACGCTGCTCGGCAGCAACTACCCCGCCGTGACCGACAAAGCGCTCGAGGTCGTGCGGGAGCACGGCGCGGTCATCGGCCTGTTCAGCGAGTACGAGCTGAAGCTCGCGAAGATCATCCGCGAGCACATGCCGTGGGTCGAACGCTACCGCTGCCTTGCGAGCGGCACCGAGGCCGACATGATCGCCCTGCGCATCGCGCGCACGTTCACGGGCAAGCCGAACATCGTCAAGGTGGGCGGCGCGTATCACGGCTGGAGCGACGAGCTGGTCTACAGCCTCCATATCCCCTACACCCAGACCTTCGAGTCGCACGGCATCCCGAAGGAGTGCTTCGCGCACACGCGCGAATGCGCGCCGTGCAGCGCGGAGTCGCTGCGCCAGGTGTTGGAGGCCAACGAAAAGGACGGCGGCACCGCCGCGGTGCTGCTCGAGCCGTTCGGCCCCGAGAGCGGCACGCGCGTCCCCGCGTTCGACTACTGCGCGAAGGTCCGCGCCCTCTGCGACGAGTTCGGCGCGCTGCTCATCTTCGACGAGGTCGTCACCGGCTTCCGCGCCGGCCCCGGCGGCGCGCAGGGCTACTTCAACGTCCGCCCCGATCTCACCGTGTTCGGCAAGATCGTCTCCGGCGGCTTCCCGATGGCGGGCGGCGTCGGCGGCCGGGCCGACGTGATGGACAGCATCGCGGCCGGCGTCGGCGGCGGAGCGAAGCGGGCCTATGTCGGCGGCACGCTGTCGGCGAACCCGCTCTCCTGCGCGGCGGGCTACTATGCAATCAAGGAAATCATCGAACAGGACGCCGCCAAAAAGGCCGGCGAAAACGGCGACAAGCTCTGCGCGGGCATCCAGGCGCTCATTGAGCGGTACGATCTGCCGTTCGCCGCGTGGAACCTCGGCTCCATCGTACATTTCGAGGTCTCGGGGCTCATGTATCTGTCCGCACGCGACCCGGACATCTTTAAAAAGCTCCCCGCGCGCAAGCGCAACATCGAGGAATTCGGCGCGGCCCTCACCGCGAACGGCGTCATCACCCTCGCGGGCAGCCGCATCTACACGAGCATGGCGGACAACGACGAGACGATCGCCGCGACGCTGCGCGCCTTTGAAGAAGTATTCCATAATATCAGCCGTTGACAGGAAAGGGGTATTGTTATGATTCGCAAGCTGGAAGACGTCAACCTCAACCACGCGTTCCCGGAGGTGGCATTCTCCGAGGACTATATCATCGGCACCTATCAGGTGCGCATGAAGACCAGCAACATTGAAAAGCTCGCCGTCGCCGTCGCCGACGAGCAGACCACCGGCACCTGGATCAAGGTCAGCCACGAGACGAGCGACAAGCGCAAGACCTTCGGCGCGAAGGTCGTCGCCATCTACGAGGTCCCCGACACCGGCAACGACTGCGTGGAGTCCGATCTGCCCCCCATGTACATCGTGCAGATCGCCTTCCCGATGGCCAACATGGGCACGAGCCTTCCGATGATGCTCAGCACCGTGTTCGGCAATATCTCGGCCTCCGGCATGCTCAAGTGGATCGACGTGGCCTTCCCGAAGAAGTACATCGAGCAGTTCCAGGGCCCGAAGTTCGGCGTCGAGGGCCTGCGCGAGAAGCTGGGCGTCTATGACCGGCCGCTGCTCAACGCGATGATCAAGCCGAACATCGGCTGGACGCCGGAGGAGGGCGCGGAGCTGTTCTACGAGGCCGCGAAGGGCGGCGTGGACATCATCAAGGACGACGAGCTCATGCCCGCCGACGAAAGCTTCTGTCCGCTCACCGAGCGCGTGACCCGGTTCATGGCGATGGAGAAGAAGGTCTTCGAGGAAACCGGCGAGCACACGCTCTATGCGGTCAACATCACCGACCACATCGGCAAGCTGCGCGACAACGCGATGCGCGCGCTCGACTGCGGCGCAAACTGCATCATGGTCAACACCTACACGGTCGGCCAGGCGGCGCTCAAGATGCTCGCCGACGACCCAGCCATCAACGTGCCCATCCTGGCGCACGTGGACTATGCGGGCGCCTACGCCAGCTCCACCTACACCGGCATCTCGGCCCCGCTGGTCATCGGCAAGCTGACCCGCCTCGCGGGCGGCGACTTCCAGATCAACGGCCATCCCTGGGGAAAATTCCCGATCCCGTACAAGATGTTTGCCCGCAGCTTCAAGTTCTTCACGCAGCCGTGGTGGAACATCAAGCCGATGATGTACGCGGTCTCCGGCGGCACGACGCAGCTGATCGTGAAAAACGTCGTCGACGCCTGCGGCACGGACGTCATCCTGGCGGCCGGCGGCGCGGTCCACGGCCACCCGGACGGCAGCGAGGCCGGCGCGCGCTCGATGCGCCAGGCCATCGACGCGGCCGTGCAGGGCATCGACCTCATCGAGTACGCCAAGACGCACAAGGAGCTTCTGCGCATGGCGCAGCTGCTCAACCCGGACGTGCTCAAGAACTTCGACCTCATGAAATAATAAAACCGGCCGCCGGCGTCAAAGCCGGCGGCCGGACTGGTCAGGCGGCAGGGAGAATTAACATGTACGATGAAATCCTGTTCCTCGATTTTGACGGCACCATCACCTCCGAGGAGACGCTCGAGGGCGCGATGCGTCTGTGCGTCGATCCGGCCGAGTACGCCGAAAAGGCGCAGGAGATGCTCGCGGGCAGGCTGACGCTCGCCGAGGTGCTGCACTACGGCTTTTCGCGCATCCCCAGCAGCCGTCTGGACGACATTCTCGCCTATGTCCGCTCGGTGCCGGTCCGGCCCGGCTTTTTGGAGCTTCTGCAGCTCATGCAGGCACGCGGCGTCCCCGTCGTCGTCATCTCCGGTGGGCTGCGGCCCTGCGTGGAGGAAAAGCTCGCGCCCTACCGCGGGCTGCTGCTCGACGTCTATTCCGTCGCGCTCGACTGCTCCGGCGAGACGATGCGGCTTCTCTCCGACTACGAGGACGGTCAGGAGCTCATGAGCAAGACCCGCGTCATGGCCCGCTACGAATACCGCCGCGCCGTCTGCGCGGGCGACAGCTACACCGACGTGCGCATGGCAAGCGCGTCGCAGACGGTGTTCGCCCGCGACGCGCTCGCAAAAATTCTTCAAAAAAACGGTCAGGCCTACACGCCCTGGTCGGACTTTTTCGACATTGCCCGCGCCATCAGCAGCTCCAGATAGGATCTGCGCTCGAGCTGTCCGCGCGGCACGCCCAGCTCGTCCAGCAGGCGCAGCAGCCCGTCAATCCGCCGCTCCTTTTCCGCCGCGCCGAGCTCGTCCGGCGCCAGCGTTTCCAGCTCCAGATACCGCCCCAGGCCGTCCACCTCGTCGAGGCAGAGCGTGGTCTGTCCGCACTGCAGCGTCCGGCGGGTCTTTCTGACCGCCATGACCGCGCGGAAGCCCAGCCGTTCGAGGATGGCGCGCATCGTCTGCGCGTCGGCGACCGCCGTCTCCAGCTCGAGCCGGGTCTGCGAGCGCGCGTCCTGCTTGGCGCCCTTGTAGGTCACGGCCGCCTCCGTTTTCCCATCCTGCGTGTGGACGCGCAGCCGGAGCGCCTCGTCCGTCGTCCGGAAATCCCGGCCGATCCCGTTGTAATAGACATCCTCTTCCGCGCAGACGCCGGTCTGCCGGAAGCCCAGGCGCGCCGCCGCTTCGTCGAGGCGCGCCTGTTCCATGTCCCCCAGCGACGCCTTGATCTCCATTTCCGTCATTCCGTCCGTCCCCTTCTCCGCCGCTCAGAGTGCCCCGGCCAGAGCCGCCGCTTCCCGGCAGGCCCGCCGCAGCGACGCCGAGCCGTCGAAGCCCGCGGCGTCCATGCCGTCGGCGGCGACGCAAGAATACGCGCCGATGCCGAAAAAGCGGCTCATCGCCTCGAGATAGCGGCTGCCCATCTCGTCGGGGCTGTCGGTATAGAACCCGCCGCGCGTCGTGAGAAAGACGAGCCGTTCGGCGCGGCAGAGGCCGCGCAGGCCCGCCTCGCCGCTCTGGAACGTAATCCCGTCCACACTGACCTGCTCGATGTAGACCTTCAGAAGGGCCGGAAAGCTCAAATCCCAGAAGGGCGCGGCCGCGACGATGAGTCCGGCCCGCGCGAACTGGCGCGCGTAGCGAAATCTCGGGTGGTCCCGCTCCCCCGCCGCGAGCAGCCGCTCGCGCTGGTCAAAATACGCGCCCTGAAAGCACGCAAGGTTCTCCTCCGGCAGATACAGCCGCTCGGTCTCGTATTCCGGGCCGAGCGCGGAGAAAAACGCCTCCGCCAGCGCGCGCGTGCGCGAATCCGCGCCACGGATGCAGCAGTCGATGTAAAGCGCCGTTTTCACAGCGCGTTTCCCTTTTTGTCCAGCAGCGCCAGCGCGCCGAGCGCCGTGAGCAGCTCGTTCCGCTCGCCCTGCGCCGTGAGGCTCTCGCCGTCCGCGTAGCCGCCGATGGCGTCCGCCGTGTCCGCGCCCCACAGGACGACGTTATTGAGCACCGAGGCCGTCCGGACGCCCCGCAGGCGGCCGATCGTAAAGAGCGCCGCCGTTTCCATGTCCGCGCCCAGCACGCCCCTGGCCGACCAGTAACTGCTGTCCGCGTCGGCCTCGTCGTAGTAGAAGCTCTCGTGGCTGTGCACAATTCCGACGCGGTAGGGGCAGCCGAGCTCCTTTGCGCTCTCCATGCAGTACATCAAAAGCCCCGTGTCGGCCACGGCCGGATAGATCGGGTCCACATACGCCTTGGACGCGCCGTCGTCGCGCACCGCGCCGGAGGCCAGGATCAGCTCGCCCAGTCCGATCTCCCGCTGCAGCGCGCCGCAGGAGCCGACGCGGATCATCGCCTCGACGCCGATGTTGTGCAGCTCCTCCACCGCGATGCCGGCGGAGCAGCCGCCGATGCCCGTGGAGATGGCCAGCACGCGCGTACCGCGGTACATGCCCGCCAGACTGCGAAATTCCCGGTTATAGGCCATTTCCATCGGATTTTCCAGCAGCTCCGCCACGCGGTCCAGGCGGCCCGGGTCTCCGGGCAGAATCGCGTACCGGAAGCCCATTGCTGCTTCCAGACCAATATGCGGCTGTTTCATGGCGCATCCTCCTGTCGTGGTTTGATTTCCACGTGATAGCTGTTGAAGCCCTGCGCGGACTGCTCCAGCTCGATGGCATAGCTCAGATCGAAAATGCCGCCCCGCTCGTTGAGCAGCGCGCCGATGTGCCTGGCGCTCAGGCCGAGCAGCAGGCCGCCGACGCCCAGATCGTAGAGCGCCTCGTGCTTCTTCCCCACCTCGAAGACCATGGTGGAGTTGACTGCGCCCGCGCGGATGAGCGTGACGCGCGACCCGTTCTCGATCGTAAAGGTCGTGCGCACGCCGGGCATGCCGGTCATCTCGGTCTCGGTATAGGAAAACGAGGCGAGCCCCGGCTCGAAGGTATATTCCCCCTCGGTGACAAACTCGAGCGTCTCCGGCTCCTCCTGCGCGTACTGCTGCGTGCCGGAGATTGTGATGATGACCGGAATCGGCATGCTCAGGACTCCATGGCGAGCGAGATGAGGTTGTCGAGCAGCTCGGTGTACGGGATGCCGCTGGCCTCGAACAGCTTGGGGTACATGGAGATGGAGGTAAAGCCCGGGATCGTGTTGATCTCGTTGAAGACGACCTCCTGATCCTTGTGCGTGACGAAGAAGTCCACGCGCGAAAGCCCGCGGCAGCCCATCGCCTCGTAGACGCGGATGGCCGCGTCGCGCACGCGCTCGGAGGTGTCGTCCGAGATGCGCGCGGGGATATAGAGGTTTGCGCTGTCGGAGATATACTTGGCCTCATAGTCGTAGAATTCCGCGCCGGAGTCGATCTCGCCGCAGACGGAGGCGAAGGGATTGTCGTTGCCCAGCACCGCGACCTCGACCTCGCGGCCGTCGATGAATTCTTCGATGAGGATTTTCCGGTCGTAGCCGGCGGCCAGCTTCAGCGCGGCCAGCAGGCCCTCGCGGTCTCTGGCCTTGGAGATACCGACGGACGAGCCGGTGCCGGCGGGCTTGACGAACATGGGGTAGGCAAACTTGCGCTCCGCCTCGTCGAGGATCGCGTCCTCGCCGTGCGCCAGCGCCTCTTTCTCCACGAGCTGCCACGCCGCCTGGCGCACGCCCGCGTGGTCGGCGATCAGCTTGGTGATCGTCTTGTCCATGCAGGCAGCCGAGGCCGCGACGTGCGGCCCGACGTACGGGATGCCCGCGATCTGCAGCAGGCCCTGCACGGAGCCGTCCTCTCCGTTCTCGCCGTGGAGCACGGGGAACACCACGTCAATGCGCTCGCGCACGACGCAGTCGTTTTCAAAGCTCAAAAGGCCCTGCCCGCGCACGGGCGAGAGCGCCGCGCGGCGGTTGCCCGCGCAGTTCTGCCAGGTTCCGGCGGGCAGCATGCCGTAGTCCGTCCCGCCGAAGAGGATCCAGTCGCCGTCCTTTGTGATGCCGACCGGAAAAATATTGTACTTGCTGCGGTCAAGATGGTTCAGAACCGACTCCGCCGAGCGCAGGGAAACCTCGTGCTCCGGAGAGACGCCGCCAAACAGAACGCAGACGCATAATTTTTTCAAAACAAAATCCCCTTTTCTTCGCCCGCCTGTGTACTTGACACAGACGCAAAGTTGTTATAATATAATATGCCAAAATACCGCAGAAGACAAGCACAATTTTTCTTTTGATGCGGATTTTAACAGTAGAAAACCGAATGCAAACTGTATATAATAAGATTACGAAGGGAGGCCCGTGATATGAACATCGAACTGACAAAAAAAGAATTCCGGCGTCTTCTGGATATGGTCTACATCGGCAACTGGATTCTCAATTCGACGCGCGGCGACGATCGCATCGAGGACTATGACAATCTGGAGTCCAAGCTCTTCGCCATCTGCCGCCAAACGGGCATGCCGAAGCTGGTGGAAAAGTGGAACGGAACCGACATCCCGTCGCAGGCCTTCTCCGACGGCGGCATTCAGGAGGCCATCATCGATTACGAGGATACGGTTTTTTATGAAATCCTGGCCGAGGAACTGGCCCGCCGTGATATGGATTACGAACCGGTCTCCAATCAGAATTACGACGAGCTCGTCTCGCGCATGGACGACTATATGGACGAATTTGAAGCCCACGGCACCGACAATATCCTCATCTCCACGATGGATGATCCGTAGATGAAGAGGCTGTGAAGAAACAGAGCGTTTCTTCGCAGCCCCTTTTTCATACAGCGCCGGTATACCCTCTGCTGCATATACCTCCGTTTGTCGTCCTTCGACGCGCAGCGACGAAGAATCTCGTGCGTACTGCGTACAAATTTGTTAAGAACGGAGGATGCGCCCTGCGGGGCACCGTCTTTCTGCTCGTGCGGAAAGAAGAGGCCCCCGGAGGGCGTAACCCCCTGCGGAGGCTGAAAAAACAGCAAGCCGAAAACCGCGCATCAAAAATTCCGCTCTCAAAATCGAATCCGGTTTCTCTTTCCATCTTGATTTCCCACAATTTTCATTTTATAATGAACATGTTCATATAGCAAGAGACGGGAGGCTGCATATGCCGAAAATCATTGAAAATCTGCGCCAGACGCTTCTCTCCGCCGCGCGGGAGCTGCTGCTCCGCGAGGGCTACGCCGCGCTGACGATCCGCAGGGTGGCCGCGATCAGCGGCATCGCGGTCGGCACGGTCTACAACTACTTCCCATCCAAGGAGCTGCTGGCCGCGTCCGTGATGCTCGACGACTGGAACGACGCGCTCGGCAGAATCCGTGCAGCCTGCAGAGGCGCGGACAATATCCGGGCGGGGCTCGCCGCCGCCTACGAGCAGGTGTCCGCCTTCAGCCGGCTCTATCAGCCGTCCTGGTCGGCCTACGCCTTCCGCGGCAGCCAGCAGAGCGATTTCCGCAAGCGCCACCGGCTGCTGGTCCAGCAGCTCGCGGACTGTTTCCTGCCGCTGCTGCCGCCGGCGTCCGAGGCAATGTCCCTGTTTCTGGCGGAAAACATCCTCGTCTGCGTGGACGGCTCGGAGCTGTCGTTTCCGGCGCTTCTGTCGCTTCTCCGGCCCCTGCTCGGCGCCGAATAATCATCATCCGTCATCATTTTGAGGAGGGATCTTATGTCCAGCTTTGAAAATCTGCGCATCGTAGACAACTTTTATCAGACGTCCGCGTTCTTCCCCATGCCGACCGTCCTCGTCTCCACGCTGACGCCCGACGGCATGACCTCCCTCGGCCCTTATTCCCTCTGCCAGCCCTACTACATCGCGGGGCGGGACTACTACGCGATGCTGCTGTGCACGCGCAATTCCTCCAACACGGCGCAGCATCTGCTCGCCTACGGCAAGTGCGCGATCAACTTCATCCCCGACAAGGGCAAATACTTCAAAGAAGCCGTCCGCCTCGGCTTCCCCGGCGACACGCCGGCGGAGAAGATGAAGGACTGTCTGTTCACCCTGGAGGACGGCCAGATGGCCGCGGAGCATCCGGACGAACAGTTCCCCCAGGTGGTCGCCGAGGCCTATCAAGTCATGGAATGCACCTGGATGCGGGAGCTCGACCACGCGCAGGACGACAAGCCCGGCGAGCTGAACGGCTACCCCGGCCCCTTCCACGACTTCAACGGCATCACGTCTCCCTTCGGCGCGCACTTCATTCTGCGGGTCGACAAAATCCTGATGAAGAAGCGCTACCGCGACGCGATCATAGGCGGCGTCAAGGCCGGAGATTTCCCGCCGGTGCCCGTGGACTACGGCTACCGCGACAGCAAAAACTTCTGGTACACGAAGTTCCGCCGCCCGCATCCCGAGCTGCTGCCGATCCGCGAGACCTCTCTCGCCTCCGTCCGCTACGCCGCCGACCGGATCGACGACACCGTGAAATTCACCGACGAGGCGTGCGCGAAGATGGTCAAGGTGCCCCGCATTTTCCTGCCGACCGCTCTCAAGGGCTGCGTCGCCTGGGCGAAGGAGAACGGCGTCACGCTCGTCACCGCCGAGCACATGGACATCATCAACGACAAGCGCAGCCGCGAAAAGGGCAAATGAGATGGACTTTGACCTGAACGCGCTCCCGGCGCTTCTGCAGACCGCGCTCGACGCGAAAACGCCGCTCACGGAGCGCTCCGCGGCGCCCTACGCGCAGATGCGCTATCCGAGGCTGCTGCCCCTGATGCGCTTTTCCTCCCGCCGCTGGCGCGCGGAGGCGTTCGGCAGCGTCTTCTGCCTGTCCACCCGCGCCATGGGCGGCAGGATGCAGCTGTGCACGTTCGTCTGCACGCCCAATCTGGGAACCGACCTGCCCGTGCTGCTGATCGACGCGATGCGCTTCGGGCAGAAGCGCGCGGCGTTTGTGGAATACTACGACTGCACCGCGCACGGCGCGGTCTGCGGGCCGATGCAGGCGGTTTTCGCGCGCTTCCGCGATCTGCCGGACTATGCGGAAAAGCCCGCGTGGTACATCGCCTCCCGCGCGCCCTATTCGCTCATCAAGGGCGGCGCGGACGGCGCCCGGCTCGAAGCCATGCTCCGGGAGACCGCCGCCGCCTACGGCGAGGCCGCCCTGTCGGCGCAGGCGCGCCGCCCGGAGAACCTCGCGGGGCTCGCGCGGTTTGCCGAGCGCATGGTGCGGGAAGGCAACCCGTCGTCCGCAACCATGAGCAGGGTGCTGGGACGGGCAGGCGCAGAGACGTTTTTCCGCACGGCAGTCATGCCGGTTTCCGACAGAGAATCATTTTTCCAAATATGATTGGGAGGTCATGGATATGAAAATTGTACTGGCCGGCGCATACGGCAATCTGGGCAGCGACGTCTTCCGCGCGCTGCTGGCGGCGGGGCACGAGGTCGTCGCCGCGGACATGATCGAAAAGGACCTCGGCCTCAGCGGGAACTTCACCTTCCGCAAGCTGGACGTCACGGACCCGCAGGCGCTCAGGGGCCTCTGCGACGGTGCGGACGCCGTCATCACGACGGTCGGCCTCACCAAGGCCTCCGCCACTGCGGACAACTATCAGATCGACTACCACGGCAACCTGAACCTGCTGAACGAGGCGAAGGCCGCCGGGGTGCGGAAATTCGTCTACATCTCCGTCCTCAAGGCCGACATGGCCCCCAAGGTGCCGATGCTCCACGCGAAATACCTCATGGAGCAGGAGCTCAAAAAGAGCGGCGTCGACTATATCATCTACCGCCCGACCGGCTACTTCTACGACATCGTGAAGGTCTTCCGCCCGATGGTCGAAAAGGGCAAGGTGACCCTGCTCGGCGGCAAGCCCGTCAGCGCCAACGTCATCGACACGCCGGACTTCGCGGACTACATCGTCAGGCATCTGGACGACAAAAACCTGACCGTCTCCATCGGCGGCCGCGAAACCTATACCTATGAGCAGATCGCCCGCATGTGCTTCGAGGCCGCGGGGAAGGAGCCCGTCATCAAGTTCGCGCCCCCGTTCCTCTTCGACGTTCTGGCCTTTGTGAACCACTTCAAAAAGAACGGCAAGGAGGCCGTCATCCGCTTCGGCAAGTGGACGATGAGCGAGTCCATGGTCGGCGACACCTGCTACGGCGAGCACAGCTTCGCGGAATACATCAAAAACAGCTTCAGAAAGTGAGGAACACGCGATGGGCTGGGAATATCTGTGGATTCTTCTGATCGTCTCCGCCGCCCTGTGCGCGGTCGGCTTTTATAAGTACGTCTATTTCCTCTCGATCGGCTACGGCTTCGCCGTGGCCGGCATCGGCGCGGCGCTGATGATCCTCTTCGGCGGGCAGATGCGGTCCGTGGGCTTCGCACAGTGCATTCTGTTCATCCTCTACGGCGCGCGGCTGTCGGGCTTCCTGCTGGCGCGGGAGATCAGGAGCGCGGGCTACCGCAAAACCATGAACGAGGCCACCGCCGGCGGGAAGAACATGCCGGTCTTCGTCAAGGCTGCCATCTGGATTTTCGTCTCCGTGCTCTATGTCGCCCAGACCTCGCCGGTCTTCTTCCGCCAGTACAACGGCGCGCAGGACGCGGTCCTGCCCTGGATCGGCGCTGCGATCTGCGCCTGCGCCATCGCGGTCGAGGCGGCCGCCGACGCGCAGAAGAGCGCCCAGAAGGCCAAAAAACCCAACATGGTCGCCACCGAAGGGCTCTACAAGCTGGTGCGCTGCCCGAACTACTTCGGAGAGGTTCTCTTCTGGACCGGCGTCTTTGTCGGCGGGCTGAGCGCGCTGCGCGGCCTCGGCCAGTGGCTGACGGCGGCGCTCGCCTACGTCGCCATCGTTTTCATCATGTTCAACGGGGCCCAGCGCCTGGAAAAGCGCCAGGTCAAGCGCTACGGCAGGCTGCCGGCTTACCGGGTCTACGCCGACAAGACGCCCATTCTCCTGCCCTTTGTCCCCCTGTATCACCTGTATCGGGGGGACTGACGGATGGATGGGATCACGGTCCCCATGGCGCTCTTCGACCTGCTCCCCGTTCTGCTGTTCTTCGCCGCCGCCGTACTCCTGCAGCGGGACCTCTACGGCAAGCTGGTCAAAGGCGCATACGCGCTTTTGACCACCGGCTCCGTGCTCGTGCTGCTGGCAGGCGTCTACAAGGCGCTCTACAAGGTCCTCTTCGCGGCCGGTGTCTGCGAGTATCCGCTTCTGTCCAGGCTGCTCTTTCCGCTCCAGGCTCCGGGCTTTCTGTTCGTCTTTCTCTCCCTGCTGGGCTCCCTGCTGCGGCGGAAAAAGCAGACCGTCCTGCTCTCGGCCGCCGTGCCGGTCTATGAAGGCATGCTCCCCTTCATCATTCTGGAGGTGGTCGGCTGCGCGGGCTTTCAGGTCTGCCTGGCAGTCCTCGCGCTGCGGATGAAAAAGCGCGCCGCCGCCGCGCTCTTCCTGTTCTCGCTGCTCGCCATGCTCACAATGGGCTGGCTTTCCGCAAAATTCGAAAACACGGCGGGGATGAACTGGTTCGCGCAGGGCGTCAACACGCTCGGAAACGGCGCCCTGCTGCTCGGCGTGTGGCTGCTGCACCGCGCCGGTCTTGCGGATTCGGACGTTTTTGCAAAGGAGGCTGCGTATGCTGGAGCACATGCCTGATCGGATCGCCCTGTCCTTTCCGCTGCGCGAAAAGGACCCCGGCGAGTATTCCTCGTTCCGCGCGGGCGCGCTGCGCGTCCGGCTCCGCTGGTACGAGGCCGGGGGGCTCGGCAGCGTGTCCCTGCTGCTCGGCTACGCCATGGGCGGGCTCATGCGCCTGGAGACGCTCGTGATCGACCCCTTCGCGCGCGATCTGCCGCTTCTCTCCTGCGACTGGATTGCCGCGCCGGGCAGGCGGACGCTGCTCGCGGAATACTACGACACGCTGCTTCTTCCCGGACAGTTGGACGCCGCGCCGCTGGGCGCGGTCCGCGGCGTGTTCTCCGACCTGAAAGACAAGGAGCTCGGCAGCCATTGGTACGACGGCCTGAAGCTGCCCGCCTCGTTTGCAAAAACCGGCGGCCGGGCCGCGCAGCCCCGCATGTCCGAGGCGTCGCAGCGCGCGCTGGACGCCTACCTGTCGCTGGCAGGCGGGCTTCCCCTGCTGGGGCCGGAGGACCGGGCGGAGAAGCGGCGGAAGGCCGCCTCCTATGTGGAAAGTCTCCTGACCCATGGGGGCCCCTCGACCGACGCCTTTCTGAAGGCGATCGGCCCGGAGCGTACCCGCGCGCTGTTCACCCGGATTGTCTTCGGCACCGCCGAATAGCGCTCAAAGGACCTTGGTGAGCCAGTAGACGAGCCCGTAGACGACGCTGGCCAGCGTGCCGTAGACGATGACGGGCCCGGCTATGGTGAACATTTTGACGGCCATGCCGGTGACAAAGCCCTCGGCCTTGAATTCAACGGCCGGCGCGACAACCGAGTTGGCAAAGCCCGTGATCGGCACGAGCGTGCCCGCGCCCGCGAGCTTTGCAATGTTGTCGTAGACGCTCAGGCCCGTCAGCAGCGCGCTCAGAAAGACCAGCGAGGCCGAGGTCGCGGTGCCGGCGTCGGTCTTGTCCAGGTTCAGCGCCAAAAAGCCATTCATAATGAGCTGGCCGAGCGCGCAGATGAGCCCGCCCACCCAGAAGGCGTTGAGCAGGTCCGCGCCCAGCGGCGACGGCTTGGCCAGGCCTGCGACATACTTTTTATATTCTTTTTTCGTCATATCCATAATAAAAACCCCCTTTGGCGTATTGTTCGCCAAAAGGGGATTTTTTATGAAAGGACGGATTAAACGAGTTCGATGATCGCCATTTCGGCCGCGTCGCCTCTGCGGGGCCCGAGACGGGTCACGCGGGTGTAGCCGCCGTTCCGGTCGGCGTACTTGGGCGCGATTTCGTCGAACAGCTTCTTCGCCACGTCTTCCTTGGTGACGTAGGAAAGCGCCTGACGGTAGGACGCGAGCGTCTTTTTCTTGCCCAGCGTCACCATCTTTTCAGCAACCGGCTGGACCTCCTTGGCTCTGGAGAACGTGGTTTCGATCTTGCCGTTCTCAAACAGATAGGTGGTCATCGCGCGGAGCATCGCCTTTCTCTGGTCGCTGGTTCTGCCGAGCTTGCGTGTGCCAAACATAGGATGTTACCTCCTTCTTGAAAGGTTTGCTTGAAGTTGAGGGCAAGCCGCATGTGCTGCGGCGCTGCCTTACGTGTTGTTGGAATTCGTGGAATCGTCGCTGGCAAGGGACAGGCCCATCATGGCCAGCTTGTTCTGTACCTCTTCCAGGGACTTTCTGCCCATGTTGCGGACCTTCATCATGTCCTCGCCGGTTCTGGAGATCAGATCCTCGACGTTGTTGATGTTGGCTCTCTTGAGGCAGTTAAAGCTTCTGACCGACAGATCCAGCTCTTCGATGGTCATTTCCAGGACCTTGTCGCGGTGCGTTTCCGCCTTCTCCGCCATCGTGGGCTTGCTCGCGACCGTCTCGGACAGATCGGTGAACAGGCTCAGGTGGTCGGACAGGATCTTCGCGCCGAGGCTGACCGCGTCTCTGGCCGAGATCGTGGAATCGGTCCAGACCTCGAGCGTCAGCTTGTCGTAGTCCGTCATGTTGCCGACACGGGTGTTTTCCACCGTATAATTGACCTTGTAGACCGGTGTATAGATCGAATCCACGGCGATCGTGCCGATGGGCATGTTCGGGGTCTTGTTCTTATCGGAAGGAACATACCCGCGGCCATGGCTCATGGTGATCTCCATGTTGAACGCGGCGTCGGGGCCGAGCGAGCAGATGTGCAGATCGGGATTCAGGATCTCCACCTCGCCGTCAGCCTTGATGTCGCCGGCAGTCACTTCGCACTCGCCCGCCGCGTCGATATAGACGGTCTTCGTGCCCTGGCAATGAAGTCTCGCGATAATCTTCTTCACATTCAGGACGATCTCCGTGACATCTTCCTTGACGCCGGGAATCGTGCTGAATTCATGCTGGACGCCCGCGATCTTGATGGAGGTCGCGGCTGTTCCGGGCAGGCTGGAAAGAAGGATTCTTCTGAGGGCATTGCCAAGCGTGGTGCCGTAGCCTCTTTCGAGCGGCTCGACCACATACTTGCCGTAGGAACCATCCTCCGGGGAATCAACACACTCGATGCGAGGCTTTTCAATTTCTACCATTAATTCATTACCCTCCTTGTAACTACGAAACAGAGTTTCGTTGCCGAATTCAGCTTACCAATAAACGAGGGTGATACGTTACTTGGAGTACAATTCGACGATCAGATTTTCCGCGATCTCAAAGTCAATATCGTCTCTTGCAGGCAGGGCCAGGACCTTGCCGGAGAGGGTGTTCTTGTCTCTTTCAAGCCACTTGGGGGCGGCGACGAACTGGTCGTCTTCCTTCAGCTTCTTGAAGCGGTTGTTGGACGCGCTCTTCTCGCTGACGGCGATCACATCGTTTACATCGACGAGGTACGAGGGAATATCGACGCGCTTGCCATTGACGGTGTAGTGGCCGTGGTTGACGAGCTGCCGGGCCTCGCGGCGGGTAGATGCAAAACCGAGGCGGTAGACGACGTTGTCGAGTCTGCGCTCCACGAGCTGCAGCAGGTTTTCGCCGGTATTGCCGTTCATGCGGTCGGCCTTCTCGTAGTAGTCATGGAACTGCTTTTCGAGGATGCCGTAGACAAACTTGACCTTCTGCTTCTCGGTCAGCTGCGTCGCATATTCGGATTTCTTGATTCTTCTTTTACCGGCCGGGTTCTTGTTGGAAGTCTTCGAGTAGCCCATCGCGGCGGGAGATACGCCCAGCGTTCTGCAGCGCTTGAGAACCGGCTGTGTATTCTTTGCCATTATGCAATTTCCTCCTTCTCAATTAAACGCGGCGGCGTTTGGGAGGACGGCAGCCATTGTGAGGAATGGGAGTTACGTCCTTAATCATGGTGACCTCGAGGCCCGCGGACTGCAGCGCGCGAATCGCGGATTCACGGCCCTGGCCGGGTCCCTTCACGAACACTTCCACGGACTTGAGCCCGCAGTTCTCCACGGCAGCCTTCGCGGCGGTTTCCGCCACCATCTGGGCCGCGTACGGGGTGGACTTTCTGGACCCGCGGAAGCCAAGGCCGCCGGAGGAAGCCCAGGACAGCGCGTTGCCGTTGGTGTCGGTCACGGTGACCATGGTGTTGTTGAACGAGGAGCGGATATGCACGGTGCCCTTCTCCACGATTTTGCGCTCACGACGGCGCTTGACGGTCTTTTTCGTTGTTGCAGCTTTAGCCATTACATATCCCTCCCTTACTTCTTCTTATTCGCAATGGTCTTCTTCGGGCCCTTGCGGGTGCGTGCGTTGGTCTTGGTTCTCTGGCCCCGGACGGGCAGGCCGCGGCGATGACGGACGCCGCGATAGCAGCCGATCTCCGTCAGGCGCTTGATGTTCAGAGCCACTTCACGGCGGAGGTCGCCCTCGATCGTGTAGTTCTTGTCAATGACTTCGCGGAGCGCGGCTTCCTGATCCTCGGTCAGATCCTTGACGCGGGTATCGGGGTTGACGTTCGCGGCCTTCAGAATTTCCTGTGCGCTTTTTCTGCCGATGCCGTAGATATAAGTCAAACCGATTTCGATTCGCTTCTCACGGGGCAGGTCAATACCAGCAATACGTGCCATATAATTGAGAGCACCTCCTATTAACCTTGTCTCTGCTTATGCTTCGGGTTTTCGCAAATTACCATAACCCGACCCTTGCGCTTGATGATCTTGCATTTCTCGCACATGGGTTTTACGGACGGTCTTACCTTCATAACTAATAACCTCCATATGAGACCTGCGTCTCTATTTACTTCTCCATGTGATTCTGCCTCTGGTGAGATCGTACGGGGACATTTGAACCGTAACTTTATCGCCCGGCAGAATCTTGATAAAGTTCATCCGGAGCTTGCCGGAAATATGCGCCAGAATGGTGTGCCCGCCGCCGATATCGACGGAGAACATGGCATTCGGCAGTGCATCTGTGACGATGCCCTCAAGTTCGATTACGTCGTCTTTTGCCAAGTTTTTTTAACCCCCTTGGTTTTGACTGTTGAATTTCTGACCGAATGCGGCCAGTTCCCTTCGTAATTCGCTGTTGAGTACCTTGTCGCCGCTTCGTAGTTTTTCAGCGACTCTGGAATCTGTCCGAGAGACGAACCGGACATGTTTCAGCTTCTTGCGTTTGGGCTTTTCAAGCTTCCTCCCCTTGCCGTCCGCGAGCCAGGCCCATACGCCGTCGGTATCGGCGACGAAGAAATACTGGTCCCGGTCGTGACCTGCCAGGGAGAGCACAATGTCCGCCTTGGATATTTCCATCTCAAAGTCCCTCTGCGACGGTGAGAATTTCCGGCTCGCCGTCGGTAATGAGAATCGAGTTTTCGTAGTGCGCCGCGAGCTTTCCGTCCGCCGTGACCGTCGTCCAGTGATCCTTGAGAACGCGTACCTCGTACGTGCCCTCCGTGACCATCGGCTCGACCGCCAGGATCATGCCCCGGACCATCCGCGGCCCCCTTCCGGGCGCCCCGTAGTTCGGAACCTCGGGCTCCTCGTGCATCTCCTCGCCGACGCCGTGACCGACGAAGGCGCGGACCACACCGAAGCCGTTCTGCTCCACATAGGTCTGGACGGCGTGCCCGATGTCGGAGATCCGGCAGCCGGGCCGGGCAAACGCGATGCCCCTGTAAAAACTCTCTTCTGTTACCGCTATGAGCTTTTCTGCCTCGCGGGAAATCTTCCCGCAGGGGAAGGTAGCGGCGCAGTCACCAGTAAAACCTCCCCAGTAAGCTCCCACATCGACGGAGACGATGTCACCCTCCTTGAGAACCCGTTTTCCCGGGATCCCGTGGATAACCACCTCGTTGACAGAAATGCAGGTGCTTGCGGGGAATCCTCCATAGCCAAGGAATGTTGGTTTCGCGCCCTGTGACACGATAAACGCTTTTACTGCCCGATCGATCTCGAGAGTCGTCACGCCCGGCCTCACCATACTCCCTGCCAGGGATCTTGCTGCCGCGGTAATTTTGCAGGCCTTGCGCATGATCTCGATCTCGCGCTCATTTTTGATTGGAATCATTTCAGTTCCCCAACGCCGCCAGGATTTCCTCGGTCGCGCGTTCGATGGGCTGGTTTCCTTCCACCAGCCGCAGAACGCCGAGCTTCCCGTAGTAATCCTTGAGAGCCTCGGTCTCTGTGTGGAATACCCGGAGCCGGTTTTTCACGGTTTCCGGCGCGTCGTCCTTTCGGATCGACAGCGGCTGTCCGCACAGATCGCAAATTCCCTCGTGTTTCGGCGGGTTGGCCTGGATGTGGTAGCTCGCGCCGCACGCCGTGCAGACACGGCGGCCGGTCATGCGGGCCTCGATCACGGAATCGTCGATCTCAATGGATACGACGCGGTCAAAGCGGACGCCGGCTTTTTCCAGCGCCTCCGCCTGCGGGATCGTGCGCGGCACACCGTCGAGGATGAAGCCGTTTTCACAGTCCGGGCGGGCCACCCGCTCCCGGACGATGCCGATGATGACATCGTCGGGAACGAGCTTGCCGCTGTCCATAAAGCTCTTGGCCCGAAGGCCGGTTTCCGTGCCGTTTTTGATTGCCTCGCGGAGGATGTTGCCGGTAGAGATGGTGGGAATGCTCAGCTTTTTGCTGAGGATCTCCGCCTGCGTTCCCTTGCCGGCGCCGGGAGCGCCCAATAAAATCAGTTTCACCGCGATACCCCCGGCTTACTCCAGGAAGCCCTTGTAGTGGCGCATGAGCATCTGTGCTTCGAGGGCCTTGACGGTCTCGAGCGCGACGCCGACCACGATGATAACGGATGTGCCGCCGATCGAAAGCGTGCTGTCGCCGATGATGTCGCCCACGATGATCGGCAGGATCGCCACGATGGCAAGATACAGCGCGCCGAAGAGCGTGATCTTGTTGATGACCTTCAGGATGAAATCGGCTGTCGGCTTGCCCGGACGGAAGCCCGGAATGAAGCCGCCGTTCTTCTTGAGGTTGTTGGCGATTTCGACGGGGTTGAACTGGATGGTCGCGTAGAAGTAGCTGAACGCGATGATGAGCAGGAAGTAGCACACCATGTACACGACGCTCTTGGTGTCGAAGATATAGGTGTTCATCCAGGTCCAGAATTTGCTGCCGGAGATGTCCACGAAGGCCACGATCGTCGCGGGAAGCGCGGCGATGGACTGCGCGAAGATGATCGGCAGAACGCCGGACATGTTGACCTTGATCGGCAGGTTCGTGCTCTGGCCGCCGTAGACCTTGCGGCCGACGACGCGCTTGGCGTACTGAACGGGGATGCGGCGCTCGGAGTTCGTGATGAACACGATGAAGACCATGATGAGCAGAACGCCCAGAATGAGCAGGATCGCCGTGTACCACGCCAGGGTGCCGTTGCCGAGGTCCTTGATGAGGGTCGAGATCAGCGTCGGGATGCGGGAGATGATGCCCGCGAACAGGATCATCGAGATGCCGTTGCCGATGCCGAATTCATCGATCTGCTCGCCCATCCACATGAGGAAGGTCGCGCCGGCCATGAAGCTCAGGATGATGACAACCGCATAGAGGAAACCGGTCTTGTCGGTGTTGAGCAGATTGTAATTCTTGAGCATCACATAGTACGCGAAGCCCATCAGCAGGCCCAGGCCGATGGTGGAGTAGCGCGTGATGGCCTGGATCTTTTTCTTGCCGTCCTCGCCGCCGTCCTTGGCCAGCCGCTCGAGAGCGGGGATGGCGATGGTCAGCAGCTCGATAATGATGGACGCGTTGATGTACGGCTGGATGCCGAGGGCGAAGACTGTCGCTCTGGAGAAGGCCGAGCCGGACATCGCGTTATACAGTCCGAGGACCGTATTGGACAGTTCACGGGAGAAGTAGTTGGTGAGCGCTTCGACGTTGACATACGGCACGGGGATGCAGTTTCCGAGCCGGTAAATCAGCAGGACAATCAGCGTGAAGATGATCTTCTTGCGAAGCTCAGGAATCTTCCATGCATTGCGAAGTGTCGTAAACAACTTACACCACCTCGGCCTTTCCGCCCGCCTGCTCAATCTTTTCCCTGGCGGACTCGGAGAAGGCCGCTGCCTTCACCGTGAGCTTTACGGTAACTTTTCCGTTGCCGAGGACCTTCAGACCGTATTTGCAGTTCTGGAGGACGCCTTTTTCGATGAGAGCAGCCGCGTCAACGACGGCGCCGTCTTCAAAGCGATTGAGGGATGCGACGTTGATGGCCGTGAGGGGTTTCGCGAAAACATTGTTGAAGCCGCGCTTCGGGACGCGTCTCGCCAGCGGCATCTGGCCGCCTTCGAAGCCGATCCGGAGTTTGCCGCCGCTGCGGGCCTTCTGGCCCTTGTGGCCGCGGCCGCCGGTCTTGCCGTTGCCGCTGCCCGTGCCGCGCCCCTTGCGCTTGTCGACGTGGGTGGAGCCCAAAACCGGAGCAAGTTCGTGCAGATTCATCTACTTGTCCTCCTTATTGTTCTTCCGTAACCTGCAGGAGGTAGCCGATCTGGGCGATCTTCCCGCGAGTCTGGGTGTTGTCAGGCTGAACAGTTTCCTGACCGATCTTGCGCAGACCCAGGGAATGCGCAGTCGCAATGTGCTTTTCAAGCCGGCCGTTCAGGCTCTTGACCAGCTTAATCTTTACGTTTGCCATATCTGAAGAGCCTCCTTAACCGACAATTTCGTCAGCGTTCTTGCCTCTGATGCGGGCCACCTCGGCGGCGTCGCGGAGAGACTGCAGACCCTGCATCGTTGCCTTGACAACGTTCTGCGGGTTGTTCGAGCGCAGGCACTTGGCACGGATATTGGAAATGCCGACCGCTTCCATCACGGCGCGGACAGCGCCGCCGGCGATGATGCCGGTGCCTTCGGGAGCGGGCTTGAGCATGACGCGGCCGGCGCCGAACGCGCCGATGATCTCATGCGGAATGGTGGTGCCTTCCAGGGTGATCTTGTTCATGTTCTTCTTCGCGTCCGCGATGCCCTTCAGGATGGCCTCGGAAACCTCGGCCGCCTTGCCCAGGCCGTAGCCGACCGTTCCCTTGCCGTCGCCGACGACGACCAGGGCGGAGAATTTCATGACACGGCCGCCCTTGACGGTCTTGGATACACGGTTCAGGTAGACGACTTTCTCGATGAACTCGGAAGCCTCTTCCCTGGGTGCTCTGTCTCTGTTATAAGCCATTTGTCATCCTCCTCCGATCAGAATTCCAGGCCGCCTTCGCGGGCGCCCTCGGCAAGCTCCGCCACGCGGCCGTGATAGATGTAGCCGCTGCGGTCGAACACAACAGTGTTGATGCCTTTTTCCTTCGCACGCTCGGCGACCATCTTGCCGACCTTGTGGGCGGCCTCCTTGTTGCCGGCTGCGCCGTCAAAATCCTTATCCAGCGTGGAGGCGGATGCAAGCGTGACGCGGTTCACATCGTCGATGATCTGGGCGTAGATGTTCGCGTTGCTGCGGTATACGCTCAGGCGGGGTCTTTCAGGCGTGCCGCTGATCTTGGCACGCACTCTCACATGGCGCTTCTGGCGCTGTGCGTTTTTGTCGAAATTCTTAACCATGATGGCACACCTCCTTATTTCTTGGCGCCGCCGGCCTTGCCCTCTTTATGGCGGACAACTTCGGTCGTATACTTGATGCCCTTGCCCTTGTAGGGTTCGGGAGGTCTCTTGGCTCTGACGTTGGCGGCGAACTGGCCGACCTTCTGCTTGTCGATGCCGTGGACGATGATCTTGTTCTGCGCGGGCACCTCGATGGTGATGCCGTCGATCTCTTCCATGGTGACAAGATGGGAATAACCCAGGTTCATGACCAGCTTGTTGCCTTCCTTGCTGGCACGGTAGCCGACGCCGTTGATGTCGAGCTCCTTCTTGAAGCCGTCGGTCACGCCGACAACCATGTCGTGCACCAGGCTGCGGGTGAGGCCGTGCAGGCTTCTGTGCAGCTTGTCGTCGGACGGACGGCCGACCTTGATTTCGTTATTCTCAATCTCAATGCTCATTTCCGGACGCATCGTCTGGGTCAGGGTGCCCCTCGGGCCCTTGACGGTGACGACGTTGCCGTCCGCAACGCTGACTTCTACGCCCGCGGGGATGGTAACGGGCATTCTGCCGATTCTAGACATTCTATACCCTCCTTACCATACGAACGCGAGGACTTCACCGCCAACATGGTCCGCGCGAGCGGATTTGTCGGTCATGACGCCCTTGGACGTGGAAATAATTGCAATGCCAAGGCCCTTGAGGACTCTCGGCAGCTCGTCGGCGCCCGCGTAAACGCGGAGGCCCGGCTTGGACACGCGGCGCAGGCCGCTGATGACCTTTTCCTTGCCGGCCAGGTACTTGAGCGTGATGTGAATGACGCCCTGCGTGCCATCGTCAACCAGCGTGTAGGCCTTGATATAGCCTTCGTCGAGCAGAATCTGCGCAATGGCCTTCTTCAGGTTGGAAGCCGGCACATCGACAGTATCGTGCTTTGCGGTGTTCGCGTTGCGGATACGGGTCAGCATATCGGCAACCGGATCGGTAATCTGCATGAATGTTTATCCTCCTAAATTGAAGTTACCGCGTACAGGCGGTTCCGGCAGCGAGGTATCACGACCAATTTATCTCACGGGACTGGCCCAATTGACCGTGACCTTTCGCCATCCGATTGAGTGTTGCCTCTGTATTACCAGGAAGCCTTTCTGACGCCGGGGATCTCGCCCTTGTAGGCCAGCTCCCGGAAGCAGATACGGCATACGCCGTAGTTGCGCAGATACGCATGGGGTCTGCCGCAGATCTTGCAGCGGTTGTAATAGCGGGTGGAGAACTTCGGTTCTTCCTTCTGCTGGAGAATCAATGCCTTTTTAGCCATTTGTCAAATTCCTCCCCTTACGCGTAGAACGGAGCGCCGATCAGGCTCAGAAGCTCCTTGGCTTCCTCGTCCGTCGAGGCCGTGGTGCAGATGCAAATATCCATGCCGCGGATTTTATCGACCTTGTCGTATTCGATTTCCGGGAAGATAAGCTGTTCCTTCAGGCCGAAGGAATAGTTGCCTCTGCCGTCGAAAGCGTTGGGGCTGATGCCGCGGAAGTCGCGGACACGGGGCAGCGCCACGCTGAGCAGTCTGTCGAGGAATTCCCACATGCGGTCGCCGCGCAGCGTCACCTTGACGCCGACAGTCTCGCCCTCGCGGACCTTGAAGTTCGCGACGGACTTGCGGGCCTTGGTGGTGATGGGCTTCTGGCCGGTGATGGTGGCGATGTCCTTGCAGATCGCCTCGATCTCCTTGGCGTTGCCCTTGGACTCGCCGCAGCCGACGTTGACGACGATCTTGCTGAGCTTCGGGACCTGCATAACGCTCTTGTACTGGAACTTGGTCATGAGAGCGGGTGCGATTTCTTCATTGTACTTTACTTTCAGTCTTGCCATTTTCTGTACCCTTCCTCTCAAATTTCTGCGCCGCACTTCTTGCAGACGCGGATCTTTTTGCCGTCGGCAAGCTTAAAGGCGGGGCGGGTCGGTTTGCCGCATTTCGGGCAGACGCGCATGACCTTCGCGGCGTACATCGGGATCTCGCGGCGGACGATGCCGCCCGCTTCGCCCTCTTTTTTGGGCTTGACATGGCAGGTCGCGACGTTGATGCCTTCGACGACCAGCTTGCCGGAGTCCGGCATCGCCTCGAGGACCTTTCCCTTCTTGCCCTTGTCCTTGCCGGACAGGACAATCACGGTATCGTTCTTCTTAATGTTCATCTCATGGTCCCCCTATTAAACTGTTTCGGGCGCCAGGGAGCAGATCTTCATGAAATCCTTATCACGGAGTTCTCTCGCCACCGGCCCAAAAATACGGGTTCCGCGGGGGCTGTTGTCGTCCTTGATGAGAACGGCTGCGTTCTCGTCGAAGCGGACGAAGGAGCCGTCACTGCGGCGGGTGCCCTTGACGGTGCGGACGATCACGGCCTTGACGACCTCGCCCTTTTTGACTGTGCCGTTCGGCGCGGCCTTGCGGACAGAGGCGACGACGACGTCGCCGATGTTGCCGAACTTGCGCTTCGCGCCGCCCAGGACGCGGATGCAGTGGATTTCCTTGGCGCCGGTATTGTCGGCAACCTTCAGATAGCTCTCAGTTTGAATCATGTGTTGTCGACCTCCTTACTTCGCTTTTTCAAGAATCTCTACAAGTCTCCATCTCTTGTCCTTGGACAGCGGGCGGCACTCCATGACCTTTACGGTGTCGCCGATGCCGCACTCGTTTTTCTCGTCGTGCGCCTTGAGCTTGTAGGTTCTTTTGATGATTTTATTGTACAGCTGGTGCTGAACGCTCGTTTCGATCGCAACCACGATGGTCTTGTCCATCTTATCGGAGACAACGATACCAATCCTGGTTTTGCGGAAAGCTCTGTTTGTTTCGCTCATATGTTTTGCCTCCTCAATTCTTGGTCTCGTTCTCACGAATAATAGTTTTGATGCGGGCAATGTCCTTCTTGACGTCTGCGATCTGCAGGGGGTTGTCAAGCTGGTTGGTTGCATGCTGCATTCTCAGCATGAACAGGTCCTTCTTCAGCTCCGTCAGCTTCGCATCGAGCTCGGCCGCGGACAATTTACGGATTTCAGTTGCCTTCATCTTATTCACCACCATTCTCGGTTTCCGGGGCTTCCTTGGCAATAATCTTCGTCCGGATGGGCAGCTTGTTCTGTGCCAGACGCAGTGCCTCGCGCGCTTCCTCTTCGGTAACGCCGCCGATTTCAAACATGACCTTCTGTGCCTTCACGACGGCAACCCAGAATTCGGGAGCGCCTTTGCCGGAGCCCATACGGACGCCGAGCGCCTTCTTCGAAACAGGCTTGTCGGGGAAAATCTTGATCCAGACCTGACCGCCGCGCTTGGTGTAGCGGGTCATGGCGACACGGGCCGCCTCGATCTGGTTGCCGGTGATCCAGCCGGGCTCGCAGGCCTGGATGCCGTAATCACCGTAAGAAACCTTATTGCCGCGGGAGGCGGCGCCCTTCATGCGGCCTCTCTGAACACGGCGGTATTTGCTTCTTTTCGGCATTAACATTAGCGGTTGCCTCCTTCCTTGCGGTCAGGGAATCTCCGATCCCCATTCGGACGGTCGCCGGTATTCGGGCGGTCGCCGGCAGGACGGTCGCCGTAGGGACGGCGGTCACCGTTGTTCGGACGGTCGCCATAGGGGCGGCGGTCACCGTTGTTCGGACGGTCGCCATAGGGGCGGCGGTCGCCGTAGGGGCGGCGGTCACCGTCGCGGCGGTCGTTCTGACGGCGCTCGCGCTTGGCGGGTTCGGGATTCTCGGCGCGCAGCGTGGTGTTGAGAACTTCACCCTTATAGATCCAGACCTTGCAGCCGACCTTGCCGTAGGTCGTGTTGGCCTCGGCGAAGCCGTAGTCGATGTCGGCGCGGATGGTCTGCAGGGGGATGGTGCCCTCGTGATAGGATTCGTTTCTGGCAATTTCGGCGCCGCCCAGGCGGCCGCCGCAGGCGCACTTGATGCCCTTCGCGCCGAGGCGCGTGGCACGCTGGATGGCCTGCTTCATCGCGCGGCGGAACGAGATTCTCTTCTCGAGCTGCGAGGCGATGTTCTCGGCGACGAGCTGCGCGTTGAGGTCCGGGGAGCGGATCTCGACGATGTTGAGCGCGACAGACTTGCCGAGCTTCTTCTCGATCTTCTGGCGCAGAACCTCGATCTCCGTGCCGCCCTTGCCGATGATGACGCCGGGACGCGAGCAGTGGATGTTGATCTTCACCTTCGCGTTGTCGCGTTCGATCTCGATCTTCGCGATGCCGGCGGGATAGAGCGTGCTCTTGAGATACTTGCGGATGTTATAGTCCTCGACGATCAGATCGCCGACCTTGTCCTCGCGGGCGTACCAGCGGGAATCCCAGTCTTTGATGACGCCGACGCGCATTCCATGGGGATTAACTTTCTGTCCCATAGTTACCTCCTGCTTAAGCCTTCTCGCTCACACCGATGGAGATGTGAGTGGTTCTTTTCAGAATACGATTGTAGCGGCCCTGTGCCCGGGGCATGCCGCGCTTGAGCGTGGGGCCCGGATCTGCCACTGCGGTGGACACGTAGAGCTTATCCACATTCATGTTGTGGTTGTTCTCCGCGTTTGCGACCGCGCTTTTGAGCAGCTTGAGCATGGGCTCGGAGGCAGCCTTGGGGGTCTGCATCAGATAGGCCGTCGCGGTTTTGATGTCCTTGCCCCGGATCAGGTCGCAAACGATGCCGACCTTGCGGGGGGAGATACGCACGTATCTCAGATATGCTTTCGCTTCCATATTCGTAGCGTCCTCCTTCTATTACGCGTTGGTGGTCTTGCTGCCGGAGTGGCCGCGGAACGTTCTCGTGGGAACAAACTCGCCGAGCCGGTGGCCGACCATGTCTTCCGTGATATAGACGGGCACGTGCCTGCGGCCGTCATGCACCGCGATGGTATGACCGACGAAGGAGGGGAAAATCGTGGAGGCTCTGGACCAGGTCTTGAGAACCTTCTTTTCACGGGCCTTATTCAGCTCTTCCACACGCTTCAGCAGTTCCGGAGCGACAAACGGGCCTTTTTTAATGCTTCTGCTCATCTTTTATCCTCCTCACTTCGCATTTCTGCGCTTAAAGATATACTTGTTCGTCCGGCTCTTGGCCTTCCGGGTCTTGAGGCCCATCGCGGGTTTGCCCCACGGGGTCATCGGGCCGGGATGTCCGACCGGCGCCTTGCCTTCGCCGCCGCCGTGCGGGTGATCGTTCGGGTTCATGACGGAGCCGCGGACGGTCGGGCGGATGCCCATGTGGCGCTTGCGGCCGGCTTTGCCGAGGTGGATGTTTTCGTGGTCGAGGTTGCCGACCTGGCCGATGACGGCGGTGCAGTCCAGGCGGGCCAGCCGGACTTCGCCGGACGGCAGGCGGATCTGGGCATAACCGGCATCCTTCGCCATGAGCTGCGCGGCGGCGCCGGCGGAACGCACGAGCTGTGCGCCGCGGCTCGGGTAGAGCTCAATGTTGTGGATGATGGTGCCGACGGGGATGTTGGCAAGCGGCAGGCAGTTGCCCGGCTTGATGTCGGCGGCGGCGGAGGCGACGATCTTGTCGCCGGCGTTCAGGCCGACGGGAGCCAGGATGTAGCGGAGTTCGCCGTCTTCATACTTGACAAGCGCGATGAACGCGCTGCGGTTCGGGTCGTACTCGACGCGCAGGACGGTCGCGGTCATCTCCAGCTTGTCGCGCCGGAAGTCGATGATGCGGTACTTGCGCTTGTTGCCGCCGCCGCGGTGGCGGACGGTGATTCTGCCGTAGCTGTTGCGGCCTGCGTTCTTCTTGACGGTCTCAAGCAGACTGCGCTCGGGCTTTGCCTTCTTATCCACGCCGTCGAACGCGGAAACGGTCATGTTTCTTCTCGACGGGGTATACGGCCTGAAAGATTTAATCGCCATATTGCGTTACACTCCTTATCTGCTTTTCTCTTTAGACCATGCCTTCGAAGAACTCGATGGTCTTGGAATCGGCGGTCAGCTTGACCATGGCCTTCTTGAAGCTCGGACGGCGGCCGGCGGGAGAATTGCCCTGGTGCTTTTCCTTGCCTTCCATGCGGAGGGTGTTGACCTTTTCGACCTTGACGCCGAAAATCTCTTCGATCGCCTTTTTGATCTCCACCTTGTTGGCGTCCGGCGAAACTTCGAAGACGTACTTCTTGCCTTCGGTCTGCTCCATGGACTGCTCGGTGATGACCGGCCGGCGGATAATGTCGTAAGCGGTCTTCATTATGCGAACACCTCCTCAATCTTTGCCAGCGCCGTCTTGTCGAGGACGAGCTTGTTGGCGTTCAGGATGTCGTAGACGTTAATGAGGTTGGCGAACGTGACCAGAATGCCGGGGATGTTGGCGGCGCTGCGGACGACGAGCTCGTCGTTCTCGGCGGTGACAACCAGGGCCTTTCCGGAGACGCCGATTGCGTTCAGGAAGGTTTTGAAGGTCTTGGTCTTGATGGCGTCCAGCTTGATCGCGTCGATGACGATGATGTCTTCGGACGCGGCCTTGGACGACAGCGCGGACTTCAGCGCGATGCGCTTGACCTTCTTGTTGAGGGTGTAGCCGTAGTCGCGGGGCTTCGGCGCGAAGACGATGCCGCCGTGATACCACTGCGGAGCGCGGATCGAGCCCTGACGGGCGCGGCCGGTGCCCTTCTGCTTCCACGGCTTGACGCCGCCGCCGGAAACCTCGGCGCGGGTCAGCGAGGACTGCGTGCCCTGACGGCAGTTGGCAAGGTGATTCTTCACAACGTCGTGAACGACGGCTTCATTGGGTTCCATGCCGAAAACAGCCTCGGAGAGTTCAATCTCGCCAACCTGCTTGCCGGCCATGTCAAATACTTTCGTCTGCATGATTTACGCTCCTCTCTCAGCGGGTTCTCGCGGAGGCCTTCTGCGGATTGACACGCGCGGAAGCCTTCTGCGGGTTGATGCTGGCGTTCGCTGCAGCGCCCTTGGCCTTGAAGTTCTTGACGGTATTCTTGAGGTAGACGATACCGCCCTTCGGGCCGGGGATCGCGCCGCGCACAACGATCATATTGAGCTCTTCGTCGACCTTGACGACGTCGAGGTTCTCAACCGTGACCTGATCGACGCCCATCTGGCCGGCGCCGTGATGGCCCTTGAAGATCCGGCTCGGCGAGGAGCTGGAGCCCATGGAGCCCGCCTGACGGTGGACCGGGCCGCCGCCGTGGGTCATCGGGGTGCGATGGCCGCCGCAGCGCTTGACCGGGCCCTGGAAGCCGTGGCCCTTGCTGATGCCGGTCACATCGACCTTATCGCCGACCGCGAAGATGCCGGCCTTGATTTCCTGACCGACGTTCATGTCGGCGGCCTTCTCCACGCGGAATTCCTTGAGATGCTTTTTCGCGGTAACAGCGGCCTTCTTGAGATGGCCGAGCTCCGGCTTGGAGAGCTTGGATTCCTTGACGCTGCCGAAGCCGAGCTGTACGGAAGCGTAGCCGTCTTTTTCCACCGTCTTCTTCTGCGTCACGACGCAGGGACCGGCCTCGATGACCGTTACGGGGATGACTTTTCCGCTCTCATCGAAAATCTGGGTCATGCCCACTTTTTTGCCGATGATCGCTTTCTGCATTTGCATGTGTTTTTCCTCCTAATATAAGGTTATTGGTTGGACGCTCAGACCGTTGGGCTGCCTGCGCGCGCAACATGACCCGTCCGTCCTCTTGAATCGACGAACCGTGGCGGGCTGCTGGACCGGCTGTGGGTCGGCCGGTTACAGCTTTATCTCAATCTCAACGCCTGCGGGAAGATCCAGGCTCATCAGAGCCTCGACGGTCTTCTGGTTGGGGTTGAGAATATCGATCAGTCTCTTGTGGGTTCTGCGCTCGAACTGCTCGCGGGAATCCTTGTACTTGTGTACCGCGCGGAGAATGGTGACGACCTCTTTCCGGGTCGGCAGCGGGATGGGGCCGGAGACGGCGGCGCCGTTGCGCTTGGCAGTCTCGACAATCTTTTCGGCGCTCGCGTCGATGAGCTGATGATCGTAAGCCTTCAGGCGAATGCGGATCATTTCCTGGTTTGCCATGTTGTTGTTTCCTCCTTGAAATCGTACTCAGTTTTTCTTTGTTCTGGGTACGGTCGGGAATCCTTGTACGCTAAGCCGTGCGTATCATTCCGGGCCATGAAAAAAGACCGACGTTTGCCGGCCGATTCCATAACTGCGGCGATATACGCTGCACAACAGATTCTCAGCCGCCCGATGACCGGACATACTCCGCGGAAGTTACCGCCAGTGGCGCAATCTCCCGCCTCATCGCATTTTGCTTGTGACACGCGTGGTTGCGTTGCAATCCATTCCGCGCGCTTTAGTATCATATAATAAATCCCCCTTGTTGTCAAGGGGGATTTTGCTGGATTGCATAAATATTTCATTGAAATTTCGGCACTTTGCCGGGAAGTCTCCCGGCCGCTTCCCGAGGCGGAAGGCCGCAGCTTTTTGCCGCTCAGTACGCGATGCCCCAGTAGATCATTTTTTTGGCCGGCCGGCCGCAGATCGGGCAGACGTCGCCGAGGTGCTCCTGCTGCAGCGGCATGCAGCGCGACGACATGCCGGTGAGCTCCTTCATCTTCAGCTCGCACGCCTCGTCCTCGCACCACATGGTCTTGATGAAGCCGCCGTGCTCCTCCTGGAGCTTTTTGGCCTCCTCGGGCGAGTGGGCCTCAAAGACGTGGCTGTCGAGATTCTGCCGGGCTTTTTCAAACATGCCCTTCTGGACGAGCGCAAGCTGCTCCACGGCCGCCTGCTCGAGCTGCCCGAGGCTCACGACGGTCTTCTCTCCGTCGTTGCGGCGGACGAGGACGCAGGTGCCGGCTTCGATGTCGCGGGGGCCGAGCTCGACGCGCAGAGGAATCCCGCGCATCTCGGACTGGGCGCATTTCCAGCCCATGGAGTTGTCGGAGTCGTCCATCTTCGCGCGCAGGCCGGCGGCCGTGAGGCGGTCGCGAAGGGCGGCGGCCTTTTCCAGCACGCCCGGCTTGTGCTGGGCGATGGGCAGGACCATGACCTGCACCGGCGCGATCTTCGGCGGCAGGACAAGGCCGTTGTTGTCGCCGTGCGCCATGATGACGGCGCCGATCATGCGCGTGGTGGAGCCCCAGGACGTCTGGAAGGGGTACTGGAGCTTGTTGTCGCGGCCCGTGAAGGTTACGTTGTACGCGCGGGAGAACTTGTCGCCGAAGTAGTGGGAGGTTGCGCCCTGCAGCGCCTTGTGGTCCTTCATCAGGCACTCGACGGCATAGGTGGCCTCGGCGCCGGCGAACTTTTCCTTTTCAGTCTTGCGGCCGCGCACGACGGGGATGGCCAGCACGTTTTCAAAGAAATCGGCGTAGCAGTTGAGCTGCTGCTCGGTCTCGGCCTTGGCCTCCTCGGCGGTCTCGTGGATGGTGTGGCCCTCCTGCCACCAGAACTCGCGCGAGCGGAGGAAGGGCCGGGTGGTCTTTTCCCAGCGGATGACGGAGCACCACTGGTTGTAGAGCATCGGCAGCTCGCGGTAGGAGTGCAGCACCTGCGACCAGTGGTCGCAGAACATGGTCTCGGAGGTCGGGCGGAAAGCCAGGCGCTCCTCGAGCTTTTCGTTGCCGCCCATCGTGACCCACGCGACCTCGGGGGCGAAGCCGTTGACCAGCTCGCCCTCTTTTTTCAGCAGGCTCTCCGGGATCAAAACCGGCATCGCCACGTTCTCGTGGCCTGTCTTTTTGAACTCGGCGTCCATGATTTTCTGAATATTCTCCCAGATCGCGTAGCCGTACGGGCGCAGAATGGTGAAGCCCTTGACGCTCGCGTATTCGACAAGCTCCGCCTTGCGGCAGATGTCGGTATACCACTGGGCGAAATCGACCTCCATATCGGTGATCTGCTCAACCTTTTTCTCGTTAGCCATTTCGGTCTCATCCTTTGCGTAAAAATTCAGTACGACTATTTTATCACACCTGTCAAGGCCCCGTACATAAAATGAGGTACCGCAATGGGATAATTTTAATAAGGAGTGTTTTCATGGCCCTGTATCTTGTCGATCTGGACCCGGCCGCCGAGCGGCTCTACCGCGGCGTCGCCCAGGCCGTTTCGCTTCCCCTGGAGCGCGTGCTGTCCGACGCGCTGTTCCGTCTCGCGGGCGAGCTGTCCATGGAGGCGATCGCGAAGGCCGGCGCGGAGCAGTAGGGCGCGGGTGCAAACTCCGCGGGGATTTTCTGCAAGTCGGTTGTTTTTTTCAGTGGTTTTTGCTATATTGTATTCGTACAACGATATGCACAACGGAACGGAGGAACCGTCTATGAAATCCATCCGCGATCTGTATAAAATCGGCAGAGGGCCGTCCAGCTCCCACACGATGGGGCCGGAGCGGGCCGCGAAGATCTTCCGCTCAGAAAATCCGGACGCCGATCGCTATAAGGCCGTGCTCTACGGCTCGCTCTCCAAAACGGGCGTCGGCCACGGCACCGACCGCGTCATCCGCGAAACCTTCGCCCCCGCGGAGACCGAAATCGTCTTTTCCGATACCTCGCCGGACGATCTCAAGCACCCCAACACGCTGGACCTGTTCGCCTACAAGGGCGGCGAGCAGACCGCCTTCATCCGTGTGGAGTCCGTCGGCGGCGGCGACATCGTCATCGAGGGCCGGCCCGGCACGGCCGCCGACGAGGTATACCCCGAGAATTCGTTCGCCGAGATCGCGCAGTTCTGCCGCTGGCGCTACATCTCGCTGAGCGAATATGTGGAGCTGAACGAGGGCCCCGAGATCTGGGACTTTTTAAAGGTCGTCTGGAAGGCGATGCGCAACGAGATTCAGGAGGGGCTGAACGCCACCGGGACGCTTCCGGGCGGGCTCAACGTGCAGCGCAAGGCGCGCCAGCTTTTCAAGGAGGAGCATGAAAAGGAGATCCCGCAGGTGCTCGAGCTGCGCACGGTCTGCGCCTACGCCTACGCGGCGGCGGAGCAGAACGCCGACAACGGCATCGTCGTGACCGCGCCGACCTGCGGCAGCTGCGGCGTGCTGCCGTCGGTGCTCATGTACATGCAGGACAAATACCAGTATCCGGACGAGGTGGTGGTTCACGCGCTCGGCGTGGCCGGCATCATCGGCAACCTCATCAAGCGCAACGCCTCCATCTCCGGCGCGGAATGCGGCTGCCAGGCGGAGATCGGCTCCGCCTGCTCCATGACCGCCGCCGCGATGTGCTCGCTCATGGACATGCCCATCGACCAGGTCGAGTACGCCGCGGAGATCGCGCTCGAGCACCAGCTCGGCCTCACGTGCGACCCCATCTGCGGGCTCGTGCAGATCCCCTGCATCGAGCGCAACGCCGTCGCCGCCAAGCGCGCGATGGACGCCTGCAACCTCGCCCACCTGCTGCTCGGCACCCGGAGCATCTCCTTCGACATGGTGGTGCGCACGATGTACGAGACCGGCGTCAACATGAACCACGCCTTCCGCGAAACCTCGGAGGGCGGGCTCGCACGGTTCTACAGCCGCCGGCAGAATGGCCCGATCGCGGGAAAAGACGTCAAAGCCTGAGAATCTGATCGATCACGAAAGGAACGTTCATCATATGAAATTAGGAATCGTCGGTCTGCCGAACGTCGGCAAAAGCACGCTGTTCAATGCGATCACGGACGCGGGCGTGCCCGCGGACAACTACGCCTTCTGCACCATCGACCCCAACGTGGGCGTGGTGAGCGTGCCGGACAAGCGCCTCGAGTGGCTGCGCGACCAGCACAACCCCAAAAAGTTCACGCCCGCCGTCATCGAATTCGTGGACATCGCGGGTCTCGTCAAGGGCGCGTCCAAGGGCGAGGGGCTGGGCAACAAGTTTCTCTCCAACATCCGCGGCTGCGACGCGATCGTCCATGTCGTGCGCTGCTTCGACGACGCCAACGTGACCCACGTCGAGGGCACGACCGATCCCCTGCGCGACATCGACATCATCAACACCGAGCTCATCATGGCGGATCTCGAGATGGTGGACCGCCGCGTGGACAAGGCCGCCAAGATGGCCAAGGTCGGCGACAAGCGCTACAACCGCGAGGCCGAGGTATTCGGCGCGCTGCGCGACTATATGAACAAGGGCAATCTGGCCCGCACGTTCGAGTGCGCGAAGGACGAAGCCGAGCTCATCGCCTCCTCCGACCTTCTGACGCTCAAGCAGACGATCTACGCGGCGAACCTCGGCGAGGACGACGTGAAAAACCCCGACGCCTGCCCCTACTACGCCGCCGTCAAAAAGCTGGCCGACGCCGAGGGCAGCCAGGTGCTGCCGATCTGCGCCAAGCTCGAGGCCGACATCGCCGAGCTGGACGATCCGGACGAGCGCGCCATGTTCATGGAGGAGCTGGGCATCGCCGAGTCCGGCCTCGACCGGCTCATCGGCTGCAGCTACACGCTGCTGGGTCTGATCTCGTTCCTGACCGCCGGCAGCGACGAGTGCCGCGCCTGGACGATCAAAAAGGGCACCAGAGCCCCGCAGGCCGCCGGCAAGATCCACTCCGACTTCGAGCGCGGCTTCATCCGGGCCGAGGTCATCGCCTTCGACGACCTCAAGGCCTGCGGCACCCTCGCCGCCGCGAAATCGAAGGGCCTTGTCCGCAGCGAGGGCAAGGAGTACGTCATGAAAGACGGCGACGTGGTCAACTTCCTGTTCAACGTATAACCTGCCGGCAAACGATCAACTGTCATCCTGCGGCCTTCGGCGGCGCGCAGGATGACAGTTTTTTCTGCGGCGGGGAGGATGGCGCTTTGCCGCGCTGCCGCCGCAGACTGTTTTTCCTATGCGGCGTGCTCCACGATCTTTTTGAGCTTCTGCACCAGTTTCAGGAAATAGCGGGCGATCGGCTCCAGGAGCAGGCCGCTCACATACTCGATGCCCTCTACGGTGTCCCTGGCGAGATAGACGGTCAGGGCGATGGCCGCGTAGCCGGCCAGCACCGTGGCGTAGCGCCAGATTCCGGCCTCGAACTTGTCGCGGCGGAAGCCCTCGCGAAAAGCTCCGTAGCTCACGCCGACGCATTGGTTGACAAACATCAGAACAAATAAAACCAGGATCAGACGGATGCTCATGCCTTGCCTCCTGAAAATCAGCCAAGATGGGATGCGCACGCACCCGTTTCAGCTTATGCGGAGCCTCCGGCAAAGTTGCGCTCGTCACACGGCGGCGGGACGGCTTTCTTCTCCGGCGCACAGCGCCTCGGGCCGGAGCGTGCGCGGCGTGGCGAAGCGGTCGAACTGGACGAGCAGGCAGTCGCTGTCCCGGCAGGCGCCGATGACCTCGCCCGGGCCGAACACGGCGTGAAGCACGCGCTCGCCTTTGCGAAGGCCGGTCGGCGCGTCGGACGGCCCGGCCTCCGTCTTCCGGATGAGCGCCCGGCTGGACTCCACCAGCTCCGGGTCCAGCTCCGCCACATAGTCGAGATTTTCCCGTTCCGCGTTGAAGATAAACCGCGACGGGCAGCGGAACGAGCCGTCGTAATTTGTCCCCGCCGCGTCGGACAGATACAGCCGGTCGCGCGCGCGGGTAAAGGCCACGTAGGCCAGCCGCCGCTCCTCCTCGAGCTTCTCGCGCGTGTTGGCCCGCTTGCCGGGGAAGATGCCCTCGGACAGGCCGCACACGAACACCGCCGGAAATTCCAGGCCCTTGGCCGCGTGGACGGTCATGAGCTTCACCGCGGCCGGTTTTTCGTTCGTGTCCATGTTGGTGAACAGCGCGGCGTGCGCGAGGTACGCCTCCAGCGTCACGTCCTCCCCCGCCCGGCCGGCGTAGTCGCAGATCGCCTGCTTCAGCTCGGCCAGGTTGTCGAGCCGGTCCTCCTCGCCGGACAGGCGGAGCATCGCCTCGTAGCCGCTCTGGGCGAGCAGCTCCGCCAAAAGGTCGGTCAGATCCATCTGGCTGTAGATCGCGCGGTATTTTTCGATGAGGCGCACGTATTCCTTGGCGCGGCTGCGCTGGAAAAGGGGCGTCTCCACGTTTTCCAGCAGCGCCTGATACAGGCTCTGGCCGCGCAGCGCCGCGTACTCCTTCAAAAACGCGATGCGCGTCCGGCCGACGCCGCGGCGCGGCTCGTTGACCGTGCGCAGGAAGGCCATGTCGTCGCCCGAAAGGAGCATCCGCAGATAACACAGCACGTCCTTGATCTCCTTGCGCTTGTAGAATTCCACGCCGCTGTAGAGCACGTACGGGAGCTTTTCGCGGATGAACGCCTCCTCGACGGCGCGCGAAACGTAGTGCGCGCGGTACAAAACGCCCACCTGCGACAGGCTCAGCCCCTTCGCCTCCAGCTCGCGGATTTTTTCCGCCATCCAGCCCGCCTCGTCGGCGGAGGTTTTGGCGTGGAAATACAGCGGCTTCTGCAGCGCGGGCCGGACGGCCCGGAGCGATTTTTCCATCCGCTCGCGGTTCTTTCCGATCAGCGCGTTCGACGCCGCCAGAATCTGCGGCGTGGAGCGGTAGTTTTCGTCGAGCAGCAGCGTCTTCGCGCCCGGGTGGCGGCTCTCGAACTCCAGGATAAATTTGACGTCCGCGCCGCGCCAGGTATAGATCGTCTGGTCGGGGTCGCCGACGACGAAGAGGTTCTTGTGATAGCCGGCCAGAATGTCCGCCAGCTCGTACTGGTCCTTGTCGATGTCCTGGAACTCGTCCACCATCACATACTCCAGCCGTTTCTGCCACTTCTCGCGCACCTCGCGGCTCTCCTGCAGGGCGTAGAGCGCGAAGTAGATGATGTCGTCGAAGTCTAGGCCGTAGCACTTGCGCTGCTCGTAAAAATAGCGGTAGAGCACCTTGTCCTTGAGCGTGTTCGCGCTCTTCTCCAGGCTCTGCAGGCGCGTCAGGTCCATGTCGATGAGCGTCTTCACGTATCCCCTGCCGCCCTTGCGCCAGCCAATGTATTCGATCGCCTGCTGCACCGTCATGTCCCGCGAGGTGATGTTCAGCTCCTCGAATATCTCGCGCAGCATGGCCGCCTTGTCCTCCTCGTCGAGGACGATGAACTGCGACGGGTACTGCAGCACGTGGCAGTCCTCCTTCAAAAGCCCCACGCAGAAGCCGTGGAATGTCGTGATGCGCCCCAGGTCCTGGTCCGGCAGCGCCTGCCGCACGCGCTTTTTCATCTCCGCCGCCGCCTTGTTCGTAAACGTCACGCACAGGATGTTGGAGGTCTCGATGCCGAGCGTTCCGACAAGATACAAAAACCGCGCCGTCAGCGTCTTCGTCTTCCCCGAGCCCGCGCCCGCGATCACGCGCACGTACCCCTCCGTCTCCTGCGCCGCCGCCCGCTGGCGCTCGTTGAGTCCATTCAGCATGTCATCCATCATACCGACCCCTTTCCGGTTTTCCACCGGGAAGAGCATACCACAAGTAAAGTCCCATAATTAGGACTTTTCCCACGCTTTTTCCCGCCTTGCCCGGAAACCCGCCGCAAATCGCCGCCGGATTCTTCGCCGCTGACGCTCCTCAGAATGACAGATGAGAGAGTTAAAGCGTTTCTCCCAGCATATCTTCTTTTTCGGCCTCCGCCGGGGAACGTCCTCCGGGGGCCTCTTCTTTCCGCTCGTGCGGAAAGAAGAGGAAGAAAGGCACGCCAAAGGGAAGGGCTTTTTACAAAGCCGCCCTTCCCTTTGGAATCCCATCCTCCGAAGTTTGCTTTTCCTCCGCGCCTTACGGATGCCGTGCGCGTTGCCTCGCTCCGCTCGGCCCGCGCAGTCGCGGTGCAGCGGGAAATGTCGGAGGAGGGCCTGCGCAGAGAATCAGCCTGTGAATACGCGGAAACAACCCCATCTGTCTTTCTGAGCGAAGCGAAGAATCTTGTCGCGAACTTGCTTTAGATTCTTCGCCGCTGACGCTCCTCAGAATGACAGATGGGGCGGCGGGAAGCGTTTCCTCGACATTCCCCTCCGCACGGCTCTGCGCGCGTCGAGCGGAGCGAGGCGGCGCGCACGCGCATCCGTATGGCGCGCAGATATTGCAAGCTTCGGAGGATGAGGGTCCAGGGAGAAGGGCGGCTTTGTGAAAAGCCCTTCTCCCTGGCGTGCTCTTTCTTCACCGTCTTTCTGCACGAGCAGAAAGACGGTGCCCCGCAGGGCGCATCCCACGTCCTGAATAAATCTGCATATAGTCGTATGAGATTCTTCGTCGCTTTCGCTCCTCAGAATGATAGGCGGGGAAGCATCGGTAAGCCCGCCGTCAGGCGTCCAATCCCCCGCAGACGGCAAGACCCGCAAAAATCCGAAGATTTTTGCGGGTCTTATGCGTCTGCTGCAAACAGCGTGCATTTTCGGCAGGTCCTTTTGAAGTAAGGAAACTTGCGGCGCGGCGGGTCTATCCCAGTTTTTCCGCGCAGACGGAGGCGATTTTCAGGGCCTGCTCGCGCGTGACGGTGCCCTTCGGGGCGAACGCGCCGCCGCCGATGCCGTCGAGAATGCCTCTGTCATAGAAAAATCCGATGTAGTTCCGCGCGTAGGCGGAAATCTGCGCGGCGTCGGTGAAGCCCGGCGCCTCGGCGCCCAGCGCCGCGCCGTCGCCGATGCTCCCGGTCTTCACCAGCTCGTAGACCCTGCCCAGCATGGCGGCCGCCTGCTCGCGCGTCAGCGTGGACGCGGGCGCGAACCGCCCGCCGCCGACGCCGCCCACGATGCCGAGCGCGTACGCCTGCAGCACTTCGGAATCCGACGTGTCGGAGAAGGGCGCGCCCTCCGCGTCCGGGGCCCGCCTGCCGGACAGCGCCTCGTAGAGCGCCACCGCGGCGCCCGCGAATTCCGCGCGGGTGATGTCCTTTGTCATGTCGCTCCCGCGGAGCGAATCGGGGATCAGGCCGGCGGACTGCGCCTGCTCCAGATACGGCTTCGCCCAGTCCGAGCAGCTGCTCCAGGCGGCGGCGGTTTCTGTCTGGCCCGCGATCTGCGCGGCATTCGCAAACAGCCAGTCGGAGTAGGTCTCATCCCATTTGTGGCTCTTCTCCCACTCGGTCTTGTCGGTCCGCATGAAATACTGCTCGCTCAGCTCGCCGGTGCGCACGTAGTTCGCCTGGTCCATACGCATGTCCATCCAGTAATACTGCCCGTCCACCAGCACGCAGTTCCAGACATGATCGTACGTCGAGCCGTCGAGATTGATGAACACGCCGTCGATCATCCGGCAGTCGTAGCCCAGATGGCCGAGCAGGACGGTCAGGAGCGCGGAAAAGTGCGCGCAGTTGCCGCTGCGCGTGTACAGAATTTCCTTGGCAAAGGAGGCCACATAGGCGTTGGAGTCATAGGAAAGCGTAAAGCCCCAAGCGTCCGTCGAGGCCTCCGGCTCTGTGTACTGCACGCGCAGACTGGCCGCGCCGCTCGTGACAAGGCTCTTCATGGTCTGGGCGTAGGCGTCTCTCTTTCCCGAGACCTCGCTCTCGTCGAACCAGTATGTGCCGTCCCATTCGGTGCGGACGCAGTGCGTCTCGATCCACTCGTACACCGCGCGGAGCTTCCCCGCGTCCGTTTTCCCGGACGTCGGGATCTCCGCGAGCACCTGGTCCGCCAGGTAGTCCGTTTCGGCGTCGCCGACATAGATGGGATTGTAGGAATGGACCTGATTTCCGGCGGCCATGGCCGGAACACACAGGCAGCATATCGTCAGCGCCGCGCTCGCCATGAGCGCCAGAATCCGTCTTTTCATCATATTGCCCCCCGTTCCGATTGCTTTTATCATAAATCCGCTGGAAGCGGTTGTCAATATTAAAATGTTATGTAACCCGTGACGTCGGGGCTGCCGCAAATTGCTCCGGCGGATCGGCCTCGGTGTGAATGGGCGGTCCGGAGCCCTTGTCCCATTTTCTCGCCGGCGGACGGCAAAACCCGCAAAAATCCTGCGATTTTTGCGGGTTTTTTGACAGATTTCAGAAGCGCGCGGCTGCTCAGGCGAGCTGCTCGCCGCCCAGATAGACGGCCTTCCGCTCGAGGCCCGCGCCGCAGACGACGAAGTCCGCGCGCTTGCCCGGCTCGAGCGTGCCGACCTCCGCCAGACAGCCCAGCTCGCGGGCCGGATTGCGGGTGGCGGCAAGGACGGCGGCCTCCATCGGGATGCCGAAGGAGACGGCCAGACGCATGCAGTCGAAGAGGTTGGTGGCGGAGCCGGCGATGGTGCCGTCCGCGAGCGTGGCGAGCCGGTTCTTCAAAAACACGTCCTGCCCGCCCAGCGTGTACTGCCCGTCCGGCATGCCGCAGCAGCGCAGCGCGTCGGAGACGAGGCACATTCTGTCCGCCCCGAAGATCCGGAACGCCAGGCGTACCATGCTCGGGTGGACGTGCAGGCCGTCGCAGATGAGCTCGGCCGTCACGCGCTCGTTCTCGGCCGCCGCGGCGATGACGCCGGGCCTGCGGTGGTGCAGGGGCGGCATGGCGTTGTAGAGATGCGTCAGATGGGACGCGCCCGCGTCGAAGACGGCCTTTGCCTGCTCGTAGTCCGCGTCGGTGTGCGCCACCGAAACGGTGCAGATCCGGCTGGCCTCGCGCGTGAATTCCACCGCGCCCTCGAGCTCCGGCGCCACATCCGCGATGCGGACGAGCCCTCCGCAGCCGTCGTACAGCGCTTTGAACGCCTCGAAGTCCGGCTTTTTCAGATACGCGCCGTTCTGCGCGCCCTTTTTCTTCTCGGAGAAAAACGGCCCCTCCATCTGGATGCCGCGGATGACCGCGCAGCCGGCGGGGTTTTCGGCCTTCAGCCGCGCGCCGGCCGCGAACGCGCGCGCGAGCACGTCGTAGGGCAGCGTCATGGACGCGGGCGCGAACGACGTGACGCCGTTCTGCGCCAGATAAGCGGCTATCTTCTGAAGGCCCGCGTAATCCCCGTCGGAGAAGTCCGCGCCGGAATTGCCGTGGTTGTGCACGTCGATCAGGCCGGGAATCACGTACGCGCTGCCGAGGTCCCGTCCGTTTTCGGCCGTTTCTCCTTCCAGAACCTGCGCCACGCGCCCGTCCTCCACGCGCAGGCAGCCCAGCCGGAAGCGGGCGTCCTTCGTAAAGATCAGCGCATTTTTATAGAGCATACTCAGTTCCTCCGCGCGGGCAGGCTCGCCGCCGCGACCGACTGGCCGACGCGGCGCGTCTTCTCATCCGGCAGCATGACGCGGATGCTCCCCGTCAGCGCCGGATACTCACTTTGCATCACGCGGCTGCATTCGGCCAGAATCAGCTCGCCGCCCCGGCCGGAAAGGACTCTTCCCAGCACCATCATACAGCCGATGTCGTAGAATTTCGCGTACAGCGCGACCGTGTGCGCCAGATAGCAGCCGATGGAGCGGAAAATCTTCTCCGCGCCCGCGGAGCCGCCCTCGAGCAGCTGCTGTACCTTTTTGAGCTTTTCCGCCGGCGTGAGACCGGCGTCGAGCTCGATGCCCGCCGCGGGAGCCAGGCGGATGACCGCGTCCTGCGAAAAATACTGGCTGCCGACGCCGATGTCGCCCGACCAGTCGTCGCGCGCGGCATGCTCGGACAGATCGACCGGCGCGAAGGCCAGCTCGTTGAACCAGCCGAGGATTCTGCCGCCGGCGTCCACATAGCCGACGGCCTCGCTTGTGCCCATCGCCATGCCCATGACCGAGCCGACGCCCATGCTCATGGCTCCGGCCAGCGCCGTCACGTCGCCGTCGTTCGCGACCACGATCGGCACGTCGCCCACCTCTTTCGCCGCGCGGTCATAGATTGTCTTGACCTCCTCGCGGCGCGAACGGGGCACCTTGATAAACAGGGACGACACCATCGGGCTGTTGCCGATGAACACGCCCGCGGACGAGACGCCGATGGCGTCCACGCGCGGCATTTTGGAGGCGGCGGTTTTGAACGCGCTCACGATGCCGTCATACTGGTACTGCGGGTCGGCGGACGTCTTGGGATGCCAGACGACCTCCTCGGAGTAGACGGTCGTGCCGTCCACGACTGCGGAAACCTTCCGGTCGGAGCCGCCCGCGTCGAAGCCGATGCGGCAGCCCTCCATATGCCCGCCCACGGGGACGGAGGCCTCGTGCTCCGCCGGCAGCTCGGCCTCGGAGCAGGAGACGACCTCGAACGGCCGCTCATAGACGTCCTCCATGAACTGCACGTCGAATTCGCGCGCGCCGCCGCGCGCGTACGCCGCCTTGAGCCGCCCGGCCAGCTCGTCCGCGCCGGCGAGATAGACGCGGAAGCCGCCGATGCTCCACAGCAGGAACTTCACATAGCGCTCAAGATAGCGGTAATCCGCCCCGGTGCCGCGCAGGCGCGTGCGCCGGACGGCGATTTTGCCGTCCTCGCGCTCCACCGCGACGGACACGGGGATGCTCGCCCCTTTTTCATATTCCTCCGCCCAGACGCCGAACGGAATAAAATCCGGATCGAGCTCGGGCAGATTCTTCACCTGACAGGAAATGCCCAGATATTCCATGCGCTCTCCTTATTCGGCGCGATAGCCGATGGCGTCCGCGACTTCCTTTTCGATGACGACGGTCACGTCGGGATGCAGCTTGACCATGGTCGCGGGGTTGCGGCTGTCGACCTCGTCGCTCATGAGCAGGCCCTTCGCCACCTCGGCCTTGTTGACGCCCGGAATGACCATGATGAGCTTCTTCGCGCGCAGGATGTCGCCGATGCCCATGGTGAACGCCTGGCGCGGCACGTCGCTGCGATGCTCGAAGAAGCGCGCGTTGGCGTCGATGGTGCTCTCGTCGAGCGTCTCCATGTGCGCGTGATCGCTGAGAACCCGGCCCGGCTCGTTGAAGCCGATGTGGCCGTCCACGCCGATGCCCAGCACCTGGATGTCGATGGGCTTCGCCGCCAGCACCGCGCGGAATTCGCGCAGATTCTCCTCGAGGCTGCCCGTGCCCTTGGCGACATAGGTGTTCTTCTTGTCGATGTTGATGTGGTCGAACAGGTTCTCGTTCATGAACCGCCGATAGCTCTGCGGATGATCGGGCGCGAGGCCCGCGTACTCGTCGAGGTTGACGGTGTTGGCCTTCGAGAAGTCCGCCTTGCCCGCCGCGCAGTCGCGCGCGAGGCAGTGATACAGTCCCACGGGGCTGCTGCCTGTGGCAAAGCCCAGCCGCGCGTCCGGCTTGTTCTTCACGACGTCCTCCACGACCTTGGCCGCGATTTCGCTCATTTCGTCATAATCCTTCGCAACGATGACCTTCATATCGGTACCGCCTTTCGTTTTTTGCGCCTGCGGGGCGCATTCTCTGGCTTTCATTATATTGCATATTCCCGCGAATTATAGTAAAATAATATCACAAAAATAGCAGTATCGTACAGGCGGTGTTCATCATGGATTATATTATCGACTATGAGGGGCTTGGCCGGCTCCTGCGCAGCTTCAGCCAGATCTCCGGCATGCGCTTCACGCTGATCGACCGGAGCGGGACGATCGTCTACGCCTCGTACAACCGCGTCCCCTTCTGCTCGCGCATCAACGAGACGGAGCAGGGCGCGGCGCGCTGCCGCGCGTGCGACATGCGCAGCTGCCGCGCGGCGGAGCGGAGCGGCGGGGTGTGCGTGGCGCCGTGCCACGCGGGGCTTCTCGACGCGGTGCTGCCCGTCGTGCAGAACGGGCAGACGCTGGCCTATCTGTTCTTCGGACAGGTGCTCGACGCGGCGCGCGGCATGGAGCAGGCCTGGCGTCAGACGCGCGCCGCGCTGTCGTGGCTGCCCGACCCGGACGCGCTGCGGGAGGACTTTTTCCGGCTGCAGCCGTACGATCTCTCCGCCCTGCGCGCGTACGCAAGCATTCTCAACGCCTGTATGCCGTATCTCTGGCTGGAGGGCCTCATCCAGTCCTCCGAGGCCACCAACCGACAGCGCATCGAGGCCTACATCGACGCCAACTACGCCAGCCGCATCTCACTCGGGCAGATGAGCGAGGCGCTGCACCTGTCGCGCACAAAGCTCTGCGGCGAGGTCAAGGCGCAGGGCGCCACGGTCATGCAGCTCGTGACCGCCAGGCGGCTCGGCGCGGCGAAGCAGCTTCTGCGCACGACGGATTTCCCCATCGCGGTCATCGCCGACCGCGTGGGGATTCCGGACTACAACTATTTTACGAAGGTCTTCCAGAAGCACGTCGGCCTGACGCCGACCGCGTACCGGAAGGAAAAAAGGTCCGATTAATCCATGCCGAGCGCGCCGCTCGCCTGCAGCGACTGCGCGATCTGCCGGCAGGTGCCCTCGGCGAAGACGTCGGGCAGGCCCGCCTCCTTCACGGCGTCGGCCAGATAGTAGTTCTCGTCGCTCATGGCCGCGACGCGCAGATAGGCGTCCATGGCGTCGGACGGACTCGTCTGCTGTTTCGCGTACAGCTCGAGCGCGGGGATGGCCGAAACAGCGTAGCTGATGTAGTACATCGGCTGCTCAAAATTGTGGATCTGGTCCATCCACTCCTTCTGAAAGCCGTCGTACGGCTCGTAGCCGTAGCTCTCGTAGACCTCCTGGAAGATTTCCTTCACGCGGTCCGCCGTCAGGTTCTTCTCGGTATAGACGCGCTGCTGGAATTCGTCGTACATGGCCCCGTCCACAACGCTGTAGAGCAGGTTCAGAAGCGTTCCCGCGCGGATGATCTTCGCGTTCCGCGCGCCGAAGATTTTGTCGTAGAACCGGAAAAACATGACCTCCATGCCCTGCGACTGCAGCTCGCTCAGATCGTAGTCCGACACGCCGAAGATGACGTCCGCGCCGTTGTAGAAGTAGGCCAGGAAATGGCCGAATTCATGGAACATGTCGGTGTAGTCGTAGTAGGCGTCATAGGGGCAGTTGAAGATGAACGGCTCGTTGTACTGGGAAAAATAGGTGGTATAGCCGGTGCTGAGCTTCGTCCCGGTCGATTCGATGTCGTACAGGCCGTACTTCCTGAGGTACTGCGCGGCGGCCGAAACCTCCGGCGACATGCCGTCCGCGCCCGTCTGGATCGCGCTGAGGATCGCGTCGGGCGAGCAGTCGAGCTCGTCGGAATAATACAGGCTGCCGGTCTGCGCCTGGATTGCGTCCTTGTACTTCGTGACGAGCGGGCTGATCTGCTCGCGCGCCTCTGTCCAGATGGTTTTCGCGTCCTCGGGCGTATAGCCGCGGGAATAGAGGTATTCGTAGGCATAGTCGGCAAAGGTGTCGTAGCCGGCCTGCTGCGCGATCTGGTTGCGCACGCCGACAAGCTTCACATAGAGCTCGCAGATCGCGTCGTAATCGACCTCGCTCTCCGAGATGAGCGCCTCGTACTGCCGCTCGAGCGTGCTCTCCTGCGCGCTCAGGTCGCGCGTGTCGGAGGCGCCGCTGCCGTCGTAGGTGCGGAACATGTCGATGATGCTGTCGGAATAATTTTTCTTGAGAAGCGCCTTGTGGCCGGACACCGCGACCGCGTGCATGGCGGTCCAGTAGGCGTCGTTGGCCGTGTCGTACTGGTTCTGCGCGTCGTTTGTCTGCGCGCCCAGCTTTTCGTTGCCGGAATTCGCGGAGTTCTGCAGATCGTACAGGCACGACGCGGTGTCGAAGCGGTAGAGCGCGTACTCCGCGTCCCAGGCCGCGTCGTCGAACGCGTCCTGATCGCCGCCCGACTCGGCAAACGCCGCGATGGCGTCGGCCAGCTTTTGGAATTCCTCCTGCGTCGGCGCGTCCGGCTTCATGTCGGCATAGGCCGTGTCGCCGCGCGAAACGTCGCCGAAGTAGCCGTCCTTCGCCAGCGTGCCGGCCTCGGCCGTCTGTCCGGCGGCAGACGTCTGGCAGGAGGCGGACGCGCCGCATGTCCCGCCGCTCTGTGAGGCGGAGAAGGCGGACTGTGCCTGGCTCGTATCGGTCTTCCTGTCCTTCAGCGTCGACCATACCAGCAGCGGCAGTCCCAGCGAGCACCCGCTCAGTCCCGCGAGCAGCGCCGCGCACAGCAGCGCCGCCAGCCATCTTTTCCAGCTCTTCATATCTTCAGGCTCCTTCGCGCATGATTTTTGTTTTATCCTACCAGTTTCCCGGAACTGCGTCAAGCGATTCAGACTTTTTAAGGAATTCCCGACGCTTCCGGAATAAAAAGGTTGACTTTCCGCCCGTTTGCAAATAGTATAGGTAACTGACTATTTTGATCCGATCATTTTACAGAAAAGAGTTTATATGAATTTCAACGATCTGTCTCTCACCCCGCCTCTGCTTAAGGCGGTCGCCGAGGCCGGATATACCCGGCCCTCGCCCATTCAGGAAAAAACCATCCCCCTCGTGCTCCAGGGGCGCGACGTGCTCGGCTGCGCGCAGACGGGCACCGGCAAGACGGCGGCTTTCGCGCTGCCGATCCTGCAGAACCTCGCCGCCTCGCACCGCACCGGGAAAATCCGCGCGCTCGTGCTGACGCCGACGCGCGAGCTGGCCCTGCAGAATCAGGAGAGCTTCGAGGCCTACGGCAAATACCTGCACCTCAAAAGCGGCGTCATCTTCGGCGGCGTCGGCCAGAACCCGCAGGTCGAGATGCTGAAGGCCGGGCCGGACATCCTCGTGGCCACGCCGGGCCGGCTCAACGACCTCATCGGCCAGGGCTTCATCCGCCTCGACGGGCTCGACATCTTCGTACTCGACGAGGCCGACCGGATGCTCGACATGGGCTTCATCCACGATGTGCGCCGGGTCGTGCAGAAGCTGCCCGCCAAGCGCCAGACGCTCTTCTTCAGCGCCACCATGCCGCCGGAGATCGAGAGTCTGGCCGACAGCATGCTTGTATCCCCCGCGACCGTCAAGGTCGATCCCGTCACGAGCACCGTGGACGCCATCGACCAGACGCTCTACTATGTGGACAAGGGCAACAAGAAGCTCCTGCTCGCCAAAATCCTGCGCGGGGCCGACGTGCGCAGCGCGCTCGTGTTCACGCGCACCAAGCACGGCGCCGACCGCGTCGTGAAGGAGCTCGACCGCGAGGGCATCGCGGCCATGGCCATCCACGGCAACAAGAGCCAGAACGCCCGTCAGAACGCGCTGAACGCCTTCAAGTCCGGCGAGATCCGCGTGCTCATCGCCACCGACATCGCCGCGCGCGGCATCGACATCTTCGAGCTCTCGCACGTCATCAACTACGAGCTGCCGCACGAGTCCGAGACGTATATCCACCGCATCGGACGTACGGGCCGCGCCGGACGCGGCGGCGTCGCGATCAGCTTCTGCGACATCGACGAGGTGGACGACCTGAAGGCGATCGAAAAGCTGATCGGCATGCGCATTCCCGTAAAGGAGAGTCCGTGGCCGATGGTCGTGCTCGAAAAGACCGAAAAGCTGCCCACGCCGCCCCGGCCGCCGCGCCAGTCGAGGCCCGCCCCGGCCGAACCTGTGCGCCGCACGCCGCCTGTGAAGCCCGCTCCCCAGCATGTCCAGCCGGCCGCAAGGCCCGCCGCCCCGTCCGGCTCCTCCCGCCGCCGCCCGCGCTCGCGCGGACGCGGCAAGCCGCAGGCATAAAAATCCCTCTTGACAAATACCCCCTCCCGGTATATGATGCAATCAGATACCGGGTGGGGGTATATTATTTCGAACGGAGGGAAACCTGTCATGGAGGAATGCGAGCTCTGCCGGCACAAGGCCGTGCCGCGCGACGAGGCGCTCAAAAAGCAGCTCAAAAACCGGATGAACCGGATCATCGGCCAGCTGAACGGCATGACGGCGATGATCGACGACGAGCGTTACTGCGGCGACATTCTCATCCAGCTTGCCGCGGCGGAAAAGGCGCTGCAGAGCGTGGGGTATCTGATTCTGCAGAACCACATGGATACGTGCGTGACAGAACAGGTGAAAAGCGGCGACAGCCGCGCGATGGACGAGCTTCTGGAGCTCGTCAGGAAACTCAAATAGGGTGATTTTATGAAACAGCAAACCTTTGATGTAACAGGCATGTCGTGCGCGGCGTGCCAGGCCAACGTGACCCGGCGCGTGCAGAAGCTGCCGGGCGCGCAGGACGTGAACGTCAGCCTGCTGGCAAACCGGATGACGCTCATCTACGACGAATCGAAGCTCACCGAGGGCGAGATCGTGAAGGCCGTGGAGGAGATCGGCTACGGCGCCAGCCCCGCGGGCGGCGGCGGCCAGAAGGAGGCCGAGGGCTTCCGGGGCCAGTGGAAAAAGCGGGTCGAGCGCGCGGAGGCGGACAAGCGGGCCATGCGCGCACGCCTGATCGCCTCGGTCTGCATCCTCGTGCCGCTCATGTATCTCGCGATGGGCTCCATGATGTCGTGGCCGCTGCCCGCGTTTTTTACAGGGGAGGAAAACCGGCTCATCTCGGCGCTCACGCAGCTGTATCTGGCGCTGGCCGTCGCGTTCATCAACCGGCACTTCTTTGTCAGCGGCCTGCGCGCCCTGTCAAAGCGCGCGCCCAACATGGACACGCTCGTCGCCATCGGCTCGGGGGCTTCCCTGCTGTACGGCGTTTTCGCGCTCTACCGCATGAGCTGGGGCTTCGGCCACGGCGACATGACGCTTGTGCACCAGTATGCGCACGCGCTGTACTTTGAGTCGAGCGCGATGGTCCCGACGCTCGTCACGGTGGGCAAATACCTCGAGGCGCGCTCGAAGTCCAAGACCTCCGACGCGCTCGGCAAGCTTGTCCGGCTCGCGCCCGCCGCGGCGAACGTCGAGCGCGGCGGGACGGAGCAAAGCGTCCCCGCCGAAAGCCTCCGGCCCGGCGACGTGATCGTCATCCGGCCCGGCGAGAGCATCCCCGTTGACGGCGTCGTGCTGAGCGGCACGGGCTTTCTCGACCAGGCCGCCATCACCGGCGAGAGCGTGCCCGTGGAGAAGAATCCGGGCGACGAGGTCATCTCCGCGACGATCTGCCGCAACGGCTCGTTCCGCTTCCGCGCCTCGCGCGTGGGCGAAGACACGACGCTCGCCAGAATCATCCGCCTCGTGGACGAAGCCGGCAGCTCCAAGGCGCCCATCGCGCGGCTGGCGGACAAGGTCAGCGGCGTGTTTGTGCCGGTCGTCATCGGCATCTCGCTCGTGACGCTGGCCGCGTGGCTGCTCGCGGGAAACGGCTTTGAATTCGCGCTCAACTGCGCGGTGTCGGTGCTTGTCATCTCGTGTCCCTGCGCGCTCGGCCTGGCGACGCCGGTCGCCATCATGGTGGGCACCGGCAAGGCCGCGGAATCCGGCATCCTGGTCAAATCCGCCGAAAGCCTCGAGACGCTGCGCGCCGTCGATACCTTCGCGCTCGACAAGACCGGCACCATCACCTCCGGCAGGCCGTCGGTCACAGACATCATGCCGCTGGCGGCCGGGCTTTCGGAGCAGGCGCTTCTGACGCTGGCCGCCGCCCTGGAAAAGGGCAGCGAGCATCCCCTGGCCGCCGCCGTGGTGGAAAAGGCAGGCGGTCTTTCCCTGCCGGAGGCGTCGGACTTCTCCATGACCGCCGGGCGCGGCGTGATCGCCGTGATCGGCGGCGAGACGGTGCTGGGCGGCAACGAGGCGTATCTGCGGGAGAACGGCGTCGATGTTTCCGCCGCGAAGGACGCGCTTTCCGGGCTCGCGCGGGACGGAAAGACGCCGCTGCTGTTCGCGCGCGCGGGCTCCCTGCTCGGCGTCATCGCCGTGGCGGACACCGTGCGCGAGACGAGCCGGCAGGCCGTCCGCCGCCTGCACGAGCTGGGACTGCATACCGTCATGCTCACGGGCGACAGCGAGGCGACCGCCGAGGCCATCCGCCGCGAGGTCGGCGTGGAGCGGGCCGTGGCCGGCGTGCTGCCAGCCGACAAGGAGGCCTTCATCCGAAAGCTCCAGTCGGAGGGCCATAAAGTCGCCATGGTGGGCGACGGCGTCAACGACGCGCCCGCCCTCACGCGGGCGGACGTGGGCGTCGCCATCGGCGCGGGCACGGACGTGGCCATCGACTCGGCGGACGTGGTGCTCATGAAGGATTCTCTGCTCGACGCCGTCACGGCGGTCGAACTCAGCCGCGCGGTGCTGCGCAACGTCCGCGAAAATCTGTTCTGGGCGTTTTTCTACAACATTCTCGGTATCCCCGTCGCGGCCGGCGTCCTGTACCCCGCGTTCGGGCTGCTGCTCTCGCCGATGATCGGCGCGGCCGCGATGAGCCTGAGCTCCGTCTGCGTCGTGACGAACGCGCTGCGGCTGCGTTTCTTCAAGCCCCGACCCGCGGAACCGTCCGCCTCTCCCGACGAAGCGCCCGAAGCGGCAAAGGCGCCGGCAGCCGCACAGACGCGCGTGCTGCGCGTGGACGGCATGATGTGCCAGCACTGCAAAGCGCGCGTGGAGCAGGCGCTGTCCGCCGTCCCCGGCGTCGCGGGCGCGGAGGTCGATCTCTCGGCCGGCACCGCCAGCATCACCGCGCGGCCGGACGTGCGGGATGAGGCGCTCGAGCAGGCGGTCTCGGCCGCCGGCTACACCCCGGCAGGCTTTCAGGGCTGAGTGAGGCCCGCACCGGTTTCGTCATAAACGCCAAAAACTGCCCGCGGATACGGCCGGTATCCGCGGGCAATTTTGTCACATCCGACGAAAAATCCGGCCGGGCCGGGCCGCGCGCGGAATGCCGCGGCATGGCACTTGCAATTCGGCCGCCGGGCTGTTATGATGGTTTCACAATGTGTAAACGATTTCAGTTCCACAGGAGGAAGCCTATGAACATCACCGAGATTGCCGCGCTCGCGGGCGTATCCAAGGCGGCGGTCAGCCGGTTTTTTAACGGCGGGTATCTGAGCGAGGACAAAAAGGCCGCGATCGAGCGCGTCGTGGACGAGACCGGCTACGCGCCGAATCCGCAGGCGCAGCAGCTCCGGACGCAGAAGAACCGCCAGATCGGCGTCGTCATGCCCAAGCTCAGCAGCGAGAGCGTCGCGCGCGTGATGGACGGCATCAGCAGCGTTCTGACCGACTGCGGCTATCAGCTTATGCTGGCCAACACCGCCAACGACCCCGCCAAGGAGGTGGAGTATCTCGACCTGCTGCATCACCACCACGTCGAGGGCATCATCTTCATCGCCAGCATCTTCACGCCCGACCACGACCGCATCCTGCGAAATCTGCACATGCCCGTCGTCATCGTCGGCCAGCAGTACAAGGGCTTCAGCTGCGTGTACCACGACGACCGCGGCGCGGCCGAGGCCGTGACGGAGCAGATGCTCCGGCGCGGCTGCCGCCGGCCCGGCTTTCTCGGCGTCACGAACCAGGACCGGGCGGCCGGATACGAGCGCGCCCAGGGCTTTCTGGCCGCTCTGCACGCGGCCGGCCTCGAGCCGCGCGACACGGCCATCGCCGCGTTCACCATGGAATCCGGCTACGAAAAGGCCGCGGAGCTGCTGGGCCGGCGGAGCCGGCCGGACGGCCTGTTCTGCGCCACGGACACCATCGCCGTCGGCGCGATGCAATACTGCCGGGAGCACGGCCTGCGCATCCCCGGCGACGTGATGCTCGCCGGGATCGGCGATTCGCAGCTCGGACGGGTCAGCGCGGTCACGCTCACGAGCGCGCACCTGTACTACCGCACGAGCGGCGAGGAGGCGGCGAAGCTCCTGCTCGACCAGCTCCGCCGCCGCGGCGCCGGCGCGACGCGCAGTCTCTGCCTCGGCTACGAGCTGGTCGAGCGCGACTCCACCCGCCGCGCGGAGCAGCCCGACGCCCCTGTTGTTCCCTGATCCTGTGTAATTTTCCAATATCAGTGTGAAACCATGTGAAACCAATAATTCATTTCACTGAAATTGGGCGACTCTGCGAATAGACATTTTTCCTTTTTTCTCCTACAATAAATCCAGAAAGTCAAATAAATGAAAAACGGATTACGGGAGAGGAGAAACATCATGGATTACGCAGTATGCGCCCAGAGTATCCTGCGGGAGCTCGGCGGCAAGGAAAACCTCATCAGCGCGGCCCACTGCGCGACGAGGCTGCGCCTCGTCATCGCCGACAACAGCAAATGCTCCAAGGAGCGTCTGGAGAACATCGACGGCGTCAAGGGCGTGTTCGAGGCGTCCGGCCAGCTCCAGATCATCATCGGCACCGGCACGGTCAACAAGGTCTACGACGAATTCATCAAGGCCGCGGGCATCGAGGCCGCCACCAAGGACGAGGTCAAGCAGGCCGCCGCCAGCAAGGCTCCCTGGTACCAGCGGGCCGTCAAAACGCTCGGCGACGTGTTCGTCCCGATCATCCCCGCCATCGTGGCGAGCGGCCTTCTCATGGGCCTTCTGGAGGGTCTGGCCAACGCCTTCCCGTCCATCACCTCGAGCGGCACCTACACGATCATCCATTTGTTCAGCAACGCCGCGTTCGTCTTTCTGCCCATCCTGATCGCCGTCAGCGCGGCGAAAGTCTTCGGCGGCAACCAGTACCTCGGCGCGGTTATCGGCATGATTATGATTCATCCCGATCTCGTGAACGCCTGGAGCGTCGCCACCACGGAATCCATCCCGCAGGCCGCCGCCTGGTTCGGCCTGTACAACATCAATCTCGTCGGCTATCAGGGCCACGTGATCCCGGTCATCATCGCCGTCTGGCTCATGTGCTTCCTGGAAAAGCGGCTGCACAAGATCGTCCCGGAGATGATCGACCTCTTCGTCACCCCGCTCGTGAGCGTGCTCGTGACCGGCTACGTGACGCTCACCGTCATCGGCCCGATCTTCGGCCGGCTTGAAAACTGGGTGCTCGCGGCCATGCAGTACCTCATCAGCCTGCCCTACGGTCTCGGCGGCATGATCTGCGGCGGCCTGTACGCGCTGACCGTCGTGGCCGGCGTCCACCACATGTACAACGCGCTGGAGGCTGGCCTGCTGAGCGCCACCGGCTTCAACACCTGGATGCCGATTGCCACCGCCGCCAACGTGGCCCAGGGCGGCGCGGCCCTCGCCTTCTCCCTCAAGACCCGCAACAAGAAGCAGAAGTCCGTCGCCCTGCCCGCCTCTCTGAGCGCGTTCCTCGGCATCACCGAGCCCGCCATCTTCGGCGTCAACCTCCGCTTCGGGCGTCCGTTCATCGCCGCTCTTGTCGGCGGCGCGGCCGGCGGTCTCATCGCGGGCCTGTTCAAGGTCAGCGCCACGGCCTACGGCATCACCGGCATCTTCGGCCTTCTCATCACGACGCACAACATCCTGGCCTACCTGCTCGTCATGGTCGTCGCGTTCGCCGTCTCGTTCCTGCTGACGCTGGTCCTCTACCGCGACAAGGAAGAGAAGCAGGCGCCCGCCATCGACGCCGCGCAGGACGACGGCACCATCGGCAGCCCCCTGACCGGCACGGTCGTGGCGCTCAAGGATGTGCCCGACGCCACCTTCGCCGAGGGCATTCTCGGCCAGGGCGCGGCCATCCAGCCCGCGGAGGGCAAGCTTGTCGCCCCGGCAAACGGCGTCGTGTCCACGCTCTTTGAAACGCGCCACGCCATCGGCCTGCAGCTCGACTCGGGCGAGGAGCTGCTCATCCACGTCGGCCTCAACACGGTTGAGCTCCAGGGCGAGGGCTTCATGGCCCACGTCACCGAGGGCGACCGCGTCACGAAGGGCCAGCTCCTCCTGACCTTCGACATTGCGCTCATCGAGAGCAAGGGCTACAAAACCGTCACGCCCGTCGTCATCACCAACAGCGACGACTACGACGAGGTTTCCGTTCTGGCGCAGGGCAGCGTCAGCGCCCTGACGCCGCTGCTCGCCGCGAAAAAAGGGAGCGCCGTCCATGCGTAGCCCCTGGCGGCAGGCCTTCCACCTCGAGCCGCCCACCGGCTGGCTCAACGACCCGAACGGTCTGTGCTGGTTCGGCGGCCTGTACCATGTGTTCTTCCAATACTGCCCCGAAAGCGCTTCCGGCTCCGGCCGGAAGCTCTGGGGCCATTATGAGAGCCCGGATCTGCTCCACTGGCGCTTTGCCGGCGCGCCGCTCGCGCCGGACACGCCCTGGGACCGCGACGGCGTGTATTCCGGCAGCGCCCTCGTCAAGGACGGGCAGCTGCAGCTGTTCTACACCGGCAACGTCAAGCAGCCCGGCGATTACGACTACATCACCGCCGGGCGCGAGGGCAACGTGCTGCGCGTCGTCAGCCCGGACGGCCGCACAATGGGGCCGAAGCAGCTGCTGCTCGGGCCGCGCGACTATCCCGGCTTCTGCTCCTGCCACGTCCGCGACCCGAAGGTCTGGCTTGACGGGCGCGGCTTCTGGATGGTGCTCGGCGCCCGCTCCCTGGACAGCCGCGGCAGCGTTCTTTTGTACCGCAGCGCGGACGCGGAGCACTGGCAGTACGCCGCCGACATCCGGAGCGAGGAGCCCTTCGGCTACATGTGGGAGTGTCCGGACTACTTTGCCCTGGACGGGCGCGGCATTCTCAGCGTCTCGCCGCAGGGCCTCGCGCATGAACGGACGCGCTGTCAGAACATCTATCAGAGCGGCTGGTTCCCGGTGCAGGGGCCGCTGGAGAGCGGCCGGCTCGGCGCGTTCACGGAATGGGATCTCGGCTTCGATTTCTACGCGCCGCAGACCTTCCTGACCCCCGACGGCAGGCGGCTGCTGATCGCCTGGATGGGCCTGCCCGACAGCCCCTACGCCAATCCCACCGTCGCGTTCGGCTATCAGCACTGCCTGACGCTTCCGCGCGAGGTGTTCCTCGACCGCGAGGGCCGGCTGTGCCAGCGGCCCGCGCGCGAGCTGACGGCGCTCTGCGGCCTCGCGCAGATCCGCGCGGAGTCCGCCGCGCTCCCCTTCCGGCTCTGCGCCGAAACGGCCGGCAGCTTCCGGCTGACGCTGGGCGGCGGCCTGACGCTGCAGTACGACGCCGGCGAAGGCCTGTTTTCCCTCCGCTTTACCGATCCCGTGCTGGGCTGCGGACGGACGGAGCGCTTTGCCCGCATTTCCCGCGTACGCAGTCTCGAGCTGCTGGCGGACACCTCGTCGCTGGAGATTTTCCTCGACGGCGGCGCAGTGGTCCTGTCCACGCGGTTTTATCCGGCGCAGCGGGAGATTTCGCTCGTCTGCGAGGGCCTTTCGCCGGTCCTGCAACCGATGTGCATTCCAGAAATGAATATAGAAGGAGCTGCAGCAACATGAAAGAATTCACCTACACCGTCACCGATCCCGTCGGCATGCATGCCCGGCCCGCCGGCCAGCTGGCCAAGGAAGCCGCCAAATATCAGAGCATCGTCACCGTCGTCAAGGGCGAAAAGAAGGCCGACACCCGCCGCCTGATGGCCCTGATGGGGCTCGGCATCAAGCAGGGCGACGCCATCACCGTGCGCGTCGAGGGCGCGGACGAGGACACCGCAGCCGCCGCGGTCCGGCAGTATCTCACGGAGAATCATTTTTAAATTAACCCGGAGGTGACAAGCCCATGATCGCATTGCAGGGAACCGGCGTCTCCGCCGGCGTGGCCAGCGGCCCCATCCGCTTCTACAAGCGGAACAAGGCCGAGGTGCAGCGCCGCACGGTCGCGGACCCCGGGGCGGAGCGCGCGCGCTATGAGGCCGCGACGCAGACCGCCATCGCCCAGCTCGGCGAGCTGGCGGAAAAGGCCCGGCGCGAGGCCGGCGACGATTCCGCCATTCTCTTTGAAACGCACCAGCTGATGCTGGAGGATCTCGACTATGTAGCGGCCATCACGGAGCTCATCGAAAACGAGCATGTGAACGCCGACTACGCCGTCCATGAGACGGGGCGGCAGTTTGCCGGCATGTTCTCCGCGATGGAGGACGAGTATATGCGCGCCCGCTCGGCGGACGTGCTGGACATCTCCACCCGCCTCGAGCGCATCCTGCGCGGCGAGCAGACCGAGCAAAGCGCCGACTCGGAGCCGGCGCTCATCGCGGCGGACGACCTGAGTCCGAGCGAGACCGTGCAGATGGACAAGAGCAAGCTCCTGGGCTTCGTCCTGTCCGCCGGACACCGGAACGCGCACACCGTCATCCTGGCCCGCACGCTGGGCATCCCGGCCATCATCCAGCTCGGCGCGGAGCTGAAGCCCGAATACGACGGCCGGCCCGCCATTCTCGACGGCCAGACCGGCCAGCTCGTCGTCGATCCCGACGACGCGACCCGCGCGTACCTGCTGGAAAAGCAGTCGCGCGAGCGGGAAGCCCGCCGCCGGCTGGAGGAGCTCAAGGGCCAGCCCGACGTCACGCTCGACGGCAAGCAGGTGCGGCTCTACGCGAACATCTCCTCCCCCGCCATCCTCGACGCCGTGCTGGCGAACGACGCGCGCGGCATCGGCCTGTTCCGCAGCGAATTTCTCTATCTCGAAAGCGCCGACTATCCCACCGAGGACGAGCAGCTCGCGGCCTACAAGGCTGTGCTGCAGCGCATGGGCACGCGGCAGGTCGTCATCCGCACGCTCGACATCGGCGCGGACAAGAAGGTCCCCTATTTTGATCTCCCGCCCGAGGAAAACCCCGCGCTCGGCATGCGGGCCATCCGCATCTGTCTGTCGAAGCCGGAGATCTTCCGCACGCAGCTGCGCGCGCTGTACCGCGCGTCCGCGTTCGGCAATCTCGCCATCATGTTCCCCATGATCGCGAGCGTCTGGGAAATCCAGGAGATCAAGCGCATCTGCGCCGCCGTGCGCGCCGAGCTCGACCGGGAGAAGATCCCCTGCGCCGAGCACGTGCCGCTCGGCATCATGATTGAGACCCCGGCCTCCGTCATCATGAGCGACAAGCTCGCGCCGGAGGTGGACTTCTTCTCCATCGGCACGAACGATCTCACCCAGTACACCCTCGCCGTGGACCGGCAGGGCGGCACCGGACTCGAGCGCTTCTGCGACACGCACCATCCGGCGGTGCTGCGCATGATCCAGCGCACCGTGGAAAGCGCCCACGCGGCCGGTATCTGGGCCGGCATCTGCGGGGAGCTGGCCTCCGACGCCGCGCTCACGCCGCTGTTTTTGGCCATGGGCGTGGACGAGCTGAGCGTGTCGGCCCGCGCCGTGCTGCCCGTGCGCAGCATCATCCGGAGCACCAACGCGGCCCAGAACCGCGAAAAGCTGCTGGCCGTGCTGCAATAACTCCGCGCAGAAAAACAAAAAAGCCGTGTCATTCCGCGCGGGCGAAGCGCCCCCCGGAATGGCGCGGCTTTCTGTATTTCGGCCGCCGATCGCCGGCAGACGGCGGTTCCGGTCTTGGGAGCCAAAAACTTTTCGGGCGCAAGGGTTGACTTTTGCACTTGAACGCGCTAAAATATTGCACAGTTAAAAAAATACGGAGAATTTGTGATGAAACAGAACGCGATTTACGCATACGGCTACTTTTACTTTACTATCCGCGATAGTAAGGGTAATTTGTGATGCGTAAAAGGCGGTTTCACGACTGATTTGCGGCACAGATTACACTGTGCCGCTTTTATTTTTATCGGAGGAACGCATTATGATCGTCATTCTGAAAGCAAGCGCGACAGAGGAAAAGCAGAACCAGCTCATCGAATGGCTGCGCGGGCAGTCGCTCGGCGTGCACATCTCGAGGGGCGAATACCAGACCGTGCTGGGCCTGATCGGCGACACGAGCCGGGTGGACATGGACCTCATCGCCAGCCTCGACATCGTCGATTCCGTCAAACGGGTGTCCGACCCGTTCAAATGCTGCAACCGCAAATTCCATCCCGACGACACCGTCATCGAGGTTCGCGGCGCGAAGATCGGCGGCGGGAATTTCTGCCTGATCGCGGGGCCGTGCTCGGTCGAAACCGAGGAACAGATCGTGGAGGTGGCGCAGGACGTCAAAAAATCCGGCGCGTCCATGCTGCGCGGCGGCGCGTTCAAGCCGCGCACCTCGCCCTACGACTTCCAGGGGCTCAAGGGCGACGGCATCCGGCTTTTGAAGCTCGCGCGGCAGGAGACGGGCCTGCCCATCGTGACCGAGATCATGAGCGTCAACGACATGGAGCTGTTCGAGGACGTGGACGTCATCCAGGTCGGCGCGCGGAACATGCAGAACTTCGATCTGCTGAAGGAGCTCGGCAAGCTCGACAAGCCGATCCTTCTCAAGCGGGGCCTGGCCAACACGATGAAGGAGCTTCTGATGAGCGCCGAGTACATCATGGCCAGCGGCAACGAGCGCGTCATCCTCTGCGAGCGCGGCATCCGCACGTTCGAAACCTACACGCGCAACACGCTCGACCTGTCCGCCGTGCCGATGCTGCACGAGCTGTCGCACCTGCCCGTCGTGGTCGATCCCAGCCACGCGACCGGCGCGGCGAAGCTCGTGGGGCCGATGGCGCTCGCGGGCGCGGCCTGCGGGGCCGACGGCCTGATGATCGAGGTGCACAACGACCCCATGCACGCCCTGTGCGACGGCGCGCAGTCGCTCACCCCGGCGCAGTTCGACGCGCTGGCGAAGAAAATCCGCCTCGTGCGCGAGGCGGCGGCGCAATGACGGTCGGGATTGTAGGGCTCGGGCTGATCGGCGGCTCGTTTGCCCTGGCCTATCACGAGGCGGGCTGGCAGGTGCTCGCGTGCGACACGGACCCGTCGGTCCTTTCGTTCGCGGAGCTCTCCGGCGCGGTCGCGGGAGAGCTGACAAATGACAACGCGGGCTCGTGCGATCTGGTGCTGGTCGCGGTCTATCCGCGCGCGGCCATCGGCTTCATCCGGCAGACGGCCCCGTATTTCGGGGGAAAGCCGCTCGTGCTCGACTGCTGCGGCACGAAGCGCGTCGTGTGCGCGGCCTGCTTCCCGCTGGCCGAGCAGTACGGCTTCACCTACCTCGGCGGCCATCCGATGGCGGGAACGCACAACGCCGGCTTCAAATACGCCCGCGCCAACCTCTACCACGGCGCGCCGATGGTCATCGTGCCGCCGGTGTTCGACGACATCCGGCTTCTGCAGCGGGTCAAGGATCTTCTGGAGCCGGCGGGCTTTTCCGGCATCTCCGTCACGACGGCGCAGAAGCACGACGAGATGATCGCGTTCACCTCGCAGATGGCGCATCTCGTCTCGAACGCCTATATCAAAAGTCCCACCGCCGGCAGCCACAAGGGCTTTTCGGCGGGCAGCTACAAGGACATGACGCGCGTGGCGTGGCTCAACCCGCAGATGTGGGCGGAGCTGTTCCTTGAAAACCGCGACTGCCTGCTCTTCGAGCTGGACAGCCTGCAGAAGAGCCTCGGCGAATACCGGCTGGCTCTTGAGAACAACGATTCCGACACGCTCGTGCGGCTTCTCGACGAGGGCCGCAGGCGAAAAGAGGAGGTGGACGGCAGATGAACACCATCCGTGTTTCCGCCTCGCGCAGCTACGACGTGGTCGTGGACGCGGGCGGGCTCATCCGGACGGGCGAGTATCTCGCGGCGCTCGGAAAGTCCGGCGCGGCCGTCGTCGTCTCGGACGACACGGTGTTCGCGCTGTACGGGAAGGCCGTCATGGACGCGCTCGCGGGCGCGGGCTTCCGCGCGGCGTCCTTCGTGTTTCCGCACGGCGAGCAGTCGAAAAATCTGACCGTCTACGGCCGGCTTCTGAACTTTCTCGCGGACAGCCGCCTGTCCCGCACGGATGTGCTCGTCGCCCTCGGCGGCGGCGTGACGGGCGACCTCGGCGGCTTCGCGGCGGCGACGTACCTGCGCGGGATTGCGTTCGTCCAGCTCCCCACGACGCTGCTGGCCGCGGTGGACTCCTCCGTCGGCGGCAAAACCGCCGTCGATCTGCCGGCGGGCAAAAATCTGGCGGGCGCGTTCTGCCAGCCGTCGCTGGTGCTCTGCGACCCCGACGCGCTCTCGACGCTGCCGGAGAGCGTCTTCCGCGACGGCTGCGCGGAGGTCATCAAATACGGCGTCCTGTTCGACGAGCCGTTCTTCCGCTCCCTCGCGCAGACGCCCGCCCGCGCGCAGCTCGGGCACGTCATCTCCGTCTGCGTGGGGCACAAGCGCGACTGCGTGGAGCAGGACGAATTTGACCTCGGCCGCCGCCGCCTTCTCAATCTCGGCCACTCCTTCGGCCACGCGGTCGAGGCGCGCAGCGCGTTCTCCCTCTCGCACGGGCAGGCCGTGTCCATCGGCATGGCCATGATCGCCCGGGCGAGCGCCGAAAAGGGCGTCTGCAGTCCCCGGACTCGGGACGAGATCGTCCGCCTGCTCGCGCAGTACGGCCTGCCGACCGACTGCCCCTACACGGCGGACGAGCTGCTGGACACGCTGCTGCTCGACAAGAAGATCGCGGACGGGGTCATGCACCTCGTTGTGCCCGAAGCGGTCGGCCGCTGCCGGATGGAGGCGGTCCCCCTCTCCGCGCTGCCCGGCTGGCTTTCGGCGGGAGGCGCGAAATGACCGTCACGCTCGCCCCCGGCGCAAGGTCGGGCTCCGTTGACATCCCCGCCTCGAAGTCGCAGGCGCACAGGCTGCTCATCTGCGCGGCGCTGTCGCAAAGGCCCGTGACGCTTCTGTGCGAGGGGCTTTCGCGGGACATCGAAGCCACGGCCGCCTGCCTGCGCGCGCTCGGCGCGCAGATCGTCTTCATGCCGGGGAGCATCCGCGTCTGCCCCGGCGGGGAGCGCTCGTCCGTCCTGCGCTGCGGGGAGAGCGGCTCGACGCTGCGCTTTCTGCTCCCCGTGGCGGGCGCGCTCGGCCGGAGCGCGGAGTTCCGGCGCGAAGGCCGGCTTCCCGACAGGCCCCTGTTCCCGCTCGACCGCGAGCTGCGGCGGCACGGCATGGCGCTCACGGAGCGCGGCGCATCTCTCTTCTGCGAGGGGAGCCTGCAGCCCGGCGCGTATTCGCTTCCCGGCGACGTCTCGTCGCAGTTCTTTTCCGGGCTTCTGCTGGCGCTCCCGCTTCTCGGCGGGGAGAGCCGCCTGCAAACGGAGGGCGCGCTGCAGTCCGCCGGGTATCTCGACATGACGCTGGACGCCCTGCGGCAGTCCGGCATTGAAATCGGCAGAGACGATTCCGGTTTCCGCATTCCCGGCGGCCAGCGCTATGCGCTGCCGGAGACCGCCGCCGTCGAGGGCGACTGGTCGAACGCCGCGTTCTTTTTGTGCATGGGCGCGCTGAGCGAAAAGGGCGCGGCCGTGCGCGGCCTGTCCGCCGCCTCGCGCCAGGGCGACCGCGCGATCGTGCCGCTGCTGCGGCGGTTCGGCGCGGACGTGGCCGTCTCCGAAGACGCGGTGCTCGTCAGAAAATCCGCGCTGCGCGGGTGCGTGATCGACGCCGCGCAGATCCCCGACCTCGTGCCCGCGCTCGCGGCGCTCGCCGCGCTGGCCGAAGGCGAGACGCGCATCGAGCACGCCGGACGCCTGCGGCTCAAGGAGTCCGACCGGCTCTCATCCGTCTGCGCCATGCTGCGCGCGCTCGGCGCGGACTGCCGGGAGCTGCCGGACGGGCTGGAGATTCACGGGAGGCCGTCGCTTCCCGGCGGCGCGGCGGACGCCTGCGGCGACCACCGCATCGCGATGGCGGCCGCGCTTTCCGCGTGCGGCTGCGAGGGTCCCGTGCAGCTCGCGGGCGCGGAGGCCGTGGAGAAGTCCTATCCCCGCTTCTGGGCAGATTTTTCGTCGTTGGAGGCAGGCGTATGAGCAGTATTTTCGGAAAAACACTCACCGTTTCCATCTTCGGTCAGTCGCACTCCCCCGCCGTCGGCGTGACGGTGGACGGGCTGCCCGCCGGGCTGGCGGTGGATTTTGAGGAGCTTGGCCGCTTTCTCGCCCGCCGCGCGCCGGGGCGGAACGAGTGGAGCACGCCGCGGAAGGAGCCGGACGCGCCGGAATTCCTCTCGGGACTCAAAAACGGCGTCACCTGCGGCGCGCCGCTCACGGCGATCATCCGCAACGAGAATACCCGCCCGCAGGACTATGACCGCTTCTCCGGGCTCCCCCGCCCCGGCCACGCGGACTACACCGCGCAGGTCAAATACGGCGGGTTCCAGGACGCCTCCGGCGGCGGGCACTTCTCCGGCCGGCTGACCGCGCCGCTGTGCGCCGCGGGCGGCGTCTGCCTGCAGTATCTGCGGCGCGAGGGCATTGAGATCTTCGCGCACGTCGCCTCCGTCGGGGCCGTCGAGGACGTCATGCCGATCACGTCGAGCGTCGCGGAAAAGCCGTTTCCCACCGTGGACGACGAACGGGGCGAGCAGATGCAGGCCGTCATCCGCGCGGCGAGAGCCGACGGCGACTCCGTGGGCGGCAGCGTCGAGTGCGTCGCCCTGGGCGTGCCGGCGGGCCTGGGCGAGCCGATGTTCGACGGCATGGAAAACCGGCTGGCGCAGATTCTCTTCGGCATTCCCGCCGTCAAGGCGCTCGAGTTCGGCGACGGGCTCGCCGCCTCGAAGGCGCGGGGAAGCGAGAACAACGACCCCTTCGCCGTGGAGGCCGGACGCCTCGTCACCGCGACGAACCACTGCGGCGGCATCCTCGGCGGCATCACGGACGGCATGCCGCTCCGCTTCCGCGCGTATCTCAAGCCCACGCCGTCGATCTCGCGCGAGCAGCAGAGCGTCCGGCTGCCGTCGCTCGAGCCGGAGACGCTCCGCGTGACGGGCCGGCACGACCCGTGCATCGTCCCGCGCGCGGTGCCCTGCATGGAGGCCGCGGCGGCCATCGCCATTCTGGACGCGCTGCTCGAGGCGCGGAAATATCGGAGGTAACAAGATGGATTTGCAGCAATTGCGCACACAGATGGATGAAACCGACCGGGAGCTGACGCAGCAGTTCGTCCGGCGCATGGAACTGGCCGCGCAGATCGCGGAATACAAGAAGGGGCAGGGGCTTCCGGTTATGGACGGCGCGCGCGAGCGGCAGAAGCTCGCGGAGATCTCCGCGCAGGTGCCGGAGGGGCTGCAGGACTACGCCTCGACGCTCTACTCCCTGCTGTTCGAGCTCAGCCGCAGCTATCAGAGCAAGCTGATCGGGACCGACTCTGTGCTGCCCAAAAAAATCGAAGCCGCCGTCGCCTCGACGCCGCAGCTCTTCCCGCCGCGCGCGATGGTCGCCTGCCAGGGCGTCGAGGGCGCGTACTCGCAGTTCGCATGCGAAAAGCTCTTCCGCGCGCCGAGCGTGTTCTACTTCTCCACCTTCGACGCGGTTTTCTCCGCGATCGACAAGGGCCTGTGCCGCTACGGTGTGATTCCGCTGGAAAACAGCACCGCCGGCTCCGTCAACCAGGTGTACGACCTCATGATGCAGCACAATTTTTCCATCGTGCGCAGCGTGCGGCTGAAGGTGGACCACAGCCTGCTCGCCAAAAAGGGCGCGAAGCTCTCGGACATCCGGGAGATCTACTCCCACGAGCAGGCCATCGGCCAGTGCTCACAGTTTCTCGAGTCGCTGCCCGGCGTGAAGGTCGTCGCCATGGAAAACACGGCGGCGGCGGCCAAAAAGGTCGCGGAGTCCGGCCGCGGCGACGTGGCGGCGCTGGCCTCCCGCGCCTGCGCGGAGCTGTACGGCCTGGCCTGCCTGCAGGAGGCGGTGCAGGACCAGGGCAACAACTACACCCGCTTCATCTGCATCTCGAAGGCGCTGGAGATCTATCCGGGCGCCGACCGCACGAGCCTCATGATGGTGCTCGCGCACAAGCCCGGCTCCCTGTACAAGGTGCTCTCCCGGTTCAACGCCCTCGGCGTCAACCTCAACAAGCTCGAGAGCCGCCCCATCCCGGAGCGCAACTTCGAGTTCATGTTCTACTTCGACCTCGACACCTCGGTCTACTCCCCCGCGTTCATCCAGCTCATGGGCGAGCTGGACAGCATGTGCGAGAGCTTCTCCTATCTCGGCAGCTACAGCGAGGTGATCTGAATGCTGCGCTGCGGACTGCTCGGCGAAACGCTGGGCCACAGCTACTCCCCGCAGATCCACGCGGAGCTGGGCGGCTATGAATACAAATTGTATGAAAAAGCGCCGGGCAAGCTGGAGGATTTTCTGAAAAGCGGCTCCTTCGACGGGCTCAACGTGACGATCCCCTACAAAAAGACCGTTGTGCCGTACTGCGCGGCGCTCTCCGACACGGCGCGCGCGCTCGGGAGCGTCAACACGCTCGTCAGGCGGCCGGACGGGACCCTGCGCGGCGACAACACCGACTTCTTCGGCTTCACGCATCTCGTCCGCGCAAGCGGCGTTTCGCCCGCGGGCAAAAAGGCGCTCGTGTTCGGCAGCGGCGGCGCGTCCGCCACCGTCACGGCGGCGCTCGCGGCGCTCGGCGCGTCGCCGGTCGTCATCTCGCGGCACGGGCCCGACAACTACGGCAATCTCGGGCGCCATCGGGACGCGCAGCTCGTCGTCAACACGACGCCCGTCGGCATGTACCCGAACAACGGCGCGGCCGCCGCGGACCTGACCTGTTTTCCCCTGTGCGAAGCCGTGTTCGACATCATCTACAACCCGGCCAGGACGGCGCTTCTGCTGCAGGCCGAGACGCTCGGCATCCCCGCCTTCGGAGGGCTTCCCATGCTCGTGGCGCAGGCGAAGCGGAGCAGCGAGCTGTTCACGGGCGCGCCGGTCCCGGACGCCGAGATCGGCCGCATCGAGGCGCTGCTGAGGCGGCAGATGCAGAACGTCGTTCTGATCGGCATGCCCGGCTGCGGCAAGACGACCGTCGGCCGCGAGCTGGCGCGGGCGCTCGGGCGGGAATTTGTAGACGCGGACGAGGAGCTGGTCAAAAATACAGGCCTGCCGATCCCCGAATTCTTCCGCCGGTACGGGGAAGACGCCTTCCGCGGGAAGGAGACGGAAATCCTCTCGGCGCTCGGCCGGCGCTCCGGCCTTGTGCTGGCGACCGGCGGCGGCTGCGTGACGCGGGCGGAAAACTACCCGCTTCTGCACCAGAACGGCGTGATCGTGTGGCTGCGGCGGGACATCCGCCTGCTGCCGACGGCGGGCAGGCCTCTCTCGGAGAAAAGCGGCCTCTCCGACCTCCTCCGGGCCAGAGCGCCGCTCTACGGGAAATTCGCCGACTTTTCCGCGGACAACGCCGCGCCGCCCCTCCGGACAGCGCAGAAAATCAAGGAGGCGCTTGCATGAGACTTCTCATTCTGAACGGTCCCAACCTGAACCTGCTCGGCCTGCGCGAGCCCGCGATCTACGGCAGCCGCAGCTACGCCGCGCTCGAGGACTTCTGCCGGGCCGTCTGCCGCGAACGCGGCGTCGGGTGCGAGCTGTTCCAGTCCAACCACGAGGGCGCGCTTGTGGACAAAATCCAGGAGGCATACGGGAGGTTTGACGGCATCGTCATCAATCCCGCCGCCTACACGCACACAAGCGTCGCCATCCTCGACGCGCTCAAGGCCGTGGCGCTGCCCGCCGTGGAGGTCCACCTCTCGGACGTGCGCGCGCGCGAAGACTTCCGCCAGGTCTCCTATGCGGGGATGGCCTGTCTCAAAACCTTCATGGGCCTCGGCTTCGAGGGCTACCGGGAGGCCATTTTATATCTGGAAACCTATTTGGGAGGGGAAAAGAAATGATTCCACAGGCTATGATCGACGCCGGGAACGCCGGCTCCACCATCCGCGAGATCGCGGAGCACGGCGCGCAGCGCGCCAAAGTCATCGGGGCGGAGAACGTCTTCTCCTTCGCCATCGGCAACCCCAGCGTTCCCGCGCCCGCGTGCGTGCAGGAGACGATCGAGCGCCTGCTGCACACGATGGACCCGTCGGTGCTGCACGCCTACACCGCCGCGCCGGGGCTTGAGAGCGTCCGGCAGAAGATCGCGGACTACCTGCAGGCCAGCTTCGGCGTCGGCTACCGCGCGGGCGACCTGTATCTCACGCACGGCGCGTCCTCGGCCCTCGCGATTCTGCCGAAGGCCCTGCTGCTGCCCGGCGAGGAGATCCTCACGCTCACGCCCTATTTCCCCGAGTACAAGGCCTATACCGAGGCCGCCGGCGGCGTGCTGACCGAGGTGAAGTCCGACCCGGACACGTTCCAGATGGACCTGGCGGCCGTCAAACAGGCGCTCAGCCCCAACACCAAGGCCGTCCTGCTCAACTCCCCGAACAATCCCTCCGGCGTGGTGCTGACGAAAAAGAGCCTGCTCGCCCTGGCGGAGGAGCTGGAAAAGCGTGAGCGGGAATACGGCCACCCGATCTATCTGATCGCGGACGAGCCCTACCGCGAGCTGGTCTACGGCGGGCTGGAGGTCGCGTTTATCCCGTCGTTCTATAAAAACACGCTCTACTGCTATTCGTTCAGCAAGGCCCTGTCCCTGCCGGGCGAGCGCGTGGGCTACATCGCCATCCACCCGGAGCTGGACGACTACGCGAACGTCCGCGCGGCGATCTGCGGCGCGGCGCGGATGCTGGGCTACATCTGCGCGCCGGCCCTGTTCCAGTACGTCGCGGCCGAATGCCTCGGCAAGACGGCCGACATCTCGGTCTACGAGGAAAACCGCGACCTGCTGTATTCGTCTCTGGAGTCGCTCGGCTATTCCTGCATCCATCCGGACGGCGCGTTCTACCTCTTCGTGAAGGCCCTGGAGCCGGACGCGCGGGCGTTCTGCAGCCGCGCGCTGAACTACGAGCTGCTGTTCGTCCCCGGCGACGACTTCGGCGCCCCCGGCTACGTGCGCATCGCCTACTGCGTTCCGCGCGAGCGCATCGAGCGCGCCATGCCCGCCTTCCGCGCGCTCGCCGAGAGCTACCGCTGAGGCTGCATCATAAAAAAAGCGGCAGACGAACACCGTTCGCCTGCCGCTTTCTGCGCAGTCCGGATGCGTGATGATGGGAAGTCCCTAGTCCGGATGGCCTTTTCCGGCGCGGTACGCCTCCATGACGCCGTGGAACATCTCGGCGTTCGTGGGCGGCGTCCAGACGACGGCGTTCGCGCCGGCCCGGATTGTCTCGCGGATGCTGTCGTCCGTCTGTCCGCCCGTGGCGATGAGCGGCAGGTCGGGGAACTGCCCGCGCAGCTTCGCCACGACCGCCGGCGTCTGCGACCCCGCCGCCACGTTGAGGATCGCCGCGCCCGCGCGGATGCGCTCCTCGGCGCCGTCCGCGTTGACGGCCGTCACGATGATGGGAATGTCAACCGCCTCGTGCAGATCGTGTACGACGCGGTTGGAGGTCGGCGCGTTCACCACGACGCCGGACGCACCCTGCATCTCGGCGTAGGTGGCCAGGTTGACGACGCGCTTCCCCTGCGTCAGACCGCCGCCCACGCCGGTGAAGATCGGAATTTCGGCCGCCATGATGAGCGCCTGCGTGATGATCGGCTGCGGCGTGTATGGGTATACCGCGAACACCGCGTCGGCGTTCACGTTGCGGATAATCGCCACGTCCGTCGTAAAGACCAGCGAGCGGATGCGCTTGCCGAAGATCACGATGCCCGTGCAGGCGCTGATGCAGTCCGGCACGCGGAGGGCAAACCGGCGCAGCGTGCCGTTGATCTGCGGCGCGGCGGCCTGCCCGGATTCGCTTTCGAAGATCACGCGCGACGCCCGCTGGATTTCCTCTTCCCTGCGCTTTCTGAGTTTCCCTTCCATGGCGCACCTCCTTTGCACTGTATGTGATTTCCGAATTTCTTATCGTAACTTTAGTATACACCGCAAAAAAGTCGAAGTCAAGCAGAGGAATGTCGGCGTTTTGTCCGATTTTCGTACAGTTCGGCTCTTTTGTCGGTCGCGGGGACAGAGGCGGCGCGTTATGATGAGAGCATTAGAAATCCGCCGTTTTGGGAGGATGGAAAAGAGGAGCGCCGGGCGTCTGCTGCGTCCGGAGAAGAGCATGAAGATACTGTTTGTCATGGACGAGTTTTTCGCGCCGAACAACGGGCTGAGCATCTCGGCGCAGCGCTTCACGGCCGAGCTGCGCGCGCGGGGTCACGACGTGCGCGTGCTGGCGGGCGACGTGTGCGGCGTGCCGGAATTTCCGCTGCCGGAGTTCCGCGTCCCGATTTTCGACGGGCTCATCAAGCGCCAGGGCATGTCGTTCGCGCGGGCGGACGACGCGAAAATCGAGGCCGCCGTCCGCTGGGCGGACGTGGTGCATCTGGAGGACTGCTTCGTGGTGGCGGGGCACGCCGCCCGCATCGCCGGACGGCTCGGCAAGCCCTGCACGGGGGCGTTCCACCTCTATCCGGAGAACATCACCTCCTCGATCGGCCTGCAGTGGGCCGTACCGGTCAACGACGCGATCCTGGTCGGGTTCCGCGACTATGTGTTCCGCTACTGCAGCGACATCCACTGCCCCACGCAGGACGTGGCCGACCGGCTGCTCCGCAGGGGCTACACGGCGCGCCTGCACGTCATCTCCAACGGCGTTTCGGATCAGTTCCCCTTCCGCCGGGAGGAAAAGCCGGCGCCGTACCGGGACCGGTTCGTCGTCCTCGCGGTCGGCCGCTTCTCGCGGGAAAAGCGGCAGGACGTGCTCATCCGCGCCGCGGCGGAATCGAAATACCGCGATCGCATCCAGCTCGTCTTTGCCGGGCAGGGGCCGCTGGAGGGCCGCTACCGCCGCATGGCGCGCCGGCTGCCGAACGCGCCGGAGTTCCGCTTCATGAGCCAGGCGGAGCTGGCCGACGCCATGGCACGCGCCGATCTCTACGTCCACGCGGCGGAGACCGAGGTGGAGGGCATGTCCTGCATGGAGGGCATGTCGTCCGGGCTGGTGCCGGTCATCGCCGACAGCCCCCGCTCCTCCTCCCGCCACTTCGCGCCCGACGGGCGGTGCCTGTTCCCCTCCGGCGACGCGGACGCGCTGCGGCAGCGGCTCGAGTACTGGCTCGAGCACGAGCCGGAGCGGCGGGCGATGGAGCGGCTGTGCAGCGAGCGCGCGCAGGAGAACTCCGTCAAAAATTCCGCCGCGAAGCTCGAGCGGATGTTCCTGGAGGCCTGCCGGGAGGGCGGCGGCCATGAGGCGTGACGCGCCGGGCGGCCGGCGGAGCTTCACGCCGGGCCCGGATTACGACTATCTGCGCCGCTCCCCGCTCCTGACGCTCTGGAGCGCCGTGTTCCGGGCGCTCGTGCTCGCGATCCTGTGGCCGTATTTTCTGCTTGTGCACGGTCTTCGCATCCGGGGGCTCTCCCAGGTCCGGCGTCTGCGCGGGCAGGGCTTCGTCGCGGTCTGCAACCATGTCCACACCATGGACAGCCCCATCGCCTCCGAGGCCATCGGCCTGCGGCGCACCTACTACGTCACGCTGACGAGCAACCTGCGCATCCCGGTCGCCCGCTTTCTCGTGCGCGGGCTCGGCGGCGTGCCGCTCGGCGAGTCGCCCGCGCAGCTCGAGCGGCTGGCCAGGTGCATGGAGCAGGCGCTGCGCGGCGGCAAGGTCGTGATGGTCTATCCGGAGGGCGAGCTCGTGAGCTACTGCCGGGAGCTGCGGCCTTTCCGCCGCGGCGCGTTCCGGCTCGCGGCCGCGGTCGGCGCGCCGGTTCTGCCGATGGTCGTGACCTACCGGCAGCCCAAGGGACTGCTGCGCCTTCTCCGCCGGCGGCCCTTCCTCACGCTGAACGTGCTGCCCCCTCTTTGCCCGGACGCGGCGCTCGCCCCGCGCGAGCGGAGCTTCGCCCTGCAGGACGCCTGCCGCGAGGCCATGGCGCGCTGCGTGCAGAGCAACGCATAAAAAAACTCCCGCAGCGCGAACGGTCACGACCGTTCGCCCTGCGGGGCTTTTTCATCCTTTTTTCCGTTTTTCCGCTTCCAGATCAAAAATGCGGCGCCGGAGAACAGCAGCACGGCCGCGTAGATGCCGACGGCCCACCAGAACTGCGGCGAGCCCGGCTCACGCGCGGCGTCGCCCAGGACCGTCGCGAGGATGATCGCGGGGATCATGCCCGTGACGCCGCCCAGCAAAAACGTTCCGTACGGCATCCCGGTCGCGCCGAGATAGATGCTCAGGGGGTCGGCAGAGAGCACGCCGACCGCGCGCGTGAGCACGGCGAAAAGAAAGTCGCTCTTTCCGCGCAGCTCGTGCAGCTTTCGCAGGCGCGGGTACCTGTCCAGCATCCTCTGCGCCGCCGCGGCGCCGCTGCAGCGGCCGATCCAGTAAGGGATCGTGAAATCGATCGCCGTGCCCGCCGCGTTCACCGCCAGCGCCAGCGGCAGGGGAAACAGGATGCCCGCCGCCACATAGAGGATCTTCAGGTAAAAGATCACCGTCACGCTTTTAACGGCGTACAGCCCCAGCAGGATGAGTACTGCCAGGGCTGTATTTTTCGGCGCGGCGTTTACAATGGACTCGACAGACACATCCTTGTAATGCACCAGCGCCAGAACAATCGCCGCGAGGACGAGGGCGGGCGGCGCGTACCGGGCGAGCGCTTTCCAACCCCCCGCCCGTGTGCGCGTCCCGCCGCTCTTGCCGGCAGCGGACTGTTTTCTGACCGCCATCCGGCTATTTGGCGTCCTTTCCGCTCTCATGCCACAGCTTTGCCGCCACGGGAGCCCAGCCCTTGGCCTTGTCCACGCACTTGCCGCAGTATTCGCTGGCCTCTTCGGGCGCCAGAATGTCCGTGGAGTGCGCGCCGGCCTTGTTCACGATCTGGGTGAGCCTGCCGGGATTGTCGAGCACGGGGCAGGGGCGCAGCATATTGCCGTTGAACGGCTGGTTGTCGTGGTAGCCCATGAACATCGGCTTGCGGTAGGCCTCCAGCAGCGTGTCGGTGCGGATATTGGAGTCGGAATAATGGGCGAACGCGCACGGCTCGATGTCGCCGCCGGCGTTGATGTGCAGGAAGCACCGGCCGCCGGCGATGCAGCCGCCGACATACTCGCCGTCGTTCCAGAAGTCCATCGTAAACAGCGGCTTCGTCTTGCGGAATTCGCGCACCTGATGGTACATGAACTCGCGCTGCTCGGCGGTGGCCATGAGGTCGGTCACGGCGCCCTTGCCGACCGGCATGTAGGTGAAGAACCAGCAGAACTTCGCGCCCCAGGAGATCATGGCGTCGAAGTATTCTTCGCTGCCGATGAACTCGGCGTTCTTGCTCGTGTAGCAGCAGGAGATGCCAAACAGCAGCCTGCGCTCGCGCAGCAGCTTCATGGCCCGCTGCGTGGCCTGGAAGGTGCCCGCGCCGCGGCGGAAGTCGGTCTCCTTCTCAAAGCCCTCGACGCTGATGGCCGGAACGAAGTTCTTGACCCGCAGCATCTCGTCGGCAAACGCCTCGTCGATGAGCGTGCCGTTGGTAAACGCCGTGAACAGGCACTCGGGGTGCCGCTCGCAGAGCGTGATGATGTCCTTTTTCCGCACGAGCGGTTCGCCGCCGGAGTAGAGATAGACGTAGGTGCCGAGCTCCTCGCCCTGCTTGATGATGCTCTCCAGCTCGTCGAGCGTCAGGTTGAGCGTGTGGCCGTATTCGGCGGCCCAGCAGCCGGTGCATTTGAGGTTGCAGGCGGAGGTCGGGTCCATCAGGATGGCCCAGGGCACGTTGCAGCCGTACTTCTCGCGCGCCGCGGCGCGGGTCTTGGCGCTCAGGATCATGCTGTTGACGGCCATTTCCTCATAGAGCTTTTTGAGCTGGTCCTCGTCGATGTCGTGGAAGAGGCTCAGCGTGAGCTTGTGCATGCCGTTGTCGGGGTCCTCGAAATTCTTTTTGATGCCCGCGATATGGGTGTTGAGCGAGCCCGAATCGTCAAGCGCCTTTACCTTGTCGAGCACCTTGGGGATGTTGTGCTCCGGGTCTTTGCCGATATAGTCGAACGCCTTTACGGCGGCGGCCTGTTTGACTTTGTCTGCGACTGTCATGGTATCCGCTCTCCTTTTACTATTTCTGATTTTATCATACCACGCCGTGAAAAATTCGCCATGGTCAAAGAGAGCGCGCCGCCCAAAAAACGGACGGCGCGCAAAAATTGTTGAATTTTCCGTCAAACGGCGGAATCTGTCGGATTGTGGGCCAGCGCGTAGCGGACGCTTCCCTCCAGCAGCCGCGCGACGTCGGCGATGTAGCTCTCCGCGTCCTGCTTCATGCCGCCCTCCAGCCAGGTGAGCGTCAGCCCCAGCAGCGCCGCCGTGTAGAACTTGGCCAGCGTTTCCACGTCCTGCTCCGACACGTGCAGGCCCCTGGACTCCTCGTGCACAAACGAGCGCATGCTTTCGAGGTTCACGTCGTAGAGATAGCTTTCCAGCCTCGCCCGGTTGGCTGAATTGTAGAGATGATAGATCGCCTGCCGGTTCCCGCGCGTAAAGGCGGTCGCCTGCAGAAACACCTCCGCCCAGGAGCGGCAGCTGCGCTTCTGCTCGGTGAACCACTGCGTTTCGGCGCGGAACACCTCGTCCACCAGCGCATAGACATCCTGATAGTAGTAATAGAACGTGTTGCGGTTGATTTTACATTCCGCCGCGATGTCCACCACCGAAATTTTATCGAAGGGGCGCTCGCTGAGCAGACGGAGAAAGCCATCCATAATCGCCTGTTTGGTGTGCTGCATGTGCTTCCTCCCGTTTTCCCGTCCGGCCGTCCATTTCCGCAGTGCTGCCGGAATCCCTGATAATTGACAGTATACCGCATAAAGCGCGCTTCGGCAACTGAAAATCTCCTTTTTTTGCGGTTTTTTAAAAAATCGTACGGGAAGCGGGCGCGCGCTATTTCACTCCGGCGAGAATTTCGGTCCATGCCGCGGCGTCCGCGCCCTGCGGCAGGCTCAGGGAATAGGCGTAGGTTCCGTCCGTCCAGCAGGCCAGCGTGTAGCGCTCGCCGCTGCCGCGGAGCTCCGCGGTCACGGAACCTGCCGTCAGCTCTCTGGCGGAGGGATATTCATTGTAGTCGCCGGAGTTGTCCTCCGTCCCGGCCGATTTGCGGTAGAAGGCGCTCTGTCCGTCCGCGCCCCGGTACTGGATCTCCGCGAGCTGATCCCAGTAATTGAGATAGCTGGTCTGTGTGACCGCAAACGGCAGCGCCGTCACATCGGACACCGGGAAGCCCACCGCGCGGGAGAGCTCCTCCGCCGACGCGCATTCCGAGATGCCGCTCGCCGTTTCGGCAGACGGCTCCTGCGAGCCGCCCCAGGCGATCTTCGGCAGCGTCAGCGCGCCGAGCAGCAGCAGCGCCAGACAGGCGGCCACGGCCAGCCAGTGACGCCGGTTCGGGAAGCGGATCGGCTTTTTCTCCGCGGCCGCGCCGCGCACGTTCTCCAGCACGCGGCGGCGCATCGCCTCGGTCAGCTCGATTCTGTCCATGATCTGCGCATATTTCTCAGCCAAAGTCATACGCCTCCTTCAGGATCTGCTTCAGCTTTTCCCGGCCCCGGTCAAGCCGGGAGCGCACGGTCGCCTCGTTCTCGTGCAGCACGGAGGCGACCTCCGCCGTGGAATAGCCCTCGTAATAAAACAGGTGGACGACCTCCCGGTATTTGACCGGGAGCGCCTTGACCGCCTCCCACACGAACCGCAGATCCTCGCGGTTTTCGGCGGTCAGCTCCTCGCTGAGCTCGTCGGCGTCGCGGACGCGGTTGTAGTCGATGCGGTTTTTGCTGAGGTTGCCCGCCACGTGCAGCAGCCACGCCTTCCGGTGCTCCTCCGTCTGGAATACCGGCGCGGCCTTGAGAAACTGCATCAGCGTGTCCTGCAGCACCTCCTCGGCGTCGCTCATGTTGTGCAGGTAGGAATAGGCCAGGCGGAGGATGCGGTTTCCGTACGCATCCAGGATCTGCTCGGCCTCGCGGTCTCGCGCCTCGCGGGCGGCGGTCATATCCGCGCCGGCATCCTTCTGCGGCGCTGCGGCGAACAGGCTCTGCGCAAGCAGCAGCAGCGCCTGCAGCAGGGATGCTCCGGCGCGCCGCCGGGTCAGACAGGCTTCCATGCGATCACTCCCCTGTTTTGCGGCGGCGCCGCGCCATGCCGGGCGCGGCGCCGCCGGATTTTTATGCTCAGCCGAGCTGCGCGATCAGCTGGCTCACCGCGTCGGCGCTCATCGGCACGTCCTGCGTCTCCACGGCGTAGGCGCAGCCGCCGTTCGTCCAAACGGCGACGCTGACGGTGCCGTTGTCGCCCTTCATGGTCACGGACAGTTCGCCGACCTGGACGGTGTTCTTCTCGGAATACTCGTTGTAGTCGCCGCTGATGTCGTCGCTGCCGGTGCCCTTGCGGAGCATCAGGCTCTTGTCGCCGTTCGTGTAGATCGCCTGGATCATTTGGTTTTCAATGGCCTGGAGCTCGCGGCCGGTGTAGCCCTCCACCGTGTCGGGCACCGTGAAGGAGAAGCCGGCGAGCTTTTCCGCGTCGGCCATCGTCTGGCAGGTGACAAACGGGTTCGCGATCTGCTCCCCGCTGCCGGTCTGCTGCTTTTTGGCGCAGGCGGCGAGCGAGCAGAGGGTCAGAACGCTGAGGAGAATGGCAATGATCTTTTTCATCGTGGAATACCTTCCTTTTTTCATTTCGGGACTGTTTCGTTCCGTTCTGACCTGTATACAGCCCGGCGGTGCGAAATGTTGCAGCCGCGCGAAAATTATTTTTCGGGCTGCGGCGCAAAGCAGCTCCGCACCGCGCGGCGGAAGCTGTCCATGTAGAAAGCCCTTGCCAGCCGCGCCTGGGCCGACGCGGGCGCGGTCGTATCGAAGGCGTGGTAGCAGCCGGGAAACTCCAAAAAGTCCGCCGGCACGCCGGCCGCGCGCAGCGCCTGCACGTAGGCGGCGGTCTCGTCGTGAAACGGCTCCTCGGTCCCGACGAAGGTGCACAGGGGCGGCAGGCCGGCGAGCGACTCTGCCCGCGCCGGCGCTGCGAAGGCGGGGACGCGGCCGGTCCCGAAGAGGGGGCCGAGGTAGGCCCGCCAGCTCTCGGCGTTCTTGGCCGAGTCCCAGACCGGCATGCGGTTGTCCCGCGCCGAGCCGGACGCCATCCGGTCGTCCAGCATCGGATAGAAGGGCATCTGGTAGGCGACGGCGACCTCGTTTTTCTTGCGCGCGTACAGGCACAGCGCCGCCGCGAGGCCGCCGCCCGCGCTGTCGCCGCCCACGAAGAGCTGGTCGTCCCGGACGCCGAGCTCCCGCGCGCGGCTTCTCAGCCACACCAGCGCGGCGTAGCAGTCCTCCAGCGCGGCGGGATACGGCGCCTGCCACGAAAGCCGGTAGTCCGGCGAGACGACGGTGCAGCCGCCGGCCAGCACGAAGCGCTCGATGTAGGCGCAGTCCTGCTCCGGCACGCCGAACGCGTAGCCGCCGCCGTGCATCCACACGAGGCCCGGCGCGCCGGGGCGCGGCGTTTTCGGCGTAACCACGAGCAGGCGCAGGCGCGTGCCGTCCGCCCGCGTGAGCGCCACGGTCCGGCAGTCGGTCCTCCGGCCGGGCCAGCGGCCGCGGAACGCGAAGCGGCAGAGCGCCGCCAGCCGCGGCATCTGCGATTCCCGGAGCGTCGGGAAAAACAGCGCCATGGCCGCCCCCGGCAGGCGCAGGCCGGGCGCGATCCGTCTGAATTCCCGATGCTTTTCCTCTGCCATCGCCGCCGCCCCCCCTTTTTTTCATCATACCATACCCGCGCGGAAAGCTCAACGGCGGCGGCGCGCATTTTCCTGTTGACTTGAAGCGCACTCCAGGAGCTATAATATAACAATAAAAGAACACACGGGAGGACCTGACCATGGATCGGATTCAAAAGAACTTCGGCTTCGGCTGCATGCGTCTGCCGATGAAGGGCGGCGAAGTGGACGAGGCGCAGTTCTGCGCGATGACGGACGCCTTTCTGCAGAGCGGCTTCAACTATTTCGACACCGCGCACGGCTATCTGGACGGGAAGAGCGAAACGGCGCTCCGCGCCTGCCTCACGAGCCGCTACCCGCGCGAGCGCTATGTGCTGACCGACAAGCTGACGCACTACTTTTTCAAAAAGCAGGCGGACATCCGGCCCTTTTTTGAAAGCCAGCTTGCCGCCTGCGGAGTGGACTGGTTTGATTTTTACCTGATGCACGCGCAGAGCGCGGAGAACTTCGGCCATTATAAAAGCTGCCGCGCCTACGAGACGGCGTTTGCGCTGAAGGCGGAGGGAAAGATCCGCCACGTCGGCATCTCCTTCCACGACAGCGCCGACGTGCTCGAGCAGATCCTGACCGAGTATCCGCAGCTCGAAATCGTGCAGCTCCAGCTCAACTACGCGGACTTCGACAGCCCCACCGTGGAGAGCGGCAAGTGCCTCGCGGTGTGCCGGGCGCACGGCAAGCCGGTGATCGTGATGGAGCCCTGCAAGGGAGGCAGTCTCGCGAATCTGCCCGGGGAGGCCAAATCCGTGCTGGACGGCCTGCACGGCGGCAGCCCGGCGAGCTACGCCATCCGCTACGCGGCGGGCTGCGAGGGCGTCGCGATGGTGCTCTCCGGCATGAGCGATCTGCATCAGATGGAGGACAACCTCTCCTTCATGAAGGACTTCCAGCCCTTGGACGGCGCGGAGCGCGCCGCGGTGGAGCAGGTGCGCGCCATCCTGAAGGCCCGGCACCTGATCCCCTGCACGGCCTGCCGCTACTGCACGGCGGGCTGCCCGCAGCACATCTCCATCCCGGACGTGCTCGCCTGCCTGAACGCGAAGTCGCAGTCCGCGGACCCTGGCACGGACGCCGGCTACCGCGAGCTCTGCAAAACAAGCGGCAGGGCCTCCGACTGCGTCCGCTGCGGCCTGTGCGAAAAGGCCTGCCCGCAGCACCTGCCCATCCGCGAGCTGCTCTCGAGAGCCGCGGACGAATTTGAGCGCTGAACAAACGAAAACCGTGCCGTACCGGGGCGCTGCCCCGGAACGGCACGGTATTTTTTTGCGGGCCGCCGCTCAGCACTGGCGGATGAGGCGGAGGTAGAATTCCACGGCGCGGCAGGCGGTTTCGACGCGGATGCGCTCGTTGCTGCCGTGGATGGTCCTGCGCTCGTCGAGCGTCAGATCCATCGCGGAGAAGCGGTAGACGTGGTTGGAGAGGTCGCGGTAGTGCCGGGCGTCGGCGCACTGCACCATGAGGTACGGCGATACGAGGCTCCCCGGCCAGGTGCCGGAGATGGCGGCGGCCACCTTGTCCCACGCCGGGCAGTTCGTCTCGGAGATGGGGCTCGGGTTCATGCCGCGCAGCTTCACAAGCTCGATGCGCTCGTCGCCGATCGTCCTGCGGATGCGCGCGATCGCGCTGTCCATCGTGTCCTCGGGGTTGAGGCGGATGTTCGACACGAGGCTGGCGGACGGCGGCAGCACGTTCGAGGCCTTGCTGCCCTGCATCTGCGTAAACGCGACCGTCGTGCGCAGCAGGGCGTTCAGCTCTCCCCCGCTTTTTCGGCACATGGCGTTCAGCACGGGGCCGAAGCACCACAGGTTCGCGAAGACGACGCGCAGCCCGAAGCCCGCGTGCCTGCCAAGCGTGTCGAACATCTCGGCCGCGGGCTTCGTCAGGTGCATCGGGAAGGGATGGTTCTCCACGCGCGCGCAGGCCGCGGCCAGCACGCCGACCGGCGTGTGCGGGGGCGGCGCGGAGGCGTGCCCGCCGCCCGAGACGACGCGGTACTCCAGGTCCATCAGGCCCTTTTCCGCGATGCCGACGACGGCGCACGGCTGCCTGACGCCGGGAAAGACGTTTTCCACGACCGCTCCGCCCTCGTCCACGACGAGCGCGGGCCGGATGCCGTGCTGCTGAAAATACTCCACAATGCGCACCGCGCCCTGGCCGTTGATCTCCTCGCCGCCGGAAAAGGCGAGGTAGACGTCGTTTTCCGGCGTCCAGCCGCCGGCGATCAGCGTGTCGGCCGCCGTGAGGATGCCGTTGAACGTCACCTTTGTGTCAAGGGACCCCCGGCCCCACAGCACGCCGTCCTCCAGCACCGCGTCGAAGGGCGGCTTTTCCCAGTCGCCCTCCTCCACCGGCACCACGTCGTAGTGCGCCATCAGGACCGTCGGCGCGTCGTGCCGCCTGCCCTCCCAGCGCAGCAGCAGCCCGCGGTCGGGCAGCTGCAGGATGGGAGCTCTGGCGCACACCGCCGGATAGAGCGCCGGCAGGCTCGCGATCAGCTTCCGGAATTCCGCGTCGTCCTCGAGCGCGGGGTCCCGGTCGGAGACGGTTTTGCAGCGGATGAGCGTCCGCAGCGCCTCCACCGCGCGGTCTTTGTCAAATTCGGCCACGATGCGCGGCTGCTCCGCCGTCTTTTTCGGCCGGAACAGCGCCGCCCGCAGCAAAATCACCGCCAGAAACGCGGCCAAAAGGCCGAGAACAATCCACAGTATCACCATAGTTTTCCTCTCTTTTCCTGATTCCTTTGCAGGTGCGGTCCCCTCGGACCGGGTCTACAGGACGCCCTTTTTATACAGGATGCGCGACACGCCGAGGGTGAACAGGACGCTGACGGGCACCATGATGCCGACAGTCCCGGCGTTGAGCGCCGGCACGAAGATGAACAGCGCCAGCATGAGCACGACCGGCGCGACGGCAAGCTTCCAGTTCTTCGACACGAACACCACGCCGAGCCCGCCGAAGAGCGCGGGCAGAATCTGCGCGAACGCGGGCTCCAGCGCCGGGGCCGAGAGCAGCGGCGTCAGCGGCACGATCAGCACGACGCCGAGGGCGATAATCAGCGTCGTCACAATGCTCGATACGGCGATGGCGATGGTGGACACGACCTCGCCCTCCTCGGAATTGGCCTTGACGCCCGCCTGCTCGAGCGCGTTGAGCGCGCACGGCAGCTTGAGGTTGGCGATGTTGCCGGTCACGAACGACAGGTACGACCCGCCCGCGCCCAGCATCGGGACGTAGGTGACGGTCTCCACGACGGCGACCGCCCAGTACATGGGCGCGGTGGCGAGCAGGCCGAGCGCAAGCCCGTGCCAGTCCGGCACGGCGGAGAAGATCAGGGCCACCGCCACCGGGAACAGGAACAGCAGCACCATGACCGAGAGGTTCCAGATCGCGCCGTCGCGGTAGACGGTATCGAGATACGTTTTCTGTGTTTTCATGCTCCGTCCTCCCCTAACCCAGCCAGGCCGTGATGGGAATGGCCGCCGCCATGCCCGCGACAAGACTCACCGGCAGCGCGTAGTCGCTGATCCAGTGCCATTTGAGCGTTTTGACGGCCAGTCCCGCCAGCGCCATCACCGCGGCGGAGACGAACATCACGCACACGGGCACAAGCCCGGAGGTGTCGCCGTGAAACACCGTGGAGAAGTCGCAGAACACATAGCCGAGGAAGGCCGCGATCATGCCGATGAACAGGGCGTTCTGGAAGATGTCGCCCCACTTCTTGTCGCGCTTTTCCATGGAGATCATGCCGTTCTGCAGCTTCCGGCACAGAAGCGGCACAAGCCAGATGCCCACCATGATGCTGATGGTCATAACGAGCGCGATGGTCACATACTGCTGCGCGCTCAGAGCTCCTGCCCTCCCGAACGTCAGGCCCATCGCGCTCTCGGCGTTCGTGGCCGCGATCGTCTCGTACGACATGGAGCCGACCACGCTCAGCCGCAGCCACGGCAGCGGCAGGCCCAGGTCCTTGGACAGCGTGATGACGCTGATGACGATGGCCACGGCCGGCGCGATGGTGAAGACCGCCGCGGTCGTCACCGTCTTTTTGAGCTTCGCCGTGTCCATCCCGAGCTGCTTTGCCCGCCGGAGCGCCTTGCACAGGAAAAACACCGACTGGGCCAGCACAGCCGCGATGAGGATGCCGACGAGGACGAACAAAATGGGACTGTTCGTACTGAATTCCATGCGATTCCCCTCTTTCTTCCAACGATGAAACCATCATAACGCAAACGCCCCGTCCGGTCAAGGACGGGGCGAAAATTGGCGCTAGAGCTTGCCGAGCGATGTGCCGTTGAGCCATGCGAGCAGCTCGCGGGGCGAGCCGGGGCGGTCGGCGGTGAGAAAGCGCGTCCAGCCGGGGATCATCTTGGTCGCGTCGTCGCTCTCGGCCCAGATGACGCGCTGCAGCACGCGCTCGTCGCACGTCTCCAGCGGGCCGTCGGGCAGCTGGCGCGGCTGCAGGAGAATCGTCACCTGGAAATTGTCCGAGGTCCAGCGGCCGAAGTTGGTCGTGGGACTCTTCCAGAGCCAGGCGCGCCGCGCCCTGTCCAGCGAGCGCCGGAGCGGCTTGAGATAGCCGTTCGCGACGTCCTGCGAGCAGCGCATCAGCCAGACGACGTGATAGCCCGCCGTCTGGAAAAACTTGCAGTAGGTGAAAAACGCCGGCTCCATCAAAAGCCCGTCCTGCAGGATGAGGACGAAGCGGTTGATCCGGATCGAGGCCCGGTGCGTCTCGTCCCCGCAGGTGACCGGCACATCCCGGCACGCCTCCGGCACGAGCGACTGCCATCGTTTTTTCCACGTCAGCGGATCGGACTGCGTGAAGGGCGCCCTCTTCCTCGTAAAAACGCTCATTTCGCCGCCCCCTGTTCCAGCCGCTCGGCGTAGCTCGCCTCCGCGTCCCGCCACGAGGCGTACGCCGCCTCCCCGCGCCGGTCCGGCAGGCCGTAATGCGCCTGCAGATACGCGGCCAGGCAGTCGGAGATCTTCACCGCGCCGCGCCAGTTGAGATGGTAGTTGTCCGAATAGTCCGACGCAAGATCGATGCCCGTCTCGTCCATGCGATAGATGTAATTGAGAAACGGGATGCCCTGCCGCTCTGCCCAGGCCTCCACGGCGTTGACCGTCTGCTGGCGCTGCAGGCCGTCCTGCTCCGTGTCGGCGAACGGCAGCGCGACGAGCAGCAGCGCGGCCCCGTGCTTGCGGCAGAGCGCGTCGATCCTCTGCAGATAGTCCAGCGCCACGTCGTTCAGGGGGGCTGTCTCGTCCTCCGGGCAGGGGGTGTAGCCCGCGTTCGACTGCGTTGTGAAGAGCATCTCCGAGCCCTTGAGCGTCGTGTCGAGCGGCGCAAAGTCGCTCGCGGTCAGCTCCTTCCAGCGGGTGTGATAGGTGATGAGATCGACCAGATATTCCGCCCGCTCGGCCGCCGGGACGAGATCAAAGATCGCCCGCAGCTTGGGAAGGCCGAGGCGCATGCTGTCCACCGTGAAGTGGAACGACACCGTGAGCCCCATCTTGGCGCTCTCGACCATCTTGTAGACGTCGAGCACCACGACCTTCGGCGACTGATAGCGGAACGCCTCCATGAGCGCGTAATATGTCTCCGGGATGATCTGCCCGTTCTGGGCGATGTTGCACGAGGCGACGCCAGTCTGCTTCCAGACCTCCATGGGGTATACGCCGTTGAGCATGTGGCTCGAGCCGGCGAACAGCACGTCCGCGGAATTTTTGGGGAGCGCGTAGACGACCGAGGCGTTCGCTGCGTACCGCTTGTCGCGCAGCACGTACGACGCGCCGGAAAAGAGCAGCGCGAAGATCAGCGCGAACGCGATCACCCCGAGCGCGCCCTTCCACTTTTTTCTCATATCGTGCCTTTCCTAAGGCAGTCCCTCACATTGCGGATTGTGCGGTGCCGCCTTAAAACTGGAAGTAGATGAACGCCCCGGCGCTGTACTGCGGGCCGTAGATGCCGAAGATCAGCACCGTGAACAGCAGCAGCAGATAGACGGGCCAGCGCACGAGCGGACCTTTCCTCTCCAGCGCGTCCCGCAGGCTGCCGCGGCTTGAAAGCAGGTCCACCGCGAGCAGGATCGCGACGGCCGCCGCGCCCGCCCAGAAATCGGCCGCGTCCAGCCCGAGCGTGAACAGCGCGCCGTTTGTGAAGACGGAAAAATCCCACCGCGAGAAGATCAGCCGGACGGCAAGAAGCGCCTGCGACACGCTGGACGCGCGGAAGAAGATCCACGCGAACAGCACGAGCAAGAACGTCACGAGCACGCGCAGCGCATGGCAGAGTCCCCTGTCGGGGTCGAGCCGCAGCGCCCGGCGCAGCTTTGCGCGCGCGGGCTCCGTCCAGCTCCCGATCACCTGATACGCCCCGTGCAGCCCGCCCCAGAGGACGAAGTGCCAGCCCGCGCCGTGCCAGAGGCCGCTGGCGAGGAAGGTGAGCATGATGTTGCGCCAGGTGCGCAGCTTCCCCTTCCGGCTGCCGCCGAGGGGGATGTACAGATAGTCGCGGAACCAGGTGGACAGCGAAATGTGCCAGCGCCGCCAGAAGTCGCGGATGGTGGCCGCGAAGTAGGGCCGGCGGAAGTTGTCCATGAGCGAGTAGCCCATCACCTCCGCCGCGCCGACGGCGATGTTGGAGTAGCCGCCGAAGTCGCAGTAGATCTGCACCGCGAACAGCAGCACCGCGAGCGCGACCTCCGCGCCCGAGTACTGCGCGAGGCTGCTGAACACCTGATCGACCAGAATCGAAACCCGGTCGGCGATCACGAGCTTCTGGAAATAGCCCCACATCATGAGCACCAGCCCGCGCCGGGCGCGCAGAGCGTCGAACGGCTTCGGGTTCTGGAGCTGCGGCAGCAGGTTTTCGGTCCGCTCGATCGGGCCCGCGACGAGCTGCGGGAAAAACGACACGAACAGCGCGTATTTGAGGAAGTTCCGTTCTGCCTTCACCCGGCCCCGGTAGACGTCCGCCGTGTAGCTCAGCGCCTGGAAGGTGTAGAAGGAGATGCCGACCGGCAGCACCACGTCGAATTTCGGCCGCGCAAGCGCCACGCCGAGGTGGGCGAGGACCGCGCGCAGGCTGTCGGAGGCGAAGGTGAAGTATTTGAAAAAGAACAGAATCGCCAGATTCGCGCAAAAGCTCGCCGCCACGCACCAACGCCTGCCGCGCTCCCCCGCCGATCGCTCGATCAGCAGGCTCGCGCCGTAGGTGATGGCCGTGGAGGTGAGCAGCAGCAGGGCGTATTTGGGGTTCCAGCACATATAAAAATAGTAGCTGGCCGCCAAAAGCCACAGATAGCTGTATTTTTTCGGAATCAGAAAATAGACGAGGGTGACGATCGGAAAAAAGATCAGGAACGAAACGGAATTAAACAGCATGCCGTTGACCTTTGTTTATGGCAAATACCGCACAATTCTAAGCGCGGTATTGCGCCGTCAGATTTTTCGTCAGAGGTGTCAAAAAGCGCAGCGAATCCTTTGTGGATTCGCGAGCATGGTTGGTGCCTATGACGGGAAAGATGCAAGCAAGACCACGCTGAACGCGTCAGCCGCGAATTGTGCGGTGTTGCCTTATACTCTTTATGAGAGATACCGCTTTTCCAGCGCGCGCACCATCCGGACGTACCGGGCCTTGCAGTCCTCCGGCCGGCCGGCGAGCAGGTCGCGGTAGCAGGGGTCGAGGTACGCCTCGCGGACAGCCCTGTAGTTTTCGTGCCGGTCGCCGCAGACGTTCAGGCACGAAACGATGCCGGGCGCGATGTCGTAATACTCGCGGATGAGCGCCTCGCCGTCGGGACAGGCGCGCAGATAGCCGTCGCGGAAGGCGCGGAAGGCCGTCAGCTCGGCGCAGTCGTCCGGCAGGCCCTGCTCCTCGCAGACCGCCGTGGTGATGAAGCACAGGCCGAGGAATTTCTTGCGGAAGCCGCCGGAGATGGACTCGTAGTCGCCCAGATAGAACGGGGACTTGGGATGCCGCTCGACCCACTTTTTCTGCAGCTGCGCGGCGAATTCCTCGCTGATGGGCAGTCCCAGATGGCGCACGAGCGGCACGGTGAAGATGGCGATGATGATTTTGTCGTCTTCGACGATGCCGGTCTGGTTGAGCTTGTTCTTCCACTTGGGATTGCGCTGCCAGGCGCGCTCCAGATCGTCCAGCATCCGCTCGGCCGCGGCCTCGATGCGCGCGGACGCGTCGCCGCGCCCGGCCAGGCCTTTGTCCAGCTTCTCAAAGACCGGCGCGCAGCCCGCCCGGTAGGCGGCGAAGGCCGGCTCAAACTCCGAGCGCGTGATCTTGCGGTTATAGCCGGGGTATCCGGTCACGCAGTCGGCCAGCTCCGCAAGCGCCGCCTCGTACAGAGCCAGCGCCTCGTCCTCCGGCAGCGTCACGGCCAGCGGCTCCGCCCGCGCCGCCAGATCGTCCGGCGTCAGCCGCGCGCCGCAGTAGAGGCAGGAAAACTGCTCCAGCTTCGCCGGAACCTTCAGCTCTTCGCCGCATTTCGGGCATCTCCCGGTCAAAAATTCCTGTTCGCTCATCTTGAAGCCCGCCTTCTTTACAGCGGCAAGCGCGCAAAACCGCGCGCCGCCGCCGACATTTTCTCTATTTTTTCATAAAAAGCGCCGTCTGTCAAGTAGCGGCTTCAACATCCGGCAATTTGCCCGGCGCGTCGAGGTCGCGGAAGGGATACAGGCGCGTCCACGCGCCCGTCTTTTCGTCGCAGGCCACCGAGCTGCGGTGCGCGCTCAGCAGCTCCACGATGTCGTACACGTCGATCCAGATCTCTGAATTGCACTCCTTCTGGCTCTCGTCGAAGATGAGCTGGAGGCCGAAGTGCAGGTGTACGGTGTCGATGTTGTTGACGTTCTGCTTCGTCGAATAGCCCGTCCGGCCCATGAAGCCGATGACGTCTCCGGCGGCCACGGTGTCGCCCTCCTTCAGGTCCGGCGCGTAGGGGCGGTCCTTTCTGAGGTGTGCATAATAATAGTAGCGCCGGCGGTCGAACGAGCGGATGCCGACGCGCCAGCCGCCGTATTGGTTCCAGCCCAGCGCCTCCACCGTGCCGCTCTCGACCGCCACGATGGGCGTGCCGAGGCAGCCCATGAGGTCGTTGCCCAGGTGCGGCCGGGAAAAGCCGTAGCTGCGGCTGACGCAGAAGTCTCGGTAATGGCCGTAGCCGCAGCCGGCCGCGATGGGGCTGAACGCCTTGACGCCGTACTGCGCCTTCCAGTACCGCCCGCCCGTGCCGGGGTCCCGCAGCTCAACGGCGTAGTTGCCCACCAGCCCGCCCAGCGCGGCGGTATAGGCCTCGAGATAGTAGGCGTAGTATTTGTACTGCCCGCCGAGCAGCTCCTGCGGACTTTTGCCGCCCGTCAGCTCCCCCGCCGCCTTCTCCACGCCGGACACCGTAAAGCCGCTGCCGCTGCAGCGCGTCGCGGCCAGGGCCAGAATGGAGATCCAGTTTGCGTTCCGGTCCCTGCCCTGCGCCTCCGCATCCAGCTCGATGGCGCGGCGCATGGCCGCGCAGGGGATTTTGAAGTCCACCCACTTGAGATAATCGCCGCCCTCCGCGCGCACGGGAAACGCGAAAAGCGACGCGATCATGCAAAAAATCAAAAGCTTCCTTTTCACAAAACTCACCTCCCGGCTAGTTTTGCAAAAAGGAAGCCCGATTATTCCGCGATCAGCAGGATGCAGGCCGGCGCGTCCGCGCCGCTGTCGTACGACCCGTCCGGCTCGCAGAGCGCCATGGACCAGGTCTTCGCGTAATGCTTCTGGATGGCCGCGAGTGTCGCTCCGTCCGTCTCGTACAGCCGCGAGCCGTCCGTCAGCGTCTGGCAGTCCAGCTTCTCCAGCTCCTTCGGCGTTTCGGCGCCCGCGTGGACGATCAGCACCGCGCAGCCGCGCTCGGCCGCGAGCGCCTCGGCGGTCTGCTTCTCCTGCGTCTGCGAAGCGGGCAGCCCGTAGAAGCCCGAGATCGCCGTGCTGGCGCTCCGGTCGCGCCCGAGACCCGGCAGCTGAACCAGCCCGAGGCCGGACAGGACGGCGAAGATCGCCGCAATGGAACCCAGAACCGCGACGGAGAGCACGAAGCTCCTGCGCTCCGCGCGCTTTTCGCGCTCGCGGTGAATTTTTTTCATCACGGAAGGAGCCAGCGTGTCGGGCGGCTCTTCCTGTATCTCGCAGAGTCCCGCCTCGGCCTGCTCCAGCTCCGTTTCCACGCGCCGGCAGTCGGGGCAGCGCTCCAGATGCTCGCGCAGCGCCGTCTGCTCAGCCGGCGACAGCTCGCCGTCGAGCTTTGCGCTGATGAGCTCCAGCGCCTGTTCACACGTCATGCGCGCTCACCTCCCCTCCATCGTCATAGACGAACCAAAAACGGATTGGTTCCCGAGAAGGAGATTTTTTCGCAGCTGGATTCTGGCCCGCGCCAGCCGCGATTTGACCGTGCCGATGGGGATGTCCAGGATCCGGCCGATCTCGTCGTAGGGGAGGCTCTCCACCACGCGCAGCTGCAGAATCACGCGGTACTCCGCGGGCAGGGCCTGCATCGCGGCCATGAGCTCCTCCCGCGTCTCCCGGACAAGCAGCGTCTGCTCGGGCAGCGGCGCGGGGTCGGGGACGGCATACTCCCGCCCCTCCTCCTCGTCGTCGGAGAAGGTCAGCGAAACGTGGCTTTCGCGCTTGCGGCGGCGCAGAAAGTCGATGCAGACGTTGCTCGTGAGGCGGAACAGCCAGGTGGAGAAGCCCGCCTCGAACTGATACTGCCCGAGCGCGCGCCACGCCTTCAAAAACGACTCCTGCGACAGATCGTAGGCGTCGTCCGCGCTGCCCGACATGCGCAGGCAGAGGTTGTAGACCTGCTTCTGGTGCGCCAGCACAAGCTTTTCAAACGCGCCGTCGTCGCCCGCGGCGGCCGCGCGCACCAGCTTTTCCTCGTCCAGACTCTGGTTCATTTCAAATCCCTCTTGACGCCCTTCACAATGGCGTCAACCTCCTCCGCCGTGCGCACGGCGGAGATCTTCTCTTTATAATACCCGGCGTACGGCACGCCGCGCAGATACCACGCGAGATACTTTCTCGCCTCGAGGCACGCGATGTACTCGCCCTTGTCCTCCGCGGACAGGTGAAACTGCCGCAGCGCCGTGTCCATGCGCTGCGCCAGCGGCGGCAGCTCCGGCACCGGCTCCCCGGCAAGCGCGGCCGCGATCTGCCCGAGCACCCAGGGATTGCCGAACGCGCCCCGGCCCACCATCACGGCGTCGGCGCCCGTCCGTTTCATGCAGCGCACCGCCTCGTCCGGGCCAAACACGTCGCCGTTGGCCACGACGGGGATGGACACCGCCTCCTTGACCGCGCGAATGCAGTCCCAGTCCGCGGTGCCGGAGTAGAGCATCGTCCGCGTCCTGCCGTGCACGGCGACGGCGGCGGCTCCCGCCTGCTCGAGCGCGCGGGCAAATTCCGGCGCGTTGGCGCTGCCCTTGTCCCAGCCCTTGCGGATTTTCACCGTCACCGGGACGCGCACCGCGCCGCAGATGGCCTCGACGATGCGCGCGGCCTTGTCGGGGTCCTTCATCAGGGCGCTTCCGTCGCCGTTCTGCACGACCTTCGGCATGGGGCAGCCCATATTGATGTCCAGAAAATCGGCCCCGGAGATCTCCAGCGCGAGGCCGGCGGCCTCGGCCATGATCGCGGGCTCGCTCCCGAATATCTGCGCGCCGCACAGGCCCGCCGGCGTCTTCCGGAGCAGCGCGGCGCTTTTTTTGTCCCGATACACCAACGCGCGCGACGACACCATCTCCGTCACCGTGACGAGCGCCGTCTGTTCGGCGCATACGGTCCGGTACGCCCAGTCCGTCACGCCCGCCATCGGCGCGAGCACAACCTTTCCCGCAAGCTCCAGCTTCATGCAATCCCTCGCCTTTCGGGGTTTATTGTATCATGGATTTTCCCGAACGGCAAGAGGCGCGGCAGGCAAGAGCTGCCGCCGCGCCAATCTTAATCTTTATAATTTTACAGCAGCGCGCAAAGCAGCCACGCCAGACCGACCGCGGCCGCGCCCGCGAGCGCGCACAGCAGCTGCCCCCACGAGAGCCTGCCGCGCCGCGCGCCGCGCACCCGGTTCGTCACGTAGCGGCCCGCCGCCTGCCGCGCCTGGCGCAGGAGCTCCTCGTCCGTCACGCCGCTCTTCCCCACCGCCTCGCTGCGCACGAGAAAAATCGCCTCGTCGAACAGCGCGGGGTCCGGCGCCTTCACCACGACCACCTGCCGCGTCACACCCTTGACCATTTTCATGCCCTCCCTTTCGATCGCGGCGCGGCCTGTCAGCCCGGCGTCCGCGCATGAGGAAAGCATTGCCTGTTTCTGAAATAAATATACCAGATTATGGGGCTTGAATGGTGTCGTCCTGTTCAATCCATTCGCTCACCGGCGTGATGACGTACTCGCTCTTTCCCACGCGCGCGACGACCCGCTCGAGGCCCGCGTTGATGATGAGGCGCCGGCACATGGAGCAGCAGGTCGCGTCCGGCAGGATCCCGCCCGTCCGCGCGTCATGGCCGACGAGATAGAGCGTCCCTCCGATGCACTCGTTGCGCGCGGCGGAGATGATCGTGTTCGCCTCGGCGTGGACGGCGCGGCAGAGCTCATACCGCTCTCCGCGCGGCACCTGCAGCTGCTCGCGCACGCAGTAGCCGAGATCGGTGCAGTTGCGCCGGCCGCGCGGCGCGCCGTTGTAGCCCGTCGCCACGATCTCGTCGTTGCGCACGATGATCGCGCCGTACTGCCGTCGCAGGCAGGTCGAGCGCTCGAGCACCGTCTCCGCGATGTCCAGATAGTAATTTTCCTTGTCGATCCGTGTCATGGCGCATCCCTCCGGCAAATTTCATCGCTCTATTGTACCACGGCGTTCCTGCTTCTGGCAACTGATTTTTGGGCCGCGCCCTTGCCCGCCGCCGGTTTTTATGGTATACTGTAGCAAAATTCCGGAAAGGGGGCCGCGCGGATGAAAAAGCGCGCCGTATCCGTGCTGCTGCTGGCCGCGCTGCTGCTCGGACTGTGCAGTCCCGCGCTGGCCGCGGACGAGTTCTGCTTCATCGCGGTGGGCGACACCGTCCCGATGACGCTCACCTCCGGCTCCATGCCGTATTTCTCCAACGCCGGGCTTTTTGTGCCCTACACCGTGTTCGACACGGAGCCCTGCGGCGTCGTGAGCGCCTACAATGCCGCCGAGCAGACCTTCGTTCTGTTCACGCACGAGCAGCGGCTCATTTTCAATTTGTCGGACGGTACCGTGACGGATGAGAACAAGAGCGTCTCCAATGTCCTGACCACCTATAAAAACGGCCTGCTCTACGTGCCCGTCAGCATCTGCGCCAGCCACTTCGGGCTGTCGCTGTCCATCCTCACGAGCAAGGGCGGGTATATGGTGCTCCGCTTCACAAACGGCACCGAGGTCTACGACGACTCGCTGTTCCTGGAAAAGGCGGAGAATCTGATCGCCTACCGCGTGGCGCAGTACCAGTCCAGCCAGACCGATACGCCCGGCGCAACCGACAAGCCCGGCACGGGCGCCGGGACAGGGACCGGAACAGGCACCGGGACCGGCACCGGCGGCGACACGCCCGGCAGCGTCAAGCCCGCCGCACACGGCGCGGTCTATCTGGCCTTTTCAAACGTCTCCGCCATGTCCGAGGCCGCCAACGCGCTGGAGGCCTCGTCTTTGACCGGCACCTTCTTTCTCACGCGGACCGAGATCGAGCAGAATCCCGACCTGGTGCGCAGGCTCTACGCCGGCGGCCATCTGATCGGGCTGACCGTGCCCGACGGGACTGCGGACGTGCTCTCCGCCCTGCAGAGCGCCAACAGCGCGCTCGACGCGGTTTTGACCGTCAAGACCGTCCTGGCGCTCCTGACCGAGGACCAGGCGCACGGGCTGAGCGGCTACCGCTTCTTCCTGCGTCCGGCCGCCGCCGACACCGCGCCGGCCGAGGACGCCGAGGGCCCCAGCCTCTTTCTGTGCACGAAGGACCCCGCGCACGAGCTGCAGTCCCTTCTCGACGGCGGCTTCACCCTCCAGCCCCTGCGCGAAACCTCGCCTGTGAAATAGGGCGGCATCGCGCCTGGAATTGTGCGGGATTGCCATAGCAAAAATCACCGGTCATCAGATGACCGGTGATTTTTTTGCGGACGCGGACCCGCTCTGCGGCGCCTCCGGCCTGCCGCCGCTGCCCGCGGCGCTCCGGATGACCGGCACATAGATCCATGTTTCCGACCTGCAGTAGTATTCAAACGGCAGCTTCTCCTCATCGAAGGAAAAGTCCTGCCGATCCAGCCACTCGGTAAAAATATACTTCCAGGTCCGCCGCACATTGTCGCGCAGTCTCAGCCTGGTGGCCTCCTTCTGAACCGGAAAAACCGCATATTCCGCGGCCGGAATGTCCATCGCATGCATGGAATGGGGAATTACGTCCTTATTTGCCACAATCGGGCCAAAAAAATAGTAGGGGTCGCCGGACTGCTTGTCCGGATAGATCCACATCCCGATCTCCCCGTGGTCCGGCATGCAAATCCGCTCATATTCGTCTTTGCTCACGGAGGAAAAATCGTACAGCAGCCAGTATGCGCCCGAGTCGATGGCCCGGAACTCCCCCGCGGGCGGCGGCAGGCAGTAGCCGACAACGGAAAAAGCGTCCAGTTTTCTGATGGCCGGCACCGCCTTGCGATCGCGCCTCATGGTTTTATACTCCGTCGGCGAAATCTGATAGAGCTTGCGAAACGCCTTTGCAAACCCGGACGGCGTGTCGAAGCCGCAGGAAAACGCGGTATCCGTCACGCTTCTGCCCTCCAGCAGACGATCCGACGCCAGCTGCAGCCGGCGGTGGCGCAGATAGGCGCTGATGGACTCGCCGGACAGATTGGTAAACAAATGACAAAAATGGTAAAAGGAATACCCGGATACCTGCGAAAGCTCCTCTGCCGTAATGTTTTCGCTGATATTCTGATCGATATAATTCAAAACCCGAATCAAATTCTCATTTCTCTGCACCAAAATCACGCCTCTGTCTGTCAGTATAGCAAAAACTGCCGCACATCACACGTCCATTCTTGCGATTTTTCAGGAAAAGATCGCAGGGCAGAGGACAGGTTCGCAAGAATGGAACCGCAAATCAGATTTACCTATGATATAATCCTCAGGAATCACATACAAGGCATCATGACCGCGCATCCTGCCGCCCGGCAGATGCACGGCTGAGGAAATCCGGTCGGAATCCGGAGCATAGCCCGTTGCCGTATCTGCATGAGGCTGCTGTTCGCGACGCGAGTCGGTCATTGGAGAAATCCGAGAAGACGGAACAGCCGCCGCCGGCGTTTTGGCACGCCAGAATTGCACAAGCCGGAAGACCTATGATGCTTGAGACTGTCAGTCGGACTGACGAGACAGGATGGGGACGGAAACAGCGGCCGCAGCGGGATTATCATATCCTGCTGCGGCTTTTTGCGCCCCTTTTCATCGTTTCTGCGGGAGTACATCCCGAAAAAATAGAATTCGCAATTGGGAGGTCATGGAATGAAAATCACGAAAAATCACGCTTTGAAGCGCACGCTAAGCCTGCTGCTGGTGCTTGTCCTGCTGCTTGGCATGCTGCCGTCCCTTGCCCTGGCGGGCGCGTCGGACCTTCCGTTCAAGGTCAGCCTGACCGACGGAACGGCGCTCACTCTGACAGAGGACGGGACGTCCGCGCACACCGACATGACGGGGTCCTTGACGCTGACAAATTACAAGCTGACGGTTCCGGCCGGAACCGAGAAGGTGCATTTTGATTTCGGCGCCAATACGGGCTACATGGTCCGCAGCAGCACCTGCACGGCCTGGCCCGCCGCCCTGACGGCGAGCGGCGACGCGGCGATCCCGGACAACGGCTTTTTCTGCATCTGGAGCGGCATGAGCGGCTATGCGCATATCACGGTCGTGAAGGAAAGCGCCCCGGCGGCGGAGCTGCCGATCACGGTAAGCGCGGGCGGCTCCAAACTGGCCATGGCAAGCGGGGCCTCCGAGACCTGCGCCTTGGACTGGTTCGGAAGCGGCACGGCCACCCGGTACACGGCGACGGTCCCGGCGGATACCGCCGCGGTTTCCATCGCGGGCAGCGGCAGCGCAGTCGTCCGCTGCCAGAAAAACGACACGGCGCAGAGCGTGGACGCGGCGTCCGCCCCGGTATTGTCCGAGGGATATTACTGTCTGGAAATGCAGAACGGCAGCTACTGCCACCTCTATTTCGCCAAAGCGGCCGAGCCGGTGCCGGTGACGCCGACATTGAGCTCCATCCAGGTCACCACGCCTCCCGCCAAAACGGTTTACACGGCGGGCGAGAGCTTTGACCCCACGGGGATGGTCGTGACCGCCGCCTACAGCGACGGCTCCTCCAAGAGCATCGCGAACGCCGAGCTCACGATCACGCCCGCGCAGCTGACGGCCGGCACCGCCAGCGTTGTCATTGCCTACGGCGGCAAGGAGGCGGCCCAGGCCGTCACGGTGAACGCGGCCGCGCCCGCGGCGTCCGCCGAAATTCCGACCGGCGACGCGCCCGACCAGCGGGACGAGTCCATCGACGGCGTCGTATCCGCGATCACGGTCAGCGGCGCCGCGGTGGAGTCGTCCAAGTGGTCCCACGACGGCTATACGCACATTCTGAACGTGGAGCTGGCGGCTTCGACGCCCGCGGACGCGGCGCTGTCCGTTGCCTTCACGCTCTCCCGCTCCGACAAATACGCGCCCTCGCTCAGCTGCGAAAATCCACAGGCGGTGACGCTGAGCAGCGGAAAAGCCGACCTGACCGTCACGTCCTCCCCCTGGAACGCATATGTCGGTCTGCCGACGCGCACCTACACCATCCACTTCCGCCTGAAAGGCAGCGCGGTCAACCAGGCGCCGGTCCTGAAGGACGGCAGCGCCCTCGCCGCGGTCAGTCCGGTCAATCAGGCATACGCCGTCGACCTGTCTGCCGTTTTCATGGATAACGACGGCGATGCGCTGAGCTACACCGTTTCGATCGATCACGCCGAAGCGGCAGCGGCGCAGAAGGCCTTCACCTATACGCCGACCGCCGCGGGCGTGCACACGCTCGTCTTTACTGCAAACGACGGCCACGCCGATTCGCCGGCCTTCACCCTCACGCTGACAGCCGTGGCGGCGACGGACATCCAGACGAACGACAGCGCGAAGGGCAGAGCCTTTGACAGCTGGATCAGCAAGATCACGGTCCAGGGCGCCGCGGTGTCCAGCTACCGGTGGGTCGACAGCGAAAATACACACAAGCTTTTCGTGGTTCTGGACGGCGCGACGGCCAAAGACGCGCAGCTGTCCCTGATTTTTGCGGGCGGCAGCAACATGGGCGGCTCGCTGAATCTGAACTGCGCCAACCCTGCCTCCGTGAATCTGGCTGACGGCACCGCTTCGATTACCGTCGTCAACACGCCGGGCTTCAGAAATCCCGCGCGCACGTATGAGATCCTGCTGACCACGACGCCCAACCATGAGCCGGCCCGCCGGGCGGGTGTCCCGGCGGCGGTCTCGGCAGCAAAGACCACCGGCGAAGCCTATGCCGTCGATCTCTCCGCGATCTTTGCGGACGCCGACGGCGACAAGCTGACCTATCAGGTAAAAATCGGCGATGCGGACGCCGCGGCGGCAAGCGAGGCTTACACCTATACCCCCGCTTCGGCCGGCACGTATACGCTGGTCTTCTCCGCCGCCGACAGCTGGGGCCCGTCTGCGGAGACCTATACCGTCACGCTGACGGTCTCCGATTCCGCTGTGACCTACGCGGCTGCGGTCCTGGTCCCGGAATCGGTCACGCCCGAATTCTATGCGACCGCCGGCTTTGGCTCCGACGGCTGCGACCAGACCGGCGCGGCGCTGACCGCCGTGAAGGGGCAGACCGCCGACGGATTTACCGCCTATACGGTCGCGGTGCCGGAGAACCTGTCCCGCATCAGCGTGCGCGGCAAGGTGGGCGCGCTCGACTGGGGCGGCATGTGCATCAAAACCGCCAAGGGCATGGACGCCGTCAGCCTGCGGCAGGTGCTGGTGCGTATTACCACAAAAATCAACGGCGCCTGGCTCACGGCCAGTCAGGTTTCCGCCAGGGTGCAGTGCGGCGCGCAGGACGGCGAGGGCTATGCGACGTGCGGCTCCGCCGGAAGCGACGACAGCGGTCTGTTCTTCCGCTTTCTCCTGAAACCAAGCTTCGGCCACAATATTGACATCACGCCGCTGGGCAGCCTGACCGCCGCCTACAGCGCGACCCACAACGCCGTCACCGTGGAGACCGGCGCCGGGGTGCAGACGGTTTCCTGTCAGCTGGCGGGCGCAAACCAGATCACGTTCAACATTCCGAAAGGCGCCGCGCTCTCTCTCGGCATCAAGGTGCGGCACTATATCCCCTACAACCTCCAGACCCCGACGCAGAACAAGACCAATCCGGACGGCACGATCACCTGCACATACGACCTTGCGGAGGGGCAGCGGTACGCCTACTGGATCAACAAAGCCGGTAAAGCGAAGTACTCCGGCAGCTTTGTCGTTTCCTCCGGTATGAACAAAACGTTCACCGTGACGGACGCGGACATGGCTTCTGCCGGCTATATCAGCCGTCAGCTCGGCGAGATCGGCGACGGCACGGCGGCGGACAATCAGGATGTCGCCGGCTGGGTCGGCCTGACCACGCCCAACGCGGTAGCGGATATTTACCTGTTCATCAACCAGCAGAATTACCTGCAGCTGTCCCAGGGCTCCACCTATCAGGTGCACCAGTGCCGCAACTGGATGGTATGCGAGGACACCTGCCTGAAAACGTACACCGTGACCATGGAGCCGAACTTCCACTATCAGGTCCTGGATGAGAACGGCGCGGCCTCCGACAGCGTTGTGACCATCGATGAAAACGGCCTGATGACCGCCGTCGGGGAAGGCACGGCCATTGTGCTGGTCACGTACGACGCGCTGACGGAGAAGCAGGCCTGCGGAACCTACTCCGCCATCTGGCCGGAGAACACCGGCGTGTTTGTGGTGAGCGTCGGAGGCGACCACAGCGTGGCCACCGGCATGGACATTGACTCGGAATGCTGGCCGCTCTACTACGTCAAGGGGACCGACGGGGCCAAATACACCTTCACGCCGGAGTCCGGCAGCACCGTGACCGTGCTGCACCCCACTCTGGACGGCGACGCGCCCATGCGCTGCACCGAAGGCTTCTCCGGCGATCCCGTAACAGCGAACAGCGACGGCAGCGTCACCGTGACGCTCATCAACGGCCGGAACATCGTCAAGGTGGCCAAGGGCGGAAGCACCGCCTATCAGGTCATCACCGCCAGAGAAACCGAGATGACCGTCACCAACAATACCAGCGCGGGCGGCGGCTACCATCCGGGCGATCAGATTTCCGTCCGCTTCCAAACGATCTATCACCCCGCCAACAAGATGGCCAGCGCCTACAACTCCTATGCCGTGCTGAGCTACTACGACCAGGACGGCGTAGAGCACAAGGGCGACAGGGCCAGAATGTTTGACTTCGCCTACTGGCCCGAATGCCAGACCATCACCTTTACGATCCCCGAAGATTTCAAGGGCGACTCCTATGCTCTGACCGGCGGCAACGTCTATTATTACGGCTTCGGCATCGCAGCCGGTCAGCACCGCACCTACATCGATTTCGCCAAAGGCACGACCTCCTGGGAGGGCGGCGCGGAATCCGTCAGCGGCCATCTCGCGAAGCTGCCGGACATCGTTCTGCCGGTGACCGACTCCACCGCAAACGGAAAGCCCTATATCCGCAGCAGCGCCGCGAATCCCTCCAGCCAAACGCTGAAGGTCGGCGTGAACGAATGCGACGTAAAGCTGGCCGATATTTTTGCCGATCCGGAAAACGACAAGCTGACCTACACCGTCAGCACCGGCAGCGGCGCGGAGACCTCCTGCGGCGCGGTCTATCACTTTACGGCCGCCGCCAACGGACAGTATAATCTGTATTTCCGGGCCAGCGACGGACACACCTATTCCGAAAAATACCGTCTGATTCTCTATGTCAGCGGTCTGACCGGCAGCGAAAACACAAAGCCCGTCATTACCGGCGCCGCCAGCACCGCGGCCGGCATTCAAATGGGGAGCTCGTATACCCTCGACCTGAGCAGCGTCTTTTTTGACGCGGAGGGCGATGAGCTGACCTATTACGCCCAGGTGGAGAACGCGGCCAGGACCAGGCTGAGCAGCGCCGCTTACAGCTTTACGCCAAGCCAGCCCGGCGTTTATGTCATCACCCTGAACGCCAGCGACGGCCAGCTCACCTCGAACAACTACACCGTCACCCTGACGGTGAGCGCAGCCGCGCCGGGCGAAAACCACGCGCCTGTCCTGACCGGCAGCGCCGCCGCAGCCCAGACCGTCACGCTGGGCGAGATCTATTCCCTCAATCTGGCCTCGGTTTTCTCCGATCCGGACGGCGACGCGCTGCACTATTCCGCCAGGCTGGATTCCGAACCCGCCGGTTCGATCGGCGCGATCTACCGCTGGCAGCCGTCGCAGGCCGGCGTCCATACCCTGGTCTTCACCGCGGACGACGGCAAGCTGACCTCCCCCGCCTACACCGTGACCCTGACCGCAGAGGCGGCCGCGGAAAATCACGCGCCCGCGCTGACCGGCAGCGCCTCTGTCTCCCGGACGATCACGCTGGGCGAGACCTATTCCCTGAACCTTCTGAACGTATTCACCGATCCGGACGCGGGCGATACGCTGCGCTATACGGTGAAGGCGGACGGAACGTCCGCCCCGGCCGCCGCCAGATACAGACTGACGCCCGCCGAGACCGGGACCTACACGCTGGTCTTTACGGCCAGCGACGGTACGCTGAGCTCCGCCCCGTTTACCGTGACCCTGACCGTCGTCAAAAAATCCGACGCGCTCGTGTTCGACATCACCGACGCGCAGGCCGACGGCCATGTCTGGGTGGGCTTTGAGGACCGCGGCGTCCGTACGGATCTCAGCGTGGACATGCCCTATGCGCTGGGCACGATCCTGCCCGCCGCGTCGGTCCCCTTCCAGACCGGCGACACGATCGCGACCGTCACGCTGCGCCTTTTGAAAGCGGCGGGAATCACGCCGGTATATACCGGCACCGCAGCCTCCAACTTCTACCTGTCCGCCATCCGGAACTTCACGGTGGGCGGCACGACCTATCCGACGCTGGGCGATTACGACGGCGGCAGCAGCTCCGGCTGGATGGTCAGCCTGAACAACTGGTTCATCAACAAGATGTCCTCGGACTTCGCGGTGGAGGACGGCGACCGCATCCGGTGGCAATACACCTGCCAGCTCGGCCATGACATCGGCGAAAACTACAACACCAAAAGCGCGAAAATCACCGGGATCACCTTCCAGCAAAACTACGGCACGCTTTCGCCCTCGTTCAGCACCGGCGTCAAGGCCTACACCTACACCGTTCCTGCGACCGTCACCAGCATCGCTTTGGAGGCGCAGCAGGAGAATTACGGCGCGAGACTGACCTATACGGCAAACGGCAGAGAATACAAGCCGCTCCAGAGCATTCCGGTCGCGGACGGCACCCGGATCACGCTCCGCTGCGAATTCCGCGCCTATGCCACCGACGCCGTGCCGCAGGATACCGACACAATCCTCATCACGATCCGGTATCAGACGGGCGCCGGCGCGGACCCGGAAAATCAAAAGGCCGCTGACGTCGTGACCGCGCTCATCGACGCCATCGGAACCGTCACGGAAAACAGCGCCGACCGGATCCGGGCTGCCAGAACCGCCTATCAGGCGCTGACCGGCCCGCAGAAGGAGCTCGTGACAAATTACGCCGCGCTGATCGCTGCCGAATCGGCCTATGCGCGCCTGACCATCGGCGTTCCGTTTATCGACGTCACGGGGCACTGGGCCTTGGACGCCATCCGGTACGCATATGAGAACAAGCTCTTCCAGGGCGTCAGCGCTGTGGAGTTTGCTCCCGACGCATGTATGACCCGCGCCATGCTGGTCACGGTCCTCTATCGCCTGGACGGCTCGCCGGAAACGGACGCCGCCGGCAAATTCTCCGATGTTCCCGACCGCCAGTATTACACAGGCGCGGTGAACTGGGCCGCGGCCAACGGAATCGTCAACGGCATGGGGCACGGCAAATTTGCGCCCGACGCGTCTGTCACGCGCGAGCAGCTGGCCGCTGTCATGATGCGCTACGCCGCGTTCAAGGGCTGGGATGTCAGCCGGTCTGCCGATCTGAGCGGTTATCGGGACTTCGCCGGCGTCAGGGCCTATGCGGTGCGCGCCATGCAGTGGGCAAAGGCCGAAGGCCTGATCGACGGGCGGACCCGCGATATGCTGGTGCCCGCTGGCAAGGCGACCCGCGCAGAGGTCGCGGCCATTCTCATGCGTCTGTGCAAAAACATCGCGCGCTGAGCCCTCAGCCGCCTTTCACAAAACACGTTTCCAGTCCGCGGCCCTGAGGGCTGCGGACTGGAAACGCGCCATATCGATCAAAAAAAGGATTGGAAATCATGCGAAAAAAAATACGGCGGATCATCCTGATCGGGCTGGTCCTAGTTCTGTTGACGGCCTCTGCGGCGGCCGCGGACTGGCCGCAGTTTCTGGGCGAGGCCGATACGCAGGGCGTGTCCGGCGGAAAAAGTCCCACCAGCGTCAGCACGCTGTCCCTGCGCTGGGAGCTGAACACCGGCAGCTCCTGGGAGGATATGCCCGGCACGCCCATCACCGTGGGGGACTATGTCTACTATTACAGCTCCCAGTATCTGCGCAAGGTGGAGCTGGCCACCGGCCGGGAGGTCAAAAAGGCCGCCGTCTACGGCAAGCCGGTCAACCAGTTTTTCGTTGACATCGCCTACGGGGACGGCAAAATCTTCGTCCCGTGCCAAACGAACAATCTGAACGGCGAGAAGGGCGGCGAGGCGTGTTTTCTCCGCGTCTACGACGCGCAGACGCTCAAGCAGCTCTATATCACCGAAACCTTCTCCAAGGGCCTGATGGAATCGCCGGTCATGTACCACGACGGCTGCTTTGTCACGGGTTCCTATGGCCGCAAGGGCGTATACGCCTGTTTTACCTCCGGGGACGAGGACCCTTCCCGCAGCGATGAGGTCAAAAAAGCGCTGTGGACCGTGAACTGCACCGGGCGGTACGGCTTCTGCTTCAACGGAGCGGCGTTTGTGGGGGACTGCTGCTATTTCGGCTATGACAGCACTCTCTGCGTGGTGCAGTATCAGACCGGCAGGCTGCGGACCGTTGACATCGGCGCAGGCCATGCCATCCGCTCCACGATCACGTACAGCAGCGAAACCGGTCGGCTGTATGTGGCCTCCAACCATTCCGCCGGCGGCGCCAGCGTGATCTCCTACGCCCTCGGCAGCGACGGAATGCCCGATCCGTCCTCTGCCAAAGAATGGCTCTCCGGCACGAAAGGCGGCGGCACGCAGTCCTCGCCGGTCGTTTGCAACGGACGGCTGTACATCGGCGGCGGCGGTTATACCATGGGGTCGGCCGAGGTGTTTCATGTGATCGACGCGGTCAGCATGCAGGAGATCTATTCCGTGCCCGTTCAGACCAAGGGCTCGGCCGGAATCAGCACCGCGTATGCCGCGGACGACGGCCAGCGGACGGTTTACCTCTATCTGGTGCCCTACGCGCCCAACGCGGACGGCAGCTCCGAGCTCTGGATCGTGCAGGACAGCGCCGGACAGACTGCCGCGAAGTATGAGATCGCCGACGGGATCGGCGTCAGTCAGTACTGCTCCCAGAGCGTGCTGGTGGCAGCCGACGGCTCTTTGCTCTGGTATAACGACGCAGGCCGCCTGTATTGCTACGAAAAAACCGCCGCCGGAACGGATACGCCGCAAAAACCGGCCGCGGCCGAATTTTCCGATACCAAAACGCATTGGGCGAGGAAGCAAATCGCCTATCTGGCGGAGAAGCGTCTGATCGGCGGAACCGGAAACGGCGTCTTCTCTCCGGACCGGCCTCTCACGCGGTCGCAGTTCGTGCAGATGCTTGCAAAGCTGTCCGGCGAGGACTATTCGCAGTGCAGGACCGATGCGTTCACGGATGTGCAGGCCGGCGACTGGTTCGCCCCGGCCGTGGCCTGGGCCGTGGAGAAGGGCATCGCCGCCGGCAGCGGCAGCCGCACCTTCTCTCCCGACGCCAGCATCACGCGCCAGGATATGGCGGTCATGCTGCAGCGCTATCTTCAGAATACCGCCGCAGCTGCCCTGAACCCGGTCAAAGCGCCGCTGACCTTTTCCGACAGCGCGTCCATCGCCCCCTATGCTGCCGGCGCAGTCTCCGCGATGCAGCAGGCAGGCATTCTCAGCGGCATCGCCTCCGGCAGCGGCTATCGCTTCGCGCCGGCAAAAACGGCGACGCGCGCAGAGGCCGCGGCCATGATTTACCACCTCTGTCTGGTACTGCAGGGGCAGGACAACACATGAAAAAGAAAAAAATTCGTTTTTGGATCATCCTCGCGCTCCTGGCGGCCGCGCTTGCCGGTACGCTGGCCACCCTGCACATCGAGCCCGCGGAGCAGGCGGCGGCCGCACAGACGGCCTCGGCTGGCTCGGCGCAGAGCGCCCTGCAGGCGCCGGCGCAGACCGTGCCGGACGCGCCCGCGCCGGAGACCGCCAAAAAAACGCAGCCGGCGGCGGAAAAGCAGCCGGCGTCGTCGGAGCAGCAGCCGGAGGCGGCAGGGGAAAAACCCGCGGCATCCTCAGCTGAGGAGCCGAAGACGGCGGAGAAAGCGCAGACGAAGGCGGCGGCCGCGCAGCCGCAGGAGCAGTCCCCGGCGGCGCAGCCGAAGCCGGACGCGCCGGACAAGCAGGCTGCCGCGCCGGAGGCGCAGAATACCTGCACCCTGGAAATTCGCTGCGACACCGTCACGGATACCTCCAAGCTGGAAAATGAGGCTGCGGCCTCCTACGTGCCGTCCGACGGCGTCATTCTGGCCGCCTCCGAGGTGGCGTTCACTGACGGCGAGAGTGTTTTCGACGTTCTCAAGCGGGTCACCCGCGACCGGAACATCCAGATGGAGTTCCGCGAGGACCCGCTCTACAGCGGCGCGTATATCGAGGGCATCAACTATCTGTATGAATTCGACGGCGGGACGCTCAGCGGCTGGATGTACAAGGTCAACGGGCAGTTCCCCAACTACGGCTGCAGCCAGTATCCGGTGCAGAACCACGACGTCATCGTCTGGATGTATACCTGCGATCTGGGCCGGGATGTGGGAGATAACTCGTCATGGTAGGACTGCGCCTGATCCTTCGGGACGGGGTCGGAGAGGGCGGATATTTTTTCCGCAGCCATCCCATCCTGAATTTCACTTACTTTGCCCTTGTCATCGGCATCACCATGTTTTCCACGCACCCCGCGTTCCTGCTGGCGTCGTTCGTCTCGGCGTGGCTCTATTCCCTTGTGCTGCGGGGGCGAAAGGCGCTCCGGCAGAACTGCCTGATATTCGCTCCGGCGATCCTGCTGATGACCTTTTTCAACACGCTCAACGTTCACAACGGCGTAACGGTCCTGTTTTACCTGAACGGAAACCGCATCACGGCGGAGGCGATCGTCTTCGGCTGTGTTTCGGCGATTTTGCTCAGCAGCGTGATCGTCTGGTTCCGCTGCTTCAGCGCCGTTGTGACCGCGGACAAATTCATCTATCTGTTCGGGCGCTTTGCGCCTGTGCTGGCGCTGACGCTTTCGATGATCCTGCGCGACATTCCCCTGCTCAAGGCCCGTTTCCGGGAGATTTCCAGCGCGCAGCGGTGCATGGGACGCGGGCTGAAGGGCTCGGCCCTCCCCGCGCGGCTGCGGCAGTTCGGCAAAGAGCTGTCCATCCTGATCGCCTGGTCGCTGGAGGCATCCATCGACACGGCGGATTCCATGCAGGCCCGCGGATACGGCCTGCGCGGGCGCACCAGCTTCCACCTGTTCCGGTTCTCCTCCGAGGAGCTGCGTCTGCTGCTGCTGATGGTGCTGCTGGGCGCCGCCCCCCTCACTGCCTGCGCCGCGGGACAGACGGCCATCTATTACTATCCTGCCATCGTGCTGCCCCGGATGACGCCGTGGCAGGCGGTCAGTCTGGCGAGCTGGGTTCTGCTCATGCTGCTGCCCGCGGCGCTGGATTTCAGGGAGGCAAGCTCATGGATCTGATTACCTGCAGCGGCCTGACGTTCACCTATCCGTGCTGCACCGCGCCCGCGCTGCAGGAGGTGTGCTTCACCATCCCGCGGTCGTCCTTTGTCCTTTTGTGCGGCAAATCCGGCTGCGGCAAGAGCACGCTGCTGCGCCAGCTGAAAAAAAGCCTGACCCCGTATGGCAAAACCGAGGGCGTCGTCCAATACTGCGGGCAGGACATCCCGGCGCTGGACGACCGCGTCTGCGCGTCGGAGATCGGATTCGTCCAGCAGAGTCCGGACGCGCAGATCGTCACCGACAAGGTCTGGCATGAGCTGGCCTTCGGGCTGGAGAGCCTGGGGCTCGACAATCGCACAATGAAACAGCGCGTGGCGGAGATGGCCAGCTTTTTCGGGATTCAGACCTGGTTCCGCAAAAATGTCTGCGAGCTCTCCGGCGGTCAAAAGCAGCTTCTGAATCTGGCCTCCGTCATGGTCATGAAGCCCAAGCTGCTGATCCTGGACGAGCCGACCTCGCAGCTCGATCCCATCGCCGCGTCGGATTTCATTGCCGCGCTGAAAAAAATAAACACCGAGCTGGGCACCACCATCCTGATCTCCGAGCATCGCCTGGAGGAGCTGTTCCCCTTGGCCGATCAGGTGCTGGTCATGGACGCCGGAAGACTCCTGATTCAGGACAGTCCGCGAAAGGCCGCGGCAAAAATCGCCGGCGGCGTCTGCGGCGATCTGTTCTGCGGCCTGCCCGCGGCTGTGAAGATCGCGTGCACCGCGGGCTGCCGGAAGGACTGCCCCCTGACCGTGCGGGAGGGCCGTCTCTGGATGGAGTCGCAGCTGGGCGCGCCCCCGGAGCGGCCGGCCCCGCCGGCTCCCGAGCCCGCGCCAAAGCCGCAGGAGGCGCCGGAGCCGCCCGCGCTTTTCATGAAAGACGTCTGGTTTCACTACGGCAGGACCGACCCCGACACGCTTCGCGGTGTGGAGCTCTGCGTGCGGCACGGAGAGCTCTATGCGCTTCTGGGCGGAAACGGCGTGGGAAAGACCACCCTGCTGAAAGCGCTGACCCGTCAGATCCGGCCGCGCCGGGGCCTCATCGAAATCAACGGCGCGAGCCTGGAAAAGCTCAGCGACGGGCAGCTGTTCACCCACTGCCTGGCCATGCTGCCGCAGGACCCCCAGGCGCTGTTCACGGAGATCACCGTCCGGGAGGAGCTTTTGGAGGCGCTGTGCGGCAGCAGGGCTGCCGAAAGCGAGAAAGCGCAGCACGTGCAGCAGATGCAGCAGCTGCTGGGCCTCTCTTCTCTGGCGCAGGCGCATCCCTACGATCTCTCCGGCGGGGAGCAGCAGCGGCTCGCGCTCGGGAAAATCCTGCTGCTGGAGCCCTCTGTTCTGCTGCTCGATGAGCCGACCAAGGGGCTGGACCCCTTTTTCAAGCGCACGCTGGCGGACATCTTTCTGAAGCTGCGCCGGAACGGCACGACCATTCTCATGGTCACCCATGACATCGAGTTCTGCGCGGAATATGCCGATCGCTGCGCCCTGCTTTTCGACGGGGAGATCGTCTCCTGCGGCACGCCGCGGGCCTTCTTCTCCGGCAACAGCTTTTATACAACCACGACCAACCGGCTTTGCAGCCAGTGGTTTCCGGATGCCATCACATGGGAGGAGGTCGCTGCCCGTTGCGCAGAAGCGATAACGTCACGCAGGTAGAAGCCGCGCACCGCAAACGCACCGGCGTGGCGGCAATCCTGATCTTTCTCGCGATTCCCGCCGCCATTGTCCTGGGCTTTACGCTTCTGCGGGACAGAATCTACATTCTTGTCAGCTGGATGATCCTGGCCATGACCGTCGCGCCGTTTTTCATGGTGTTTGAGCACCGAAGGCCAAAGGCGCGGGAAATTGTCCTGCTTGCCATGATGTGCGCGCTGACGGTCTGCACCCAGCTTCTGTGCAGCGTGACCGTCGCGATCCACGCCGGCACCGCGATCATCATCGCCTGCGGGGTCGCGCTCGGGCCGGAGGCCGGCTTTCTGATCGGCTCGCTGTCCCGGTTCGTCCTGAATTTCTATGAAGGCCAGGGGCCGTGGACGCCCTGGCAGATGTTTTGCTGGGGGCTTCTGGGCTTCCTGGCCGGTCTGGCGTTTAACCGGGCGAACGTGGAAAAGCTGAATTCGCGCAATTTCAAAATCGTTCTCGGCCCGCTGCTGTCGATCGCGTTTGCGATTCTGGCCGCCTATGTGTGCTATCTTCTGTTTCCCGGCGACAGCAGGACCTTCCTGGGCTGGCGGCTCTATGTCTTCGGCGCGGCCGGCCTGCTTGCCGGCGTGCTGCTCCAGCGCGAGCGCTTGCCCGTGGACGACGTGACCCTGGCGCTGTTTACGTTCTTTACCGTTTTCATCGTCTACGGCGGACTCATGAACATCTGCGCGATGGTCACCGCCGCCAGCATTCCGGGCGGAAACGAGATCAGCTGGCGCACCATGAAGCTGCTGCATCTCTCCGGCGTTCCCTACGACGCCGCTCATGCGGGCTCCGCGGCGATCGTCAACTTTATCTTCGGAGACAAGCTGATCCGCAAACTCGAGCGCGTCAAAATCAAATACGGAATCTATCGCGCGTAGACGGTCCGCAGCCGCAAAAACAAAGGCCGACGGTCTGAACGCCGGCGCGCGCCGGAAAGCCCCTGAAAACAAAATGTTTTCAGGGGCTTTTTGGTACACCCGGTGCGATTCGAACGCATGGCCTTTGGAGTCGGAGTCCAACGCTCTATCCAGCTGAGCTACGGGTGCATATGCGAAGCGGTTTGCGGCTTTGCCCGATGATTATAGCAAATTATCCTTGGAAAGTAAAGGGGAAAAATCCGTCTGCAGCCGTCATATGGGAAATCCGTGATTTACAGACGCGGCGCCGCGCGCTATAATAATAAAGTTTGCATCCGCCCGGCCGAAAAGCCCCGCGGAGCCTGCACCCGCAGGCGCAGACGGGCTGCGGGGCGCGTTTTCGGCGGCGCTGACGCCGAAAACGCGCCTGCCCCCAGTCCGATCACACACAAGGAGCGGCATCATGGACGGTTTTTTGACCCGGCACCGGAGCGCGTTCTGCGCAGGGATGCGCGACGGGGTTCCGATCGCGCTGGGGTATCTGGCGGTATCGTTTACGCTCGGCATCGCGGCGAGAAACGCGGGGCTGAGCGCGTTTCAGGGCTTTGTGGCAAGCCTGCTCAACAACGCCTCCGCGGGCGAATACGCGGGCTTCACCGCGATCGCGGCGAACGCGTCGTATCTGGAGCTGGCGCTCGTGACGCTCGTGGCCAACGCGCGGTATCTGCTCATGAGCTGCTCGCTGAGCCAGAAGTTTTCGCCCTCGACGCGCTCCATCCACCGCTTTCTGGTGGGCTACGACGTGACGGACGAGATCTTCGGCATCTCCATCGCGCGGCCCGGCCCGCTCGACCCGTACTACGTCTACGGGGCAATCGTGCTCGCCGCGCCGGGCTGGGCCGTCGGCACATATCTCGGCGTCATGGCGGGCAACCTGCTGCCGGCGCGCGCCGTGTCGGCCCTGAGCGTCGCGCTGTACGGCATGTTCCTGGCCGTCGTGGTGCCGCCGGCAAAGAAGAGCCGGGTGCTGGGCGTGCTGGTCGTTCTGAGCTTTGCCGCAAGTTTTCTGGCGGAGCGCTTTCTGTCGCTCTCGTCCGGCACGCGCACCATCGTGCTGACGCTCGCCCTCTCCGCGGGCGCGGCCGTTCTGTTCCCGCACCGGGAAGAAGAGGAGGCGCAGGATGCAGCATAACATCTGGATCTCCATTCTCGTCATGGCGGGCGTGAGCTATCTGATCCGCGTCCTGCCGCTGACGCTGCTGCGCAGGCCCATCAAAAGCCGCTTCATCCGCTCGTTTCTCTACTATGTGCCCTATGTGACGCTCTCGGTGATGACCTTTCCGGCGATCGTCGGCGCCACGCAGACGCCCATTGCCGGCATCGCCGCGCTGGTTGCCGGCATCGTGCTCGCGTGGCGCGGCGCCAGCCTCTTCGCCGTCTCCGCCTCCTGCTGCGGCGTGGTGTTCCTGCTGGAGCTGTTTTTGTGCCGGTGACGCCTGTTTTTTGGAAGATACCCGTTGTCAACTTCCATGAAAGTGTGTTATACTATAAAAAATATGCCGTTTCGCGGGAGGAACTGCCATGAGCTATGCCGATACCGTCTACGCCGCCAACTGCCGGGACATTCTGGAAAACGGCGTCTGGGACACCGACCGCGCCGTGCGGCCGCACTGGGAAGACGGCACGCCCGCGCACACGATCAAGAAATTCTGCGTGGTCAACCGCTACGATCTGCGCCGGGAGTTTCCGATCATGACGCTCCGCCGCACCTACTACAAATCCTGCATCCAGGAGCTGCTGTGGATCTGGCAGAAGAAGTCCAACCGCGTCTCGGAGCTCGGCAGCCACATCTGGGACAGCTGGGCCGGCCCCGACGGCACCATCGGCAAGGCCTACGGCTATCAGCTCGGCGTGAAGCACCGCTACCCCGAGGGCATGTTCGACCAGGTGGACCGGGTCCTCTATGAGCTCAAAAACAACCCCGCCTCCCGCCGCATCCTCACGAACATCTACAACCACCACGACCTGTCCGAGATGGGCCTCGCCCCCTGCGCCTACTCCATGACCTTCAACGTGAGCGGCAATACCCTGAACGCGATTCTCAACCAGCGCAGCCAGGACATGCTGACGGCCAACAACTGGAATGTCGTGCAGTACGCGGTGCTGGTGCACATGATGGCGCAGGTGTCCGGCCTCGAGGCCGGCGAATTCGTGCATGTGATCGCCGACTGCCACATCTACGACCGGCACGTGCCGCTCGTGGAGAAGATGCTCCAAAACGAGCCGCTGCCCGCCCCCGCGTTCGTGATGGACCGGACCGTCACCGATTTTTACAAATTCACGACGGACAGCTTCCGGATGGAAAATTACCGCTACTCCGACTTCTCCGAGAAGATTCCCGTCGCGATCTGAGGCCGCGCCATGAATCTGATCGTCAATGTCACGCCCGACTGGGGCATCGGCCGGGAAAACGGCCTGCTTGTCGCGCTTCCCTCCGACCTGCGCCGCTTCCGCGAGCTGACGACCGGAAAAGTCGTCATTCTGGGCCGGAAAACGCTCGCGACCTTCCCCGGCGGGAGGCCGCTCAAGAACCGCGTCAACATCGTCCTCTCCGCCGACCCGGACTTCACGGCCGGGGACGCCGTCGTCGCGCACTCGCAGGACGAGCTGTTTGAGAAGCTGCGCGGATACCCCCGCGAATCGCTCTGCGTCGTCGGCGGCGCGAGCATCTACGCGCTGCTGCTCGACTACTGCGACACGGCGCAGATCACGAAAACTTATGTAAACCTCGTTGCCGACCGCTTCCTGCCCGACCTCGACCGGCTGCCGAATTGGGAAATCCGGAGGACCTCCGAGCTGCAGGCGGAAAACGGACTGCAATTTCAGTTTATAGATTATGTAAACTTATCGCCCAGGCGGTTTTAAGGAGAAAGCATGGATCAGAATTTGACATTTGAAGACCTGGGGCTGTCCCCGGAAATTTTACAGGCGCTCGAGCAGAAGGGCTACGGCTATCCCACGACGGTGCAGGCCGAGGCCATCCCTCCTTTTATGCAGTGGAAGGACGTCATCGCCAAGGCCCCGACGGGCACCGGCAAGACCTTTGCGTTCGGCATTCCCATGATCGAGCACATCGACGCGGAGAGCGAGGACCTGCAGGGTCTCGTGCTCGCGCCGACCCGCGAGCTGGCCATCCAGATCGCGGACGAGCTGCGCGGGCTGCTGGCGTTCTACAAGAACATCCGCGTGACGGTCGTCTACGGCGGCGCGAGCATCGACACGCAGCTCAAACAGCTGCAGAAGCACCCGCAGATCGTCGTGGCGACGCCGGGCCGGCTCATGGACTGCTACAAGCGCAAGGCGCTGCGCTTCGACAAGGTGCTGACCGTCGTGCTCGACGAGGCCGACCGCATGCTCGACATGGGCTTCTTTGACGACGTGACCGACATTCTCAACAAGATCAAGAACCGCCGCAATCTCGGCCTGTTTTCCGCCACCATCTCGCAGGAAGTCATGACCGTCTCGTGGATGTACCAGCGCGACGAGGTGGAGATCACGGTGCTGCCGCAGGCCGAGGACCGGCCCGACATCGTCCAGTACTCCATCTCCGTGCCCGCCCTCGAGAAGGTCACGACGGTGCTGCGGCTCATCCACACGATGGGCTTTGAGCGCACGATCATCTTCTGCAACACGAAGGTCATGTGCCAGCGCCTGTGCGACGATCTGCGCCGCGCGGGTGTGGACGCCGACTGCATTCACGGCGACATCCGTCAGGTCACGCGCGAAAAGACGATGCGCACGTTCAAGGACGGCAAGCTGTCCGTGCTGATCGCCACCGACGTGGCCTCGCGCGGCATCGACGTGGACGACGTGGACTGCGTCATCAACTACGACGTGCCGGAGGAGAACGAGTATTACGTCCACCGCATCGGCCGCACCGGCCGCGCGGGCAAGAAGGGCATGTCCATCTCGATTCTCGGCACCTTCCCTGAAAAGGCGAAGCTCGACGAGATTGCGAAATACTCCCACTACCAGATTCAGCCCGTCAAGTTCCTCGAGGACGGCACGCTTGTGGCCGAGGAGGAGAAAAAACCGCAGCCGCGGCGGCGCTTCCGGTGACGGCGGCGGAGCGCGGACTGCTGCTGCTGTGCTGCCGGCTCGGGGACGAGTCGGCGAAGCCCCTCACCGCGCCGGGCTTTCGCTCGCTGAGCCTGCTCGCGCGGGCCGCTCAGAAACAGGACGCCCCCGACCGCGAGCTGACGGCCGGGGATGTGCGCGCGCTCGGATATGATACGGAAAAGGCCCTGCTGATCGCAGGGCTTTTGTCGCGTGAGGAGCGTCTTTCGCAATACCTTTCGGCGGCGCGGAATCTGGGCGTGTCGCCGCTCACGCGCGCGAGCGCGGGCTATCCCGCGCAGCTGGCGAAGCGGCTCGGCATGTCGGCGCCGCCGGTGCTCTTCCTGAAGGGCGACGCGTCGCTGCTGCAGACGCCGTGCATATCCCTTGTCGGTTCGCGCGCTCTTTTGGAGCCGGGTCGGCGCTTTGCCGCGGGGGTCGGCCGCTTCGCCGCGGCCCGGGGCTTCACGCTCGTCTCGGGCGGCGCCGCCGGCGCGGATACCGCGGGCCAGGACGCCTGCCTGCAGGCCGGCGGCAGCGTGATCGTCTTTACGGCCGAGAGCCTCGAGGGTACGGTTCCGCCGCGCTGCCTGCATGTGAGCGAGGGCGGGTTTGAATACGGGTTCACCGTCCCGCGCGCCATGGCGCGCAACCGCCTCATCCACGCGATGGGCGATGCGGTCTTCGTCGCCCAGTGCAGCTTCGGCCGCGGCGGCACCTGGGACGGCACAACCGAAAATCTTCGCCGCGGCTGGAGCCGCGTGCTCGTATACGACGACGGCTCCGAGGCCGCGGAAGCTCTCCGCTCCCGCGGCGCCGAAGCCGTCATCGAGCCGTGCCTTCCCCCGCCCGCGCAGCTGACCTTCTGAGAAGCGCAAGCGGCGAAGAATCTAATACGTGCTGCATACAGATTTGTTAAGGACGTGGGATGCGCCCTGCGGGGCACCGTCTTTCTGCTCGTGCAGAAAGACAGTGAAGAAAGAGCACGCCAGGGAGAAGGGCTTTTCACAAAGCCGCCCTTCTCCCTGGACCCTCATCCTCCGAAGATCGTAACCGATGCGCGCCATACGGATGCGCGTGCGCGACGCCTCGCTCCGCTCGACGCGCGCAGGGCCGTGCGGCGGGGAATGTCGGGGAAACGCTTTACGCTGCCCCATCTGTCATTCTGAGGAGCACCAACGACGAAGAATCTATAGCAAGTTTGAAACGAGATTCTTCGCTTCGCTCAGAATGACAAATGAGATGATTTCCGCATATCCACAAGCCGATGTTCTATGCAGGCCCTTCCGACATTTCCCGCAGCGCCGCGATTGCGCGGGCCGAGCGGAGCGAGGCAGCGCGCACAGCAGCGTAAGGCGCGGCGGGCAAACAAACTTCGGAGGATGGGATTCCAAAGGGAAGGGCGGCTTTGTAAAAAGCCCTTCCCTTTGGCGTGCCTTTCTTCCTCTTCTTTCCGCACGAGCGGAAAGAAGAGGCCCCCGGAGGGTGTTCCCCCTGCGGAGGCTGAAAAAATCAGCAAGCCGGAAACACCGCAAACGGGCCGATGAGGGCATCGGCCCATACGGACGCCGCGTTGGGCAAATGCGCGCACATCCTCCCCATTTGTCATTCTGAGGAGCGTAAGCGGCGAAGAATCTCAAAGCAAATTCGCAGCACGATTCGGAGCGAAGCGAGGAATGACAGGCGGAGCAGCCTGCCGCGGGAGTGAAAAAATATGGCTTTTCAGCGCGCCTGCCGCCATTTGGAGCGGCGGGTTGCTTTTTTTTGCGTTTTCGCATATAATGTCCTCATCGCAGACGGAAAGGAGGACCACGGGAGACCGTCATCAGCGCCATGTGCCCGGCATCGTCCGGGATAACGAGGAGAAACGCGATCGAAAATTCGGCGGATGCGTTTCCGCGCCGCTCTGCGCGCGTCACACAGTCAGAAATATGCGGGCAACCGCAAAACAGAGGGGCTGTGAGCAGGGGTTCAGGCGAATATCTGCGAGTTTGTCCTGCAATATGAAGATATTGGAGGAACTCTTTCTATGTGTGGAATCGTAGGCTACATCGGCAGCGAGCAGGCCGCACCCATTTTGCTTGACGGGCTGTCCCGGCTGGAATACCGGGGCTATGACTCCGCCGGCATCTGCGTCTCGGCGGACGGGGTACTGAAGGTGGCGAAGGCCAAGGGCCGGCTGCAGAACCTGTTCGACATGACCGACGGCGGCAAAACGCTCACCGGCACGACCGGCATCGGCCATACCCGCTGGGCGACCCACGGCGAGCCGAACGACGTCAATTCCCACCCGCATCTGAGCGAGGACGGCAAAATCGCCCTTGTCCACAACGGCATCATCGAAAATTATCTGGAGATCCGCGGCTTTCTCGAGGAAAAGGGCGTGCGCTTCGCCTCCGAGACCGACAGCGAGGTCGTGGCGCAGCTGCTCGAATATTATCTCAAGCAGACCGGCACGGTGCTGGGCGCTCTGTACATGGTACTGCACCGCATCGAGGGCGCGTACGCGCTCGGCATCCTCTGCGCCGACGCGCCCGACCGCATCTACGCCGCAAGAAAGGACGCGCCGCTGCTGCTGGGCTACGGCGACGGCTGCAGCTTCATCGCCTCCGACGTGACCGCGCTCGTCAAGTACACGCGCGACGTCAGCTACATGGAGGACGGCGAGGTCGCCATTCTGACGAGCAGCAGCATCACCGTGCTCAACGCAATGGAGCTGCCCGTCGTCAAGGAGCACCACCACATCGACTGGGAGATCTCCGCCGCGGAGAAGGGCGGCTATCCGCACTTTATGTTCAAGGAGATCATGGAGGAGCCGGAGGCCGTGCGCCGCGCCGTCAGTCCGCGCCTGCAGAACGGAAAGATCGTCTTCGAGGGTCTGAAGATCACGGACGAGGAGCTGCGGCACTTTCAAAAGCTCTCGATCATCGCGTGCGGCTCGTCGTATCACGTCGGCATGATCGGCAAATACAACCTGGAAAAGCTCGCGCGCATCCCCGTGGAGGTGACGCTCGCGTCCGAATTCCGCTATTGCGACCCCATCGTGGACGAAACGACGCTCGCCGTCGTCATCAGCCAGTCGGGCGAGACGCTCGACACCATGGCGGCGCTGCGCGAAGCCAAATCACGCGGGGCGCGGATTCTGTCCATCGTGAACGTGGTGGGCAGCTCCATTGCCCGCGAATCCGACGACGTGCTCTACACCTGGGCCGGTCCCGAGATCGCCGTGGCCACGACGAAGGCGTACGCCACCCAGCTGATGGTGCTGAACCTGCTCGGCATCTACCTCGCCAGCGTGCGCGGCACGATCGCGCAGGCGGAATACGACCGCCTGATCGCGGAGGCCGAGGCCCTGCCGGAGAAGATGGAGCGCGTGCTCGCCGACCGCGAGCAGATCCAGTACGACGCGTCCGTCTATTTCAATCACGACTCCGTGTTCTACATCGGCCGGAACCTCGACTATGCCCTGGGCCTCGAGGGCTCTCTCAAGCTCAAGGAGATCTCCTACATCCACTCCGAGGCCTACGCCTCGGGCGAGCTCAAGCACGGCACCATCTCGCTCATCGAGCCCGGCACGCTCGTGGTGGCGCTCGGCACCTACGGGGCGCTGTTTGACAAGGCCATGAGCAACGTGGTCGAGGTCAAGTCGCGCGGGGCCAGCGTCCTGGCCCTCGCGACCGAGAGCCGGCGGGAGGAGATGGAGAAGAACGCGGACGCGGTTCTGACCATCCCGGACACCGAGCCCATGTTCCTGCCGTCGCTCGGCGTGATCCCGCTGCAGCTTTTCGCCTACTATGTCGCGCTGCAGCGCGGCTGCGACATCGACAAGCCGCGCAATCTCGCCAAGAGTGTCACCGTGGAATAGTTTTTCCAGCGTCATTCAGACATGCCTCCCCGGAACCGCCGGGTCCGGCGCTCCCTTCGGGATCGGTTCCCGCAGCGGGGCAGATCCCCGTTCCAGGGAGGCATGTTTCCGTTTCCTGCCGAAAAAAAGCATGATCTGCAATCAAAATTCGGATAACATGCCGGAATTTGCTGAAAAAAAACATGCTTCCTCGTTTTTTTGTTATCATAATCGGTTGAAATCTCCGAAAAGGCACATTATAATAAAAGCAGCAAAAATAAAAAAATGCCTGTATTACCAGAGAAAGGAGCGGAGGCTATGGACGTCCGGATCAAAATGTTCGGCGGTTTTTCCATCGTCAGCGGCGATGCCGAAGTGGGCAGCGCCGATACCAGCTCCCCGCTCCTCTGGGATCTGCTGGCCTATCTCATCACCTTCCGCGCGCGCGAGGTGCCGCAGAGCGAGCTGATGGAGGCGCTGTGGGGCGAAAGCGAGCTGCGCAACCCGCAGAGCGCGCTCAAGGTTCTGGTTCACCGGGCGCGCGGTGTGCTCGACGGGCTTTCGCTCGACAGCAAGGCGCTGCTGGTCGGTCTGCGCGGCTCCTACCGGTGGGACAGCTCCGCCGTCACCCAGGAGCTCGACACCGAGACCTTTGAGCGGCTTCTTGCGCAGGCGGACGCCTCGCGCGACGAAGACGCGGCCTGCGCGTTCCGGCTGCAGGCAATCGGCCTCTACCCCGGCGAGTTTCTCTCCAACCTCTCGTCGGAAAACTGGGTCATGCCCCTCTCCGCCTTCTACGGCAGCAAGTATCTGCGCGCGGTCTACGCGGCGGCGGCGAGGCTGCAGAGCACCGGCCAGTTTGAGCAGTCGCTGGGCCTGTGCAAATCCGCTCTCAAGCTGGCTCCCTACGACGAGCCGATCAATACATATTTCATCCAGGCGCTGGTCAGTCTGGGCCGTTCCCAGCTCGCCCTGTCGCACTACAACAAGGTCGTGCGCACCCTGCGCGAGCAGTTCGACGTGGAGCCGTCGGAGGAATTCTCCGCGCTCTACCGCGAGATCATGGGCCAGGTCGAGGACCAGGAGAGTTCGATCTCCGACGTGGCCGAAAAGATCCGCTCCGGCGACACCGAGCGCGGCGCCTTCTACTGCGAGCCGTCCGTGTTCGACCAGATCTGCCGCTATGACGCGCGCACCAAGCTGCGCAGCGGCGGCGTGGCCTATCTCGCGGTGCTGACCCTTCGCGACGGCGACGGCAGCGTGCTCCCCAAGAGCGCGGCCGAGCGCGCCTCCAAGCTGCTGCAGAGCACCATCCGCGACTCTCTGCGCAGCGGCGACTGCTTTGCCCGCCTGAGTATCGTCCAGCTGGAGATTCTGCTCCAGAACACCACCTATGAAAAGGGCGTCATGGTCGTCGAGCGCGTCATCCGCGCGTATCATCGCCGCAGCGTCGGCGCAAGAACGCAGGTCAGCTTCAGCCTCGGGCTGCTGGAGCCCAAGGAGCTCGCCTGACGCTGCCGGGAAAAATGAGATTACATTTTGTTTGCGCCTGCGGGCACAAACTCTGCGGGGCTTTTTGACACACAGTGCGTTCCCGGCGGAAAATCCGCCGGGAACGCTTTTTTCTTCCAGAACGACACGGGCTGCTTCGTTTGACAACGCCAGTTTGACGCTTTGTTTTTCATGGTTACATTTTGCTAAAAAAAGTTCTTGACAAATAGCGGTTATGTGATATTATGTAATTGAAGGTTGATATAACCAATCAGGTTTTTGGACGATACCGCAAAACCGCCGAAAGGCGGCGACGCAAAGCTACAGGGCCTTACCCGCAAGGGTTGGCAGCCAGTTGCCGAAGCAAAAGCTGTTTTTTTGCCCAAAAACTGAATATTTAAGTTCAGATGCCGATGAAGCGGAAGCCTCGGGGCATCTCAAACGATACTAGCAAAACCGTCGAAAGGCGGCGACGCAAAGCTACAGGGCCTTACCCGCGAGGGTTGGCAGCCAGTTACCGAAAGGAGAGCTCCCTATGAAGCGTTCTATCCGTTTTGTCAGCATCTTTTTGTTGGTCGTCCTGACCGTCACGGCCTGCCTGCCCTGCGCGGCGGCGGCCAACACCGGCTCCATCGATGCCAGCACCTCCGGCAGCGGTTACTTCACGGTCAACGATCTGTCCGGTTTTACCGGCATGATCAAGGTCGGTGTAACCCATAACGACACCACGCGCTATTACGACTACGTCAATGGAACCGCCTGTACCTACGCGTTTGAAACCGGCGACGGCACCTACACCATCACCGTTTATCACAATGTCAGCGGCGATTACTACGATGTCTATGATACGCAGACCGTCACCGTCAGCATGGGCCTCGACCTGAGCGCATATCTCGTCAGCACCACGGAAGTCACCTTCTCCAAAACCGACGCCGTCGGCCAGAAGGCCGCCGAGCTCTGCAAGGGCCTCACCACCGACGAGGAAAAGGTCATCGCCTTCTACAAGTTCATCTCCGCCAACTACAAGTTCAACAAGACGCTTGCAAACCAGATCACTTCCCACATCGTCACCTATTATATGCCCGACAACAACGCCATGCTCACCAAGACCAGCGGCATCTGCTATGATCTGTCCTGCCTGTTCGCCGGTTTCTGCCGCAGCCAGGACATCCCCTGCACGCTCACCAAGGGCTACTGCGGAAAGACCTACCACGCGTGGAACAAGGTTCTCGTGGACGGCAAATGGTACGCCATCGACATGACCTACGCGCTCGGCCGCAGCCTCAAGAACGTCACCAGCATTGAAAAGTGCATGTCCCGCATCACCACCTATACCCGCGAAAACGACAGCATCGCCACCGTCAAGCCGGCATAAGCTCTTTTGCAGCCATTTAAAAATCGCCGTCATTCCGAATGTGGAATGACGGCGAATCAGTGTATCAAAAAGCCTCGCAGAGTTTGCGCCCGCGGGCGCAAAAAATTTTAAATCCGCTTTTCCCGGCGGCTGGTACGTCGGGAAAAGCACTTTACAGCCCGCAAGTGTGGAATTTTCGCGTCTCACGCCGCGAAAATTATGCGCGCGGCGGGCTGCATCTTTTTGTCAAAGAAGGCCCACCGGGCCTTCTTTGACAGTCTGAATCGCCGTCATTCCGAACACGGAATGACGGCAAATCTTTATTCCGGCTGGTTGGGGTCCACGCTCTCGAAGTCGGCGTCCATCGCGTCGTCGGAGGGCGCGTCGTTGGGATTCTCGTAGGAGGCGCTGCCGCGGTACTCGGCGTTCGGGTCGATCGTGACGCCGGCGCTGCGCAGGATCTGCTCGAGCTCGTCGGCGCAGGTGCTCATGTCGGCGGCCGATTTCGACTTGATCGCGCGGCGGGCGTTTTTCACGCTCTCGGCCGTGCGGGCCTTGTCGTCCCGGCTCATGTTCTTCGCGGCGTTTCCCGCCTGATAGATGAGCTGCTCGCAGCGGTCGCGGGCGGTGGCCTCTTTTTTGGTGCGCGCGTCCTCGGCCGCGTACTGCTGCGCGTCGCGCATGGCCCGGTCGATGTCTGCCTGGCTCATGTTGGAGGTCGCGGTGATCGTGATCTGCTGGGCCTTGCCGGTGTCGAGGTCTCTGGCTGAGACGTTCACGATGCCGTTGGCGTCGATGGAGAACGTGACCTCGATCTGCGGCACGCCGCGCGGGGCGCGGCGGATGCCCGTGAGCTGGAAGCGGCCGAGTTCCTTGTTCTGGTGGGCCATGGGCCGCTCGCCCTGCAGCACGTGCACGTCCACGGAGCTCTGGAAGCTCGACGCGGTCGTGAAGATCTGGCTTTTGCGGATGGGAAGCGTCGTGTTGCGGTCGATGATGCGCGTGCACACGCCGCCGAGCGTTTCGATGCCGAGTGAAAGCGGCGTCACGTCGAGCAGCAGCAGTCCCTTTACGCTGCCGGCCAGCACGCCGCCCTGCAGGCACGCGCCCATGGCGACGCACTCGTCGGGGTTGATGCCCTTGAAGGGCAGCGAGCCCGTGATGCTCTGCACCAGCTCCTGCACGGCGGGGATGCGGCTCGAGCCGCCCACCATCAGCACCTTGCCGAGCTGCGAGATCGTCACGCCGGAGTCGTTGATGGCCTGGTTGACCGGCTCGCGCGTGGCCTGGACGAGGTGGTATGTGAGATCGTTGAATTTCGCTCTTGTGAGCGGGATTTCCATGTGCAGGGGGCCGTTCTTGCCGACCGCGATATACGGCAGGCTCACGGTCGTGGCCGTCATGGCAGACAGCTCGATCTTGGCCTTCTCGGCGGCCTCCTTCAGCCGCTGCATCGCGGCCGGGTCGCGGGTGAGGTCGAGTTTGTTTTCCGCGCGGAATTCCTTCACCAGATAGTCCACGACGCACTGGTCGAAGTCGTCGCCGCCCAGGTGGTTGTTGCCCGCGGTGGCCAGCACCTCGATGACGCCGGAGGAGATGTCGAGGATCGACACGTCGAACGTGCCGCCGCCCAGATCGTAGACCATGATCTTCTGGGCTTCCTCCTTGTCCACGCCGTAGGCCAGCGCGGCGGCGGTCGGCTCGTTGATGATGCGCAGGACGTTGAGCCCCGCGATCTTGCCCGCGTCCTTCGTCGCCTGCCGCTGGGCGTCGGTGAAGTAGGCCGGCACCGTGATGACGGCGTCGGCGACAGGCTCGCCGAGATAGCTCTCGGCGTCCGCCTTCAGCTTCTGCAGGATCATCGCGGAAATCTCCTGCGGCGTATATTTGTGGCCGTCGATGCTCACCCGGTAGTTGGTGCCCATCTGGCGCTTGATGGAGGAGATGGTACGGTCGTGGTTCGTGACGGCCTGCCGCTTGGCGATCTGGCCGACCATGCGCTCGCCTGTTTTGGCAAACGCCACGACGGAGGGCGTCGTTCTGCCGCCCTCCGCGTTGGGGATGATTACGGGCTCCCCGCCCTCCATCACGGCCACACAGGAATTCGTGGTGCCGAGATCAATGCCGATCATTCTGGACATTGTGCTGTCTCCTTCCGGACTATGCGCCCTTTGTGGTGCCGCTGAAGCCGCTGGTCTGGGTATAGCCGCTGGAATAGTCGCTGCCGTAGCTGCTGTATGGGTTTACATAATATCCGCCGCAGCTGTTGAGCAAGAGCACAAGCAGCTGGATGAGCAGATAAATGAGCAGGATTCTGCGCAGAATCCCGCCAGGGCGGCGGGTACGGCGGTAGTTCCACTGGTATTGCCCGCCCTCATCCTGCGGATTCTGGCCGGGGTCGGTGTAGTTGTAGCGATAATACGTGTTCCGGCTCTGGTCCTGCGTCTGATCGCGGTCCTGCTCCTGCCCCCAGGCGCCGAACGGTCCGAAGGGGCCGAACGGGTCGAACGGGTTGTACTCGGCGTAGGTCTGGTTCTGCCGGCGGGCCTGCTGTGCCTGCTGCTGCTGCTGCGCCTGCTGCTGGTAGGCAGAATAGGCCTGCGGGCTCTTGATCGCGTCGTAGGCCTCGTTGATTTCGTTCATTTTTTTCGCGGCGTTCTGATCACCGGGATGGAGATCGGGGTGGTACTTTTTCGCCAGCCGCCGGTAGGCCTGTTTGATCTCGTCTTCACTGGCCCCGTGCTGCACGCCCAGAACCTGATACGGGTCCTGTCCCATCTCCGACTCCTCCTTTCGCCGTCATGGTTTTTAAATCTATGCAAATTATTATACAGGTTTTTCTGCGGCAATTGTGAATCATTTGAGAACATTTTCAAAAAAATCCGCCCGTCCCGCAAAAATCCGTTCTTTTCCTCCGAAACGGTTGACCGTGCCCGGATTTGGTGTTACTCTGAAAGAAGAAAAGGAGGCGCTCGGATGGAAATGACATTGACGCCCGCCCAGCAGGCCATTCTGGACGGGGAACAGGGCGAAACCATGGCAAAGGTGATGAAGACGCTGGTTTTATTCGGCGAGACCTTCCACGCCGACAAAATGGTGCCGGTCACAAGCGAATACAACCATCTCGTCACATCGTTCGGGCTCGGCGCGCTCTCGGCGGTGTACGAGCTCATGGACAAGCTCATCGAGGCGGGAGCCGTTTCGAAGCAGAAATTCACCGTTGATCCCCGCCCGCGCGATCTGCACGTCCCGTCGAGCTTCCCGCAGGACCTCGTCTTCCGCCGTTTCATGTATTCGGAGCAGAAGCCCTACGAGGAGCAGCTCAAAAAGCTCGGCCTGCTGCGCGACGACGCGTTCACCTGCACCTGCTATCTGCCGCAGGTCGGCAACCGGCCCAAAAAGGGCGACGTGCTCTCGTGGTCGGAGTCCTCGGCCGTCGTCTACGCCAACTCGGTGCTCGGCGCGCGGTGCAACCGGAATTCCGGCATCTTCGACCTCATGGGCTCCATCGTCGGCTTCGTGCCGCACTTCGGCCTGCTCACGGACGAGGGGCGGAAGGCGAAGTGGATCGTCCGCGTGGAGACAAATGAAAAGCCGGAGGCGCAGCTGCTCGGCTCCGCCATCGGCATGAAGGTCATGGAGGACGTGCCGTATATCTACGGCCTCGACCGCTGGCTCGGGACCGAGCTGACGGAGGACGCCTGCGCCTATCTCAAGGACTTCGGCGCGGCCACCGCCTCCAACGGCGCGGTGGGGCTGTACCATGTGGACAAGCTCACGCCGGAGGCGGCCGAGCTGGGCGATGCGCTCATCCTGCCCGACGCGAAGGTCTATGTGATCGACGACGCCGAGCTGCAGCGGGTGCGCGACAGCTACCCCGTCGTCTGGAAAAACAAAGAGGCAAAGCCGAAGCTCTGCTTCATGGGCTGCCCGCACATGAGCCTGCAGCAGCTCGAGAGCTGGACCGACCGCGTGGAGGCCAGGCTCCGGGACGCCGGCCGGGAAAAGGTCGCCATTCCCACCGTCTTCACCGCCGCGCCCGCCGTGCTCCGCGAGTTTGAAAAGACCGACTATGCCGCACGGCTCAAAAAGGCCGGCGTCATCACCTCGTATATCTGCCCTCTCATGTACATGAACAATCCGCTCAGCGCGAAGATGCCCGTCATCACCTCGTCGAACAAGCTGCGCACCTATACGACCGCGCGGTATTACACGGACGACGAGATCCTCGCGCAGATCACGAAGGGAGGCAAGTAGAATGAAGACGTTTCAGGGCCGCGTTGTCACGGCGGGTACTGTCAGCGCTCCGGCGCTTGTCACTCACGCGGGTCTCAACACGCTCGCGTCGTTCCAGAAGGCGCTGCAGTTCGGCGACAAGAAGGCCACCTGCGGCGACCAGAACAACCCCGAGCTCTATGGCAAGCAGATGGCGGGCAAGGCGCTCTGCCTGCCCCAGACCATCGGCTCCACCACGGGCGGGCTGGTTTTGTACTGCGCCTGCTCCATGAAGCGGCAGCCGGCGTGCATGCTCTTCGCCAATCCCATCGACTCTCTGGCCGCCGCGGGCGCGATTCTTGCGGACGTGTGGCTGGACGATGTGAAAATGCCCGTCGTGGATTCGCTCGGCGCGGAATTCCTCGACTATGTGAAAGACGGCATGACCGTCACCATCCGCGACGGCGGCGCCGTCGAGGTGGAGTAATCCCCGCAGGGCGCTTCGTGCCGCTCCCCTGCCTCATTTCCGCAGCATATCTGTCCGCCAGCCCCCGGAGGGAACGCCCTCCGGGGGCCTGTTTTATCCGGAGCCCGCGAAGCCGGTGCGGCGGAGGTCATGGAGAACTGCCTGCAAATGGAATCGGCCTGTGTACAACGAAAAAACCACCTCCACCTGTCATTCTGGGCGAAGCGAAGAATCTCGCTGCAAACTTGCTTTAGATTCTTCGTCACTGGCGCTCCTCAGAATGACAAATGGGGTGGTTTGGAGCGTTGTACCCGTCCGCCGCCGCATCCGTAGGGGCCGATGTCCACATCGGCCCGTTTGCGCGGTCTCTGGTCTGCTGCTTTTTCAGCCTCCGCCGGGGGAACGCCCTCCGGGGGCCTCTTCTTTCCGCTCGTGCGGAAAGAAGAGGAAGAAAGGCACGCCAAAGGGAAGGGCTTTTTACAAAGCCGCCCTTCCCTTTGGAATCCTTTCCTCCGAAATTTGCGTTCCAGCCGCGCCTTACGCTGCCGTGCGCGTTCCCGCGCTCCGCTCGGCCCGCGCAATCGCGGTGCGGCGGGGAATGTCGGAGGATGGCCTGCATGGAGTATTGGTCTGTGGATACGCGGAAACGACCCCATTTGTCATTCTGAGCGAAGCGAAGAATCTCGTTACAAACTTGCTTTGGATTCTTCGTCGCTGGCGCTCCTCAGAATGACAGATGGGGTAGTTAGAAGCGCGGACTCCGATATTCCCATCCGCACGGCCCTGCGCGGGCCGAGCGGAGCGAGGCGTCGCGCACGCGCATCCGTATGGCGCGCAGATATAGCAAGCTTCGGAGGATGAGGGTCCAGGGAGAAGGGCGGCTTTGTAAAAAGCCCTTCTCCCTGGCGTGCTCTTTCTTCACCGTCTTTCTGCACGGGCAGAAAGACGGTGCCCCGCAGGGCGCATCCCACGTCCTTAACAAAGCTGCACGCAGTACGTATGCGATTCTTTGTCACTGGCGGCTCAGAATGACAGACGGGGAAGCTGTGCGGATACGGCAAATTACACGCTAGACGCCGCCTGGCGGCGGAAGCATTTCGTTCCGGATGCTCTCTGCGAACGCACGCATCCGCTCATCGACGCCGGGGAGCCTGGCGGCGGCGCCGGCGTCGTTGGCCGTTTCGAGGACGCAGAAGCGCGGAGGGAGATAGAACGCCTTGTTCATGCACAGGGCCGAAATAAGCTGCTGCGCCACAAGGTCGCCGCCCGAGTAGCCCGACACCACGATGCCGAACAGCGCCTTCCGGTCGAACGGCGTCGCGCGGAACAGGGCCGTCAGGCGGTTGATGCACGCCGTCAGGTTGGCGGACAGGGCGTCGTTGTAGTTGGGGCAGACCCAGAGCACGGCGTCGGCGCTGCGGATGGCGGGATAGACCTCGTCCACGATCACGCCGCCGTAGAAGCAGCTCTCCCGCTCCCCGAAGTGCAGACAGGTCTGGTATTCGCAGCCGTTGCAGTCGCGCAGGCCGCCGTTGCGCAGGCCGATTTCCTGAAGCTCGAGCTCCGGCAGGTTCCGCTTCACCATGTCCCACAGGCAGAGCGTGTTGGAGGTGCGGCGGTTCGACGCGTGCAGGGCCAGCAGCTTCGGGCGCGTTTTCTTCGGCGTCTCGAAGCCGAGCAGCCGCCCGACCAGCTCGCGGGCCGAGAGATGGTAGGCCTCCGTCAGCCCGCAGCCGTTCAGACGCGCGGCGGTGGCAAAGTTCTGCAGCGATCCGGTCCCCTCGACGAGCGGCCGGCCGATAAACCGGCAGCCCGCGAGATTTGCCGCGAACACCAGCTCGCGCGCGATGGCCTTTGTGTACAGCTCGCCGCTGCCGTCCACGAGCAGCGCCGCCGCGCAGTCTTCAAACAGGCCGCCCGCGCGGATCTTGCCCAGCATCTCGTAGTAGCGCGGGTTCACGCCCGTGTCCCAGACCGAGACGGCAAATAGGACGCGCCGGTGCTTCATCGGCCGCAGGCCGTCGGCGGAGTCGATCTCCGTATAGTCAATCCCGGCCAGCGCGTTCTGCAGCACGCCGTCGAGCCGCGGGCTCTTCCCGTCCCGCGGGCAGATCAGAACAAGCTCATCCAATCTTGCGCCCTCTCTCCATAAAAAGCGAAGGAATCGCGAAGCGGCGCCTCCATCCTTCACTTTTCACTCATAAATCAAGCAGTTCACGGTACGACGCCTCCAGACGCGCGTACAGAGCGTCCGGCAGCTCCAGGCATTCCGTCTCCTGTCCGTTCGGCGTATTTCGGTTTTTGCAGCCGAAATACGCACCGCCCAGAAATACCGACCCGTCGTGCCACTCTCCGCGCGCGGCGTGCAGGATGGGCAGCGCGGCAGAGGAGACGGCGGGCGCGACGAAGGGCTTGTAACCCAGCTCCCGCATCTTCATGTTTGCCGCGATGGCCAGTTGCGTCAGCTCGCGCGAGCGTTCATCGTCGTACCGCGAGATGGAATTTGCCAGCACGAGGCCGGTCCCGTGCGGGCCGAACGCGCGGCCCTCGCGGAGAAAATCCGCGTAGCGGGCGTCCTTTTCGGCATAGTAGGCCCCGCGCGCGTGCATGACGCCGAGGCCGAAGCCCTGGATCTGCTCGGGCAGCAGGCCGAGGCCGTCAAATTTCCCGTTTTCATCCGCATTCGAGGCCGTGAACGCCTCGCGCGCCAGCGGGTCCACGGGGTCGGACACCACGCAGAACAGGCCGCCGAATTTCTTTTCCCGCGCCATGCGCGCGTAGCGGCGCACCAGGCCGCGGTTGGCCTCGAGCTGCGCCATGCGCGCGTCGCCCGTGAACGTGCCGACGGGCGGCACGCCCTTCGTGGCGGCGAACACCAGAATGTCGCAGTCGAACACGCGCTCCGGCGGCACGATTGCGACCGCCGGCATCGCCGGCCCCCAGCAGTCTCGCGCCTGGCCGAGCTCCTGCTCCCAGTGCGCGGCCGCTTTTTCGTTCACGTCGCACAGGCCGATGCCCGAAAGCGTCTTACCGCCGCACAGCCGCAGGCCGAGCGCCAGCGTGCCGCCCACGTCGCCCATGGCGACGATGTGCACGCGCAGCCTGTCGGGCCTTTCGGGGGCGCGCAGCCGCGTCTGCCAGCCGGGCCAAGCCAGGTTGACCGCGCGCAGGGTCCGCCGCGCGACCGCGCCTCTCACGTCCTCCGGCAGCCTGTCCGGCGTGCGGCGCGCGTCGAGAAACGCCAATCCCTCATCCGCGGCCGTGAGCTGGCCGGGCGCGGAGGGGACGAAGGCGGCGCGGCTTTTCTCCGCCTGCCGCCGGTAGAGCCAGACCTCCGGCTCCCCCTCCGCCTCCGGGTACGGCAGCGTCTGCTCGCTGGCGCAGAGCAGGCCGTCAATACGATAGCGCTTCATCTGAAATCTCCTTGTTGTCAAACAGCTTGCGCATCCGGTCGAGCTGGGCGAGGTCGCTCTCGAGATAGCTCGACGCCGGCAGGCTGAGGTCGTACACGAGCCGGCCCTTGTCCGGCAGCAGCGGCAGCACCACAGCCTCGCCGAGCCTGCCGAGCGTCAGATTCTTGGCGAATGTCTGCCGGTAGGACGACTCGAGCGCGAGCAGGATCTTCCACGTGTTCTCGAGGCACGTCTGCGACAGCCCGTACACCGCGGGCGGCGGGCAGAGCTGGTGATGCGCCGGATAGGCGTAGGGCAGGATCAGGTTGATGGACGGCTGCATGGGCGAATCCCACTCCTGATCGCACCGCACCGAGTCGCCGCCGATGAAGGGATAGAGCGTGGATTCGACATACCACGCGCGCAGGTTCGGCACGAAATAGACCGCGTCCACGCTGCGGCCGCGCTGGGCCATCAGATCGCGGCCCTGTCCCGAGAGAATACCGACGAGCACCTCCTTGATCTGCAGCCCCTCGGCCCTGGCCAGGGGGTCCACGACGCGGATACGGTTGCCGTTGTGCAGCAGATCGTCCACCAGCACGACGGGCCTGCCGAAGGATTTGATCGTACGGATCTGATCGGGCAGCGGCGGGTAGTTGGGGAAGGCCTCGATGGACTGCGTGCGCAGGTCGCGCGAGAACACCTTGTCGGTGTGCATGGTCTTGGTAACGGTATTCGGCACGGCGTGGCCGCGCAGCAGCTTGCCGAAGGGCACGCACATGTCCGGCCCCAGCACGCGCGGGTTCGTCGGCTGGAGCGGCACGCCGTTGAGTCTTGTGATCTTTTCCAGCAGTCTGTGGTGCAGCAGCGCCGTGCTGACGGACAGGATGAGCTTGCCGGGGTACATGTCCACGAGCGCCAGCTTGAGCTGCCGCCTGGAGCGCCGGATGGTGGTGAGCACGGCCGGGTCGTTGGAGAACGGGGCCTTGATGGTCGTCTCGACGTTCTGCAGCAGCACGACCGGCGAGTTGAGATCGACGAGCATCGGCTCCCCCTGGCCGCGGTCCGGGTCGAGCGGGCAGAAGCCCTGGCAGCGGAGCATCAGCTCGACGATGCGCGAGGGCTGGCCGTCCATCGGGCAGTAGAGCGCGGCGGTGCAGTCGTCCTGCAGCGCGTCCGTCATCGTCTCGGTGATGAGCATCTGCAGCGCCTCCTCGCTGGAGGCCCACGCGCCCGTCAGCAGCAGCAGCTTGCCCGCGGCGCGGTTGCGCACGTGCGCCACCGTGGCCGCGTCGCGCAGGATGGGGAACAGCTCCGTCACGCGGACGGTGCGCAGCGTCAGAAACGCCAGCGCGCCGCCTCCCGCGCCGGCGGAGAGCGCCATCGCGCTGTCGCCGCGCGCCGCCGCGCCGTGCGCGGCCGCCGCCGCCTGTCCCCTGCCCAGGCCCGCCTCGCGGCAGAAGCGCAGCAGCAGGGCCTCGGAGGGCGACTTCTCCTTCGTGAACTGCAGGGTGTCGGCCTCGAGGATGGGCTTGTACTGCGGCTCGCGCAGATACAGTCCGCGCTGGTAGATGAACTCCTGCACGACGGGATCGATGAGGTTCGAGATGTCGCGGTTGAGGTCGATGTTCTCGCGGATGCGCGTGGAGCTGATGTCCTCGAGCTGGGAGGGCAGCTGCAGCTCGATCACGCGGCCGGTGATGACGCCGATGTCGGGGATCTCCTGCGAGCCGGGCGCGTGCTGGTCGGAGACGCGGCGGAAGACGATGTGGTTCATGCTGTGCACGGAGTCCTCGCGCGGCGGCTGCCGGTAGGACGAGGCGCCCCGGATCACGTCGGAGCCGACCGTGAGGTACACCTCGCAGCCGGGGAATAGCGACTTGAGCCGCCGCAGATCGGAGGGATTGGCGATGTTCACGGGGATGTTGTGCGGGAAGACATAGACGTGGAACTCATCCGCCACCGACATCGACGCGATCTGCCGGCGGATGAGGCTCGGCTGCGTTTTTTTGGACCACGAGAATTCATCGATGGCGAGGTACACCTCGAAACCCAGATCGCGGATGGCCTGCACAATCGCCTTGTGCGAGAGCGTGAAGGGGTCGAAGGTGCCGGGGAAGAAGGCGATCTTTCGATGCTCGCGGAAGGTGAAGCCGCCGAAGTCCACGTCCATGAGAATGACGAAGCGGTAGATGTGGTACAGCAGCGCGGCGCTGTAGAGGTCGTTGAGGCTGTTTTTCCGGTTTTCCTCCATGAGAAACAGCAGCTTGTGGGCGCAGAGGGTGAACAGCCACGTCTTGTCCTCGCGCGAAAAGACCTCGGAGGCGAAGAGCGTCTCGCCGAAGATGAACATGGCCTCGCGCTGCACGGCCTCGCGGTAGGACGCCATGCCCTTGAGCAGGATGCCCGTCATCTTGCGGCGGCGCGCCTCGCGCGTCTTTTCCGGCTCCGGATAGCGCGCGCTGTACTCCCCCGCGTGCTCGAGCATGACGCCGACCGTCTCCAGCGCGGCCGTCACCACGCTGTCGTTGGAGTGGCAGGTCAGCTCCTGCATCCGCCCGAGCAGCTCGTCGAGCTCGCTCGGGCGCAGATGCAGCGAGAATTCGCCCAGACACTGCGGGATATACTTGGAGAACTCATACTGTCCGACCTCGAGGCCCTTCGCCAGCTCGAACGCGATCTCGTTGCGCTGGTCGAACGACAGATACGTCGCGATGGTGAGCAGCGCCTGCGCCGCCGAATAGCGGACGACGACCGTCTCGCTGGCCTTGATGAGGTTTGAAAAATGCGCCGCGATGTGCAGGATGTTGTCCCGCTGGCCCTGCGCGACCTGGTCGGTCAGCAGCTCGATGTTGGCCTTTTTGAGGATCCACGGCGTCGCGGTTTTGAGGTTGTCCACGAAGATGTCCGCGACGCTCAGCGTCTCCGGCGCGCTCTCCGGCAGCTTGCAGAGCACGGCGAACCGCCTGTGCAGATACCGCAGCGCCGGGACCGGCAGCAGCTCCGCCGCCAGCGCGCGCCCGAAGCCGCTCCGCGCCGGGTGCTCCTCGGGCAGCTCCGCCGCGGCCCTGACAAAAAAGTTGAGCGCCGCCGTCTGCAGCGGAAGGCTTTGGCGTCCGAGCTGCTTTTCCGCGAAGGCCGCGAATGTGACGGCCTCCTCCTCCGACACCGCCGCCAGCGGCAGATAGCTGAGCGTGTCGGTCAGGGCCAGCGCGGCGTCCTCGTCCTCGGGCTCCGTCTCGCGGTAATAGGGCATCAGACCCTCCACGAATTCCCCCGTATCCTCCGGCGCGCAGGACTCCAGCACCGCCGAGACGACGAGCTTCATGGTGAAATGGATGTGGCTCTTCTGCTGCGGCGTCAGCTTGCGGTCGGGATAGACCAGCATCTGCAGATACTGCTTCCACAGCTCGAACTGCGTCTTGTCGATCTCGTCCCGGGTGGCGGACGCCGGCAGCTCCTTTTTGTAGCGCAGGTTGAACCGCGCGATCATCCGGCCGAGCAGCGCCGCCGCCTGGCGGCGGATGTCGCCCTCGCGGTCGAGCAGCAGCTCGTACAAAAAGCGCAGCGTCTGCGTCTTCTGGCCGGGCGAGAGATAGGTGACGTATTCCTCGAACACGCACAGATACGCGCGCAGCCGCGCCCAGTCCTTTTCGCTGCCGGCGGCCTCGAGGACGCTGGCGAACAGGCGCTCCTGGGTAAACCGGTGCATCATCGTGAGGTTGTGATCGACCGCCATCATGCGCAGCGCGCTGTACGTCTGTTCGGGCGACAGCAGCGCCGCGTCCAGCCGCGGTTCAGGCGGGACGCAGCGGCCGGAGAGCGTCACGTCCACGCCGCGCAGACTGAGATATTCCTCGAAGTCGTGCAGCTTGCGGTAGACGAGCCGGTAGCGCCGCTTTTTCGCCGCGTCCACGTTGTCGAGCTTGGACAGAATCACCTCGAACGCCTCGTCGAGCGTGTACAGGGCCGTCGTCTCGCGGCCGTTTTCGCGCGTCTGCTTGACGCGGAAATCGGCATAGATCAGAAGCATCGACTCCGCCGACAGGTTCTGCAGCTCGAGATCCCAGGTCGAATGGTTGGCGGCGATCTGGCCGGCATAGGGCAGGCCGATCTCGCTGAACCACAGATCGGTGTAATAGTAGTGCAGGTACGGCACGCGCTCGCCCGGCATACAGCCGAACTTGCCGATGTCGTGGCCCGCTGACGCCGCGGACACAAGGCTCAGATCGAGCGGCGTGCCGCTTTTTTTGAGCTCCCGCGCGGCCGTCATGGCGACGTGGTGCACGCCCGCGATGTGGCGCAGTGTGCAGTAGGGCGTCAGCTCGTCGGAGAGGCGGAGGATCTCGTAGATGGCGCAGCTCTTCCAGGCGGCGAGGAATTTTTTGTACTCCTCCGCCCGCGCGTCCTGCGCCAGCTCCTCCTCCGTACAGAAGGCAAAATCCAGCGACGCGTCGAAGGGCAGCGTCCGCCGCTCCGCGTCCAGCAGCAGCTGCAGGGCCAGCAGCAGGCACAGCGCGGCGTCCTTCTGCTCGCCGGACGCCGGTTTCTCGTGGTTCTGGAAAATGCGCGAGACCGCGAAGTTGAGCGTGAACGCCGGCCAGCCGTCCGCCGGCTCGGGAATTCCCGCGAGCAGCCGCGCCGCACCGTCAAAAACCGCGCGGCAGGAAAGCCGCTGCGCTGCGGGCAGCAGCGGCTCGTAAAACGCGGTCTGCGCCCAGGCGCGCGCCGTCTGCCGGTCGTACAGCAGGCGCGTAAACGTATCCTTCGCAAACGCCGCCTTCCAGTCCGCTCCAAACCGTTCCAAATCCGTCATACAAGCCTCCGCATGGATGTTTTGATGTTTTCCTACATTTTATGCCCAAACTGCGCACAGCGCAAGCATTATCTTGCGCCCCGGCGCGCATCGGCCGCCTCCCCTGCCCCGCTCCCGCCCGGACCATAAAAAAACGCCTCCGGATTAAAAAATCCGGAGGCATTTCCTGGCAGGGGATGAGGGATTCGAACCCCCGCAAACGGAGTCAGAGTCCGGTGTGCTACCGTTACACAAATCCCCTGTGTCAGCGCGCCGAAACGCAAGTATTATTATAGCGAAGCCGGGCAAATTGTCAAGATGATTTTTGTGTATTTTTGAAAACCGCGGGTTCTGAAAAAATTTTCCCGAACTGGAAGCCGTGCGCGCAGCAAAGCCGTCCGCGCGCCGCGTGCGGGCGGCGCGCAGAATTTTACAAGGAAATCAGCCTTGTTTTTTCTATGCGCGGCGGCGGTTTTTCGGCCTGAAAACAGACATATTATAGAGGCGATGGAGCGGAGAGGATGAGGCAAAAAAATGAAAAAAACAATTTTTCGGGCGCTGTCCGGCGCTCTGCTGGCGTTCCTGCTGGCGGCGCAGGCGCTGGCGGCGCCGGCATATCTGATCCCGGGCGGGAACACGGTGGGAATCAAGCTGTACGCCAGGGGGCTGATCGTCACCTCGACGGTCGAGGACATGGCGGCGGAGGCGGCGGGACTGCGCCGCGGCGACACCATTCTGCAGGTCAACGGCCGGACGGCCAGCAGCCGGGACATGCTGCTGGCCGCGCTGCAGACCGGCGGGGCCGTGGAGCTGACGGTGCTGCGCGGCGGCCGCGAGGCGGAGCTGCTCGTCTCGCCCGTGAAAACAGAGAGCGGCTACCGGCTCGGCGCAAACGTGCGCGACAGCATCGCGGGCATCGGCACCGTGACCTTCTACGACCCGGAAACGGGCGAGTTCGGCGCGCTGGGGCACGGCGTCGGCGAGCCGGGCGGGATGTCGCTGCTGCCGACCGCGTCGGGCTTCCTGGTGAGCGCGAGCGTGGCCGAGGTGCAGAAGGGCCGCCGCGGCGCGCCGGGCGCGCTGAAGGGCGAATTCGACGTGACGAAGGCGGTCGGAACCGTGGAGGAAAACCGCGAGCACGGAATCTTCGGGCGCGTCCGGCAGGTGCCCGACCGGAGCGCCGTGCCGGTGGCGAAGCCGGACGAGATCCACACCGGCGAGGCGGAGATCCTGGCCAACGTCGAGGGCGGCAGTGTGGAGCGGTTTTCCGTCCGCATCGACCGGCTCTGCCCCGGCGCGGAGAGCGGGCGCAACCTGCTTCTCACCGTGACGGACAAGCGGCTGCTCGACCGGACCGGCGGCATCGTGCAGGGCATGTCGGGCAGTCCGATCCTGCAGGACGGGAAGCTCGTCGGCGCGGTGACGCACGTGCTGGTCGGCGACCCGGCGAGGGGCTACGGCATCTTTATCGAAACCATGCTGGACGCGGCGTGAAGCGGGCGGATTTTCCGCCCGTACATATGGGCAAAGCTCCCGCGCTGTGCTATAATGAAAAAAAGGAGCGTGGGAGCATGAAGGGCAGCGAAAAGAGCAGACGTCTCTCCCGTCTGCTGGCCTGCGTGATCGCAGCGGGCACGCTGGTGCTGACGGCGGTTCTGCTGTTCACGGGCGAGGTGCGCGTCGAGCTCAAGCCCGACCGTATGGAGATCCGCGGCTCCTACTGGGCGGACGCGACCGTTTTGTACGCGGACGTGAAAAGCGTCCGGCTCGTGACGGATTTCTCCGCCGGCAGCCGCACGAACGGCTTCGGCGGCGGTCGGCTCTCCGAGGGGCACTTTCGCAGCGATCTGTTCGGCGATTATATTCTGTACGCCTATTCCGCCTGCCATACCTGCGTGGCGCTGGAAACGGCGAACGGCGTCGTCGCGGTGAACGCCGCGACGGAAAATGAGACGCGGGCGCTTTATTCGTCGATTGCGGCGGCTGTTTCGGCTTTTCAGGGAGATCCGGCGGGCTGAGGTCGAAGGGTGTCGATAAAAACTGGGATATTCTGGATAAATAATCTTGAAAAAAATGGATATTTATGCTAGATTATAGGTGTCGCAGCGAACAGGCTGTTTCCCACTGGGAACATCTATTATGAATATGAGGAGAGGCTGACTATGGACAACCGCGTCAGGATTTTGATTGCCGACGGCAACGAGGAGTTTTGTGAGCATCTGAAAAAAGCGCTGGAGCAGATTTCCGGATATGAGGTGGTCGGCGTGGCGTCCGACGGCGCGCAGGCGGTGGAGCTGCTGACCGCCCAGCAGCCGGACGTGCTCGTTTTGGACCTCATGCTGTCCAAGCTGGACGGGATCTCCGTTCTGAAGCGGTCGAGCGCCATGGAAAAGCGTCCGGCGGCGCTGGTTTTGACCGGCTTTATGACGCAGTATGTCGGCACCATGGCTGCAAGCCTCGGCGTGCAGTACTTCATGAGCAAGCCCTGCGATTTTGAGGCCGTGGCCAAGCGGATCGAGGAGATCACGGCGGTCGAAAGCCAGCTCCGCAGGGCGCCGCAGCAGAAAAAGGACGCCAATATCGAGGCGATGGTCACGTCCATCATCCATGAGATCGGCGTTCCGGCGCACATCAAGGGCTACCAGTATCTGCGCGAGGCCATCATGATCGCGGTCAACGACATGGACGTCATCAACGCCATCACGAAGGTCCTCTATCCGCAGGTGGCCAAGGCGTTTTCCACCACGCCGTCCCGCGTCGAGCGCGCATCCGCCACGCCATCGAGGTGGCCTGGGACCGCGGCGACCTGGAGACGCTCCAGCGCTTCTTCGGCTACACCGTGAGCAACACGAAGGGCAAGCCCACCAACTCCGAATTCATCGCGCTGATCGCGGACAAGCTCCAGCTTCAGCTCAAGAACATGGAATCCATCGGATGACTCATCCGTGAATAAATACCGGTGCGGCGGTGCGGGATGCTGTTTGCGTCCCGCGCCGCCGCTTTTTGAAAATTCCCGCAGCGCTTGCTTCTGCGAAGAAAATCGAATATACTGGAAAAAAGAACGTCCGCGCGGACGGGACGGGAGCGGTGCGAATGGAGCGGCACGGCGGCAGGCAGGGCCGGAATTCCCCGGACGAGGGCCCGGACTTTTTTATCTGGAACTATCTCGCGGAGCAGGAGGCCGAGGCGGACAGCCGCCGCGCGGTAAACGCGCGGCTGGGCGAGCTCTCGCGGCAGACGGCGGCGGTCGCGGAGGCGCTCGACGGGCAGCTCTCGGCGTTTCTTTCCCAGCTGCGCGCCTTGGGCGCCGGCGCGTCCGCGCTGCAGACGCTGGCGGAGAAGACCGCCTTTTATGAGATGACCGCCGGTCTGCGCGAGCGCGGGGAGTGGATTCCCCCCTTTGCCGAAATTCTGCAGGCGCTGTGCGTGCAGCGCGGCGGCCCCTGCGCGCCGCGTGACGTCGAGGCGGCGTTCCGCGCGCAGGCGCCGATGTTCCGGGAGGAGGGCGCGCTGACGCCAGGCGAATGCGGAAAATTCTGGGCGGCCCTGTTCCCGCTGCTGCCAGCCTCGCCCCGGTGCGCCGGAGAGGGGTATCCCCCGGCGCTGTTCGGGCTGTTCGAGCTGGCGGAGGCGCTGGAAGCCGACTTTGCCGGCGTCGGCGGCTCTTCACCCGGTCTGTACGAATGCTTCGCCGCGCACCACCGGCGCCACTGCCTGCTTCATCCCGACACGGCCGCGCTGGAGGACGCCGTCCGGCGGCAGGATTTTTCCGCCTTCCCCTTCACCGACGTATACCGCGACCTGCTGACGGCCTCGTTCCCGGAGCCGGGACGCTGGTGGAGCTGCGAGGCGCTCGCCGGCATGGACGCGGAGGCGCTGCTTGCGGCGGTCTACCAAAAAGACGCCGCGCTGTCCGTCCGGATGTGGCGGCTGCTGCTGGATACGGCGGACGAGCGGCTGGGCGATCCGGCGGCCGCGGACGGCCTGGTGGGGCTGGAAATCGCCGGCCACTGCAGCCGCGTCCGGGCCTGGGACTGCGAGGGCCGCTTCGACCCCATCCTGGACGAGCTGAAGCGGGACAGCCGGTTCGCGCGGCAGCTCTATCAGAGCGCGTCCATCCGCGGGTATCCCGAGAGTCTGCTGGTCGTCTGCTGCACAAGAGGCCGGACGGCGCTGATGGAGCGCCTGCGGGCGCTGCTGGGGTCCAGCCCGTATCTCGCCGGCCTCCGGCCGAACGGTCTGCCCCGCTGGATGCTGACGCTGCCGGAACGGGAACCGTAAATGAAAGGAAGAAGAGCATGTATCTGAAAAGCAGCCCCACCGGGGCCGGCGCGGAATCGCCGCTCAACGTCTGTCTGATGAATGATTCGTTTCCGCCGGTGATCGACGGCGTTTCCAACGCGGTCGTCAACTACGCCCGCATCATCACCGACAAGCTCGGCCGCTGCGCCGTGGCGACGCCGGAATATCCGGGCGCGGCGGACGACTATCCCTACCCGGTCATCCGCTATCCCAGCATCCCGACCGGCAAGCTCGCCGCCGGATACCGGGCTGGGAACCCCTTCTCCCCGGCTGTCGTGGCAAAGCTGGCGGGGATGGGCTTCGGACTCATCCACACCCACTGCCCCGTCACCTCGGCTTTTTTGGCCCGCTCTCTGCGCGAGGTGACCGGCGTGCCGGTGGTGTTCACCTATCACACGAAATTCGACATCGACATCGCCCGCGCCGTCAAAAGCGAGCTTCTGCAGGAGACGGCCATCCGCCTGCTGGTGAGCAACATCACCGCCTGCGACGACGTGTGGGTCGTCAGCGAGGGAGCGGGCGAGAATCTGCGCTCTCTGGGCTATCAGGGGGACTTCACCGTGATGCCGAACGGCGTCGACCTGCCCCGCGGCCGGGTCGCGGAGGCCGCCGTTCGCGAGCTGAGCGCCGCCTGGGGGCTCCCGGAGCAGACGCCGGTCTATCTGTTCGTCGGCCGCATCATGTGGTACAAGGGCCTGCGCCTCATTCTGGGCGGGCTGGCCAAGCTCCGCGCGGCGGGCCGGGACTTCCGCATGGTCTTTATCGGCGACGGCCAGGACCGCGGGGATGTCGCGGACTACGCGCGCTCGCTCGGGCTGGAGGACCGGTGCGTCTTCACCGGGGCCATCCGCGACCGCGAGCTCGTCCGCGCCTGGTACTGCAGGGCCGATCTGCTGCTCTTCCCCTCCACCTTCGACACCAACGGGCTTGTGGTGCGGGAGGCGGCGGCCTGCGGGCTCGGCAGCCTGCTCGTGCGCGGCAGCTGCGCGGCCGAGGGCATCGCGGACGGCCGGACGGGCATTCTGATCGACGAAAACGCCGACGCGCTGGCCGCCGCGCTCACCGCGCCCGGCATGGGCTGCGAGGCCTTCCGGCGCATCGGGCAGACCGCCATGGACGAGATCTACATCTCGTGGGAGGACAGCGTCCGCGCCGCGTGGGCGCGTTACCAGACCGTGCTGGAGCAGTGGCAGGGTTCGCCGCGCCGGAAAAAGACGACCGCGGGGAGCCTGTTCAACATGTCGGAGAATATGGTGCAGGCGCTGGAGACGGCGAAAAACCAGTACCGCGACGCCGTGGCGCAGCTCAACCGGGACGTGGACCGCGCTCTCGGCTACCTGGACCGCTATCTGTAGGGAGGCCGCCATGACAGAGCTTGAATCGCGGCTTTTCGCGCTGCAGGACCCCGCCTACCGCGATTTTCAGCGCCGCCTGCTGCCCACGGCGGACCCGGAGACCGTGATCGGCGTCCGCATGCCGGCGCTCAGGGCGCTGGCGAAGACGTTCGCCGCCGACCCGGCGCGGGAGGCGTTCCTGCAGGCCCTGCCCCATCGGTACTATGAGGAGAACAACCTGCACGGCCTGCTCGTCTGCGGCCTGCGGGACTACCCTGCGGCCGCGGCCGCGCTGGACGCGTTTTTGCCCTTCGTGGACAACTGGGCCACCTGCGATTTGCTGCGTCCGCGGGCGTTTGCAAAGCACCCGCCGGAGCTGCCCGAAAAGCTCCGCGCCTGGCTCGCCTCCGGCCGCACCTACACTGTCCGCTTCGGCCTGGGCACGCTGATGAGCTTTTATCTGGACGGGGAATTCCGGCCGGAATACCTGGAGCTGGCGGCGTCGGTCCGCTCGGATGAATATTATGTAAACATGATGGTCGCCTGGTACTTCGCCACGGCGCTGGCCAAGCAGTGGGACGCCGCTGTGCCGTATCTGGAGAACCGGCGGCTGGACGCCCGGACCCACGGCAAAACCATCCAGAAGGCCGTCGAGAGCTTCCGGATCCCGGACGAGCGGAAGGTCTACCTGCGGACGCTCCGCGGATAATCCCCGGTCTGGGGCGGAAAGGCGGCGCTTTGATGCGCAACATGACGCAGGGCAGCCTGCGCGGCCATCTGCTGGCCTATGCGATCCCGACAATCCTCGGGAATCTGCTGCAGCTGACCTACAACGCGGTGGACTCCATCGTGGTCGGCAAGCTCGCCGGCGACGCGGCGCTGGCCGCGGTCAGCACGGCGAATCCCATCATGAACGTGGTCATCCTGGGCGTGTCGGGCATCAGCCTCGGCGCGTCCGTGCTGATGGGCCGGTTCTACGGCGCGAAGGACTATGAAAGTCTCCGGCGCGAGCTGTCCACAACGCTCCTGTTCGGCTTCGGCTGCTCCGCCGCCGTGGCGCTCGCGGGCTTCTTTCTCTCCCGCTGGCTGCTCGCGCTGCTCGCGGTGCCGGCGGCGGCGATGGAGATGGCGGTCGGCTACCTGCAGATCGTCTTCTTCGGGTTCCTGTTCACCTTTCCCTACAACATCATCGCTGGCGCGCTGCGCAGCGTGGGCGACGCGAAGACGCCGGTGATCTTCCTCGGCATCGCGTCCGTTCTGAACGCCGGCATGGACGTGCTGTTCGTGGGCGCGTTCGGCATGTCCGCCGCGGGCGCCGGGCTGGCGACCGTGCTGGCGGAGGCTCTGAGCGCGGGGCTGTGCCTGCTGCGGGTCTACCGCTCGCAGCCCTGCCTGCGGCTGGGCCGCGGCCAGCTCGTGCTGGACCGGGCGCTGCTGGGGCAGACGCTGAAGCTCGGCTCGCTGACCGCCCTGCAGCAGGCCAGCCAGCCGATCGGCAAAATGCTCATCCAGCGCGTCGTCAACGCCGAGGGCGTCGCGGCGATCGCCGCCTTCAACGCCGTGTGCCGGATGGACGACTTCGCCTGCATTCCCGCCCAGAGCATCGGGCACGGCATCATGGCCTGCGTGGCGCAGAACCGCGGCGCGGGCAGCGCCGCGCGCGTGAGAGAGAGCTTCCGCGACGGGCTTCTGCTGTCGCTCTGCTACTTCCCCATCATCTGCGCGCTGACGCTCATCCTGAAAGAGCCGTTCGTGCGCCTGCTCAGCCCGGACAACCGCGCCGACATCGTGCAGGCGGGCGTCGGCTACCTGTCGGTCAAGGCCTGGTTCTTCCTCATGCCGTGCGTGCTCAACGCCATCCAGGGCTACTACCGCGGCATGGCCCGGATGAAGGTCGCGCTGGCGGCCACGCTCATTCAGATCGCGGTCCGGACCGCGCTGGTGTATCTCTGGGTGCCGCAGATCGGCATCGTCGGCGAGGCCTGGGCGTGCCTTGCCGGGTGGCTGCTCCAGTTTGTCTACGAGTACGGCATCTACTTCCGCGAGCGCCGGCAGCCGCTCTGCCTGTAGCGGCACGGCAGGCTCCGCATTTTTCGCCGCCCTTCCGCGCATACTAGGCGCGGAGGTGAACCCCATGCCGAAAAAAGAGCCGAGCGCGTCCTATCCCTACGACGACACGCCGATGCTGCACGAATTCCCCGGCGAACCGGAGAGCTGCGAGGAGCTTGTCAACCAGTACGGCACCTATCAGGTGCAGAAGACCGCCGATACCGGCAGCCGCTATCCCGCCATCGCGCAGGGTCTGCCGAAAAACGCGCACAGCGCGGACGATCTTCAGTCCGAGCCCGACGCATAAAAAAGGCCGCTGCAGATGCAGCGGCCAAAAACCCGCAAAAATCGAAAGATTTTTGCGGGTTATATTGTCCGGAAAAGCTCTGCCGGGGATTGCCGGCAGAGCTTTTTGTCCGTCAGTTTCTGCGGCGGCCGCCGAAGAGCATCAGGATATACTGGAAAAGATTTACGAAATCGAGATAGAGCTGCAGCGCGCCGATGATCGCGAGCTTCTCCGACATCTCGGTGCCCGCCGTCGCGGCGTACATCTGGCCGAGCTTCTGCGCGTCGTACGCGGTGAGGCCCAGGAAAATGACGATGCCGACGCAGCAGATCACGATGTCCAGCACGGCGAGATGGAAGATCAGCGAGATCGCGGTCATCACGATCAGCGCGATCAGGCCGCCCAGCAGGATGCCGCGCATGGGAGACAGGTCGCGCGTGGTGCTGTGGCCGACAATCGCCATGACGCCGAACGCGCCCGCCGAGGCGAGGAAGCACACGGAGATGGACTTGATGTCGAACAGCAGAAAGATCGAGCTGAAGGTCACGCCGGTGAGCACGGAGTAGAGCAGGAACATGCCCAGCGCCGTGCCGTAGCTCATGCGCTGGATGCGGGCGGAGAGGAACCACACGGTCGCCAGCTCCGCGATGCACACGAGCACCACGATGAACGGGCTTCCGTAGATCAGCTGCGGCAGATACTGCGCCACCGCCATCGCGACGGCGAACGTGACGAGAAGGCCGACGGCCATGATGCCGTAGGTTTTTGTAAAGAAGCTCGCGCGCCCCTCCGCAAATTCCTCGTCCGTGCGGCGGCTTGTATATTCGGAATTGTAATACATTGCGCCTCATTCCCTTCCTCTTTGTTTTTGCTTATCATACCCCGGATCTGTGAACAGGGCAATGGAAATTTATGAACAAAGCGTAAATTTCCCGGCAGACCCCCGTGCGGATCCGCCTAGTTGGACGAGGAGGACGCCGCGGCGGCCTGTTCGTTCACGCAGTCGATGGCGAGCACCACGGCCAGCGCGGGAAGCGCGTCCTGCGCCGAGGCGATGTCCAGGCAGTAGCAGTCGCCCCACGTGAACCACTGCTTGTGGATGGACGCCACCGGACGGCCGTCGCAGTTGATCTCATAGTCGTGCTCAAAAAAGTCGCCCGCAATCTCCCAGCCGAGGCCCTCGATCTCATAGCGGGGGTGGAAAAATGTGAAGCGCTTGACGATCTCCGCGACCTGCTGTCCGTCCACATAGACGAAAAAGCGCGGCAGGAAGGAAAACACCTTCTGCTGGATGAACGCGGCCTCGTTCCCCTGCGCGTCGCGGACGTGCAGGCGCTTGCCCCAGCTGAACAGCTCGCCCTCGACGTAGTACCGGTCGTTTCCGGCCTCGTCCCAGACGTTGAAGCGGTCGCGCCAGGAGAAGACCTTTTCCCGCATAAACAGCTGCATTTCTTTTCTCCTTTTCTCCGTTTTTTCGGATGTTCATTAGACGCGCGCGCGGCGAAAAGGTTTCATCCCTGCTCCAATTCGCGCAGCAGCCGGCGCAGCGACTCGCTGAAGCGCGCGTCGTCCTCCGGCGTCCGCTTCCGCGGGCCTTTGAGATGCGCCTTTGCCGAGGCGCGGCGGGCCTTTCCGGCGAGATAGCGCTCGTTCAGCAGCGCGTCGATGTTGTCCGGGGTATAGCGCATGCCGCTCTGGTGAATGGGAAACGCGCCCCTGGCCAGGGCCAGCGCCGCCAGCCCGTAGTCCTGCGTCACAACCACGTCGCCCGGCCGGCAGCGGTTCACAAGCGCCAGATCGACCGCGTCGCGGCCCGCGCCGATCACGCGCACCTCGGCATAGTCGCTGGAGAGCACATGGTTCGTATCGCACAGCAGCACGGCCGGCAATCCTGCCTCGCGCGCTGCCTGCACCGTCTGCGCCGTCACCGGGCAGGCGTCGGCGTCCACAAAGATCGTTCTCATCGCCGCTTTTTTTTGCCTCCAATCTGTGCTATACTTGGCGTACCCGGCACGCGGACCGGCGGACCCGGCCCGTGCAGTTCATCATGCAAAGGAGTTTTCATGAACGACAAAGAAATCGGCGAGCTGCGGCGCCGCCTCAGACCCGACCGCACCAACATCACCGCCGTCCGCGGCTGCTACGTGAGCGAAAGCCGCGAAATCCTTTCCGCGTTCCGCCAGCCGTTCGGGCTCATGGCGGAGGAGGACAAGGAAAAATATCTTGCGCTGCTCAAAAAAACGCTCTCCGGCTCCATCGACCGGAATCTGCTCGATCTGAGCTTTACGACCGCGCAGGTCGCTGACAGCGGCGAGCACCGCCTGCTCATGGCCCTGCGCGACTCCGCCCTCGAGGACGAGGACGCGGTGCAGAAGCTCTATGACGTTATCATCGCCTCGTATGCGTCCGAGACGCACTATCTCATCCTGCTCGCGCACGAGCGCTACGACGTGCCCTTCCGGGGCAAGGACGGCGCCGCCCTCGAGGACGCGTCGGACGAGGTGTTTTCCTACATTCTCTGCGCCATCTGCCCCGTAAAGCCGACGAAGACGGCGCTCGGCTACGCGCCGGAGGAAAAGCAGTTCAAAACGCTGGGCGGCGCCTGGGCCGCGTCCCAGCCGGAGGCGGGCTTCCTCTTCCCCGCGTTCGACCGGCGGCGGACGAACCTCTACGACACGCTCTATTATACGCGGGATCCCGCCGACAACCACGACGAGCTCGTCCAGGCGCTGTTCCGTCTGGACAGTCCCCTTCCGGCGGCCGAGCAGAAGGAGGCGTTCGGCGCGCTTCTGAGCGGCGCGCTCTCGGAGGAGTGCAGCCTGCCGGTCGTGCAGCGCGTCCACGACGAGCTGGCCGAGCGGATCGCCGCGCACAAGGAGCTCAAGGCGGAGGACCCGCTCACCGTGGGCAAGAGCGATCTCGTGCCGGTGCTGGAGGGCTGCGGCGTCTCGGAAAAGGGACTGGCCAGCTTCCAGACCCGGTTCGACGAGGCGTTCGGCCTCGACGCGCAGCTGAGTCCCCGCAATCTCATCAGCCCCCGCCTCGAGGTGCGCACGCCCGACGTGCTCATCCAGGTCAACCCCGAGCGCGGCGACCTGCTCGAAACGCGCGTGCTGGGCGGCGTGCGGTATCTGCTCGTCCGCGCCGACGAGGACGTGGAGGTCTCGGGCGTCAGCATCAAAATCCCGGAGTAAAAAACGCGCCATTCCGCACGGAATGGCGCGGCCGGGGCTATGTCACTTCAGGATCCCGCCGAGCTTGCCGAGAATGTCGCTTCCGCCGCCGGCGAGCTTCGCCTTGACGGCCGCGATCACGGGCTGGATCTGCTCATCGGGCAGGTCCAGGCCGGTCAGGGATTCCAGCGCCTTGACGGGGTCCTTCTGGAACTGTTTGAGCAGCGCGGGGTCCTTTTTGAGTTTTTCCGCGATCTGATCGATCTTCGCCTTGATGTCCATCATGCTTCCTCTTCCACCGCCGCGTCCGGCGCGTTGCGGCGCACGCTGTCCACGCCGTTCAGGCAGGAGGCCTTCGCGGCATAGCCCTCGGACGCCAGGATGTTTTCGCCGTTTCTCGCCTTCAGACGGAAGCGGAACTCGCCCTTCTTGTCGGCATAGATCTCGAACTTCGGGTTCTTGGCCTCCTGGCCCGCCGTCTGATCCTCCAGCGCGGCAGCCGCCGCGTTTGTGCGGACGCTCTCGATGCCGTTCAGGCAGGCAGCCTTGCTGTTATAGACCTCCGAGACGCCGATGGTCTCCCCGTTGCCGGCTTTCAGGCTGAACATCAGCCCCGCGGCAGTCGTGCGAATCACGAATTTTCCCATTTTCAGCAACCTCCTTCTGTTTTTGCGGTCCTTCGGCCGTGTGAGCACTTTTTCGCCCGCCTCTATCATACCGCAAACTTGAAAATCTGTAAATATCTATCAGGAGGTTTTTATGTGCGGCAGAATTGATTTCCACATGGACACCTACGATCCCGCCGTCCTGCGGCTGCGGGAGGTGCTGCAGGCCAAATTCCCGAACGAGCCCCTGCCGGACGGCGAGGGCTTTCCCGGCACGCGCCTGCCGGTCCTCACAAGGGGCGAGGACAAGGCGGACGTGCGCATGATGCCGTGGGGCTTTCCCGCGCAGGAGGGCCGGCTCATCATCAACGCGAGGGCAGAGACGGCGGAGGAGCGGCCTTCGTTCCGGGAGAGCTTTCTCACGCGCCGCTGCGCGCTTCTTACGACGGGCTTCTACGAGTGGAGCCACGACGGCGCGACAAAAAAGTTTCTTTTTCGCGCGCCGGGCTCGAACGTCCTCTACCTCGCCGGCTTCTATGACCGCGAGGCGCGCTTCGTCGTGCTGACGCAGGCGGCGGTCGGCGCGGTCCTGGAGATCCACAGCCGCATGCCCGTCATTCTGCTCCAGCGCGAGGTGCCCCTGTGGCTGCGCGACGCCGGGTTTGCCCGCGCCGTCCTCCGCCGCCCCGGGCCCTTACTCGTCCGCGAGGCCGCCGGACTGTAGCCCGCTGTCCAAAAGGCCGCGCATGATGGCCTCGTAGCCCTCGGCGGCCTTGTACAGCTCCGACAGCTCGATGTACTCGTCGTCCGTGTGCGCGAGGTTTTCGCGCGACGGCCCGTAGCCGAGCGTGCGGATGCCCGCCTCGCCCGCGTAGTGGCTGCCGTTCGTGCAGAAGCTGTACTGCGTCACCGCGGGCGTCTGTCCGGCCGCGCGCAGCGCCCGCAGGGCGGCCTGCACGAAGGGCTCCTCCTCCGAATACAGCCAGCCGGGGAAAAACCGTTCCCCGGCGATTTTTTCGCCTGTATAGCAGCCGAGCTCGGCGGAGGCGCAGGAAACCCGGGCGCGGACGGTCCCGTCCTCTTTTCCCAGCCGCTCCAGCAGCGCCTGCAGCGGCGCGAGCACGCTTTTTTTCGTCTCGCCGACGAGCAGCCGCCTGTCGTATGTCGCGCGGCAGTACGCCGGCACGACGGACGAACCGGGATAGGGCGAGGACTTGATGTCCGTCAGCTCCAGAATCCCCTTGCCGAGCACGGGATGCACCGCAGTCGGGAGCTGTCTGACGGCCTCGACGACCCGGCACATCGCGTATACGGCGTTGACGCCCTTCTCAGAGTTGGCCGAGTGGGCGGGGACGCCGAAGGTCTCGACGACGATCTCGGCCCGGCCGCGCTGGCCGATCTTCACGTTGCAGCCGGAAGCCTCGCCGATGACGACGATGTCGGGCCGCACAATGGCGCTGACGCTTCTCGACGCGACGCCCTCGAACAGTTCCTCGTGCACGACGCCCGCGACATAGAGCTCCCCCGCGAAATCGCGGCCCGTATCTTTGGCAAAGCGCCCCGCCGCCTCGGTGAAGGCCGCGACCGCGCCCTTCATGTCGCTCGCGCCGCGGCCGTAGAGCCGGCCGTCCGCGATCTCCCCGGCATAGGGCGCGCGCGTCCAGCCGGCGGGATTCACCGGCACGGTGTCGATGTGGCCGTCGAACAGCACGCGCGGGCCGGGCCGGCTGCCCCGGATACAGCCGATGACGCTGCCGTAGCGGTCGGTCTGCACGCTGTCGAAGCCGTTTCTGCGCATGTAATCCCGCAGCGCCTCCGCCGCGCCCGCCTCGTCTCCCGAGGTGCTCGGCGCCGCGATCAGCGCTCTTGTCAGGGCAAGCACATCCGCCTGCCGTTCGGTATTCAGCATATCCGCCGCCTCCCCGCTGTAATGCTCCCATGATACCACGCGCCGGCGGCAAAAGAAAGCCCTCCGGCCACAAGCCGCCGAAAGGCGCCGCTGCAAAGCCGGTTATGGGGCAAACGCCGTGCAGGCCCGGCAGGCATGGTGTATGGCGGCTGTCCAGGCGCTTCTATCGCGTTTCATCGTCCGCTGGCAGACAAAAAACCCGCAAAAATCCGAAGATTTTTGCGGGTTTTGAGTAGCCGCCCTACTTCGCCTCGTAGCCCGCTTCGCGGACGGCGGCGATCAGCGCAGCCCGGTCCGCCGTGCCCGTGACGAGCGCGGACTTTTCCTCCACGTTTGCCTCGGCGGTTTCGACGCCCGGCACCTTCCGGAGCGCTTGCTCCACATGCGCCTTGCAGTGCGCGCACATCATACCCTCGACCTGCAGAACTGTTTTCATTGCACAAACCTCCAAAATTGATTTACAATAGCCTTCCCTGTTATCTGCATCGCAAATCCATCATACCGTTTCTTTTTTCCCTTGTCAACGCCATCTGTCCGGGCCTTTTGCCGCCTCGCGGCGAATCGCGCGCAGGCCTGCAGGCAAAACCAGAAGAAGCCCTCAGTTCAGCAACGTCCGCCACAGACGAATCTGCCGCCGACAATCACCCTCGGGCTTCTCCACTTGTATTATGCAGAAATAAATGGAAAAAGTCAATCAGCAAATGCATCCAGCGGCCGCAGCGCGGGCGGACACCGCGCCTTCCATTACCGGAGACACCACCAAAAATGCCCATCTTCTGTGTTTGAACGTTCCAGTTCTTCGCATTGTGTCCAAATTCAATACCGGCGCGAATGAATATCAAGGAGACTTCGCCCGATGCAGGAATCGGTGAACAAAAAAGAAAGCCAAGGTCAAAAAACCATTTTCGACGGAAAATCCGCGGACAAATGGCTCTCGCTCGGCTTTCGCTCTCAGTATAATCCGGCCGATGGAGCATGTCAAGTACGCAGGCATCCTTCTCGGCACGCCGCATCCCCCGTCCTCTCAATACGCAAACCGCGTTTGCGTTTTGAGAAGGAGTAGCCATGGCGCGGACAAGAAAAATCACCGGTCCGAAGACCGGTGATTTTTGCGGGAGCGCAATGCGCTCCGACGCGGTGGAGCAGATATGCCCGGAATGAAGGGCGCAAATGGCGGTACGGGCAAATGAACGGATACCCAAAACTGCGGCCATTTCTGCGCTCGGGAAGGTCCTGCACAATCTGACAGAACAGCGGCCTTGCCTCATTCGGTATCCGGAGGAAGGACGTCTGGAACGCAGCAGTAAGCCGTTCGTGATGGGAAGGAAAACCTTCTGTTTGCAAACACACCGACCGGCGTGGGATCAAGCGCGGCGATCTGCAGCATCATGGAAAACGCAAAAGGAAACGGCCTCTGCAATTTGTTTCACAGAGGCCGTTTTATAAGCTTTTCTACCGTTCCTCTGGGAAGTACAGCAGGCCGAGGGACTGGAGCAGCTGCTCATCGGACTTTTTGCGCACCGGGACGAGCAGCATAGCTGCAGAAAAAATCAGAAAACCTCTTTCAGCTGGTTCGCAATATTCCTTAATGCGGCAAAGAACTTTAAGGCCGTGCCCCTGCAACTGCGGTTTGTACGGGGAGCTGAATCGGGCAGAATCCGGAATCCAACGCATATACTCGTATGGTATAGGGGACGGAACCAGGAGCCTTTTGCAGAGGCAGCGTGTTTGCAGCAGCGGCGCCGGGGTCCAGTACAGGATCCATCGAGAGAACCTGAAGGCATCTTCCTCCTTCATAGATACCAATGAGCAAGTTCTTGTCAAAGATATCACAGCAGGAATTGTTGTACAGAGAGACACTGATGCGATCAGAAGAGACGCTGCCTGGTTCCACCCGAATACTCAGGGGAGTGGAAAAAACAGATACAGTGATCAGACAGGACGCGCTGCCGGCCTTACAGGTAATGACTGCAACGCCGTCATGCTCGCCGTAAATGATGCCGTCTTTTACAATGGCGATATCCGGGTTGCTGGATTCCCATATGAGTTCATCGGCAGCAACCGCAGGCTGTGCAGTAATGACGGGCTTCCAGGCTTCTCCGGTCATCATGGAAACACTGGATACAGCTGCGGTCAGGCTGCGGCAGACCAGTGCAATGGTAAGATTCACAGAAGCGGAAAGGCCGTTCACAGATGCGGTAATGCAGACCGTGCCAGCCGAGAGTGCAGTGACAACGCCACTCTCAGAGACAACTGCAAGCGATTCGTCGCTGCTGCTCCACGTTACATGCGCAGAACTGTCGACAGGCTTTACGGCAGCCAGCAAAGCAACCGTATCTCCGACCTCCATTTTCTGAGCGCCGCTGATTTCAATACCGGATATCTCGATCGCATTGTTCGGATCCCGTGATTCGTGACTGCTGGTCCGCAGCGTGTTTCCCGTGACGTCTGTATCAGAAATCAGAGTCACCGACGGAGTCACCGGAACCGCATTGTAAGATGCCTGGCTGACATAGTTCCCGCTGCACTGCTCGGTCAGGCGCAAATCCATGGTGCCTTCTGCGTAAGGATCAATTTGCAGACTGCAGTTTTGCGCGGAAAGCACGAAGCATTTTGTTTCGTCTGCGGTCCCCATAAGGTAGGCGGAGCATATATTCGTGTTGGTGATGGAATCAGCGTTTTGGGAGGAGAGCGTGGAGATAGGAACGCCATTTTCATCCAAAACACTGACGGCGACCGGACAACTGGCAAAAACAGTTGTCTGACCGGCCTGGCGCAATTCAGCGCGTAGATAATTCAGGAGGAAGCCTTTGGAAGAATCCGCTTCGTATTCGTCGATGTAATTTAGGAGCATGGCATAGCTCTGCAGATCGCGAATCACGAAAATATCAGCTGGCAGCGCAGGTAGATCCTGCTGAAGGAGATATTGTAGCCAATTGTGGAAAAGTGGATCGGATGTGGAATCCGGGTCGATATTCCATTGACCGAGGATGCTCTTCAGAGCAGCACCACATAAAAGCAAGCCATTTCCCCCGATCATGTGCGAGAAGGCGCTGGGGTAGGCTCTTGCCACATAGGCGTAACCGATAAAATACGCGGTTTTGGTTTCGTATGGTAAAAGAGAAAGACCTGAACCATTAACGGACAGCTGGCCCAGAAAATTACGGATGCCTGATACGCTGAGCAGTACGCCCGACTGCCACACGGAATCTTCACTGTCGGAAGAAAAAGCTTTGCACAAACTGGAAGCTACGTCGCTTTTGGCTCCCTGAAAGACGGAGTTCATCAGGTTTCCACTGATGGTCATCGGATATCGTCCGTCGCAAATTGCGGCAAACTCCACATTTCCGTCGGCATAGGATTGCAGTGCGTCGCTGACCAATTGATTGTACTTCGATACAGTGCCGCTGGAAGAGATACTGTCGAAGACAGACTGTGCATTGCTGCTGCTTTGCAGCTGCGCAGAAAGCATTGGGACTGTGTATACGTATTGAAAATCAGGCCCGACAAGCGAGTAATTTTGGTTCAGTCCGATGTAGCGGGACACAGACTTGGGAGCATAGGAGGTCAGATAAAAATTGGAATTGCTTTGCTGCATGAACGCGGAGATCTGTCCATACCAGCTCAAGGCCTCGCTGAACAGTGGCTTTTCATTTTCAAGGCTCCCATCGTCCAACAGTACATTGCCCATCTGCTGCCGCAGAGAACTCATATACGGCTGGATCGTCTGGATGAATAGAATATCCCGAACCACGTCCTCCACGGTGGCGGTACCGGTATCTAGGAGCAGCGAAGACCCATGCTGGTCGACAGCCGGAAACTTCATACTCATCTTAATCAGATCGTTGTAATCAGTTTCATTGACCAGATCTGAGGCGTGGTACTGATTTTCCCAGTTGCTGAGTTCATGGGCATACTGATTTCGATTACCGGCGGGGATCGGAGGAATGGACTGGTTGCACCGCCCCGTGCCAAACCAGTCCCGTATCCACTGATAGGATACAGACTGGGATAAAGTCGGATTCTTCCGAATCTGGAACCGCCAGATACCCGACAAGAGGATTCCCAGGAAGGGAAATCCATCCTCCGAATAGACCAGGCCGTTATCTGCGGTGACATAGTAAGTTTGCCCGGCAATAAAATGAACGCTGGAGATATCGATGTTGATAGATTGCCCGTCGGGCTTCATCGCAGAAGCATCGGCAGAAAATACTGGTTTACCGGTCAGGGCATTCCAAATCGTCAGTTTTCCACTTCCTGCCGTAATGGGACGGTCAAATTTCATGCGAAGCTGAGACAGCCCCTGATCGCATGCGGAGCCGCTGTCGGGGGACAGGAAAACCAGGGCTGGGGCCTTGAGAAATGCGGGGAGACTCAGAGAATCGACAGGTATAGAGACGGCGGGGTACCCGTTCCACGTGGGAGAAGTCCAGCCCGCCGCATTTTCCGCGTAGTAGATCGTAAAATCCTTGGCGGTTAAATAGAATACACTGGCCGGGTCGGGCGGCATCGGCGAATTTTCAACCTGCGTCGGGTCAATTAAATTTTCAAATTTTCCGAAGTCAGAGGGTGCGTTTCCGAGAAATGTTGCGGAATGCAGACTGGTGCAGCCGCTGAAACAGTCGTCCGCGATAAATTCCACATCGGACGGAATGGTTATTTCGGCAAGTGAGGAACAGCAGAGAAACACTCCTGATTCCAGCCGTGTGAGCCGTTTGGGCAGATCGACTGTTGTCAGCGCTGTGCGGGAAAAGGCGCCCGAATGGATGACGGTGACTGTTTTGGGGATGGATATGGAATTCAGCGGCGTGCTGGCGAAAAGCCCACTTGGCAGCTGAACCAGATTATCCGGCAAATCGATCTGCGTAATTGCGGTTCCGGAAAAGGCGCCATTGCCCAGATATTTGACGGCCTTCGGCAGACGGACATCAGAAAGGCTGCTGCAGCGAGTAAAAGCGCCGTCGCCGATCGATACCACGCTGTCGGGTATATCAACCTTTGTCAATGAATAACAGTCGGAAAATACGATGTCCGGCAGTTCTATTAGATTTGGCGGGATGAAAACACTGGAGATGCCCGAGCAGCTAAACGCGCCATGGCGGAGATCTGTCAGACTGTCCGGCAGGATTGCCTTGGTGAGCGCGGTGTCCGACCAGAAAGCATAGGAACCGATACTTACAAGGCCCTCCGGGAAAGAATCAATATCCATGTTTTTGCATTCGTAGAATCCACATTCCGCAATTTTTTCCAAGCCGCTGTTTAAGACCACCTTTGTCAGCATGCTGCTCAGCTGAAAGGCATTCTTTTCAATTTTTGTGACGCTGTTGGGAACGGCATAAACAGAAGCTGCGTTTTTTTCGGGATGGCAGATGAGCGTCTGCATGGATTTATCGAATAGCACGCCATCCAGGGAGGAATAACAGCTGTTCTCCGGGTCGACGTTGATATCGGTGAGGTTGTCACAGTAATTAAAAGCCAGTTCGCCGATGAACGCCACGTTTTTGGGAATTGTAATATTTTGCAGTTTGCTCACCCGGAAGGCTTTATTCCCGATAAAACGCAGACTTTGCGGAAGAACGATGGAATCGATTGAACTGTAGCTGAAGGCGTAATTCCCGATATATTTCACGCCCTCCTCCAGTGTAATTTCTTTGAGAGTGGTATAGTAAAAGGCCTGGTCTCCGATAACGTCGCCGGATTTTACGGTAATGGACGCATTCCCACTTCCGTGAACAACATTGGCACCAATTTTGCAGTTTTCGGGGAATGTAATGTCAAACAGCAAAGGGCATTCGGCCAGCGCACCGTCTCCGATACTTGAAAGGCTGGACGGCATCGTAATGCGGGCCAGATGCGCGCACGTGCTGAATGCCGCGGCTCCCAGCTTTTCAAATCCATCCGGAAGCGTAACGGAAGTCAGCATGGAACAGTTGCAGAATGAAGCGCAGCCCAATCTTTTCAGGGTGGAGGGAAAGACAATGCTGGTTAGATTGGTACACTGCATAAATCCGCGGTCTCCGATGCTGACAAGGCCTTCAGGGAGCGAGACGGAGGTTACAGACTCCAGCAGTTCGAAGGCATTCGAGCCGATATGCGTGATGCCGGGCTGCACGACCACAGAATAAATGGGTACATTGGAAGTATAGCTGTCGTACCACGGATGATACTTGTCCCGCATGCTGCCGGTTCCGCTGATGGTCAGCACGCCGTCCGTGAGATTCCACGTGACGGAGGATCCCTCCGCGCCACAGTCACTGCCGGTCTCTGCCGCGGCGGGCAGCACAGCAAGGCTGAGAATCAGGAGGAGGATTGCCAGCGTAAAAATTCGACTGAGACAATGTTTCATATTCTCCACCGCTTTCCATTTAATTCAGAATGTGGCGTTGCATAGTAATGGCTCTGGGAATCGCGGCAAAAACGGGACAGTACAGTCCCGGGCGCCGATACAGAAAATCGTTCATTTCCATATCTCATCAATAAATACACGCCTTCCAGTACATATTGAAAAGCGCGGCTTGTGCATTATAATCTCGATTGCTCGCGTACTGGCGGAAACGCCGCAAATTCGCTGATTTTACGATTTTGGGAGGTAAACGCAGTCGTCGGAGGGAACCCGGCAAAAATGTAAGCGTCAACTCAATCGCTGCCTTTATCGTAGAGAGGAGGCTTGAGACAATACTCCCAGAATCAGCAACCAAGTCGGTTGCTGAAATCGGGGAAAATACTGTGCAATCAGAAAACGGGCTCCAGGTATGGAACGCGGAGCAGCGGATGGAATATTGGGTGGAACGGATAAAAGACTGTCAGAGCGGCAGACTCAGTGTGCGGCACTGGCGGTGCGGGCAAATGAACGGATACCCGAAACTGCGGCCATGTCTGCGCCCGGGAAGGTTCTGTACGATCTGACAGAACATTGGCCTTGCCTCATTCGGTATCCGGAGGAAGGACGTCTGGAACACAGCAGTAAGCCGTTCGTGATGGGAAGGGAAACTGTCTGTTTGCAAACGCGCCGGCTGGCGCGGAATCCAGCGCGGCGAACTGCAGCATCATGGAAACCGCAAAAGGAAACAGCCTCGAACCATACCTCTGTCTTCTTTGAACCTCCCGAACGGCGCCGAAGCTGGCAAGTACGGAGCCCGATTGGCCGTCCTGCCTTTTGCCGGTAAATGCGCCCGCACTGTGCAAAATGAAATAAGCTGGTGATCCGGTCGGACGCTGCTAAAGGCGTCTGACCGGATTTTCAATTTCGCGGAGAGAGAATTGACGTTTACGGCCTTGGAGACTGCCGTCATGTCAAGAAAGGTGCGGTACCGGAGAGAAATGACCGATTCAAGCGATGATTCCCTGAACCGGTGCAGTGCGCTGATCCGCACCGGTCAGGTGCCGGCCGTTACCTTAACAGTGATCGAATTTGACGTATAAGTCGCGCCGTTAATAGTCGCCACGCAGTAAAAATGACTTTCCGGGTCGGCATCAGCAGTTGGAGTGTAGGAATAACTGCTGCCGGTCGCATTCGGAATTGCAGTACCGCCAACCGTATTTTCATTCGTGCTGGAATACCACTGGTAAGCAGCGCCGGCCAGAGCGTCGGCTGTCAGCGTGACTTCGGTGCCAGGAGCGACCGCAGAGGGCGATGCAGCTGCGCCAAATGTGACGACTGCAGCGGTGGCGGATGCGTACTTCGTGATCGTTACCGTGCCGTCAGTCTCAGAGGCCAGCGAGCATTGAACCGTGAAGCTGTCTATCAGCCCCTCATAAGCAAATTTATTTTCCATTGGCAGAGCACAGTCCCAAATATAATCGTGCGTACCGTCGCTATTTGAAAGCCAGTAATAGCCCACGTTTGTACTGGCCGAGCAGCGATACGAATAGGCGTTATTCTGGTCGTCAGGAATCTTTGACGCACTGATTGCAAGAGACGGAGAAGCTACATCACTGTTTACAATCGTGATGCTGCCGGCTTTGGTGGCGGTTTCGCGGTATCCGCTGCCGCCGGCCGGTTTGGAAACGATCTGAATGGAATACACACCTGGCTGCATGTAGAACATGCGGCGGTTGAGATTAAGAGGAGAAGAAGCCGATATCGTACCGCGATTCTCGACATAACCGGAAGGATAAACGACGTTGACGGCATAAGAATCAATTCCGGTGGAATCTGTGGGGGTGGTGAACGTGAGCTCCGCGACGCCGTTCGCCACGGTGATGGCGGGATTTACAACTTGCGGCAGCGCCGTGCCGGCATCCAGCTTCAGAATGTTTGTGACATAGATGCCGTTTATGACGCAGTAGTAATACATGGTTCCGGGTTCCTCAGGCGTTGCGGTATAGCTGGAACTGACCGCATCGCTAATCCGTGTTGCGCCGCTTGTGCTGTCTTCCGTGTTTGAATACCACTGATACAAGGGAGTCCCGCTCAGCCCGGTGACGGCGGCAGTCAACACGGCGTGGCTGCCCACGTCAACACCGGACACGTCAGACGTCGCGGAAGCAGTGACGGGGGTTGTCCCGACGGCGGCGGCAGCGGAGGCCTCTCTCGTGATGGTCAGGTTTGTCACCCCTGACGTGTCGGCTGCAGCGGCGGTCAGCCTTCTGGCGCTGCAGTCTGTCATGAGCCGCGGCATCTCAAAGCTCTTCGTTTCCCCATTGTTTTTGAAGAAAAGGTATTGGTAGATTATATATTTATAGTTCATTGTAACTTTCAGAACATAAGCACCCGCCTGCGGCGCCGTCACATAATTGATATAGGATGTATTGTTTTGGCTGGTTTTTGTCTGAAAGGCAATCGAAAGCGCCGGCGTGGCAGAGGTGCTGTCCGTTATCGTGATCGTCCCGGGGCAGGAGACGGTTGTTGTACGATGCTGCGTATCACTGCTGCGAGGAGCGGAAGAGACGGATGCCTGGTACACACCCGCGGGTGAATACATCATCGCATGTCCGGGCAGATAGGCGCTTGCAGAATTTAAGAACACTTCATAATCCTGATATTGCGTGCTTGTACTGCTGGCCGTTATAAAATAATTGCCGATTAAAGAATCAGGGTCCGCAGGCGCCGTGAAAATAACGCCCGGAATGCCGTCGAGAAGACCGAGCTTGCAATTCTGCGCAGTCGGCAGCGGGTCGCCGAAGACCACCGTCAGGATATCGGTGGTATAGATGCCGTTGATGACGCAATAATAGTATTTCGTGCAGGCCGAAGACGCGGACGCCGCATAGGTTTGGCCGGTGGCTCCTGAAATCTGCGTGCCGCCGGTGGTGGCGTACGAATTCTTGGCTTCATACCACTGATAACTGGCTGAGGTAAGACTTGCAGTGGCGGTCAGCGTAACGTTCGCATTCAGATTGGCTTCCGCAGCGGAGGCGCTGGCGCTGACCTGAACAGAGCTGATCGGAATCGAAGAGGTCGCCTTCGACCGCGTGATCGTCAGATTGCCGCTGCTGTCTTCTGTCGTGGTCAGCAGTCTCGCTGTACAGGTTGAATGCTGATAATTTTCTGTGAAGGATTTCGTTTCTCCGTCCTGGCTGAAGAAAAGCATTTGACAAGAGCCTCTGTCCGGGCAAATGGTATACGTGCCCGCCTTCGCTGCGGTCACATAATAATCATACACCGTACTGGAACCCTGGGTGATCGCAACGGAATGAACCGTCGGCGCCGGCGTTTCGGCATCGCTGTCAATAATGGTAAAAGTTCCGGGACATTGCACGGTTGCTTTGCGGTACTGCGGATCCCGGCTGCAGGATGCGATCTCGGTGTGATATGTTCCGCTGGCCCCTGATATCAGCAGATAGTCCGGCAAATAGGCGTACTGAGGCTGGGAGACATATTGCTGCCCGACGTGCTTGCCCGTTTCATTATAGGCGTATATGTAGTAATAAAGATTTTTTGGCTCTGTCGGCGCGGTGAAAACAACGCCGGGAATGCCGTCGAGCAAGCCAAGATGGGGATTTACAGCCGTCGGAAGGAGCGTGCCGACGACCAGTTCCACAACGTTGGAGGTGTAGGTTTTGTCGCCGACGGTTGCCGTATAATAATAGTAAGTCGTGCCGCAGGTTGTTGTATCGGGCTGATAGGGATTGCCGGAAGCTCCCGAAATCAGTGTACCGCCGTCCGTACGATCGACAGTGTTGGAGTACCACGCATAGTTCGGGCTGGCCAGACCGGTGACGGTTGCGGTCAGCCGGACAGACGCGCCCGGATTGACCGCCGGAGAACTGATTTCCAGTTTGGCTTCGACCGCCGCCGAGATCAAAACTTTACTGGCCGCATACCTAGTGGCGGTCAAATCCTTGGAGTCCGTGCCGGTCATGGCAAATTCAACTTTCTGTATCTCACAGGAAGACCACTGCTCGCCGCTGAAAATTGTGCCCTCACTGGAAGCGGAAAGCGTAAGAATCTGCCGCCGGGTTGTTCCTGCGTCTGTGACATACGTGACGCAATAATATCCGTCCTCACCGGTAAACTTGTACCGATAATAGCTGGGCTGAATCGAGGAGTTGTATTGAACGTCAACGAATACGGCTGGCGTGACTTTTGCGGAATCCGTCCGGACTATGATCTTTCCACTGTAGTCCGCATAGGAATTGCGGTATGTTGTCGTATCGACCGGCTCCGTCGCAAGGCGCAGCGTATACGTCCCGTCCTGCATAATGCCCAGCAATTCCAGCAGGGATGCCGGATTCGTCCCAAGCCAGCTATAATTATCCCCCCAATTGCTTGTGTCTTCTGTATTGTGCAGGAATACGGATTTCTCGTCGATTAAATCCGCGCTTTCTGCGGGGGCTTCCGTATACGAGAGCATTGGCTCTCCGGCGTCGCTGACGCTCAGAACGGGGACGGTGATACCCGCTATCTCCGTGCCGACCCGCACGAACGCCGTATCGGACCGGATGCTGCCGTCTACCATGCAGTAATATAACAGCGTACCCGGAACTGAGGTATCGACCTTGCAGGACGCTGCTGTCTTGCCTGTCAGGAGGGTAGCCGCTGAATTGCTGCCCTCAGCGCAGCAGTACCACTGATAAGTATGCGTCTTCGTATCGCCGACAGTGACGGACAGCAAAACCGATTCATTCGGAGATACTTCGTAATTAGTCTGCGTCATCTGGACGGTCAGCGGAGTCTGGAACGTGATTGAAGCTGCCTGACTGCAGTTAATAACAAAGTTTCCGTCGCTTTTTGACGCGGCGCTGACCGTTTCCACCTTACAGGCGGTGCACTGGCCCGAGGAGATGTCCTGCGTAAGGCTGTCACTGCCGACGGTAATGAACGCGGTTTTGCACGGTTCGGAATCCGTGCTGTTTGTGTAAAACCGCACGCAATAGCAGCCCGGTTTTCTGAATGTCAGAGAATAAGTATAGTCGCTGTTGTTGTGCACCGGCTGTGAGGCGGTCACGCTCGGCGCGGCCTCTGTAGTCTGGACGGCGGTGAAGCTTTGGCTGCACGCAGCCGGCCTGCTGTCGTCGACGCCCCACATTGTGGACCGCGAGATGACGCTGACCGTATAGGTCTGGCCGGTTTTCAGGCTGGACAGAAAATCAAGAATCGGGATGCTGGTTTCCCCGGTGGAATAACTGCTGTCTTCGCTTGTGCCATACTTCACAACAGCGTAGTAGGAAGATATGCCCTGGCTGTGTTCGGGCTTGGTGAATTGTACGCAGAGCTGATTGCCGCTGTCAAGGGCAAGATGCGCCCCGGTAACGGACGAGACGCAGTTCAGGACTGTGATTTTAACCGGCTGCGTCATGATTCCGTCGACCGAACAGGAGTACAGGGCGGTTTTCGCTGCGCTGAAGGTGTAACTGCTGCCGGCTGCACTGCCGATGGGCGTGGGATCAACATTTAGCGAGGGCGTGGAATACCACTGGCAGGTGTGGCTGCCGGAAAAACCGCTCACGGTCAGCGTGACGGATTCTCCGGTCGGAACCTCCTCCGCGCTGGCGGTGACGGTGTACGGACAGACTGCCTTCGAAGCGCTGGCCAGCGGCGCATAGGTGTCGTCCGCCAGCAGGAAGGCCTTGACCATTGCCGCGCCGCCGGATGAAGACAGCGACGCTGACCAGGCCCCGCCGGATGCAGCGCTGACCTGGCGGACGGCAAGCTGTTTGCCGTCCGCGTTATAGGAGGCAACAAAGACGCTTGTCCCGCCGGCGGCCGTGCCGCTGACGGCGAGATTGTCGCCGCTGAAGGCGCAGTTGCCGATGCCGATGCTGTTGTCCGCCGCGAAGACGGCGGCAGGCAGCAGAGCAAAGAGTATCATCAGGGCAAGACAGAGCGCAGCAAATCGTTTCATATTATCTTCCTCCCAATTAATTGAAAACCATCCATTTCCAGTATATCACATCTGGTGGAAATGGGAAAACCAATTTAATGCAATTTTATGACCAGTTTTGCACGCGGGCTTGAAAGATTGTCCAGATATGTTAATATGTAGAAAACGAGGGAACACAGCGGAAAGAGGGAGAAAAAAATGAGAAAAAGAATCATCTGCGCGCTGCTGGCGCTCTGCCTGATCGCCTGCCTGCTCCCGCCGCGGGCCTTCGCGGCGTCGATCGTATCCTCCGGCACCTGCGGCGGCGAGGGCGACGGAAGCAATCTGACATGGACGCTGGACTCCGACGGCCTTCTCACCATCAGCGGGACGGGGAAGATGAAGGACTATAGAGGATATGATGCCCCATGGTATTCATTGATAACGTTAATTTCGAAATCAACAATAAACAGTGGCGTGACCAGCATCGGAAAATATGCGTTTTCCGGCTGCAGCGGTTTGACAAGCGTGACGATCCCAGACAGCGTGACCAGCATCGGAGATAGTACATTTTCCAGCTGCTTTAATCTGATGAGTGTAACGATCCCGGGCAGTGTGACCAGCATCGGAGATCAGGCGTTTTCCGGCTGCAGCGGTTTGGCAAGCGTGACGATCCCGGACAGTGTGACCAGCATCGGAGTTTACGTGTTTGATTACTGCAGCGGTCTAATGAGCGTGACAATCCCGGACAGCATAACCAGCATCAGAAATTATGCGTTTCATGAATGCAGTGGTCTAACGAGCGTGACGATCCCGGACAGCGTGACCAGCATCGGAGATCTTGCATTTTTCGAATGCAGCAGCCTGACGAGTGTGACGATCCCGGGCAGTGTGACCAGCATCGGAGAGAGTGCATTTGCGTACTGCAAAGGTCTGACGAGCGTGATGATCCCGGGCAGTGTGACCAGCATCGGAGATAATGCTTTTACGGCCTGCAGCGGTTTGAACAATATCGCCGTGGACAGCTCCAACAACAATTACGCTTCTGACAGCCGGGGCGTTTTGTTCAATAAGGCGAAGACAACCCTGATTCGGGCTCCCGGTGCAATTCGCGGTGCTTATTCTATCCCGGACAGTGTGACCAGCATCGAAGAGAGTGCATTTTCCAGTTGCAGCAGTCTAGCGAGCGTGACGATCCCAAATAGCGTAACCAGCATCGGGGGTAGTGCGTTTAGCGGCTGCAGCAGTTTGACGAGCGTGACGATCCCGGACAGCGTGACAAGCATCGGGTATAGGGCGTTTTACGAATGCAGTGGATTGACGAGTGTGACGATTTCAGATAGCGTGACCAGAATCGAATCTTTCACGTTTGATTCCTGCAGCGGTTTAATGAGCATGACGATCCCGGGCAGCGTGACCAGTATCGGTCACGCGGCGTTTTCTGCCTGTACCAAGCTGACGAGCACGACGATCCCGGATAGCGTAACCAGCATCGGAGATTATGCGTTTTACTACTGTAGCGGTCTGAAAGACGTTTATTATACCGGCACGAGTGAACAATGGAAAGCAATCAGTATTGGAGATAATAATAGTAACTTGACCGGCGCGACGATCCATTACAACGTTGTTGCCGGCGTGGCTAAATTGATCGGCAACGTTCCAAATTCGCAATACTGCATTCTGGTCAGAGACAGCGCGGGCAAGCCGATTGCGGGCGCGGCGGTGACCTACGACACGCAGAAGGGAACGACGGACAAAAACGGTCTGGCTGTCTTTGACCGGCTGACGGTCGGGGAGCCCACGATTACGGCGTCCTGCAGCGGCTACCGGAACTATTCCAATGCGGATACGGATTACCAGAAGAGCGAAAACGGCTACGACGTGATCGTACTCTACACCACAGGCGAATCGCCGTACAAACTGGCCTGCGCAAGATATGTCGATCCATGGAGGAACGTTGACGTATTGACCGGAACGCAGCGGCTCAGTCTCAGCAACGCTTCCGATATATTCGATCTGCAGTGCGGCACGGTCGACAAAAGCGGCGCCGCGTCCTATTCCCTGATGCAGGGAAGCAAGACAATCGCGTCTTCGGCAGACGGCAGTTTCTCGGGTTTGACGGTCGGACAGTTCATAAAGGATAAGCCGGTCTTCGTCCGCGTGACGGCAAGCGGCACGGCGGCGGTGGACACGAAGCTCAATCTGCTGATTGTGGAGGATAAAGCGCAGGAAAGCACCTCATTCAGCTGCGGCAACGAAACGGCCATTACAGTTGACAGTGACATTCCCGTTGTCGGCGGCAGCAAATTGACATTTGACATCCCACCGCTTCCCGTCGAGGTCTATGTTTCGGATGATACGGTTCGTGTTGGCATCAACGCAAATCTCGCCGGGGACGACCATAAGACGCAGGAAGAGAAAATCGACGATCTGAAAAAATCAATCGAGCAGCTGAAAAAACTCAGCAAACTGAAGGACACGCACGTTGGAAATTCGCTGCAGGCAAATCTGAACTTTTTAATGAAGGAGAAAACGGCTGGAAAATTTGGACCGATCAAATCCAACCTTACATTTATCGGCTACGGCGAGGGAAAACTGGACAGCAGCGGAAACGTCACGGTGAAAGCATACCTCTGCCTGCTGGCAAGCGCGTCCACAAAGTTTCAGGGGCCGACTGTCCTTGTGCTCGGTATCCCGTTAACGTATTCCGTGAAGATCTCGCTTGAAGGAAAGCTGGTAGGCGAAGTATCGTGGGATCTGCAGAAAAATACGTTTTTCGGCGACATAACATTTACATTTACGCCGGCTCTGGAGTTCTTCGGGGGCGTTGGACTCAGCAAATTTGTAGGCGGCGGCGCATACGGATCGGCAGAACTGCCGATAGAAATTCAACTGATTGGCACGACGGTGTCGCCCGGCTTAAATAAAGTTGATCTGACCGGCGAAATCGGAATAAAAGTATATGCGGGGCTGCTTGAATACGAAAAATCCTTTGTGCATCAAACCTGGCACCTCTACACCCGCACGGACGCGGCGCTGAGTGGGTCGCCGGACGAGGAAACGTCCTGGTCGGCGGAGCTGTACGATGCAAGCGCCTATTCTCCGGCGGATCTGTCGTACCTGTCCGGAGAATCGGGCTGGCTCGGGGAGCAGGCGCAGCTGATGGCGGACGATGCCGCAAGCCTGACGCCGCTGCAGACAGGTACATACCGCAACGCACAGCCTGTCCTCGGCAGCGCGGACGGCGCGCCGGTGATGGTCTGGACGAAGGCCGACACCGCGCGCGGAACCTACAACGCGCCGTACCTCGTCTATTCCGTTTATAAAGACGGCGCATGGAGCGCTCCCGCGAAGGTGGACGGAGACGGCACCGCCGATTCCGGCGCGTCGCTCTGCACCGGCAGCGACGGCAGCCTCTGGCTCGTCTATCAGAATGAGAGCCAGACGTTCGCCGACGACAGCAGCTGCACCGCGGACGACTATGCCGCGGCCAGCGTTGTGACGGCGGCAAAGTACGACGCGGCGACCGGAGGCTTTACGGACTTCACACCTCTCTCAACGACCGGGAGCTACGGTCACACGGCCTCCATTGCCGTTGTGGACGGCGTTCCGACCGCGGCCTGGGTCGAGAATACGGACAGCGATTATTTCGGAATCAACCTCACCAACCAGCTTTGCTCGGCACAGTATCAAAGCGGCGCGTGGAGCGCACCGACGGTGCTTGCCTCCAACCTGAGCGCGGTTACAGAGGCGAAGGTCGGCAGCGTAAACGGCAAGGTCTGCGTCGCGGCAATTACGGACGGCGATAACGACCTGTCCACGACGGGCGACCGGATGATCACGGCCTGCCCACTCGGCGGAACCCCGAATGCGCTGGCGGCCGGGTCGGTGTCGGCGGCGGCCTTTGCCGCCCTGCCCGGCAGCAGCGGCGAGACGCTTCTGTGGAGCGGCGACGGCGTATTGAAGTCTTACGACGGAACAAGCACTTCCGACATTCTGACGAACGGCATGCTTACAGACAGCTTCACCGTCCTGCCCGACCGCATCGTCTTCAACGGCGCGGATACCGTCGGCGGCGCCGCCTGTTCCAATATCTTCGCGCTGCTCCATCACGAGGACGGCACCTGGAGCGACCCCATCCGGCTGACGGATCAGGACAAATACCTCCAGTCCTATGCCGCGGAGACGATCGGCGGCAAAACGTACCTCGCTGCCGTGCAGACCGGCGTGACCATTTCGGAAACGGATGTGACGGACGACTGCACGCTCTCCTGGGGCCAGCTCGGCGGCGTGACCGACGTGGGCGTCGAAGCGGCAGAGCCGGATCAGTCAAAGGCCGCGCCGAACGCGTCCGTGCCCGTGTCGGTTGACCTCGTGAACAGCGGCGACACGACGCTGAACGATGTGACGCTGAAAATCCTCGACGGCAGCGGCAATGCTGTCGCCACGCAGGCGCTGACCGGGCTGGCGCTCGCGCCGTCCGCCAGGACGACGCAGACAATCAATCTTACGCTCGGCGACACCGTGACCCTGACAAATTACAAAGTGACCGCCGAGGCAGCGAACGACAGCAACACGGAGAACAACAGCGCGGCTTTCAGCGTGGGCTACAGCAATCTGACGGTCAGCGCGGAGTTCCTGCAGCTCGGCAGCGCGCGGCAGATCCTCGCCAAGGTGACGAACAGCGGCGCTTCCGCAGCGGGGGGAAAGCTGAACCTTTTTGCAAACGGCAGTCAGATGGGGTCCGTTAAAATCGACACCCTCGCGGCCGGGGAAAGCCAGATCCTGCAGATCAACGTGACAAAAGACCTCCTGAACGATCAATACTCCAGCGTCGTGACCCTCAGCGCCGAGCCGGACGTGGAGACGCTTTCGGAATTCGACAACACCGCGCAGGTCTATGTCGAGCTGCCCTATGTGGACGGCGTCGCCATCGACAGCCTGACAGCCGCCTCCGTGTCGCTGACGGTCAAGAACTCGGTTCCGGCCAATATATATCTGGCCATATACGACGCGAACGGGAAGCTGCTCAAGGTGACGGCAACCGGTGTCGCAGAAAAAGCCGGCAGCATAACGGTGGATTCGGGCCTGAGCTCGCTGCCGTCCGGCGGCACGATCAGAGCAATTGTGCTGAAACAGAGCGATTTCACCCCACTTTGCACCGCGGCGGTCAAAACAATACCCTAAAACGGCAAGAAACGGGGCTGATGCAAAATGCCGCGCATTTTGCATCAGCCCCGTTTCTTTGCGCGGCGGGAAGCATTCCGCACGGCAGTGCCGCCGAAAAACGGCAGAGGCGCGCGGCCGCGCCGGGCGGCGGCAAATTTTTCACAGAAACACGGCGCCAAAGACCGCAGGACTACCTAATCGGGTGGGGCGCTTTTGGCGGAAGACTGATAAAATAAGATAATCAAGATTTTCAGGAGGAAAATGACCATGAGACGTCGCTTCGTAAGTCTGTTTCTGGCCCTTTGTCTGACGCTGACGCTGCTGCCCGCGCCGGCGCTGGCGGCATCCGCCGTGGGCGGAGGGTCATCCGGCGGCGGAACGGAACAGGACGAGAAGGAAGCGGCCTGCGTCGCCGCCGGCGGGCATTATTGGGACGCGGGCGTGACCACGATACCCGAGTGGTGCCCGTGCGAGAGCTATATCACCTACACCTGCACGAACTGCGGCGCAAAAAAAAATGAAGACCTCACCCCCAGCCATGTCTGGGACGCGGGCGTCGTGACGACGCCCCCCACGACGACGGCTGTCGGCGTCCGAACCTACACCTGCACGCGCTGCGGTGAAACCAAGACGGAGGATATCCCCATGCTGCCGCCGGTGCCTTCCGTTCCGGTGCAGCGGAGCAGCTTCCTCAAGACGGTCCCGGCCATACCGGACGTGACGGGCTGGATTGCCATTTCCAGCTATGAGGATCTGTGCCTGATCGGCAAGGACGCCGCGCACCCGAGCAACGGCGACTACTATCTGACAGGGGACATTCGCATCCCCGACGGCGCGGTGTGGACGCCCATTATGCCCTCCTATACCCCCTTCTGCGGCACTTTCGACGGGCAGGGCCACTACATCAGCAACCTGTGCTTCGACAGCACGGCCCCGAGTACGGATGGCATCCGCGCGTTCGGCCTGTTCGGCAATCTTCAGACCGCCACGATCCGCAATCTCGGCGTGATGGACGTGAATATCCGCACGAGCGGGGTGCAGGGCAATTTTTACATCGGCGCCATTGCCGGCAAGGCCGGCGATTCCGTTTTTGAAAACTGCTGCAGCAGCGGAGAAATGCAGGATGTGGGCGACGGCACATCCCTGCCCATGTACGGAGGCATCATCGGCGGCGCGATCGGTGATTCAAGGCTGCACAACCGGATTTCCGACTGCCGCAGCGACGTCGGCATCTCCATACGCAAGACCGCCGAAGATACCGATTCCCTGCTGGGCTGCGCGGGCGGCATGGCCGGCTGCGCGGAATATTCGGATTTTGAAAACTGCGTTTACGGCCGGGGACAGACCGCCACCGAACCGGACGGCCTTTACGCCGCGAACGCGGGCGGCATTGCCGGAACCTGTTCATATGCTACCTTTACCGGCTGCGAAAACGACAAGCCGGTCACCGGCACAGAATACGCCGGCGGCATTGCCGGCAGATGTGCGAGCTCCGAATTTACCAGCTGCGAAAACACGGGGACGATCACCGGTTCGGAATACGCCGGCGGCATTGCCGGCAGCGGCAGCAGAACATTCACCTCCTGCAAAAACAACGGCGCCATCAACTGCGTCAAAGGCACCGGCGGCGGCATCCTCGGAGAGGCCGACAACGTGGATATGCGTCAGTGCGTCAATAACGGCGATGTGAAATCATTGCCCGGCGACAACCATGGCTTCGGTCCCAGCGGCGGCATTATCGGCGCCATCCGCAGCGCCAACGCCAGTATCGCTGACTGTGAAAACAACGGCGACGTATATATCTATGAGCATTACCAGGGTTTTGATTTCAGCAGTTATTTCGATTTTCAGACCATCGCCGGCGGCATCGTCGGTTCGCTCAACTATCGCTTCACCGCCTTCAGCGGCTGCGTCAATACCGGAAATATCCATGTCTATTCCGATGGACACGACAAATATGACAGGTCCAACATCTCTGTCGGCGGCATTGTGGGAACCATACCGTACATTTTCGTCGAGTCCGAAAACGCGACGATCAGCAAATGCACCAACAGCGGCGCCGTCTACGGCGAGGCGTATACCGCCAGCGGCAGCGTACGCACCGGCGGCATCATGGGCTGGAATAATATGGGCGTGGTTATTTCCCACTGTGAAAATACCGGCAGCGTGGCCTCCGTGTCCACCTATGACGAGTCGGTTTACAAGAGTTTGAATTACGCTCACGATTATCCCCTCTCCTGCTGCTCCGGCGGCATCTGCGGCTTTGCCGACAACGCTTCGACGATTTCTTATTGCTCCTCGCGGGCGGCGGGCAGCGCGCGCTGCTCCCACGACTGCGGCTATAATACCGATCGGCATGCCGTATCCAGCCTCCTGTCCGGCGGCACGCCGACCCTGGAGGGCTGCGCCACGACGACAGCGACCTTCATGGATCACGGCAGCTATGATATTTCCTTCCTCTGGTACCCCTCGTTCCTCGTGACCACGGATTCGACGGTCTATGACAACAACATCGCCATCGCCTCTCTCATTCTCAGCGCCGCGGCGGAGCAGAGCGACGGATCGGCGCAGGTTCTGACAGACATGCAGCAGCTCGGGCTTGTGCCGCAGGGGACGACCGCCGCGTCTGACGCCTATTTTTCTGCAGGCTACGAAGACAACGACGATAAGGTGGGCCATTCCTTCGGCCTGACGAAAATCAAAGTGGACGGAACGGAATATAACCTCATCACCATCGTCGCCAAGGGCACGACCAACAATAACGACATCAAGATCGACATCACCGCCGGCGCGTTTGAGAAAAATGCCACGGACATCACAAACGAGGTGGGGGAATTTATCACCAAAAACGGGCTCTCCCTCCTCGATCCGAACAACCGATTCCTCGTCGTCGGCCACAGCCTGGGTGGGGCAACAGCAAACCTAGTGGCGCAGGATCTCATCCACGACGATGGCTGCCTGAAGACAAACATCTATGGCTACACCTTCGCGAGTCCGCTGACGGCCTGGGATACCGACTTGCTTGCGCATGTCAACAACAACATTTTCAACACAGTGAACAAGCGCGACTTCGTCCCCTGCATCTCGCCGTATCAGACCTTCGGCGCGCTGCTCGGACTCGGCTGCACGCTCAGTCCCGCCGCTCTCATTGCGGCCGCGGCTGCTCTGACCGCCACCGGCGTCGCCATGACGCGCTACGGGTGCGACCTCCTCTGGGACAGCAGCACGCAGAGCTTTCTGGATACTTATAAAACGGTGTTCGGAAAGGAATGGCCGGCCGATCCCGTCAAAGGGCCTGATGTTTTGGACTATCACTATACCGCCACCTACATGGCGCATCTGCTGGACGGGATCCACACCAAGGTCCAGGAAACCGGCCAGCGCCGGCTCATCATCATCGCCTGCCCCGTTGACGTAGAGGTGCTCAACGCCGCCGGCAAGGTTATGGCTTCCACCAGCGGCAGCACCGTTTCCGCCTCCACCGACCCCAACGTCACTCTGATGATCTCCGGCGATCGCAAATTCGTCTATATCACCGGCGACGGGGCGTACTCGCTGCGCTATACCGCGACGGGCACCGGCAGCATGATCGTGACCGTGCAGGATGTGAAGCAGAACGCCGCCGGCGACGATGTGACACAGGCCAAGACCTTCCAAAACATAGCCCTCACCCCGGGCAAGACCTTCACAAGCAACATTGAGAGCGCTGCTAATACGTCCGATGTGCGCGTTCTCGTCACCGACAATGCCGGCGCCGCCGAAAAAGAAGAACAGCAGGACGGAACGGAGATGGCACCTGTCGACTTTATCTTTGAAAAACCGGCGCTGGCAAACGGCCTTGTCACGGCTTCGCTCCGCAACCGGACGGGGAAGAGCGCGGAGGTCACGGTCTGGGCCGCGGTCTACGCAGCCGACGGCCGCTTCCTCGGTGCCCGCAGCGCCGGGGAGACGCTGGACGCCTATGGCTCCCGCAGCCTGTGCTTTGATTTTTCCGGAACGCCAGCGGCGGATCATGCGCGGCTGTTCCTCACAGGCAGCGGGGCCTATGTGCCGCTGTGCATCTCCGCCGAAGCAGGTTCCTGAGCGGGACAGCGTCTGTATCAGACAGCCCGGCCGCGGACAGGCGCGTGCTGAAAAACCGATTCATTCTTTCAAATCAAGCGTCATCCCGGCAAACGAAGCGTGAAAAAGACGGCCTCGGAGCCCCTTCACGTTCAATAATCCGCCCGCAGGCGATAAAATCCGCAAAAATCTTCGGATTTTTGCGGATTTTGAACGGCTGCTGCAAAATGCTGTGCATTTTGCAGCAAGCCCTTTTTCTTTATGGCGGCATACCGGAGCGCCGAGGCAGCCCTCCCGTGCGCCGAAGCACGGCAGCCTCACCTGCCCTGGCGGCGGATAACGGATACGGACAAGCGCCGCTGGCCGACGTGCAGACCGTGCGTTTCGAAAAAAGGAAGCAATTTGGAAACGTGACAGAAAAGGCGCCGACACCGTGTAAATCGTTGCGTTTCGGCCAAGTCAATGTTATAATTTTGTTGGGGTCAACACCGCACAACTCCCAGCGCGGTATTGCGCCGTCAGGTTTTTCGTCAGAGGTGTCAAACGCGCAGCGAATCCTTTGCAGATTCGCGAGCATGGTTGGCGTATCTGACGGAAAAGGTGCTGGCAAGACCGTGCTTGAGGCGTCAGCCGCAAATTGTGCGGTGCTGCCTTAGGAATCTTGTTCAGTTTATATCCGAGCCGCCGCAGATGAGGATCCTGCCGGGCGAATGACGACCCGTGTATGAGAAAGGAACAAACCAGCTATGGAGAAAATGAAGAAAGCCTTGCTGTGCCTGCTGCTGATGTTCTTGCTGAGCACTGCGGCGCTTGCCGCCGACAGCGAAGCGAGCGGCACAGTTCATGCAGCCTTTGACGGGAAATATCTGCTCTCGTCGCAGAGTGCGGAGCTGACGGCCGACGGCGGAACAGACGCAGATGTATTGGAAAACGCCGTGCTGTCTGCGGTCAAGAGCCACGCGGCAACGACTGTGTGGTTCACCAGTCCCTATTCTATGGAAATCGCGAACTGGCAAAACCAGGTGTTTGATCTGTATTGGCGGACGATTTTTGACCATGCGGAGGAATGCTTCAACGTCAGCACGGAAGTAACGCTGTCCTACAATAATACGGACCAGATCAGGCTGTCCATTTCTTATCTGGAAAATCAGGGCAAGGCGGTGTATGAGGCCGCTGTGGAGAAAGCCTGCGCCGCATGTTTCTGCGACGGCATGACAGATCTGGAAAAAATCATATCGTGCTACAGTTGGGTCGCCGCCAACTGCCAGTATGATCCTTATACAGCAAACGGCCGAACAGCTGACGTGACTGTTGGCAGCGTTGTCTATGGAGACGACCCATCGGTGTTTACGTCATACGGTGTTTTTGTAAACCGCAGCGCCGTCTGCCAGGGATACGCGCTGGCCATGGGCGTGCTGCTGGACCGAGTCGGGATTGAAAATGTCCTCACAACGGGCACCGCAAACGGCGGCGATCACGCATGGAACCGGGTGAAGCTGAACGGCGTGTGGTATCACGTGGACGCCACCTGGGCAGATCCGGTCTATAATACTTATAAGGACATTCCGGGCCGCGTTTTCTACAAATACCTGCTGCTGGGCGACAGCACGATTTCCGATTCGGATTACAAACATACGTCGTGGCAGGACGCCAACACCTATCCGTGCCCCAGCGATTATCCGTCCGGTGAAAACAGCTTTTGGCAGAACAGCACACAGCCGATCCAGGTAAAGGACAATACAATCTATTACATAATGGGAGGAACCCTGTATTCCGCTGCGGCCGGAACGAATTTCGCAGGCGCGGCAATCCAGCGGCTCGGCACGGACGTTACGGCCTCGCTTGTGTGCGGGGACCGGCTTTATTATACGCCCGACGGAGAAACGGTTTTTTCCTGCCCGCTGGTGGGCGGCACTGCAGAACGCGTAGTCTTCCCGCAGGCGGTGACGACCATGTGCGGCCTGCGTATGAACAGCGACGGGCAGACGCTCGAGCTGGTCAGCGGCTGGGCGGTAAAAAGTGCCCTTTTCCTGCTGAAAAATACAGACAAGAGCCAACCCGTGTATTTTACATGGGGGCAAACGCTGAACGCCGGAAACTGCGCCGGCGCCAGCATAACGCTGAACGCCAACGGCCAGGAGATCAAAAGCGTGCGAATCATCGCCGTGTACAGCAGCAAAGATGGGAAAGTGCTGAAAATTGCGCTGCTGTCCGGCAGCGCGCTGCCCGCGTATGGAACATACGTCTGTGTTCTTCCGCAGGACATTCCCTCTGCGTGCGCCAAAGTCTCGCTGTTTGCGCTGGACGGAGACGGCTGGCAGCCGGTTTCGGCCTGTGCAGCGCTGAACGCCGCGTAGAAAGGCCCGGATCGAGAATGCGGCAGTTATAAACGGCATGTGCGCGCCGTTCTTCCAAACAGCGTGCTTGAAACGCCGAGTGATGTGAAGCTCTTCATCCGCAGTGCCGGCAAGATATTCCCAGGCGCTGATCCCAGGCAAAATATCATTCCGGCACCTGACAAAGCGCAGCGGCCCATTCCTCAACCGGGATGGGCCGCTGCGCGCCAGAGGCGATCGTTGACGAAGTAAGCAAAAACCGCGCGTACAGCTTTTCTGCACGGGGCATGGCAGCCAGAGGAAAACACTGGTGCTGCGCGAAAAACCAGGGCGGCTTCGTCGGGGAAGGAATACCGATCTGCTCACGGGCTGGACTACTGTTGCCAATGGCTATTATACCGACCAAATTTTATAGGCCGACCGCATTGAACGGCATTGCTGTACCGGAGGGCGTAACGGCACTGCCGGACTATGCTTTCTGCGCTTTATCTCCCGGACACTATCACCGCGTCTTCGCAGGCAGCCGCCGATCTGCAGGTTCCTGATTCGTATTCCAGCGTGTATTTGATACGATCGCATATGGCAGAATACATGCAGGATGCGAACACTTCCTGCAATCCAAACAGAATGGTGAACTGGCTTTCGGCGCAATGCGCCGCCGGACCGACAGCCATATCTTTCGTGGATACCGCCTGTTCTCTATGGGGCTCCATGTCCACGTACATATAAGCCTTTCTGCTTCCGAATCCATATATCCGTTGTTTCAGCACGCCATGCAGTTCCTTTCTGCGATCAGTCTGAATAGGTTTTATTCCATGCCATACAAATGGGCGACATGGTGCTGCCGCACCAGAACACCCGTACGGTGATATTCCCTGCATACTTTGTTCTGTCAACGGTTACGGCCACGCTTTGAGTCAAACCCGGTTCCACTTGAACGGGTGCATCCTCTACTGATCGCAATTTTCCATTCTCGCCGTATATTGCTGTCAGAATCGTGCCTGTCTGCGTAGCCGCTGCAGTGTTTTTTATGGCCGCTGTCAGCTGAATCAGCGTACCGGAATCACTCGAATAGACCTGCAGCGGAGAAATGCCATCAAACACGATACGATCACTGTTGTTTTGCAGGCTGATTTCTTCTGTTTTCGAATCCGCTTCAAAGTAAAGCGCATTCAAGCAGTCATCATTCGGAAGGAAGTTGTATCTACTGGGTATGCTGTATGAAAATTCTTTGCTTGTTCCACCCGAGAGCACCCCGATATTGATTGTGGATAGAATATCGCCAGCGGCATCTGCATCATAAACATTAATGGAAGTTTCGCCGCTGTCTTCAATTCCAATGTTCTCAATTCTTCCTTTGATCTGTGCACCGTCTCCCTCTTTGACAAGTTCCAGTTTCGTAATGGCGACATCTGCATAACCCACTTCAAGCATAGTCGAATTATTGTCCAAATTATCATCTGCATAATCAGGTACTGCGCTGACAGTAATATTTTGCCTGGCTTTCACATTTGGCAATATACAACTGGCAGACAGTTCTGCTGCTTCGCCTTTAGGAATGGTGCAGGAAACAGTCTGCTCGCCAATGACAGCCTGGCTGCTGTCTTTTACTGTAACTTTAACTGATTTGACCGTATTTGCGCTGTTGTTTTGAACGCCAAAGGTAAACGGAAGACTTTCGCCCGGCACTACATCGGTATTGTTATACGATACTCCATTTTCCATGACAAAATCGGAAAATTGCAAATCTTTAACCACGACAAGATCGGCCTCGCCATACGGTTCAGGGCTGCTGGCAGTTGTTTCCCGGATCTGCACCAGGTTCAAGGCTGCTGTTATCTTTCCCTCCGTGTCAATGACAGCCGAGTAATTACGAATATATTTACCGTAATTTGTAAGCTTAAGCCAATTGCTCCAGGCACCGTTTTCATAACGGCACCCAAATAACTCGCAGCTAAAACCGCTGGGAACCAACGTCAATAACATTTTTTCATTGCCATTCGTTATCAAGCTGAAATTTGTCAGATCTGTTCTGTCCGTTGCCGTTATGGTTCCTCCTGCATAATCATAATATTGAAGGCAGCCGTCGCTGATAAAATACAGGTAATCGCCGCAATCAGCCGCCTGTACAGGATCTGATGCGTTCTCCAATAGTGTTGTCGTCTGATTCCCATCCCACAGATACAGGTTGCTGGAAGTGTTTCCGTCATCATCCGCGGAACTGGTTTCATACGTTGTAAGTATCGTGCCATTGTTTACATGTACTGTAGAATTGTCGATCATCTTTTGTGTTGAAACAACCGGTTTTATCTCCGACCATGTTCCGCCGGTGCAAACACGGTAATTGAGCGTATTTGTCCCCGTGCTGAAGAAAGGGTCATTTTCAGAATTTTCGACCCAGGCAACCGCGACGGTGCCATTTTGGGCTCCAATCGCGTACTGACCTTCCCCGCAGATCTTTGAGGCGTCCGAAATGCAGATCGGTTCTGAAAATGTCCCACCGCTGAATTCAGAATAATACAGGTCGGATTTCCGGTTCATCTCATCGACCGTTGCACTGCTGCCAAGCGATACAGCAATTCTCTGCCAGAGCACATACACCTTGTCGCCATCGACGCAGCATAAGGGAGACCCGTTATAACCGGCGTTGTCCCAGACTGTCAGCGGGGCGCCCCATGTTCCCGTGTTTGGATCATATAGACTGTAAAATAGCGAGGTTCGGTCAGCGTCAGCTTTTTCTCCGTCGTCGTCCACCCACAAAAGGAGCGCTGAGCCGTCACTGAAATAGATCAGCTGAGGTTCCGAATAGGGATATAAACTCTCCTTTGAATACGAAGGAACATTCTCTGTCAGCCCAAATAAATCGGCGTTTCCGGATGACGTCCTGTTCAGATAGTTTCTCGGCAGCATTGTAAAGCTGTCGGCGTCTTCAGTCAGCGCTTCTTGCATCAATGCAAGCTTTGCCGAATTTTCCTTGGGATACAACTGAATTCCGTCGCCCAGCGGATAACTTGTTTCTCCTGAAAGCAGGAACGCCTTGCCCTTTAAGTATATCTGTCCCTTGAGCGTAACTTTGAGCGGTACAACGGAACTGGATAGGTCGACAAATGAACCGGTTGCCGCAGCCATTTTAACTTCCATAATCCCTTTCAGCCCGCCCTCGATATATAGCTTTGCTTTTTTGCTGCCGAGACCCACTCCCACATTAACAGCTGGTGATACTGTAAGCTGCGTATTGACTGCCAGCGGCTTACTGATTCCGTCGAATGCAAGCGAGATCTTTCCCTCCGCCTTGCATTCAAGCCCAATGCTCACATAGGCGGCCGGGAAAGCCGCGATTCGGCTGTCGAAGGAGCCGTCTGCAGAAGCCGTTATCACAAAGCCGCCTTCGGAAAACTTCAGCTGCCCGGTTTCATAAGACAGCTCAAAATAGCCGGCAAAACTCCCCTTAATATTTAAGAAAATCGTATCATTATGATCGACCAGATTTTTATAAAGATCCCGATAAGATTTTGTTGCTATAAAGGAATCATTTTGATAATTGCAAGCAGCTTTGAACAAGTCTTTCATTGCCCAATAGCTTTTCTGCCAATCGCCTCTCCCGGATTCGTCTCCCCCGACCGTTCCATCTTCCTTGATTGTATCAAAGCCGAGCAGGAACTGTACTGTTTTCTTCTCCGTGTCAACTTTTGCCTGAATGTTCCATTTTGAATCGCCCAGGTTTAGTTTTACTTTTCCTGAGATTTCAAAGAGATTGAATGTTTTTCCCAGGATTGTGACAGACGGTCCGTTGATTTTATCCGTTCCAAAGGAAATGTTGTTCAGAAGCTCGTTAATATTTGCTTTTACGCCGGACTGCGTTAAGACCTGTGTCGCATCATTCGTTTTGACAGATATACTGTTATGATTTTCAAATTCGCAAATGAAACCGTTTGAACCGTACTCATCTGTATCATTCCACGCATGTGAAGAAAATCCACTATAGTAATCCAGATATTCTTCTTTTATGTATCCGTTATAACCGCTTGGTTCGCCCGAATGCCAGTCTGTATATGAAAAAGGTTCACCCGTCACCCATTTCCATTCGCCATCTTTATTGTTTGCGCCAAGAAAAGCGGAATAATTCCCATTACCCAAACTTTGAAGCCAGGAAAACACTGCATCCTCTTCAGCTTGAGAAGTAATCGTTGCCAAATGTCCGCCAGTATTATTGCAGTATTTTGCTGCTTCATCCCATGAATAATCCATATTGCTTTGATAGAAAGTATAAATATGATTGTTATAGGAGATGGAGCCCACCATTGAGATTACCAAATTTGCATTGGTCGTGGACACATTGTTGCTTTCGATCGTCTGTTCTGTTGGCTCGCCAAAGCTGGACACTGTGATTTCCGCCGCGAAGGCCCGCGACGGAAAGAAACAGACGATCAGGCACAGGGCTAAAAATGCGCAAAAAAATCTTTTTCTCATAATGCTCTCCTCTTTTCCCGTTGTGCAGAGTCTTACCTATAATCTAACACAAATGGAAGTTAATTCAAGTCATTATGAGAAAAAGCCATTTAAATGTAATAATTTGTTCCGGGCGCGTATTTTACGGTGCCGTATATTCGGCGGGATCGCAGATCGGGCTGTAAGTTTCACTGCCGAGCCAAAACGCTTTGACGCGCCAGCCGGACTGGGGCAGGGGGATCGGCGCGGCGGTGGTCAGGGTGCCGAGGGAGAACAGCTTGCCCTCGGGGGTATACAGGGCGTAACCGTACGCGGTGCCGGCCGGGGCGGAGCCGCCGGGCTGCAGAAGGAGCGACGTCCCGTCAGACTCAAAGATCACGAAATTGCTCACTGCGTCGGAGACGGCGTAAGCAGTGCCGGTGCCGGAAAGTCCTTCTGCAACGGCTTTGATCTGCTTGCCGAGATAGGCGGGCAGCAGCTCGAGCGTATTTCCCGAATTGGAGATTTCCGTCCATGAATCCGCGTCGCTGCCAACATACCACTTGTAGGCGCAGTCGGAAATGTCCGCCTGTGCGGTCAGGCGCTGCCCGCACTGTGCTGCGCCGGTCAGCGTGACAGTCGTCGGCGTGCTGCAGGCTTCGTCCATATTTTCCAGATTCACGAGACCCCAGCCGAATTTCTCATCTTTTCCCGAATTCCCCAGGTCCTCGGCGTTCCGGCACAGCAGGCTGCTCACCCGCGCGGGTGTCGAGGCGGTACCGAGATCGGTTTCCACCATCGCCGCCGCTGCGGAGACGAACGGCGTCGCCATGGAAGTGCCGGTCATGGACTTATAATCTCCGTTCAGATAGGAACTGACGATGCCCGTTCCCGGCGCGGCAAGATCGACGACACTGCCATAATTGGAACCGGAATACAGGGTTTTGTTCTGCTGCATATTGGATACCGTCAACGCGCAGTCGACGTTGGCGGGCGAATATGACGCCGCATTTGTGCCTCCGTTTCCGGCGGCGACCACGCTCAGAATACCGCTGCCGTAAGCGCTGTCTATCGCGGCGGCCAGCGCGTCCTCCGTCTGGGCAATTCCAAAGCTCATGTTGATGATGGAGGCGCCCTGCTCCGCGGCAATTCCGATGGCGCTGATTGCGAGGGAAATCCTGACCTTTCCTTCCGCATCCGCAACCTTCACAGGCAAAATCTTCACGTTGGGCAGCGTCGAGTCCGCGATGATGCCCGCGACATGCGTTCCGTGTCCGATCGTGTCCTCCATGCTGGCCGTCGCCGATAAATTGACGCCCGTGAGAAGCCTGTCTTTTAAAAAAGGATGATCGGAATCGACGCCGGAGTCCAGCACCGCGACAATGACCTGCGGCAGCTTGTCCACCCCGACGAATTTTTTCAGAAGGGCCCGGTTCATGTCGTCAGCGTGGATCGCGGCGGGGCCCCAGGACTGATATGTATAGTCCGTTTTCCCGCTGTCGCAGAGAATCATCTCCGCATCGGCAGACACAGATTCCACACCGGCCTGTGTTTTCAGCGCCTTTTCACCTGCGGCGGCAGCGGCGGCGTCGGCGTACTGGATCAGCCAGAAATGTTCATAACCCCCGGCTATCTCCAGCGCGCCCGGCGCGCTGGGTTTCGTCTCGGAAACTGCGATCAGGCGGCCCGACTCATACGGATCGTCCGGCGTTTTATTTTCTGCGGCGGCCTGAGCACGCCACGTCGCTGGTGCGGCGGCAGTATCGTATTTTTCGATCATACCCTGCGCAATCCCCGCAAATTCCCTTGCGGTCATGGGCGCGCTCTGCGCCAACACTCCGGCCGGAAGGAGAAAGAGCAGCAGGCAGACTGCCAGCAGCACGCAGAACCGTCTTTTCATTTTCTTTCACCGCCCCATCGCAGCTCGCCAGGATACTTTTCCGTTTCCCACTGTTTCAAAACCCGTTGCAGATGAATATTTGATTTCATTGTAGCTGATTTTTCTTCTTTTTACAAGATTTCTCCCATATTTCATCCGCTCCGTAAAGTGGGAGCGCTGCAAAATATTTTTTGCAGCGCTCCCATTTGGATTGTGTAATTGCGGATTATCCGACGAGCTTGCTGAATCTCGTAAACATCGCGGCCAGCTCGGCGCGGGTGGCGCCGGAGGCAGGCATCAGACGGCCGTTGGAGCCGCTGATGATGTCGTCGGCAACAGCCCACTTGACGGCCTTGAGCGCCCACGCAGACACGCTCGCACTGTCGGTGAAGGAAGCGAGGGAATCGGACGCGGAAACGTCCTTGCCGAGGAATTCGGCGTAGCGATAGAGGAATGCAGCAAACTGCTCACGCGTTACGGAGCCATCCGGGTCGAAGCGGCTTCCGCCGATACCGGTGGCAATGCCGTTCGCGGCGGCCCAGTTGACAGCGGTCTTGTACCACGCCTGCGTCAGGTCGGTAAAGCCAGCGTCCTTTGCGGCAGCCGGACTGCCGGCCATCCTCCACAGAATTGTGACGACCTGTGCGCGTGTGGTGAGGCTCTGCGGCATAAAGAGGTTTCCAGTGCCGTTCATCAGACCATTCTCGTAAACATAGGCCACATCGTCGTAATACCAGGCGGATTCAGGCACATCCGTAAACGGAAGCTTGCCCGCCGCATCCTTGTAGGTTGCCTTGACGTTGGCGTAGCCCTCGGGCATGATGAAACTGTAGGTGCCGTCGGCGTTTTTGGTCACCTTGACGGGGTTGCCGTACTTGTCGGTGACGACCAGGGAATCGAGCGCTTTGCCCTCGCTGGGCGTCACGGTCAGAGTGACCTTTTCGCCTGTTTTCGCGTTGTAGGTGTCGGCCTTGACCTTGCCGTCAGAGCTGGCGGAGATGATCACGTTGTCGGAGCTGACGGCGCCGGAGGGGGCTCTGTACGGAACGTACTTGAGGTTCAGCTTGACAGGTGTACCGTTTTCGCCGATCTTCAGGCAGATGGTCATCTTGTTGTCTGTGAAGCTCTTGTCGGCCTTCAGCCATACGACAATCGCGTTGCTTTCGCCCAGCGTGGCGGCCTCCGCGACATCAGCCTCGGTGATTGGATGGTAAGTCGTTCCGTCGAACGAGTATTTGACATTCGTCATATTGGCAGCGTCATTGCCGTTGGGCTTCAGGTCGCGGAGAATGACGGCGACCCACTGTCCTTCGCCCTGCGCGGCATCGGAGCTGGGGTAGCTTACCAGCGACGACGTGGCCTTGATCGTAACGTCATAGGTGTTGGGATCCGTCCACACGCCCTGGGTGACGGTGTACTTGCCCTCGTTTTTCAGTTCGTTCTTCAGGGTATCCGAGAGGTTGGTCTTGTCGATCGCTTTGGCCGTAACGGCCATTTTGTCGAGCACGGTCAGCACGCCGGATTCATATTTGAAAGTGTAGTTAGTCGCTGCGCCGCCTTCCGGCGTCAGGGTGAATACCCCAGCTGCTTGTGTGCTCCCCGTTACCGTGGGATCTGCGGTGATGGAATTTTCCACGTCGCTTTCGGTCTTAAAGCCGGTGACGCTGAGCCTCGGATTGAACGTGTCCCCGACATACAGCGTCATGTCGACAAACTTGACGGTCAGAACTGCCGGACTGATCGTAAAGTGGTTCGTAACTGCCACAAAGGTGTAATTGCTGCTGTCGACCGGCGCGACCGTGTAACTGGCATTATCGCCCGCGTTGATGTTGTCGCGATAGGTGATCGTGTAGTCGGTATTGATCGTCAGCTCATCGGTGCAGGTAATATTCAGCGCCGGCTTGACCTGTGCGCCCGTGTAGGCAATGAGCACGCCAGATACCGTCGCGGCGGTCACGGTAACGGGCTTTTTCTGGATGGTATAGGGCTGCGTGGTTCCGGAGCCCGGAAGCTTATAGTTCTGATTCGACAGTCCGGTCGCTGTAGCAGTATAGCCTCCGGCATTGGTCTGCGTGCCTCCGGTAACGGTAACAGTGCAGTTATCGCCGGAAACCAGGTCTCCCGCCGTGGCGGTGACATTTTTCGCGTTTCCGTCATAGGTCAGGTTGCTATAGTCGTTCCATGTCAGCGTGACAGGTTTGGGCGTAATATCAGCCGTCGCGGTTTTTTGGCTGTTGGTACTTAACGTATAATTATCGACGTCAGTTCCGCTAAGCGTCAGCGTTCCCAGGGTGACCGTTTTCCCTGTTCCCGCGTTCGCGTCCGAGAAGGTACCGGTTGTGGCAACGCCCAGGTCGTCACCCGTAAGTATTCCGCTGTAATTCACATCGGTATAGGCAAGTGTGGCGTTATCCGTCCCGTCATAAACCTTATTGTCCGCGGTGATGCCGCTGACAGTGACGGATTTCTTCGCGATCGTGACCGTATAAACCTTGGTAAGCGCAACATTTGCATATGCGCCGTTGGCGGTTGAATTATCGGCGGTAAACGTGATCGTAATAGTCCTGGATTCACCCGCGTCCTGGACCGTATCCTCATCTGTTATGGCAAAGCTGCCGGTCAGTGTTTCATTGTATATCTCTGAGCCGTCGGTATTATAGGGCAGCTCAGTCGCGCCAGTACCAGAGACAAGGCCGGCATTGGTATCGCCGTATGTACCGTTCACAACGGTAATGCTGCTCCAGTCGGCCTTCAGATTGGTGACCGTAATGGTTACGCTCCCAGAGGAAATCGAATTATTGGCGGCCTGAATGGTAAAGCTGCCGACTCCCGCTGTTGTGGGCACGGTGACGGTGCCATCGGAGAATGTAACGTGATCCGGCAGGGACCCGCTCTGCTCCCAGGTATACGTCTGCATTCCCGTCATTTCGCCGCCGAACTGATCGTAGGTCTTGGCCGCATATGTCACGGTCTTGGAATCTCCGCTCACGGGGCGGACAACCGTATCGGCCGTGATCGCTGCTCCGTCTTTGCAGACGGTGACAAACCTTGCCGCAGACGTCGCCTTTGTGATGGCAAAGGCTGCGGTATTTGTTGCGCTGCCGCATGTCGCCGTGACGGTCACGGAATTGGCCGCGGCAGCCTCGTTCGTTACGGACACCACGCCCGAAGCATCAATGCTGACGCCGGTCGGCGCATCGGCAATCGACCAGGCAACCGTCTGGCCGCTCATTGTCGAGCCGTACTGATCGGTGACAGCGGCTGTATACGCACTCCCCCTTACAATACTGGCTCCATTGTATGCCAAAATCTCTGGAACGGCAATCGTTGCAGTGCCTCCGCTGATTGCAATGGCCGTTGCAACCGAATCGGCACGTTTGACGGTGATGATTTTGGTGCCCGTCTTCTCGCCGCAAGTTGCCGTGATGGTCAGCGTAGTCGAAGCGTCAATGGCATTCTTTGCGGTGCTCTCAACGCTCAGTGCGCCGGTGCTGCTATTAATCGAAACGCCGTTTATCTCTGGGGCAATCGACCATGTAATTGACGGGTTCGACATTGTTCCGTCGAACTGATCCGTCACCGCTGCGGTGAACTGCGCCGTGGTAGCCTCGGATCCCGTCGGGATTCGGATTTCATTGTCTCCCGTAACTGCAACGCTGACCGGGGACGAGGCAGCATGGGTAACCGTCAGCGCTGCGTTTTTTGCCTCGCCCTGCGTCTTCCCGCTCACCGGCGTTGCCGTCACCGTATAACTGTCAGCCGCTGTTTTCGCGCCGACGGAAATCACGCCGGTGCTCGCGTTGATCGTCACGCCCTTGTCGGCAGGCGATACGCTCCATGCGACCTTTGTCGTAATATCTGTACCCTGCTGCGATGTTGCCGTGGCGTTAACCGTCTGTGCCTCGGAATCTCCACCGCTAACGGAAACTGTTGCAGCGTTCTGCCCGCTGAGCATTACTTTGGAAATCGTCGGAACAACGCCATTGATGGAAACTGTTGCTTTATTGGTTGCAGAAAAATCTACGCCGTCAATGTCTTCATCTGAAGTATCAGAAAGACTTTCTGCAGATTTTACGTAGTTGTCAATATTCGTTGATGTATCGAAAGAATGGTCAAAATTGATTTCGGTACTGCAACTCTCTGCTGTATCTTTTACCTGGAGCAGCAAATATCCCAATATAGCTGTTCCGCCTGTTACAATTTCTTTATAGCTTGTACCAGTGCGGGCCCATTGTACGCTGCCTTCTGTTGAGTTGCTAGAGCTTCCACTCCAACTGTTAGGTATACCCGCCGCCGCGCCTGCAAAAGCAACCGGTCCGACTGTTGTGCTTCCATTTTCTGGGTCAATATAGCTATATGTATAAGTTCTAAATACATTCGTGTTATATTTCAGTCTAATACTAAAGCCAGATAAAAATATTGTTTTGCCTGTCGTATTCGTAAACAGCACTTTAACTGCAATTTTATCACCGGTATTAACCGATTCTACATTTGTACCTTCAACAGGAATTGTTTTTGTTGCCTCAGTAAACGAAACGGTACTAAGCGTAACCGTAGGCACGGCTACTGCTTTTACCGGAAGCACAATAAATGAAAGAACCATTGCCAATGAAAGCAATATTGCGAAACTGCGTTTCGTTACATTTTTCATTTTAACATCAACCTCCACCACGATCATTCAAATGTTGAAATATTTTTCACGATATACTGTAAAATTCTCAGCGCATCCGATGTATCGATTACACCTTTTGTGGCTGCAACATCCGCTGCGCTGAACTTGTTTCCAGTGAGCGTAACATTTTTTACAATGTGCTGCAACACAAGAAGAGCATCCGACGTATCGATCCTCCCATCTTCGTTGACATCGCCCAGAACATACGGAGCGTAATAGCTGAACGTCGCCAGTGGAGATGCTTCTGTAAACGCTCTGTCCGAACCCACCAGGTATACACGGTAAGCACCGTCTGCGAGGGAGCTGGGGTAGGCGCTGAAGCTTACCGAGCCGCTGCTGTCCGAGGTCTGGTCGATGTAAACGATATTGCTGCTTGTCGGCGTACCGGAAGCCCCGCTCATCACGAGCAGAAGGTACTGGCTGTTTGCTGTCAGGCCGGTGACCGTAAGATCGAACTTTACAGCGCCGGGATAATAATCCGAATAAGATACCGTCTTAATTGTCGCCGCCTGGGCTGTTATGGCTGCAGTTCCCTCAGCCGCTTTCCAGCTGAACGCTGCCGCTGTACCCGAAGAAATTTTGACATTGTATACGCCGGCGGCAGGTGTTGTATCTGTTTCGCCCGCCAGCGCACCGATGCACAGGATTGCCGCCAGAACGGCAGTCAGGAACAAGACTCTGATTACTCTTTTCATTCCGCACCTCCTATGTTTTATCCATGTATCGCAGGAATATCGCCGCGATCTGTGCACGAGTTGCCGTCCCCTGCGGCTGGAGCATGTTTCCGGCCGTACCTGTCACGATCTCTTTGTAGACCGCCCAATATACTGCGCTTTTCGCATAGGGGGAAATTGTTCCGCTGTCGGTGAACTGGCTGTCATAGACCGATGTCAGTATCATTTCCATCCCGCTTTGACTGCCCGAATAGCGGAACAGTATGGCCATGGCCTGCTCCCGCGTGATCTGGCCGTTCGGCTTGAAGATTCCCGCGCCCGCGCCGGTGACATAGCCCTTTTCCGACGCCCACGCGACCGCCTTCGCAAACCAGTCACCCGTCTTCACATCCGTAAACGAAGCTTCCGCGGCCGGCGCGGGTGACCCGGCCATCCGCCAGAGCATCACCACAAACTGCGCGCGGGTTACCGGCTCGTTCGGGCGGAAGCTGCCGTCGGCAAAGCCTGTTACAAGTCCCTTCTGCGCAGCCTGCCGAATCAGATCCGCCGCCCAAAAGCTGTCAGGCACATCGGTAAAGGTGCCTGCCGCCGTGTCCGGCGTCTGCGGTTCCTCCGGCGCCGGCGTCTCCGCTGCACCGTTTTTCTCAGCCGTCTGCGTGTAGACGATTGGATCACTGTTGTCATCCAAAAGGATGATGTCCTTCAGGCTGAGACCGGGATCGCCGCTTTTCAGCACCGTGAATGTGAAGGTTGCCACAGTTCCGTCCGCCTTGACGGGGTCTAAACTGGCCGACGCGACCATGGCGCCGTCCGGCGCGTCCGGGTTCGTCGCGGTAAGCGCTCCCTTCAGGGCCGCTCCGGCGTTCGCCTCTGTGCAGCTGACGACAGACTTGTCATACGCAAGCGTCATCTGCGCCGCGCTGAGGCCCGGATTCCCGGCAATCGATACCGTCACCGTGAAGCTCTCCCCTGCCGCCGGCAGCGTTCCGGGTGACACCAGTTTCAGCGTTGTCCCTGCCGCCAGGGCCGCCGGCATGATGGCCAGCAGCAGGCACACGGTCAGCGCTGCCGCAAGGATTCTTCTTCTCAGCATTTTCGTCCTCCCGCTCTTCTGCTTTTCAGAATATGGTTCTCAGTTGCCGATCAAAGGAACATCGTTCCTCCGGCTCACAGTCCGCCGGGTTAGCCTCCGAAAGCCGGTTCCGTTTCGCAGAACCAACCAGGCATTATCAGGATATTATCTTTCTATATTATTATATCAGATTCTGACAGGACTGCAACTGCTGATTTTCCCACAATTTGCATTTTTATAAGGCGCTGTTGTCATTCCGTCCGCCGTCTTCTCCGCGGCCGTCTGCGGAGAAACAATCTCCTTCACGGCGGGAGCCTCGCGTCCGGTCAGCGGCGCAGCATAATCGCAGGCGTTCTCCTTCCGCACATCCGACCGGCCGCCTGACTGCTCTTCTTCACATTCCGCTGCCGCGCCAGCCTCAGCAGCCAGCGCCGCGCGAGGTATCAGCGGGAAGGCACCGAATACATCCAGTTGTCTTCGATGCAGTGAAAATGTCAAATATTCATAATAAATATATTTCATTTTAGGTGATATTTCAATATCTTATGTTAATTCCGATAAAATCAGGCAGCTGCCATACGGCGTGAACCGGCGTATGCGCAGATTTTTACCTGTTCCGGCCAGAATCCTGCAGCGGATAAAGCGAACGCAGCAGCTATCCCGCGGTACTGCTTTTACTTTGTCCGCCGGGCATGGTGAGAATGGGCCCGAGCCAACAGCCAGCCGGGCAGACAGATTGCGTATTGCAGGGGTCTGATCCGTAAAAATGCGGCCTGGACCTGTGCGCCCGTCTGTATCGGCGAGATGCCTTCCGGCATCTCCACGAAAAATCAGGAGAATTTCAACCGAACGATCGAGGACGCGGCGGAGGATCGGTTCGATCCGGTCATCACCAGGGAAATTTTGCGCTTCGCCCGCAGCACGCCGGACTCCATCCGGTTTACCCGTCAGCTGTTGTCCGATGGCGTGGACGTCTTTTCCCGGAACGACAACATCAATACCCCGGACGAGAACTCCGAGCTGCGTCTTTCCATCATGTCCGGCGTCGCGCAGGACGGGCTGCGCAAGCTCTCCAGCCGCATCAGGTTCAGCCGCCGGCAGGCCGTCAAATCCAGCGTGGTGCTGGGCAGCGACCGTGTTTTCCCCTGCCGCAATGACAACCGGCACAGCTATATGATATACATTACCATATTTTGTTTAGAAACACAATTGCGTCTGGCAGTTATTTCAATCATTTAAATCGCTATTTTTGTCGCCGTACGCAAAAGGCAAGAAATCCGAACCCAGCCCCTATCGGGACTAAGCTCGGATTTTCCAAGTAAGGATGAGCCATGGAGCAGACAAAGCAAAAACCAGTCCGAAGACTGGTTTTTTCTGCGGGAGCGCAATGCGCCCCGCATCCCCGTCCCCCCGTTCCCTCAAAACGCGAACCACGTTCGCGTTTTGATAAGGAGGAGCCATGGAGCGGACAAGAAAAATCACCGGACCGAAGACCGGTGATTTTTGCGGGAGCGCAATGCGCTCCGGATCCCCTTCCCCCGTTCCCTCAAAACGCAAACCGCGTTTGCGTTTTGATAAGGAGGAGCCATGGAGCGGACAAGAAAAATCACCGGTCCGAAGACCGGTGATTTTTTGCGGGAGCGCAATGCGCTCCGACGTGGTGGAGCGGGTGTCGTCATAGATGAACACCCCTCCGATTCTCCTTCAAATTTGCTCTCGATGCCGTCAAGCGGTATATCCTTCTCGCTAAGCGGGTGCCGCGACGCCTTAATAATCAGCGTGAAATGGTCGTCGTACAGATATACCGAGTGGACAAAGATATTGATGATTGCACGCCTTTTTCGGATGTCATCCTTCGGAAGCCTGCGAACGTAATCCAGAAAAGCACGGATCTGCGCTTCGCTTAAACAAATACGCCTATTCTCTTCAATGGCAAGCTGCTCCTCCAAATCGGCTTTTTCCGCCTGCCGCTGGTGGATACGCTCAGTTAGCATGTCTACAGATTGACCGGACTCAATACCTCGCCAAAGATTCTCTATTGCAGCATCGGTCTCTCTAACTGCTTTTCGAAGCTCTTTGACCGAGATAGTGTCATCGTTTCTGCTGCACTCGTCGGCGACTGCCTTGGCAATGAAAGCGACATTCTCGTCTGTGAGCAGACCGAGACAAGCTTCGATAACCTTGTCCTCAATATACTGTTTTCCAACAATTTTCTTCCTGCACTGCTTCTTCCTCGCCTTCTTGCAGTTGTAATAGTGATATTGATGGCCGCTTTTGCCTGTGCCGCCATATCCCACCATCATTTCCTTGCAGTAGCCGCAAAAGAGCTTTGTTGTGAGAAGGTATTCACCCTCGCCGCGCGTTCTTGACGGAGCCGGTTTGTTCTTTTCCATAATATTCTGCACCCTATAAAATAAATCGTCGTCCAGTATCCTCGGCATCCCATTGGGCGTTTCCTGCCCTCTGTAAAGATACACGCCGATATACCGCTTGTTTTGTAACAGTCGGCTGAGACTGTTATTGCTGAATTCTTTTCCGAGCGAGGTTTTCACCCGTCGTCGCTGTAAATCCCGAATGATCTCCGTTTTTGTCTCTCCGGCGGCGTATCTTTCAAAGATCTCCCGAACAATCACCGCTTCTGCATTATCAACATAGAACTGCTGCTTATCGTCCACCTTGAATCCGAGACCGGGATTGCTGCCGTTGGATAGACACTTGCCTGCATTGATTTCCATCCCTCTCAGGATTTTCTGCGACAACTCGGCGGAGTAGTATTCTGCCATGCTCTCCAGCACGCCCTCAACCAGAATGCCGGACGGATCATCGGCGATGTTTTCCTTTGCGGATATGACGCGAACGCCGTTTTTCTTCAGCTTCGATTTGTTGATGGCGCTGTCGTAACGGTTTCGCGCGAATCGGTCAAGCTGGTACACCAAAACACCCTCAAAGGTGTGCTTTTCGCTGTCTGCCAGCATTTTCTGAAACTCGGGACGATTATCGTTTTTACCGGTCATTGCACGGTCTATATATTCACCTACAACAGTTAAGTCGTTGCTCTTAGCATATTCATAGCAGACCTTCAACTGTCCTTCTATTGATTGCTCAGTTTGGCTGTGACTGGAAAACCGAGCGTATATCACCACATTCATATAAATGGCCTCCATACGGTATCTGCTTTCATAATCTTATTCACTTCTCCTTTGCTTGTCGAATGTACGAAAGCGCCCGGTACATTTTTTGTACCGGGCGCTTTCCGTCCTTATGCGTACTCGGGATGCTCACTCAGCCATTCCTCGAAATACTTTTTTCCTTCATCGCTCTGATAAAACTCGCGTATTTCGGGCGCAAGAAACTTTGCGAATGATATCAGCAATTCTTCAGAGAATTCCATGTCGTTAGTGCGGATTTCTGCTTCAGTTCCCATATATTTACCTCATCGTGCATCACGATCACGCTGCTTTTTGCGGTACTGTGTTTCGCAGAACTTTATAATGGAATCCTCGATCTGCGCCGTTGTATAATCCTTCGGAAAGAAGCCACGAATGCGCTCCATGGGAATTCTGAGCTTTTCTTTCTGATTGGCCTTCTCCTCGCAGAGAATTTCAGCAAGCTCCTCCGGAGTCAGCAGTCCGTCCTGACTAAGCTTTTTCAGCCGGCACGCCTGTGAAAGCGACGGAGTACAGTCTTCGCTGCGCATATCTTCAAGCAGATTGTGCTGCTCCGGCACGGTGAGATAGGATAGTTCAGCGGCGGGCGTCAAAGACATTCTTCCATTGTCCACATATTCGAGAATTTCGGGGAGAAGCTTTGTCAGGCGGATATAGCGCTGGATTTGACGGGCGCTTTCATCGGCAGTTTCAGCCATCAGTTCGTCGCTACGTAACTTCGTGCCAACTTGGCACGAAGCCCCCTGATGACGCAACGCTTCATATTTCAACTTATAAGCAAACGCCTTTTCGCTGGGCAGGATATGCTCACGGTGCAGATTACTGTCCACCAGTGCGATGGCGGCAGCATCATGGTCAAGGGCATAAACAAAGGCAGGAACCGTTTCCAGTCCTGCCTTCTGTGCTGCGTGCAGTCTCCGGTGCCCGGAGATCACCTCATATTCGTCTGATGTGTCCTCTATCGGCCTTACGATCAGCGGCGCCAGTATGCCCTGCATCTGGACACTCTCAATCAGAGAGTTCATCTCATCGTCGTCCTTCACCTTGAACGGGTGTCCCTCAAATGGGCGCAACTTCCCGATAGGGATATTTCTCGGAGCTTTGAAATTGTTCATCGTTCGTATTCCTTTCTTCTGGTTTTGTTCATCTGCTGCTCTTTTGCGCGCAGCTCGTTGTCATAGGCGAGGTCGAGATTCTGTTGAAGCTTTACCGACCGCGCCTCAATTTGGATATTGCATTTGAGCCTCTTTCGCAGGCTCGTAATCTGCGTGGTAACGCCGGATTTCTCATAGCGCAGCGTCTCTTTTACTCCCGGCGACGCGCGGCGAATCTTGTTTTCCAGCTTGGTGCGTCGCTGCGTCAGCATCTCCAGCTCTTTCTCAATCGACGCCCGGTCAGCATACAGATCGGCCAGTGTTTCAATGCTGTATGCCGCCATATAAATTGCCTGCGCAGAAATCTCGTCAATCTTTCGCAAGTCCTCTTTCAGATACGGAGAAGTCGGCCTGTAATGCTCATGCTCCGGGAAAATTCCCAGCTGGTAGCAGTAGTAGAGATACAGCCGGTAAATGTGGCTGGTCGGCTTATGCGGCGTATAGTAGCCTCGATATTCCGCCGGCAGAAAAGGCGAGAAAAATACTTCCGCTCGGTGGTTGCCGAAGCTTGTTTCGCAGCCCATAGTGCGTGGAATGTTTTCCTTCGTCCATTCGGGGTTCAGGGTGTCAAGCCTCGTGAAGTGTTCGTACTGCGGCAGACGTATCTTCCAGTGTGCGCCGGTGAAATCGGTGATATATCCCATACGCCGGAGATACCGCTCCATATAATCTGGGTTACGGCTGCCGTTGATGGCGGTCTGCACATCCGCGCGGTAGATGTTGTAGCGCGTCGGCTTGCCGGCCTTCTCGTCCAGCCAGACCGGGCGCGAGGGCGCTTTGGCGGGATGGGCAATGACGGACAGACCGTGCTCGGCACACAGCCTGTCTGAAAGCCACATCATCCGGTGCCTCTCCGTTTTTGAATAGTCATACTTGCCGCCGTCACGAAAGGATACGGAGTTTAGCAGAAAATGGTTGTGCAGGTGCTCCTTGTCGAGGTGAGTCGCAACGATGACCTGAAACCGATTGCCCCACAGCTCACGGGCAAGAGCGACGCCGATGTCATGACATTCGGCTGCGGAGACTTCGCGCGGCTTGAAGCTCTGATAGCCGTGCCAGGCGATGTACCCATCGTCCTTACCGTATTGCTTCTTGGTTAGAATCATTTGCTGCAGAGCCGTGTTTTTCAGGCAGTTGATAGCGGTAACATACTCGTCCTTCGTTTTGTCCGCCCGCTGCGCATAGGCAAACACATTGAAGAAATCCTCCTGCTCCTTCGGCACGGTCTTTTCCGGATTCTCCACATACTCAATCAAGTCTTTGATTCGCCCAGAAATGTGCCACAGCTTCGTCGTCGCCACATCACACCGACTCCTGTAAGGCGAGAATCAGTGCTTCGATCTCCGCCTGCGTTTCCGGTGGCACGGTTTCAAACAGGGCATATACCCGGTCGAGCAGCCGCCAGAATTCCTCCGGCGGCTTCGCCTTCGGAGCTTTGTTCATGCAACAGCCGCGCACATATGCGGAAACCGATACGCCGCAGCGAGTGGCGAAATTTTCCAGTTTCTGCTTATCTGACAGGCTTACTCGAAACTCCAGACGTTCCGTTTTCGGCTTATCTTTCATAAAGTTCATCCTTTCTCAGTAGGGTCATAGGGCGGCACGCCCTGAGAAGTCCGCACCCGTCAGCGGCGCGGATTTGGATTTTGTACGGCAAAATCCGATGCTCGCTATCCCCACGGACGTACCCGTCCGTCGTAATAGGCCGTTTCATTCTTTTCTCTCCTTTCTCCCGGATTCGGGCATAAAAATAACTCCTTGTCTTCAATGGACAGGAGTTGTCGGTTGTGGCATCACAGTGATGTCACGTGGTATTTGTGCAAACAAAAAGCGGCATCACTGTGATGCCGTCAGCCACCCAGCAGATCATCCAGAGAATCCAGCAGGTCGCTTTCTTCTTCGGAAATTGTCGAAGGCTGCACCGTTTCCGAGGTTTGCACAAATGCGGTGTTTTTCAAGCAGTCCCGTATTGTATTCCGAATTACGTCCTGAATAGCAGAATTCCCGGACTCAAAGAAAGCGTTGATGGCGTCTATGACTGCGCGATTCTTGGAAGTATCAATGCTTTGAAGATGCTCCCATGCAAGACGGTCTGCCTCCCGCTCCATGTTGAAGCGGATGCTCATGCGCTTCATCCTTTGCCGCCCCGCAGCAGCTTCACCTCCAGCATCCGCTCATAGCCCTTCGCTGTGGCGCAGATGTCGTCGTTAATTGTGACGCGGCCTTCGTCATAGCTGCCGAAGTTTTTGATGAGGCATCCGCCTCCGCCGACTACATAGAGCCGCATCAGGCGCGGGTCGTATTCGTGTTCACGAAGCTTTCGGAAGATCTGCTCCACATACTCTGCCGCCGTATCGCGGATTGTTTTGAGATAGCTCTCGTCCATATCCGCTGTGCCGAACCGAAGAACACGGGTGATAACAGCGTCGTCAATGGCAGCGTGATGCATGCGCATCATGTTTTCCCTGACAGCAAAGACGCACTGCTGTGTGCCGTATTTCTCGGTAAAGCATTTCCGGTTGTTCACTTTTTTGTCGATGACGGTCATCACGTTCATTGTACCGTTGCCGATGTCGCAAAGTATATTCATGCCTGTGAACTCTCCGATACGGTTGAACGCCGCCGCATAGCCCTGTGCGAAGATGTCCGCACCAACAAAATGGATGTGATATTCCTTGCCTTTGAAAGTGAAGTCCACCGTGTCTTGCCGAAGCAGATACTTCCTGAACGCATCCTTCTGCTCGCTCACCCAGGTCAGCGGCAGGCCGGCGGCGATAAATACATCGGCGGTATTGAGCCCCGCAATGTTCAGCTCCCGCGCAATAGCTGCCAGCGTGAGGACGTAGTAATCGTCGTCCAGCATCTTTTCCGCCGCGAACTCCTTGTGCTCCTCACCGATGAGATAATACTTTTCATTCCATACAAGCAGGTTTTCCTTGAAGGTCGGCTCCTTGTCGTAGACGGTGACGCCGGTGGGAAAGCAGCAGTTCGCCGTCTTGATATTCCCATAGCCGTGGTCAATCCCGATAATGGCTGTGTTCCCAATTGTTTTCATATTGTCCTGTCCTTTCTTTTAGTGATTCGTTGTCCTGTAGGATTTCTGCGTACAGCCTTTTCTCAGCCGGCAGCACCGCTTGCCTGAAATAACGGCAGTAGATGCCGGTAACTGATAAAAGCTGGATACAGGGGTGTGCCTCGCCATCGTCCAACAGCAGACAATCTCCGTCGTCATAGTTGCAGCACTGATTTCGGACAAGCGCGTTTGCCCGGTCAACCTGCGATTCTCTGATTTTTAGCACCATGTTCTACCCCCTTTCACATAAAACAACTGCTCCCGGAACTAAAAGTGTGGGAGCAGTATTCATATTTGGCATTATGTGATATAATTCAGCTAATGAAGGACGGTGAGCGACATGGGCGTGAAGTATAGAATACATGAATTGTCTGCGCTGGCGATTCTGCGCAGCGCAGAGGAACCGGCAGATGGCGGATATAGAGTTCTGCTCTCAGAGCGTACCACGAAAAGCTGTATCTCTCGTTCTGCGCCGCAGACGCAGGACGACTGCGCGCTTTTCTTCCAAATCATGTGCGTTCTGCACGGCGATGATTTCAAGCCGACGGGCGGCGTTACTGTGCCGGATCTGGCGGATATTCTTTTCTATGCGGACTTTTCAGGCATCTTCGATCGCAAGGCGGTGCAGAAGAAATACATCGACCGGCAAAAGCAGGCAGAGGACATGTTCCGACCGGAGGGCGTCACGTTGGATTTTGGGCGTGGCGCTTGCCGCTATGTTGCTTTCGAGCGTTCAGGCAGCATGAGCCGAAATTCAAGGCTGTCGTTTATTCGGGCGGATTTATACGAGCCTGTCCGCAAGCGCATGATGGTGGGTATGACCATTGAAAAATGCCAGCTCTCCAAGCTCTATGCCTACAACGGACTGATGCTCACCAGCGGTTTCCGCGTTGAGGCCATGTCCTTATGGGACGCCAAGCGCATCGTGGTCGTGGAGAATCCCATTACGCCGGTATATGAGGCGAACATTATTACCGTAAAGGACGATGGAACAGAAAATGCGGAACGCAAATATTCACGAGTGGCAGAAACCGCAGACATTGAGGTCATGGAGTTCGACGGTGAGGGCCTTGTTTCTGCGCAGCTTGCGGAGCGCATTGACAGCCTTTACTGTGGCAAGCATATCCACCACTCGTTTCAGATACGGATGCCGTACATCAAGGGCGTGGTGCATGAGGTGGATTTCAAGACGATGTTTGCCGAGCTGGATGTGCCATACATCATGGATATGTGGGGAATAAAGCACCCGATTGATGAGGTCGATCTGATCCTCACCAAAAGCATGTTCAAGGGCTGCGGCTGGATGACGGAAAACGGTCTGTCCTTTGCCGAGTATCTCGACAGGTGCAGGCAGTACCGCCATGCACTCTACATTTCTGGCTTCGGGCAGGCGGGGGCGGAAGCATTTACGGAGCTCAATTACCAGTTCCTGACCACCGCCGCGCTGAAGGCTGACGAGTTCCGACCGGCGGATCTGCCGCTGGGCTGGGAGAGAAGTCCGGAAACAGACGAGCGGCACTGGATCACAAAAGCCACCGAGACTGAATATTACAACCTTACCGGCAACAGAAAGATGCAGATAAGGCATTTTGCCGATGTCGCCAAGCGCGAGGACGCGTCCAGACGGGATGTCTTGCTGGCAAAGATTTTGGAGCAGAATCCTCTGTTCATTGCCGAGCCGGTCTTTGCGAAAGAGCTGGAGGGCAAGGCAAGGACACTTCTAAAGCAGTATTCGCTGGGGCGGCTGCTCATTTCCGGGGATAACCGCTATCTTTCCGGCGATCTGATGCGATTCATCAAGATGCTGATTCCGGACGGCTATGAAGGGGTGCGAATGCGCCTTGAGTACGAGTGTTACAACAGTACAACCGCTTATGCGCCCGGCGCTGTTTATACGGAAAGCGACCGATATACGCTGCTGCGCAATCCCCATATCGCTCGCAACGAGGAGGCCGCTGTAATGCCGCCGGAGTCAGTTGGCTATCTGCGGCAAAAGTATCTGTCACACCTGAGCTATGTCGTGATGGTCGATTCCCGCACGCTGATCCCAGAACGGCTTGGCGGTGCGGACTTCGACGGAGATATGATAAAGACCATATCCGACCCGCTGCTGAATGACTGCATTGCACGCAACTACCGTCAGGATGATTATGACCCATACAGCTACCGTAGCGGCATCCCGCTTTTGAAAATACCCTCCGCCGAGCCGCTCATCCGGGATGCCGACGATTGGCAGGCGCGCTTTGAGACTGTACGCAGTACTTTCTCCACCCGCATCGGGCAAATCTGCAACGCCGCTTTTGACCGCAGTATCGTCGCCTATGATGAAAACTCCGATGGCGAGCTGCGCGAGCGCATGCGTGAAGAAACCGAAATGCTGGAGATTCTCACGGGGTTGGAAATTGACTCCGTAAAAAGCGGCATCAAACCGGATTTATCCGATTATCTGAGCAGCAAGCCCGTAAGCCGCAGTTCGTTTCTCAAGTACAAGGCAATTGTGGGTGACGACGAGCAAAAGGAATGGTACGAGCCGACAACGAAAGAGAAGCTGGACAAATTTTTTGACAGCGTGGACTGGAACAGCGTCAGCTCCAATGTGGAAAAGCTCCCATATCTTGCACGGATGCTGGAACGGAACACGCCGAAGATACAGCCAAAACCGGCAAAAGATTCTGAACTCTTTACCTTTGCAAAAGCGCCGGGCTGGCAGAATACGCTGCCACCCGGAAGCATGGACTATATGCGTGAGTTGATTGCGGAATATGAGGAAGTACGCAGACGCGTGCGAGTCAGCCGCACTGAACGCAAGAGCATGATTCGCCGCAGCGATATTGAGCGGATTCTGTACGCACGCGGACAGGAGAATGACTTCACGGCAGACGAGCTGTACGGCGTCTTTACAAACTGCCCGGCTGAGGAGATCGCACGGATCCGCAGAGATTTGACGGCGCAGAAGTGGCATTTTATGAGTATGAAGCAGCGGGAAGCATTTCTGTTCACGGCGCTGCCGTATGACGCGGACGCAAAATACACAGAGCTGTTTGCCGACTTTCGCTTCGGCGGGTGCCGGGTGCTCGGCGACATCGTTTGCGACTATGACGATATGTATAGGGCGGAGGAATCCCGCGAGTATGCACTTCACCGGCGTTGCGACAGCGAGAGACTGCAATATTTCATGAGCGCGTACGAAAACGGCGGAGACTACAAAGCTCATATTGCCCAGCGGTGCCGGCAGTACATCAATCTGCATATTAACGTCGATCTGGCCTTGCGATGCGCTATCGCATTGGGTAAACGTAGTTTCGCCTTTGAGGTACTGCTTGACCGCATTGAGCCTAACGCTGCGAAAGGACGGCTTCCAAAATGCTGAATGAGATCGAAGAATTTGAAGCCTACATAGGCACTGTAAAATACTGTGCTGAGAACAAGTATGACAGCGTCTATCTCGGACGCTTTACCTACGATATGCTTCTGAAGTTTGAGGGGCTCTCCCGCGTGCTGACCATTCTTGCACGTGGATATCTCTGGCAAAACGAAAGCGATCCGCAGATCGACCGAGCCCGCCGTGCGCTCAGCGCCTGGTGCAGCATTCCGGACACAAAAAAAGCCCCTCCGAAAAAGGAGGGGCAGAGCCTGACGGACTATCATGAATTGCATGATGAGTTCCTGGAGTTGGTAGATGAAAACGGCGGCGGGTGGTTTTATAATCATGTTCATAATGTCATCAGTTTTGTGAATCGCAATCCCGATAAGGTGATGAAATCCGCCGCTCAGAACTGCGAAATCCTTGAAACCGGATTCGATGCTGCGTGGCGCAAAAAGGTCATGCAGTTTCAGGTGCCGTTGTTCTCGGCGAACACCAAGGGCGCGTGGGTGCTGCGGTATGATGATGTGCTTTCTGACGCGCTGGAGCATGGTCCGCTGAAAAACAAGGAAATCATCTTATCTCCGGAGCAACTGCAAATCTTGTCTACCGCCACACCGAAGGGAGTGCCGGAAACGGTGCTGCCGACGCTTTACTGGTATTATCTCGCAAACAAGCCAGAGGATTCCGACTGGGTGGTGCTGCCGGTAACAAACTTCGACGCTTACTTCGGCACCACATCATTCAGCCGGAAATGGCTTGCCAAACTGCCGACAACGGTCATCGTCCGCGAAACTGGATTCGGCGTGTGTAGATACAAAGCATTTATGAGGTATCAAAGCCAAAAATCTGCGGGCATATAATGATAAATTGGGGTCGGAGTTTCTATCCGCTTTTCTGTGGCGGACAATGAGAAGGATGAATGATTCGTAAATAATACATCGCTCAAGCTATCTTTGCTCATTGGTAATAGACATTATTCCGTAACATTCGCAACTGGAAGTATGATAATCTGCCCCACATAAATCAGGTTTTCGTCTGCAATTCCATTCAAGGCAAGAATGTTCCTTGCGTTACCCCAATAATTGATTCCGTGCTGCTCACAAATCCACGATAAAGTATCTCCCTTTTGCACAGCATATGAAGTATACACGGCCAAATTATCGCTTTTAATAGTGTCTTCCAGCAATCCTTGAAGTCCAGCAAGGACTGTCTCTTGATTATCAAGCATTATTTGCTGCGATTCAATTTGTTCTATCAACTCTTCAAGTGTAACCGTTTCGCCTTCGGAATCCGATATTACTTCTTGGAGCGCTTGGATATCTATATTTTGCTGAGCAATAACTGTTTTTAGCTCTTCTTGTTGTTTCAGCTGCTCTTGAAGTCTACTGTTGATAGAAACAAACGATATTAATCCTGCGATAATTATGAGTGAAAGAAGTACAGATAGGATAATCGTCGGTTTGCGAATGGCGACATTTCCACTGTTCAAACCAGTTTTGGGGAGTGTTTGTTCTATTTTTATTGGCTTCCCGATCTGATCATAGATATAGAAACCCTTGAGCTTTTCGACTTTTCCGTTTTTCCATTGGAAAAAGCCACGAATGTTTTGAACTGGATCTACAACATACGCAATCTGATATGGCACATTGAAGAAATTCTCTTGGATAAACATGTCATAGTTCGAGAGAAAAATCCCATAATTCGGATGAGTATGTTGCCAACCCAGCATTCTCAAACTTGGGTATAGTTTGTCTTGTTCACTGTGAACATAGTCCCACGTCTCATGAGTAAACGTGAGCGTCGAGGCAGAAGCATCTGTATACTTAGCTTCAACAAATTCGGAGATTACAACATGAGTTTTCCCAAGTTCTTCGCAGTAGTCACCCAGAAGAATGCTTCCTAATTCTTTTGAAGTATTAGAGTGTGAATACTTTTCTATTTGCTTATATATGTCCTGTTTAATGTAAACTTTGACATCATCATTCTCAATTTCACCGATGGTGATGAAATTAAGCGGCAACTGTACATTTCCTGTTGTTGCTTGTTCTTCTTGCATTACATCAATGCCAATATTCTCATCCATAACATATATACCTCCTTCAGTTATAAGGTAATGAACGTAACCAAAACACTATAACCTATCGCTAATAGAATCGCTGCGAGTAGGTTCGTTCCGCCGTTTCGCTGAATATGTTGCGAAAGCATTGGTTCAGTAAGTGAACTCCCTAATTCCTTTTGCTTTTGAATATGTTGCATGTATAGGTGGTTTGCATATATACCAAAAACTACATACCCACTCAAAATTAGCATTCTTCCGAATACTCCCATTAGCGACAGAACAAATGCGCCTCCCAAGACGCCCGCGCCAATTCCATACAATTTGCGATAGAAGCACCAATAGGGGGCAAAGAAGAAAGCCGCCCAATTCCAACTCGTTTTCTTATTGCTTGCGCGCATTTCCGAGAACATGTGTTGATAATACTCTATATTACGAGCGATATATCTGTCCTCGTTGGAAACACCGGCGTCCGTATAACAACGATTCACATTATTAGCAGTTGGCGCTTCACTATATGTACTTGCCAGTTCGCCCTCCTTGCTTTGAGAAGCGAAGCTACTACCACAGTGCTTGCAAAAAAGATCCGTTGGATCATGAGCGCTTCCGCATGTAGGACAATATGCTGAACTAAAATCACAATCAGATGGGAAAATGTCTATCTCAAAATCATCATCTGCGTCTGGTAGTCTATTAACACTACAAAGTTGCTCAGGGCTTTCAATAGTCCCGGTACAGCCAAAAGTAGTACATCCTTGATTTTCCATCCAGCAAGCTTTATGATGAGGCATTTCGCATTCGCTACAAACTACTACATCATCGTCTTCAGAAAACACGCCTTTACAGTATGGGCATACCTTACCAACTAACTGTTTCATGGTGCTGACCCTTCTTCGGGTGTGATGTCAGTTCCTTCTTCATTGCCCTGAGTATTGTTCTCATTACTTGAAGGCGAATCAACTTCGTCACTTGCATCAGAAACGTCTGCCTCTGAATCCGACTCCAATGTGTTCAGTCTTGTCTGAAGTTCAAGGATTTGCTGCTGCATATACGACAAGCTTTGATTTGCGCTTGATACTATTGTTTCCTGTTGTAGCTGCAAGGTTTTGATTTTCCCATTAAGGTTGATTACTACTACAGCAAGAATTGCAATGGCGAGAGCGAGGACGGCTACGGCGATTCGACCCGCTGGTGTGGATTTTCGTAAATTAAAATGGTCACTCATTATATCGGAATCGGATTCTATATTGATTTTCTTCCCGGTCTTTTCAAAAACATAAAAGCCTTTGCACCTTTCAATCTTTCCGTTAATCCAAAAATAGAACCCCTCAATTTCTTGAATAGGATCTACAACATATGCAATTTCATAATCTTCCTTAAAAAAATTCTCTTGGATGAACTTGTCATACTCTGACAGGAATATTCCAAAGTTTGGATGTGTGTGTATCCAACCGACAATCTTCTGACCGGGATATTTTTTACCCATTTCTTTGTGGCAATAATCCCATGTCTCGTGTGTGAATTTCAAAGTTGTCGGGGTAGCCTCACAATATTTAGCTTCAATGAAACCGACTATTACTATATTTGTTTTGCCGAACTCTTCTATAATGCTACCAATAAGCATTCCACCGCTTTCATTGACAGTTTTGCCTTCGGTAAAGCGGTGAACTGTCGTGTATACCGATTGAGCAATATATATGTTTTTGTTCTCTTCGACTTTTTCCCCCATACTGACAATGTTCTGGGGTAGCCTGTTCTGTTCTTCTACTGCTTTAGTAGCACTATTTCTTTTGTTAACTCGCTTTTTAGACATACAATCACTCCTCGATTTCTATTTCAAAATCGGTTCTCTCTGATGGGTCAACTATTATTCGATTTGACGATTTTTTTTTGAAAAGCATAATTGCCAGAATAATATTTAGTAGACCGGAGATACACAGAGCTATGATCAACCCAGTGATATTAGGACCGACTCTATGAACATCAGAATCATCAATATTATCTTCAGCATCAGAGATGGGCGCTTGTTCTTTTGCCTCAGCAGTTAGCACGCCCACTACATGATAGTAATCATCAAGATTAATCCCATTCGCCGCAATGAATTCGCACACAAGTGTGATTGGGATTGACAAACCAATTCCTTCACTATCAGACATCTTTAGCGTATTAATGCCCAGGACTTCACCAGAATCATTAAGAAGCGGGCCACCACTGTTTCCTGCGTTGATTGCTGCGTCGATTTGAATATAAGTATGCCTTCTAATTTCTCTTTCCTTCGCGGAGATTACCCCCTTGGTAAGAGTGTAGGTCATACTGTTTGGGGCACCTATGGTGTATATGTCGTCGCCGATACTCGCGTTATCAAGATTGGCGATGGGCAAAGCTTCAAACGAAGCGCCGGGAACTATCAAGACAGCAACATCTAAATCGCCATCGTAAACATAGACCTGTGCCCCATACTGTTCCCCACTATAGGTAGATAATACTACTCTTGTTGCATCTTCAACCACATGGGCATTCGTAATAACACAGTTTTCACCGATTGCAAATCCGCTACCAACTGCGTCCTCGGTGTAAACAACAAAAATCGATTCGTAAGCTTTCTCAGCATCAAAACCCATTGCGTACGCAGGTAGGGAGAAGGCGAGCAGCATACTCGCCAAGACAAGGATTCTCATGAAAGATTTTGTCTGTTTCAATACTGCTCGCCTCCGTTAACTCTACTATTTCGTGTTGAACACCAGTACCGAATTGCCAATCGCAATTGCATCGCCCTGCTTTAGCACATGGCGGGTTGTTTTCATACCATTAACAACTGTGCCAAGCGTTGAGCCTTGATCGACTACCACATATTTGCTTCCTTCCAAGACTATGTCGCAATGATGAGGAGCAACCAGCTTGTCCTTGAAAAGAACGATGGTGTTCTTGCCGTTGTTGCCTATGCTGGTAGTACCAGCGAACACCAAATACTCCTTGCCTTCAAACTCTCCGCGAATAACCTTGAGCCACGCCTGTTTCGCGAACTGCTCAAGAAGGCCTACGCCAAGACCGATCAACGCACCCATTATTACTATCGCTATGCCGCGAGCCGCAATGTCATTCGGGATGATATTGCAAACATAATTGAAAAGGAAACCACCAATAAAAGCACCAACTAATCCGCCAAGCGAACAGAACAAGATTCTTTTCTTTTCCGGCTTAATAAGTCCGACGGCCGCTCCGATACCAAGTCCCATCAGTGCCCATCCCAGGCCGCGAACAAATGCGGCGGTAAAGTCAGAAGCGCTATCTGTTATCATCTTGGCATACATCATTTGGGCAAGGTATCCACTGATGAAGCCGGCTACAATAGATATACCAGCCCCAATCAACGCATACTTGACCGCTTTTTCTTTTGAGCCATAAAACACACCTTCGCCGATGCCCAAAAACAATCCAACAAACAGAGCAATGATAGCCGCCCAAATACCCGTACCGGTTCTGGTAATACCACCTATTATATCTCCAAATTTGTCTTCGTCACCATCAAAGTCAGCGTAGGCATCATATAATGCTTCATCTGCTTTGTCCGAATAATCAAGATATTTGTCAACCACTTCTTCATCTTCGGAAGACATGGCGTACATCCACTTGCTGAGATTTGCACTATTGTTGGGATTCAGGTTGTTTTCTTTGCAGTACGCTCTGAAATGTGCATCAACATCCTTGTAAACTTCATCGGCTTTATCAGTGTATTCATAGTAATCAACCATTTCGGAGTGACCAGTCAGTCTTGCAATATTTGCGTCACTTGTAATGGTTCTGTCGGCAAGTTCGGATATGCCGAAACCGACGAAAGCACCAATCAACGCCCATATAAGACCCTTAACAAGAATCGTCTTGAAGTTGACTTTATTACCTTTGACGACTCCACCGTGTGAAACGGTTTGCATCCGCTGAGCTGTGGGAACAAACTCAATTCCAGCAAGATCTTCGGCTGTAATATCAAAGTCATTTGCACTTTGTTTTTCAATTACTGCGATTGGCGCTGCCACAGTTTCTGGTTCGGTTTTTTCATCCCGTTCTGGTGAACGTGAATCTTGGACTACTGCCCCAGATTCATCAAGCAGATCAATGTTTATCTCATCTTTGGCGGAAGCGTAGTCAGCAACATGAAGGTCAATGTTACCGACGGGGAAAAGATGCTTGTTCTCCATTGCCCACTGCGCTGCTTCTGCGGAAAGGGGACTATACGAATTCCATGATTTATATTGAATCATATCACCAATATTGATGATAATATCGCTCAATGATTCACCTGCGCCCCAAATGTCACCGATGCAAATCTGACCGTCCCTGAAATTCGGATGCCAAATCGGTGTCGTAATTTTGCAAATCGGTTTGTATCTCGGATACTCCGCATGAAGTGTAATGTCCACTTCATGCCGCCCAAGCGTTTCAATTCTTCCATCGGGAAGAAGATATATGCCGTTTACAAAATAAGTAACATGATACTTCTCTGGCGGCAACTCACCGACAGGGGTAACAATGATATTCTTGTGTCCGGCAAAATCCTTTCGAACTTGCTCCCAGTCCGATGTGATTCTTCGCATCCTGGCTGTCATTGTCGCCATATATGTACCCTCCTTTATAATCCTTGGAATACCTCATTGATATCAGCAGACAACTCGTAATACCTCGTGTCCGTTCCCACCCTTCCTCCGAAAATATGGAGAAGCGGGATTCCAATATCAAATGGAGTCTTATCCAAAAACGTTTCCGTGCCACTTATTGTGTGGATGCTGTCAAAGCTCATTGTCTTTCCACACTTAGGACACAAAATATCCTGACCACGCAATTTGTGTACTGGTGTATAGATTTTTTTGGCTTCACCACAAGCGCAGGATGCGACCGTAGCAATTTCTCTGTCAAAGTCTATTACAGCCTGCTCTCCGAGCTCTGCTTTTACAGCAGCGACGATCTCACCTAATGATGTCGTTCGCGCAGACCACTTGCGCTCGGCTATCGAATCATATGTGTCATGGCTCATGCAGTCTGGTTTCCGTTGATACTCCACAACATAAGAGTCATGGGTGAGGCCATTGAACACATAACACTTTCCGGCTAAAGTCGGCAAACCCCGATCGCTGTGAAGCAACTTGAGTAGTTCCTGAACTTGCACTCCGGCAATGATTGCGGAAGAGGTCGGAGTCGTTGGTATCTTCCCCTCTGCCATTTCTTCATGCGTCAATAAAGCGCATGACTTACGCTTGTTGATAAGCTTCCAGTCGGTTTCCGTCATCGTGCACTCATAGCACGCTCCCTCGGGAGGCGTGAAAACCCGAGCAAACCCATTCAGAGCTTCAATAGCGCCGTCAATCCAGGATTTATTCACCTTATAGCAGGACTGATTGATAGCCAATCGTGCTTCTCTGTTATCGAGTCCTCCGAGGACTACGCTCATACGCCGGAAAACGCCAAGCCCGATGTCGTCAATAACATTGGCTACAAGTGCCTTCGCTTTGATGTCAGGATTCATTTCCATTGCGCGCTCGGCAGCAACCTCTGCTTTATATCGGCCGACATCCTTGGCCCGAAACAACACAGAACGCGTCAGATTTGTGCTCTCAATTTTGTCCATGTCGATAATCAGCAGCTTGCCAATGCCAAGTAAGGTCAAGTCTTTAATCAACTCGTTGCCGATTGCTCCGGCTCCGACAACCATGACTGTCGCATTAGACAGTCGTTCCTGATCCCACCACGGGATTAAGCGCAAGCGTGCATATTTATCTTCTTCAAAGTCGGCAGATTTCAGTTCGATGTTATTCTCCATAGCTGAGACCACCTGCTGTTATCTCCGGCTGGAGCCGCAGCACATCTCCGTCCTTGATTCCTGCCTCAGCAAGCGTCTGATATTCCAGCAGCTGACGACCGGTGATCTTATGTATGAATTTGTAGCTGATAGGGTTCCCGTCCGGGCCGACAGATGGGAGCTTAATCTTTTCAACCAACTTAACCATAATAATTCCGCATTTAATATCGTCGGGCAAACCAACCTTTTGCTCCTTGTTGCCGGTGGCGTCAACGATTACTACATTTACTCTTGCCATGCAATTGTCCTCCTTATAGTCGGGCCTGCGGTCCAACCTCTATAGTATCATTCCATTTCAACTATGTAGATTCGCACAATCAAGTCAGCATTTTTAGCGTTGTAGGGACAAGCCATTCAAGCCAAGATGGCTTGTCCTACGCAAAATATCCGCTTGGTATATGCTTGCTCATAACTTCATCCGAACGCCATCAATTTGCTTTATATGTTACTTCTAAACCATTATCAGGGTGGTAACTCCAACTAACCGTTACACCAAGGTCACTAAAGTTTTCCGATTGCTTGCCCATCATAGCTGTCGTAGAGCCCATATCGTCAAGAACATAATCTGGCAAATTAAGTGCTTCGTTAACCTCTATGATTGCCAATATTGCGTCTGAATCCGAATAGTCATCAATATCATACGGGTTTGTATCAATGCTTAAATAACTACTATCGGAGCCGAGAGTTGCATATGTTGAGGAACAATAAGTTTTGTATAGGTCTTGAAAATCAGGGCCGGTTTCAACGGTAACAGTCAAACTATCAGATTTTTTACCAGCCGTGACTGTAATCGTGCATGACCCCTCACCAACAGCTGTGATTTTCCCAGCATCGCTGACAGTGGCGACAGACTCATTAGATGATTTCCATGTAACCTCGACATCGCTTGCTTTATCAGGCGCTATCGTGTATGACACAGATTGACTTTCGTCAGCTTTCATTTCAAGCGATGATTTAGAAAGAAGAATCTCCTCGACAGATGGGCCTCGGAGAACAAAGAATAGTACCAAGGCAATTACAATACCTGCCGCAACAAGAATTATAGGCAAGATCTTATTCTTCTTGTTTTGTTTCTGAACGCCAGTGTTGAATTGAGAAATAGCTGAGGATACTCCAGCATCCACCGTTAATCCGGCCTTCTGCCCGCATTTGGGACAAAACGTTTGACCTTCAGTTAGTTCCGCACCACACTTTCCGCAAATATTCGCTTTCGGTGCGCCCTTTGGTGTTCCACACTTTGGGCAAAAGTCCTGCCCGTCGCCAAGAACTGCGCCGCATTTTGTGCACACATCCGTCGGATTTGTGCCTTGCGGCTCGTAGTGCTGCTCAGAGCATCCAAAGGTGGTACACCCTTTGTTTTCTTCCCAGCATGCTTCGTGGTGAGGGATGCCGCAAGCAGGGCATACTTTTATGGCGTCTCCCTCTTTAATTTCCGTCTTGCAAAACGGGCAAGTCTTTCCGATGTAGTCTTCCATTGTAATCCTCCTCAAGATTAATATGTTTTAGTCTTATCCCCAAATGTGACAGAACTATTGTAAAGATTGTAGAAATGCGATGAGTAGTTGTCCCGCACCGAATAGGTAATACTGAACATCCCATTCGAATACTTAATGACCGTATTGTCATCGATGTTGTAGCTGGAGGGAATCGATTTAACGTTGCTAATCGTAAAAGACTTTGTCGTTTGTGTTGCATTACAATAGGCGGAGAGTGAGGAATAATCTGTAAAGCGATAGAAAGAAACACTACCCTTTATCGTTACTGTGTTATCGGAATTAAGGAAACAGTAAACTTCGAGAGACTGATCAGAAATAGTCTTGTCTATATACCAGCTATCCCAGCTACCAGTTCGTGTATATATATTTCGGCTTTCGATATAGTTTTTCGATGCAGACCACTTACCGCTGATCGCACCGAAGACGCTTGCGTTATTGATGTCACTAACTCGTTTAGATACGCTGATATTGCTAAAAGTAAAGTCTTGCGGAAGCTTATTAAAAGCAGTTTGTGCATCGTTAAAATGACCATCATTTAGTAATTCTTCGGCATTCATTAAAGCACAAGCAGTAACATAAGTTTTGGCGTCGGAATAATCTCCAGCTTTCTCAAATTGTGTCGTTGCACTTGAATAGTCTTTTTTGTCAAATAGGGAACAGCCATACTCAAAATAGACCTGGGGAAGTATAGTTGATGCAGCTGCGACTGTAGTTTCAGCTATTTTCAACCTTGAAATTGCTGTACTATAGTCCTTCTCTTTATAGGCAACCATCCCATCGCAATATGCTCCATATGCCTTTGCATCATCGGATGTGAGCAGTGCGAAGCAATCAGAAGCTGAATTATACTCTTCTGTATCCTTAAGTGCAATTCCACAATCAAATATTTTGTTTTCAGAATCGAGTAACTTCCCAGTTTTGTTAAAGTTTTTTGCTGCTTCACGGTAATCCTTGGACTCAAATTGGGTTATTGCAACAGCGTAAGTATATTGGCTAACGTTTTCGTCATCATTCTGGAAGCCAGATTTCTCATAATAATCAACAGCCGAAACATAATCTAAAGATTTAAATGCGCTTTCTGCCTTGGACAGGTTGATTTGCGGCGTAATGTACTTAGGATAAACATATAGAGCGATGATCAATACTATCGCCAATGCAACAGCGCTAATTAGCACTCCAATAAGAGCCCTTTTCTTGGGAGATTTATCCTTATTCATATTGATAATCGTTGATGTAGCATTTCTTTTTGTGCCGCATTTATGGCAAAAGTCTTGCCCGTCGCCAAACGGAGCGCCGCAGTTTTGGCAAATATCCGGAGAATTGGTATGCTGTTCTTCATGATGCTGTTCAGAGCAGCCAAAGGTCATACAGCCCTTGTTTTCTTCCCAGCATGCTTCGTGATGAGAAATACCACAGGCAGGACATACTTTTATGGCGTCTCCCTCTTGGATGTCCGTTTTACAAAATGGGCAAGTCTTTACGATGTAGTCTTCCATATTGATCCTCCTCATTTAAACGTGTAGGCATACTGTTATTCGGTAACAATAATAAGCACCTTGAATGTGCTACTGTTTACGTCGTTGCTAAATGTAACCACCGTTACACCCTCAAACGCTGGTTTAATCGTCATTGTAGTTGAAGTATACCAAGAATGGTTATCAAATGACACTGAAGCCGCAAAAGAGGAATAAGAAACGGAAACATTCCCACCATTACTCCAGTTCGCGGTTAGTGTAAACTTCCTGTCAACTTCACTCTTTCTAAGAACAATAATGCTTTCACTAGTTTTAAAGTTGCTTGACGCATAACCGATATTGCCTCCGCTCATTGAACTGCAGATATCATCATAATTCTCAGCTTTTTCCTCAAGTCGTGTTATTTTGTTTTTCTGGGCGGAGATGGTTGCATCTTTTGTTTCTATTTGCTGATCTAAATTTGAGATGATTGCATCCTTTGTATTTACCTGTTGTTGCAAATCCGTAATTTCAGTGGTGTAGGATTCTATACTCTTGCAATGGATGATGTACTGAAAGGCGTTTAACCCTGCCAGAGCAATAATTACCAACGCAATTGATACAATGAGGACCGCCTTTCCGTGAAAACGGAAAAATTGTCTTCCGCAAGACAGACATTTTTTACTTTGTGGATCTATTCGACCACCGCAGAATTTACAAAACTTATTTTTTCTGCCGTTTTGCGTATCGCTATTACTTATTCTTTCAGATTTAGCATGGATTTCAGTAGTCGTTGTCTCGCAATCCTTTTGAGTATCACCTTTTACATAAGATGACATATCCTCACAATGAGGATTTTGAACATTTTCGGTTGGCTGTCGCTCTTCAGAATTAACAGAATGGTGTTCCGCATCATTCGTAGCGCCAATATCATCACTACGAGACTGAGATTCCATGTTTTCTGTAGCTTCTGTCATTTCACCTGAGCATCCAAACGTTGTGCATCCGTCGTTTTCTTGCCAACAAGAAAGATGGTGTGGCATGTCGCAAACGCTACAGGTAACAATCTCGTCGCCTTCAATAAATGGAGTCTTACAATATGGGCATATCTTTCCGATGAATCTTTTATCCATAGCTTTCCCTCTTGATCTGCGGTAAACAGATTTGGCAAGGCTCGTATTCGCCACTGTCAAACTCTTCCTTGGTAAGTCTACTGATGTTCGTTTTGTCCTTGACAAAAATACAGTCTCTCTCGTGGTATTTATTGCCTGTTGAGGTGATGTAGAATTCACCGTAGTAAGACTCTTCTTTCGTTATTTGACTCCAACTGGCAATCGTAATCGCAAAAAGGACTAGGAGGACAGCGATGGCAACATATAGCTTTTTATGTTGAATCATCGTTATGTAAATTCTGTATTGTATCGGCGGATTTAGAATATAGTGTGCAAATTCATTAGCTTCGTATTCTTCAGATACATCCTTACCGATAATTGGTGAGTGTCCGAAGTGCTCACAGAAGATATGTCCTTCTTCGTGGGCAAGCACCATTAGCTTCTCATCTTCTGACATGTCTTCATGTAGGAAAACCAGACGATGATTTCGGTCAACATATATGAATCCCTTTTCTTTTTCAACCACATCAGAGAGTTTGAGCTCTGTGATAACCGTGGTGACAGATTCATCATTATAAATATGGTTAAACTCAATAATTGTATAGCCTTGTCTGGAAATCACTTCACTAAGGCTATCAAGCGACAATGGCTGCTTCAAATAGTGAGTAAGAAATCGGCCAGCTTTTTTCTTTACATCACTTATGTCCATCGTCTTTCTCCTGAATGCATTTTATCGCTTGTACTGTTCTAATCTTTGACTCAACACCGGAGACGTCAAAACTGGCCCCATCAAACGCCTTAATCACGGAATCGCCCGGTAAGTTCGAGCAACGCGCATATTCAATCATAAGCACGGTTTTAAGTGAATGAATGCCTTGCTCATCCAGAGATTGGAACATTTTTTCAATTTCAGCGGTTTGCCGGCCAAAGATGCTGGATGTGGATGGCATTGAAAGCGCGCTATCACCGTTAAACCTTTCCACCATTTCTTCCGGGAATGCATGAATGCTGCGAATCATCTGGTGGGTAGCAAGGTTATAGTCGAAAAACAAAACCAAGGCCAGAAACACAGACCACGACATTTTCTTTTTTTTGCACTCAATTAACGAGTACGATTGTCTGGATATTCCGATGAGATACGCAATCTCTCCTTGCGAAATACCGAGCTTGGCTCGTAGCGGTGGAAGTTCATCGGTAAGTACTGAAATAAATCTTTCTTGCTCTTCTTTACTTAAAGACCATTTTGATAATGTACCCATGGTTGCAACTCCTTTCTAGTATATTTTGCAGAGTGTTCTACCAAAAAAGCCCAAATACGACACAATCTTGTAAATAATAGTATAGCGATATCATCCGAATATGTCAATATGTCGCGAAAAAGTTCTTCAAAAACGTCATTATGTCTATTGTCGGAAATGGTAATATGAAATACGGCATATTGAATGACAGCTTGTCATGTTTTACATCCAAAAAGTATATTTGCCGTCAAACTTCTCTTCAACTTAAACGAAAAAACAGCAATGCAAGGAAACGTAAGCTTCTATAAGAGAAAAGATGTCTGGTGGCCGATACTTGGAGAGTTATATTTAGATACCGCTATTTTCTTACACACAGAAAGCCGAAGGCAATTAGCCCACGGCTTTCTGAAATAAATTATACAAATATCACTTCTGAATTGACCTTCTCCATCGCTCTGTCTCGGACATTGTTCATTATCCCAATCCACGCCATCTGATCTGTCGCCTTAAGTTGCTCGGTGATACCTTCTGCTGCGGCCATCTGTTTCACAAGTCGTGAAAACATTTCTTCGGCTTTTTCGTTCAAATCGGCAAGGTAGTCGTTCAGCTTGCCTGAAGCCAAGAGCTCGGTGTAGAGTGTTCTGCGATACTGCTTGATATGCCGCAAGTGCCGCTGGCCCCAGATGCCGATTGGACGCTGTTCCGGTTCAACATCAAGCTGGTCACCCCACGGAAGGTAATAGTCGCCCACAAGGGTATAAGGGATACCGGTTTTCTCATCAATGATATGTCTCTCCATTGCTCATGCCTCCTTATAGATTACTCTGAACCGTTTCGTTTTTGCATCAATGACTTTAAGAAGAATGGTGTCCAGATCTTCCGTGTACTTGCCTTCGGATATCAGTTCATTGCGCATCTCATTCAGGCAGTTCACAACGATCCTTCGTTCAAAGTCGTCCAGTGCAATATGGTATTTCCTTTTCATCATTAAACCTCCCTAATAATTTCTGCCTACATTGTAGGAGGAAAGGCATGGGAAGTCGAATGTGCGGATCAGAAGAAAATGAACGCAGACATAGAAAAACGCCATCTCGGTCAAATGACCAAGATGGCGTCTTTCTGATTTGCATCAGAGCGGACACCTGACGGCGAAACCGCCGGCAAAATAATAGGTGTTCGTCCAATACACGTTTGGTGGAGCTGAGGGGAATCGAACCCCTGTCCGAAAGCAACTTGACGGGACTTTCTCCGGGCGCAGTTTGTTATTTACATTCCCTTGCCGGGGCGTGAGCAAACACACTCAGCGGCTTGGTAGCTTCATGATGCATGGCACAGGCAAAGCTTACTGTACTCACGTTTACCACTCAATCACACCCTGTCCCGGCTCGTGGTCCTTCCGGGCAGGATGGGCGCCTAATTAGGCAGCCAGAGCAACTTGATTGTTGTCAGTTAACTTAGAAAAATTGCCCGTTTTATGGAGGTCAGGCGCCTCCGCCCGCTTATCCGGCCTCACTGCCCCCGTCGAAACCAGTGCAGCCCCATGTGACCGCCACTCTGCGCGCAGAATGGCGGAAGAAAAACGCCTGAAACCGAAGCGCTCAGAACCGTCCGTAGGGATCGCGGAGCTTGTCGGGTTCCGGATATGTTTCGCCCTGGGTGTCCACAGTGATGGATTTGATCTTCTGCTCCGCCTGCGGACGGTCGTTTCCGTCAACCTTGACGGCCGCGATGGCGTCCACCACATCCATGCCCTCGGTGACCTTGCCGAAGGCCGCGTACTGGCCGTCGAGGAATTCGCCGTCGTCGTGCATGATGAAGAACTGGCTGCCCGCCGAGTTGGGAGACTGCGCGCGCGCCATGGACAGAACGCCCCGCTTGTGCGAGAGGTTGTTGGCCACGCCGTTGAGCTTGAACTCGCCCTTGATGCAGTAGCCGGGGCCGCCCATTCCGGTTCCGTCGGGGCAGCCGCCCTGGATCATGAAGCCGGAGATGACGCGGTGAAAGATCAGGCCGTCGTAAAAGCCCTTGTTGGCCAGCGAAATGAAGTTCCGCACGCTCTGCGGGGCCTTGTCGGGGTAGAGCTCGGCGACGATTTTGCCGCCGTTTTCCATGGTCAGGGTCATAATGGGATTTGCCATTTGGTTAATTCCTTTCTTTCATCGCGCGGTCGATCTGCCGCCTGGCGTCCTTTTTTGCGGCGTCCTCGCGTTTATCGTAGAGCTTTTTGCCCTTGCACAGGGCGATCTCAACCTTCACAAGCGAGCCGCGGAAATAGACGGACAGGGGGATGATCGAGTAGCCGTCCTGCCGCGCGCTGTCGAACAGACGGCGGATCTCCCGCTTGTGCAGCAGCAGCCGCCGCGGCCGCAGCGGGTCCTTGTTGAAGATGTTGCCCTGCTCGTAGGGCGAAACGTGCATCTGGCGAATGTAGACCTCGCCGTCCCTGACCTGGCACCACGCCTCCTTGAGGCTGATGTTGCCGAGCCGGACGGACTTGACCTCGGTGCCGGAGAGCTCGATGCCGGCTTCGAATTTATCCTCCACGAAATACTCGTGGTAGGCCTTCTGATTTCGGGCAACGACCTTGACGCTGTCTGCCGCCATGCGCTCACCTCCGCTTTGTATAATGTATTATACCATGTTTGTCAAGTGTCGGAGCGCGGAAATTAATTTGCGGAAATCGTTTCCGGGGGGTTGCAAAACGGGTCGGGATGGGCTATAATTAGAACAAACGTTCTAAGATGCTCGCAGAGGGGAGGAATCGCCATGACCCGGACCAACGTGCCGGTGGAAATGCTGTCGTGCTGCGGCGCGGACGGAGAGCTGCGGCCGCTGCGCTTCCGCTTCGAGGCGCCCGACCATCTGCTGCATACGGTGAACATCACGGAGCAGGTGGACAGCCGAAAGGTCGCATATGTGGGGCTGGAGGCCTTCGTCTATCTGTGCCGGGCCAAAATGGACGGCGCGGAGAAGCTGTTCGAGCTCAAATACACGGTGCGCACCCACCGGTGGGTGCTGTTTCGGGAGGTCTACTGATGGCGGAGCGGATCATCTTTCACATCGACGTGAACAGCGCGTTCCTCTCCTGGACGGCGGCCTACCGCGTGCGCGTGCTGGGGCAGGCGCTCGACCTGCGCACGGTGCCGTCCGTCATCGCAGGCGACCGGGCCTCGCGCCACAGCATCATCCTGGCCAAGAGCGGGCCGGCCAAGAAGTTCGGCATCAAGACGGCGGAGCCGCTGGGCAAGGCGAAGGACAAATGCCCGGGCCTGTACGTGGCGGAGCCGGACTACGACCTCTATACGACGGCCTCGCGCAGCATGATGGCGCTTCTGCGCGAGGTCTCGCCCGCGGTGGAGCAGTTTTCCATCGACGAGGCGTGGGTCGACATGACCGGCACGAAGGAGCTCTACGGCCCGCCGGTGCTCGCGGCCGAGCGGCTCAAAAACCGCATCCGGGACGAGCTGGGCTTCACGGTCAACATCGGCATCTCCAGCAACAAGCTGCTGGCCAAGATGGCGGGCGACTTTGAAAAGCCGGACAAGGTGCACACGCTCTTTCCCTGGGAGCTGGAAGCAAAGCTCTGGCCGCTGCCGGTGGGCGAGCTGTTCTGCGTGGGCAGGGCCACAACGGAGAAGCTCTCGCGCATGGGCATCACGACGATCGGCCAGCTTGCGCAGGCCGACCCCAATTTTCTGCAGAAAAAGCTCCACAAGCCCGGCCTCGTCGTCTGGCAGTTCGCCAACGGCCGCGACGCCGAGGCGCTGACGCCCGAGGCCCCCGCCAACAAGGGCTACGGCAACTCCTACACGACGCCGCGCGACGTGACGAAGCGGGACTTCGCCTGTCAGGTGCTGCTGTCGCTGTGCGAGACGGTCGGCATGCGCATGCGGCGGGACGAGCAGGCCGGGGCCTGCGTCACGGTGCACATCCGCAGCAGCCAGTTCGAGCAGTGGTCCCGCCAGCGGCAGCTCGCGTCGGCCACGAACGGAACGGACGAGCTGTACAAGGCGTCCTGCGCGCTTTTTGACGAGCTGTGGGATGGAAAGACGCCCCTGCGCCAGCTCGGCGTGCAGGTGACGAAGCTCACCGACGGCGGCTGCCGGCAGTACAGCCTGTTCGACGGGCGGGACTACGAGCGGCTCGGGAAGCTCGACGGCGCGGTGGACGCCATCCGCGACAAGTTCGGCGAGGACGCCATCATGCGCGCGACCTTTCTCAAAAGCCCCGTCGGCAGCATGGCGGGCGGACTGGCCAGGGAGCGCCGCACCGGCATCACGAAGCCCGTCGCGGAGCCGGAGGCGCTGATCGTCAGACGCGGCCGGGAGAAACCGCGGCCGGGCTGAGCCGGCGGCGGCGCTCTGTGCTGCTGCTCCGCCGGGAGGCGGCAAAAAAACAAGGGGCTGCTGCAAAATGCCGTGCATTTTGCAGCAGCCCCTTCGGTGTTTTTTATGCCTCCGCTTCGAAGCGGTGCGCGCCGGAGAAGTCGCGGCGGGTGATCGCGCCGGTCGGGCAGGCCTCCGCGCACGCGCCGCAGGCGGTGCACCTGGCATAGTCGATCGCGGCGAGGTTGCCCGCCACGGTGATCGCGCCGGCGGGACAGCTCTTCTCGCACTTGCGGCAGGCGATGCAGCCGGCCGAGCAGACCTTTCGCGCGGCTGCGCCGACGTCCCGGTTCGAGCAGAGGACCGCCGTGCGCGCGACGTCGGGGATGACCGCGATGACGCCCTGCGGGCAGGCCTTCGCGCACAGGCCGCAGCCGATGCACAGGCTCGCCTCGACGGCGGCGATTCCCTTGTCCATGCCGATGGCGTTCTGCGGGCAGACCTTCGCGCAGTCGCCCATGCCGAGGCAGCCGTAGACGCAGCTGCCGCTGCCGCCGAAGAACAGCTTCGCGGCGGCGCAGGAGCGGATGCCGTGGTAGTCGTCCTTCGGCTTTGTGTGCTCGCAGGTGCCGCTGCACCGGACGACGGCGACCTTCTCCACCACGTCCTCCGCGGCCACGCCGAGCAGCGCGCTGAGCTTTTTTGCCACGCCGTCCGCGCCGGGGACGCAGAGATTGGTCTTCGTGCCGGGGTTCAGCAGCGCCTTGGCGTAGCCGTCGCAGCCGGAGAAGCCGCACGCGCCGCAGTTCGCGCCGGGCAGGCACTCGCGGATGGCGGGAAAGCGCTCGTCCTCCTTGACGGCCATGAAGGCGGAGGCCACGGACAGGCCGACCGCGCAGATGAGGCCGATGATCGTGACGGCCAGGATCGGTACCAGTATATCCATCTCCCCGACCTCCTTAACCGAACAGATTCGTGAGGATGCCCGCGAATCCGAAGAACGACAGCGACACGATGGCCGCCGAGACGAGCGTGATGGGCAGGCCCTCGAAGGCCTTGGGCGGCGTTGCCTCCTCGACGCGCGAGCGCACGCCGGAGAAGATGACCATGGCCAGGAAGAAGCCCAGGCCGCAGCCGAGCGCCGTCAGGACGGAGTCGCGGAAGTTGAAGCCGTCGGTGATGTTGTTGAGCGTGACGCCGAGCACGCCGCAGTTTGTCGTGATGAGCGGCAGATACACGCCCAGCGCCTTGTGCAGCGAGGGCACGTACTTTTTGAGCACGATCTCGACGAACTGGACGAGCGCCGCGATGACGAGGATGAACACGACCGTCTCCATGTAGGTGAAGTCGATCCCGCCGTTGAGCAGCAGATGGTAGATCGGCCACGTGACGGCGGCGGCCAGCACCTCGACGAAGATGACGGCCAGGCTCATGCCGGTGGCCTGATCGAGCTTCTTGGACACGCCGAGGAACGGGCAGATGCCGAGGAATTTGACAAGGACGTAGTTGTTTGTGATCGCGGCGGTGAGGATGACGAAGAAGATGGTTTTCATTGCTTCTCCTCCTTCCCGCAGCCCTTTTCACAGAGCATGCAGCCCATGCAGCCGAATTCCTTCTTCTTGATGGCCTTGCCCTTCGTGATCTTGTTCACAAGGGCGATCATGCAGCCGAATACGAAGAAGCCGCCCGGCGCGATGGTGAGGATGCCGATGGGATTGTCGTGGAACCAGGGGATGGGGATGCCGCACCAGCTGCCCGCGCCGAGGATCTCGCGGATGGTCGCCATGGAGCAGATGGCCAGCGTGAAGCCCAGGCCCATGCCGAGCCCGTCGATGGCGGAGTCCACGACGCCGTGCTTGTTGGCGTACATCTCGGCCCGGCCGAGGATGATGCAGTTGACGACGATCAGGGCCAGGTACACACCCAGCGACTGATACAGGCTGTAGGCGTAGGCCTCCATGACCAGCTCCACCACGGTCACAAAACCCGCGACCAGGACAATGTAGCACGGGATGCGCACGCGGTCGGGGATCGTGTTGCGCAGGGCGGAGATCGCCATGTTCGAGCAGATCAGCACCACCGTCGCCGCGATGCCCATGCCGAAGGCCGCGACCACGGACGTGGAGATGGCCAGCGTCGGGCAGGTGCCGAGCACCAGCACGAGCGTCGGGTTTTCCTTGACGAGGCCCTTGAGAAAATTCTGCATTTTCGTCATATCAGTTGGCCCCCTTTACGATGTCGTAGGCCGCGAAGGCGTCCTGCACGCAGGTCTTGTACGCGGTCGAGGTGATGGTCGCGCCGGAGATCGCGTCCACGCCGGAGAGGCTTGCGTCCTGTCCGGTATACCGGTCGGTGTACGCCGCGTTCGCGGTCTGGCCGCCGAGCGTCTTTGTCTCGCCCGACACGTCGAGCGTCTGGCATTTGAGGATTTTCCCGTCCTGGCCGATGGCGCACATGACCTGAATCTTGCCGCCGAAGCCCTTGCCCTCGACGGTGAAGATGTAGCCCAGCGCGTTTCCGCTGCCGTCGAGGCCCTTGTAGACGCTGGTCACGGTCTCGGGCAGGCCGTCGGTCGGCAGCTGCTCAAAGCTCGCGGCCTCGGAGATGACGGCCTTTCGCGCGGCCTCCTCGCGGGCGGCTTTGTTGGCCGCGGAGACGGGCGCGGTGAAGTGGTTTACGATCGCGAGCGCCGCCGAGGTCACGAGGCAGATGACGACGAGCACGATGATGCTTTTCGCGATGTCCTTCTTCTGGCTCTTCATGCCTTCACACCTCCAAACGGGCGGCTGGCGGTCCAGCGGGAAATATACGGCGTCAGGATGTTCATGAACAGGATGGAGAACGACACGCCCTCGGCGTACGAGCCGTATACGCGGATGAGCACCGTGAGGATGCCGCAGCCGAAGCCGAAGATCACGCGGCCCCAGTTCGTGGACGGCGTGGTGGAGTAGTCCGTCGCCATATACACCGCGCCGAGCACAAGGCTGCCGGAGAGGATCTGGTAGACCGGCTCCCTGCCGAGCGCGAGGGTGAACAGGAACACAGTGGCAATGTAGACGACGGGCGTGTGCCAGCTGATGACCTTTCGAATGAGCAGATACGCGAAGCCGAGCAGCAGCGCGGCGATACAGGTCTCGCCGATGCAGCCCGCGTGCCGGCCGAGCAGCATGCTGCCCAGCGGCGGCAGACTCGCCAGGTCGCCCGATTTGATGATCGCCAGCGGCGTCGCACCGGACAGGGCGTCCGGAAATACCCAGTGGGTCATGCTGGTGGAGAACGCCAGCAGCAGCACGATGCGCGCGGTGATGGCGGGGTTGGCGAAGTTCTTGCCGATGCCGCCGAAGAGCATCTTGACGGCCACGATGGCGACGAGGCAGCCGAACACGGCCTGCCACAGGGGAATTGCCGCCGGCAGGTTGAACGCCAGCAGCACGCCTGTCACGACGGCGGAGAGATCGCCGACGGTGACGGGCATTTTGTTGAGCTTTTCATAGCCCCACTCGAAAAAGACGCAGGAGCCCGCGCAGACCGCAGTCACGAGCAGCGACCGCCAGCCGAAGATCCACACCGAAGCGGCGAGGGTCGGCATGAGCGCGATCACGACGTCGCGCATGATCGAGCTGGTGGAGCTGCCGGAATGGATGTGCGGAGAAGCCGCAACCGCGAGTTTCATTGGACCGCCTCCTTTTCCGCCTGCTCCCTGCGGAGCTTCTGCCAGGCCGCGAGCTGAGCCTTGGCAAGCTTGTTGGTCTGTACGAGCGGCCGGTGCGCGGGGCAGCCGTAGCTGCAGCAGCCGCACTCCATGCAGAGGTTCACCTTGAGCGCCTCCAGCGCCTCGACCTTGCCGAGCGTGTAGGCCGCCTCGATGTCCGCCGGCATGAGCCGCAGCGGGCAGTGCGCGATGCAGCGGCCGCACTTGATGCAGGCCGTCGGCTCCGGCAGCACGGAATCCTTCTGGCTGAACGCCAGGATCGCGTTCGTGCTCTTGAGGATCGGCTGCTCGAGATCGGGCACCGCAATGCCCATCATCGGCCCGCCGTAGAGCACCTTGCCCGGCTCCGAGGCGAAGCCGCCGCAGGCGTCGAACACGTCCTGCATGCGCATGCCGATGGGCACGATCACATTTTTGGGCTCCTTCACGGCCGACCCGTCCACCGTGACGCACTTTTCCACCAGCGGCATGCCTGTCCGGCAGTACTGCCCGATGAGCGCCAGCGTGGTGCAGTTGAGGACGATCGCGCCCGCGTCGATGGGGAGCTTCCCCTCCGGCACCACGCCGCCCGTCGTATGATAGATGAGCACCTTCTCCGCGCCCTGGGGGTACTGCGAGGCCAGCGCCCGCACCTCCATGCCGGACTCCTTCGCCGTGAGCGCGCGGAATTTTTCGATGCACTTGGGCTTGTTGTTTTCAATGGCAAAGATCAGCCGCCCGACCTGCAGGAATTTCTGCACGAGCCGCGCGCCCTCCATCATGTCGTCGGAGCGGTCGAGCATCGTGCGCGTGTCGGAGGTGATGTACGGCTCGCACTCCGCGCCGTTGATGATGACGGCCCGGATCTGCGAGAGATCCTTGACCGACAGCTTCACCGCCGTCGGGAAGCCCGCGCCGCCGAGACCGACCGCGCCGCTGTCGCGCACGGCGGCCAGGAAGTCCTGGAGCGTCTCGAGCTTCGGCGGGCGGATGCCCTCGAAAGGCGTCATCAGGCCGTCGGACTCGAGGATCACCGCCGGCATGCTGCGGCCGTTCGAGCCGAGCAGCTCGCCGAGTTTTTTGACCTTGCCGGATACGCTCGCGTAGATCGGAGACGACACGAAACCGCCGGCCTCAGCGATGAGCTGGCCGACTCTGACCTCGTCTCCTGCCTGTACGACAGGTTTGGCGGGCGCGCCGATGTGCATGGACATGGGAATCGTCACCGTCTCGGGCGGTGATAGCCGGACGGCCGCAAGCTCCGCCGTGTTTTTGCGGTGCGGGACGCGGACGCCATGGAGTTTTCGGTTCACGGAAATGCCCCCTTGCTTCTCTGATCTTTCTGGTTTTATGGTAAAAACCGGCTCGCGCGCAGGCGCCTGAGGACAAGCTGCGCGCAGAGGCCGGTGAACGCGCCGGTCAGGATGCCGGAAATGAGAAGAATCGGAAGATAGTAGAGGATTTCGCTCGTGCCGGTGACGGCAACGGCGGCCGCGAGCTGGCCGATATTGTGGAAGATCGCGCCGAACACGCTCACGACCCAGAGCTGCTTCTCCGGCAGCAGCTTCCTGCCCAGCAGCATCGCGCCGAAGGCCAGCAGCCCGCCCGCGAGGCTGTACAGGATCGCCGCCGCCTGGCCCGTGAGCAGGCCGCCCAGAAACACGCGGATGAGCAGCAGCGCGAGCGCCCACGGCACGCCGACGGCGTAGAGCGTGAAGAGTGTGAATACGTTGGAGAGCCCCAGCTTGATGCCGGGAATGGAGGTAAACGCGGGGATCTGCGCCTCGATGACGAAGACGACGAGCGCCGCCGCCGTGAGGATCGCGGTCGTTGTGAGTTTGTTGAGCTTTTTCATCCTATGTCCCCGTCATGGCGTCGTATTCCGTGTCCGTATCGCCGAGCCACTTGATGACGAGCCGGTTCGGCAGGCAGATGATCGGCGTTCCGCCGGTTTTGAGCGGCCCGTGCTTCACGCAGGTCTGGTCGGGGCAGCCGGCGGACCGCACGCAGATGGAGCCCGGCGAAATCTCGATCACGTTCTCCCCCGCGTCGCCCGTGACGGCGAAGGTCGTCGTGCCGGTCACGGCGGACAGATCGACGGTCTTCAAAAGCTTTCCGTCCTGATAGATGCCCACGGCGCTGCCCTTCGGCAAAAGCCCCGGCAGCAGCAGCCACGCGGCCAGGCACACGGCCAGCAGGCCGGCAAAAATCAAAATCCAGGTCCGGGTCTTCATGGCTCGATCACCTCATAGCTCTCATTCGTCGAAAACGCGCCGGAGAGCCCGGAGGTGATGTAAACCCCGCGGTCGGCGGTCATCAGGATCATGTCGAACAGGTCGGTGTTCTCCCGCCACAGCGCCGTCGCCTTGTCCAGCCCCATCACGAAAACCGCGGTGGAGAGGCCGTCGGCCAGCACGTCGTCGGTCGAGACGACGGTGGCGGAGATCAGCCCGCTGTCGGCGGGATAGCCCGTCGAGGGGTCGAGAATGTGCCAGTAGGTCTTCCCGTCCTGTTCAAAATACCGCTGGTAGCCGCCGGAGGTGATGACGCACTTGTCGGCGACCTGCAGGAGGCCGAAGTAGGTGGAGGTGTCGTCGGGGTCCTGGATGGCGACGGACCAGTCCGTCCCGTCCGGCTTTTTCCCCAGCGCGCTGACGTTGCCGCCGAGCGAGACGATGGCGGACGTGACGCCCGCGTCCCGCAGCGCCTTGACGGCCTGCGCGGAGGCGTAGCCCTTGCCGATGCCGCCGAGATCGAGCTCCATCCCGTCCGGCATCGACACCGTCGTGCCGTCCAGCGCGACCTTCTGCCAGCCGACGTTCTGGAGCAGCGCCCGGATCTCCGCGTCCTCCGGCACCCGGTAGTCGCCGGAGAAAAAGCCCCAGGCCGCGACGAGCGGATAGACGGTGCAGTCGTAGGCCCCGTCTGTCAGCCGGGAGACCGCCAGCGCCCGCGTCAGCAGCGCCGCCGTTTCCTCGCTCACCGCGTCCGTTTCGCCGCTGTCGAGCCTTGCGATGTCGCTGTCCGCGTTCCCCACGGACAGCAGCGCGTCGATGCGCGCGATCTCCTGCCCGGCGGCGGCCAGCCCGGCTTCGCCGTTCTTTCCGTAGGCCGTGAGGCTCATCGCGGTATCCATCGCGAATATTTCGGAGGTGCTTTTCTGGTCGGCGGACGAACACGCGCAGAGCGTTCCCAGCAGCGCCAGGCAGAGGCAGAACGTGAGGAGCGTTTTTCCCATGGGTGGTTTCCTTCCGGCTATCAATTTGTTTTTATCGAATATGCTCTATTTTCAACTTTTAAAATACAACATTTCGTGCAATATTTCAATGTCCAAACCTCGCTGACTGACAAAAATTCACGCGGTCTTGACGGCTCCGGCGTTCGCCGGGTTCGGGCGCGGCATACAGAAAATCTGCCAGGCTGAGGCCGGCGGACCGAAAAACGCTCTTCCGCGGACAGGTCCGGGAACGATTCTTCGCTCCGCGCTCAGGATGACAGATTCTGATACGGTGCCGGCGCGCGCTCAGACGAATTCCTCCAGCAGATCGAACGCGCGCGCGGCGTCCAGGCGGCCGGCCGCGCGCAGGGTCCCGTCCTGCAGCCGGGATTTCAGCAGCAGCGTCCTGCCCTCCAGCGCCTCGCGCTGGTAGTTGAGCTGCGCCAGGCGCAGCGTGTGCGCGCCGAGGTACGCCCCGCCCAGCAGGTCGTCCGCCCAGTCGGCGTAGCGGGCGTTGTTCATGTGTCCGTTCAGGTCGGTGTCGCTGTAGAGGACCGTCCGTTCGGTCTGCTCCCCCGCAAACGGCAGGAGCGCCGGCGGAAGCGGCGGCTCGCAGCCGCGCGTCAGCCCCGGAACGCACACGCCGTGCTCGTCGGGAAAGGCCATCGTCCGCGTCCGCTCGTCCATCAGCAGCCAGAGCGCGCAGCCCAGCATGACCCGCTCGCCCGACTCCCCCCGCAGCTCGTAGTACCGGGGAAAGAGCGCGTGCAGCGTCTCGCCCGGCCAGGTGGCGAGCGTCAGCCGCTCGCCGTAGACGGGCTGGCGCGCAAATTCCAGCCGGATGCGGCTGAGCGCCCACAAAAGCCCCCGGTCGAGCGTTTTCTCCCGCCCCATGCCGAGCGCCGTCGTGTGCGCGATGGACGCCTGCTCGAGCCTGCCCAGCAGCGCGGACAGGCGCAGCCGCCGGGCAGGGCCTACGTCCAGCGCGCCGAGCTGCCACGGCTCCTCCCAGGCGCTCACGCGGGGAGCCTTCTTTCGATCGCGTCCACCACGTCTCCGAGGGTGGACAGCTTCTGCCACTGCCGGTCGGGAATCCTGACCCCGAACAGGGCCTCGAGCCGGCAGATCACCAGGATGAAATTCATGGAATCCATGCCCATGTCGGTGTTCACGACCGACTCCTCGCCCAGCGGCTGGCCCTGCAGCTCCGGCACGCTGTCATAGATCACCTTGACCGTCTTCTCCAGAATCTCCTCGCGCTTCATATCGGTTCCTCCAGCAGCCATCTTTTGAGCTTGCCCGTCGCCGTGCGCGGCAGCGGCCGCGCGGAGATCTCCGCGCCCGCAAGCCGTCCGGAGACCGGCAGCGTTTTGTTGTATTCCCGCACGGCCGCGTCCGCCCGCTCCGCCGTCTCGCCGCTGACCAGCAGCACCGGCTTTCCGCCGCGCAGCACCACGGCGGTCTGCGCGCCCGGCAGCAGCGTTCCGAAGGCCTGCTCGTACTCCGGGCAGAAGATCTTCGTGCCGTTCGGCAGCACGAGCATCTCCTTTTTCCGCCCCGTGACGTGCAGCGCGCCGCCCGGGTCCAGATAGCCGAGATCGCCGGTGGACAGCCACTCCCCGCCGATCGGCTCCGCGCCGAGATAGCCCTCCATCATGCACGCCGTCTTCACCTGGATCTCGCCCTCCCCCGTCAGGCGCACGCGCGTGTCGGGGCAGAGCGCCATCGCGAAGGGCTCGCCTTCGCCGGTGCTGATGGCGAGGCCGCTGGCCGTCTCGGTCAGGCCGTAGCCGAAGCGGACGCCGACGCCCCTTTGCCGCACGGCGCCGATCACGTCGGCCGTACAGGGCGCGGCGCCGATCAGGACCGTCCTCAGCTCCGGGTTGAGCGCGTCCGCCTGCAGCAGCGCCGTGAGCAGCGCCGGAACGGCGGGCAGGATCGTCGGATGAAAATACGCGCAGTCGGCCAGCAAATACCGCCTGCCGCGCCCGAGCGCCGCGCAGGCCCCGTAGGCGAGCGGCCACAAAAGCGTGCACACAAAGCCGAACACGTGCGCCAGCGGGAGCATGGAGAGGATCACGTCCCCCTCCCCGCAGGGCAGCATCCGCTGGCCGTTCCACGCGCTCGCGCAGAACGCGCGGGAGCTCAGAACCGCGGCCTTGGAGCGCTCGCTCGTGCCGGAGGTGAAGAAGATCAGCCGGCCCTCGCCGCGATGGCGCGCGCCGCTCCCGGCGCGGAAGCCGGGCCGCAGCAGCGCCCGCAGCTCCTCGTCCGCCTCGGCGTCCTCCGCCCCGGCCGCGCGCGCCATCGCGGCGAGCGCCTCGTCCGGCAGGCCGGGGTCCGCCAGAATCACGTCCTGACCCAGCAGGACGCGGGCAAACAGCGAGATCACCGACTGCGCCGAGCCGTCCGCCAGCAGCAGCACGCGCCCCGCGCCGTCGCCGCGCAGCGCGTTTTCCCGCGCTCTGACTGCCTCGCGCAGCGCCGCGTAGGTGAGCGTGCGCGCCTCGCCGTCCTCGTCGAACCGCAGAGCGGGCAGCGCGCTTTCCGCCCTCGCGTCGAGCAGCTCGCGGAATCCCGCGTATTTCTGATCCATGCCGTTCGCCTCCCATCCCTGTTAGCATACCGGACTTTTCCATGAATTTCAATCTTTTTATGACATTCTCACAAATTTACGTCTTGCATCCGGCTTTGTTTCGTCATATGATAGAAACAGGCAAAAAATACCGATTACAAATTCTAGGATAGGAGTGCTGATCCCATGAGCAACGAAAATGAGAAGATCTGTATCATCGGCGCGGGTCCGGCCGGTCTTTCGGCGGCCATGTACCTGGAGCAAAAGGGTTACGCGAACTACACAATCCTGGAAAAGTCCGACCACGTGGGCGGCAAGTGCCATTCTCCGCTCTACAGCGGGCGCCGCTACGAGATGGGCGCCATCATGGGCGTGCCGTCGTATTACGCCATCCACGACGTGGAGGAATTCTGCTCCATCACGCACGACGGCCCGAAGCTCAACCGGAATTACAAGGATAAAAACGGCCGCGTGATCGAGCCGTTCAACCCCAAGAAGAATCTTCTGAAGATTCCCCGTCTTCTCAAAACGAAAAAGCAGCTCAAAAAGTTCGGCGAGCTGCTCGAGACGAAATACAAGGGCTATGACGTCAACGGCCACCGCGGCGTGGCCGAGGGCCGCTACGACGGCTTCTCCGCAACGCCGGGGCGCGAGCCGGTCACGGGCGAGAATCCGAATCTCAAGGATCTGGCGCTGCCGTTCCGCGATTTCTGCAAGCTCAACGACGTCGAGCTCGTGCAGGACATCTGGATCGGGCCGTACACCTCCTTCGGCTACGGCTACTTCGACGAGATCCCCGCGGGCTATGTCATCAAATACCTCGATTTCCAGACCTGCATGAACTTTGTGAAGATCAACCTCTGGACCTGGAAGGACGGCACCCAGTCCATCTGGGAGCACCTCGACGCCAAGCTCAAAAACCACGCCCGGCTGAACAGCGCCATCACCCGCGTCGAGCGGCGCGGCGGCAAGGTGTACGTCACCGTGAACGGCGAGGCCGAGGAGTACGACAAGATCATCGTCACCGCGCCCCTGCAGTTCATGCCCGAATACTTCGACGCCACGGAGAAGGAAACGGAGCTGTTCTCGAAGATCGACTACGAGCGCTACGACGTGCTGGCCGTGGAGACGAAGCCCGAGGATCACCCCGAGATCTCCTACTACGTGTTCGACAACATGGTGCCCGAACGCCGCGGCCATCTGATGGTCTACTACCGGCGCTGGCGCGACACGAAGGACCAGGTCATCACGACCTACGCTCTGCGCAACCACAAGGGCCAGCCGGAGATCCCCTACGAGGACTGCAAAAAGACCGTGCTGGACGACCTGAAGGTCATGAAGAACCCCGCCTCCAACGTCATCAAGGAGCAGAGCTGGTACTACTTCCCGCACGTGTTCACAAAGGACTACGCCGCCGGCTGGTACGACAAGGTCGAGGCCATGCAGGGCCAGCTCGGAACCTACTACGCGGGCGAGGTCATGTCCTTCGGCGACATGGACGAGACGTGCGAGTATTCCCGCGAGCTCGTCGAGCGGTTCTTCTGATTCAAAGGAGTGAGCCTTTTGAGCTTTTATAAGGAAAAATACGACGCCGTCGTCGTGGGCGGGGCGCTGTCCGGCCTGGCCTGCGCCCTGACGCTGGCCTCGAAGGGCAAGGACGTCCTCGTCCTCGAGCGGCACAATCTGCCCGGCGGCATCGCCACGTCGTTCGTGCGCGGCGGCATGGAGATGGAAGCCACGCTGCACGAAATGATGTCCATCGGCCCGGAGGAGAAGCCGCTCAAAATCCGCGCGTTTTTCGACGAGATGGGCGTGAAGATCCACTGGCTGCGCGTGCCCGAGGCCTACCACCTGAGCGTGCCGTCGGAAAAGATCGAGATCACCCTGCACGCGGGCTTCCAGACCATGGCCAGAGAGATCGACGCGGAATACCCCGGCACCTACGACAAGGTGCTGCGCCTGATGGAGCTGTGCCAGACCGTCTACGACTCCGTGAACGTGCTCTCCGTCCACCCGATGAGCAAGCCCGCGATGCTCGCGAAGCACGCGGCGTTCGTCAAAACCTGCGGCTACTCCGCCAAGCAGGTGCTGGACACCTTCGGACTCCCCAGGGAGGTCTTCGACATTCTCTCGGCCTACTGGATCTACGTCGGCGCGCCGATGGACGATCTTCCGTTCACGATCTACGCCGTCCTCATGGCCGACTACTTCGGCGGCGGCAGCTACGTCTGCCGGGATTTCAGCTACGAGATGGCGGCGCGGATGGCCGTGCGCTGCGAGGAGCTGGGCGTGCAGGTCGAGTACCTGCAGGAGGTTGAGAAGATCCTTGTGGACGGCGGCCATGTGCGCGGCGTGCGCACGAAGCGCGGCGACGTAATCCACGCCGATTACGTCGCCTGCTCCGCCTATCCCAACCGCTGCTACACCTCGATGATCGAGCCGCTCTCCGCCGTGCCGAAGGACGCGCTGCGCTCGGTGAGCGCGCGGAAGCTCTCCGTCACGTGCTTCTCTGTCGCGATGCTGCTCGACCGCTCGCCGGACGAGCTCGGCATCCGGGAATACAGCTACTTCAATTCCTTCACCGATATGGACACGAGCCGCCAGTGGGAAAACCTCAAAACGCTCGGCCCGTACGGCTACCTCACCACGATCTGCCTCAACCGGGCCAACCCCGGCTGCACGCCGCCCGGCATGACGAGCCTGTCCATCACGACGCTGCCGCTGCCCGACGGATACCTGCACATCGCCGAGGACGAGTATCTCGAGCGCAAGCGGGCCATTGCCCGGGAAATGATCGACCAGATGTCCGTCTACTTCGGCGTCCGCCTGCTCGACCACATCGTGGAAATCGAGATCGAGACGCCCGTCACCATCGCGCACTACGCCGGCGCGTGGAACGGCGGCATCTACGGCTACCGGCACAGCATGGACGACCACATCGTCGCGCGGCTGCAGATGAGCGAGGAGGAAAACTACATCCCCGGCCTCAGCTTCTGCGGCGCGCACGCGATCTCGGGCAACGGCATGTCCCCCGTCATCACGAACGGGCGCAAGGCCGCCAAGACCCTGCTGGACCAAATGGCGAAGGAGGCGGCGAACGCATGAAAATCCAGGGCTTTCTCAAAGACGTCGGCGGAGCCGGCCGCGTGACCGCCCGCCGCCGGAGCCTGTTCGAATCCGCCTCCGCCGCGCCGGAGACCCGCGACCCGATCGGCGAGCTCGCCCGCGCCCTGCATCCGGGCAAGCTGGAGCTGACCGTCGCCGACGTGCGGGACGTCTCCCCCACCGCGCGGAAAATCCGCTTCACGCCGAAGGACGGGCATCTGCCGGTCTTTCAGTGCGGGCAGTATCTGTCCCTTGACCTGCAGATCGGCCAGACGGTCACGACCCGCCCCTACTCCATCTGCTCGGCCCCCTATCAGGCGCGGCAGGCCGAGCCCTTCGTCGAGATCACCGTCCGCAACGGCAAGTCCGACGGCTTCGCGGCCAATTACCTCTACGCCGGCGTCAAACCCGGCGACGTGTTTACGGCCTCGCTGCCCTTCGGCCAGTTTTATTACGAGCCTCTGCGCGACAGCCGGCACATCGTCGGTCTGGCCGGCGGCAGCGGCATCACCCCGTTCTATTCCATGGCGCAGGAGATCGCCGCGGGCCGGCTCGACGCCGAGCTCACCGTTCTCTACGGCTCCGTCACCTCCGCGGACATCATTCTCCGGGCCGAGCTGGAGGCCGTCCATTCGGAGAAGGTACATTATGTAAACGTCATATCCGGGGAAAAGGACTACCCCGGCGAAAAGGGCTTCCTCACGCGGGAGCTCATCGCCCGCTATGCCGGCCCCGACAGCACCTTCTTCGTCTGCGGCCCGCTGCCCATGTACAAGCTCGTCGCGCGGGAGCTGGCGGCTCTGAACGTGCCGCCGAAGCGCATCCGCATGGAGGTCTTCGGCGCGCCGAAGGACGTGTCGCGGGCCGAGGGCTACCCGGCGGAAAAGCTGGGCGAGACCTACACGATCACCGTCGTGCGCGGCGTGCAGGAGGACGCGGTCCCCGCCAGGGCCTCGGAGCCCGTCGCGGCGGCGCTCGAGCGCGCGGGCATCCCGATCCCGACCCGCTGCCGCAGCGGCGCGTGCGGCTGCTGCCATTCGCGCCTACTCTCCGGCGAGATCTTCGTGCCGGCCGACGGCGACGGCCGCCGCGCCGCGGACCGGGAGCTCGGCTTCTTCCACGCCTGCTCGAGCTATCCCCTGTCCGACCTGAAAATCAAAATCCCCATCCTGTAATTCAGGGGGCAATCCCGCACGATTCAAGCGCGGAATTGCGCTGTCGGATTTTTCGTCAGATGCGTCAAAAATGCCCGCGAATCCTCTGTGGATCCGCGGGCATTTTGGGCGCATGGGACGGGAACGCTGCAGGCAGACTGCGCTGAAGGCGTCAGCCGCGAATCGGGCGGTGCTTTTTACCGCTCTTCCGGCTCCCAGCCGTTCAGCGGCAGGCGCTGCATGGCGTGAAAAATTTTCGTCTTGAGGTCGGGGTACTGCGCCTGCAGGCCCGCGAGGAGCTCCTTGACCTCCTGGCGCTTGGTGTGCTTGTCGGCGGGACATGTGTTGAAGACGACGGGCAGCTTCTCGCGCGCGGCAAAGCCGGCGATGGCCTTCTCCCCGATGTAGAGCATCGGGCGGATCTGCGTGATGCCGGTGCGCGAGAGGTACGTCACCGGATCGAAGCAGCTGATGCGGCCCTCGTAGAAAAGGCTCAGCAGGAACGTCTCCACCGCGTCGTCGTAGTGGTGGCCGAGCGCGATCTTGCCGCAGCCGTGCTCCTTCATCGTATCGTGCAGCACGCCGCGCCGCATCTTCGCGCACAGGGCGCACGGGTTCTGCTCCTTCCGGTAGTCAAAGATGATTTTCCCGATCTCGGTGTGTACGACCGTGTAGGGAATCCCCTTTTCCCGGCAGAGCGCGTCCACGCCGGAAAAGTCCATTCCGCCGAGCCCCATGTCCACGCTGATGGCCTCGAGCGTGAAGGGCCTGGGATAGTATTCCCGCAGCGCCGCCAGCACGACAAGCAGCGTCAGCGAGTCCTTGCCCCCCGACACGCCGACCGCCACGCGGTCGCCCGCGTCGATCATCTGGTAGTCATCGATGCAGCTGCGCATCAGTCCCATCATTTTCTGCATGGCGCATTCCCCCGGATAAAATGTGATTTGCGTTTTGAGATATTTGAAGCATTTAAGAGAAATCGAGAGTTTTCACGAGCTTATCCCGCAATAAATAAAAATATTCCGAAAAAACATTTGACACGGGAAAAGCCCTGTGATATAAAGATAAAGCGCGCTTACGGATTATTATTGTAGCCGCGCCTTGCACGTTTGTCAAAACATTCTGATAAATGCATCATTTCAAATGGAGGAACCATCATGACCACTATGGCTAAAAAAGAGACCGTACAGAGAAAATGGTACGTTCTCGACGCGGCCGGCAAGCCCATGGGCCGTACCGCCGTGACCGCCGCCAAGCTTCTTCGCGGCAAGCACAAGCCCGACTTCACTCCGAACGTGGACTGCGGCGATTTCGTCATCATCCTGAACGCGGACAAGGCCATCCTGACCGGCCGCAAGCTCGATGAGAAGTACTACCGTCATCCCACCGGCTGGATCGGCAACCTCAAGGAGGTCAAGTACCGCACGCTGATGAACGAGCGCCCCGAATTCGCGATGGAGCTCGCCGTCAAGGGCATGCTGCCCAAGAACACGATCGGCCGTACCGCTCTGACCCGCCTGAACATCTACAAGGGCGCCGAGCACAAGAACGCCGCACAGAAGCCCGAAGCCTGGACTTTGGACTAATCAGGAGGTAAAAGAGTAATGTACGAGAGCAAAAGACAGTATCAGTACGGCACCGGCAGACGGAAGTCCTCCATCGCCCGCGTCCGTTTGTATCAGGGCGGTACCGGCGCCATCACCATCAACGGCCGCGACATCGACGACTACTTCGGTCTGGATACCCTGAAGATGGTCGTGCGGCAGCCTCTGGCCGCCACCGAGCTGCTCGGCAAGGTCGATCTCATCTGCACCGTCGAGGGCGGCGGCGTCTCCGGCCAGGCCGGCGCGATCCGCCACGGCGTAGCCCGCGCCCTGCTGGGCGTCAACCCCGAGTACCGCGCCGTCATGAAGGCCGATGGCTTCCTGACCCGCGACCCGAGAATGAAGGAACGCAAGAAGTACGGCCTCAAGGCTGCACGTCGTGCGCCGCAGTTCAGCAAGCGTTAACCAGACTTCTCCAAGAGATAAATTCCACCGCTTTTCAGTCCGTCTTAGGACGCTGTTTTGCCGGATTTATCGAAGTTTTTGGAGTTCTGAGCGTTCCTGGATTGCGCTGTGCCTGACTGCGTAAGGAGCGAGCAAGGAGCAAGCAAGGAACAAATATCGCAAGCGAAAACCGAAACCTGATGAGCAGGAGATGTATCCGCAAGGAGAACATCTCCTGCTTTTTCGTTATCAGCTGTTTTCATGGTGTACTCTCTTAAATCTGGTTGATTGCCTCCACCAGGGTTTCAATATCCAGGTGGGTGTAAACACGTTCGGTGAGCGTCATGGCACCGGAGTGTCCGACAATTTTCTTGATCATAGTCTGATCCACATGCGCTTCTGTCAGCATGGAGATACAGGTGTGTCTGGTGTCGTGGGGTGTGTGGTTGAAGCCGATCTGCTCCATCAGGGGCGTAAAATAGCTGTCATAATAGTTTCTGTAGTCAAAGTGCTTCTGGTCAGGGGTATGCAGCAGGTATTCGCATTTGGAGCCTTCATACCATGCCTTGTAAAACGGAAGCACTTTGTCTGCAATCGGGACTTTCCGCAGACCGTTTTCCGTCTTGCTGGCAATCACATCGAAGTATTGTTCTTCCAGATGGACATCTTCCTTTTTCAAGTCCAGAAACTCCGAGATGCGGCAGCCATTGTAAATCAGCATCAGCACGATCTGATAGAACGGGTCCTCCGCCAGCTCCCACAGCCGCTTGATCTCGGCTTTGGTAAACTTGTTCCGATCACGTTTGTCAGGATTCTTGTCCTTGTACCGGACAATATCCACAAACTCGGAATAGTCCTTGTTGCAGATGTCATTCTTCATGGCATAGTCATACAGCTGACTGAACAGGCCCTTCAGCTTTTTCAAGGTGGGATAGTTCTTCCCGCAGGTGTCTACCACAAGCTGTAAATCCGCCAGCTTGATCTCCCGGAACACCTTATGGTACAGCGTCCCGCACACCTTGTAGGAGGCTTCATAGCCCTTCACATTGGAGGCCGAGATGGTGGGATACTTCCCCTTGGACCAGCACTCATAGACCTCCTGGAAGGTGGCCTTGGACGCTTTCACATCGAAGGGGTTATTGTTGTACTCCGCCAGCATTTGAAGGCCCTCCGCTCTGGTGGCCGCATAACCGATGGTGATTTGCTCCTGAATTTGTTTCTGGTTCGCTTCGTCCCAATGCCAGCCTACGGTCTTTTTGACAGCATAGGGCCTTCTTCGTTTTCCGGACATTTTCTTGACGCTTCCATATCCGTTGGGTAATCTCAAATAGTATCAAACTTCCTTTCTCCCAGTGACTAAAGATAAAATTTGAAGGTGCTTTCCCTTCATCACTGCTGGCTGCCGCTTTCCTCGGCAGCCTTTTTCATTTGCTCCAACCGCTGGCGATCCAGTTCGTTGCGGCGCTGGATGCGCTCCATCTCGGTGAGAACTTCCACTTCCCTGTCCTGTAGCTTGGCTTCCGCATAGTAGGCCAACTCTTTTTCCATCCAGCGGTCGAAGCCCTCCTGATCTGTCCAGTAAGTTTCCAGCTTCTCACGTTCGTCCCGGAAATCCTCCAATATCAGGCACAGGGAGTCATTCATCTCCGCTGAAGAGTCGTTCCCCTTGAACCGCAGGGAGCATGACCATTCCTCGCAGTGGGGCGGACGCTGCACATCAATCTCAAACCGGATGCCCGCTTTTTTGTTGAGCTGGTAAAGCACCGCAATCACATCAGACAGGCTGTTCAGTTCGATACTGGGCCGTCTGTAACCGATCAAATCTGCCGGAGAAACGTTCAGCTCCTTGGCTATGGCGTTGATCATGGCAATGGACGGTTCAATCTCGCCGCTCTCATATTTCTGGATGGTACGCAGGGTCTTGTCGAGCCGAGTGGCAAGCTCTGTCTGGCTTAAACCGGCCGCTTTTCGTGCCGACTTAATCCTTTCGCCGATTTCAGCTGGATTGCTGTTCATTTGAATCACCTCGCCTGTATTGTAACACGGAGTCCTGCGAATTGCAAGAGCGTAATATGAATTTATTATTCGCATTTGCTCTTGACAAGGCGTCATGGGGAGGATATAATATGGATGCGAATTAAAAATTCGTATTTCAGAGGTAAGGAGGTGAAAAACATGGATAAAAAGATTTATGTTGAGCTGCCGCCATTCACCGGACGGAATGTTCCCATTACTGAGATTGCCGCAGCAATGCACAAGGATGCTCAGTATGTACGAGTTGGCCTGCAAAAGGGCATTCTGAAATTCGGCTATGCCATCAAGCTGGATAATTCCAACGAGTACAACTACTACTGCCCTGACCGGAAAGTGTGGGAAGAAATCGGATATTTCCAGCCGGAGGCAGCCTAAAAAAGAAAAGAGCCCTCATCCTGGCAGATGAGAACTCTTTCGAGACAGTCCCTACGGCAGCTGCCGTGTGAACGATCCGTTCGCATGGATATTATAACACGGCAGCTGCCAATTTCAACAACGATTTTCAGGAGGTTATTTGAATTTGACAGCGTTACCAGACATTTTAAGGAAAGACGGTCTGTTCTGCTGTTGGCGGTATGAAGAAAGAAACGGAAGGAAAACAAAAGTTCCTTATCAACCGGATACCGGGCTTGGAGCCAAAAGCAATGATCCAAGCAGCTTCGTGTCCTACGATATCGCAGTACAGGCAAAGGGTTACGATGGTATCGGTCTTGGTATCTTCAACGGGATTTGCGCCATTGACCTGGACAACTGCGTAACGGACAGCGGCTACTACAACGGGGTCGCCGCAGAGATTGTTACGCTGATGCACAGCTACACCGAGTACAGCCCCAGCGGGAACGGATTACACATTCTGTTCCGGGCAGACGGCTTCCAGTACGATACCAAACGATTTTATATCATGAATCATCAGGCCGGTATTGAAGTCTATGTGGCAGGCGCAACCAACAAGTATGTGACAGTGACCGGAAAAGTATGTGAGCAATATGATTTTGGAGATCGCACAAAGGAACTGCAAATCCTTTTGGAGCGTTTCATGGTCAGACCGGAAACCAATGCAGCAAATGCAATAAATGCAGGAAATCCCGATATAGACACAGCACAGCTTCTCAGCACGGCAAAGTCCAGCAAAAACGGAGCAGCTTTTACTTCCCTCTGGGATGGATCCACAATGGGATACGCTTCCCAGTCCGAGGCAGATTTGGCATTATGCAGTTATCTGGCATTCTGGACAGGAAAAGATGCAGCAAAAATGGATGCCATGTTCCGCCAATCCGGCCTGATGCGTGACAAATGGGATCGGCAGCAATCCGGGACAACCTACGGAGCTATTACCATCCAGAAAGCCATTGATAATTGCAAAGAGGTCTACACGCCAAAGCAAGAGATTACCCCGCAATTTCCACCATTGGTGCCATTGACGCCGCAATGGAGTGATCTGCCGCCATTCCCTGTGGATGCGTTGCCTGACACGATCCGTAGATATGTCAGCGCAGTTGCAGAGCACAGCCAGACAGCACCGGACATGGCGGCCGTGATCAGCCTTGGCGTCCTGGCAGTCTGCCTGCAAGGTAAATACAAGGTGGAAGGCACGCCTGGCTATTATGAACCGCTGAGCCTTTACACCGTGGTGATCGCTGCTCCCGGCGAGCGCAAATCCAGCGTCATGCGGGATATGACCAAGTATCTCTACGAATACGAGCAGGAATACAATCAGTCCCGCAGCTCTGAAATTCGGGAAAACCGCTTGCAGCGAGAAGCGTTGGAGCACCAAATCTCCGGTCTGCAAAAGAAGCTGGAACACAAAGAAGATCGTGAAACAGAACTGGAGCTTCGGCATCTGCAAGAGCAGCTTGAAGATATGCCCGAGCTGAAGCCTGTCCGCTTCTTTGCCGATGACTGTTCCAGCGAAGCATTGACCAGCCTGATGGCTGCCAACGGCGGTGTGTTCTCCGTAATCTCTACCGAAGGCGGCATCTTCGATATTATGGCCGGGCGGTATTCCAACAAGGCTAATATCGACATCTGGCTGAAGGGTCATTGCGGCGATACCATCTATGTAGACAGAATGACCCGTGATTCAGAGTGTATCATGCACCCGGCCCTTTCCGCTATTCTCTCCATCCAGCCCAGCGTGCTGGATGAGATCATGTCCAACACCACCATGACAGGCCGTGGGCTGATTGCACGATTCCTGTATGCGTCGCCGCCGTCCAGAATTGGCGGGCGGGCATTCCGAACTCCATCCGTTCCTCCCGAAGTCAGCGCCGCCTATCGCAATCTGATATTTCACCTGATGGCATTGCCAATCAGCGAGGACACTCAAACGCTGTATCTCTCCGAGAAAGCCTTTGACCTGATGGCCGACTACTTCCAGGAACACGAAAGGTTTCTGGCTGGTGAAGGGCAGGCCATCTCCGACTGGGCCAGCAAGTATATTGGCGCCGTTCTCCGGATTGCAGGATTGCTCCACGGCGCTGATATGGACGATGGACAGTACGAGATTTCCGTATCGACTGTAAACCGTGCAATTCAAATTGGAAAATACTTTCTGGCTCATTCCACCTACGCTTACTCCATGATGGGCACAGACCTGAGTATCCAGAAAGCCAAATTCGTGATGGCAAAGCTGAAAAAGAAGAACGTCACCATGATCAAACGTTCCGATCTTTTTCAGATGTGTCGGGGCAAGTTTTTCAAGAAAACGGAGGAAATCTTTCCGACGTTGGAGTTCCTGGAAGGACACGGCTACCTCCGGATGGAAGAACCAGAGCGGAAGTCAGCTGGCAGGCCAGCGGACGTGAGGATCTTCGTAAATCCCGCCGCAGCGTGAGCAGGAATATACTGCATTTATTGCATTTCCTGCTTAACCCTCGTGACCCCCGTCCCCACACTGAAATCCGCAGAGTTCAGTGTGGACCGGCAGGGAGAATATTACGGACTTCTCCCTGCCAACGGACGAAAAATCATGAGCATGACCGCCTGCGAATGAATTGCCGTCCGTACCGTCATTTGCGTCACAAATGGCGGTTGAGGCTCCCGCAGGAGCCGCACTCCCCCTCGGAGAGCGCAAAACTTTTGATGGCTCTGCTGTCAAAAGTGCTTTTGCGTTACTTTTGACAAAAGTAACAAAACCCGCCGCTGACGCGGCGAAAGGAATTCTTATTATAACTACTGTTGTAAAATCGGAGGTGACAGATATAAAACGGACTATCAGTGCTATGTCGGGCAAGGGTGTGATTGAGCATAATCGCCGCACCTATATCGCTGAAAATGTAGACCCGGAACGAACGCATCTGAACATCGAATACTGCTATACGCCCATCGAGCAGGCGTATCATGAGCTGTTCGATGAAGCTTTGGCAGCATACAACGCCAAGCAGAAGCGAAAAGACCGGTGCATTGAAAACTATTACAAGAAAATCTGCGACGGAGATCAGGAAAAGCCATTTTATGAAGTAATCTTTCAGATCGGAAACAAGGATGATATGTCCGCCGCCAGCGAGAACGGGAACCTGGCAAAAGCTATTTTGGACAAATTCATGCGGAGTTTCCAAGAGCGAAATCCCCATCTTCATGTGTTCTCTGCCCATCTGCACATGGACGAAGCCACGCCCCATCTTCACATTGACTTCATTCCATATACCACCGGAAGCAAACGAGGTCTTTCCACCCGTGTATCTCTGAAACAGGCGCTTGCCGATGAGGGCATCACAGGCGAAGGACGCTCCATGACAGAGCGTGCCGTATGGGTGCAGAAAGAAAAAGAAGCACTGGCTGAAATCATGTTGGAGCATGGTATCGAGTGGGAGCAAAAAGGCGAACACCGGGAACACCTGAGCGTTCTGGAATATAAACGGGAACAGCGCACGCAGGAGTTGGCCGAGCTGGAGCAGACGATTGAGCGTGTTCAACAGCAACAGGTTTCCATCAAGGCTGTGGAAGAGATTGAAGCCAAACCCCTGCCGCTATCCTCCAAGGTGGCGCTGGAACGGGAGGATTATCAGGCACTTGTTACAGCTGCGCAGAAATTTGTTGTGCAGGAGAAACAGGAAGGAAAGCTCAAAAAGCTCCTGAAGGAGGCCAAGAAAACCATTGCTGAACTGAAAAGCACCATTGCCGATCTCAAAGCGCAGCTGGCGTCGGTTACAAAGGAACTCACGGAGTATAAATCTGTCCGTGGAAAACTCCGTATAGCGGAAGTGGAGCGGGAAAATGATAATCTTCGTAGCAAGCTCCGTAGCTACGAAGCGGTAATTAACAGCAATAATCTGTGGTCGTACTTTTCGCGGTATAGAGAAAAGACACATAAAAGGGATGACGCCCGATAAATCTTCAGCAGATTGTAAACGCAAAAAAGATTGATACAAAAAAGAGGTTGATTGTAAAATCAAGTTGGACACTTGAGTAAAAAAATCCATAGTGATTTTTCTCCCCGTGGTAGAATGAAGTTACCACACAACTTCTACAGAGGGAGGGCAATCACTATGGACTGCCATCATTATAGCACAGAATCCGCAGAACGCAAGAAGGGACAGCATCTTCGCATGGAAGACCGAGGAGCCATCAAAGTCCTCAAGAAGCAGGGCCTCGGCCCTCGTGCCATCGCCAGACAGATCGGCTGCGCCCCATCCACCGTTGCGAATGAGCTGCGGCGAGGCACACCGGCTCGCAAGAGCAACAAGGGGAAAGCTCCCGGTTACTCCCCCAAGCTGGGAGAAGCTGTCTACAGAGCCAACAGAGCATCCTGCCACAGGCATCCGAAAGCGGGCGTCTGCAGCAACTTTACCAGTTGGGTGGTTCGGCAGATCCGGGAACACAAGTGGTCCCTGGATGCCTGCTGTGGCTATGCCAAGCGACACAGCCTGTTCGAGCCATCTGAGATGGTCTGCTCCCGCACCCTCTACAACATGGCCTGGAACGGGCGCCTTTCCATCCAGCCAATGGAACTGCCCGAGGCGTTAAAGCGCAAAGCGAAGAAGCATCGTGTGCGAGAGAACAAAAAGCGCTACGGCACAAGCATTTCCAACCGCCCGGAGATTGCATCTCTTCGTCTGGAAGAGGGCCACTGGGAAGGTGATACCGTGGTCGGCAAGCGAGCGGGTAAGGAGGCTGTTGTCTTCTCCCTGTTGGAGAAGAAGACGGAAACCTACCTTGCGTTCCGTATTCCTGGCAAAACCAGTGAGGCGGTGATGAATCTCATGAACACCCTCCATGATGAGTACGCAGAGCACTTCTCTCAGGTCTTTAAAACCATTACTGTGGACAACGGCAGCGAGTTCGCTGACTTCGCTCAGGTGGAGAATTGGGGCACCAAGGTTTTCTCCGCCCACCCGTACACCTCCTGGGAGCGTTCTCAGAACGAGCGGCACAATGGCCTGTTTCGGGCCTTTGTCCCAAAGGGGGCTTCGATCGAGGACTTCACCGACGAGGATATCCTCGCCGCTGCTGACGAGCTGAATGGACGCCCACGGAAGAAACTCGGATACTGCACCCCGGAGGAACTCTTTGAGGCTTTTCTGGATGCTGTCTACGCAGCCTGACGGCTGCGGCAACCTCGCTCACGGATAGATCCTGCGGCTCCATCCGTGAGCGAGGTTTTTACCACGGGGTGTCCAACTTGTTATTGCAATTTGCGATCACACTTTTCATGTACGCCCTAAATTATCAACATTTCTGATACGGCTCAATGATAATCAGCCGCACTTCCAGCATTTCGAGCATGGCATCCAGTTCCAGCGAAAGATTCTTCGCCTCTGCGATATACTTGCTGCAAGAGGGAGTGGAGCGGGCTTCCAGCGTCTTAAATTCCTGCTCGGTATCCAGTTCCATTGCTCCCATATCCACCCACTGGTCAAAGGCAGAACCGGACTTGCGATTAAGGACGGTTTCCCTAATCAGGTATTTACCGTTCTCAACATCGTTCAATGTCAAATGAACATCCAGATTCTGCACAGGGTCAAAAGGCGTATAGCGGTCAGTGAAGGTCATATCGAATCGTTCCCCCAGTGCGTAAAGATGGGAGAAATGGCGGTAATTATACATCAGAATGATGAAGCAGGAGCCTTGTCTGGTTGCAAACCAGCCGTCGCCACTGCCAATAAAGCGATCGCCCAACTGCCGCAAAAGCCATAGGGCGTAGTAACTGGCCTTTGGAATGCCATTCACTGTGAACAGCCCTAGTCCACCGAAGAACAGTTCCTTCGGCAAGGGGGCTTCACCCATCCAGTCTGTCAATGACCAATAACCAAAGCTGTCCAGCTTGTCGTAGTTTTCAAGAATATTTTTAACGATATAGCAGGATTTGAAGCAGGTGTCGTTCAGAAGATCTTCCTGGCTGGGGGTATTATTCCATTCGGTTAGGAAGATGGGGGTCTTTCGCAGACCAAGCTTCTCCCGTTCAGACAGGACTTGGTTGGCAAAGTCCCGAAATCCATCCGGAGTATCCCGGAGGGTCATGGAATGCACGAAGCCAAAAATGGATTCTGTTCCTTTCTGCTGGTCTGCCAGCGCGGTATCATAGTAATAGAAATTCAGAAAATCCGGCATACAGTGGTTCCTTCCGCACCACTCAAGAAAGGGAATGTACCAGTTAAGAAATCCGTCTTTTACAATATAGTAGGTAGGTGGTGTGCCGAAGGATAATCTGCCGTCGCATGCTTTTACAGCCTGATAGGTGCAGCGGTAAAAATCGTAAAAGCCTTCTGTGCTGGAGAAACCATAGAGGTCGCTGGGGGTATCTGGCTGTGTCCACACACAGAAATACCAGTGGTGGACTTCGTCACCATACCTCTGCAAAAGATGATTGACAACTGTGTAAACAAGCTTGCTCCAAGTGCTTATGCTCTTTGGTTCGCTGACCAGATAATTAAATAATCTTCGTTCCGGATTCTTTGCCAGCAGAGAGGGCATGAAGGACAGCTGAACAATTGGTCTTAAGCCAATGGACATCAGGAAATCAAACACCTTGTCGATGTAAGTAAAATTGTAGACGGGTGAACCGTCCGATGCTTGGTTGTAAACATGGAGTTCATCGGAGAGAATGCCGTTGAACTTAATATATTGGAAGCCGATTTCCCTGCGCATTCGGCTGACCATGGCTTGAATATCTGCCATCAAAAGATCAGACGCACTGCCAACCGTCATCACATTTCGCCATGTGTGTTTCAGATTCTGCGAATCTCCATTGGCACTGAGCAGGATGCTGCAGCTGATAGAATTGACAGCGGATGGGGCAGATACCTGCGCGGGTTCCAGATATTTTTTCAGACCCGCCATATAGTCATGTTGTTCGATCTTGGGTAATTGTGGCTTGGAGGGTTTCTTTTCCCGATGCTGCCGGCGATACACGCTGGGCAGGATGCCAAATTCCTTTTTGAACGCCTGAACGAATGCGTGGGAATTGGGGAAACCACTGTCAGCAGATACATCCTCAATGATATGATCTGTGTTCAGCAACTCATCTACGGCATGATTCAATCGAATTTGGGTCAGGTAATTGAGAAAAGTCATGCCGAACTGCTGGTCAAAGAATTTGGAGAGATATGGCGCGGAAAGATGCACCATTTCCGCCAACTGGGACAGGGAAAGATTTTCCGTATGATGCTCCCGAACAAGCCGGGCGATCTGTGTAACACGGGCAGCATGGCGGTGGCTCTGGACATCCCGGGCATGGGTGTGGTGTACACGGAAATTGTTGTACATCACATCCATCAGTTCATAGATATATGCCCAGTTGCGCAGCTCATAGCCCTGCTGCTGATCCGCATTGTTCTTTACGATTCGAGCCATCAGGGTGCGAATGGACTGAAATGCCGCGTTGTCCCCCTGTACGGAGCTGTTGCAGAAGAATTGGGGGTGCTGGGGGTCGGGAAGCGTTTGCTCGAACAGGGACTGTTCAAACTGAATACACACCAAGGTGCAGTCCGTACTGCGCAGTTCATGGGAGGTATGGCCGTTGATGGTAATCACATCCTCTGGCCCAAGGGTATCGGTGTGTCCATCTACAACCACTGTACAGCGGCCGCTCAGGACGAGATCAACCTCGAAATAATCGTGCATATGACTCTGCACATGGCCAATCTGTTGCATTGTACAGCGCAGGGGCATATGGGTATCGAAATTCGCAATTTCATAATTTCTGCGCATAGGATTGTCCCTCCTTATGATCCCATTATAAGGTGTGTAAATTAAAAAATCAATGTAAATGTAATCGGATATATCATAAACACAGTAATATTTTAATGTTATATAGCATAATGACGAATACATTTTATTTTTAAGATAATGCTCAGCAGAAAAGAAAAGCTGGATTTTCCTGAAAAGGGAAATCCAGCTTGTTGATTTTGTACAAATTGAACCGTTTCCACTTTTGGGGTTTTCATAAAAACCTTAGGTTTTTAACCGGCAATCCCTGAAATGCCCGATGATTGGGGTTTGTATACTTTTCTGTGAAGAAAAAAAGCAAAATTATAAGCGAAAGCTCAAAAGAACCAAACAGCGCGCAAAAAGGAAAAAAAGTACAATAAAAACGCGAGGTGAGAATATGAAAACCCCCTTATTGGAAATGAAGCATATTCGCAAGTGCTTTTCCAGCACGGTTGCTCTGAACACTGTGGATATGAATGTTTATCCCGGTGAGATCCGCGGCTTAATCGGAGAAAACGGCTCCGGTAAATCTACCATCTCCACTATCGCTGCCGGTATGCAGAAGGCAGATGAGGGCGAGATGATCTTCCAGGGAGAAAAGTGGGCGCCCCATTCCATGATTGATGCCCTGCAGCACGGTATCGGCATCATCGTTCAGGAAAGTGGTACGATCCCTGGTATCACCGTGGCAGAAAATATCTTCCTGGCTGAGGTGGATCAATTCCGTCGATTTACCGGCAAAGGCGGGAAAAAATTTGGTCCCATTGACCGGGCAGCTATGAACAAGGCTGCTGATGCAGTTATGGACAACATCGGTGTATCCAATGTCCGCGGCTCTATGATGATGGGGATGTTGGATTTCCAAACCCGGAAGCTGGTGGAGATTGCCAAGGTAGTCATGAAGAACCCCAGGATCTTAATTGTGGACGAAACCACTACCGCACTTTCCCAGGATGGGAGAAATGTGCTGTACCGGATCATGAAGAATTACCGTGACGAGGGCAGGGCGGTGGTCTTCATCTCTCACGATCTGGATGAGATCATGGAGGTTTGCGATACGCTGACGGTTCTGCGGGACGGCAATATGATCCGTACCTTCCAGAAAGAAGAGTTTGATGCCGATCAGATCCGTACCAGCATGATCGGAAGAGAACTTCAGGGTGATTATTACCGAAGCGATTTTACGCCTTCTCATAGGGAAGAAATTGCACTGGCAGCGGAACACATCACGGTTCCCGGTGAACTGGAAGATGTGAGCCTGACATTGTACAAGGGCGAGATTGTCGGCATCGGAGGTCTGTCCCACTGCGGCATGCACACTCTGGGCAAGATCCTGTTCGGTGCGGAACACCCATTGTCTGGCAAGGTCACAACTGCTGACGGCACACAGATCGTCAATGAGACCGTAGCCATGAAGAAAAGACTGGGCTATGTAGCAAAGGATCGCGATGTGGAATCCCTGACGCTCAGCGCCAGCATCCGGGATAACATTGCCGTCGCTGGTATGGAGCGGTATGCAGTCAATAACTTCCTTGTTCTGGGTGGTAGAGAAAAGGTATATGTTGACCAGCAGATCATTGACTTGTCCATTAAATGCGCTGATCGAGATCAGCAGGTTTCCCAGCTTTCCGGCGGTAACAAGCAGAAGGTTGTCTTTGGCAAGTGGATCGGCAGAGGTTCTGATATTCTGATTCTGGATTGTCCCACCCGCGGTGTTGACATTGGCGTCAAGCGCGCCATGTACCAGCTGATGGTTCAGCTGAAGAACGAAGGAAAGTCCATTCTGATGATCTCGGAGGAAATGCCGGAATTGATGGGTATGTCTGACCGTCTGATCATTATGAAGGACGGCAAGATTATGAAGGAATTTTTGCGCAGTGCCGATCTTTCCGACACCGAAATCATAAAATACATGATTTAAGGAGGCATAGCATGAACAGGTTAATGGGTAAAAATGCCGGCCTCAATACCGAGAAGCAGAAGCAGGCTCTGATCACGCTGCTGCCTGTGGCGGCACTGGGAGTCCTGTTTGAAATCTTGTGTGCCGTAGTAAACAGCAAGGGATTCCGGCTGGATATGTACCTGAAGATCGTCTTTAACGATGGCGTTGTTCTGGCGGTGGTGGCCACCGGCGCGATCTTTATCTACTCTCTTGGCTCCTTTGACATCAGCCTTGGTGCTTCTACATTGTTCAGTGCAGCCATGGGTGTCATGGCCTACAACGCAACGGAATCTCTTTCGGTGATGATTCTTGTGATCTTTGCTGTGGCCATTGGCTGCAGCCTGCTGAGCTCTGTGCTGGCTTCTGTGTTCAATATTCCTGTATTCGTTACAACAGTTGCCATGATGTCGGTGCTCTCTGCCATCGCAAGTCAGATCATCACTACCAATGGTGGTGCGCTGGGCGGAATCAGCATTCCCAGTGCAGTAGTGGAACCCTTGGATACGCCTTCTTTCAAGATCGTGGTTCTGGTCGCGTTCTCAGCTCTTTGCATTTTTGTGTTCAATTATACCAAGGTCGGCAGAAGATTGAAATTTTTAGGCGGCAACCCGGTTTGTGCCAAGCTCACCGGCATCCAGATGAACAGGTACGCCATCCTTGCATTCGTTATGGCAGGTATCGGTGTGGGGCTGGGCGCATTTCTGACGCTGGTGTATACCCCCTCTGTTACCCCCACCACGGCTGGCAGCATCGGTATGAACATCATAGTTGCCATCGTTTTCGGCGGCATGCCCATCTCCGGTGGTCCAAGATCCCGGATATACTCCGCTCTGGTAGGCGGCTTCTCCTACATCCTGCTGAACAACATCCTGAAGCTTGTTATCAGCGGCAATACCGGCTACGGCATCAGCCAGATTGTCAGCGCGGTATTTTTCCTGGCAGTTGTTTATGTGACCGGTATGAATTACCGTACCAAGCTGCTACCCCGATAATGTATTCTAACGTATTATGCGTTGAATAAACAACAAAATCAAATGGAGGAAACAAAAATGAAGAAAATCATTGCGCTGCTGCTGGCTCTGTGCATGGTTCTGTCTCTGGCGGCCTGCAGCGGTAACACTGACAAGCCCGCTAACGGCGGTACTCAGGCCGCCGGCAACGAAACACCCAATGCTCCGGAAGTTTCTGCAGACCCCATTAAAATCGGCGTTCTGGTCGCTGATGTCAGCGGCGAAGAGGCTTTGGGCTTCCGTGCATACTACGAGGAGTACATTGCAAAGAACTACAATGTTGAGCTGAGTTACACCGAGCAGCTGGCTGACGCTGCTGCTGAGAAGTCCGCTATCGAGACCTTTGCTGCACAGGGCTTCGATGCCATCATCTCCCTGTCCAGCTCTGACCGTGCTATCCAGATTGAGACCTGTGCAAAGAATAACCTGCACTACGCCATTGCTTCCGGTATGCTGGACGATGCTCAGTATGAGCAGTACAAGACCAACGAGTACTTCGTCGGCCAGATCGGCCCCAGCATGGACACTGAGTACGAAGCGGGTCTGGCAATGGGCAAGTACTTCGCTGATAAGGGTGTGAAGACTGTCTCCATCTACGGTGCGTTTATCCCCAACCCCATGCACGTTTACCGTCTGGCAGGCGTTCTGGTTGGCCTGGGTGCTACCTATGGTGGCGCTCCTGAGAAGGACGCTATCGTTGGACAGATCTTTGGCGACCAGGGCCTGGATCTGAGCAAGGTCGGTGTAAATGGTATTGAGATCGTCTCCTATTTCCAGGGCTACGGCGAGACCACCACGGACGAGCTGAACGCAGCTATCCAGGCGGCTCCCGATGCTTTCCTGAGCGTTGGTATGGCTACTACCTTCTTCACGCAGCAGCTGAACACCGCTGGGATCGAGTTCTCCGACATCGACTCCTTCACTTCCGGTAACGGCGAGACTATGAAGAACGGCAAGCTGGTTTACCTGGCCGGCAAGTACTCTTCTTCCATCGGCCCCATTTTTGCGGCTGTTGTGAATGCTGTTAACGGCAACGCCATTCGCAATGAAAACGGCGATGCCCTGTCCCTCAGCCAGGGCTACCTGGTTGCGACTGACGGTGCATCCTTTGACAAGTACTATTCCGCTGACAAGGGTGACAGCCCCATCTTTAACAAGGAACTGCTGGACACCGTGATCGGTGAGGGCGTTTCCTACGAGACTTTCAAGGCTTTCGTTGAGGAAGATCGCGGTTAATTATTCACGAACAATGGGCACAGCCGGGGAGCCGGCTGTGCTCTCCCCAAAATATATTGGAGGCAAGTTTACATGGACAATCAACTGAAAAAGAATTTGGGCAAGAAGATCGTCGGTACCCTTGCCATCCCTGCAATTGCTGCAGCAGTTCTGCTGACGCTATGCGCTGTTGGCGGCAAGACTATGATCGCCAACCGTGTCAGCCTGAACAACTTCGTGGTTTACACTGCTGTGGTGATGATCACCACGACTGCGCTGTCTATTAATTTGAACAGCGGACGCTTTGACTTCTCTCTGGGTGCTATGGCTATTTTATCTGCTGTTATTAGTTCCAGAATTACTTATGCAATTACCGCTGGCACCGGAAATGCATTTCTGATGCTGATTCTCGGCATCGTCATTGGCGCGGCAATTGGTTTTTGCTCTGGTGCGCTGTATGTAACCTTGCGCATTCCTCCGATTATTGCATCTCTGGGTGTGACCCTGATCCTTGAGGGTATCGCCTTTACCATCACCGAAGGTCGTTATGTTATGACCGAGGTGCAGAACGGTTCTATGGCGGCCTTTGGCGGCAACTGGTATTTCCCCCTGATGATCATCATTGCTGTGCTGGCTGTGACCATTTTCCTCTTTGACCACACCCGCTTTGGCTACAACTACCGCGCACTGAAGGACGGTCAGAAGGTAGCAGTAGAGACTGGCATCAGGGAAATACCCAATGCTCTGGCATGCTACGCTGTCTGCGGTGCACTAATGGGCATTGTAGGATTCCTGAACGCTGTCCGCAATACCAATATCAATGGCGGCAGCCTGAATTTTGGCTCCATCAGCATCATGTTCACCGCGTTCCTGCCCATGTTTATTGGTGGCTACATCAGCCGGTTTGCCAACGAAAAGATTGGCTTCCTGCTGGCAGCACTGTGCATGTCCATGCTGAACTCCACCTTTGCTGCATTCGCAAATGAGATCACTGCATCCATGCAGTCCATTATCAACGCTGTGCTGCTGGTGCTGTTCCTGATTTACTTAAGTAACGAATACCGGATTAAGGCCTTTCTGCGGCCTATTCGGAAATAACTTTGAAATGCATCCCACAAGTCGGGTTCAAAAATCCAACAGCCTCTTTTCCCCCGGGGAAAGAGGCTGATTCCAAAATGGAGGGATTATATATGATCAATTTGAAAGCAAATCCATTTTTCCTGACCGATGAACAGGCGGAATGGGTGGAAAGTACTTTAGCAAGCCTAACCTTGGAACAAAAGGCAGGGCAGGTGTTCTGTCCCATGGGCTTTACGGATGATCCCGGTGCGCTCCGGCACATGGTATGCGACATTGGTGTCGGTGCCATGATGTATCGGTCTGGTCCTGCAGCATATATCCAAAATACCCATCGCACAATTCAAAACATGGCGAAGATTCCTCTGTTACTGGCGGCAAACACCGAAGCAGGCGGCAATGGACTTGCGATAGAAGGCACCGGCTTTGGCTGCCCTATGGCAGTTTCCGCGACAGATGATCCCGAAAACGGCTACCGGATGGGCTATGTGTCATGTGCGGAGGGTGCGGCTCTGGGTCTGAATTGGTCCTTTGCCCCTATTGTGGACATTGACAAAGAATTCCATAACCCGATCACGAATACCCGTACCTTTGGTTCTGACCCGGATAAAATCATCGCTTTCGCCAGCCGATATATGGATGCGGCAGATGAAAACAATGTTGCTGTGGCGGTCAAGCACTTCCCGGGAGATGGTGTGGACGAGCGTGACCAGCATATCCTGACCAGCGTCAACAGCCTGAGCGCGGATGAATGGATGGATAGCTATGGTAAGGTCTATCAAACCCTAATTGAAAAAGGCGCAAAAACGGTCATGGTGGGCCATATTGCCCAGCCTGCATGGGTAAAAAAGTTGAACCCGGAAGCGACGAGAAAGGAACAGCTTCTGCCTGCGAGTTTGAGCAAGCCCCTGTTGACAGGCCTGCTTCGGGAAAAGCTGGGCTTCAACGGCCTGATATCCACGGATGCCACCCCCATGGTCGGGTTTACCAGCGCCATGCCCCGCCGGGATGCGATTCCTGCTGTGATTGCGGCTGGTGCGGATATGATCTTGTTCAATAAGAGTTTGGATGAAGATTACGGCTTCCTGCTGGAGGGGCTGGAAACTGGAAAGGTCACCGAGGAACGACTGGACGAAGCGGCCACCCGGATTCTGGCTGCCAAGGCGAGCCTGCACCTGCCGGAAAAGCAGGCACAGGGCAAGCTTGTCCCCGGAGTTGAGACGCTTTCCATCGTTGGCAACGAAAAATATAAAGCATGGGCGAAGGAAGTGGCTGATCGTTCGGTTACTCTGGTCCGTGATGAGCAGAAGCTACTTCCCATTACCCCTAAGAAGTACCGCCGTGTTTATCTGAATGTCATTCAAAAGAGTAATGACCCGGAAGATCCGATGGTTCTGCAATGGAAAACGTTATTTGAGAAGGAAGGGTTCGAGGTCACAGTTCGTGACCGGAGAACCACCATCGTTCCGGCAGATTTTGGTGACCCGAATCTTTCTCCGGAGAAGGGAAGACTCCTTCATGAGATGTACCGCAGTATTGAGGAGATGAAACAGGATTATGACCTATATGTTTATATCTGCAATATGCAGAATGCATCCAATAATACAACCCTGCGCCTGAACTGGAATGTCACCTTCGGCTTGGGCGATGATGCTCCCTGGCTGACCAGTGAAATTCCTGTCATGATGATCTCCACCGCGTATCCGTATCATTTGTTTGATGCACCGATGATCGAAACCTATATCAATGCTTACAGCAGCGACGGCATTTTCTGTGAAGCAGTAATGGAAAAGATTATGGGAAGAAGTGAATTCCATGGGGTCAGCCCGTGCGATCCCTTCTGCGGAAAAGACTACATTTGAGGTGTCATATCATGGAAACGAAAGCAATCATTTTTGACTTGGACGGTGTTATTTGCCACACCGATGAATATCACTATCAGGCATGGAAAGCGATGGCTGACAGTATGGGGATTCCTTTTGACCGCCAGGTGAATAACCGTCTTCGCGGAGTTTCCCGGATGGCAAGTCTTGATATCATCCTGGAGCAATGCAAAGATGAACTCTCCCAGGCAGAAAAGGAAGCATTGGCCGAGCAAAAGAATGAGCTGTACAAGAAATCCCTGAAAAAGATGAGTCCCGCTGATCTATCGGAGGAGGTAAAAACCACTCTGGACGCTCTGCGTGAACGCGGCTATAGACTGGCAATTGGATCTTCTTCCAAGAATGCCCGGTTTATTCTGCAGCAGCTGGGTCTTGGCAGCTTCTTCGATGCCGTTTCTGACGGCAACAATATCACACATTCTAAGCCTGATCCGGAAGTTTTCATGAAGGCTGCGCAGATGCTGTGCATTCCGGAAAAGGATTGCCTTGTGGTGGAGGATGCAGTGTCCGGTGCGATTGCTGGCAAACGGGGCGGTATGAAAGTGGCCTGCGTAGGGGACGCATCCGCTGAAAAGGCCGGTGACTACAATCTTTCTTCCTTTGCACAGCTTCTGGAGGTTGCAAAGTAAGGGAAAGGAAATTGACTTATGGAGAGAAATGAACGCTTTTTACAAATTGCGCATAACCTGAAACCTGCCATGTTTGAAAGAAAAGCTGGGGTTTTGGAGAGTGTCGGCGGTGATGACTACCGTACCCGGTGTCTGCGCAAGGGTGATGTAGTGTGCCTGGATTTTGGAACACATCTGGTAGGAAAGGTGACCTTAAAATTCGGCTATACTGGTTCCCATCCCGATGCCCCTGCCTGGCTGCGCCTGAAATTCGCAGAGCGGGAGTGTGAACTCTCCGAAAATGCCGAAGACTACCACGGCTGGATCAGCATGGGTTGGATTCAGCAGGAGCAACTGCATATTGATGTGTTGCCCGCTGTTCTGGAACTTCCACGACGGTATGCTTTTCGCTATCTGCAGATTGAAGTGCTGGATACCAGCGACAAATATCAGCTGACATTGGAGGATGTCTTCTGCGTTGCCACCACCTCTGCCGATGAAAGCAAGTTAGAATCCATTATGGGAACTCCTCGTCAGACACATCTGGATGCTGTGGCTTGCCGGACCCTGCGCAATTGTATGCAGGAAGTCTTTGAGGACGGTCCCAAGCGCGATCGCCGCCTGTGGATTGGCGACCTGCGGCTGCAGGCTCTGGCAAACTACGAGACCTTCCGCAATAACGATCTGGTAAAGCGCTGCCTTTACCTCTTTGCCGGTACCACGCTGGATAACGGGCGTGTTGGCGCGTGCCTGTTTTTAGAACCGGAAATTGAAGTTGACGACACCGTCATGTTCGATTACTCCTTGTTCTTTATCCCTACACTGCTGGATTATTATAAGACAACAGGGGATATGGAAGCGCTGAAAGAACTGGCTCCCACCGGCTGGAAGCAGATCGAGCTGACGCAAGCGTATTTTGACGAGACCAACCTCGTCATGGATTCGGATGTGCTGGGCTGGTGCTTCGTTGACTGGAATCTGGGCCTGAATAAACAGGCAAGCGCCCAGGGAATTTACCTGTATTGCTTGAAAGCAGCGATGGAAATTGCAAAAATCCTGGATGAAACGGATCGGTACACAGTTCTTGTACAGGACTATGCAGCAAAGAAGCAGGCAGCCGAACAGCTGTGGGATGCCGGGAAAGGCTTCTATTTCAGTGGTGACCACCGTCAGATTTCCTGGGCAAGCCAGGTGTGGATGACCCTCGGCGGGGCAGAACATGGCAATGCGAATCTTCTCAACCGTCTGGATTCCTGCTCCGATGCGGAACAGATGGTAACGCCTTATATGTATCATAATTATGTGGATGCGCTGATATGCGCAGGAGAAAAAGATAAAGCACTTACCGTGCTTAGCACCTATTGGGGCGGCATGCTGGATGAGGGGGCAGATACCTTCTGGGAACTCTACAATCCCGAAAATCCCAATGAGTCTCCCTACGGAGGCACGATTGTCAATAGTTACTGCCACGCATGGAGCTGCGCTCCCGCCTACTTCCTGCGGAAATTCAAATAAAACACAAGGGATGAAAAGCAGTGATTATCACTGGTGAAAAAACAACGGTTTCATTCCTTCGGTCGCTGATGCGATTGCCGAACGAATGCAGAGTTTATCATAACCCGCATCATCGAACAGGAGAATACCTGCGCAGTCTTCATAACAGGAAGGGTTGTCCGACCCTGTGAACAAATTGTGTAATGATTCGCAGCATCGGTAATCCGCTGCGAACCCAAAAATCAAAAACAAACATAGGAGGAACAAAATATGACTGAGCGCGAAAATATGAAACTCGTATGGGAGCATAAGCAGCCAGAATGGGTGCCCATGATCAATACTGCTTCTCAGATGCTGATCGTTCCCGAAATTAACGATCGACCCCTGTTCCAGAATGGAACGGACTGGTTCGGTCTGGAGTGGAGCATCAATCCTGATCATCCTGAGCTGATGAGCTTCGTAAAGCCGGGTCAGCCTCAGTTTGATGACATTACGCAGTGGCAGGATCACATCAAGTTCCCCAGCTGCAAGGACCTGCCCTGGGAAATGATCGCAGGCCGTACCAAGGCTATGTGGAACCGTTCCGAGGAAATCATGGGCTATACCGTTGCCAACATGGGCGCGTTCGAGCGTATCAACTCCACCATGGGTTTTGAAAACGGTCTAATGGCTATGTATGATGATGAAGAAGCATTCTGCGAGTATGTCAATGCCTATGCCGATTACCGTATCGAGCAGATGGAGTACATAAAGCGTTACATGAATGCTGACTTTGTGATGATGCATGATGACTGGGGCAGTCAGAACAATATGTTCATGTCCCCTGAAATGTGGCGCCGTATTTTCAAGGAGCCTGAGCGCCGCATGGCTGCAAGGGCGCATGAACTGGGTATGTATTACATGCATCATGCCTGCGGCTATATTACTCCCATCGTTGGCGACCTGGTAGAGATCGGCGTGGACAGCTGGCACAGTGTGCAGCCCATGAACGATCTGAAAATGCTAAAGGCAACCTATGGTGACAAAATTGTATTTGCCGGTGCAGTTGATCCTCAGGTTACGGACAAGCCCAGTGCTACCGAAGAGGACATCCGTGCAGAGGTACGCCGTGTTATCGATACCCTTGGTAAGGGCGGCGGCCTGATGGCTTCTTCAGCAGTTATGTTCTCTACCGTTAAGGGCGTAGATGCTATTATCGATGACGAGGGTAAAAAGTACGGTCGTTACGACACTCTGAAGTTTGCCTGATGAGGTGCGCTGCGAAAGCGCACGGGTATTTATTCAGAGGCTCCTAAGATACAGCAAAGGTTGCTGCTCTGCATTATGCAGCTGCGGCAGCCTTTTGCAGAAAATGGAGGTAGTGTTTTGCGCTACAATTTAGCAATCGATATTGGGGCATCTTCCGGCCGGCATATTCTGGGTCATGTGGAGGATGGAAGAATCATTCTGGAAGAAGTGTATCGCTTTGAGAACCGCCAGGTACGCCGTGACGGTCATGACTGCTGGGATATGGAGAATCTGTGGAATGGAATCCTTGGCGGGCTTAGACAATGCAAAGCCTTGGGGAAGATTCCTTCTACAGTAATGCCTACTGAACAATGGTGCATTTTTCCTTCGGCAAGAAAATAGCCAGCAGATATGTAAGCAGGTGCAAAAGGGCGCACTGAATCTTGCGGAGATTCAGCACCAAAACCGACATGGCGATCACATGAGCCGCGGTTTCCCGCAGTTTTGCGGTGACCAGACCCATGCCGCATTTGCGCTTCGCCAGACTGAACCTTCGCTCCACTTCCACACGCTGGCACTCATCCCGGTAATCCTGCGCCTTGTCTCTGGTCTCACCCTTCCTTGGACGCCCCAGAGCCGGGCCGGAGAGGCGGATTCCGTGCTCCTTGCAATAGCTGAGATTCTCACGGTTTCGGTAGATCTTGTCTGCCAGAATACGGCTGGGATAATGCCCTTCACGCTCCCGGAACCGCTCTGCCATCTCCTGTAAATTCCCGGCTTCATTGTAGGCATCAAAGGAGCAGAACTCCAATCGCGTCCACCCATCCACAACACTGATGTCCAGTTTTGCGCCAAACTCCACCGGCTTGCCTGCTTTTCCCCTCACAATAGGACGAACGAAGGGCTGGCTTATACTGACGATCCGGTCAGGCACACTATGGGTGTGGTTATCGTACATGTACTTTTGCTGCTCGTAGATGGTCCGGACGGTATCCAGACGTTCTGCCTGCCGTACATTCAGGATTTTTCCAAGCGACAGCTTGCCATCAATGGCATCAAGGTCGCGCCGGAGGTAGGCCAGCTGTTTTCCAATGGCTTTGCGGGTCATCTTGGCAGTATGCTTGCGGCATCTGGTGTATTTCAGGTAATCCTTCCGGGCGCGCTGGCGGTAGGTGCGGGGCTTCTTCCCGTCCGCGGGATCATGGAGAACATCCAGAAGCTTCTCGGCGTTCTCTCTGGCCTCGTTGAGCAGGGAAACGTCCTGGGGATACCGGATATTGGACGGTGCGCAGGTGGCGTCCACGATCATAGTGCCGCTGTTTCCACCAGTTCCAGATCCATCATCAGAGTTATCGTCATCCTTGTCCTCGACTTCTTTTGATTGACGAGCTTTTGCATCCCGCAGAATCATCTCATTGATCTCACCCAGTACCTCCGGCGTCAGCCGCTTGCGGAAGTACACCATCAGCGACGGATCAAAAGGCAGCTTTTCGTCATCATAGCCGGGATACCCACAGAAGTACTGCAGGTACGGGTTCTCCTGAATCTGAAGTGTAGTCTCTTCGTCGGAGTAGCCATACTCCGCCTGGATGATGCAGGCGCCCAGAGCCAGCCGCAGCGGTTTGGCCACATTGCCTTTGCGGTTGGTAAACAGAGCGGCATACCGTTTCTCAATCTCCAGCCAAGGAATTGTCTGAGCTTTCTTTACCCAACGGTTGCTCTCTTTCAGATTCATGCCTACTGGTTGTTTGAAATCCGCCAGACTGATTTGTCCATTGCTGTAGCGATACATAGCCGCCCTCCAAGTGCAAGATTTTTACTCGTTTTTCGCTGCTTCCCTTGCTCCTATTTTACCACAAATGGCACGCTATGTCTTGCGCCGCAAGGCTTTTTCGATTGTTCAGTAGACATTATATTAGCGTTTACAATGTGTGTCCTCCGTATGTGTATTTGATTTTGAGGTGAGTCAAATAACAGCACACTGATTTACTTCTCCCTGGTTGCCCTGTGAAGCCCTGGGCAGCTGTACACAAGGAACTCGTAGGATGCAAAATCAGTTTTTCGTGGTCAATCCACGAGCAGGAAAATCATAATTGAATACATCTAAAAACCGCTGATTTACGCTGAAAATCAAGCAGAAAACGAAGAAATTCCCTGAGATTCAGCATGGCATATTTGGAGCTTTCGGAGTTCAGCAAGCGTTAACAACCCACAAAAAACCCGAAAAACCCCGAAGCCATGCGGCTTTCGGGGTTTTTCCTTTTGATGGGGTCTGACAGAGGCTGTCCCAATTTGACGTGCTTTTTATGGGCTAAATATGAGCTAAATTTCAAAAATGGGTGAGTAAATGGGCTAACTTTGGGCTAAAAACAGCCCCAAAATTTTCCGTTCGTTTAGCGTCCTCCCCCACTACCAAATATCGCTCAGATCCTGATACCGTATGTCCCAGGCAGTCCTGATTAATATTATTCCGTTGGAGAGGGAACCGATTCCCGGTATAGAAACAGCGCTGAAGAGCGCCAGGGTATTTGCTGAATTCCATCCCCAACCTGCATGAGCGTCATCTTCACCCTTGTATTTGTGAAGTGACGCTCTCTTGCGGCATTGCCGGGGGCTGTCTCAAAACGGCTGCAGATGCCCGAAGCGGGCGCGATTCCGGCAGGGGCCTTCGCAAACAATCACCCGGCCGCAGGGTCCGCGGCAGGCAGGGTGGCGATGTTGTAGGCCGCCGAATATGTCTGCACCTGTCCGTATCGCAGGCCGACTTCCAGACTGCCGAGCAGGCCGTCCGCCAGGTCCAGCGTCACCTTGATCTTCCCGCTCGCCGGGTCCGCGACGGACACGGTTTTCAAAAGCGTCCGCTGTGAGGCCGTATTCGAACCCGTCGGGGTGAAGAAGACGTCGAGCGTGTCCGCGCCGGAATTGCAGGTGACGGTGAGGACGGTGCGTTTCGCGAGCGTGTACCAGTTGTTTTCTTCCGAAATCAGCCCGCCGTTTTCATCGTAAAACGTCACTGCCGGCACGTCGGCGGTGGTCAGGCGCAGAAGATCCAGGCTCTTTTCCTCGTTTCGGTAGAAGACGGTCATCGTCAGCTCCGTATAGCCCGAATTGAAGGGAAGCGTGTAGGTTTTGCCAGCCGCCCAACCCTTCGCCGTGTTGACGTCCTCCAGAAGGTGCAGGCTCTGGCTGAAGCCGTCGGAGGATTCGGCGCGGCCCGCAATGTTGATGTTCAGATTTTCCGGGTCGGGGAAATCGGCCGGAATCTGAAACACGAACTGCCCGTCCGTAAATTGCGCGCTGCCGAGCAGTCTGTCGACCGCGCCGCCCGGCAGGCCGGACGTGTCCCAGCTCCAGCTCAATCCGCCGTCAGCGGTCGTGAGCTGCACGGTGCAGACTGTATCGCCGCCGTCTTTGGCGGACGCCTCGACGGGGATGCTGCCGTTTTCTCCATCGAAAACCGGCACAAGCGGCGTCAGATTGTAGGCGCTCAGTTCGTCCGGCAGCTGGATTTCCAGGCGCGTCCAGGTCCTGCCGCCATCCTCGGTGCGGGCGATCTCCGGGCCCTGGTCGAAGAAATAGCGGAAGCACATGAACCCGACGGCAGGCGAGGCAAAGCCAGCGCCCGTGACCGTACCCGTATACATGGCCGAGGGGTCGCCCACAAACCACGTTCTGCCGCCGTCCGACGACGTACAGACATTCTGCGTCCCCGTCCCCAGGTGCGGCCCGGTCGCTGCGGCGGCCCAGACAAAATCGCCGCCGAGCGTCCCGCAGTAGACGTCCACACCGTCCAGCCAACCGTCCGCCGCGTTCTCCATGCCGGGGAACTGCGTCAGCAGCGTGAGCGGCAGGCTGCGGATGAAACTGCCGTCCTTCGCCGTATAGATGTCCAGCAAGCCGTCCCTGCGCTTGACCGCGAACGGTCCTGTGCCATCGGGTTCGGCGGCAGCCGGGGCAGAGGACGCCGCGGCGCTCTGGGCGGCAACGGGTTCGCTTCCGGCCTCCGGCACGGCGACGTTTCCGCTCTGCACGCCGAGGGCGGCGGCGCAGCCGGTCAGCAGCAGCGCCAGCGCGGCCATCAGGGCCAGCGCGCCCTTTGTCTTCTTTTTGTAGTTCATGATGCCGGTCAGCCTTCCCTTCAGCTCCCGCTTGCCGCTGCCGAACGTCGCGCCCGCGGCCATGCGCCGGCCGGCGGCCCCGGCCAGCAGCGTTTTCGCATATGCGCGCCGTCCGTCCTCGCTCAGATCTTTGATTACGGCCTCGTCGCAGGCCAGCTCGCAGTCGCGCCCGATAACCCGGCGCAGCAGTGGCATCAGCGGATTAAACCAGTGCGCCGAGGCCACGAGCACAACCGCCCACTTATAGAGAATGTCGCGCCGCCGTGCATGGACCAGCTCGTGCCGTAAAATATACCGCAGCTCGTCCTCCCGTCCGTCTTTGACGTAGGAGATCGTCGGCAGCACGACGGCCGGGCGGAATGCGCCCGTCAGCATGGGCGCCGGGACCAGGCCGCTGCGGATGAGGCGGACGTTTCGCCCGCCGCGCTCGCGTTCAAAAACGCGCGCGTCCTCTTCGTCCGGCTCCTCGCGGGAGCGCCGCAGAAGCCGGGAAAAGCGGAGGCAGGCCGCCAGATACCAGACGGCCGACAGCCCCGCGCCGAGCGCCCAGACGGTCACGGCGTTTTCCCGCAGCCATTGCCGGAATGTCGGCCCGGCCTGGGCCGCGGGCGCTTCGGTCTTCGCGCCGGAAACCGCCGGCAGCGCCTGCGCCGTCTCCGTTCTCGCCGGAGCCGGCTCGCTCACCGCGGCGTTCTGCTCCGCCTGTGGGATCGCCGCGGCAAAGCGAAACGGCGACGGCAGCGGCAGCGCCAGCCGCAGCAGGACGAGCAGCCACAGATAGTACGAAAAGGTCCTGGACACCTTGTTTTTGCAGACGGCCCGCAGGGCCAGCAGAATCAGCGCCAGCGCGCTGCCCGCGGCGGAGAGCGTCAGGATCGTGTTCACGGCCGCTCCTTTCCCTTCGCGTCATCCAGCATGGCGGCCAGCTCCGCAAGGTCCTGTCCGCTGAGCCTTCCGCCCGAGACCAGCGACGCCATGAGCTTCTGCGCGCTGCCAGCGAAGATCTTGTCGAGAAACGCCTGCGTCGACCACTCGTCGTATTCCTGCTGCGTCACCACCGCATCGTACATCCCGCGGCCCTCGAGCCGCACCGCGCCCTTGGCCTGCAGGCGGCGCAGCAGCGTCTTGACCGTGGAATCCTCCCAGCCGCGCTTCTCGGCGAGTGCGCACCGGATCTCGATGAGCGGCACGGCCCGCCCCGCCTGCCACAGTACCCGCATGACCTCCAGCTCCGAATCCTGGATTTTTCCCGCCAACGCGTTCATAAGAGCCTCCCCAATAAAGTTTACTTTTGTAGCCTATCAAAAGTTTATCACAGTAACCTTTCTCTGTCAAGGCCCGCGATAAAAAATCCCGGACCGCCGGGATAACGCTCTGTTCGGGAATCTGCGAAACCATTGAGATGACTTTTATCCCGGCGGGCGGCGTTTACAACTGATGCTCGGGAGCGGGCTTCCCTCTGCCGCGCGTTTCTGGCGCCGGGTATTCGCGCTGACCTGCATCCGCAGGCACGGCGCGTACACGACCGATTCCTTTACAGAAAAGGCGACATCCACAGCGGCCATTTTGGCCCGTATATGCCGGTCACACCCGAAGGGAAAACCATCTGCGCCGGCCCATTTTTACCGAATCTGCCGTCGCGGCGGACTGAGGGAAAGGAGAATTTGTTTTGAATGACGAAACGACGTATCTGATTCACGGACAGGCCGGGGCAAAACCCCCGCGGGGCTTCGCCGCTGTCCGGCGCGCATCTGGCCGGAATCCCCGCAAATTTACCCGTTTGGGCAATAGTCAGGCTGCGCGCCTGTGTTATAATGGAACCATCAAACGAAAAGGGGGCTGGCGCGTGAAGCTGAAAACCATCTACGCCCGTCCGCGCATGGACGCGCTGCTCGCGCGCGCGGCGGACTGCCCGCTGACGAGCGTGGTCGCCGGGGCAGGCTACGGCAAGACCACGGCGGCCAGGGAGTTCCTCAAAAAAGCGGGCCTCCCGTATGCCTTCGTGGCGCTGACGGACGCAGACGGCGACGTTTTCTGGGACAAGCTGTGCGCGGCCGCGGAAGCGCACGACAAGGCCGCCGCCGACGCGCTGCGCGTGCTCGGCCTGCCCGTTGGCCCGTGGCCGGTGTCGCGGGCGGTGAAGCTGGCGCGGGAGTATTGCCTGCATCCGTTTCTTCTCTGCATCGACGACTATCAGCTTCTGCCCGACGACAGCCCCGTGCACAGGCTCGTTGAAACGCTGGCGTTCGAGGCCGTGCCGAACCTGCACATTCTCCTGCTGTCCCGCGCCCAGCCGAATATCCGCCTCTATACCCTCGCGTCCAAGGAGATGGCGCTGTGCATCGACGCGGACACGCTGGCGTTCAGCGTGGCGGAGACCGACGGCTACCTCGCCATGCGCGGACTCCGGCTCACCCGGAGCGCGGTGGAAAACATCCACGAGGCCTCCGGCGGGTGGGTCTCCGCCATCTATCTTCTCGGCGAGGGCATCCGCGCGGGCGAAACGCTCTGCCGCGGCAGGGGCATCGACGCGCTTTTCGAGGAAAATCTCCTCAAGCCGCTGCCGGAGATCGACCGGGACATGCTGTACCGTCTCTCCGCCTTCGAGAGCTTCCCGCTCGCCATGGCGGTGACGGCGCTGGGCATGGAGCGCATCCGCGACGTGACGGCGGCGCTGCTGCGGGAAAACGCCTTTATCACGAGGGACGAAAAGGACGAGTATCGCTTTCACCCGCTGCTGCGGGATTATCTCCGCACCCGCTGCCCCGAGGACGAGGAGCAGAAGGCGGTCTGCCGCCGGGCGGCGCTGTGGTACGCCGCGCGGAACGACCGGAAGTACTTCTACTCCGTGGAGCTCGTGAAAAAGGCGGACTGCGTGGAGGAGTACCTCTCGTATTTCAACAGGCCCAACGCCAACCGCCTGAACTACTACGACATGGGCGCCATCTGCCGCATGGCGCTGGAGCTGCCCGAGCAGATGTGCCTCAAATATCCGTTTCCGTATCTGCAGATCTGCTTCTATCTGCTGCTGTCCGGCGAACACCGGTATATCCAGTTCAGCGGCAAGCTGCTCGACAGGATGCACGGGTATTTTTCGGAAAGCCGCGATACATATCGGAACATCATCCTCGCCGAGCTCATCGTCATCTCCCGCGTGACGGGCTTCGGCCAGTACGGCTGCGGAAACGAACCGCTGGAGGAGGCGGCCCGTCTGTTCGGCGGAAGGCAGTCCGAGATCATCGACCCGGCCGACCCGTTCACCTTCGGCCTGCCGATGCTGCTCCACTCCGAATACATGAAAGCGGGGACCCTGGACAAGTCGGTGAAGCGGTGCGCCTACAACCCGTACGAGCTGGTGTCCGACGGCTTCGGGCGCGGCTCCGTGGTGCTGATCCGCGCGGAGGCGGCGCTGCTGCGCTGCGATATGGACGGCGCCAGGCGGGACGCGGCGCAGTCCGTCCGGGAGGCCGCGGAGAAGCGCCAGTATTTTGTCATGGCCAGCGCCTTCTCCACGCTGATGCGCCGGTCGCTCTTTCTCGGCGACACCGAGGACGCGGCGGCGCAGCTCGGGGAGATCCGGGCGCTTGTCACGGCGGCGGCGCGGGAGCTGCCCGACAGCCGCCTGACCGTGCGGATGCTCCGGGAGACGCTGACCCTGGCCGAGTGCTTTTTCCACACGGCGCTGCTGCGCTTGTCCGAGATCCCGCCCGACTTTCTGGACGGCTCCCATCAGAGCATCATGGCCGGGGGCCTGGGCATCCCGCAGGCGTACGCGGCGCGTGCGATGTACTGCGCCGGCAATCCGGCGGGGGCGGCGCGGCTCTGCGAGCGGCTCGACGCGCTGCCCAGCGTCTGCCAGGGCGCGCGGCTGTGCGCCCTCATCATCACGGCGCTGTGCCGGGAGAAGCTGGACGGGCCGGGCAGCGGCGTCCCGGCGCTTCTGACGGCGCTGACCGAGGCGCAGGGGGACGGTGTCGTTCTGCCCTTCGCGGAGAATCCGGAGCTGCTCCCGCTGCTGAAAAAGCTGAACCGCGGCAGCGCGGACGAGGTTTTCCTTTCCCGCGTCCGGCAGCAGTGCGAACGGTACAAAGCCGTTGTCCCCGCCGCGCCGCAGGAGACCTCCGTATGCCTGACGGAGCGCGAGCTGGCGGTCCTGCGGCTGATCGCGCAGGGCAAGTCCCGCGCCGAGGCGGCCGCCGTTTTCCGCGTGCAGGAGAACACCGTCAAGGCGCAGCTCTCCTCGGCCTACCGGAAGCTCGGCGCGCGCGGCAAAACCGAGGCGGTGCGGCTGGCAAAGACTTACGGTCTGCTCTGAAAATTCACCCGTTTGGGCAATGGACGAAATTTAATGGTTTGCTACACTCTTTGTGTGGCAAACCATTTTTTGTTTATATTGGAGGGCGAACTGATGAAGAAACGAATGCTATCCCTGCTGCTCTGTCTCGCAATGATCTTTGCGCTGCTTCCGACCTTCACCCTGCCGGTCAGGGCGGCGGACACGGATGAACAGAATATCAGCAACACCTCGACCGACGACCTTTCCACCCTCGGCTTCGACACCGACGCCAGCGAGGTAAAAGCCGACGCAGCACCGGGAAACAGTCCCACTGGCGTGGGCGCTTTCGCCCTGCGCACGCAGCCGGAACTGCTCATTGCCTCCAACCAGAGCTACACGGTCCAAAAGAGCAGCCCGATCGGCACGATCGCCGCCGGAACGGCTCTTTTCGACTGCGGCGCATCACCCGCAGCTCTGGACTTTAACCACGGCGGGAGCAGCAGTATGGAAAACTGGCAGACCTGGCTGCTTAAAAACACGACCGCCAAGGGCAAATACGCGACCGGGATCAATGATTACGATTTTATCAAGAGCGTGGCCTTCGACCCCACGGGCAGCGGCAAGGCCGACCATGTGGCCTATGTCTGCGGAAAGGCAAGCGGATTTACCACCACGTTTACGCTGTATGCGGTGAACATTGACGGTACATATGAGAGCTATCCTCTCGGCACCGCGCCCTTCACCATCGCGCAGCTCCACGCGGACAGCTATATGCCCATCGCCGCCGGCGACTTTGACGGCGACGGCTATGACGAGCTGGCGGTCTACTGCTTCGGCGACAGTACAGCCGCGGCACAGTGGGGCAGCTCCGACAACACCGGAAAGCCCGTCTATCAGACAGATGTCGACGGCAGCGCCATAGATAAGCAAAACAGGCGCATCGATGCCGACGGCTATCTCATCGCCGTGCTGAACGACAGTCTGACCTGGCGCCGCATTGCCATGGAGAGCACTGCCGAAGCCACTTATTATCTGGACACCGGCGACTACCTCATCGACGGCGCCGGGCAGCACATCGATGCCGGCGGAACTGTTCTGGAAGCCGGCGCCGCCCCCGTCACAGGCCGCCCCGTGCGCGGCGAAGCCGTCAGCTACGCGCAGGCAGCCAACGACGACGAAAATCTGGACGTCCGCGTGCTCGATGTGGACAAGGATACTCTTGCCATCACCCGCCACGTCCTCCAGACCACCGGCAGCACGACGCGTTATGCCGATTACGATCTGGGCACGCTGGGCTACAGCAAATCCTCCGCCGTCACACCGAATAACGACGGTCAGTCCCTCGCCAACAAGAAGCTCTACCCGGTGGTGGACCTTTCCGCCATCGAGCAGCCGGGCGACCAGTACGACGATCTGGTCATCTGCGTCAGCCGGGCGCTGTGCAGCGGCGGCACCACGCAGGACACCGCCACCCGCATCGTGTTCTGGACCGACCCCGGCTATGAGCTGACCAACGCGTTCAAGACCTTTGTCGGCTCGTGGAACTATGCCGCGGATTACGGTCTGTCCGGCCAGACCTCCGCCGAGACCATGTTCTTCGGCGGCGCGGGCACGGCGAATCTCGACGGCGACGGCGAGGGCTATCGGGAGGTCGTGGTGGCGGGCTACCGCTGCCTGAACACCAGCACCACTCTTGCCGCCGGAAATGCAGAGTGCTACCGCATATCAAGAGAAGCCGAAATCAATTACTATCTCGCCGCCACCTATTCCTACGACGCCGCCGCCAAGACCTATGTGAGCGACGGCCCGGCCACCTGGATCAATAACGACTGCGACACCTACGGCGGCGCAACGAATATGTGCAAGGAAGTTCTTTCGGCGAACAGCTCCGCCTATGTGGTGCAGCCCACGCTGGAGGTGCTGGGCTTCGCGGAAAAGGGCGCGGGCTGTGCCGACAGCGTGTTCGTCAACGGCTTTGTCTGCGACTACTATCTCAACGAGGGCAGTGTGGGCACGCTGCCCTACGGCCCGAGCGACGATCTGCGCAGCAACGCCTTTTCCAAGCGGAAGGGCAAGTTTCTCTTCTCGTCCTATGCCGTGCCGATCGACTATGTCATGTACGGCAACACCACCCGCGACGAGCGCGACGATCTGGACGACAACGTTACGTTCCGCTGGATCGGCGACGCGGTCGCCGGCAACTTCGACGGCGACGCCAGCGGTGTGGAGGAGCTCATCTTCACCTATATGTGCACGATCGATCAGTCGGCGCGGACCTCCTGCGCGGTCATCGCCGCGCACAAGGTAAAGCCCGGCAAATTCACGGACAGCAAGCTGATAGAGAACCTCTATAACAACAAGCTGGAAATCAACGAGGACTCCGAGCTTTACGACAAGAAGGGCACCAAGGGCGCGTATTTTTACGGCTATTCCTTCACCGCAGACGACCTGTGGTGGTCGAAAAATTCGGGGAACGACCAAAACCATGCCGGCTGTCTCACCGCCGTGGACTGGGACGACGACGCGATTCTCGCCATGCCCGACCCGGAGAAAGACCCGGAGTACTATTTCTCCGACCCCTATGTGGTGGCGGTGATGCAGTCCGCGCCGTATTTTGAGGAGCTGAGCGCCGACTATGACTTCTACCCCGCCAACGGCTCCACCTCCATTGAAAAGGAGAAGGGGCAGTCCAACGGCGTCTCGCAGGGCTTCGAGGTCTCAGCCGCCGCGATTTTGGGCGTGAAGGTCGAGCAGAGCGTAGGCCTCATCGTGAACATCACAGTGGCCGAACAGGAATTCAAGAACTCCATCGGCCTGAACCTGACCACCGAATATGCCCACGACTGGGAAAAGAGCTATTCCACGGCGTATTCCGGCTCTGTGGGCACCGACATGGTGGTGCTGACCATGACGCCCTATGTCCGGTACCATTACAAAACCTGGGATGGCAAGAACTGGGGCGAGATGACCCTGGACATGCCGAAAACGCCGCGCACCACCATGGTGTCGGTGGAGACCTATGACCGCGTGGCCGAGGCCAGCGGCTGGGACGTAATCCGCGGCAACGTCCTCACCAGCACCCCCGGCGATCCCTATTCCTACAACACCAGCAGCGCCGGACTCTCCGGCTTCGACGGAGGCAAGACCATCGGCGGCAGCTCCGGCAACAACTGGGTGGGCGTCGGCAGCGGCGGCACCAGCTCCGTGGGCAACATCACCCAGTCCATCTCCAGCACCGAGACGGACAGCTATGCGGTTTCCATCGGCTTCACCTATGAAATGGAGGCCACGGAAACCATCTCAGGCGCCACCTTCGGATTTTCCGCGGGCTTCTCCAGCACGACCGGCTACAGCGGCGCCACCTTCACCGGCACCAGCTTCTCCGGCACGGTGGACAACCTGCCCCAGGAGGCCGCGGCGGGTTACGATTTCCTCTGGCGCTTCGGCTGCTGGGAGGACACCCTGCGCTACACCAACACCGACGGGCGAACCGCCAAGCGCAACGTCTATGTTTTGGGCTATCTGGTGAAGGATGTCGAGAGTCTGCCCAAGCCACCGCAGGATCTGGCGGTGGTGAACTTCACCGAAAACAGCATCACGCTGGAGTGGAGCCACCCGGACAAGCTCCCGCTGTACTACATCATCTGCCGTGAGGAGGCCGGCGGCTTCGTACCGCTCAGGACTGTCCGCGCGGACAAGACCGGAGACACGCAGCAGTACACCGACGACACCTGCGAATCCGGCACAAGCTACACCTACTGCATCCAGTCGGTCAACTACATCAGCGGCTTTGAGACGACCGGCCCCAACAGCCCTCCCGCCACGGGGCAGACGCTGTCCTCGGGCGTACCCAAGGTGCGCATCACCGAACATGTCACTGCGGAGGCCGGCAAAGAGGCCGTGTTTACCGCCGAGGTGACGCCTGTCGCCGGCGGCGGAACCGTTGCGGTGCAGTGGCAGAAGTGGAACGGCTCGCGCTATGTCAATCTCAACGGCGAAACCGGCCTGAACTATACCATTCCCAGAGCCGCGCCGGAGCAGAGCGGCAGCCGCTACCGCTGCCTCGTAACGCAGATCATAAACGGCAAATGGTGCGTGGGCTATTCCACCTACGGCCTGCTGACCGTCACCGACCGCGCCACCGTGACCATTCTGGCCGAGCTGAACCCGGCCAGCGGAACGTGCTATTCCTTCCATGCGAACGGTACAAAGGTTTCCGGCACGACCTTCCAGCTCTCCGCAGCCGTGACGGAGAAAAACGGCACGGACAAGCCCACGGGAGCCGTGGCCTTCGAGCTTACGAACCGTTCCACCGGCGCGCGCTATACCGTCACGGGCGTGCTGAACAGCAGCGGCGCCGCGGCGGCCAGCTTTGAGCCGGGTGACGCGGGCGAGTACACGGTCGTCGCGTCCTACCGGGGCGACGGCATATTCGCCGCCTCCACAAGCAGCGAGCGCGGCTTCCTCGCCTATAACCAGAACGGCAGCATTCTTGCCATCACCGGCAAAGACGAGATCACCTACGGCGAAACGCTGACACTCGGCGCAAAGCTCCTCAATCAGAACGGAACCGAAACGCCAGTCCAGGCCCGCGTCACCTACAAGGTCACGGACGGCACAACCTCCGGCGCGGAGATTCTGTGGTACACGCTCAGCGGCAGCAGCTTTGACCCCGTCGCGGTATCCAGGGCGCTGCATCAGAGCCGCAACTATGTGGCGGCGGCGGGCGGCTATATCGTTCAGGCGACCTATACGGACGGAACGACCACCTACACCGCGACGAAAAACATCGAGGTCAACAAAGCGACGCTCACCGTGACGCCCGGCGATGTCACCATGAAGCTGGACGCCATCCATGAAAATTATCTCACCGTCGCCGCGCCGTCCTTCTCCGGCTTTATCAATTACAATGACAGCGGCGCAACAGTCAGCCAGTACAAAGCCCTGTTCGCACTCTACACCGACCTTCCCTATACCGGGCTTTATGTGGGCAGCCACGCCATCCGTCTGCGCTGCGCGGAGGCGCCGGCCGAAGCGGCCGCACTCACGACCTATAAGCTCTTCCTCAGTCAGCTCCTGGCAAACTACAACATCGTGCTGAAAACAGGGACCTTTACCGTCACCGACGACTGGTACACGGTGACCTACACTGTCGCCGACGGCAAGGGCAGTCTGGACGCGCGCACCGCCAGCCGCGCGGTGCTGCCCAGCACCTCGGCGGTGCTCAAAGGCACCCGGCTGACCTTCGCCGCCGCGCCCGCTGTGGGCTATGAGGTGGAAAGCTGGGACGTCACCGGCAGCGAGCTGTCGAGCCTCTCCGGCGCCGCCGAGATTCCCGCCTCGCAGAGCGGCGCCATCACCGCAAACACCACCGTCCGCGTCTCATTCGCCGCCGGGTATCCCACGCTGCGCTGGAGCGTCAGCGGCGGGCACGGCGGGCTCACGGGCTCCGCCGGACAGACCGTCATCACCAGCCCCGCCCAGGTCAGCACGCAGGGCGTCTACACCCTCGCCGCCGCGCCGGACGTCGGCTATATGGTGGATCGGTGGACAGTGAACGGGACGGAAAAGACCAACGCCGACGGCAGCCCGTACCGTTCTCCGACGCTCACCCTCAGCGCTCTCACCGGCAGCACGGCGGTCACGGTCTCCTTTATCTCCGCCGCGTCCTACACAGTCTCCGCCTCCGGCATGGACGAAAGGGGCGGCAGCCTCGGCAGCGTGGCGATCAGCCCCGCTCCCGCCGGCGGCAAGCTGGCGGCTGGCACGACAGTCACCTTCACCGCCAGCGTGCCCGCGAACTATCTGATCCGCGAATGGCGGTCGTACCGCGCAGACGGCGGCTACACCGTGCTCCAGTACAACGCGCCGGCCTACACCATCGCCTCCCTCGCCGCCGACGCGGACATCCGCGCGGTCTTTGCACCGGTGGTGAAGTATGCGCTGAATTTCGGCGTTGGCACGGGCAGCGGCAGCATCACGGCGGCCTCCGGAGCCGCCCCGCTGACGAGCGGCAGGAGCTACGACGCAAACATCCCGATCCGCTTCACGGTAACGCCCGGCAGCGGCTATCGCATCGACACCGTGACTGCGCAGTATTCCGGCGGCACGTCGGACACCCTCTCGCCCGTCTCCTTCTCCGGCAGCGAAAGAGTCTACGCTCTGACCCTCTCCGGGGCTGTCACGGTGACGGCGAACTTCGCGGAAAAGGGTTCCGCCTACAACGCGGCTGTGACGAACGGCAGCGGAAGCGGCAGCTACTACGAGGGCGACCTGGTCTCCATCACCGCCGATCCCGCGCCGGTGGGGAAGGTATTCAGCGGCTGGACCAGCGCGGACGGCGTGCGCTTTGAATACGCCTCCGCCGCCGCCACGGCCTTCCTCATGCCGGGCAAAGACGTGACCGTCGCCGCGAACTACATCACTCCCGGCGTATCCGGCGAAGTATTCACGCTGTATTTTAAGACCAACGGCGGCAGTGAGCTCGACCCCGTCACCGCCCCCAGGGACACCGTCATCCGCCTTTCCTCCTACCGCACCGCCAGGGCAGGCTATGACTTCGACGGCTGGTATCTCGACGCGAAGCTGACGCAGCCGGTCACCAAGGTGATCCTGACCGAGGACACCACGGTCTACGCCAAGTGGGCGGAAAAGGACTCCGGGGGTCTTCTCAACACCAAAGACCACATTGCCTATCTCGCTGGCTACGCGAACGGCGAATTCGGGCCCAACCGGAACATCACCCGCGCGGAAACCGCCATGCTGTTCTATCGCCTGCTGAACGATCCGTCGGCCGGCGGAAGGAGCTTCTTCCCGGACGTGGACGCGAACGCGTGGTACGCGGAGGCGGTGCAAAAGCTGGCGGGCCTGGGCATCATTGCCGGCTATGCCGACGGCACCTTCCGGCCCGGCAATTCCATCACCCGCGCGGAGTTCGTGGCGATGGCCACCCGCTTCGTCACCCTGACCGCGGAGGACTGCTCCTTCACGGACGTCACCCGCAGCCACTGGGCGTACGGGTACATCGCGTTCGCGTCCAGCCAGGGCTGGATCTCCGGCTATGCCGACGGCTCCTTCCGTCCGGGCAGCTCCATCACCCGCGCGGAGGTGGCCAAGATCGTCAACCGGATGCTCGGCCGCGCGGCGGATACCGGCTATGTCGACAGCCGCAGCGTCAGAACCTTCCCGGACGTCGGCAGGGGCTACTGGGCCTATTATGAAATCGCCGAGGCCTCCAACGCCCACGATTACGAGCTGGACAGAACCGGCGCGGAAAGCTGGACCGGGACCCGCTGAATCAGGCAGAAGCCCCGCATCCTCTCCGGTCGGTGCAAAAACCCGGGAAGCCCCGAAAGCCATATGGCTTTCGGGGCTTCTCCCTTTGATCTGAAACGGCATGGGCGCGGGGGTGTTATCTGTCCTCGTTCCCGGCAGCCCAGGCGTCCATAAAATCACACAGCTCCCGGTAGTTTGCGCTGTGGGCGTTCCGGACGTAGTACCCGGAATTCGCTGTGCCCATCAGCAGGGATTCCTCCATGGAAAAGCCCATCATGAGGCCCAGGGAGAATCCGGCGTTGAAATTGTCGCCTGCACCGGTCGTGAGCTTCGGTTTTTCGCAGTACGGCCCCCGGACCGTGCAGCTTCCGGCCGCGGCCGCAGCCGCGGCCTCCCTGACCGGGTGCACGATGACCATCTCGAGGCCCAGCTTCTCGCGGAGAAACGCCGCCGTCTTTTCCGCCGTCGGCAGCTCCTCTTTCCCCGCGCCGTACAGCTCCGCGATCTCGTAGCTCTCTTTTTCGTTGAAGCCCATGATCACGCGGAAATGCCCGGCGTATTCCTTCACGCAAGCAAGCGCCTCCAGAATATCCTTCCGCGTTCTTTTGGCCGGATCGGAGAGGTCGAACAGCATCCACTTCCTATCGGTGCTCTTCATGAGCGGAACTGCCTCGTCCAGGATCCCCCGCCAGATGCTCATGACGTTGATGGTCAGCGTCCAGCCGCCGTAGCCGATGAAATCGCTCTGGTCCAGAATATCCGCAATTTCCTGCGGCGTGAGCTTTTTCATCAGGTTTTCCCAGTTGACGTCCTTCAGAGGCTCCAGCTTGCAGGAGATCACCTTTCCGTCGTAAAACTCCACCGCGTCCGTGATGCCGGGGTCGCTGATGGAATACGCCCTCGTATTCTCCGCCATCGCCTTGAACGCGGGGTGGATTGCTTCCTTCCCCATCGCCCCGATGAATGTGACCCGGAAGCCCAGCGTGGCCAGTGAGTTTGCCAGGATGGCGCTGATGCCGCCAAGCTTGGACAAACCGGGAACCATTTCCAGATTCATGCTCAGGCCGGCCGCGTGGATGAATTTGCTGCCGTAATCGGCCAGTGTCTTGATCCGCTCATACTCGTCCGGTCCCGTGCGCGTATCCACGGGATAAACCACCGTGTCCACAAAACCGTCAAATCCGATCAGCGCGCGCACCCTTGTGGGGTCGCTTCTTCTCATTTTCTCCGCCAGTTCATTCAGTACCATTTTATTGCCTCCGTGTCGCTCTAAAGTCTTCCTTCCCCGACTGCGTCCCGCAGCCACAGGAGCGATTTCTTCGGTCTTCGCTGACAAGTGTCGAGATCCAGCTCCAGCAGTCCATAGCGGTTTTTGAACGCGTTGATCGGTGACAGATTGTCAATAAAGGACCAGATGAGGTAGCCGAAACAATTGGAGCCGCTTTCCCGCGCCCGGAGCGCACAGGTCAGATGGCGCCGGATGAAGTCGATCCTGTAATCGTCCTCGATCATGCCTTCGCTGTTCCTGAAGCGGCCTTCGTTGGCGATGCCGAGTCCGTTTTCGCTGATAAACCACGGGATATTCCCGTAATCCTGTTTGATCCTGTTTCCGAAATCCACGATTGCTTCGGGGTAGATCTCCCAGCCCCGGTCCGCGTTGAACTCCCGTCCCGGCATTTCCCATGTTTCATAGTAGTAATCCGGGTGGAAACTGCCGCGGCTGCTGGGCTCTGTTCTCTGCTTTACACGGATCGGATAGTAGTAGTCCGCGCCCAGCACCTGGATCCGGTACTGCCTGATCTGCCGCAGATCCTCCGGTTCCCAGCGGAACATGCAGCCGTGCTCCCGCAGAACCCCAAGCAGCTCCTCCGGGTATTCTCCCCGCAGATACGGATCGAGATACAGCCGGACCTGCAGCAGGTCTCCGAAGAACGCGGCTTCCCGGTCACCGGGCGCATCGCTTCTCGGATATACCGGCGTCAGGTGGATCATCGCACCCATCCTGCAGCCGTACTGCTGATACGGCTGCGCCGCCCTGACCGCTCTGGCGGTGGCGAGCACCTTGTGGAAGTGCGCCTGATACGCCGCCCTGGGATCGCAGCGGAACGGATACCACCTACCCTCCAGATACCCGTTGTCGATCGGGACGCCGGGTTCCGTAAAGGCAAACCAGAGCTTTACCTTCCGCCCGTACCGCTCCAGCGCCGCTTTGACATAGATTTCGTAGAGCTCCACCGTCTCTCTTCCGACCCAGCCGTCGAATTTTTCCAGCAGGACAGCCGGTATATCCCAGTGCTCAAGCGAAATGACCGGCTCCATGCCGTGGGAAACGATGCAGTCGATCACCCGCCCATAGAACGCGGCCCCTGCCTCCGAAACGGTGCCGAGCAGCGGGTCCTCCATAAATCTGGCCCACTGTATCGTAAAGCGGAAGGCGTTCATTCCGTGCTCCGCCATGGTCGCGATGTCCTCTTCGTAGCGGTGATAAAAATCGCAGGCGACCTCCGGCCCGATACGGCCGGCCCATCTGCCGGGGTCTGTTTCATAAAACAGCTCTGCCCAACTTTTCTGGTTCTCCCCTTTTCCGGCGCAGCCCTCGATCTGCCACGCGCTGCTGGAGGTTCCAATCAGGAAGTCTCGGGGTATGTTCATCATCTTGCTTCTCTCCTGTCCGCAGCAGCAATTTCGCACAGCTCAGTTCGAGCTCTTCAGGCTGACCACATCGGCAAAGACCGCAATGATCAGGACGAGGCCGTTGATCACGTCCTGCATATACGTCTGCAGGCTGAGCAGGCTCATGCCGTTCGCGATGCTCGACATAACCAACGCGCCGACCAGGGCGCCCCAGACATTGCCTTTGCCGCCGGACAGGCTCACGCCGCCGATCACGCACGCCGCGATGGCGTCGAGCTCCATGCCCGCGCCGCTGGAGGGCATGCCCGCGGCCAGCCGGCCCGTCAGCACAATGCCGGATATGGCTCCGGTCAGGCCGAGGATCAGGAACGCGATGAACGCCACCTTCCGGTCATCGATGCCGGACAGCCTGGCCGCCTGCGCATTGCCGCCGATGGCGTATTCGCTGTTGCCGAACTTTGTTTTCGTCAGAACGAAGTTCGCCGCGACCGCCAGCACCAGCAGAATCAGCAGCGCGATCGGGATTCCCTTGTATGCGTACATGACCCACATGAAAATTCCGATGAAAAAGAGCGTGACGGCAACTTTTCTGACCGATTTTCCCACGGGCGCCAGCTCGAAATTATAGCGCGCACGGTCCTTCCGGGCTTTGACCTCGGACAGGATGATGACCGCGGCCGCCAGCGCCGCCAGAACGATGCCGAACAGGAACGGGACATAGGCCTGTCCGATGTAAATAATATCCGGGTTGTTGACCTTTATGGATTTGCTCTGCGTAATAAACAGCGTTGCGCCGCGGAAGATCAGCTGTCCGCCCAGCGTCACAATGAAGGAGGGCACACGCATATAGCACGCCCAAAACCCCTCGAACGCGCCGATGGCCACGCCGAACAGCAGCGCCAGAACGATCGCAAGCAGCGGGCTCGCGCCGTGATTTGTAACCATGACGGCGACCAGCGCGCTGGTGGCGCCCACCACGGAACCGATGGACAGATCCATGAAGCCGCTGATGATGACCATGGTCATGCCGATGGAAATAATGCCGGTCGTCGCCATCTGTCTGAACAGGTTCGACATGTTTCTGGGCATGATAAAGACGCCCTTGGTCAGCATGGAAAATACAAGCCACAGCACGACCAGCGCGATGACCATGACGTACGATTTGATCCCATTGCCGAGTTTTCTTGTCGCGGCTCTGTTTGCATTGCGTTTCTCGCCCATAGCTATTCCTCCGTAGCATACTGCATGATGGTTTCCTGCTGCAGCCCGTGATTGTTCAGAATCGCCGTGATTTTTCCGCTGCTCATCACCGCGATCCGGTCTGACATCGCGAGCACCTCCGGCAGCTCGGAGGAGATCATGATGATGGACATGCCGCTCTTTACGAGCTGGTCCATGATCTGATAGATTTCCGCTTTCGCGCCGACGTCTATGCCTCTTGTGGGCTCGTCCAAAATGAGGACGTCCGGCTCCGTCATCAGGGCTTTGGCGATGACGACCTTCTGCTGGTTGCCGCCGGAGAGCCGCCCCACGAGCTGCTCAGACGACTCTGCCCTGATCTTCAGAATTCTGAAATACTCGTCGGCATACCGGATAACCTCGTTCTGTCTGATGACGCCGGCCTGACTGACCTTGTCCAGACTTGACAGGATGATGTTGTTCTTGATGTCCACACCGAGGATCAGACCCAGCTCTTTTCTGTCCTCCGTGACGATGTTGATGCCGCTGCGAATTGCTTCATGCGGCGTCCGGTTCATGATCGGACTGCCATGCAGCAGGATCGACCCGCTGATTTTTGCGTTCAGCATTCCCATGATGGCCATGGCCGTCTCCGTCCGCCCTGCTCCCATCAGCCCCGCGAAGCCGAGGATTTCGCCCTTTCTCAGGTTGAAGGAGAGGTCCTTCAGAATCGGCTTCCCGGTCTTGTGGCTGATCGCGCTCAGATGCTCCACCTTCAGGACCTCTTCTCCCAGCGGGATTCCGGTCTTGTCGAACTGCTCCGAGAGCTTCCTGCCCACCATATACTGGATCAGCTTTTCCTTGTCCATATTGCGGCGGTCATCCGTCACAATCGTCTCGCCGTCCCGGATTACGGTGATTCGGTCGGCGATCTCCATGACTTCGTCGAGTCTGTGCGATATGTATACACAGGTAACACCTGATGCTTTCAAATCTCTGATAATCTGCAGCAAATTGGACGTTTCCTTCTCTGTCAGCGCCGCGGAAGGCTCGTCCAGAATCAAAACCTTGGGCTCCTTCAGCAGGGACCGCGCAATCGCGACCATCTGCCGCATACCGACGCCCAACTCGCCCACCCTGGCTGTGGGATTGATGTCCGCTTTTAATCGCCCCAGTACTTTTCGGGCTCCGTCAATCATTTTCCCCTGATCCACGATCCCGTATCTTGTCGGTTCGCATCCCAGATAGATATTTTCGGCCACCGTCATATTGTTGGCCACTTCCAGCTCCTGATAAATAATCTCGATTCCCGCCGCGGTGGACTCTCTGGTATTGGAAAATCTGCAGATCTGCCCGTCAACGATCACTTCTCCCTCGTACTCGCCGTGCGGGTAGAAGCCGCTGAGAATTTTCATCATCGTGGATTTTCCGGCGCCGTTTTCTCCGCAGAGCGCATGGACTTCTCCGCGCCGGACCTTCAGTGTTACGTTTTTCAGCACACGGTGAAAAGAAAAGCTCTTCACAATGTTGTTCATCTGCAATACGTATTCATCCATTGTTATCACCTTTTCCATCGCGGCGCTGCCGCAGCCGGCAGCTGCGGCAGCGCCTTCGTTGTTCAGCTGCTTATTTCGGCCACTGGTCCTTGGGAACGTTTGCATACACGTCTTCCACGGAGCGGAAGCCGGAGTTGATCACCGTCTCGACCAGGTTGTCCTTCGTTACGACGATCGGCGCGCAGGCGACGGTCGGGATTTCCTTGCCGTTGATGGTCGTGGTGCTGTTGACGCCGCTGAGATCCTCGCCGCGGGCCAGCTCGAGGGCAGCCTTGATCACCGCGTCGGCAAGCGTATCATAGCCCGTAATAACCGTAGCGGACTGTGTTCCCTCGGCAATTCTCTGGCAGGCGGAGAGTTCGGCGTCCATGCCGGCCACATATACCTTGCCCGCAAGGCCCTGCGCGGTCAGCGCCTGGATCGCGCCGCCGGCCATACCGTCATTATTGCAGATAATGGCCTGAATGTCATTGTCATATTGTGTCAGAACGTTTTCCACCTCGGACATGGCTTCATCGGCCGACCAGTTGTTTGTATACTGGTCGAAGACCACCTTCACCTTTCCGGACGCGACGTACGAGTCGATGACATTGTGGTAGCCGGTGTTTTCGTCGTGTGGAACGCTGTCGGCGTCGTGTCCGTTGACCAGCACGTAGTTGCCTTCCGGTACGGCCTGAAGCGCCATCTTCATGTTCTCTTCGCCGATGGTCACGTAGTCGTAGCTGACGACGACGTCGATCTGGTCGGAGTTTACGACACGGCAATAGGACACAACGGGAACGCCCGCCTCTTTCGCCGCTTCCACAGCCGTCGCGGCGGCCTCGGAATCCTGCGGCCCGATCACGAGAACGTCAATCCCCTGCGAGAGCATGTTCTCAATCTGATCGTTCTGGAGATTCGCATCCGTATCGGCGTCCGTATAGATCAGATCCCAGGAGTCGTCCTGCTCGTCCAGCTCCTGCATTCTCTGGCGCTCGGCGTCCCAGCGCTCCTCCTGGAGCGTGCCGAACGAAACGCCGACCTTCAGCGTATTGCCCGACGCGCTCGAGCTGGCCGCAGAAGAAGCGGTCTGCGCGCTGGCTGCGGCAGACGAGGTTCCGGCAGAGGCGGCCGTGGAAGAAGCCGCCGCAGAGGTCGATGCAGAGGCTGCGGTAGTGGACGCAGCCGGGCTGCCGCTGCACGCGCACAGCCCAAACACAAGGATAATTGCAAGCCCAAGAGCAATGATCTTTTTCATGTTTATCCTCCCGTTTATTTCATTTTCTTCGCTTCTTCCGGCGTGCAGCTGAGAACCACCGGAGTGGAGCGATAACCAACGCCCATTCTGTCGATGCCTTTGTCGATTAACTCCAGGAAATGCTCGCGCGTTCTGATGCAGCCGGAGCCCTTCACCTTGATGCGGCCCTCGCCGGCCTCCATCATGGCGCCGATCACTTCGTTGGTTGCGCCGACGTTCTCCTTGCCGGTAAAGAATCCGGTTGACGACTTGATGAAATCAGCGCCTGCCGCGACCGCGCATTTCGTGCCGGCCTTGATCTGGTCCATCGTCAGCGCGTCTGTTTCAATGATGACCTTGACGTTCGTCCCGTACTTGTGGCACACATCCACAACGGCCTTGATGTCGGAAGTGACATAGTCGAGGTTTCCGCTTCTGAGCTGCCCGTAATTCGCCACAATGTCCAGGTCCTGGATTTTATAGTTGCTGCAGTATTCTTCCGCCTGTTTGACCTTTGACGCAGTCGTTGAGAGGCCAAAGGGGAAATCACATACAACGCAGACGCCCGTGCCGGTTCCCTCCGTCATCCCGGACACGAGTTCAAGCGAAGCCGGGTTGATGCAGATTGTCGCGCAGCCGAAGTCAATGCCTTCCTGCGTATATTTTCTGATATCGTCCTGTGTGAACTCGGGCTTCAGCACCGACTGATCGATGTATGCCGCCAGCTCCTTTACCGACATCTCTGCTGCTTTTTTCTTGCCATGCATAACTACCATGTTCCCCTTCCATTCTGCGAAATCATGACTTTCACGGCCGTTTCAAGCCACAACTTCATTGATAATGCTCAAATAAAAAGGATTGCAATCCCATTCATTGTATGGTACATTGATACATATAGAGAATGTTGTCTTAATATGTATCAAACATTCATACAATATATTTGTATGATACATTCATACATCTAAAATGTCAAGCCTTTTTTCAAAACGAATGAATTTAGGAGAACCGAATCATGGATATTGAAAATCTGAAGCAAGCCTTCCTTCCCCCGCACAGCGGCAGCACGCCGATCTACGTGCGGCTGGCAAATTACTACCGCCTGCAGATCAAATCCGGCGAACTGCCGGAGGGCGCGAAGATGATTCCCGAGGAGGAGATCTGTCAGGTGCTCGGAATCAGCCGCACCACCGTGCGCCAGGCCATGAATCTGCTGGTTGAGCAGGGCTTGCTCGTTCGGTATCGCGGCAAGGGGACCTATGTCTCTCAGAAGAAATACAGCCGTTCTTTCAATCATCTCTATAATTTCTCCAGCGACATGGAGGCCATGGGCGTGACGCCCTCCTCGTCCACGCTCAAGCAGGAGATCATCGGCGTCCAGGGAACTGCCGTTCAGACAGCCCTGGAACTGCCCGACGACAAGGCCTCTGCGTTTCATCTCAAGCGCATCCGAATGGCTGACGGCCAGCCGGTGCTGATTGAGGATACGTACATTCCCAGCTTCCTCTGCCCCGGCATCGAGCGCCACGACTTTGAAAAGAGTTCCCTCTACGAGGTTTTGAAAAATACCTATAATCTGACCCCTTATTCCGCATCCGAGTCGCTTCAGGGCATCATTATCCCCAGGCACGAGCGGACGCTGCTGCAGTGCGCGCAAAATACGGTCGGTTATCAGATCAACCGCGTCGCGAGGCTGGATTCCAGCTTTGTCTATGAATTCACATCCTCCATCACGAGGGCTGACATCTGCTCCTACCAGTTTCAGCTGAACAACTCCCCCTCTTCCCAGACGAATTCCATTATGATCTTCAACCGGGACGCGGGCGGCAAATAACCGCGCGGGGTGCGGCAAGATACAAATAACCGGGGCTGCCAGCCACTTGGGACGGCAGCCTCGGTTATTGCATGCTGTACTCATTGATTTTATACCATTGCGGCCGCGGTGTCAAGTGCCGCCGCGGGTAGGCGGGGAACGGGGTCAGGCCCTGGTGCGGATGTCGATGAGGCCGGCTCTCTGGAGCAGGCGGAGGACGACGGCGGCGGTCTCGGCGCGGGTGATATTGCTGTTCAGGTGCAGCATGCCGTTTGTGCCGACGATGATGCCGCTGCCCACGTTCCACTCCACGGAGGCTTTCGCCCATTCGCTGGCCGCGCCGGCGTCGGAGAAGCCGGAGAGCGTCCCGGCGCTGCCGGCCCAGCCGGTAATCTTCGCGGCGCGGGCGATCATCGCCATGGCCTCCTGACGAGTGATCATTCTGCCGGGACGGAACGTGCCGTCGGAATAGCCGTTGACGATGCCGTACTGCGCGGCGGTGCCCACGGCGCCGGCATACCACGCCGAAGCGGACACGTCGCTGAAGCCGGCGCTGCCGTTCTCCGGCAGGCCCAGCGCCTTGACGATGATGGAGGCAAACTCCGCTCTCGTGATGTTGCGCTTTCCCTCGAACCGGCCGCCGCCCACGCCGTTGATGACACGGCGGCTTGCCATTTCGTTCACGATGCGCTCATACCAGGCGCCTGCTGCGTCGGTGAAGGAGACGCGGTTATAGATGAGCGCGTAGACGGAGTTCGTGAGGCTGTTGATGCGGGCGTACCACACGCCGTTTTCATAATAGACGTCGGTTGGCACATGGCGTTCCGTGCCGTTTTCCGCGACCACGGCGGTGGTGATCTGCGCGGCGTCCACGCCGCTGGGAACGGTGATGACGCGCGCGACGTACTTCGTGAAAACGCTCACCGCGCTGGTTTTGCCGTTATAGCTGGCCGTGACCGTGAAGGACACGGGCGGCATCAGCAGCGTGCCGCCGGTGACGGTGACGGCGGAGGACGGGAGCTGGCTGATGGTGACGGTGAAGGGCACGGCAGACGGGTCCGCAGCGCCCACGGCCTTCATGAGCGCGGCGGTGTCCACGGCCGCGGCGGGCATCTCGTAGCTGACGTTCCCCACCCGCACGGAGAGGATCATGTTTTTCTGCGCCATGGTCTCGACGTTCTCCACCACGAGCGACGCCTCCACCGTGCCGGTATCGGCGCTGATGGGGATGACCACGCTGGCCTTGGCGCTGTCGAGCTGTTTTTGCAGGGCGGACTGGTCCACGGTGACGGTGGTGGTGTCGCCGGCCACGGTGCTCTGACCGATGTCGTATTCCGTGCCGTCCACCACCACGGGGACGCTGCCGCCGGAGGCCGAGCCGCCCGGCGCGGTGAACTTCGCGGTGAGGTTCACGTCCTCGAATACGGTGATGACGCGGGGATTCTCCGAAGAGCCGTCGCTCCAGCCGGAGAACTGGAAGCCCTTGGCGGGCGCGGCGGTGAAGGTGAGCTTTGCGCCGGGGTCGGCCGTGCCGCCGGAGAGCACCCGGACGTTGGCCGCGCTGACGCACTGCACGTCGCCGTTCTGCCCGCCGGCATAAGTGATGACGATGGGCTTCCAGACGGCGCGGAAGGTCGTGTCGGCCGTGAGATAATAGCTGGAACCCGCAGAGTAAATGTTGGTCCCGTCGAACCAGCCGCCGAAGGTCTTGCCGGACTTGGCAAAGCCGTTGGCCGGAAGCTTGAGGGATGTGCCGGCGGCGACCTTGTTCATGCCGGCGACCGATCCGGTGGCTCCTGTGCCGCCGGAATAGCTCACGCTGTAATATTTGGGCGTCCCGGCGATGATCGTGGCGTCCTCCGCGCTGACCGTTCCTCCGCCGCTGCGGTCGGTCCACACCTCGACGTTCTTCTGCTGGAGCGGCGTCTGGCAGTCGTCTGTCGCCTTGAAGCGCAGCGTGGCAGCCAGCAGCGCGGCGGGACGGGAGGCGGGTGTATTCACGGCGGACGTATCCGTGTACTGGTATCGGATGCTGACAAATTTCAGCTGGCCGTCATACTCCATTCCGCCGTTCTTGCCGCTCTCCAGGCGAAAATCGGCCGGTCCGGCCGCTCCGTCGATGTAGGTCAGGAAGGAAGAATTGAACACGACGTAATCGGTAAAATTGTAGAGCAGATAGCTGCTGTCCGCATCCGTGCGCTGGATGTAGAGCTCCGCGACGACGGTGTCGCCCTTTGCATAGCTGGCTTTGTCCGTTTTGAAATATACGCGGAAGGCCGGCTCTGCCGCCGATACGGCCACGGAAAGCAGGGAGAGCAGCATAACCGCGCTCAAAAGCAGTGAGAAAAATTTTCGTGTTCCTTTCATCTTGCACCTCCAGAAGGGTGCCGGCGAGGCCGCGAAGGCGTCCCCGCCGGTACTGCGGGTCAAATTATGCCGCTTCAGATTTATTTGCCGTATGCACTGACGAAGGCGGCCACGTCGTAGGCATTCAGAACGCCGTCGGATGTAAGCGCGTTGGAACTGTTGGCAATGTCGCCGATGATGAGATAGCCGTCCAGCGGGACCCATTTCAGGGTGGAGTAGCTCGTGTAGTCGTATTCAACGGAGATATCGTCTATCTTGAACCCATTGTTGCCGTTGACATCCTTGTTGTATTCGAGGACGGTATTGGCCGTGCTGCTGAACTCCATGATGCTCTGGATGTATGCCAGCAGGCCGGCCTGGCTCTTGTCGGAGACCTTGGACAGATCGACGAGGGCCGCGTATTCATAGCCGCTATATGCGTTAGTTCTGTATGCGCTCATGGCGCTGAAGGCTATGCCGGTGAAGCTCACGCTGCTGTCCACATGGATCCTGACAAGCGACTTCGTGCCGGAATAGAGGCTGTAATGCTGGAACGCTCCATCAGCGATGTTCGCGTTGACCGAGATCTTGCTGGAGTCGAGCTCGGTGTTCACGGTGACTATCAGCGGTACGACGCAGGCGGCGGCGGGAATGGTGTAGCTGCTTCCTGTACCGGTAATTGCTGTTGCCGTACCGGCGGTGCCGTCATCGTTTACAACCGCATAGGTAACGCTTGTGACCTTGTAGCCCGGCTTCGGCGTCACGGTGAAGGTTGCGTCGTTGTCAGCGGTGATGAAATACTTTCCGGCGTCGTCTCCGATGCCTGCCGCGATGCCGGCCCCGACGGTATAGGCAGCCGTGCCGATGTGGCCTACGTCGTTCGCTCCTACGTTCTTATCCTTTATCGCGAAGTGGATCTGGTTGCTGGTGGCGATCCACTTGGCGGTGAGGGTGATGTTGCCGGTGGCTTTATTCAGGGCAATGCTGGTGACGCCTGCCGCCACGGTATCGCTGCCGCCGTTCACGGTGCCGACGCTTTCGGTGCGGCTGATAGTCCAGCCGTCGAAGGTGAAGCCGGTACGGGTTAAGGCGCCGGGAATGGTGAGCGATGTGCTGTCCACGTTGTAGCTCGTGGACACGCCGGAAATGGTGACGCTGGCGGGGACCGCATAGCTCACGGCGTAGTTGATGTTCTCATAGCTCACCGCAACGGTGACGCCGGAGGCGGGCTGGGTGTAGGTGAAGGTCTGCCTGCTGTCGTCCGCCGCAAAGGTATTGGGCGCAATTGCAATGGGATCACCGCCGCCGGTGGGCGTGACGGTCAGCGTGCTGATCTTTTTACCGGTGGGCGGGGTCACGGTGAGGGTGACCTCGGTCCCGGTCGTGGTGGGCGAGCTGACGGCCACGGTATTGTCAGTGGGCAGGGTGACGGTCTGGCTGTTGGCCGACCACTTGGCGTAGAGGGTATAGGTTTCGGCGTCGACTTTCCAGACAGGCGGCGTATCGCTGGAGGTAACTCCGCTGCAGGCAACGTAGGAGTTGCTGGCGGCGTTCACGACGAGGTCCGTGCCGTCCTTGGTCGCGGTCCAGCCGGCGAAGGTGTAGCCTGTGCGGGTGGGCACTATTTGGGTGCCGCTAAGGGTCGCGTCGTAGGTGGCGTCAAAATATGGATGGCCATTCGAAGTGCCGCCGTTTGTATCCAAGGTCACGGTGGTTTTTTTGCTCTCAATCCCCGGGTACAGAGTAACGTTACCGGCGTGTTTCCAGACAACGGGGCTACCTGCCGAGGTATATACCGAGTTTTCAGCGAAGCCGCCAGCGGAATTGTCCTGTCCGCCCATTCCCCAAAGGACAGCTCCCGTCGTCGTGTTGGGAGCGGCATACCATAGGTCGTTAGCGGCATACCCAGTGTCCGTGCCGATGGCTGGCATGTTAGCAAAACTGGCGCTGGAGCCGTAAATTACGGTTAATGTTGTGGTGCCGGTAAGGCCGGTGGCGTGGGTGACGCCTGCGGCGCTGAGGGTGATGGTGTAGGTCCGGCCGGTGAAGGTCGGGGTGACGGTCACGCCGTAGGCGGGCTGCTGGTAGGTGAAGGTCTGGGCTCCGGTGGGCTTCGTCGCGGTGTCGATCGTGCCGGTGTAGGTGACCGTGGTGCTCGGCTCACCGGTCTTGGTGATGGTCAGACCGCTGAGATAGTAGCCTTCGGCCGGGGTGATGGACAGGCTCACGGTGTCGCCGGTGGGGATGCTCGGATAGGTCTGGGTGCTATCCGTTGTATCCGTGGCGGTCACGGTGCTGGGCAGAGCGGTGTTGGTCTGGGGGGTGCCGGTCCACTGGGCGTAAAGGGTCATTGTCGGGTCTTCATTTTCCCAGTGATAGGTCACGGCGCTTCCGTCTGCCTTAAACATTTTGGTGCCGCCCGTTTTTGCGGTGTACCAGCCTGCGAAGGAGTAGCCGTCGGGACCGGTGGTGGGGACGCTTGCGCTGACGGCCGTCTGGCTGAAAGTCTCGGTGATGCTGTCCGGATTGGTTCCGGCGCCCGTATAGTTCAGGTTAAAGCTCACAACGGTGGTCTTCAGAACCCACATGGGGTAGAAATCATATGACCAGCCATCGGTCTTTTTCCACTTGCCGTTGGCGTCGGCGAACTTGGTGTTGGCGACAAATGTTCCGTCGGCGTTGATATACTTGGTAGTCCCGCTTGTCGAATCGGTCCAGCCGGCGATGTTGTAGCCGGTCTTGACGGGGACGATGTTGTCGCCGGCAGTGACGGTAACGCTGCTGTCGCCGTAATAGGCTTTCTCAAGCAGGTCGCCGGTCCCGCCAGGGAATTTGTCGCTTCCTGTCAGGTGGAAGTAAACGCCGCCTTTAATGGGCAGCCACTTGGCGTAGAAAGTAATCGAGTCGGTGCTGGTGCCGAGGTCCTTTATCCACTTGCCGTCGGCGTCCGTGTACCCGTCCACGTTTGCCACATACGTCATTGCATAGTCGCCCGTTGCGTTATTGGCGATTTTGGTCGTGAAGCCGCTGTCGAGATACCAGCCCTCGACGTAGTAGCCGGTTTTGGTGGTCAGCATGGTCGTTGTTGCGTTGGGACCGGAATATCCGTAAATGACCTTGGCGTCTTTGATCGCTGTTCCGCCGTTGGTACTGAAGTGCAGAATGTAGTTTTCCGCAACGGTATACGGCATAACATCGACGTTCCCGGCGTATTTCCAGTTGCCGTTGGTGTCCAGGTAATCTTTGAGATAATCTTGATCGGCGGTGTTGAGCTTGTACGTGGTGGCGCCCGAAGCCTGATGGATGAGCAAGGTCTTATTAGCCGGAACATATCCCGACGAACTGGTTCTCACAAAGAGCCATGTGGGGAACGCGCCGTCCATCGCGACGACCGTATATCCCGTTTTAATGGCGATGGCGGTGGGGCCGCCCGAAATTGTGCTGCTGCCGTAGGTCACGGTGAAAACGTTGCTGCCGGTGACCGTGTAGGGCGCGTCGTCGCCAGTCGGGATGGTGATGGTGTACTCCCTGCCGGTGAAGGTCGGGGCGACGGTCACGCCATAACCCGGCTGTTTATAGGTGAAGGTCTGTGCCGTGACAGGCTTGCCTTCAGTATCAATGGTACCGGTGTAGTTGACAATGGTATTGGCGTCGCCGGTCTTGGCGATGGTCAGACCGCTGAGATAATAGCCGGCGGGCGGGGTCACGGTCAGCGTCACGTTCTCGCCGGTCTTGGGGCTGGCAGGGCTGGCCGTCACAGTATCGGGCAGCGTATTGGCCTGCGCTGCGCCGTTCCAGTGGGCATAGAGGGTCGTATTTCCAGTGAGCTTCCATACAATCACGCTGTTTTCTGTGCCGGTGTAGCCGGTCACGGCGGCGGCCAGGGTGCCGTCCGCGTTGATGACCAGCGTCTGGTCGTCGCCGCTGCCGGTGTACCAGCCGGCGAAGGTGTAGCCGTCGCGGGCCGGATTCTGGATCGTGCCGACGCCGGCGGAGTCATAAGTGACGGTGATGCTCGCCGTACCGCCGGTACCGCCGTTGCCGTTCAGTGTCACTTCGTAGCTGTTGGCGGTGTAGTTCGGCGTGACGTCAACGCCGTAGGCGGGCTGGGTAAAAGCCCAGGTGCGGCTGTCGCTGTCGCCGTTGTCGTTCACGGCAACCGCCGTGTTGTTGCCGTCCTTCCGGGTGACGGTGGGAGCGGCGATGGAGTAGCCGGTTTTTTCGGGGATGCTGACGACAACTTTTTCATCAGTCTTGGGATTGGTGGGTGCGCCGTCTACCGCAGGAGACGTCTGGGTCACGCTGTCATGATAGGTGTTGTCCTCGTGCGCCGCGCCCAGCCACTGCGCGGTGAGCGTCACTTCGCCGTAGGCCTTTTCCAAAGTCACAGCGGCGCCTGCTGCGTATACGGTATCTGCGGAGAAATACGCGGAGGCGACGGATGCTCCGGCAGCCTGGCTGCCGGCGGCGGTGACCTTCCATCCGGTGAAGTTGTAGCCCTGTCTGGTGGGGACGGTGGAGGTCACGGTGTAGCTTTTATCGCTGATACTGTAGCTGCCCGCGGTGACGGCGCTGCCGCCGGCGGTGTCGTAGGTCACCGTGTAGCCGATGTCTCCAAAGGTCGGGGTGACGGTGACGCCGGTGTAAGACTGGGTGAACGTGAAGTCCGTGGCTGCCGTCTGGTTATTGACAGCGGGAGTAAAAGCGATGGTGCTATTATCGGTATTCTTGATACTCAGGCCGGTGAGCATCTTGCCGGTGGGCGGGGTGACGGTCACTGTCACGGATTCCGCCGTCTTCGGATTTGTGTTCGGTTCAGGCGTCTTCTGCGTCACGCCGTCGCCGTAGGTGTTGGTCTGCTCGTTTGCCGTCCACTGGGCGGTGATGATGACATTGCCGTAAGATTTGCCCAGACTGATCTGCTGCCCGGCAGAATAGACGGTCGTGGTATCTTTGAAGCCGGAGCCTCCCTCGGCGGCTTTGGTCACCTTCCAGCCTGCAAAGGTGTAGCCGGAATGTGTGATGGCTGTCGGGAAGGTATAGGTCGTACTGCTGATGGTATAGTTGCTGGTAGTATCGCTAACTTGGCTGCCGTATCCGTCATACGGGGTAACCGTATAGGAGATCTCCTCTATGTAGTCGTCGGCGTCAAATACGGAGTTGCCCAGAAGAGTGGAATTCAGCGTCCAATAATAGTTTTGCGGGCCGCTCAGCGCCTGGCTTGTAAGGCCGAAGGCGTTGGTCTGCGTCAGGGGCAGCGCGACGCTGCTCTTGACCTTATAACCGGCTTTTGGAGTGATCTGAATCTCAGGTCTGGCGCTGACAGGGATGTTAAACGCCTTGCTGTGGTTGCTGTAGGTTGCGGAAGTGCTGTATTCAATGAGCTTGGCATTGCTGTTGGCCGTATCGAAAACATCTGAAATTGTGCATTTGACGGGAGCGGCCACCTTCAGCGTTGCGTACATGGCGCAGACGTTTTTGCCGTAATCTTTGCTCTTGTACTGCGTGAGCTTCGGCGCTACGCCGTGATTCTCCATCGCCGCCGCAATCATGCAATCTCCGGCTACGGAGCCGTCCTGAAGCGTGAAGTCAGCGAGCGGATATACGCCTTGGGTACCGTTCGTCGTGACGTAATCGGAGTTCGGCATGGTAAAGGTCACGGTACCGAGAGTAATGGTCGCGCCGCCGGCAAGGTCAAAGGCGCTTGACCCTTGAGTCTGGGTGATATTTATTTTTTTATTGGTTGGGTCATTGGCTATTGTTATGCCGGGGCAGGATTCGGACGCCGCGGCGACCGAATAAACGATGTTGGAGTCGTAGCCGACGCCGATGTCCATCGTGTTTATCTTTGTGGCTTTGCCAGAGTCGTCGACCGAGTATTTCGTGCGCGTCAGCTTAATATCGTATGTCACTGTGCCGCCCGCATCAGCATAATCCGCCTGCGGCACGAGCTGGAGCGTGAACGCGGAGACGGTGCCGGGATAGGAGGTCGCGGAATAGGTATAGCCGCCGATCCCGTATGCAGCCTTGACCGTGACGCCGCTCAGGCGCACGCAGTTTGCAAGGGTCGTGCCGTCCGACTGCATCGCCGGATAGCTGCCCGAGGTCGAGCTGCCGCTGATATCTTTGACAGTGGCCGGTGTTTCAAGGCCCTCGGCCTCGGTCCAGTTCGCTCCGCCATCGGTGGAATACTTGTAGGGCATGCCGATTATCGCAGCGCCGGAATACAGGGCCGCGTATTCACTGCCTGTATTGCACTTGGCAGTGAAAGACGAGCTGCTGTCAATGTCGATGCCGGTGCCGCGCCAGATGTAATAGCCGCTGGAGTTCAGGGCGTTCACATTCAGGGCCGCGCCGTTTTTCACGGAGAGATCGCCTTCAAGAACGAGCGGCAAGCCGACATAGTATGTGCTGCCAGCGTTAAAGGTGACGGTGGTGCCGGAGCCCGTTACGGCAAGTCCGCCGTAGATGCCGTTACCGCCGTAGGCTGTGACCTCAAGGCTGCCGCCGCCGCTGATGTTCAGCGTGCTGAGGGCGGTGTAGCTCTGGCTGTCACCGATCACTATTCCGTGGCCGGTATATTTACTCGCGTCTTTGGTGAGCGAGTTCGTACCGGTCAGCACGATGTTGAAAACATCTTTGTTTGCGGTGCTGTGTTCTTTATTGCCGTCGGAGGGGGCGACGTCCAACATCGCGCTGCTGCTGGCAGCCGAATAAACGAAGTTATTCAGATACAGCGTTTTAGATGCGGAGTCGAAGTGAGCATTGTAATCCTCCGCCGAGCCGTCAGCAGTCAAAGCGCTGCCGGAGACTTTGTAGTATCCGCCGGAGGTGATGTTGGTACCCGCGAGGGTGACGTTCCATGTCCAGGACACTGCCAGCGCGGTCATGGGGAGCAGGCTGATGACCATGCACACCGCGAGGATGAAGGACATGATCTGCATTCTTGACTTTTTCATTTTCTTCTCTCCTTTTCTTACCAATCCGCTGCTTCCGCCAGCCGGATTGCGTCGGCCGTCACCGGCCTTGTTATATAACTGTCCGCCATGATGCGCATGGCGTCTCTTCTTCCCCGGTCATCGTCCGCGATAAGGTGCAGCTCCATTTTCGGCTGCAGCCCCCGAAGCATCTTTCCCAGCTCAAATCCGCTGAGCCTTTTCATGCTTGCCGCCGTGTACAGCGCGTCCACCGGGTTGTTTGCCCCGAACTTGACTGCCATCAGCGGATCGGAGAAGCACACGACCGTCGCACCGCTGAAAAGGCGGCTCAGCAGGATGCTCAGGCTTTGCTGCTCCGCAGTGTCCGGGTCCACCACCATAATCGTCATACTGCTTTTCTTCCTTTCCGCATCATACGCCGTCAATTTTACTGTTCGCCCTCATTGTATCAGGCGCACCGCCCCCAAAACGCCCCCACATAGCCCCCAAACAGCCCCCATACGCAAAAAAATGACGCCAAATTTCATAAAATTTGGCGTCATTTTTACAAATGTCTGCTACCGCTTGCTCTCCAGCGAGCCGAGCGTCATTTCAGCCCAGCTGTACTGGGTCATGTATTCCCCGTTGTAGGTGTTGATGGCGGCGATGTCTCGGTGCAGCAGCCCGTAATAGTCGCAGTCCAGCCGGTCCACGGCCACCGCGAAGCTGTTGCGGCGCTTGAGAAAAGTCTCCCCCGCTCCCGCGTCCTCGAGCGAATGGGTCAAATCGGAAATCAGCTTGCGCAGCCGTTTGCGCAGCGCCGGCGAATCCGGCTCGTCCTCCCACAGCACCGCGCAGAGCTCCTCAGTGTTGCAGGCCGCCCCGCGCCGGTCCACCAGATAGGCCAGCAGCTCCTTGGACTTGCTGTAATAGAGCTCCAGCGGTTTCCCTCCGGCAAAGACCTCGAAATTGCCGAAGCATTGGACCCGCAGGCAGTGGGCCGGTTTCCGCTCCGGCGGGATGCGCAGGTTGTCCAGCTCCTCGCGGACCTTCTCCTTTGTCGCCGGCTTGAGCACATAGCCGCTGGAGCGGAGCGACAGCGCGTCCAGCGCGTAGTCGGAAAAGGCCGTTACGAACACAATGTTCGTGCGCGGGCTGGCCTCCCGGACGGCCTTTGCCATTGCCAGGCCCGTCATGCCCGGCATCTTGATGTCGAGGAACGCGACGTCGGGACAAAAGCCGTCCTCGCAGATGGCCGCCAGGGCGGCCTGCGTCGTGGTGAAGCTGCGCAGCTCGGCGCCGGGCTCGGCGGCCTCCACGGCGCGGTTGAGAATATTGAGCGCGGATTGTTCGTCGTCAGCCGTCAGTATTTTCATGTCGCCGCTCTCCTGTCCTTCGGTATTGCAATCTCAACGGCGGTGCCCTCCCCCGGCTTGCTCGCGACGCGCAGGCTGCCCCCGCACATTTCGCGCAGTCTCGCCCGCACGTTGCCGATCCCGCTGTTTCCGCTCTCTTCCGGTTTCGCGTTCTCCGGATCAAAGCCCACGCCGTCGTCCTCCACACGCACGCGGTACGCATCGTCGGTTTCCTCGGAGCAGATGCGGATGCTTCCGCCCTCCACTCTCTGGGTCACGCCGTAGCGGACGGCATGTTCGACGATCGGCTGCAGCGTCAGCGCGGGGACGCCAAAGTTCTCCGCCCGTATGTCGTATTCGACGCGGATCTTTCCCGCGAAGCGCCGGTTCTCCAGCGAGAGATAGTTCTTCGTATGCTTCAGCTCGCGGCTGAACGGGATGGTCCCGCGGCAGCGGAGCGAGTCGATGTTGCCGCGGAGATACTCCGCAAATTCGACGACCGTCTGCTCGGCCTCCGGCGCCCTGCCGTGGCACAGGTCCTGGATGGCCATAAGCGCGTTGAACAGGAAATGCGGCTGCAGCTGGCTGAGCACCACGCCCACCTGAGCCTCTGTCAGCTCCCGCTCCTGCTTCGCCAGCGCGTACTCCTTGTCGAGATAAAGCGTCAAAAACAGGATCTGAATGGCCGCGAAAACACCGAGCGCGAAAACCGGAACCGTCGGGATGAAATCCTCTACCGCCACCACGGCGGAGCATATGCAGATATAGACAACATAGGTCGCGTATTCCCGGCGCTTCTTCGCCTCGCGCGTTCTGACCGCCGCATACGCGGCTTGGACGGTGGGGACCAGCAGATAGGCGAAAGTCACGACGCCCTGTATCCAGAACAGCTCTCCCAGGCTGTACCGGCCGCCGTCGTCGATATAAAAAACCCACCCCGTGAACGAAGAGATCAGATCCAGCGCGCAGACCGCAAAAAGCGGTATCCGGATCAGCCGCTCCGTCTTCCTGTTCTGTCCGGCCGCCGGATTGATCCGGATCTCCACAAACTGATACCAGCGATAGCATCCAAACGCCACCGCCGAAACGGAGATTCCGCTGAACACGGCCGTGATGATATGCGGACCGGACGGGATGATGAATTCCGGAATGATGCAGGCGATATCCGTCGCCAGCATAACCATGTAGGCCGCGATCATTTTCTTCAGGCTCATGAGCTCGCGCCCTTCGCCGACCTCCGACTGCAGGCGGGAGAGCATGACAGCCGCATAGATGATGCAGAATGCCTCGGTCACAATATAAGGCAAATATGCGCTGTCCATCAGATCATCTCCCCCGGCGGCAAAAAATACAAAATTTGTCGCTTTCAGTGTATCGCGTGGTTTCGAAATTTGCAACTGTTTTGTGGAAATCCCGACCGAAACCCCGGCGCCGTGCGGCAAGTGTCGGCTGGTCCGCAGCACGCTCCGCGGCCTTCGCTGTTACCCGGCTGATTTGGCTGCGCTCGCTCCTTTTTTCCTTTTTTGCTGCTTCCTCACGGTTTTAGATTCATTTCTTCCGAAGTATCCGCTTCATTATCCTATGATAATGATGCGAATTCCATATCATGCTAAAATTTTATTGATTCAGGTGGGATAAAGCGCCGGCAGACCGGGGAATTCCGCAAACGATCGGACAAGGCCGCCCGGACTGCGGACAGCAGGAGCATCACTATGACGACTTTTACTCTCTCAGCTCCGGGCGGCCGTCCGGTCAACGAGGATACCGCGGCGCTGTTCCCGCTGGAGGGCGGCATGGGCTTTCTTGTCGCCGACGGTCTGGGCGGGCACGGCGGCGGGGACCGCGCGTCCCGGCTGGCGGCGGACGCCTTCCGCGACGTGCTCTCCGCCTCTGCCGACCCGGTCGGGGGCCTGCCCGACGCCTTTCTGGAAGCGCAGAAGCGGATTCTCGCGGAGCAGGCTTCCTCCGGCAATTTCTTTCAGATGAAAACCACCGCGGCGGCGCTGGTCCTCTCCGGGCAGACGGCCCGCTGGGGGCACATCGGCGACACGCGGCTGTATTTCTTCAGCCATGCGCGGCTGAAGGCCCGGACGCTCGACCACAGCGTGCCCCAGATGCTCGTGATGGCCGGGGAGATCCGGGAGCGCGACATCCGCTTCCACCCCGACCGCAACAAGCTTCTGCGCGTGCTGGGCGTGGCAGGCGAAACGCCGCGCTTCGAGCTCTCCGAGCCGCTCTCCGTCACCCCGGGGCAGGCGTTTCTGCTGTGCAGCGACGGCTTCTGGGAGTGGGTCACGGAGCGCGAGATGCAGCGCGCGCTCCGGTCCGCCCGCTCTGCCGCCGAGTGGCTGACCCCCCTGGCGGCGCTGGCGGAGGCCCGCGGAAAGGGCCGGGACATGGACAATTACACCGCGATCGCCGTGATCGTCTAGGGAGCCGGAATGGAAAACATCATCATGGAGCTGAAGCCGGGTCCGTCCTCCTGCCGCGTCGAGGCCCGCTCGATCCTGGGCGACCGGGAGCAGCAGCAGGACCGGATTTACGCTGGTGAGGCGGACGGCTGCCTGTTTGCCGTCCTCTGCGACGGGATGGGCGGCATGGATTCCGGCGCGGCCGCCAGCGAGCTTGCCGCCGCATACTTTCAGGCCGCCTTTCAGCGGGAGGGCGCGCATCTGGCGGACGATCAGGGCCTGATCCGGCTGCTGCGGGACGCGGACGACGCGGTGTTCCGCCGCTGCAGCGGAAGCGGCGGCACGACGGCGGTGGCCGCGTTTGTCGGCGGCGGCAGCCTGCGCTTCGCCTCCGCGGGCGACAGCCGGCTGTACATCCTCCGGGGGACGGAGCTGGTGCAGGCCACCCGCGACCATAACTACCTTCTGCGGCTTGACGAGCTGCTGCAGAGCGGCTCCATCTCAAAGGCCGAATACGACGCCGGCACGGACCGGGGCGGCGCGCTGATCAGCTATCTCGGCGTCGGCGGCCTGCCGGTCTGCGACTGGACGCAGCGGCCGCTGGCGCTTTATGCCGGCGATCTGCTGCTGCTGAGCTCCGACGGGTTGAGCCGCGCGGTCGCGGAGCCGGAGCTTCTTCAGCTCCTGCGGCGGCGTTCGTCCCTCTGCTCCCGCGCGGATTCTCTGATCGCCGCCGCCCTGTCGCGGCAGAAAACGGCCGCGCTGGACAACACCTCTTTCATTCTGATCGAAATACCGTAACGGAGGCAGCATATGCGGAAAGTTCAATGCCCCAATCACCATTTCTACAATGCCGAGAAATATTCGGTCTGCCCCATCTGCGGAAGCGCGGACCTGCTTCCGGCACAGGATGAGCCCGCGCAGCCCGAGAAGAAAAAGGGACTTTTCTTCTCCAGCCAGCAGCGCCCGTCCCGGCAGCCCGAGCAGGCCGCGCCGCCCACGCTCCCATTGTACGGCGGGACGTCGGTCTCCACCCTGACCGGCGAGCCCGGCGGCGGAGCTCCGGCGCAGAAAACCGTCGGCATGTTTGACGCGCAGGCTCCGGACGAGCCCGCCGCGCCCGCGGCTCCCCTGCCCGAGCCGGACGTGCCCGCACCCCCGGACAAGCCCGCCACGCTGCGCCAGCTGGTGGAGAACACCGGCGCGGCGCAGATCTCTCCGCTCTCGAAGACCGTCGCCTATTTCGAGGCCGAGGCGGCCGTCCCGCCGGTCGGCTGGCTGATCGGCATTGCGGGCCTGTACTGGGGCCGCGAGTTTCCCTGCCGGACCGGCAACAACCGGATCGGAAGAAGCGCGGACATGGACATCGTGCTGTCCGACGACCCGTCCGTCTCCCGCGAGCTGCACGCCATGCTCCTGTACGAGCCCCACAAGCGTGCGTTCTTCCTGCAGAGCGGGACGGGGAACGGCCTCATCTACCTGAACGGCGAGCTGGTCCTGCAGCCGCGGAGGCTCGCCGCCCGCGACCGGGTCGAGATCGGAAAATCCACCTTCCTCTTCTTCCCGCTCTGCGGCGAAGACTTCTGCTGGGAGGACTTTCAGCAAAAGACGTGAGCCGCCCTGCGGCGGTTCAGCGGGCAAAGGAGTCACGCGGAAATGAACATACAATGCTCCAACTGCTTTCAAAGCTATGACGACCGGCTGGACCTGTGCCCGGCCTGCGGATACGCGGAGGAGCCGCCGGAGGCGTTCTGCCTCACGCCCGGCACGAGCCTGGCGGGCCGCTACTGCATCGGCAGGATGGTGGGAATGGGTGGCTTCGGCATCATCTACCGGGCGTGGGACGAAAAGCTCGGCGTCCTGGTCGCCGTCAAGGAGTACTTTCCGGGCGGTATGGCCTGCCGGCTTCCCGGCACGCAGCGGGTCGCCCTCTCCGCTCCCAAGCAGGCCGCCGTCTACCAGCATGAAAAGCTGCGCTTTCTGGACGAGGCGCAAACATGGCCAGGTTCAACACCCATCCCAACATCGTCCATGTGACGGATTTCTTTGAAGAAAACGACACCGCCTACATCGTCATGGAATACCTGACCGGCAAAACCCTCTACGAAACGATTCAGGCCCGGAACGAGCCCCTTCCCGCAGACCGCTGCATCCAGATCGCGCAGGCGGTCTGTCACGCGCTGCGCGACATCCACGCCGCAAAGATCCTGCACCGGGACGTCAGCCCCGACAACATTTTCCTCTGCCGCGGCGGCGCGGTGAAGCTGATCGACTTCGGCACCGCGCGCTTCGCCGGCGAGGAGGAGAGCCGGCTGACGATCGAACTCAAGCCCGGCTTCGCGCCTCCCGAGCAATACGAGAAGGTGAACCGGCAGGGTCCGTGGACCGACATCTACGCGCTGGGCGCCACGCTCTATTTCGCCCTGACAGGCCAGAAGCCGGACGAATCGACGAACCGCAAGGCCGGCGAAACGCTGACGCCGCCCGACCGGCTGAATCCCGGAATCCCGTCATATCTCAGCCAGGCGATCGTCCGCTCCCTCGCGCTCGAGCCGCAGTACCGCTATCAGACGGTGGACGCCTTCGAACGCGCGATTCTCAACCAGACGAAGGCCGTCAGCGTCGAGGAGGCGAAAAAGCGCGCCGCCCGGAGGCGGGTCGGCGGTATCCTGGGCTGCGCCGCCGTGCTGCTCGCGTGCTTTTCGTTCTTCTTCCTCCGCTGGTATCGGACGCAGTCCTCCCTGAGCCTTCAGGATGCCCGGCTCGCCCTGTGGTACCAGCAAACGGGCGACAGCGCGGCGGACGCCGCGAAGCAGGCCGGGCTGGAGCAGGCGGCCGAGGCCTTCACGCAGGAATATCCCAACGTCCGGATCACCGTCTCCGGCAAGCCGCGGGAGGCAGTTCAGAAGGCTCTGCAGGAGGGCGCGGAGCGCCCCTCCCTGGCTGAAACGACCGGTCTCGGCGCCGCCTCTCTGGCGGAGGCCGCGGACCTGAGCGGGCTTCTGCGGGACCTGGACGCCGGCGGCAGCATCATCGGCGGGCCGTCCTCCGCCGTGCAGTATCCCACGGGGCTGGCCGTACCCGTCGTCTATCTGAGCGGCAGCGCGGCCTCGCTTGCCGGCGCGGCAGATCTCTCCGGTCTGGCGGCAGCCTGCAGCAGGGCAGGCTGCACGCTGGCAGTCGGCAGCGGCTTCTGCGCCGCATATCTCACATCGGAGCAGGACCCGGCGCTCGCGGCCGCGGAGGACGCTGCAGACGTTTTCCGAGACCTACGACGAGCTGCAGGGCGTCTGCGCGTACCTGGACCGCTGGAAAACACAGGATGAAGAGCCATGAACGTGCGCTGTTTCGGATGTATGAAGGAGTACGACGCGTCGCTGGAGCTCTGTCCGTACTGCGGATACGAGCAGGGCGCGCAGCCGGCGAGCCCGCTGCACATCACCCCCGGCACCGTGCTGCACGGCCGCTATCAGATCGGGCGCGTCCTGGGCTTCGGCGGCTTCGGCGTGACCTATCTCGCCTGGGACACCGTGCTGCGGCAGGTCCGCGCGGTCAAGGAATACCTGCCCAGCGAGTTTGCCACCCGGGTGTCCGGCGACGCGCAGGTGACCGTTTTCAGCGGGAAAAAGGAAGAGCAGTTTCAGGACGGCATGCAGAAATTTCTCGACGAGGCCTCCCGGCTCGCGCGTTTCCAGAATGAGCCGGGGATCGTGCGGATTTACGACAGCTTCGAGGAGAACCAGACGGCGTATCTCGTCATGGAGTACCTGCAGGGGCAGACGCTCGAGCAGTACCTGGCCGGCAAAGGCAAAATCCCCGTCGGACAGGCCGCCGCGCTGCTGGCTCCGCTCGCCGGCTCCCTGTACGCGGTGCACGCCGCGGGCATTATCCACCGCGACATCGCGCCCGACAACATCTTTCTCACACAGGACGGCGCCGTCAAGCTGATCGATTTCGGCGCGGCCCGCTTCGCGACGACGGCGCACAGCCGCAGTCTGACCGTCCTGATCAAGCCGGGTTACTCGCCGGAGGAGCAGTACCGCAGCCGGGGCGACCAGGGGCCGCACACGGACGTCTACGCGCTGGCCGCCGTGCTGTACCGGATGACGACCGGCGTGATCCCGCCAGACGCGCTGGAGCGCCGCGCCTTTCTGGAGAACCGGAAAAAGGACATCCTGATACCGCCGTCAAAGTACTGCAGGCTCTCCCGCTCCCAGGAAAACGCCATCCTCAACGCGATGAACGTGCGGATCGAGGATCGGACAAAGGGCGTTGACACGTTTTTTCAGGAGCTGAACTCCCAGTCTCCCGTCGAACGCATCGCCGGGAAGATCAAGGCGACGAATCTCGCGCAGTGGCCGCGCTGGGCCAGGATCGCGATGCCGGCCGCGGCGGCGCTGCTGCTCGCGTTCGGCATACTCCTGTTCTCCGGCAGGCTCTACAAAATCGCCGACCTGAAGACAGAGCTGGAGCTCGCGTCGGGCATGACGCGCGTGCCCAGCGTGGTGAACACCTCCGTCAGCATCGCGGAGAGCCATCTGGAGGCGGATTCCCTTGCCTCGCTGATCGGCGGCAAGGTCGCCTCCGATGAGGTCCCGGCCGACATGGTGCTCGCGCAGAGCGTGGACAGCGGCGGAATCGTTCCCGAGGGAACCACGGTCGAGCTGACGATCAGCGCCGGCGCGGAGACGGCGGTGGCCGCGGGGCAGATGCCCTGCGTCACCTTCTATACCCGCGAAGACGCGCTGTCGGCCCTGGACAGGGCCGGCGTCAAATCCAGCGTGGAATATGTCTACAGCTCCGATGTGAAGGAGGGGCTGGTCGTCTGGCAGAGCGTCGCGGCCGGCGAACCGGTGGAGAGCGGCCAGTCCGTGACGCTCCGCGTGAGCAAGGGGCCGGACCCCGCGCAGGACGCGCAGAAGGAGGCGGACGAGCAGAAAAAAGCGCCGCTCGCCATCAGCAAGGAATATCTCAGCCTGTACGTCGGAGATTCCCTGGCGCTCAGCGCGGAGGGCGGCGACGGCAGCTACGTCTGGTCGAGCAGCGACAGCGGCGTCGTGTCCGTCTCCGACGGGACCGTCGTGGCGAGCGGCGCGGGCAGCGCCGCCGTCACCGTGGTGTGCGGCTCGGAGTCAAAGCTGTGCAACGTCACCGTACAGGACTATTCTCTTTCGCTCAGCAGCACTTCGCTTTCCGCGTGGGTGGGCGACACCGCCTCCCTGTCCGCCGGCGGCGCGCCGTCCGGCGCGTCCATCGCCTGGTCGAGCAGCAACAGCGCCGTCGCCTCCGTCTCCGGCGGCAGCGTGACGGCCGCCGGCAGCGGCTACGCCACGATCACCGCATCCTTTACAAACCACGGCCGGAATTATTCCGCCTCCTGCGGCGTCAGCGTACAGCAGCCGGGCCTGCGCCTGTCCGCCGACGGTCTGGGCAGCCTGTACGTCGGCGACACGCGGAGCCTGAGCGCGGAGACCTCTCCCGGCGGCGGCTCCGTCGTCTGGAGCAGCAGCACCTCCTCCGTGGCCTCGGTTTCCTCGGGCACCGTCACCGCGAAGAGCGCAGGGTCGGCCAGCCTGAACGCCTCGTTCACCTACAAGGGGCATACGTACACGGGCCGCTGCAGCGTGAGCGTGCTCTCCCCCGCCGTCTCGCTCTCCGCCGAAAGCCTCTCGATGACCGTCGGCGAGTCGCAGCGGCTGTCCGCGTCCGTCTTGCCCGACTCGCAGAGCGTCAGCTGGTCGAGCGGCGATTCCGGCGTTGTCTCCGTCTCCGACGGCAATCTGACGGCGGTCGGGGCCGGCACGGCCTCGGTCACGGCAAAGATCACCTACGGCGGCACGACCTATTCCCGCTCCTGTACCGTCCGTGTGGCAGAGCCGACGATCACCCTCTCCGTCAGCGGCCTGGACAGCGGCGGTCAGGCGACGATCCAGGCCTCGGTCTCCGGCGTCACGCAGGGAATGAGCTGGAGCAGCAGCAACACCGGCGTCGCCTCCGTGTCCAGCCAGGGCCTTGTCACCGTCAGCGGGACCGGCAGCACCACGATCACCGGCTCGGTCAGCATCGGAAGGAAGACGTATTCCGCGTCCAAAACGCTCACGGTCGCCTCCTCCGCCAACGGCTCCATGAGCGGCTATTCCATCTACAAAACCGCCTCCTCGTGGGGCGACTACGGCGCCTGGAGCGACTGGAGCACGACAGCCGCCTATGATACCGACAGCCGCCAGGTGGAAACCTCCATTACAATCAAAATTGCCTATCATTACGCCCACTACTGCACAGGTTACGTCAGCGGCGCGGTATATCAGACCAGTCCCGGCAACAACACAGGGGATGCCGCATTCGATCAGAACTGCTCCTACCATGACCTCGGCTGGTTCGACTCGCCGCTGACGGATGAGGTAACAGTCCATGGCAGCACTGCTGGTTACTATTATTATCCGCCCGGAAGCTCCACCCACTACCGCTGCAGCAACACCTGCTTCCGCTGGTATCTGATCGAGACAAGAACCACCTCCACGACCTACTACCACTACCGCGACCGCCAGCAGGTCACGACGAATTACTTCTACCGGTGGAGCTGATCTCCGCCCGTTTTTCCCGCATGGCCCGCTGCAGAGTGCCGCGCATTCTGCAGCGGGCTTCTGCCGTCCGCCCGCGAAAGCCGGCGGCGGTTCTGTTTCCGGGCGGGCGCGCATAGTCTGAAGGGTGCCGCGGGTTTCGGCGGCGGGGGGAGGGACTGGCGATCAGGGCTGCGGTTCTTACCATGTTCAACGGGCTCAGCGGGACGTATTCTCTGGTCAGCGTCGTCGCGGAGCATCTGAAAATGCTGCTCGACGCGGGCGTGAGCACCAAAGTCCTCGTCAGCGAGGACTGCCCGGACAGCGACCGGCGGGGCGTCTTCGCGGACGAGCGGCTGGAGTGGGTCCGGATTACCAACCGGCTGAACGGCCGGCGAATCGTCTGGCACGACTATTCCCAGCCCGACGGCGAGCTCCACGAAGGCTTTTTCGCCGAGGCGGACGCGATCGCCGCCGACCTGATCCGGGCGCTGGCGGACGTGGACGTGTGCATGATGCACGACATTCTCTACCAGGGCTGGCATCTGGTGCACAACGTGGCGGTGCGGCGGGCGCAGGAGGCGCTGCCGGGGGTGCGCTTTCTCGCTTTTACCCACTCCGCGCCGGTCAACCGGCCGCCCGCGCCGCGCTATCCGTTTTCCTGCCGCTACACGCCGATGCCGAACACCGTCTACATCTATCCCACGCAGTCCGGCATCCCGGCGCTCGCGCGGCAGTACGGCGTGCCGGAGGGGAAATGCCGCGTCGTGTCCAACAGCCTCGACCTGCTCGCCATGGCCGGGCCGGACGTCCGCGCCCTCCAGAGCCGCACGGAGCTGCTGAAGCCGGACATTCTGATCGTCTATCCCGCCCGGTTCACCACCGGCAAGCAGTTTGAAAAGGTCGCGGCGCTGGGCGGCGTGATCGCGAAAAAGACGGAGCGGCAGGTCCGGATTGTCTTCTGCGATTTTCCGTGCCTGGACACCGACGCGGCCGCCTACAAGCGCATCATCCGGGCCACGGGGGAGGTCTGCGGTCTGGCGGAGCCGGACATGGTCTTTACGAGCGAGCTCGGCTATCCGGACGGGTTCCCGCGCGCCGGCGTCATGGACTTGTTTTCGCTCTCCAATCTGTACGTCTGTCCGTCCAGCTCGGAGTCCTTCGGCCTGACCGTGCTGGAGGCGGCCAGCCGCGGCAATTTTCTCGTGCTCAACGAGGCCGTGCCCGCGCTCGAGGAGCTGGGGAAAAAACTGGGCGCGTATTTCATGCGCTGGAACGCGCGCAATTTCGGCTTCGACACCCGCGAGCACTACCAGCCCTCCGAGATGGGGTATCTGGAAAACCACGCCGTCAAAATCGTGGACGCCATGCGGGACAGCGCCGTGCTGCGGGCGAAGGCCCTGGCGCGCCGCGCGTTCAGCCCCGGCTGGGTATGGTACCATCAGCTGCAGCCGCTGCTGGAGTGACGCGCGGCGGCGCGCGGCCTGTCAGCTCAGCGCATACAGATGCGCGTGGGCGGCGACATAGATCGTCTTGCCGGCGAAGGCGCTCACATCGACTGTAAAGGTATACGCGGTAAAGTAGTCGGCCGGAGAGGAAACCTCGTACTGGTACGGGAACGAACCGGGCGCGCTCGTGGTCGGCACAGCGTCGCTCACATAGAGGTGAACCTGGTCCATGGCATAGGGCGCGTCTGCCGAGATGGTCACAAGCAGGCTGCCGCCGCTGCGGGTCATCGCCACGGCGCCGATATCGGTGTGGCTGCTGCCCAGCCCCAGCGCGACGGTCCGCTCGGACACGTCCGCGCCGATGCTCGTGTACTGCGCGTTCCCGGTGCCGAAGTCGGTGCCCACAGACCACGCGGAGCCGGCCTCCGTCGGCTCCGCGGTGGATGAGGTCGTGGTCGTGGTGGTGCTGGTCGTGGTCGTGCTGATGGTCAGCGCGTCCTCCACCTGAAATTCAATCAGCATTTCCTTTTTGATGATCTCGCGCAGCGTCTGATCGATCGAGCGGTTGACGCGCAGCAGCTCTTCGAGCGTGGGCGGCTCCGCAAGCTTCGTCTGGCCCTCGATGGTACCCAGCACATACTGAAGCTTTTCAGCCTCGGCATTGATGAGATGCGCGAGCCCGAGCTCCTCAAAGGCCGCCGAGGCCAGCAGAAGATTCGCGGAATCCTCCGGGGTAAGGCTGACCGACGCGTTCACGTCGGGGATATTTGGAAAAGACATGGCGTGCTCCTTTCATAATTGGGGTCATTTCATTGTATTTCGACGTTCCTCCCGATGTGCATGCACCATCGCGCCCGCGCCAAAATACAATGGCGTGATAAGAACACGGCGCATTTTGCCCGAGGGAGGAGCAAACCCATGTCATTTCCCAACATACCGGACGTCTGTCCGGACATCGGCGTCGACGCCTGCGGCGCCGTCAGCCTGCTGCTGGCCTCCATCGCCATGGAGGAGATGAGTCTTTCCCGGCTCATGGACGCCGAGCGGGAGAAGCTCTGCCGCGCGCCCGACCCCTGCGGGCCGGGGCCGCGGACGCCGGGCGAGCTCACGCAGGTGAACGACAGCGTGAACGGCCTTTTGAAAACGATGGCAAAGCTGCAGATGCTGCTGCAGTTCAAGCTGGAGGACGTCCGGCAGCTGGCGCCCTGCTGTATGCCGTGCCCGCCGGCCGCCGCCTGTCCGCCCGAGGCGCCCTGCTGCTGCGGCTGTCTGCTCGGCGCGGGAACCGGACGCATCCCGGACGGCTGCGGGCCGTTCGGCGGCCAGACGGCCTGCGTCAGCGCGTTTTTGCCCTATACGTGCCGCCGCGGCACCCTGCGGTACACCGCCGGCGGCGGCCGTTGTTTTCTGCGCCTGTCCGCTCCGGCCGGCGGCGTGCGCAGCGTCCTCTGCGCCGGGGACGCGCTCACGGTCCTCGGCACGGGCACGCTGCGGCAGAACTGCCCCGGCGCGCCGGAGTTCTGCGCGGAGGCCGATTTCGCGCTGACGGTGCGCCGCGCGGTTTGCCGGCGGCTTGAATTCCGTATGCAGCTCTCCGCCCGCGGAAGCCCCGTCCTTTTGCACGACAGCGGCTTCGTCGCGGTCGATCCCCGGCTGTCCGACCTCGTGATGAAGACCGGCTGACAGCGCGGCGGGCGGCGGGCGCGCCGCCCATGTTCCGGTCAAAAAGGCGTTCACTGCACAATTGCGCTTGACAGACCGCAGTTTTCTCATTATCATAGAGAAAAGAAATTACTATTTCCGCAATTTTGCGGGTTCGCATCTACAGGAGCCCTACATGAAAAAACGTTATCTTTTCACCGCGCTCATCACTCTGGCCATGCTGGGGCTGATCGCGGTGATGATCGTGGATCTTCTGCCCCTTCTGAAGCAGGTCGTGGCGAATACCTCGGACGAGTCCAAAATTGTGGAATACATCAACTCCTACGGCTTCAAGGGCGTTCCGATCCTGGTCGGCCTGCAGGCGCTGCAGGTCATCACCGCGGTGATCCCCTCGGCCGCGATCCAGCTGCTGACAGGCCTGTGCTACGGCGTCTGGTGGGGCACGCTCATCAATCTGGCGGGCTGCATGCTCGGGAATATGCTTGTTTTCGTCGCCATGCGCCAGCTCAAGAGTCTGGCCGCGCCGCTGGTGGACCGGATCAGCCAGAAAAAGAGCGTCGTCAGTCTGGAAAAGCTGCAGAAAATCAAAAATCCGCAGGTGCTCGCCTATTCCTTTTTCCTCATTCCGGGGATTCCGAACGGCATCATGCCGTACATTTTTTCCCGCACCTCCATCACGCTCGGACAGTATCTGCTGGCGAATTTCGCGGGCAGTCTCCCCTCCACCTTTCTCTGCACCTTCTGCGGCGACCGGATCTCCACGGGCAATTACACCACGGCCATCATCGTGGGCGCCGCGACGGTCGTCGTCGCCGTGGTCCTGATCTGCTTTAAGAACAAGATCGTCGACGCGGTTACGAACCGGTTCAGCCGGGATAACCACACCTGAGCGCGCGGCGCCGGAGCCGCTGTCCCGGGCACAGGCCTTCGCCTGTAAGCTGCACAGCAGGGGGACGCAACTATGAAACAGACATGCCGGACAACTCTCGACAGGCTGCTGTACGGGCCTGTCGAGCGCTCGTTTTACCGGGACAACGCGCTGCTTCTGGACCGCTGCAACTATAGCGTCCTGCGCGTGTCCTGCGCGGCGGTGTCAGCCGTGGAGCTGATCCTGCTGGCTTTTTACTGCATCGATTTCACCGGTTCCGACGCGTTCCGCGCGCATATTTACTATACCGCCGCAAGCCTTCTGCTGTGCGCGGCCGTCTGGATCTTCGTCAGGAAAAAGATCACCCTGACGGGGCTGTTTTATTATGTTCTCTACGCGCTCTCCTTCTCCCAGACGCTGCTGTTTTCCACGGTCTTTTCTCCGTACAGCCGGATGGTATCGGTCTTTCTCGTCATCATCATGATGCCGGTTTTGTATGTGCAGACGCCCCTCTACTCCCATCTGGCGCTGCTGACCACCTGCGCCGCGGCCTTCGCCGCCGACGCGGCCGTCAAGGGCGGCAACCGGACGCTTCTGCTCACGGACACGGCCTCCATCCTCACCTGTTATCTTCTGGCCGCGCCCTTCCTCGCGCTGATCCGGGAAAAGGATCTCGTCAACATCAGCTCGCGGAAGTTCTTCCAGATCAAGGCGCAGACCGACGGACTGACCGGCCTGCAGAACCGGTGGAGCTGCGAAATGCAGATCCGGGCCTATCTGAACGGGACGGAGGAGCCCTGCGCCCTGATTATCGCGGACATCGACAGCTTTAAAAGCGTCAACGACGCGCAGGGCCATTTTGCCGGCGATTCCGTTCTGCGGGAGCTGGGTCGGATTCTGCTGTCCGACTTCCGCCAGACCGACATTGTCAGCCGGCTCGGGGGAGACGAGTTTCTGATCCTCATGAAGCTGACCGCCTCGCGCGATCTGGTCGCGGAAAAGTGCCGCCGCATCCTCTCCGACATCGCCACGCTCTGCCTGGCCGACGGCGCCGTTCCCTTCACCTGCAGTCTCGGCGCCGTCTTAAGCCGCGGCCGCGAGCGCAGCTTTGAAAGCCTCTACCAGGCGGCCGACGAGGCGCTCTACGAGGCCAAGCGCACCGGCAAGGGCCGGTTCGTGCTGCGCTGACTCGCCCTGTCCGCGTCAGGCCGCAAACAAAATACAGAAAGAGTTTGTCATTCTGAGGCCGCCGGCCGAAGAAGCTCTCTCCGGGGCTTCCCCGAAGATGAGATCCTTCGCTGCGCGCAGGATGACAAATTTGTTTTTCTCTGCGATGTTAAATGGAAGCAGAGCGCAAAAAATTGGTCATTCCGGGCCGGATACGGCCGCCGGAATGACCAATTTGTTTTTGGCAGGTTACTGCTGCGCGGTGTCCGTCGGGTTGACGGGCGTCTGGCTGTATTCGTAGAAGTTGATGTCCGCGGTGACGGTGTACAGCTCCGTCTTGTTCTCCGTACCTGTCTGCCCGGTCTGCGCGTTTTCATCGCTTCTCACAACGGACACGTCCGTGATGAGGCTGCGGTATTCGCTGCTGCCGAGCTGCCCGAGGATGCTGCGCACCGCCTCATAGGTCCCGCACGAGAAGCTCAGCCCGACCGGCCGGCGGACGATGCTGTTGTTGCTGTCCTCCAGCGACCCGAAGTTGATCGAATACTCGTCGGACGCGGAGAGGATCTGGTTGAGCTCCTTGATGACCGCCTGCACGTTGTCGTAGTCCGGGATTTTCGTCGGCTCGCCGTCGGACTGCGAGAAGATGGCGTCCAGTTCCTTCTGCATGGTCTGCTTTTTTTGCAGCATGACCTGTGCGGTCGCGATGTTGTCCTGCACGTCGGAGATTTCGCCGGTGAGCTGCTCGGTCTTGCTCTGGAGCGGAGAGAGGAAGAACAGGTAATACAGCGCCCCGGCCAGCAGGATCGCCAGAATCACCATCAGCGTTTTTTCGCGGGTCGACATCTTGCTCATCCCTGCTCACCGCCTTCCGTCCCGGCCGCGCTGTCCGCCGTTTTAGCGACGGCGACGACGAGCGAGGTGCGGATACCGTCCTCCGTATTGGAGGCGCTGCCGACCGTCACGCTCACGACCGTGGGGTCCTTGTAAAAGTCCGCGACGATTTTGGAGACGTCTGCCAGCGAGGAGACGGTGCACTCCAGCGACACGGCGTTCTGGCTGACCGCGATGGAGTCGAGCCGGCCATAGCCGTCCACGATCGTCTTGCTGCTGTCCACAACGCTCAGAACATCCACGAGCGCCGCTTCCTCGTCGGTCAGATAACCGTAGGAATAGCAGCGATATTTGAGCTCCACGTCCGCGTAGTCCGCCAGCTGCGCGGTGATGCCGTCCATCTCCGCCTGCGCCTGCTGCAGCTGCTGCTGTTGGCTGTGGTATTGTGCCAGCGGATCGTATACGCCGAATTTCCCGACGAGCACCAGCAGCAGCACGGCGAAGATGCCGACCAGAATCAGGCCCGGCAGCCGCTGCGACGTGCTTTCGTGCTGCATGAGGTTCATGGTCGTCTTGGTGGGATACGCGGCCTTTTTGCCGGGCAGGGTGAGCTTTTTGTTGAGATCTACGCTCATGGCTGCAGTCCCCCTTCCGCAGCGCCATAGGCCAGCGCGGCCGTCAGGACGCTGCTGCCCGAAGCCGGAATCGTCAGAAGCTCGGAAAAGTCATGCTGCTCGAGCGTCACGTCTTCGGCGATCTGCTCGCGGAGCTGCGCGATGTTGGCGCCGCCGCCCAGAAAGTAGATGCCGCTCAGCGAGCTGCCCTCGTTGCGGAAGCGGTAGAAGTTGACCGCCTTCATGATCTCGATGGAGAGTCTCGCGTAGACCGCGCGGCAGTCGGGGCTGTCCAGAACGTCCTCAAAATTCGTGAACTTGTACGAGGATGCGACGTACTCGTCCACATGCTTCTGCTCCGCAATCGCCAGGTCGATGTCGCGGCAGCCGATGGGCACGTTCCGCGAGGCGGACAGGCGCGAGCTCTCAAAGAAATAGACGCGGGTGGATTCCAGCCCGATGTCCGCGAGGCAGTACGCGTCCGGGTGCTCCGGGACGGCCTTTTCGTAGGCCCGGAGCAGATAGACATAGGCCATCTCGCGCGGCACCGCCGTTTTCAGGCGCAGGCCTGTGGAGGAGAGCAGCTCGGAATAGGCCGCGATCACGCTCTTGGACACCGCCGCGGCCATCAGCTCCAGCGAGGCCGGTTTCCCGTCCGCGTCCGCGACGACCCGCTCCACGGCGTAATCGTAGTAATACCCGGCGCTGTCCTGCGCGATATAGTCGCGGAATTCATACGGCAGATTCAGCAGAAGCTGCTTTTCCGGAATATACGGCATGGTGATCAGCCGGCAAAACACCTGCTGCTCCGGCAGGACCACGCAGCATTCCCCGCTGGGAACCCTGCACCTGCGCTTGGCCTGCTTGAGAAAGCTCTTTTTGATCTCGGACAGCTGCACATGTCCGCCGGTTACGGTCTCTTCCGGCAGGCGTTCCACTTCGAAGCGCGCGTTTTTCCCGTTTCGGACGGCGAATTTGATTTCGCTGCTGCCCAGATCCAGACCGATCAGGGTTTTTGCCATGCGGTCCCACTCCCCTCTTTCTTTTCGTCTGTGTGAATCGATTATGCAATACGGCTCAGAAAAGACCGACATACCAGTCCAGCAGCGGCCCGCCGACGAGCGCGGCCGTCCAGACCCCGGCCGCGATGGCCGGGCCGAAGGGGAAGGGTCTGTTCCTTGCGTCCTGTTTTCCGTGATTGAGAATCATCGCGGCGGCGATGCCGTAGATACAGGCGAAGATCACCGCCATGAGATTGAGCTGCCAGGCAAAATACATGCCCGCCATGAAAAGGAGCTTGATGTCTCCCCCGCCCATGGCCTCGACCTTTTTGCGCTTTTCATACGCAAGGGCGATCAGAAGCACCGGCACGGAGATGCTGACGGCCCCGATGGCCGCCGAGGCCAGCTCCCGAAGGATGCTGCCGGAGAAGAAGATGAATGCCAGCCGCGCCGCGATGCCCGCGAGAATGGCGGCATTGGGAATCTCCATGGTGACCGCGTCGCTGACGGAGATCCACAGCAGGAGAATTCCGAGGATCAGAAGCTGCAGGCCGTCCAGGGTAAAGCCGCGGACGGCGAAGGCCGAGACGAACACGGCGCCGGAACAGAGCTCGGCCCAGAGGCACGAGGCGGGGATTTTCGCGCCGCAGCTGCGGCAGCGGCCCTTTTGGAACAGGTAGCTGAACACGGGGATGAGCTCCCGGGCCGCGAGCTCGTGCCCGCAGGCGTCGCAGCGGCTGCGGCCCTTCAGAAACGACCGTCCCTCGGCCCTTCTGGACACGGCGCAGAGCAGGAAGCTGCCCACGCAGAGGCCGAGGATGCCGGAGAGTACGAGGAAATAGAGCTTCATGCCAGCGGTGAGGTCGTTCAATTTTCAGTTCCTCACTTTCGGTGCGTTGTAAAGGCTTTCGTTTTGGCGGAGCGGCGAAGAATCCTTTCTGGGGACGTTTGCAGGCCGAAGAAAGGATTCTTCGCTCCGCTCAGAATGACACGTTATGCAGGATTGCGCCCTTGGAAAGACCGTCGACCCAAACGGTCATTCTCGATGCGGGAAAACAAGTTTTCAGCCTTGGTTAGAAGTAGAAGCAGCAGCAGCTCCCCAGGTAAGCGTCATCGTGCCGTCGGCAAGCCAGGAAACATTGATCACCTTATCCACGTTCTCCTTGGCCTTGCCGTATCCAGTCACGGTGCCGGTTGTCAGCACACCCTTCACTGCGTCATATTTCAGGCCAGCAGGAGAAGCAGCCAGGGCGGTGACCTGGGTGCCAGCATCGATGGTGCCGCCGGCAAGATACATGGCGGTTGCAACGGACTTGGCGGCTCTCATGTTGGCATCGTCGGTGGCAACGCGGGCTTTTTCGAGCTGGCTGGAGAAGATGGGGATGGAGATGGCGACGAGGATGGCGATGATCGCGACGACGATCAGCAGTTCCATGAGGGTGAAGCCTTTCTGGTTGCGCATTTTGACCATTTTGTTAAACATTGTTTTTTCCTCCGTTTTTCTTTTTTGTATTTTTGTTTTTTATATATCACGGGAGTCGGGTCAACTCCCGCGGATACCGGATTTACGAAGCACCAACAGAGTCGTACATGCCGAAGATCGGGATGTAGACGGCCAGCAGCACGAGCAGGACGAAAATCGCGAGGATGACGATGAGGATCGGCTCGAGCAGGCTGATCGCCCGCGCGGTGGCCGTGTCGCTCTCGTTGTCGTAGTAGTCGCTGATGACCCCGAGCGTGTGCTCGAGCTCGCCCGTCTCCTCGCCGACGGCGGTCATCTCCACAAGCAGCGGCGGCAGGTATTCGCTGTCGCGCATGCAGTCGGCCAGGCGGCGGCCGGATTCCAGACCGGGCGCCGTATTCTGCACGGCAAGGCTCATGGTGTAGTTGCTCATGGCCCGGCCGGCGACGCCGACGGAGCGGACGATGGGGATGCCCGAGGCGATCATGGCCGACATGGTGTTGGCGAACTGCGCGCAGTTGGAAAGCGTGTTGATTCTGCCGAACACCGGGATCCGGAGCGACAGCCGCGACAGGCCGAGCTTGCCGGCGGGCGTGTGCCCGTAGAGCTTAAAGGCGAGGATGACGGCCGCGATGATCGCCAGCAGCAGCAGCCAGTTGCCGGCCAGGAAATTGGATATGCCGATCATGACTCTCGTGAGGATCGGAAGCGTGTTGCCGGAGGCATTGAACGCGCCGCTGATCTGCGGAATCGCGTAGATCATGATGACGGCGATGACGACCACGGCCACGCAGATGACGAAGATCGGGTAGACGAGCGCGGAGGCCATCTTCTGCCGGGTCTTGGCGGCCTTGACGTAGTAGGTGCTCAGCCGGGCGAAGGCCTTGTCGAGATTGCCGGACTGCTCGCCCGCGCGGATGGATTCGATGAACGTGGGTGGGAGCGTCTTGCCCCGGTTTTCAAAGCTGGCGGCCAGCGGGCTGCCGGCGGCGACGTCGCCCGCGACCTCCTTGAGGATCTTGCGCAGCGTCCGGTCAGCGATCTGGTCGGCGATCAGCTCGACGCAGCGCACGAGCGGCAGGCCCGCGCCGAGGATGATGGCGAACTGGTTGCACATGAGCGAGAGCGCCTTGAGGCTCACCTTCTGCGAGCCGAAGATGTCGCCGACGTCCTTGCTCGACAGCTCCTGCACCTCGGTCACGACCGGGCAGGTCTGCCGCGCCTTGCTGATGGCGTCGTAGCGGTCGTAGGCCGCGATGACGCCCTTGACTTCGGCGCCGGTCTGGGACACGCCCTTGTACTGAAACTTTGTCATGCGCGGCCCTCCTTAGTATTGAATCGATCTGCGCAGGTACTGCGGGTCGTGCGCGGCCGCGATGGCCGTCTCCGGAGAGATCGTGCGGCTCTGCACCAGACGCAGGAGCGAGTTGTCCATACTGACGCTCCCCTCCTGCGCGGAGGTCAGCAGCGTATTGACGATCTGCGGGGTTTTGCCCTCGCGGATGAGATTGCGGATGGCGGGATTGACGATCATGACCTCGCAGGCGGCCACGCGGCCCTCGCCCTCGCGCCGCAGCAGCAGCTGCTGGGACAGGACGGCGCGCAGCGTCATGGAAAGCTGCAGGCGGATCTGCTGCTGCCGGGCCTCGGGGAAGACGTCCACAAGGCGGTCGATGGTATCGGCGGCGGAATTGGTGTGCACCGTGCCGAAGACCAGGTGGCCCGTCTCGGCGGCGGTGAGCGCCGTTTCGATCGTCTCGAGGTCTCGCAGCTCGCCAACCAGCAGCACGTCGGGGTCCTCGCGCAGCGCGGCGCGCAGGCCGGAGGCGAAGCTCGCGGTGTCTCTGCCGACCTCGCGCTGGTTGACGGCGCACAGGTCCTGCGTGTAGACGTACTCGATCGGGTCCTCGAAGGTGATGATGTGCTCGGGCTTCGTGTGGTTGATGCGGTCGAGCAGCGACGCGAGCGTCGTGGATTTTCCGGAGCCGGTCTCGCCGGTCACGAGCACGATGCCGCGCGGATATTCGGGAAAGGCCGCGACTGCGGGCGGAAGGCCGAGGCTTTCGAGCGCCGGGATCTCGTCGTTCAGAAGCCGGACGGCCGCGGAGAACGCGCCCTGCTGGCGAAAGACGTTGATGCGGCAGCGGATTCCGGCCAGCGTGCGGGCGAGATCGAGCTCGCCGATGCACGCGATGCGCTCGAGCGCCTGTCCGGCCAGCGCCTCCGCGTACTGCGCGGTGTCGGCCGGGGCCAGGATCTCCGTGTCCAGGCTGCGCAGGCTTCCGTCCACGCGCAGGCGGATCGGAACGCCGCACACGAAGTGCACATCGGACGCCCGGCGGTCTCTGGCCAGGCGAATGAGTTCTTCCGGTTCGTACATGGCCTGTTCCCTATGCGTCCGTCGTCTGGACGGCCCGGTAGGCCTCCTCCACGGTGGTGACGCCGTCCAGCACGAGCTGGCGGCAGTTGCGGATCATCGGCTCGAAGCCGGAATTCTTGACCGCGCGGTCGAATTCGTCCTGGCCCTTGCGCTCGTGGATGGCCCTCGCGACCTCGCCCGTGATGACGAAGATCTCAAAGGCGGCGATGCGGCCCCTGAAGCCGGTGTTGTAGCAGTCCGGGCAGCCCGCGCCGCGATAGAACTGGTGTTTGCCGTGCTCGGCGGCCGGAATGTCCATCATCCGCTCCTCCTCCTCGGTGGGGGTATAGGCCTTGCGGCAGTTGGGGCAGATGCGGCGGACGAGCCGCTGGGAGATGACGCCCTTGAGCGCCGTGGAGAGCAGGTAGGGCTCGACCTCCATGTCGAGAAGCCTGTCCACGGTGGATACGGCGTTGTTCGTGTGAACGGTGGACAGCACCAGGTGGCCCGTGATGGCCGCGCGGATCGCGATCTGGGCGGTCTCGCGGTCGCGGATCTCGCCGACGGAGATGATGTCCGGGTCCTGCCGCAGGATGCTGCGCAGGCCGCTTGCGAACGTCATGCCCTGCTTTTCGTTGATCTGCACCTGGTTGACGCCGTCCATGTGATACTCGACGGGGTCCTCGAGCGAGACGATGTTGACCTGCTCGGTGTTGAGCTCGGAGAGCATCGTGTACATCGTGGAGGATTTGCCGGAGCCGGTCGGGCCGACGATCAGGATGACGCCCGAGGTGTTGTTGTGGATGAGGTAGTTGAATTTTTCCAGGTTCTTTCCCGTCAGGCCGATGCCCTGCATGGTCAGAAGGCTTCTGCTCTTGTTGAGCAGCCGGATCGTGACCTTCTCGCCGAAGATCGTCGGCAGGGTGGACACACGCAGGTCCACGTCGAGCTGGCGGACGCGCACGTTCGAGCGGCCGTCCTGCGGGATGCGGTGCTCGGCGATGTCCATGCCGCTCATGACCTTGATGCGGGCGATCACGGAATTCTGCGTATTTTTCGGAACCGTCAGCGCCTGGTACAAAACGCCGTCCACGCGCAGGCGGATAATCATTTCGTTCTCGCGCGGCTCGAAGTGGATGTCGCTCGCGTTCTCCACGATCGCGCGCTCGATGATCGAGTTCACCAGGCGGATCGTCGGGGCCGCGTTGACGTCCTCCTCGCCGCCGAGCTGCGTACCGGTCAGCGTGATCGCGCTGCCGGCCTCCGTGCCGCGCTCGCGGCGCATCTCCTCGATGGCTCTGGCCGCGCTCTCGCCGCCGTAGAGGCTCATGATCGCGCGCTCGACCGCTTCGCGCGTGGCGATCAGCGGAATCACGTTTTTCTGGGTCGCGCTGCGGACCTCCTCGATGGCGGGGAAATCCAGCGGGTCCGACATGGCCAGATACAGGTCGCTCCCTGCCGTTCTGACCGGCACCACCTTGTACTTTTTCGCGAGGTTCTTCGACAGAGCCTGCGACATCTCCGGCGCGATCTGCGCGGCCGCCAGGTCGATGTATTCCACGCCGAGCTGGAGCTGCAGCACCTCGATGATCTGCTGCTCCGTGACAAAATGATTCTCGATGAGCACCGTTCCGAGCCGCTTGCCGCTGCCCTTCTGCAGCGCCAGCGCCTGCGTGAGCTGCTCCTGCGTGATCGCTCCCACGTTCACCAGCAGTTCGCCGAGCTTCAGGTATCCAGCCATAATTTCATCTCCATATCAGAACTCTCCGGCCAGCGACCGGAACGAACAGCTCACCTCGTACTTCGCGTCCGGCAGGACGTGCGAGCGGATGGTGTAGGTGATTTTGAAAACGCCCCGGTCGCCGCCGGCGGCGTCCCTGACAAACACGACCTTCAGCTTCTCGAGATACAGGGAGGTGTATGCGCCGCTGTTGATGAGTTTTTTCTGCTCGGTCTCGTCGGCGCCCTCATAGGGCACGTAGCAGACATAGCCCTTGTCGTCGAGCAGGAAGTGGCCGCTGTTGTTGACGCCGTAGGCCGCGTTTGTAAACACGAGCTCGTTGCGGCTGTTCTGGCCCACGTACTTGGCGTACCGGAGGATGTCGGACATGGCCGTGTTCACGGTCGAGCCGAGCGCCTCGCTCTCCGAGGCGTAGACGCTTTTCTGGTACACCCGCACCGCGGCGGTGACGCTCGAGGAGACCATCACGGCCAGCAGCGCCAGGATGAGCAGGCAGGCCAGCAGCTCCACGAGGGAAAAGCCTTTTCCGGAGCGCAGCTTCTTTTTCATGCTCAGCCGCCCCCTTCCGCTGTGTAGGCGGTCAGCGCGCCGTCGTCTCCCGCGGCATAGAAGGTCACGTCTACGCTTTCGGTTCCCACCGTGACCGTGCCGGAGGTCGGATTCGCCCGCTCCTCGGCGGTGTTGAGCTCCTGCTGGTACTGCTCCGAAAGCGTCCTGGCCCGCTTGTTCATCGCGGACGCGCTCATGAGCAGCGTGTAGAGCATCGTCACGGAGAGCGCCACGATCAGGATGGCGACCATGACCTCCACGAGAGATTCGCCCTTTTTCGAGCGCAGCTTTCTTCTCATGTGACCACCGTGCCCTTCGTCAGGCTGGAGAACGTCCAGCCCACGTTCGTGACGGTCGTGGTCGTGGCAACATCATAGTATTTTGTGGTCACTGTCCAGATGTGCGAATAGGTCAATTTTTTTCCGTTCCATACCCACTGCCACCCCCAGCTTCCCACCGAATGCGGTTCGCTCGTCGTCACGACGTTCGGCGTCGGGGCGGGCGCGTCGGGGGTAAACGTCAGATAAAAGGGGGAATAGTGGCAGCCGTCCGGCAGCGACAGCGTGGCCGTGAGATGGTAGGCGCTGTCCATGGTAAACTTGACCGTCACGGTCTGCAGCGCCGGGTCGCCGGTGCCGGGCGCGATGGTAATCGTGCCCTCGGCGATGGTCTCGGTCTTGTCATAGATGCCGGCCGCCATCGTCTGCAGCAGCGCCGCCATGGCGCCTGCCGCGTCTGTACCGGCGCTCACGGACGGCACGGCGTCGTAATCGGCGTCTGTGTGTCTGGTGTCCGTGATCCGGTCGGTTGTGTCCTGGCATTCGTACCGGACGCTGATCTGCGTCTCGGTAAATTTCACGTTTTTAATCCCGCCCGCCACCAGCTCGGCCGCGGAGCTGAGCGTCAGATATTCCTGCTGCTCGGCTTTTCTGGCCTGCACGTGCTGGATGCCGGCGGAGGCCGCCGTAACCACCACGGTGCCCACCATGGCGCAGATGAAGAACACCAGCAGCGCCGCCAGAAGGCTCGCGCCCTTGTTCGATTGCAGCTTGTTCCGCATGGCGTTCGCCTCCCGTCGTGATGGTTTTCGCGGTGCGCGTCAGGGCGCCGTTATGGGAAGGGTGATCTGTTCTCCGTTTTCCCAATAGGTGCAGTTCTCGAGCGTGCCGCTGCCGGTACCCGCGAAGCCCGCGGCCGTGTGGCCTGTGATGGTGGCGGCCTGCAGCACATCGCTGTCGGAGATCGTCCCGTCGTTGCTCCAGACGAAGCCGGCGGCCTTGCCCGTCCCGCCGCCGGTGAGGCCGACGGCGGCGCTCACGGTGCAGCCCGTGACGCTGTTTTCATTGCTGTTGATGAAGCCCGCGGCCGTGCCGTCGGCCAGGATCTGCGCGCCGGTGACGCTGCAGTTTTCGATGGAGCCGGTGTTTTCGTGGGCGAAGCCGCTTGCGTAGACGCCCGTCGCGATCGCAGACGCGCTGCAGCCGGAGACCGTGCCGCTGTTCTGCCCGCCGAAGCCCGCCGCCGTACCGGTTTTGCCGCTCTCCGCCGTCACGCTTCCGCTTGCTCCGCAGTCTGAAACCGTGCCGCTGTTGGCGGTGAAGAAGCCGGATGCGAAGGACGTGCCGGTGATGTTCATGCCATTGGCCGTGCTGTTTTCCAGGCTGCCGCTGTTGTCCAGCGCGAATCCCGCCGCGTCGGCCGAGGCCGTGACCGTGACGTTCGACGCGCCGCAGCCGCTGACGGAGGCCGAGACGGAGTTGGTTCCGACAAACCCGGCCGCGCTGGCGCCCGGTGCGCTGACCGTGACGCCGGAGACGGAGCAGTCGGTAAGGCTCGCGGTGCTCTGCGCCGTCTGGCCGTTCAGCCAGGCGAAGCCGCAGGCGTCGCCGCTCTGCGAGATCACGGCGCCGTTTCCGCCGACCGTGCAGCCGGTGATTTCCGCGCGGCCCGTGCTGCTGAGCACAAATCCGGCCGCTGTGCCCGTTTCGGCGATGAGCGTCTGCCCGATCGTCGCCGAGCACTGCCTGATCGTGCCGCTGCCCGAGCAGACGGCGGCGAAGCCCGCCGCGTCCGCGGTGCCGGTGATCGATTCTGTTGCGGCAGCCCCGCAGCCTGTGATCCTGCCCGCGTTGCCGTAGGCGAAGCCCGCCGCGGATCTGCCTTCGATCGTTGCCGGAGAGGCGCTGCAGTCGGTGATCGTGCCGTTCGCGCTGTTGCTGGATACAAAGCCCGCCGCGCTGCCGCCGCCGCTGTAGATGTCGCTGCCTGCCGCCTCGCAGCCGGAGATCGCGCCGGAATTTTCGTACACGAACACAGCGCAGTCGGAATCCGCAGCGATCTCCACGTTCCGAACAGACGAGCTGCGGATCGTTCCGCTGTTTTCCAGCGTGAACACCGCCTCCGCATTCACAGCGGAGCCGCTCAGCGCCACGTTCTGCACGGTGCCCTTGACCGAGGCGAACAGTGGCTGCCGCAGGCCGGTGACGGTGTTCCGGCCGCCGTCATAGGTGTCGAATTTCGCGAGCTCCACAAGGCCGGCGTCGCTGTCGTCCACGGTGAAGCTGCGTGTCTGGCTGTAGCTGAGATAGGCCTCCGGCAGGCCCTTTGACAAAGCGCTGATCTCCGCAAGGTCCTCCTGCCGGCGGATCTGGAAGTCCTCCGCAATGCCGAGGCGGTTCTCCCGCGCGGCGATGGCCGCCGAGAAGCCCGCGTTCACGTAGAGCCGGTACGAATAATTGCTGTCCGCTGAGAGGCTGCCGCTGGCCAGGTATCCCAGCGAGCCGGCCGTGATCTCCACATCCGGTTCACCGGCACTGCCTGCCGCCGAAGCCGAGGGCGTCATGGCGGCGACCGCCGCGTCGGGGAAGGTGAAGAGCGTATTATAGGTGAAGCTTCTGACTGTTCCGTTCGTGAATGTCTGCGTGAGGCTGACCGCGTCCGCGGTCCCCTGCCTGTCGCCTGTATACGAGCTGCCGCCCGCCGTCAGCGCGACCTCCCGGATTCCGGACGCCGCCAGGTATCCGTAGCCGGCCGCCATGAGCTCCCTGCTGTTCTGCAGGCTGCTCTGGCTGATGCCGTCGCCGTCCAGATAGAAGTAGCCGTAGCTGCCGTCCGCATATTTCTCGTAGTACACGAACAGTCCGCCCGCCGCCGTCTCCTGCGGCCAGGAGCCGTAGTGCACGTAGTCTCCCGCCGCGTTTTTGACGACCGCCGGGAAGGGATACGCGCCGTTCTGCGTGTTCCAGGGATGGCTGTTTGCCGCGTTGGCCCGGTTGGCCGTCCACAGGCCGGCCAGTCCGGCGTAGCTGAGGCCGGTGACGGTGCCTGCGGCGTCCTTGAGGGTGAGCGCGCCGCTGACAGAGCTGGTCAGATAATAGCAGCCGGATACGTACTGGCCGTAGCTGTAGGTGTTGCTGCTGGCGCCGCCGTTGGGGGCGATGCCGTAGTAGGAGATTCGGGCCTTGTTGTCGGTGCTGGGCGTGCAATAGGAATAGCTGTTCTGGATGGAGCCCCACTCGCGGTTGTTGCCGGTCATGGCGTTCCAGATGGAATAGATCTTGCCGGCGATGCCGCCAATGCCGCTTTCGGTGTTGATGTTGGCGCTGCTCGAGTTGTAGGCTTCGATCTTCAGATTTCCGCCCGCATAGCAGCTCTTGATGACCGACATGTTGATGCCGACGAGGCCGCCCACCTGCGTGTTCTTGCCGGAGTCTGTCGGGCGGGCGCTCGCAAGATAGCTGACCGCGGAGCAGTTTGTGATCGTGCCCATGTTGAAGCCGACCAGTCCGCCGACGGCGCTGTAGGTTCTGCCCGAATAGAAGACCGTGTAGCCCGATACCGCGCAGTTGGTGACCGTCGTGGCGTCGCTGTTGACCTCCCGGTAGATGAGTCCGGCCAGGACGCCGACGCCCGCGTGCTTGCCGTCCGTGCTGCCGCCATAGTAGCTTTTGACGTAGCCGGTGGACTGGGACGGGTTGGAGGCGGTCATGACGATGTTTTTGAGCGTTGCGTTCCGGACCTCTCCGAACAGCCCGACAAACTGATAGTCGTCGTTTGCGCTGCACTCCAAGCAGTAGTCGATGATCTTGCGGCTCTGGCCGTCATAGGTGTTCTGGAACTGCGACGGCTTATAGGTGTTGCCGAACGGGTCGGTAAAGGTCTGGTTGTTCGGCCGCCCGATGGGCCGGTTCCGATACGTGTTGGAGGAATCGGTATTCATGAGATTGAAGCCTGCATTGCCGCAGTACCCTTTTATGTAGATGGAGAAGTCGATGTCGATTTCCTGCTCGAAGTAGAACACGGCCTTTCCGGTCTTGTTGTTGCCGTGGTTCCAGTAGTAGGCGTAACGGCCGATTGCGTTGAGCTGGCGGGCCGAGCGGACGAAGATTTTATCGGAGATTTCCGTGTCGCCCGGTTTCTCGGTCACGTTTTTGCCGTAAGGGTCGGGGTTCAGGGCGTTCTTGGCAAAATGCGGGTTGTAGTAGAACACATAGTCGTTCAGCAGGCTTGTGCTGTCGCCGATGCCCTCGGCGGAGACCAGGCGGAATTTGTCGTAGAACGCGGAGCTGGTGTTCCGGTTCGTGTCCTGGAGATTGTATTCCAGCTGGTAGATGTACAGGCCCGACACATTGAGCGACGCCGCGCTGGAATCCACGACGATGTTGCCCGTCGCGTCCCTTGTCGGCTGGCCGCTCGCATTCAGCGTGACCTTCGAGAACGAGAGCGTCTTCTCCGTCTTGAGCAGCACCGCCTTGCCGCTGCCGGCGGCCGCCGCGATCGTGACGTCGTGCGAAGTCGTCTCGTCGTTGAGCTGATAGCGGAACTTCGAGAGCTGGTAGATGCTCATGAGCGCGTAGCCGTCCTCGACGCAGGGCTGGTTGTCTTTGAGGGTGTTGAGCAGCCAGCGCGTGTTGTCTGTGCTGCCGGAGACTGTTTCGCCGTTGGAGAGGCTGGTCAGCGCGTAGAGGCCGTAGCTGCCGTTTGTGTAGCGTTCGTAGTAGACCATGGCCACAAGGATGGTGTATTCCATCGGCCAGTCGCCGTGGTGGGTCGTTTGACCGGAGAGCGGCGCGAACGGAAAAACGCAGTTCTCTCTGCTGTAGAGGTTGACATTGTACGGGTCGCCCACAATCCGGGTGCCGGAATAGAGGAGGTCCTTGTAGTACTTGCCCTCGACCCCGCTCCGCGCGGCGTAGCCCTCGTTGTAGCCCTTCTGCAGGAGGAATACGCAGCCGGTGCAGCTCGCGCTGCCGGTCCCGATAAAGCCGCCGCTGGCGGTTTTATCCTGCGTGCCGTCGGACTTGGTAATCCTGCCGTAGGCTGTGCAGCTGCGGTACGTTCCGCCGCTCGCCGTGCCCACGAAGCCGCCGGCGCCGGAAGCGGCGATGATGTCGGAGGTGGCGTAGCAGCTGTCCGCTGTGACGGCAGACGCCGTGCCGGCGAGACCGCCGGCGCTGCTGCCGGCTCCCGCGAGCGCGTCGCCGGAGGCGTAGCTCCCGGTGACGCTGCCGCCCTCCATCCGCCCGGCGAGGCCGCCGACCGCGCTTGTGCCGGTGACGTCGATCGCGGCGAAGGAGTTGGTGATCGTGCAGTTCTTTTCGTAACCCACGAGGCCGCCGACCGCGCTTGTGCCGGTGACGGTCAGCGCCGCCCGGCGCTCGTCCATCCGGTTGGCATAGGCGTCGGCGTTTTCGGCCGTCTGCTCATAGTACAGGCCGCCGTCGTCGTCCTTCGTGGAGAGATACACGCCGGAATTCGCGATGCTGCAGCCTGTCGCGCTGCCGGCCAGCGAGCCGACGCTGCCAGCGCCCGTGATCCTGGGATCGGCGATGCTGACATTGCGGAAGCTCCAGCCGTTTACGGTGCCGAACAGTCCGGTGTTCGCCCCGGACGCCGTGACCACGAAGTTTTTCAGCGCGTTGCCGGCGCCGTCGTAGACCGCGCGGCCGTCGAGGCTCGTGTTGGTGACGGGCGTGAAGCTGCTGATGGGGCAGGTCGTGCCCTTGGCGAGATAGCGGTTGTTTCTCCAGTGGAATTCGCCCTTCTGGAAGTCGATGGCGTTGCGCTGGGTGATCGTGACATCTCCGGGCGCCTGATAATAGTCGCCGCGAAGGTTGTTCAGATGCCGGATGCACCCGACGCCGAGCGCCGCGTCCGTGCTGTCGTCGGTGAAGAGGCTGTTGAACGTTGTCTCCGCGACCTCTTTGTTTTCGATCAGAATGCTGTTGTAGCTGAACCGGACCTTCACGTCCGCTTTGAAGCTGTGTCCGGCCCGGACGCCGTCCGCGAGCGCGGGGTATAGCTCGGCGAAGTGGTTCGTCAGGCTGTCGAGCAGGATCGGCTGGAAGGTCATGGTCTGCGACTGAATGGTAAAGTCCTTCAGTCCGGTCAGAACGATCTGCGACTGCTTTGTCTCGTCCTGCGTATCCGTGAGCGTGACGGTCACCGTCAGGTGGTCCTGCGCGCGGATGAGCTGCAGCAGGTTGTCACAGGTAAAGGAAAGGTACAGCTCCTCGCCGTTCACATGCTGCACCGTCACGTCGAAAAACTTCGGCAGATCGGACGCGCTGGTGGAGTCGAGCTTGCCGCCGTAATAGCCGAGCATGGGGCTGTGATTCCTGAGCGCATCCTGTGTCCGGTCGAGGTTCTTGACGTCGGCATAGGAAATCGGCTTTTCGGCATAGAACACGCTGTAGACGCTGCCGTTCGTGGGGTCGAATTCGACGATGAACGAGCCGTCCAGCACGGATTTTTCCAGGGACACTGTATCGACGAGATAGGTCTCCATGGCGCCCGGAGCGGAGGACTCCATATAAAACAGGTTCTTCCATGCCTCGGCGTCGTTGCTGTCGAGGGTGAAGAAATCCTTCGGCATGTCGGTGAGGTTGTGGTCGGAGAATTCGTTGTTGGCCAGCGTTTTGAGCGTGTCCAGCTCTCCCGTTGCCTTTTCGCCCACCAGCTTGTTCTGCACCGAGATATAGATTTCCCGCGCCGTGTCGTTCAGCTCGGCGAACTTGAGATTTTTCCGGACCGCGATGACCGCGGGAATGGCAATCGCCGCCAGTATGGCGATGATCGCGACGCTGACCAGCAGCTCGCCCAGAGAAAAGCCCTTATTCAGATGTCGTCTGTCGGGTGTTCTCATCTCGTTCTCCCCTGCCTGCGCGTCCATACATAATTATCCTTGAATTTTCCCGGTCCATCGATTATAATCACAATTAGGTTTTTTGCCGGTGTGATGGAATTGGCAGACGTGCTGGACTCAAAATCCAGTGGTAGCGATACCGTGCGGGTTCAAGTCCCGCCACCGGCACCACGTCGGAGCAAACTGCGCTCGCTCCGTTTCCGGGCCTCTCCTGCGGAGATGCCCGAAAACTGCGTATCGCTTCGTTGCTCCTCCTTTCAAAACGCGACCCGCTTCGCTGGGCTCGCGTTTTGTACTTTTCCTGCGTTTATCGTTCGGAGCGATCTGCGCTCGCTCCTCCATATTCGTTGCGTCCCTGCTCCGGGTCGCATTGTATTTGAATTGATTTGCTCCGCGCTCCTCCTTCAAATCGCAAACGCTCTGCAGGCTTACGATTTGAAAGGGGGCTTTTTTATAAAGCGGAGGTTTTGCTTACTTGCCGCTGAGGAAACGTAGGGATTCGTCGGCGGACATGTTCGTGCATCTGCCGTATTCGGCCAGCAGCACGGTTTTGATCACGCGGATCGCGGACTCGTCCATCGAATGGACCATCTTGCTGATCTCCGCCGGCTTGATGCCGAACAGCTCCTCCGAGCCGAACGAAGAGATCTCGGAACCGTTGTTGAAGCGCAGCACCATATCCTCCGGATAGGCGAACACGTTGCGGATCATCTGCCGGGTCCCCTGGTTGCTGTCAAAGAAAAAGACGAGCGCCAGATAGGTTGACCAGGACATCTCGCGTTTGCCGCTTTCGATGGCGGAATAGGTCTGCCTGGAGACGCCGATGAGGTATGCCAGCTCCCCCTGCGAAATGCCGACCTTCGCGCGCAGAGGTGGAAGCTCATTGGTGAGCGCATTGATATATTTTGATTTTTCTTCTTCTGTTACCAACCATTTTGCCGTAACACCCACGATATTATCTCCTTTCATATGTCTAATTCAAATCTATATGTGAAGCTATTTGTATTATTTTTTATATCGATAGTATATATTATGTTTTTGTTTTTGTCAATATGTAAATATAAAAATTTCTAATTTAACATTTTAACTTTACATGCTGTCGTCCATTTGTCTTTTCAGCCGCTTGCGCCCCGCTGCATGGTATGCTATGCTGGTCAAAATGAAAAAAGAAAGCTGGGATCTCATGGAAATGCCGGTCGTATTTGACGGACACTGCGACACGCCCGTAGAGCTCTGGCGCAAGCAGGAATCCCTTCTCCGCAATACCGGCGCGGTCTGTCTGGAGCGGGCGGAGAAGCTGAACGGGTATCTGCAGTTCTATGCCTTCTGCACCTGCTGGCAGGACGGGCCGGCGCGCGCGGCGGAGCATTTTTCCGCAGCCCTTCCCTATTTTGAACGGGAGCTGCAAAAAAATGCGGACAGCATTTCGCTGTGCCGGAGCGCGCGGGATGCGGAGCAGGCGATACAAAAGGGCCGCTGCGGGGCGTTTTTGTCCGTTGAGGGCGCGGAGGCGCTCGGCTGCGACCCGGCGCGGCTGCAGAGCGCCTGGGAGCGCGGCGTGCGCATGGTGACGCTGACCTGGAATTTTCAAAACGCGCTGGCCGGGTCCTGCGTCACCGGAGAGGGGCTGAGCGGGCAGGGCCGCGAGTTTGCGCGCGAGGCGCAGCGGCTCGGCATCCTGCTCGACGTGAGCCATCTGTCCGACCGCGCGTTCTGGGACCTGTGCGAGATCTCGGAGAAGCCGATCGTCGCCAGCCACTCCAATTCCCGCGCCGTCTGCGCGAACCGCCGCAATCTCACCGACGAGCAGTTCCTCGCGCTCTGCCGGCTCGGCGGCACGGCGGGCATCAACCTCTACGGCGCGTTTCTGACCGAAGGGGCGCCCACGCTCGACGACGTGTACCGGCACATCGACCGCTTCCTCTCGCTCGGCGGCGAAGGCCACGTCGCCCTGGGCGGCGACCTCGACGGCTGCGAGGAGCTGCCGGAGGGCTTTGCGGGCGTGGACGACTACCGGGCGCTGTACGCGTATCTCTCCGGCCGGGGGTATCCGCAGAGCACGCTCTGCTCCCTCTTCTCCGGCGCGCTTCTGGACGTCCTCAAAAAAGCGTAAAAATCCCTCCGCGGAGCAGGCCGGCCAGGTCCGTTCCGCGGAGGGATTTTTTGTTTGTTACAGATAGTTGAGGATGTCCTCCGGCCTGTCCAGAAACACTCTTGCGCCGGCGGCCCGCTCCTCTTCGCGGGAGCGGTAGCCCCAGGTGGCAGCGGCGGGGAGAAAGCCCATGTTGGCGGCAAACTCCATATCCGTATCGCCGTCTCCGACGTAGAACACCTCTGCGGGCTCCACGCCGAGCGCGCGCACCAGCGCAACCCCCGCCTCGGGGTCGGGCTTCAGCGGCCGCGTGTTGTTGTTGCCCCAGACGGGCGCGAAGGGGATCTCGGGAAAGTAGTGGCGGATAATCTGAATGGACGTGGATTCCGTCTTGTTGGACAGCACGGCCAGCAGATACCGCTTCTCCGCCAGCGCCCGCAGCGTCTCGCGGATGCCGGGATAATACGCGGTGCGCTCCGTGCAGTGCGCGGGATAGATTGAAAGAAAATCCTGGAACGTCTTCTCAAATACGGGGTTCCTGTCCCCCTCCGGCAGCAGCTGCCGGAACAGGTTTCGCATGCCGTGGCCTACAAATCGCTTGTATTCCTCCATCGAAAACCCGGGAAAACCGGAACGGTGCAGGGCCAGATTGGCGCCTGCACCGATGTCCTGTACCGTATCCAGAAGGGTGCCGTCGAGATCGAACACGGCGGCGCGATACTTCTGAATACCCATGCTCAGACGCCCAGCTTGGTGCGGCGCATCAGCTCCGCGTCGTCCGGCGTGGTCTTGGAGGTGTAGCCGGCCAGCGGGATGAGGCGCGCGTTGACGGCGTCCACAATCCACTCGGAGTACGGGAAGAAGTACTTGTCGAATTCATGCGGCGGGGTGATCCAGTTGCGCGCGCCGATGACGACGGGAGGCGCGTCGAGGTAGTCGAAGCAGAGCGTGCCGATGTTCTGGGCGACCTCGTTGAGGAAGGTGCCGCGCGCGCAGGCGTCGGAGGCCAGAACCACGCGGCCCGTCTTCTTGACGGAGGCGATGATGTCGGTGTAGTCCAGAGGCACAAGCGACGGCATGTTAATGACGTCGGCTTCGACGCCGTACTTTTCGGACAGCTCCTTGGCCGCGTCCATGGCGCGGTAGACGGTAGCGCCGATGGTGAGGATGGTGAGGTCCTTGCCGTCGCGGATCTTATTGACGCCGCCGACAGGCCATTCGTATTCCTCCGCGGGCACGCCGCCCTCGTGGAATTCCTCGCCCTTGCCATAGATTCTCTGCGATTCGAAGATGATGCAGGGATCGGTGCCGTTGAGGGCCGCCTGCATGATGCCCTTGGCCTCGTACGGGGTAGCCGGGAAGAAGACCTTCAGGCCGGGGATGTGCGAGACGATGGCGACCCAGTCCTGCGAGTGCTGCGCGCCGTACTTGGCGCCGACGCTCATGCGGAGCACCATCGGCATCTTCAGGATGCCCGCGGACATGGCCTGCCACTTGGACATCTGGTTGAAGACCTCGTCGCCCGCGCGGCCCAGGAAGTCGCAGTACATGAGCTCGACGACTGCGCGGCCGCCGCACATGCAGTAGCCCACGGCGGAGCCGACGATCGCGGCCTCGGAGATCGGGGAGTTGAAGAGTCTGGAGTACGGGATCACGTCCATCAGGCCGCGGTACACGGCGTACGCGCCGCCCCAGTCGCGGACGTCCTCGCCGTAGGCGACAAGCGTCGGGTCCTCATAGTACTTGTTGATCAGCGGCTCGAAGATGGCGTCGCGGATGTTGTAGAGCTTCATGTCGGAGATCTTCTTGCCCGTCTCGTCGAAGGCATAGTGGGCCTTGCCGGCGAGATCGGTATACCGCTTGCAGGATTCCTTGGGAGCGCTCACGCGGATGGGCTCCTCAGGGGCCATGGAGCGGACGGTCTTGTTGGAGAACATGAGGTTCGCCAGATAGTCCGGGTTCTTGTCGAAATCGACGTACGGAGAGATCTCCTTGTCGTCGGCCGCGCGGCAGATCATCGTCATGCGGTCGGCGGTGTCCTGCAGCAGCTTGCCGAAGAATTCATCGGACTCGACGCCCGCTTCGACAAGGGCCGCGCGGAACTTCACGATGGGATCGTGGCTGCGCCAGTCCTCGATCTCCTCCTTGGAGCGGTAGGCGTTCTGGTCGGAGGTGGAGTGGCCGACGAGACGGTAGGTCACGACGTCGAGGAGAACCGGGCCGTCGTTGTTCTTGATGAGCTGCATCTTGCGCTTGTAGGCGTCGATGACGGCCAGCGGATTCCAGCCGTCCACGCGCTCGGCATGCATCTGGTCGGCGGTGATGCCGGCGCCGATTCTGGCGGGCATGCCGTAGGCCATGGTCTCGCCGTAGGTCTGGCCGCCCATGCCGTAGAAGTTGTCGAACACGTTGAAGATGATCGGCAGACCGCCCTTGCGGCCCTCTTCCCACAGGGTCTTGTACTGATCCATGGCGGAGAAGTTGAGCGCTTCATAGACGGGGCCGCAGCCGAGCGACGCATCGCCGATGTTGCAGACGACGACGCCCTTCTTGTCGTTGTTCTTCTGGAACAGGGCAGCGCCGGCCGCGATGGGGGCGGAGCCGCCGACGATGGCGTTGTTCGGGTAGATGCCGAACGGCAGGAAGAAGGCGTGCATGGAGCCGCCCATGCCGTGATGGAAGCCGTTTTCACGCGCGAAGATCTCGGCGACCGTGCCGTAGAGCAGGAAGCGGACGGCGAGCTCCTTGATGTCGGAGGTGTCGGCGAATTTCTTGACGGCTGCGAGCGTCTTGCCGCCGAGGAACTTCTCCATGACGTCCATCAGCTCGGCGTCGGAGAGCTTCTGGATGCAGCTCAGGCCCTTGGAGAGGATCTCGCTGTGGCTTCTGTGGGAGCCGAAGGTGATGTCGTCGCGGGTGAGCATATACGCCTCGCCGACACAGGACGCCTCCTGGCCGTAGCTCAGGTGCGCAGGGCCGGGATAGGTGGTCTCGATGCCGTTGTAGCTGGCCTGCGTCTTGATTTGGGTGAGCATGTGCTCGAACTCGCGGCAGATGGCCATGTCGCGGTAGATGCGGATGAGGTCTTCCTTGGTGTAGTTGCCCTCGGCCAGCTCCTGCTGAATGGTCTTGTTGTACTGGCAGACGGGGATGTCTTCAAAATGGATGGTACCGGGCTGCCGGACGGCAACGGGGTCAATGTATAAAGATTTCGGCATAATACTTCGTCCTTCCTTTCTCTTACCGGGCCATGAGCGTCATGAAGTTCTCGAGATTCTTGCACAGCTCGCTCATGAAGCGGGCGGCGGGCGCGCCGTCGACGGCTCTGTGGTCGAAGGTCAGAGACAGGCCCATCGCCGGGTAGGTTTCGATCGCGCCGTCCTTGGCGGACCGGATCTTCGTCTGGATGCTGCAGACGCCCAGGATGCCGGTCTGCGGCGGGTTGATGACGGGCGTGAAGGCCTCGCAGCCGAACGAGCCGATGTTGGAAACGGTGAAGGTCGCGTTCTTCATGTCGTCGGGAGACAGCTTGCCGTCGCGGGCCTGCACGGCCAGCTCCTTGCAGCGCTCGGACAGCTCGAGCAGCGTCATCTGATCGGCGCCGAAAATGGTCGGGACGATCAGGCCGCGCGGGGTGTCGCAGGCGAAGCCGAGGTTCACGTGCTTGAAATGACGGATGGTGTTGTCGTCGAGCATGTTGGCGTTGAGGTCGGGATAGCCGGCCAGCGTCCGCGCCACAGCGAACATGACCATGTCGTTGAGGTTGACCTTGCCCATCGGGGGATCGAGCGGCTTGAGCATGGCGCGATAGGCCTGGATCTGCGTGGCGTCGAAGGAGAAGTGATGCGTGAGCTGCGCCATCGTGGACAGGGACTTCGTCATGGACTTGGCGGTCGCCTTGCGGACGGGGCTGAACTTCACGTCTTCAAATTCGTTTTCGGCGGCGGCTGCGGCGGGCGCGGCAGTATAGGCGGCTGCGCCGGAGGCGATCAGCTTGTCGATGTCGCGCTCGATGATGCGGCCCTTGGGGCCGGTGCCGGCGGCCTGCGCCGGGTTGACGTTCGCGGCGACGGCCTTGGCCATGGCGCGCGGAGAGATCGCGGTGAATTCGGCCTTCGCGGCGGGCGCGGCGGCAGCGGCGGCAGCGGGAGCGGCTTCGGCTTCTGCTGCGGCGGGAGCGGCGGCGGGCGCTTCCGCGCCGGGCTTCAGGAATTCATAGGCGTCGCCGGGGTTGCCGACCGCGCAGACGTTCTGCAGGCAGGGAACCTCGTCGCCGTTTTCATAGAACTTCGCCAGCAGCGTGCCGGCGGCGGTGGACTCGCACTCGAACTCGGCCTTGTCGGTCTCGTAGGTGAAGATCACGTCGCCCACGGCCACGGGGTCGCCGACGTTTTTCTTCCACTCGCCGATGATGCAGGATTCGACCGTGATGCCTTCCTTCGGCATGATGACGGCCTGCGCGCAGGGGCCGGCGGGTGCTGCGGCCGGAGCCGCGGCAGCCTTGGGCGCTTCCGCAGCCTTGGGGGTCTCGGGAGCCGCTTCGGCGGGCGCCGCGTTTTTGAGCGCGGACACATCCTCGCCGGGCTTGCCGACGGCGCAGACGTTCACGAGGCACGGAACCTCGTCGCCGTCTTTGTAGAAGATGTCCAGCAGCGTGCCGGCTGCGGTGGACGCGCATTCGAATTCCGCCTTGTCGGTTTCGTAGGTGAAGAGGATGTCGCCGACGTTGACCTGATCGCCGACCTTCTTCTTCCATTCGCCGATGATGCAGGACTCAACGGTAATGCCTTCCTTCGGCATCAATACGCCTTCTGCCATAATGAAATCTCACTCCTATATTAAAATTATTTATTCGCCAGCAGGAATTTTTCCGCTTCCGGACTCCACAGGCCGTTGTGGCGCTTCGTGATCTCGTCCAGCTTTTTGAACAGCGGATCGGTCTCGCCCAGCTTGCCGAAGTCGGCGATGGCGGTCAGGGGCAGCTCGATCTGCGTGTAGATGAGCTTCTTGCCGCCGCGGATGTTCGGGAGGTTCAGCGTGGTATCGACGACGGCGTTGAGTCCGCCGATGTGCGTGACCATGGCGGCGGGGTTGATCCGGCCGGAGGTCATCAGCTCGATGGCTTCCTTCATGTCGTTCGTGTTGCCGCCGGAGGTGCCGACCAGATGCGTGTAGAGGTAGTGGACGTTATAGAAGTTGAATTCGGCCTTGAACTGCTGGTTCGTCGGGCCGGCGAAGAAGTTGAGGCAGCCGTCGAAGCCGAGGATGTCGCCGGCCTGCTCGACGACGGGCTTCACGGGCGCGAAGCAGATGACGTCGTTGAAGCCGGTGCCGCCGGTGAGCGAGCGCAGATACTGCGTGTCGCAGCCGGGCTTCGCGGTGTTGACGTAGTGCAGCTCGATGCCGAGGCTCTTGGCGTGCTCGACGGAGTAGATGCTCTCGGCTCTGGCCAGGCGCTCGTCGTCGATGTCGGTGACGACGATCAGGCCCGGACGGCGGTCGCAGTGCAGCGCGTAGTCGATGGCGCCGAGGCCCATCGGGCCGACGGACGCGAGCAGCGCCAGCTTGCCGCCCTCGACGATGCCCATCTGGTGCTCATAGGAGCCGGCCTTGGTGTGGTACATCGCGTGGTAGGTGCCGATGATGCAGCTCATGGGCTCGGACAGCGAGCCGTAGAAGTAGGTGTCGGAATTGTAGTGCAGCAGGTTGTCGGTCAGCAGCGTCTCGATGGGGATGTTGGCGTACTGGCTGTCGCCGCCGCAGTACTGGTAGGAATAGCCGGGGGCCATCTGGGAGCCCTTGTAGAAGTGCGCCGGCTGGATGGCAAAGCCCTCGCCGGGGTGATACTTGTCTTTCCAGTTCTCGCCGACCTTATAAATGACGCCGCAGAACTCGTGGCCCACGATCGTCGGATGTTCGGCGACGTCGTTCGGCACGCGCTTGTGCTCAGCGCCCTCTACGGAGGCCTTGTAGGTGCTCATGCAGATGGAGTCGGAAATGATCTTCACCTGTACGTCGTCCGGCCCAACCTCCGGCAGCTCGATTTCCTCCAGTCTCAGGTCCATTTTTCCATGGATCCGTACGGCTTTTGTTTTCATGGTTCATCTTCCTTTCTGGCATACACAAAAAATGGGATTGTGTTGAATTGTATTGGATTTATCTGTATTGTAGCGCATTTGGGTCATGATGTCAACGAAAATTCACTTTTTTCCGGCATCGATTTTCCGGGGTAAAACCGGAGTAAAACCGGCAAAAAGGCCGGGATTCCGGTACATTCCCGGAATTCCGGCCTTTTGCTCCGCGACGCTTTCTGAGAATGCAACACAATCCAACATTAATTTTCCGCGCCGCCGGCCTTTTTCAGCACGACCTGCGCGACGCGGGAGATCACGGTGCTCAAAACCACGTTGACGCCGAACTCCACGAGGAAGTTGACGCCGATCATGACGATGAACAGGAAGTACAGCGCGGACGTGCCGCCCGCGAGCTCGAGGAGCTTGCTCCGGAAGATCGTCACCATGCCGAGTGCAAACACGCCGGTATTGACGACCGGGCAGACGGCGGAGGCCAGCAGGCACGCAGCCGTGCGGTGCTTTTTAAGCGCCGCGTAGACGAGGCCAGCGCACAGGCCGCACAAAACGCCTTTGCCGAGGCAGATGGCGGCCGTCCCGATGGGGCTGATCGTCAGCAGCTCCGCGCTGAAGGCGTCCGCGCCCGAGATCGCCGCGGCCAGCACCACGACGCCGAATACGCCGCCCAGGTACGCGCCCGCGCCCGGTCCGTAGAGCACGGCTCCCAGCACGATCGGCACGAGCACGAGCGAAATGGGGATCGGCCCGATGCGGATGACGCTTCCGATCATCTGCAGCACGGCGACGATGGCCGTCAGCAGGGCCAGTCCGACCAGGCGCCGGACCTTCTGATGGTTTGTGTTCTTGTTTTCCATGATTTCCTCCGACTGTTGCTCCGGAACATCCCGGATGCAGCGTCAATATTTCCACGGGTTGCCCCGGTGGATGCTTTTGCCGTTCGCTCTTCGCTTCTACGGGAGCTCGTCCTCGACGGGCGGGTTGTCGCCGCCGCCGTTTTTCATCTGCTCCCACTGTTCCTTGGTGATGAGGAGCTGGCGGGGCTTCGAGCCCTCGAACGGGCCGACGATGCCCTTTTCCTCCATCTCGTCCATGATGCGCGCGGCACGGGCGTAGCCCAGCTTGAGCCGCCTCTGCAACATCGACACGGACGCCTGGCTTGTTTCGAGCACCACGTCCACCGCGGCGGGCATCAGCTCGTCGCCGTCGGAATCGTCCGACTGCTCGGCGACGGACACTGTGCTGCCGCCGCCCTTTCCGCTCTGCTCGGCCTTCTTGTCGATCTCGGCCATGATCTCGTCGGAGTACTGCGCGGTGTCGCTCTTCTTGATGAAATCGACGACCTCCTGCACCTCGCCGTCGGTGATGAAGCAGCCCTGCACCCGCTTGGGCTTCCCCTGCCCCAGCGGCGCGTAGAGCATGTCGCCCTTGCCCACGAGCTTTTCCGCGCCCGCGGTGTCGAGGATGATGCGCGACTCCATCGCGGAGGCGACGGCGAACGCGATCCGCGACGGGATGTTGGCCTTCATCAGGCCGGTGATGACGTCCGCGGACGGACGCTGGGTGGCGATGACCAGGTGGATGCCCGCCGCGCGGCCCATCTGCGCGACGCGGCAGATCGACTCCTCGACCTCCTTGGCCGCGACCAGCATGAGGTCGGCCAGCTCGTCGATGACGACGACGATCTGCGGCATGGGCTCGAACTCCTCCGTCGAGGCGGCGACCTTGTTGAACGAATCGAGGTCGCGCACGCCGGCGTCGGCCATGAAGCGGTAGCGGCGCATCATCTCCGTCACGGCCCACTGCAGCGCGCCCGCGGCCTTTTTGGGGTCGGTCACGACCGGGATGAGCAGGTGCGGAATGCCGTTGTAGACGCCGAGCTCGACCATCTTGGGGTCCACCATGATGAGCTTGACCTCTTCGGGCTTGGCCTTGTAGAGAAGCGAGATGATGAGGCTGTTCATGCAGACCGATTTGCCGGAGCCCGTGGTGCCGGCGATCAGCATGTGCGGCAGCTTCGCGATGTCGCCCACGATCCGGCTGCCGCCGATGTCCTTGCCGACGGCGAACGAGATGCGGGATTTGCTCTTTTTAAATTCCGGCGAGTCGATGACCTCGCGGACAAAGACGGTGGAGACGATTTTGTTCGGCACCTCGATGCCGACGACCGAGATCTTCTCCGGGATGGCCGCGATGCGCACGCCGGACGAGCCGAGCGCGAGCGCGATGTCGTCGGCCAGATTCGTGACCTTGGAGAGCTTGACGCCCTTGCTCAGCTCCAGCTCGTAGCGCGTGACGGAGGGGCCGCGCGTGACGTTGATGATGTGCGCCTCGATGCTGAAGCTCGCGAGCGTCTCGTTGAGCCGTTCGGCGTTCTGGCGCATCTCCTCCGTGCCGTCGGCCACGCTGCCGGTGCCGGCGCGCAGAAGCTCATACGGCGGGAACTGGTACGCGGGTGCCTCCGGCTTCGCCTCGATCTCCTGGGCGATCTTCTGCGCCTCCTGGCGCACCTCGCCCTTTTTGACGGGCGCGTCGGCGCTCTTCGCCGGCGGAGCGGCCGGCGCGGCCGCGGGCTTCGTGTCCACCACGAGCGGCGGCATGTCCGGCTTCGGCTGCAGCACGAGCGGCGGCAGCTGCGCGGGCGTGTCCGCGGCCAGCGAGTCCAGCTGCTCCCGGTAGTCCCTCTTTTCCGGGAAAACGATCTGCTCCGGCGCGGGTTCTTCCTCCGGCTCGGGCTCAGGCTCGGGCTTTTTCTTCTTCAGCTGCTTTTCCAGCAGGTACTGGTCGGGCGGGATGACCCGCTTTTCCTCCGGCTCCGCGACCGGCATCGGCGGATCGTCCACCGGCAGGTCGAATTCCGAAACTTTGGAGCGCTTTTTTTCCGCTGAGCGCTCCACATGGTCGATATGCTTCTGCGCGACGTGGTTCACGATCACCTCGGCAGGGTCGGGATGCTCGTGCTGCGGCTCCTCGTAGGCCGCCGGGCGCGGCCGGTTCTTGATCGCCGTGACGATGCCGCTGACCGTCATGTTGAGGCTGGTGATGAGCTCCAGGAGCAGCGCCGCGATCAGCACGATCACCGCACCCACCCGGCTGATGGTCAGCTCCAGCAGCTGCGCCAAAAAGCCCGCCAGCAGGCCGCCCGCCGTGCCGTCCACGCCGCCCTGCCAGAGCTCGCCGAGCATCTTCCAGCTCCAGGCGGCGCTCTGCTGCCCGCCCACGAGCTGGACCAGCGCGCCGATCGTGACGGAGAGCAGGAACGAGCACGTCACGCGCAGGGCCACCGGCCTGCCGTCATGCAGGATCAGGATGAGGAAGCTCATCAAAAAGGAGAACGGCAGCACATAGAAGCCCGAGCCCAAAAAGCCCTTGAAAAGAGCGGCGATCAGGTTGAGAAACGCCGCGTGGATGCGGAAGCAGGCGAGAATCGTGAAGATGGCCAGAAACAGGCATACGAAAGCGCCCGCCTCGCGGCGCACGGGCGCCTTTTGGCGCACGGTTTTGCCGCCGGCGGTTTTCCGTTTTCCGCCGGATCGTCCGGCGGTCGATTTTCTCTTTCTCGGTTCTCCCGACATCTATGTATTCACCTCACGCAACCAGGGATAAGATCAGCGTCACAAGCCCGGCGCCCCAGCAATAATAGGCGAAGCCGCCGAATTTTCCGCGCTGGACGAGCATTCTCAGCAGGTAGATGGCGCCGTAGCCGGCGACGAACGCCGCGGCCACGCCGACCAGATACATGGGGACGTACGACCATTCGATGCCGGCCCGGATGGCGTCGACAAGCGAAAGGATGTTGGCCCCCAGCACCGCCGGAATGGAGAGCAGAAACGAAAAGCGCACCGCGAACCCGCGGTCGAAGCCCCGCAGCATGCCGGCGGAGATCGTCGTGCCGGAGCGGGACAGGCCGGGCGTCACGGCCAGCGCCTGCGCCAGACCCACGATCAGCACGTCGCTGACCGTCGCGCTCTTTTCGTTCTTGTCGCCGTGTCCCAACCGGTCGGCCAGAAACAGCAGCACGCCCGTGACAAGGAACGCGAAGCCGATGAAAAACGTGTTGTCGTAGAGCGACTCCACAGCGTCTTTGAAGAAGATCACGAGCAGAAGGGGCAGCGTGCCCAGAATGATGAAGAGAATCATGCGCCGGCTCAGCCGGTCGGGCTTTTTCCCGCGCGGGATTTTCTTCAGATGCGCCATCATCAGCGCCTCGGTCCACAGCGACGACACGTCCTTCCAGAAGGCCAGGATCACCGCCGCCAGCGTCCCCAGATGCAGCAGCACGTCGAAGAGCATGTGCCCGTCGGCGGCGCCGATGTTCAGAAACTTCTGAAAGACCGCGAGATGGCCGGAGCTGGAGATCGGCAGAAACTCCGCCAGCCCCTGCACAATCCCGAGAAATATCGCCATCCAATAGGTCATGGAACATCCTCCGATCAACGCGCGGCACTGCATACAAGGGCAGCACCGCGCTTCAGGCGTTCGCCGTGCATTGCGCGGTGCTGCCTTAGATTATATTAACACAATCGGCCGGATATTTCCATCCTTTTCAGCGCTCCGCGCGCCGTCTTTTCTTCTCGATCTGCCGGTGCAGGCAGGCGTAGGCGTCGCTCAGGCCGCCGATCTGGTCGATGAGTCCGCTGCGCACGGCCTCGCGGCCGTAGATCACGGTGCCGACGTCGGTGGCGATCTCGTCGGTGGCCATCATATAGTCGAGGAACTGCCCGCGCGAGATTCGGGAGTTTTTCGTCACAAAGCTGACGATCTGCTCCTGGATGCGGTTAAAATACTGGTATGTCTGCGGCGCGCCCACCACAAGGCCCGTCATGCGCACGGGATGCACCGTCATGCTGGCCGTCGGCACGATCATACTGCGCTTGGCCGAGACGGCCAGCGGCACGCCGATGGAATGTCCGCCGCCCAAAACCAGCGACACCGTGGGCTTCTTCATGCCCGAAATCAGCTCGGCGATGGCGAGCCCGGCCTCGATGTCGCCGCCCACGGTGTTGAGCAGCAGCAGCAGCCCGTCGATGTCCTCCGATTCCTCCAGCGACGCCAGCAGCGGGATCACATGCTCGTACTTCGTCGTCTTGACGTTCTCGGGCAGCACCTGATGGCCCTCGATCTGGCCGACAATGGTGAGCGTGTAGATGGTGCCGCGGCTGGTTTTCGTCGTGGCCGCGCCGAGATCGAGAATCTGCTGCTCGGCGCTCTCCCGTTTGAGCTCCTGGTCCTTTTCCCTGTCCGCCATGCAAATACCTCCGCGTTTTTCAGTCGAAGGATAGTATCTGCGCCTTTGCGGAATGTATGCGCGGACAGAGCGGCGGAAAGGCTGCGCGAAAAATGACGTGATCCCTCAGTTTTTCACGTTTCACCCGGCTCTGCTTCAGTTGTTCATTCCCAGTCCTTGCAGACGTCGATCCAGGCGTCGGCATGAGAGTACCGCTCCAGCTCCGGGATGGTCAGGCAGACGGCGCTGTTGGCGCTGCCGCAGGCGGGGTAGACCGTTTCGAAGCGCCGGAGCGATTCGTCGAGATAGACCTTCACGCCCTCCTTGACCGCGAACGGGCAGACGCCGCCGACCGCGTGGCCTGTATAGGCCGGAACCTCGTCGTGGGGCAGCATTTTGGCCTTGGTATGAAACTGCGCCTTGAATTTCGGATTGTCCACCTTCGCGTCGCCGGCGGCGACGATCAGGATGCACGAGTCGTCCGGCAGCAGGAACGAAAGCGTCTTGGCGATGCGCTTTCCCTCCACGCCGAGCGCCTGCGCGGCCAGCTCGACCGTCGCGCTGGACACGTCGAACTCCTGAATTCTGTCCTCGATCCCCAGCGTTTTGAAATACGCGCGTACCTTTTCAATGGACATAAACCCGCCTCCTGCAACAAATTGGGGGTATTATAGCAGATTTTCGCCGAACTTGCAACCCGGCCCCGCATGGTGTATAATGACGCGCAGGAGGGATCGGGATGACGAAAACCAACGTGATGCGCCTGCTGGAGCAGGCCGGGATCGCCTATCGGCCGGCCGAATACGCATACGACGAGGCCGATCTGAGCGGCGTGCACGCGGCCGAGGCCATCGGCATGCCCCCGGAGCAGATTTTTAAAACTCTCGTCGCGCGCGGCGAAAAAAGCGGCTATCTGGTCTTCTGTATCCCGGTCGCCTGCGAGCTGGACCTGAAAAAGGCCGCTCAGGCGGCGCACGACAAGAAGGTCGAGCTGGTGCACGTAAAGGAGCTGCTGCCCCTCACGGGCTATGTGCGCGGCGGCTGCAGTCCCATCGGCATGAAGAAGCGCTTTCCCGCCTTTCTCGACGAGACGGCGGTCCTGTACGGCGAGATCGGCGTCTCGGCGGGCTGCCGGGGCTGCCAGGTGCTTCTGGACCCGGAGAATCTTGCAAGCTACGCGGAAATGACATTCTGCGACCTGACATGTTAGGAGAAAACAATATGCACTTTGAATACAAGACAAAAGGCACCTGCTCGACACGGATCTTATTCGACGTGGAGGACGGCAGGCTCCGCAACCTGGAATTTGTAAACGGCTGCGACGGCAACCTGCAGGGGCTGGGCCGGCTGACCGAGGGGATGGACGTGGACGTGGTCATCGAGAAGCTCTCCGGCATCCGCTGCGGCGGCAAGCCGACCTCCTGCCCCGACCAGCTCGCCAAAGCGCTCGCCAAGGCGAAGGAGAAGCTGGCCGCAGAGCCTGCGCAATAATCTGCCGCTTTACCGAAAGAATCTCTTTCCGGCCATAAAAATAGCGGGGACGCCCGGATGGGCGCCCCCGCTGATTGATCGTTCAGTCTTTTTCGCCGTCGTGCTGATCGTCTTCTCCGTCGTCTTCCTCGTCGTTCTCGTCGAACTCCAGCTCTTCGCCGCAGTTCGGGCAGACGGTGGAGCCCTCGTCGAGCATTTCCTCGTCGAGCGTGATGGTCTCGCCGCACGTCGGGCACTTTACCTCGTAGAGCGTCTCGTCGCCGAAGTCGTAGTTGTCGTCGTCCTCGTCATCCTCGTCTTCGTCGTCATCGTCGTCCTCGTCATCGTCGTCCATCAGATAGTCGTCGATGTTGTCGAGGTCGTCTTCGATGTAGTCGAGCTCGTCCGAAACGGTATCCACGACGTCCTGCAGATCGGTGACGGTCGTGGCCAGCTCGCCCAGCATATCGACGATCGCGGCGATCATCTTGCCCTCGTCCTTTTCGGTGTCCAGCTTGAGCCCTTCCATCAGGCCCTTGAGGTACGCGGATTTTTCAGAAAGCGTCATGGTAATCTCCTTTCGTCGCTGAAATGACTCAGCCCTTGGACCGGCCCAGATATTCGCCCGTGCGGGTGTCGATCTGGATCTTGTCGCCTTCGTTGATGAACAGAGGAACCTTGATCTCCGCGCCGGTTTCCACGGTCGCGGGCTTGGTGACGTTGGTAGCGGTATCGCCCTTGACGCCCGGATCAGCCTTGATGACGACCAGCTCGACGAAGTTCGGCGGCTCGATGCCGAAAACGTTGCCCTTGTAGGACAGCAGCTTGCAGGCGGTGTTCTCCTTGATGAAGCGGAAGGAGTCGTCGAGCACGCTCTTGTTGATCGGGACCAGCTCGAAGGTCTCCTGATCCATAAAGTAATACAGATCGCCGTCGTTGTAGCTGTATTCGTAATCCTTGCGCTCGATGAAGGCTTCCTCAAACTTCGCGGTGGGGTTGAAGGAGGTCTCGGTGACGCCGCCCGTCACCACGTTCTTCATCTTCGTGCGGACGAACGCCGCGCCCTTGCCGGGCTTCACATGCTGGAATTCGATGACCTGCATGATCTTGCCGTCCATCTCAAAGGTTTTACCGTTCCGGAATTCGCTTGCGGTAATCGTTGCCATAAAAGTTCCTCCAATATATTCAGTATCAACTATACACCAATAGCCTTTTAGATTCTACAACACAGCGCGCTGATTTTCAAGCCATTGTCACAAAATAATCAAATTTTTCGGGCTCTTTGTGATGTTTTCACAGCCGTTTTCGGTGATTACCGTGACATCCTCGATGCGCACGCCGAATTTGTCGGGCAGATAGATGCCCGGCTCCGCCGACGAGACCGCGCCGGCCGGCATGGGCTGATCGTTGGACGGACTGCAGTTGGGCGCCTCGTGGATCTCCAGGCCCAGGCTGTGGCCGTAGCTGTGGCCGAAGCATTTGCCGTAGCCGGCGTCCTCGATGACCTTGCGGGCGGCGGCGTCGATGGCCCTGCCGGTCACGCCGGCCTTCGTCGCGGCGATGCCGGCGGCCTGCGCCTCGAGGACGGTGTGATAGACCTTGTCCATCTCCTCCGTCACGAAGCCGAGCGCGACGGTCCGCGTCATGTCGGAGCAGTAGCCCTTGTACAGGCAGCCGAAGTCCATCGTCACGAAGTCGCCGTACTGCAGCGCGCGCTCGCCGGGTACGCCGTGCGGCAGGCTGGTGTTCGGGCCGGAGACCACGATGGGCTGGAAGGACAGGCCGTCGGCGCCGTTTTTGTAGAGCCGGTAGATGAGCTCCGCCGCGAGCGCCTTCTCGGTCATGCCCGCGCGGATGACGCTCTGCAGGTCGGCGAACGTCTTGTCGGTGATTTCCTGGGCCTTGCGCATAAGCTCGAGCTCCCACGGCTCCTTGCTCGCGCGGAAGGAAGAGATGGCGCCGTTGTAGGGCTTGAGTACGGCGTGCAGCTCGCTGTTGAATTTCAGGAACATGCCGTGACTGATGTCGTTTTCCTCGATGCCCAGGGTCTTGATCGTCTCGGCGTCGATGATGTCGTTGATGCGGGCGCTGTAGCCGTGGGCGAGATCGACCATGCGCACGGTGAAGTCGGGCAGGTTCTTTTCGGCGGCCTCGATGTAGCGGCTGTCGGTCAGATAGTAGCTCTTGTTTTTGCACACGACCGCGACGCCCTCGGCGATGGAATACTGCGCGGCGTACATGCGGTTGAAGGGGCTCGTCAGCAGCAGCGCGTCCGCCTCGCCCTTTTCCAGAAGACTCCGGTACTTTTCAATGTTTTTCATGTTTTATTCTCCTTCTGCCAAGCGCGATGAAGGGCAGCTCCGCGGCGTGGCGGAGCCTGAGCCAGATCGTGTGGTTATTGATGGCCTGAATCAAAATGGACGTAAGGCCGCCGCAGTTCGCGCCGAGCACGTCCGTGTAGATCTGATCGCCGACGAGCGCGCACCTGGCGGGCTCGAGCGAAAAGCGCGAGAGCGTCTCGCGGATGCCCCGCTGGAAGGGCTTCTTCGCGTGCGTCACGCAGTCGAGCCCGTACTTCCGGCAGAATTCCACCACCCGCGGCTTGTGGCTGTTGGACACCACGCACAGCCGCACGGCGGACGCGCGCATGGCCTCGAGCCAGGCGACCATCTCCGGCGTGGGGATGTCCGTCACATAGGGCACGACGGTGTTGTCAAAATCCAGCATCAGAAAATCCACCCCGCGCGAGAGGAGCATCTCCGGCGTGAGGTCGGTCAGATGCGGCAGAATCAGATCGGGCAGCAGCGAAAACGGCATATCGTCACCTGCGGTTTCATAGATTGCTGGTATAGTATACCACAAAGGGAGGCGGCTTGTCCATTGGGTTTGTATCTGTTTCCGCGCGAAGCCCTTCTCGAGACGCGCCCGTTTCTCGTCGCCGCGTCCGGCGGCGGCGCGGACGATCTGATGGTCGTGCCGAACGGCTTTTCTGGCGCGCTTCCCGCCGTCCCGGGCGTCTTTGTGGCCGCCGCGCGGCGGCCGGAAGGCGCGGACGCCTCGCGCTATCTGTCCTTTGCGGACGTGGGCGGCCCGGTGCGCGTCGGTCTGGACTGCGACCGGGGCAGTCTGCGCGGGCTTCTGCGGCAGGCTGTCGCGCGCTTCGGGCCGCGCCTCTGGGCGGAGCTGCGGCCGCTGCGCGCCGTGTATCCGCTGCCGTGCCCGCCGGACGGCGGCGAGACGCCGGATGCGGCCTCGTTCGCGGCGCTGACAGAGGGTCGGCCCGCCTTTTTCGCCGAGCCGTTCTGCTGCATGGCCTGCGTGCTGCCGGAGCCGCCCGCGCGCCTCGCGCTCTTCGACACGGCCGAGACGCTGCGCGGGAAACTGGCGCTCGCCCGCGAGCTCGGCGCAGCCAACATTTTCGGCTGCGCCCAGACCGGCTTTTGACCGGCGGGCCGCGTCCTTTCCTGTCATTCTGCGCGCGGCGAAGAATCTTGTCGCAAACTTGCTTTAGATTCTTCGTCGCTGTGCTCCTCAGAATGACAGGTGGGAGAGTTAAGCGCGTTTCTCCCAACTTATCTTCTTTTATAACCTCCGCAGGGGTTACGCCCTCCGGGGGCCTCTTCTTTCCGCTCGTGCGGAAAGAAGAGGAAGAAAGGCACGCCAAAGGGAAGGGCTTTTCACAAAGCCGCCCTTCCCTTTGGAATCCCATCCTCCGAGGATTGTTTTCCAGCCGCGCCTTACGCTGCCGTGCGCGTTCCCTCGCTCCGCGCGGGCCGCGCAGTCGCGGTGCTGCGGGAAATGTCGGAGGATGGCCTGCATGGAGAATTGGCCTGTTGATACGCGGAAATCATCCCATCTGTCATTCTGAGCGAAGCGAAGAATCTTATTGCCAACTTGCATGATTCTTCGTCGCTATCGCTCCTCAGAATGACAAATGGGGCAGCGGGAAGCGTTCTCCCGACATTTCCATCCGCACGGCCCTGCGCGCGTCGAGCGGAGCGAGGCGTCGCGCACGCGCATCAGCAAGGCGCGCAGCGATTACAAGCTTCGGAGGATGAGGGTCCAGGGAGAAGGGCGGCTTTGTGAAAAGCCCTTCTCCCTGGCGTGCTCTTTCTTCACCGTCTTTCTGCACGAGCAGAAAGACGGTGCCCCGCAGGGCGCATCCTGCGTCCTAAACAAATCTGCACGCAGTACGTATGAGATTCTTCGTCGCTGCGCTCCGCAGAATGACAAACGGGGGACGCTTTAAAACGCAGATGGGACCGCCGCCGGATAAGGCAGCAGTCCCATTGGAAAATCGTTATGTGGAGGAAGGATCAGTAGAACTTCTTTCTGTTCTTACGAGCAGCTTCAGACTTCTGCTTACGCTTCAGGCTGGGGCTCACATAATGTTCTCTCTTTTTGACCTCGGCGATCACGCCAGCCTTTGCACAGCTGCGCTTGAACCGCTTCAGAGCATTTTCCAAGGATTCGCCTTCCTTGACGCGAACTTCAGACATCGTTTTCCCTCCCTCCGACGCAGCCGGCTTGATCCTGGCTGCTTTCAGGGCCAACCAATTGGCTTGATTATTATAGATATTTTCGGGAGGATTGTCAAGAATTATTTGCGCCCGCCCCGACAATTTCCGAATCCGTCACCGGACGATCAGGTTGACGAGCTTGTTTTTGACCAGAATCGTCTTGACAAGCTGCCTGCCCTCGCAGAGCTTCGCGATTTTCTCGTTCGCCATGGCGGCGTCCACGACGGTCTGCTCGTCGCTGTCCATCGGCACGACGATCGTGCCCTTGAGCTTGCCGAGCACCTGTACGGCCATCTGGACAGTCTCGTCCACGGTCTTGGCCTCGTCGTACTGCGGCCAGGGCATCTGCATGGCCATTTTTCCGGTCTTTTTCGCGTAGCCCGTCAGCTCCCACATCTCCTCGACCATGTGCGGGGCGAAGGGGCTGAGCAGCAGCATGAGGATTTTGAGGTCTCCCCTGCTCAGGCCGTTGGCGTAGAACTCGTTCACGAGCGTCATGAGCGCCGCGATGGCCGTGTTCATCTTGAGCTCGTCGATGTCCTGCGTGACCTTGCGGATGGTCTTATGGAGCACGGATTCGTTCGCCGCGGTCGCCTCTTCGCTGTCGGACGCCATGTCCATGAGGTTCCAGCAGCGGTCGAGGAAGCGCTTCGAGCCCTTGACGGCCTCGTTCGACCACGAGACGGCCTTTTCAAAGTCGCCGATAAACATGATGTGCAGGCGCATCGTGTCCGCGCCGTACTGATCGACGATGTCGTTGGGATTGACGACGTTGCCGCGCGACTTGGACATCTTCTCGCCGCCCTCGCCGAGGATCATGCCGTGGCTCGTGCGCTTCTGATACGGCTCCTTGGTCGGCACAACGCCGATGTCGTACAGGAATTTGTGCCAGAAGCGGGAATAGAGCAGGTGGAGCGTCGTGTGCTCCATGCCGCCGTTGTACCAGTCCACGGGCGACCAGTAGTCGAGCGCCTCCTTGGAGGCGAGCGCCTTGTCGTTGTGCGGGTCCATGTAGCGCAGGAAATACCAGCTTGAGCCGGCCCACTGGGGCATGGTGTCGGTCTCGCGCTTCGCGGGGCCGCCGCAGCAGGGGCAGGTGGTGTTGACCCAGTCGGTCATCTTGGACAGCGGCGACTCGCCGTCGTCCGTCGGCTCGTAGGATTCGACGTTCGGCAGCACCAGCGGCAGCTCGCTCTCGGGCAGCGGCACCCAGCCGCACTTCTCGCATTTGACAAGCGGGATCGGCTCGCCCCAGTAGCGCTGGCGGGAGAATACCCAGTCGCGCAGCTTGAAGTTCGTCTTTTCCCGGCCGATGCCCGTCTCCACGACCCATTTCTTCATGGCGGGGATCGCGTCTTTGACCGTCATGCCGTCGAGGAAGCCGGAGTTGACCATGATGCCGGTGTCGTCCTTGAGGGTGAAGGCCTCCTTTGTGATGTCGCCGCCCTTCACAACCTCGACGATCGGCAGCGAAAACTTCGTGGCAAATTCCCAGTCGCGCTGGTCGTGGCCCGGCACGCCCATGACGGCGCCGGTGCCGTAGGTGACGAGCACGTAGTCCGAGACGAACACGGGGATGCGCCCGCCGGTCGCGGGATTGATCGCCTCGACGCCCTCGAGGCGGACGCCGGTCTTGTCCTTGCTGAGGTCCGTGCGCTCGAGGTCGGACTTGCGCGCGGCCTCCTGCATGTAGGCCTCGACCGCCGGCCAGTTGGCGATCCGGTCCTTCCACTTTTCAAGCTGCGGATGCTCGGGCGAGAGCACCATGTAGGTGACGCCGAACAGCGTGTCGCAGCGGGTCGTATAGACGGTGAGCGTGTCGCCCGCGGTCGTCCGGAAGTCCAGCTCCGCGCCGACGGACTTGCCGATCCAGTTTCTCTGCTGGATCTTGACCCGCTCGATGTAGTCCACGTCGTCGAGATCGTCGATGAGCCGTTCGGCATACTCGGTGATCTTCAGCATCCACTGGCTCTTCTCCTTGCGGATGACGGGCGAGCCGCAGCGCTCGCACACGCCCTCGACGACCTCCTCGTTGGCGAGCACGCACTTGCAGGACGTGCACCAGTTGACGGGCATAGTCGCCTTGTACGCGAGGCCCTTGTTGAACATCTGCAGGAAGATCCACTGCGTCCACTTGTAATAGTCGGGGTCCGTCGTGTTGACGGCCCGGTCCCAGTCGAATCCGTAGCCCAGCATTTTGAGCTGCTTCGTGAAGTTTTCGATATTCTTCTTCGTCACGACGGCCGGATGGATGTGATTTTTGATCGCGTAGTTCTCGGTCGGCAGGCCGAACGCGTCGAAGCCGATGGGAAACAGGACGTTGTAGCCCTCCATGCGCTTTTTGCGCGTGATGATGTCCATGGCCGTGAACGGGCGCGGGTGGCCGACATGCAGGCCCTGGCCCGACGGATACGGGAACTCGATGAGTCCGTAAAACTTCGGCCGCGGGTCTCCCGTCACGGCGGCGTAGGGCTTCTTCTCCTCCCAGACCGCCTGCCATTTCTTTTCAATTCTCGTAAACTCGTACTTCATGGGTTTCTTATTCTCCTTCAATCACGCCGGACAGATTGAGCTGGCGGCCGTCCTGCCAGAGGCGCTCGAGATCGTAGAATTTGCGCGCCTCCTCGGTAAAGACATGCACGACGACGCTGCCGAAATCCAGCAGCACCCACGCGCCGCCCCGATGGCCCTCGCGGCTCAAAAGCGGCTCGGACACCTTGTCCATGGCCTCCTCCGCCGCGTCGCAGAGCGTCTTGACGTGCGTCGAGGACGTGGCGGTGCAGATGAGGAAATAATCGGCCAGCGTGGACACGTCGGTGATCTCGATCAGCTTGAGGTCTACGCCTTTTTTGCCGTCCAGCGCCTTCGCGGCGATGACGGCGACTTCTTTCGCACTCAGCATGGTTTCATCCTTTCAGTTTTATTACGGCCAGATCTCTCCGGAATTGTTGTTTTCACCGGGCGTCACGGACGGATCGACCGGCTCGGCCGGATCCGTTGTGCCTGTGGAGCCGCCCGTCGAGTCCCCCGTCGTACCGCCGGTCGTGTCGCCGGTCGTATCGCCGGTTGTGCCGCCGGTCGTATCCCCCGTCGTATCTCCGGTTGTATCGCCGGTCGTGTCGCCCGTCGTGTCTCCCGTCGTGCCGCCGGTCGTGTCGGCCGGAGCCGCCGGCGTCGCTGCCGGCGCTGACGCCGAAGAGCTGCGGCCGTAGCCGGAGGCGACGCTCGGCGTGATGACGTTGATGTTCGCGGCCGTGATGGGCGCGTCGTAGGGATTGAAGGACTCGTTCACGATCGAGACGATGCTGCTCGCGTACAGGGGATAGTACGAGCCGCCGTTGATCATCATGCCCTCGCCCTCGACGGTGTAGGATTTCATCTGGTCAAAGTCGCACTTCAGCAGCTCCTGCCCGAAATAGACCATGTTGCCGACGGTCAGGTCCGTCAGCACGTAAGTGTAGAAGATGTCGGCGAAGTCCTTGATCTTCGTGATGTTCCCGATCGATACGCACTTCTTGGCCAGCGCCTTCAAAAAGTCCTGCTGCACCTTGGTCCGCTGGATGTCCTGCGAGGCGTAGCCCTTGCGGAAGCGGACGAGCTCCATGGCCTTTTCGCCGTCGAGAAGCTGATAGCCCTTGGTCAGGTTGATGTGCAGGTTCTGCGTCGGGTCGTTGTAGTACATGTTCTGCGGCACGTCGAAATACACGCCGCCGACCAGGTCGACCGTGGCCTTGAACGCGTCGAGATCGACGAGCACGTAGCCGTCGAGCGGGAAGCCCAGCATGGTGCCCAGCTTCTGCTCGAGCCGCTTCATGCCCTCCTCCTTGCCGCCGCCGTAGACCGAGTTGACCTTCATGATATACCCGCCCCCGCTCGAGACGACCGTGTCGCGCGGGATGCTCATGAGCGCCGTCTGATGCGTGGCGGTGTCGAGGTGCGCGATGATGATGGTGTCGGTGCGGGTGCCGTCGTCGTCGGTGCCGCAGATGAGGATGTTGTAGACGCCGTCCTTGAGGCTGGCCGGCTCCTCGGTCTCCACCTCGGTCTGCTCGCCGGTCTGCTCGTCGATCTTCGTCACCTTGTGCACGACCGTCGGCGGCGTGACCGTCTCCTGCGTGTCCGGGTCCGTCTGGACGGCGGCGACCGTCTTTTCGACGGCGGCGGGCGGCTTCACAATGGCCTTGTAGACCCCGTAGACCGTGCCGCCGAGGACCGCGAGCGACACCACGAGCAAAATGATTCCAAGCTGCGTGCCCCGGAGCCGGAATTTCTTCTTCTCCTGCGGGTTCTCCGGCGCGGCAGGCGCCGTCTTTTTGTCAAACCCGCCGTGTTTGGAATTGCCAAAAAGCTTCATAATCCAATCCTTTCGCCGCGATGTTGTTCCAGCAAAAAGTCCCTTGCCTGAATGGACTCCATCGCCTTGGGCTGTCCGCGCTTCTCCAGGTTCTCAAGCGTCATCTCGAGACCCAGCAGCACCGCCTCGTCGAGGTCCCGCCAGACGGCCTCGCGGAGCGCGTCCACGCCGGGGAAATCCCGGCTCGGCTCCATATAATCGGCAATGTAGATGATCTTTTCCAGCACCGACATGTCGGCCTTGCCCGTCGTGTGCCAGGCGATGGCGCTGCAGACGGCGTCGTTCTCTCCGAAAATATGTCTGGCGACGGCGGCGCCGGTCTTCGCGTGCAGGAGCTTCGCCTGCCCGCGCTCGAACGCGGTCACGGGCAGCCGGTAGCGGTCGCAGACGCGAAGGTGCTGCTCGTGGTTCAGCGCCTTCGTCACATCGTGCAATATGCCCGCGCGTGCGGCGTCCGTCTCATCGGCTCCGTATTTTTTTGCGAGCGCCACGGCCGTCCGGCAGCAGCCGGTGACGTGCGCCACGCGCTTCGGCTTGAGCAGGGAGAGGCTCTTCTCCTCCAGCTCCCCGAACGGCAGCCCCCGGCAATCCTCGCGGGTCCCGTACAGGCCGTCTTTCACAATGCGCGCGTACACCGCCGGCGCGAGGCCGTCGTCCGTGCAGCCGAAAAACAGCATTCTGCGGATCTCGGTCGACGAGACGTCGATGCAGTCGTTGTCCAGCAGGATCGGCTCCCGGCCGAACGCCGCCGCGACGGTCTCTTTCTGTGTCTCGAGCGCGGCCTTCATCTCGTCCGTCGGGCTGCTGCGGCTGAAGCAGACGAGCCGGGCCATCCGCGCGATCTCGTCCGGCTCCCGCCAGGTGGGAAACGAGAGGAACATGTCGGTGCCCATGAGCAGATACAGCTCGTCCTGCGGGCAGCCGGCCCGCAGCTCGCGCAGCGTGTCCACCGTATAGCTCGCGCCGGGCCTGCGCAGCTCCAGGTCGCTCACCTCGAGCCCCGGGATGCCCTGCACGGCCAGACGCACCAGCTCCAGCCGCGTTTCGGCGTCGGGGGAATCCCACGCGAGCGTCTTGTGCGGCGGCAGACTCGCCGGGATCAGCAGAACGCGGTCGAGCGCCAGGGCTCGCAGGCACTCCTGCGCGGCCAGGATATGTCCCCTGTGCGGCGGATTGAAGGTCCCGCCGTAGACGCCGATCTTTGCCATCCCGCTCACCTGCCCCCTGTCCGTATTATTGCTGCTGCTTTCTCTTTTCGATCGCGGCCTTTACCGCCGCGTCGTGGAAGTACTGCTTGCGCTTCTGCTTTTCGTCCCGCGCGCGCCGCTTTCTCTCGCGGATGCCCGCCGAAACGGGGTTGATCTTTTTGACCTTGACCTTGGCCGTCCCGGTGGGCTTCTTCTTTTTTTCTTCCTTCGGCTTGTCGGACTTGCGGTAGATCACGAACTTGGAGCCGACCACCTGGATCCCCTCCGCGCCCGTCGCGGCGCACAGGGCGTCCGCGGCCTCGCGCGCGGAGAGCATGGCGGTTTCCAGCACGCGGCCCTTGACGAGCTCGCGCGCGTCCAGCAGCTTCTCGGTCTCGGCCAGCAGCGCTTCGTTGACGCCGCCCTTGCCGACCATCAGAATGGTGTCCAGGCTGTTCGCCTGCGCGCGCAGCTCGGCGCGTTCCTTACTGGTCATGGAGAAATTCCTCCTTGTAGATTCTAGCAAATTCCCGGAGCGCGCGGCCCCGGTGTGAGACGGCGTTCTTCTGTCCGGCGGGCAGCTCCGCGTAGCTCAGGCCGTACTCCGGCAGGCAGAACACAGGATCGTAGCCGAAGCCGCCGTTTCCGCGCGGCGCGCGGAGGATGACGCCGGGGCATTCGCCCCGCGCGATGATCCTGCGGCCGTCCGGCCACAGGGCTGTGATGACGCAGACGAATTTCGCCCCGCGCGCGCCGTCCGGCACGTTCTGCAGATTCTCCAGCAGATACCGCGTCCTGTCGGCGTCGGAGGTCTTGTTCCCGTAGCGCGCGGAGTACACGCCGGGCGCGCCCGCGAGCGCGTCCACCATGAGCCCGGAATCGTCCGCGATCGTGGGCAGCCCGGACGCGGCCAGCACGGCCTGCGCCTTCAAAAGGGAGTTTTCCTCGAACGTCGAGCCGGTCTCCTCGACCTCGACGTCCAGCCCCAGCTCCGATTCCAGCACAACCTCCAGCCCGAGGCCGGAGAGGATCGTCTGCAGCTCCTGGAGCTTGTGCGGATTTCTGCTCGCCAATACAAGCCTCATGGGATCAGCGCCTCCACAAACGCCCGCGCGTCGAAGGCCATGAGATCGTCCGCCTTCTCGCCGACGCCGATGTATTTGACCGGAATCTGCAGCGCGTCCGCCACGGCGACGACGATGCCGCCCTTGGCGGTGCCGTCGAGCTTCGTGAGCGCGATGCCGGTGACGCCGGCGATCTCGCGGAATTCCTTTGCCTGGATGAGGCCGTTCTGCCCGGTCGTGCCGTCGAGCACGAGCAGGACCTCCTTGGCGGCGTCGGGCAGCTCGCGGCTCAGGATGCGCGAGATCTTGCCGAGCTCGCTCATGAGGTTGGCCTTGTTGTGGAGCCGGCCCGCCGTGTCGCAGAGGATGACGTCGCTGCCGCGCGCTCTGGCGGCGGCGATCGCGTCGAAGACGACGGACGCGGGGTCGGCGCCCTCGTTCTGGCGCACGATGTCGGCGTGCGCGCGGTTCGCCCAGATCTCGAGCTGGTCGGCCGCGGCGGCGCGGAAGGTGTCGGCCGCGCAGAGCAGCACGTTCTTTCCGTCCCGCGTCAGCTGGCTCGCGAGCTTGCCGATGGTCGTCGTCTTGCCGACGCCGTTGACGCCGATGACGAGCACGACGGACGGCTTCGTGCGCAGATCGAGCGCCGTGCTGCCGACGTTCAGCATCGAAACCAGCACCTCGCGCAGCGCGAGCTTGGCCTCGGGCACCGTTTTGATGCGCTGGTCCTTCACCCGCTGGCGCAGCTGCTCGATCGCCTTTCCCGCCGTGCCGACGCCGAGGTCAGCCAGGATGAGACTCTCCTCGAGCTCGTCGTAGAACTCGTCGTCCAGCTCCGAGGCGGTAAAGACGCTGCCGATGGAGCTGGCGGTCTTGCTCAGCCCCTGTCTGATCTTTTCAAAAAATCCCATATTGCTCTCCGTCAGCCCGTAATTCCGAGCGAATGCTCCATTTCATCGAGATTGAGGTGCAGGATCTTGGAGATGCCCTGCTCCTGCATGGTGACGCCGTAGAGGACGTCGGCGGCCTCCATGGTGCCGCGCCGGTGTGTGATGACGATAAACTGCGTTTTGCCGCAGAGTCTGCGCAGATAGGAGGCGAAGCGCCCCACGTTGCTGTCGTCCAGCGCCGCGTCGATCTCGTCGAGCACGCAGAACGGCGTCGGCCGCACCTTGAGGATCGAGAAATACAGGGCGATGGCCACGAACGCCTTTTCTCCGCCGGACAGCAGCGTGATGGTTTTGAGCTGCTTGCCGGGCGGCTGCACGCGGATCTCGATGCCGCATTCCAGCGGATCGCCCGCGTCCTCCAGCTCCAGCGACGCCTTGCCGCCGCCGAACATCTCGGAGAAGGTCGCTCCGAACAGCTCGTTGATGCGGGCGAATTCCCGGACGAAGATCGCGGTCATCTCGGCGGTGATGCTCTCGACGATGCCCGACAGCTCCTGTCTGGCGTGCTGCACGTCGTCGCGCTGGCCGGTCAGATATTCGTAGCGCTCGTTCACGCGGGCGTACTCGTCGATCGCGCCGAGGTTGACGGCGCCGAGCTGGGAGATCTTCTTCCGCACCTCCGCGATGCGCCGGTTGGCGGCGGTCAGGCTCTCGATCGGCACGGTCTTTTCCTCCGCCGTCGAGGGCGTCAGCTCATAGCTGTCCCACAGCTTGTCCACGAGCTGCTTTTCCTCCAGCTCGCCGGTCGCCTTTTTCTGCTCGAGCCGGGCCGTCTCGCGTTCGAGCAGCAGGATGTTCTTGTTTTTCTCCTGGGCGTCCTTCTCCGCGCGGTTGCGCCGGCCCTCGAGCTCGGTGCGCGCCTGCACGGCCTGCCGGAGCGCCTCGCGCTTTTCCTCCGTCTTTTCCGTGAGCGCCAGAATGCCGCGGGCCGCCGCGTCCATCCCGGCCTCCAGCTCGCCGATCTCCCGCTCGTACTGGGCGATCAGCGCCGTTTTCTGCTCGCTGTCGCCGTGCATGGCCTGGATCAGCGTTTCAAGCTGCGCGCGGCTCTTTTCCGCGGCGGCCTGCTCGGCCTCGCGCGCGGCGCAGTCGCGGCGGCAGCCGTTCGTCTTCTCTTTCTCGGCGTCCAGCGTCTGCGCCAGCGTCCGGCGCTCCTGCAGAACCGCCTGCTCCTGCACGGACAATGCGGCGAGGCTCTGCTCCAGCCGCGCGGCGTCCTGCTTTGCCGCCTCGAGCTTGCCCCCGTCGCTGCCGCTGCGGGATTCCAGACGTTTGAATTCGTCCTCGCAGTTCTGAAGGTTCGCGCTCACGGCCTGCAGCAAAAGCCCGAGCTGCTTTTCCTCCTCGGCGCGGCGCAGCGCCTCGTCCTCCGCCGTGCGGAGCTCTCCCTGCACGGCGCTCATCTCAAACTCGACCTTCGCCAGCCCGGATTCCGCTTCGCTCACCGCCTGCTGCAGCGTTTTGTGCCGCTGCTCCAGCTCCTCGCGCTGCCGCTCGAGCTTCTGCAGCTCGTTCGCGCGCGACAGGACGCCCGAGGATTTCGCGGCGGAGCCGCCCGTCATGCTGCCGCCGGGATTCATCACCTGGCCGTCGAGCGTGACGATGCGGAACCGGCTCTGGAACGCCTTCGACATGGCCACGGCGTCGTCGAGGTTCTCCGCCACGACGGTCCGGCCCAGCAGATTCTCCACAATGCTGCGGTACGGCGCGTCCGCCGAGACGAGCTTCGACGCGACGCCGAGATACCCCTTCCGGCTCTCGAGCCCCGGCTCCTGCAGGCTCCTGCCCGTGATCGCGCCAAGCGGCAGAAACGTCGCCCGGCCCGCGTCGCGCTGCTTGAGCATGCGGATGGCGGCCTTGCCGTCCTCCTCCGAGTCCACGACGATGTTCTGCATCGCCGGGCCCAGCGCCGTCTCGATGGCGGTCGTATACTCGTCCGGCACGCGGATGAGCGCGGAGACCGGCCCCCGGATATTTCTGAGCGTCCCGCGCCCGGCCTCCTGCATGACGAGCTTCACCGATCTGGAGAAGCCCTCGTATTCCCGCTCCATCTCGCGCAGCATGCGCGCCTTGGACGTCAGCGTGTCGAGGCTGACGCCGCACGCGGTCAGCTCCTTCTGCAGTCCGTCGCGCTTTTCCGCGCGCGTTTTCCTGCGCAGCTCGTAGCCCGCGAGAGCATTGTTCGCACTCGTGACGGCCTCGCCGGCCGCCTCGCGCTTCTGTCCGGCCTCGCGCTGCTGCGCCTCGGCCTCTTCCCGGCGGCGCTTCGCGGCGGCGCACTCCTCCCGGAGGGCCGTTTTTCTCTCCTGCACGCTGTCCATGGACGCGTCCAGCGAGGCGATCTCGGCGTTCTTCTGCGCGAGCTGGCTCTGCAGAAGCGCCTGCTGCGCGGCGACGCCGGCGTGGGCCGCGTCCTGCGCGGCGATTTCCCGCGCGAGCGCGTCCTCCGCCGCTTCGCCGGCGGCGAGGGCCTTCTGGATTGCCTCCAGCTCGGTTTTCAGCTCTGCAAGCCGGTGCTCCTGCTGGCGCGCCTGCTCGGCGACGCCGCCGCTGCGGCTGGCCTGCTCGGACAGCTCCGCGCGCACCCGTTCGATGTTCCGCCGACGGTTGTCGCAGTCGGCCTGCGTGACCGAGCGCTCCGTCTCGCGCTTCTGCCGCTCCTGCTCCAGGGCGGTGATCTCGTCGCGCTGCTGGTCGAGCTGCAGCGTCTGCCGGTTCAGCTGCAGCGACAGCTGCTCGGACTGGCTGTAGAGCTTTGTCAGCTCGTCGTGCGCCTGCTCGAGGATAAACGCGGCGGAGGCGTAGTCCGTTTCCGCTTTTTTGGCGTTTTCCGCGACCTTTTTGAGCGCGTCCAGCCAGACCGTGACCTCCAGCCCGCACAGCTCGTCCTTGAGCGCCAGATACTTTACGGCCTTGTCGGCCTGCTCGCGCAGCGGCCCGACCTGCAGCTCCAGCTCGGAGATCTTGTCGCCGATGCGCAGCAGGTTCTCCTCGGTCGCGTCCAGGCGTCGCTCGGTCTCCTCCTTGCGGTGGCGGTATTTGGAAATGCCCGCGGCCTCCTCGAAAACCTCGCGGCGGTCGGTGCTCTTGACGGAGAGGATCTCGTCGATCTTGCCCTGGCCGATGTTGGAGTAGCCCTCCCGGCCGAGGCCCGTGTCCATGAAAAGCTCGTTGATGTCGCGCAGGCGGGCGGATTCGCGGTTGATATAGTATTCGCTTTCTCCGGAGCGGTAATACCGGCGGGTGATCATGACCTCCGGCGTCTCGACGGCGAGCGCGCCGTCGGCGTTGTCCAGAACGAGCGTCGCCTCGGCGAAGCCGACCGCGGCGCGCTTCTGCGTGCCGCCGAAAATGACGTCCTCCATCTTCGCGCCGCGCAGCGCCTTGGTGCTCTGCTCGCCCAAAACCCAGCTGATCGCGTCGGAAATATTTGACTTTCCGCTGCCGTTCGGCCCGACGATCGCGGTCACATCGCTGCCGAACTGGAGCACCGTTTTATCCGGGAACGATTTGAAGCCCTGGATCTCCAGCGATTTCAGATACACGCGCTCATACCTCTCCATTCATCTGATCGTTACATTGTACCAATTTTCGCCTGATAATGCAAGTGGGACGCGGGCGAAACGCGATTTCTGCCGCGTAAAATAAGGTTTGTCATTCTGCGGCCGGGGCCTCAGAATGACAAACCTTCGTTTTCTCGTCTGCTTTGCGGCGGTTCGGCCCGGCCGGCTATATTTCGCCGGGGAACAGCTTTTCGATGGCGGCCTCCGCGGCGGCCTGCTCGGCCCGCTTCTTGCTGGTGCCGGCTCCCCTGCCGACGGTTTTGCCGTTGAGCGCGACCTCGACGAGAAACTGCTTGTCGTGGTCGGGGCCGGACTCGCCGGTCAGCTCGTACTGCAGGATCTGGTCCTTCTTCCGCTGGACCAGCTCCTGGAGGGCTGTCTTGTAGTCAAAGTTGCGGGGCCTGTCCGCCGGCACATCGCTGAGGATGAGCCGCTCGATGATCTCCCGCGCCGCCGCGAAGCCGCCGTCCAGATAGGACGCGGCGATGACGGATTCCATCGCGTCGGAGACGATCGAGTCGCGCCTTCTGCCGCCGCCCTGCTCCTCGCCGCGGCCGAGCAGCAGATAGTCGCCCAGGCGCACGATCGCCGCCGCCTTGGCGAGGTTCGTCTCGCACACGAGGTCGGCGCGGATGCGGGTCAGCTCGCCCTCGGGGCGGGCCGGGAAGCTGCGGTAGAGATACTCCGCCACCACGAAGCCGAGGATGGAGTCGCCCAGAAATTCCAGCCGCTCGTTGTCGGGCAGTCCGCTCTCGCGGTTTTCGTTGGCGTAGGAGCTGTGCGTCAGCGCGTTCTGCAGCAGTGTTTTGTCGCGAAAGGTATAGCCCAGCCCGGCTTCCAGCTCACTCAGCATGCGTCAGCTCCTTTGGAACGGTCATTTTGTCGATGTTGCCGGCCAGCTCCGCGGCCACGCCCGCGTCCACGGCCTCGGCCGCCTGGCGGATCGCGCTGCAGATGGCGCGCGCGTCGGACGCGCCGTGCGCCTTGACGACCGGCTTTGTGATGCCGAGCAGCAGCGTCCCGCCCGTCTCGCGGTAGTCGAGCTTGCCCCGGATCTCGCGCAGGCCCTTCCGGCAGATGAGCGCGGCCAGCTTGGTCAGCAGATTCTTCGTGAGGACGTTCTTCAGCATCGCGTTCATATACAGCGCCGTGCCCTCGATGCCCTTGAGCAGGACGTTGCCGGAATAGCCGTCGGCCACCACGACGTCGGCCTCGCCCAGCGGCACGCCGCGGGCCTCGAGGTTGCCGATGAAGTTGATGTGGCCCTCCTCGCCCGCCTTCTTCAGGAGCGGATACGTCTGCTTCTGCAGCTCGCAGCCCTTGCCCTCCTCGGCCCCGATGTTCAGGAGCGCGACGCGGGGATTGGACAGGCCGAGCAGCCGCCTGGCGGCGTACGAGCCCATAAACGCGAACTGCAGCAGAAATTCCGGCGTGCACTCCGCGGTCGCGCCGCAGTCAATCAGAATGACGCTGCCCGTTTCGGTCGGAAGGACCGGGGCGAACGCCGCGCGGCGGATGCCCTTGACCCGCTTGACGATCAGCGTTGCGCCGGACAGCAGCGCCCCCGTGGAGCCGGCCGAGACGAACGCGTCGCCCACGCCCTCCGCGAGCATGCGCAGGCCCGTCATCATCGACGAGTCCGGCCGCTTTTTGACGACCGCTGCCGGGTCGTCGTGCATATCCACCACGTCGTCGGCGTTGGCGATCTCCACGCCCTTCGGGAGCGTGTCAATCCCGTGATTCTTGAGGCACTCCAGAATTCTCTCACCCCGGCCCACCAGGATGATGTCCACGCCGAGCTCCTTCGCGGCCTGGATCGCGCCCAGCGCGGTTGCGTCGGGGGCGTTGTCGCCGCCCATGACATCTACGATAATACGCATCGGAGTCCTCCTTCTGTCTGTTTATTCGGGTTGCCGCATCGCGTCGATCCGCGCCAGCGCGCGCTCGGAAAGGGCCAGATTGCGGTTCGCCTTGCCCTTCACCTTGTATCCCAGCTTCGGCAGGATGCCGAAATTAACGTTCATCGGCTGGAAGTGCGCGACGGATTCGTCGGAAATATACGCCGCGAGCGCGCCGATGGCCGTCTCCGGCGGAAACTCGGGCGGCGTCTCGCCCCGGACCTTCGCGGCCATGGCGGCGCTTGCCAGATACCCGGACGCGGTCGATTCCACATAGCCCTCCACGCCCGTCATCTGCCCGGCGAAGGCCACCAGCGGGTCGCGCCGGTCGGCGTAATAGCGGTCGAGCAGGCGCGGGCTGTCGAGAAACGTGTTGCGGTGCATGACGCCGTAGCGCACGAACTCCGCGTCGTGCAGCGCCGGGATCATCGAAAATACGCGCCGCTGCTCCGGGAATTTGAGGTGCGTCTGGAAGCCCACGAGGTTGTAGACGGAGCCGGCCGCGTTGTCCTTGCGGAGCTGCACGACGGCCCAGGGCTCCCTGCCCGTCTTCGGGTCGCGCAGGCCGACGGGCTTCATGGGCCCGTAGCGCAGCGTGTCGAGCCCGCGCCGGGCCATGACCTCGACCGGCATGCAGCCCTCGAAGACCATGCTGTCCTCAAAGCCGTGCACCTCGGCGGCCTCGGCGTGCGCGAGCGCGTCCACGAAGGCCTCGTATTCTTCCTTTTCCATCGGGCAGTTTACATAATCCGCAGTTCCGCGGTCGTACCGCGAGGCGAACCACGCCTTTTCCAGATCGACGGACTCAAAGCTCACGAGCGGCGCGGCGGCGTCGAAGAAGCTCATGTACTCCGCGCCGCCGAAATACCGGCCGATGGCCGCGCTCAGCGCGTCGGACGTCAGCGGACCCGTCGCGATGACGACGGGACCCGGCGGCACCTCGGTCACCTCGCGGGATTCGACCGTGATGAGGGGATTTTCGCGGATCTTCTGCGTGACCATGCCGGAAAAGCCGTAGCGGTCTACGGCGAGCGCGCCGCCCGCCTCCACGCGGTTGGCCTCGGCGCACGCGAGAATCAGGCTGCCGAGCCGCCGGAGCTCCTCTTTTAAAAGGCCCACGGCGTTCTCGAGCCGGTCGCCGCGCAGAGAATTGGAGCAGACCAGCTCGGCAAAATCCGGGCTGTGGTGCGCGGGCGTGTATTTTTCCGGCTTCATTTCCACGAGCCGGACAGGCACGCCGCGCCGGGCGAGCTGCCAGGCGGCCTCGCTCCCGGCCAGGCCCGCGCCCACGACCGTCACTTCCTGCGTCATACCGTTTCCTTTTCCTTCGCGGCGGGCTTTTTCGCCGCCGGCTTCTTCGCGGCCGGTTTCTTTGCGGTCGGCTTCTTTGCGGCCGGTTTCTTCGCGGCCGGTTTCTTTGCGGCCGGTTTCTTTGCGGTCGGCTTCTTTGCGGCCGGTTTCTTTGCGGCCGGTTTCTTCGCGGCCGGCTCCGCCTCCGGCGCGCCGGCGGGCTCCTGCGCGGAGGCTTCGGTATTCTCCGCCGCGGGCTTTCTGCGGTAGCCGCGCTTGTCCTCGGGCAGGAAGTTGCTGCACTCGGGGTTGATGCAGAACGGCTTCATCTGGCCGCGGCCCGACTTTTTGAACATGGTCTGCCCGCAGACCGGGCAGTCGTTCGCCGTGGGCACGTCCCAGGTCATGAAGCCGCAGGCCGCGCCGCGCTCGCAGGCGTAGTAGGCGTAGCCGCGCTTGGACTTGCGCTTGAGGATCGTGCTGCCGCACTTGGGGCAGCGGCCCGGCATGCGCTCGACGATGGGCTTCGTGTTTTTGCACTCGGGATAGCCGGGGCAGGCCAGGAACTTGCCGAACCGGCCCGTTTTGACGACCATATGGCGCCCGCAGAGCTCGCAGATCTCGTCCGTGACTTCGTCCGGCACCTTGAGGCGGGTGTCCTTGAGCGCCTCCTCGGCGTCGAGCATCTCCTGATGGAACCCGCCGTAGAAGTCCTCGAGCACCTTTTTCCAGGGAAGCCGGCCCTCCTCGACCTGATCGAGGCGCTTTTCCATGCCGGCCGTGAATTCCACGTCGATGATATTCGGGAACCGGTCCATCATCAGGCCGTTGACGACCTCGCCGAGCGGCGTGGGGGCCAGGCGCTTGTCGGTTTTGACGACGTACTCGCGGTCCTGGATGGTGGAGACGGTCGCGGCGTAGGTGGACGGGCGGCCAATGCCCTTTTCCTCCATCGCGCGCACGAGCGTCGCCTCGGTATAGCGCGCGGGCGGCTGGGTGAAGTGCTGCTGTCTGTCCGTGCCGGCGAGCTTCAGCGGCTCGCCGTCCTCGAGGTCGGGCAGGGGCGAGCCCTGCTCCTCCTGCTCGTCGTCGCGGCCCTCCTCATAGATGGCCGTAAAGCCGGAGAACTTCACGCTCTGGTGGTTGGCGCGGAAGCTGTGGCGGCCGCATTCGACCTCGATGGCCGTCACGTCGTAGAGGGCGTTCTCCATCTGGGAGGCGACAAAGCGGCTCCAGATGAGCTTATAGAGCTTATACTGCTCCCTGGTCAGATCCTTTTCCACGAGCTCGGGATAGAGCGCGACGTTGCTGGGCCGGATGGCCTCGTGCGCGTCCTGCGCGTTGGACTTAGGCTTGTAGCGGCGCGCGCCGCCGTAGTATTCCGCGCCGTAGCGGCTCCTGACGACCGTCCCCGCGGCCTCGAGGGCCTCCTCGGAGATGCGCAGCGAGTCGGTACGCATGTAGGTGATGAGACCCACGGAGCCCTCGCCCGTCACCTCGACGCCTTCATAGAGCTGCTGCGCGATCATCATTGTGCGCTTGGTCGTGAGATTGAGCTTGCGGGACGCCTCCTGCTGCAGGGTCGAGGTCGTAAAGGGCGGCGCGGGCGTCTTTTTGCGGACGGACTTTTTGACGCTTTTGACCTGGAAGGTCTGGCCCTCCAGCTCGGCCAGCACGTCCAGCACGTCCTGCTCGCAGCCGAGGTCCTTTTTCTTCGGATCGCCGTAGTAGTGCGCGAGAAAGCTGCCGGGCCGGCCGACGCGGTCGAGCCGCACGTCCAGCGACCAGTATTCCTGCGGCGCAAACGCGCGGATCTCGTTCTCCCGGTCTACGACGAGCCGGGTCGCCACGGACTGCACGCGGCCGGCCGAAAGGCCCTTGCGCACCTTTTTCCAGAGGAGCGGGCTGAGCTGATAGCCCACGATGCGGTCGAGCACGCGGCGCGCCTGCTGCGCGTCCACGAGATCCTGGTCGATCGGGCGCGGCTGCCGGATGGACTTCTGCACGACGTCCTTGGTGATCTCGTTGAACGTCACGCGCAGCGTTTTGTCGTCCGGAATATTCAATAGGTATTTGAGGTGCCAGGAGATGGCCTCTCCCTCGCGGTCCGGGTCGGTTGCGAGATAGACGTTCGCGCTCTTCGCGGCCGCCTTCTGCAGCTCGCCGATGACCTCCTCCTTGCCCTTGAGCGGCTCGTACTCCGGCTCAAAGTCGTGGTCGATGTCCACGCCCATCGTGCTCTTCGGCAGATCGCGCAGATGGCCCATGCTGGCCTTGACGAGATAGTCCGGCCCCAGGTATTTTCCGATGGTCTTTGCCTTCGAGGGCGACTCCACAATGACGAGACTGGTTTTTGCTTTCGGCATGACTGCCTCCATAAGTTATTTTTCCGCCAGAGAAAAGCGTTTCCCGGGCAGACGTTTGATACAGCCCTTGACCTCCAGCAGCGTCGCGGACGCGAGCACGCGTCCGGCGGGCAGCTGGCAGGCGTCGATCAGGTCGTCCACATGCATGGGGCCGTCCTGTAAAAGGCGCACGATCGCCTGCTCGTCGGGCGAGAGGCCGGGCAAAATCTCTTGTACGTCAATATAAGCCTTGTTTTCCGCCTTGTCAACGTCTTTTTTGTCGGCTTTTTCGGGAATTAACTGCCCGGAGGCCACTCTGGCGTCCGTATTTTGCCCGTTTTTCTCCGTGTCGTCGGGGCTGAGCGTCAGCGCAAAGCGCGGCGGCTCGCGGCTCGCCAGGCCCGGATAGAGGTGGACGTATTCCCGCATCACGTCCCAGCCGTCCTCCACGACGATGGCGCCCTCCTTGAGCAGCTGGATGTTTCCCTCGCAGCTCGCCACGCCGACGTTGGCGGGGACGGCGAACACGTCGCGCCCCTGCTCGAGCGCATGGGCCGCCGTGATGAGCGCGCCGCTCTTTCTGGGCGCCTCGACGACCACAACGCCGAGGGACAGCCCGCTGAGGATGCGGTTGCGTACCGGGAAATGCTCGCCCAGCGCGGGCGTGCCGGGCGGATATTCGCTCATGAGACAGCCGTATTCGGCGACATCTTTTAAAAGGCCGCGGTTTTCCGCCGGGTAGACCACGTCCACCCCGCCGCCGAGCACGCCCACGACCGGCTTGCCCGCGGTCAGCGCGCCCTTCAGGGCGAGCGCGTCGATCCCGCTCGCCGCGCCGGAGACGACGATCGCCCCGAGCCTGCCGAGCTGGTAGCCCAGGCGCTTGGCCTGCACCATCCCGTAGGCCGAGGCCTTCCGCGTGCCGACCAGGGCGACGGTCGGCTCCGAATCGAACGCCGGGACGATGCCCCGGCAGTAGAGCACGGCGGGCGGATTGCCGATGCTGCGCAGCCGCTCGGGATAGGCGGCGTCCTGCATCGTCAGGATGCGGATGCCCTGCCGGTAGCAGCTCTGCAGAATCTTCTCCGCCTCCGACAGGTCCTTGTCAAGAAGCGGCGTCGGGTCCGGCAGCCCGGCGATGCCGCGCAGGCGCTCCTCCGGGGCAAAAAAAGCCTCCTCCGGCGAGGAAAAATGCCGGAGGATTGCCAGAACGCCGCTGTTACCAAGCTTTTTTCGGGTCGTCAGCCACAGCCAATACTTCAGCACGCGGTTCCCTCTTCTCTCTTTGTCGGTGCCGCACCATCCGGGCGGTGTTGCCCTATGCTTTCATCTGCCACATCAGAATGGCAGCCGCCGCGGCCGCGTTCAGCGACTCGCAGCGCGGATTCATGGGGATGACGGCGCAGCCGTCCGCGGCCTGCAGCAGCGCGGCGCGGACGCCCTGCCCCTCGCTGCCCACGGCCACCGCCGCGCGCGAGAGCGGGAGCCGCCGCACATCCTGCGCGTCCGGCCCCATCGCGGCGGCATACAGGGGAATCTGCTTTTCCCGGCAGGCGCGCACCGCGGCCTCCGCCGTCATGGACGCCGGCACGGAGCGGAACACCGCCCCCATCGAGGCGCGCACCGTCTTGGGATTCCACGGGTCGGCGCAGCCCTCGAGCAGCACGGCGGGGATCTGAAGCGCGTCGGCCGTGCGCAGGATCGTCCCGAGATTTCCGGGGTCCTGGATCCCGTCGAGCAGCAGTGTGCCGGGAACAAGCTCCGCGGCCCGGGCCGCCGGCAGGTCACCGATGAAGATGGCGCCCTGCGGCGAGTCCATCAGCGAGACGCTCTGCATGAGGCTCTGCGGCACGCGGACCACGCGCACGCCCGCGGGCAGCGGACAGAGGGACACGCCCTCGGCCGCCACGACGGCGCGCAGGCCGGGGTACCATTTCGCGGCCTCCTCCAGCAGCTTCGTGCCGTCGGCCGCGAACTGGCCCGATTTCTCCCGGTAGCTCCGGGAGCCCAGCAGCTTTCGCAGGTGGACGAGCAGCGGATTGTGCGCGCCCGTGATCCGTTCCTCCGTCATACCTTCAGCTTCGCGAGCTGCTCGCTCTTGCCGAGCACGACCATGACGTCCGCTTCCTCGGGAACGTAGTCGCCGCCGGGCGCGACGTTGATCGAGCCGTTTCTCTTGACGGCGATGACGTTGACGCCGTATTTCGCCCGGATGTTGAGCTCGCGGATGGTCTTGCCCGCCCAGCTCGCCGGAGCGGGGATTTCCACGATGCCGCAGTCGTTCGAGAGCTCGATGTAGTCGAGCACGCTCGACGACGACAGCGCCTGCGCGAGCTTGACGCCCATCTCGCGCTCGGGGATGACCACGCGGTCGGCCCCGACCTTCTCGAGCGCCTTTTTCTGCAGCTCATCCGTCGCCTTGCAGAGGATTTTGGGGATGCCCAGCTCCTTGAGGTTGAGCGTCACGAGCACGCTCGTGGCGAGATCCGAGCCGATGGCGACCACGGCGCAGTCGTAGTTGCGCACGCCGAGCGAGCGCAGGACCTCCTCGTCGCGCGCGTCGCCGACGACGGCGTAGGTCACGCGGTTTTCGATGCGCTGCACGTTCTCGGCCAGATTGTCGATCGCCAGCACCTCGTTGCCCAGTTCGTACAGTCTTGTCGCCACGGTCACGCCGAACTTGCCGAGGCCGACCACCACATATGTCTTTTTCATTCTATACACCCGCTTATCCGATCATCAGTTTGGTATCCGCGTATTGGATGCGCTCCTCCGCGCGGCTGCTCATCATAAATCCGACGCTGATCGTCATAATGCCGACGCGTCCGAAGAACATATAAAAAATCAGGATCAGTCTGGACGCCGCGCCGAGCGTCGGCGTGAGTCCCGCGGTCAGGCCCACCGTGCCCAGCGCGGACACCGTTTCAAAGATGGCGTCGATGAAGCTGCACCGGTTCGCCGCCGAGATGTAGATCGCGCCGAAGGCCGCCAGCGTGAACATGAGCAGCACCAGCGCCGAGGCGTTTTCGATCTGCTCGCGCGTGATGCTGCGCCGGAACGCCGTGATATGGGAGCTGCCCCGCGCCGTGCCCAGCGCCGAGAGCAGCACGACGCCGAGCGTCACCGTTTTGATGCCGCCCGCCGTGGAGCCGCTGGAGCCGCCGACGAACATGAGGATGGTGGACACAGCCTTGGTCCCGTCCGTCAGCTTGTCCTGCGGAATGGTGTTGAAGCCCGCCGTTCTCGTCGTGACCGACTGGAAAAAGCTCGCGAGGATCTTCTGCAGGGGCTGAAGCTTCCCGAGCGTCGCGGGATTGTTCCACTCCAAAATCGCCACCAGCAGCGCGCCGCCGAAGATCAGGATGCCCGTGATGATGACGACGAGCTTGGAATAGACGCTCAGCTTGCCGAAGCGCCGGCTCTTGCGGATGTCGCCCCAGACATAGAAGCCCAGGCCGCCCGAGACGATGAGCGCCATAATGATGAGGTTGACGGGAAGGCTCGTCTTATAGGCCAGCAGACTGCCGCCGGCCTGCACGTCGCCCAGGATGTCGAAGCCCGCGTTGCAGAAGGCCGATACCGAGTGGAACACGCCGTACCACAGCGCCTTTCCGAGGCCGAAGCGGGGCAGGAAGCAGAGCGTCAGCAGCAGCGCGCCCGCGCCCTCGGCCGTCAGCGCGCCGGCGAGCACGTTCTTGACCATGCCGACGATGCCGCTCATCGTGTTCATGCTGAACGCCTGGGCCAGCACCATCCGCTGCCGCAGGCCGATCTTTTTCTTGAGCACCACATAGAAGATGGACACGACGGTCATGAAGCCGAGGCCGCCCACCTGGATGAGCAGCAGGATCACGACCTGCCCGAACGTGCTCCAGTAGGTGCCGCTGTCCACGAGCACCAGACCCGTGACGCAGGTCGCCGAGGTCGCCGTGAACAGCCCCGTCAGATACGAGGTCGGCTGCCCGCTCTGCGAGGCCTCCGGCAGCGTCAGCAGCGCGCCGCCCAGCAGCACGATGCCGAGAAAGACCAGCACAATGATCTGCGCGGGTCTCAGCTTTTTAAAAAAAGTACCGACGGACCGAAAAATGGAAGACACAGAATCCCTCCAGGCACACTGCAATCTGATTTTGTATCATTATATCCGCTTTTGCAAATGAAGTCAACCGAGCCGAACCGGGCCGGCCCGCGGGCGCGCTTCCGGGCGGCGGAGAATTTTTTCTTTTTGTTGTAATAACAACATCTATCTTGCCGGATTGCGGTTATTCTATGCGCAGAGAGTCGGGATGACCGAACGGGCTCCGCTTTCCCGCGCGGGTCCGGCGGTCACCGCAGGCAAATCGCGGGTCGGCGCGCAGCGGCGCCGGGAAGGAGTATTCATATGGCATATCTGAAAAACATCGCGCAGGCGCAGGTGCTGAAGCTGGCGGACGAGGTCGTCACCGCGCCGGGGCAGATCGTGAGCAGGACGCTGGTGCAGAACGACGCCGTCAGCATCACGCTGTTCGCCTTCTCCAGAGGCGAGGAGATCAGCACGCACTGCTCCGAGGGCGACGCCATGGTGCTGGTGCTGGAGGGCTGCGGCGAGCTGACGGTCGGCGGGACAAAGCACGTCTGCCAGGCGGGCGAGAGCATCGTGATGCCCGCGAACGTTCCGCATGCCGTGCTTGCGAAAGAGGACTTCAAGATGCTGCTGACGGTCGTCTTTCCGCCCGAAAAGAAGTGAGCCGGATGTACGCGATCCGGACAAAGCGCGTCTACGCTCCCTTCGACCCGGCCGACGGCCGCCGCGTCCTTGTGGACCGGCTCTGGCCGCGCGGAATCAAAAAAGAGGCGGCGGCGCTCGACGGCTGGAGCAGGGACCTGGCGCCCTCGACGGAGCTGCGGAAGCGCTTCGCCCACGACGCCGGCCGGTTCGGGGAATTCCGGACGGCGTACCGGCTCGAGCTGGACGGCAATCCGGCGGCGCTCGCGTTCGCCCGCTCCTGCGAAGCGGCGCTCACGGCGGGAAACGTGACGCTGCTGTACGCCGCAAGGGAGGAAACCTTCAACAACGCAGCCGTTCTGTGCGAATGGCTCCAACAACAAACAGAAAGAGGTCATTAAAATGGATCACAAAATGTTTTGCTTCCAGTGTGAACAGACGGCCGGCTGCACCGGCTGCATGGGGAATGCCGGCGTGTGCGGCAAAAAGTCCGATACCGCCAATCTGCAGGACGCGCTGACCGGCGCGCTCATCGGCCTGGCGCGCGCCGCGGCCGCCGAGCCGGACCCGGCCGACAGCGTCTGCCGCACGCTCATCGACGGGCTCTTTACGACGGTCACCAACGTCAGCTTTGACGACGAGTCCATCCAGCGGCAGATCAGCCGCGCGCACGCGGAAAAGGCAAAGCTCGCGCCCGCGTGCGGAGCCTGCTGCTGCTCCTGCGGGCAAAGCGGAGATTACGACATGCAGGAGCTCTGGAACGCGGACGAGGACATCCGCTCTCTGAAGTCTCTCATTCTGTTCGGTCTGCGCGGCATGGCCGCCTATGCCAGCCACGCGCGCGTGCTGGGCTACCGCGACGGCGAGGTCGACCGCTTCTTCTGCGAGGGACTGTCGGCGGTCGGGGCGGACCTGACCATGGAGCAGCTGCTGCCCACCGTGCTGAAGGTCGGCGAGATCAACCTGAAGTGCATGGCGCTGCTGGACAAGGCCAATACGCAGACCTACGGCACGCCGGTGCCCGTCACAGTGCCGCTGAAGGTGGAAAAGGGCCCCTTCATCGTGGTCACGGGCCACGACCTGCGCGACCTGCAGCTGCTGCTGGAGCAGACGCAGGGCACGGGCGTCAGCGTGTACACCCACGGCGAGATGCTGCCCGCGCACGCCTATCCGGAGCTGAAAAAGTACCCGCAGCTCAAGGGCAATTTCGGCACGGCCTGGCAGAACCAGCAGCGGGAGTTCGACGGCGTTCCCGCCCCCATCCTCTACACCACCAACTGCCTGATGCCGCCGAAGGCGAGCTATGCCGACCGCGTGTTCACCACGGGCGAGGTCGCGTTCCCCGGCGCCGCGCACATCGGCGAGGACAAAAGCTTCGCGCCCGTGATCGAAAAGGCGCTCGCGCTGGGCGGCTACGCGGAGGACCGGCAGTTCGAGGGGATCAACGGCGGACGGGAAGTGACCACCGGCTTCGGCCGCGAGACCGTCCTGTCCAGCGCCCCCGCGATCGTCGAGGCCGTGAAGGCCGGCAAAATCCGCCATTTCTTCCTGGTCGGCGGCTGCGACGGCGCGAAGCCGGGCCGCAATTACTACACCGAATTCGTGAAGCTGACGCCGCCGGATTCCGTGATCCTCACGCTGGCCTGCGGAAAATACCGCTTCAACGATCTGAACCTCGGCACGGTCGCCGGACTGCCGCGCATCCTCGACATGGGGCAGTGCAACGACGCCTACGGCGCCATCCAGACGGCCGTCGCGCTGGCCGGCGCGTTCGGCTGCGGCGTCAACGACCTCCCGCTCTCCTTCGTCCTGTCCTGGTACGAGCAGAAGGCGGTCTGCATCCTGCTGACGCTGCTGCATCTGGGCATTCAGAACATCCTGCTCGGGCCGTCGCTGCCCGCCTTCCTCTCCCCCAACGTGCTGAACTTCCTCGTGGAGACCTACCACATCAGCCCTATCAGCACGCCGGAGGCCGACCTGCAGAAGCTGCTCGGCACCAACGCGTGACGCCCGGCCCGCAGACAGAAAACGGGGCCGCTGCATTTTGCAGCGGCCCTTACGTTGTCAAAAAGGCTGCGAAGCTTTTTTGATACACTGAAACCCGCAAAAATCCGAGGATTTTTGCGGGTTTTCGTCTGTGTTCCGGATGCCGGGCGCTTCTCAGTCGATCGGCTTCATCGTCGGAATTTCGGCGGTGGATGTTCTGATGGAGTTCAATGCCATACGAATCCCTACTTTCATACTGTCGGGCTCATTGGTAGCCCTACGATCTTCTACCGTTTCCTACTTTGGGTCTAAACCCATGGAGTAAGGCGTGGTGTATGTGGTGTAAGTCTCGGTTTTGTTGACCGCCCAAATTACATCTATATATTATATCACAAATCTGTGGAGTTTACAATAGATTGGAGTTTTTTCAATCTCCACTCCCGGAATTTTCTATGTATGAGGTCAATATCATCTTCTTCATCGGATGGAAGATACACATGGACGGTCTGGAATGCCGCCTTTATCTTTCTGGCGTATTCGACTTCGGAGCATCCTTTCCGATGAGGAACCCAGACATACTCTACGCCTCGTTTGCCGCACATATACTCCTTCACGATGCCCGTGTCCTGCGTTCTCTGATACCGTGAGCTTTGGTAGTCTATCGCAATGCCAAGCTCAGGTATGTACAACTCAAGTGGAACGCCAAGAACAGTAGCTGTGTTCGTAATCACCCGCACATTCTTCCGACTGGCATACAGCATAACAAGCAGTTGAGGGACGGTCTCATGAAACTCGGCTTCGCAGTATCTACAATCCTGCCCGTCAACAGCTCTGTCCCGTATCTTAGCTTTCCAAGAGTGCCCATGCGGACACTTCCACCAGACGCTCCGTAAAGAGTTGTGAGAGAGCGAAGCTGGGCTCAGTCCTCCGTTTTTCTCGCTGTCCCACTCCTGCGACAGATCCGGGTCTGTGGTGGAAAGGTCATTGTAACCGGGCTTCACCGCCCTATCTGCGCATACCGGACAGACTGTGCCTTTTACTCTGGACTTCACCAGCGATTTCCACTCAAAGCCGCAGGTCTTGCATTTCCACCAGACATTACGCTGTGACCGCTCATTGACTGTATCCGGCGATAAGGGCAGATTACGCTCTGACCATTCATCCGCAAGCTCAGGGTGCATAGTGGCGAAGTCATTGAAGCCTTCGAGAATTTTTATGCCGCTGCAATATGGGCATTTGCTTCCGTAAGTGCGGGTCGAAACAAGCGTATTCCACTCGTGACCCTCACTGCATCTCCACCAGACCTTCTTGTTGGTGAAGGCAGTCACCATATTGGGCAGTAGCGGATGGTTCCTTTCTGACCACTCTGCGGCAACCTCTGGGAACTGCGACGCCAGATCATTGAACCCCGGCAGGACGATGTTGTGAGAACAATATGGGCACCCCGTACCGTTCAGCGTCCGGCTCTTAACCGTTGCTGTCCATTCGTGTCCGAGCTTGCAGCGCCAAATCACCTTCTTATGGGATGCCACGCTTACCTTCGTTGGCTTCAAAGGCTCGTTTCTCGGCGACCACTCCTCGGCTATCTCTGGGCGCAGCGTTTGGAGATCGTTGATACCCTCGATCACTCTCGCCCCGGAGCATATAGGACACTTCTCGCCGGATGAGCGGCTCTTGGCGCTTGCCTGCCATTCATGGCCGCATTTACCTGCCCACCAGAACAGTTTATTGGAACCGTATGATATGTCGTCCGGGGTAAGTGCGCCATTGCGAGGCGACCATTCCGACACCAGTTCCGGTCTTTTATTTGATAGGCTGTTCTCCATACAAAAGCCTCCTTTACGGGCTTGGCTTTAGTATAGAGCATTATATATGTAATGAGAAATGTGCAAAGAGCCTTGCAACCGTCAGATTGCAAGGCTCTCACACTTTACACATTTCCGCAGTCACGCTGTCGCCGTCCGTTCAGAAGTTGTCTGTTCCTTCAGGTATGACTCATACGCTGCAATTTCTCTGTTCTTTATTTCCTTGGTCACATCCACATAGATGTCCATTGTGGTGCCGATGTCGGCGTGGCCGAGAATATCTTGAATGACCTTGACATTTATGCCGGACTCGCACAAGCGTGTAGCAAAGGTATGCCGAAGATTGTGGCAGCTAAACGGTGGCAGGAGTACAGGGTTGCTGTCAGCACCATGCTTATCAAGGATTTCATCGTTGCAGTCGCGCATAATCCGTTTGAGTGCTTTGTTGAGTGTCCCTTGATGCTGCATATTGCCGTCTCGGTTCACGAAGATGAAATCATCATATCCGTCAACGCGACCGACGCTCGTTATCTCGGCTTCCTGCTGATATTCTTTTTCCATGAGGAACGCCTTGTACACATCCTCCGTCATGGGAATGGAACGCTCACCGGCAACGGTCTTTGGGGTATTGATGCAGAAATAGCAGCCCTTCTCGTCCCTGTGGTTATAGTAGACGAGCGTGTGATTGATGCTGATAGTACGCTTTTTGAGGTCAACATCGCGCCAGCGCAGCCCGGTCAGCTCTCCAACACGCATACCGGTATTCGTCATGATATAGAATGTCGGATACCAATGCCTGTACTTGGGATGCGATTTAAGATAATTCAGAAATAAAGTCTGCTGCTCAACCGTAAGTGCTTTCCGCTTTTCCGAATCGAACTGATGCGACAGCTTCAGTTCCTTGAGAACACCGTCTGTCGGGTTCTTTCGGATATAGTCGTCGTCCACGGCCACCTGAAAAACTTGGTGGAGCACATTGTGGACATTATCTATCGTGGCAATTTTCAGAATCTTGTCGTCCGCCAACTGGTTATAGAACCGTTTGACATCAGACCTCTTTACTGCCACGGCTCGTTTCCTGCCGAAGTTCGGCTGGACGAACATCCCGTACATATAAATATAGTTCTGAAAAGTGCTGTCCTTGATACCCCGCTTCAGGTCTTTCCAGAGATTGAACAGGTCGTTGACAGTAAGGGAATTGACATCCGATTTAATCCCGTCATGATGGTCTACGACGACTTGCTCCTCCCGTTCACGCAGCTTATCCAGCGTCGGGGCATAGATAGTATGACGAACCCCATCCTGCGTTGTCCAACGATACTGGTATGTACCGTTTGCCCTCTGGCTTTCTCCGGTGCGAAGCCGAACACGGCGGGTATCCGTTCTCGGCGGCATCTTCTTTGTTGGAATATTCATCGCTTAACCTCCTTTAGAGTGAGTACGCTTTTTCGAGATACTCATCCAACTTCTTGCGCTTTATCAGCCGCTTGTTACCTACCCACAGAACGAACTCGCAAAACTCACCATTTGACATTTCTCTGAGCTTATTGATTCCGATACTGGTGTAGGCAGCGGCTTCCTCCATCGTTAAATTGGATTTCTCCCAAATTGGTACTTCATTATGCTTTGACATTATCGCTCACCTCCATAAAAATTGGACCTTACGCCATAGAGGATAGCGATTTTCAGAGTATAAAACAAAGGTGCAAATCGGCTTCACCAGCCACATTTGCACACTTGACATTTACACGGAATACGCCTTGTCGAGATACTCATCGACCTTTCTGTATTTCAACAGGTGCCTGTTTCCACCAATATATTCCGGTAATGAGCTTTGCGTGGTTGTAGTCATGGAACATATTTACGGCATATCGGCAAAATGCAGGAGAGTATCGTATCTAAATGCTTATCAGAAAAAAGATGCAGGAGAATTTTCATCTCTTGCATCTTTTGTATGGATGCTATTCATTTTCATCCGTTATTGCGGACAGAATGCTTCTACCGTATTATTCGGGTTGCTCAAACATAATCTCACCGTGACCGACATCACCCGAACATTTGAGTTTCATCGTCGGAAGTATCTGCTTTGAGACTTTCATACCTTTTATCATATACGGTTCTTTACTGCCGTACCAACAAGCAATGTCTGCGGCATAGATATTTGTCAGATTTTCGGCAGGCGGTATGTCAGGCAGGTGTACTCACTGTTATAAATCGTCTGTTTACTTGCCGGATACAGGTCTTCACGGTGGATACAATACCCCATCATATTCAGCATACCGCGTCGGATAATTTTGGACTTGCTCCCGCGCATAATAGCGTAAAAGCCGTTCGACACTACCGATGCCACGATTTTCGGAAATGGCATACGGCATAGATAGCCGCTGTCCAGAACCAGCTTCTCAGTATGTACTTTTGTTGTTGCGAACAATTCCAGACTGATAAAACCGCCCATTGACATCCCGACCGCTGCATACAGCCTGTCGGCGTGATGCTCAGTAAAATATACGGTAATCTTCTGCACTTGATACGATGCCGAGGTATGCAATCCGGTTGGCGAGCATTGCCTCGTCTAAAGACTTGGAAAGAGCGATCGCCAGATAACCGATGTTGCAGACGAACATCGAAAGAAAGGTCAGCAGAAACCAGATGTCTCTTTTGCTGAACAGGCTTATATATGCCGTGACCAGCGCAAAGAATATTATGCATAGTGTGCCGTAGGCATATATCATACCGTTCTCTCCGTTTCTTTAACGATTACTTTTTTACCTTCATTGCGCGAAGCGCGTTGAGGATGGCAAGGAAGGACACGCCGACATCGGCGAACACCGCTTCCCACATTCCGGCGATGCCAAGCGCTCCAAGGGCAAGGAATGCGATTTTGACGATAAGCGCGAACGCGATGTTCTCCCTTACGATTTTCAGCGTCTTGCGAGAAATCTGAATTGCCTGCGCGATCTTCGCCGGGTTATCATCCATCAGCACCACGTCAGCGGCCTCGATTGCCGCGTCGGAACCGAGTGCGCCCATTGCGATACCGATGTCCGCCCGTTTGAGAACCGGCGCATCGTTGATACCGTCGCCAACAAAGGCAAGCTGACCTTTCGCGCTCTTTTCCGTAAGCAACCTTTCCATCTGCGTGACCTTATCGGCGGGCAAAAGCTCCGCATGGTATTCGTCAAGTCCCAGTTCCCGTGCCACGCTCTCGCCGACGGCCTTGCGGTCACCCGTCAGCATTACGGTCTTACGGACGCCCGCCGCTTTCAATGCGGTAATGGCTTCCTTCGACTGCGGCTTGATTTCGTCGGCAATGACGATATGCCCGACATACTCGCCATCGACGGCAACGTGGATTATCGTCCCCTCATGGTCACATGGCTTCCATGCCGCGCCGATTTTGTCCATCAGCTTGCTGTTTCCGGCATAAACGGTCTTACCGTCCACGATTGCCTTGATTCCGTGACCCGTGATGTCCTCTACGTCTGTAACACGTGCTTTGTTCACCGTGCGGTTATATGCGGCGCGGAGGGACTGCGAGATGGGGTGGTCGGAGTAGCTCTCCGCAAGCGCGGCGATCTCAAGCAGATCGTCCTCTGAGATGATTTCAGGGTGAATTACAGAAACCTTGAAGTTGCCTTTGGTAAGTGTACCGGTCTTATCAAATACAACAATTTCCGACTTTGCAAGCGCTTCCAAATAGTTGGAACCTTTCACAAGGACGCCAATCTTCGACGCTCCGCCGATTCCGCCGAAGAAGCCCAGCGGGATCGATATGACAAGCGCGCACGGGCAGGAAATAACAAGGAAGATGAGTGCACGGTTGATCCATGTCATCCATTCGCCTGTGATGATTGACGGAATAACGGCAAGCAGAACCGCACAGGCAACGACAATAGGAGTATAAATCTTTGCAAATCGGGTGATAAATTTCTCAGTGTTTGCCTTGCCGTTGTCGGAGTTTTCGACAAGCTGCAAAATTTTCGAGACTGTAGATTCACCGAAGGTTCCCGTCGTGCGTACACGGATAAGACCCGACATATTAACGCAGCCGCTGATAACGTTATCGCCGACCTTTATGTCGCGCGGCAAGCTTTCGCCGGTGAGCGCCGTGGTATTGAGGCTCGATGCGCCATCAATGACAACGCCGTCAAGCGGCACCTTCTCGCCGGGCTTTACAACGATGATTGTACCTGTCGCAACGCTGTCGGGAGCGACCTGCATTAATTCACCGTTTTCTTCAATGTTGGCGTAATCCGGACGAATGTCCATCAGAGACGTGATGGATTTACGGCTTTTCTCAACCGCGATATCCTGAAACAGCTCGCCGGTCTGGTAGAACAGCATAACGGCGGTGGCTTCAGGGTAATCCCCGATTACGATAGCGCCGACAGTTGCTATAACCATCAGAAAGTTCTCGTCAAATATCTCGCCGTGAAAAATGTTTTTGACGGCTTCGATAATAACGTCTCCGCCGATGATGAGATAAGCCGCGACACAGATGATGATATCGGCGATTCCGGTTACTGCCGGAATGAACGATACGCCGAGCAGAACGGCGGCAGCGATTATTCTCGCAAGTGTGATTTTCTGTTCCTTTTCCATGATGCCTTCTCCTTATTCCTGTATGTGGTCGATACCGGATTCCAGTATCTCCTTAATGTGTGTATCTGCGAGTGAGTAATACGCCGTCTTGCCTTCACGTCGGCAGGTGACAAATCCGGCTTCCCGCAGGGTTGCAAGCTGATGGGATACCGCCGATTTTGTCATGCTCAAAATGTTCGCAATGTCGCAGACGCACATTTCGTGGCAGTCGATGGCGGCAATGATCTTTACCCGCGTCATATCTCCGAGTATCTTGAAGAACCCAGCAGCTTTGCCGTAGATATCATCGGTCAGCATTTCTGTTTGAACATGTTGAACCACATCCTCGTGTACTACAGTGCAGTCACAGGTGAATTCATTCTTTGACATATCGCAGCTCCTTTCGGTTGAGTACTTTCTCAACCGACTATATTATAGTTGAACATATACTCAACTGTCAAGGGGTTTCGCGAAAAATTCACAAACTTTTTTAGACGCATCGAATATATCGAAGATAGATGCGTTTTCGATGAACAGCAAATAGAAGCAGCCAATCCGCACCGGCTCCATGGTAATTTGGGGTTATGCAGAACTGTAAAACGGCTTAACCAGCCGCATTTGCACACTTGACATTTACACGGAATACGCCTTGTCGAGATACTCATCGAGCTTCCTGCGTTTCAGCAGCCGCCTGTTGCCCACCCATAGGACATATTCGCAGGTCTCCTCATTCGACATATCGCGGAGCTTATTGATCCCGATGCCTGTATAGGCGGCAGCTTCATCTAAAGTAAGATATGACTTCTGCCAAATCGGAACCTTTCTTTCTTCTGTTCTCATCCTGGCTGACCTCCTTTACAGTATCGGGATAATGTTACGCTTGGGTCTGAACAACAAGATAGTCGAACCCCATCCTGCTGTTGCAATAGGTGCAGGTGTCCTTGACCTGCTGGTTCCTGTCCACCCGCTTGATATAATGACCTGGCGCGTTGAAGAAATCCGACGCGCATTTACCACATAGACAGAGCTCAATGCCCGTGCTCCAGTCTATCTTCTTAGAAAGCCCAACGCTGATACCCAGAGACTTATCGACCTTCTGCATAGAGGCGTCATCCAGCCGTCCAACATACTTATCGAAACGGGCTTTGTCTATCGTTCTGACCTGTTCCAAAAGAACAATGGAATCCTTTTCGAGTCCGATACCACCGGGCAGCGCAACATGAACCGGCAGCTTTGCTTTGGTTGCTGCCTTGCTCGTGACAGCCGCCACGATGGTCGTCGGGCTGTGTTGGTTTCCAACATCGTTTTGAAGAATGAGAACAGGGCGGCGACCGCCCTGTTCAGAACCGATTACCGGGGAAAGGTCGGCATAGAAAACGTCTCCGCGTCTGTAATCCTGGCACATTACTGCTTTCCCCCTTTGAAACGCTTGCCGATTTGCTTGCAGTACCAGTCGTAGGAATACTGATAGCCTTCGTTGTCGTAGACGATGACGCCCAGCTCATTGAGCTTGTCCACCAGCTCAAAGGCAACTTCGAGATTTTCCGAGATATGCTTGATGCTGAAAACGAACACGGCAGCGATGCTTCCGGCCTTTGCCGCGCTCAAAACTCGCTCAAGCTCTTTTTTGCCAAGATCGTTCTGAATCTGAAAGTGCAGAGTCGTCGTTCCGGTATGGACATAGCCCTCGCTGTGAAGCTCGCTCTTCATGGCTGAAATCTGCTTGTCCGCGAGGTTATACCCGGTAGCTCCTGTATTGCGCGCAAGAATCCATGCGCCGTTAGTTTTGTTAATCATCTGTGTAATCTCCCTTCAAGATATGTAGGAATGCCGCAGAAGTCGGGAAATGGGGAAGCTCAAAGGCTTCCTTTCGTTCTTTTGCGGCATCCCTTAGAAATAAAGCGTTGAAACTTGTCCTCAACACCCCTCAACGCAGAAGGGACACATTTTGCGGCTGACAGCTCTCAGCTCTACGGGCCTCTCACCCCCGGCGCGGTTCTCGCCCGGATACCCTCATTGGCTGCGACGGATCACGGTGAATACCGCGTGGGCGCTCGGCCTGTGACTGGGCATGAATCTCATTATCCCTGCCGCCCGTCATCGCCTCAGCGGGAGCTACCCGTTGTTTTCAAGCTCCTGTTTCTCGCTCGCTTCCTTTCGGAAGGTCTTGGCGCAGGGCTTGCACGGCTCGGAACGGCAGGATCGTGCAAAATGCGTGACTTATTCAGTTGTTCTTGAAGGGAGAGAAGTCCCAGCCGTTTTCGCGGCTTTTTCATTGCCCTTCACCTAATGTTGAGGAAAGGGCGTTTTGGCTACCCATTTTTCAAAACTTTTTTAATCTTTTTTTCGGCCGCCGCTATTGACTTCTCGACTGCTCGGTGACGAACACCTTCCGCCTTGGCAATATCCCGGTTTGACATATTTTTAATATAGAACTTACAGTACCTTCTCGCCTGAATTTTGGTTAGCCTTGCTTCCTTGATGATTCTCACTGCATTCTCTAAGGAAAAGGGGTTCGGCGTCGGCTCCCACTTTTCGAGAACTTTATCCTCCGTTGTCTCCTGAGACACAAGTACTGTTTCCGCCAAATCATCAATTGGCACTATGTGGCTTCCCTCAAAAGTGTCGCGCCTGACTATATCAAGATAGGACTGGTCCGAGAACCTCTTCCAGCGTTCATATTGGTGTCCGAAAGATCGAACACATGGCGGAGCTTATACGGCCCGTCCTTGTCCACGAGCAGTGCGATGCCCTTTGTGCCTTTATTGACCCATCGGCCCAAGCGGTTCCAGGTCTCGATTTCAGCACAGGCAGTGGCATCCGGCTTCTGTGCGTAAATAAGCACCTGATCCTTGAATCGGTATTTGTAGTTGTTTGCGGCGGTAGTGAGAAACTGCATCCAGTGATCCGCATCCAGCGTAATATCATGGGCGGTGTGCTCCGCCATCTGCGTGATGATCTGGTATTTGCTCGGCATCGATTATCCCTCCTTTACAAACAAATTGATCTGAATATCAATCGCCGGCGTTCTGAACATCTCCGTGGAAGCCAGAAGCCCATTTTTGGCATTGGCGATTTTCGTAATTCGGCTGTTGAGCTGGGCAATGGTCATATTCACTTCTTCCTGTGTGCCGGCGTAATAGTAGCCCGCCGTATCGCTGCAAACAGGAATCCCGGCGCAGCGCAGGGTATTGACCATTTTACGAATGTCAGCTCCCTTGACATGAAAAACGGCTTCAAGCGTTTTGCTCGAAGCCGCATTTTTTCTGCCCGTGTGGTGTCGCTGCAGATACCCGCACAGCACAGATTCCATATTCACTTGTGACACGGCTGAGCCTCCTCCTATCTTTCCATTTCTTGCTGCTTCTTGCGGGTGGGAAAATCCCAGCCGTAAACCTTGCCGATTTCATCCCCCAGGCGTCTTGTAACGCGGGTAACGTCTTCACGGGTCACAGTACCATCGAATATTTTTTCCTTCAGCCGGTTTCTCTGATAATCCGTCACATTGTCCTTATACACCCGGTACAGGAGATGATTTGTGCCGTCGTGGTGAATCACATCACACCGGAAGTCTCCGTGTTTGTCAACATACCATGTTGCGTAATCATACTGTGAAAACAGACAGTCTTTGATATTGCCGCTGTTCAGTTCTTTGTACCCGGAGCGGCGGCCATCCCAAAGTCCGAGATCGGCCAGAATAAGAATCGGCTGTGAAAGCTGGATATGAAGCTGCTGGATAGATACCAGTCCAGGCGGTCACGGATATCCCGTTCCAAGTAGGTGCAGGATGCGTTTGCCGTGATGGGATCGTCCCAGCAGGATACCGCCGTACTGTCGAGCTTCAATCCGATACCAGTACCGTAGTCCTTTGCGAAGCTTACATACCTGCTCACATCAAATACGGGTGCGGTCGGCTTCGGCTCTGGAACCGAAGGTGGTTCACTGGACGTCGGCTCCGGCTGGGAACTGACCGGGGGCTCTGGTTCGGAACTAACTGACGGGTTTGCCGGTTGTGTCGGTTCGGTCTGCGCTTGCGCCGGCTTAGTGCTTTCTGCGGAAGGGCTCTCCGCGGCTGATGCCTGCGATACCTCAGCAATGCGCTCTCTTGGAGCTTCCGATGATGTCGGTACCGGGGATTCACTCGCAGCGCTTTCGGCGGCGGAGGGCTCTTTTACCAGCTCAAAAGAAGATATTGGGGATTCTGCCGTTCTGTCTGATTCCACTGCACCGCTGCTTTCCGCTTTTTCTGCGGTTGAGACTGATGAAGCCTCAACTTCTGCTCCCGTGCTATCAACCGTAGATGCGGTGTGATTGGTACAGGCTGAAAGAGAAACAGCCATTATGATCGTAACCAGGAATAGCGCCTTTCTTTTCATACGGATTACCTCCATGTGTGGTTTGCGCTTCCAGTATACGAATAACAGCTTCTTTCGGCAAAGGTACAAACTGATACGGTAGAAAAGTCCTCTTTTTGAGCTGGTACAGCAGGTTTTAGGGGGAGAGTGTGAGAGGGGGAAGAAGGAAACTGCTCCGAATAATAGGCAGACCTCTCCCTTGGCAGTAGGTTATCTTTCCTGGCTTCTTTCTTTCTGCCGCTCCTGATACCGATGATAATATTCAAGCGCTTTGAGAACATAATCCTCGGTTTTTTCGTAAGGGACGGTAGATGGGATAAACTGACGCAGACGGTCCGCTTTGAAGGTGAATTTTTCCTTCTGGTTTGGCTTCTCCTCACGCATGATGGATTCAATCACATCGGGATTCAATTTACCGTTTACGGAGAACTCACGCAGTTTGATGGCCTGAGCATGGGAGGGCGTCGCGTCGTTGTAGGAAATTTGCTCCACAAGGCTTTTCTGCTCGTCCGCAGAAAGGTAAGAGAGTTCGACAGCAGGGCGAAGTGCGATTTTGCCGTCGTCCACCATGTCGCGGATTTCCGGAACGAGCTCTGTGAGGCGGATATACCGCTGAATTTGTGTTTTGCTGTCAGGGGAATCTTCAGCGACAACTGAAACAGATTTTGTTCCTTCAAAAATGTGCCCCACTGGGGCACCATTTTCTTTTGCAGGTCTTCCAGGCAATCTTTTGATCGCTTCCAGCCTCATTCTATAGGCAAATGCTTTCTCTGACGGGAGAATTGAAGACCGCTGGAAATTGGATTCCACCATCAGAATAATGGCTTCATCGCGGGTCAGTTCCTTGACCTCCGCCTTGACCGTATCAAGCCCAGCCAGTTCACACGCTTTGCGTCTGCGGTGGCCAGACACAATCTCATAGCGTCCGTCTTCTTTCTTACGGACAGTGATCGGCGTGATAATGCCTCGTTCCCTGATACTCTGAACGAGAGTATCCATATCCTCGTCTAATTTCACTTGATAGGGATGATCGGGGAAATCATCAATTTCCGATAAAGGAAGATCATAGATTTTCGGGAGCCGGTTTTCCGCGCGGCCTTCATCGTTCATGAAAAGCTCATCGTACCCCGTCAGACCTAAGTCTATCTTTTGAACGCTGCTCAATCTGCATCACCTCCTCCGTCAACTTCTCATACGCAGCCGCCACTTTGCCGTTCTTGTCATGAGTAAAAATACTCACGCCCTCCACACTGCACTCTGCCGCTCGCACGGAATGGGGAATCTCCGTATCAAAGACGCGGATATTCTCACCCACAGCCGAGCGCAGAGAAGCGATGATAGCCTTCGCGTTGTTCGTCCTGCTGTCCACCATGGTCAGCAGGACGCCGTCGATACGCAGCTTCGGGTTGATTTGCTTCTTTACCCGTGAAATAGATCGCATGAGCAGGTTCATACCTTTGGTGGATAGAAAGTTTGGCTGCGACGGGATGAGCACGCTGTCAGCCGCGACAAGAGCGTTGATCGTCATCATACCCAGCGAGGGCATACAGTCGATGAGAATATAGTCATAGTCCTTCTTGACGCCTTCCAGCGCGCTTCGCAGAACATACTCACGGCTCATGGTGTTGAACAGGCTGACCTCAAGGCTCGACAGCTCAATGTTCGCGGGAAGCAGGTCAACGCTTTCTGTATGGTGGATAATGCCGTAATTCTGCGGGAACGGTTTGTCCTCAACGACAGCCTGCATGACGGTGGACAGTGAAACCTGAAGTTCATCGGGCTGTTTGATCCCGAGACTGACGGTCAGACTGGCCTGCGGGTCTGCATCCACAAGAAGCACACGTTCTCCTTGCATAGCCAGTCCGACGCCGAGATTAACGGTGGATGTCGTTTTGGCGACGCCGCCTTTCTGGTTTGTGATGGCGATCACTTTACAGTTCTCCATTTGCGGTTCCTCCTTTCTCACATAAAAATATAGCCGCCTGTTTCCAGACGGCTATGTAAGCGGCAAACTGCATTCGTACCGCAAATAAGAAAAGCCCGCTGATTTCTCAGCGGGCTCGAAGGACTTCGTACTCTATCGTAGAGCATTGTAGATTCGCAGATTTTCTTCGTAGGCTTTGGTGTAGTTTTGGTGTAAATTGGTGTAAATCGTGGTGTAAGCCCCCTACAAGGGTCTACGAATAACTACTTATAACTACCCTTAACGACTAATTCACTCCAAAGGTTTCATCGTCGGAAAAATGATCACGTCTCGGATGGAGTCGGCGCCGGTCAGGAGCATCACGCAGCGGTCCACGCCGATGCCGAGCCCGCCCGTGGGCGGCATGCCGTACTCAAGCGCGGTGAGGAAGTCCTCATCCATCATGCCGGCCTCGTCGTCGCCGTGGGCGCGCAGCTCGACCTGCTTCTGGAAACGCTGGCGCTGGTCGATCGGGTCGTTCAGCTCGGAAAAGGCGTTGCCCATCTCGCTGTGGCCGATGAAGAGCTCGAACCGCTCCGTCAGGCGCGGGTCCTTCGGCGAGCGCTTCGCCAGCGGCGAGACGTCGACCGGGTGCATCGTGATGAAGGTCGGCTGGATGAGCTGCTCCTCGACCTTCTGGTCGAAGCACTCGTAGAGCGCGTGGCCCCAGGTCTTCTCGGTCTTGCTGAGATCGACGCCGAGCGCTTCGGCGGCCTTTGCCGCCTCCTCGTCCGTGCCGATCGCGAGAAAATCGACGCCCAGATATTCTTTGACCGCCTCCGCCATCGTCATGCGGCGGAAGCCCTTCTTGAGGCTGATGTCGTAGCCCAGCCACTTCACGTCGGTCGTCCCGAGAATGCTCTCGGCGGCGCCGGAGAGCAGGTCCTCGAACAGATCCATCATGTCGTTGAAATCGGCGTAGGCCTCGTAGAGCTCCACCGTCGTGAATTCCGGGTTGTGCTTGGGGTCCATGCCCTCGTTGCGGAAGATGCGCCCGAGCTCGTACACGCGCTCCATGCCGCCGACGATCAGCCGCTTGAGGTTCAGCTCCGTCGCGATGCGCAGGTACATGTCGATGTTGAGCGTGTTGTGATGCGTGACGAAGGGCCGCGCGGTCGCGCCGCCCGAGATGGAGTTGAGCACCGGGGTCTCGACCTCCATGTAGCCCCTGTCGTCGAGGAAGCTCCGCAGGTACTTGATAAACCGGCTGCGGATCTCAAAGTTGCGCCGCACCTCGGGGTTGACGATCAGATCGACATACCGCTGGCGATAGCGCGTCTCGCGGTCGGTCAGGCCGTGGAACTTCTCGGGCAGCGGCAGCAGCGACTTCGACAGCAGCGTGATGTTCTTCGCGCGCACGCTCATCTCGCCCCGCTGGGTCCGGAAGACCTCGCCGTCGATGCCGACGATGTCGCCGATGTCGTATTTTCTGAAGCGGTCGTAGGCAGCCTCGTCCATCTCGTCCCGGCGGGCGTAGAGCTGGATGCGGCCGGTTCTGTCCTGAATGTCGCAGAACGACACCTTGCCCATGCCGCGCTTGGACATCATGCGTCCCGCGATCGAAACGGGCTGGCCAAGCAGCTCGTCGAAATGGTCCCTGACGGCCTGCGCGCTGCTCGTTACGGTGAATTTTGTGACCGTGAAGGGGTCGTTCCCCTCCTGCTGAAGCTGCGCCAGCTTCTCCCGCCGCACGCGGATCTGGTCGCCTATCTGCTGTTCGTTCTGATTTTCAGGTTCCATGCCGTTCCTCCGCGTTATTTCTCTACCGACAGAATTTTATACTTCAGGACGCCCGCGGGCGCCTCCACCGTGACGGTCTCGCCGACGCAGTGGCCGAGCAGCGCGCGGCCGAACGGCGAGTCGTCGGAGATGCGGCACTCCATGGGATTGGCCTCCTGCGAGCCGACGATGGCGTACAGCTCCTCGTCGCCGGTCTCCTCGTCCTGCACCTTGATCGTGCAGCCCAGGCCGATCTTGCCGGAGGCCTCCTCGGTCTCGTCGATGATGACGGCGTGCGCGAGGATGTTCTCCACCTCCGCGATGCGGCCGTACAGCTTCGCCTGTTCGTTTTTCGCCTCGTCGTACTCGCTGTTCTCCGACAGGTCGCCGAACGAGCGCGCTTCCTTGATCTGGTCCGCGACCTCGGCCTCGCGGGTCGTTTTCAGATAGTTGAGTTCTTCCTCCAGCTCTTTGAGCCGCAGGGTGCTGATCTTAAATTCCTTCGCCATAGTGATCGATCCTTCCGATTCATAGTTGATTCCGGCGCTTTTCATAATCGGTATGATTATAGGGGGTCGGACCTGTTCTGTCAAGTAAATTCTGCCCGATTTTCCGCACTATTTCAGCGCGCTTATTGCCGCCTGGAGCTGTTCGTCGTCCTTTTGCGACAATCTTCCGTAATAAAGCTCCTGATAATCGTCGTCGCTCAGATCCAGCTCCGTGTCCGGCGTCACGCCGACGTCGGTGAGACTTTTGCCCTTCGGCGTGTAGTATTTGCCGATGGAAATGTTCAGCAGCGACCCGTCGGAGAGCTGGAAGCCGGTCTGGAAATTGCCCTTGCCGCATGTCTTCGAGCCGACGATCGTCGCCGCGCCGTACTCCTGCAGCGCCGCCGCGAAAAATTCCGCCGCGGAATAGGAGTCCTGGTTGACGAGCACCGCCATGGGCAGACTCACGCTGGATGCGTCGGAATAATCTATGTCCTTCTTGCCCGTATAGTCCACGCTCTGAAACAAAATCCCCTCGGGCAGCAGATAGTCCAGGACCTTCACCAGCTCCGCCTTGAGCCCGCCCGGATTGAAGCGCACGTCGAACAGCAGGCTCGTCGCGCCGGCCTTCGTCATCTTCTCGATGCAGGCGATCGTCTCGTCGGCGCAGCGGGCGTCGAAGTTGTTGATTTTGATGTAGCCGATCTTCCCGCTCAGCAGCTCGCAGGAGGCCACCACCGTTTCGATGCTCTTCCGCGTGACCGTCACGTCGAAGCTCTTGCCGTCCCGCTCGAGCGTCAGGTTCACGTCGGTGCCCTCCTCCCCGCGCACGAGATCCTTCGTGCCGGTCATGCCGAGGGAGATCACGTCCTTGCCCTCCACCTCGGTCAGCAGGTCGCCCACCCGGATGCCGGCGGCCTCTGCCGGGCTGCCCGCCGTCACGGACTCGATGCGCATGCCGCCCGCGTCGTCGTCCTCGGTGATGGTGACGCCGATGCCGACATAGGCGTTGTTGATGCTGTCGAGATACGTCTGGTAGTCGGCCGCGCTGAGATAGTAGCTCCAGCGGTCGCCCGTGGCCGTGACCATGGCGCTCGCGGCGGCGTCGGCCAGCTTGTCCTCGTCGTAGTCGTCGATGAAGTATTTCTGCAGGTAGGAGTCGATCTCCGCCGTCTTTTTGGCCGCGGCGGACTGGCTCGCGGAGGCGGAATACAGTCTTCCCGCCTCGTGGAACGTGATGAGGAAGGTCGCCCCGACGGCGAACACGAACAGGAACACGAGCAGCAGGATCTTCGGCGTCTTTTTCAATGTGCCACCTCATTTACAGACGAATTTCAGGAAAACAAAAGCCTGTGCCATTCCAAGCGCGGCAGATCGCCGTTTCCGCCACAGTCATTTCGCGGAAAGAGGCTCTGCCGGCAGGCTCAGAATGACACAGTTTTTGTCTGATGTATGGAATGAAAAATCAGTACGACACGTAGTTCATGGGGTTCACGGTCGAACCGTTGTAATAGATGCCGAAGTGCAGGTGCGGGCCTGTGGACCAGCCGGTCGAGCCGACGTAGCCGATGACCTGGCCCTGCGTCACATAGTCGCCGGTGCTGACCACGTAGTTGGTCATGTGGCCGTAGAGCGTCGAATAGCCGTCGCCGTGGTTGATCGTCACGTAGTAGCCGTAGGCGTTGCCGTAGGTGGCGGCGGTCACGGTGCCGCTCTTCGAGGCGTAGATCGCGGTGCCGGAGCCGGCGGCGAAGTCCACGCCCTCGTGGAAGCGGCGGTCGCCGTACAGCGGATGGATGCGCCAGCCGTAGGCGTCGGTGATGCCGGTCGTGTAGGCCAGCGGGAAGAGGAAGCCGCCGGTGGAGGTGACCTTCGTGGTGCTCGACGTGCTGGTCTTGACCTTGTTGTTGTTCTTCGCGTTCTCGGCGGCGATCCGGGCGGCCTCTTCGGCCGACAGCGCGTTGTAGTACGCGGTCTCCGTCTTTTTGATCTGCGCGCTCAGCTCCTGTTCCTGCTGCTCGGCGGCCTTGTAGTCGTCGGAGAGGGAGGCGTATTCGTCGGCCATCTGCAGGATGAGCGTGTCGGACTCGGCGCGCTGGGTCTCCATGGTGGTCTGCTGGCTGGCCAGATCCTGCTTGGTCGTCTCGAGCTCGGCCTTCTGGCTCTCCAGCTCGGTGCGCTCGGTCTCGACCTGCTTGGTCATTTCAGAGAGCTTCTGCAGCATCAGCTGGTCGGATTCCGCGATCTCGCGGATCATGTCCACGCGGTCGAGCAGATCGGAGAAGCTGCTGGCCTTGAAGAGGATCGACCAGTAGGAGACCTTGCCGGACTCCTCCATGGAGCGCAGGCGGGTCTTGTACTGCTCGTTCATCGCGGTTTCCTTGGCGACGGACTGGTCGAGCTCGTCCTGCTTCTGGGAGATGAGCAGGCTGTACTGCTGGATCTGCTCGTTGAGGTTATCGACCTTCTGCCGCGTCAGGTCGAGCTGCTGGTCGATGTCGGCCTTTTTCTCCACCAGCGTCTGGGTCTTGGCCTTGTTGTCCGCGATGCTGGCCTCGAGCTTGTTGCTCTGGGCCTGAATGTCGGCCTGCTGATCCTTGAGCCCGTTCAAATCCTGCAGGATCTCGGACGAGCTGGCGGCGTGCGCAATCATGATGAGCGCGCCCGAGATGAGCGAGCCCAGCAGGACAACGGCCAGCACGATGGATACGATTCTCGTGGTTTTGCTTCTGCCATTACCGGATGATCTCATGGATGTCAAAGCCTCCTATGGCAACACCGCACAATTCCAAGCGCGGGATTGCGCCGTCAGATTTTTCGTCAGAGGTGTCAAAAAGCGCAGCGAATCCTTTGTGGATTCGCGAGCATGGTTGGCGCATATGACGGGAAAGATGCTAGCAAGACCGGGCTTGAGGCGTCAGCCGCGAATTGTGCGGTGCTGCCCTATACCTTCAGGAACTTGCGGATGGACAGCAAGCTGCCGACGACGCCGATGATAAAGCCCGTAACGGCATAGGCGATGGCGACAAGCTCGATGACCTCCCGGAACGGAACGATCGTGATGAGCTGCAGGGTGTCGATGGTCGTGATCTTCTGCTCGAGGAAGTCGTACAGGCCCCACTCCAGGAAGAACGCGACGGCCGCGCCCAGGATGCCCAGAATAAAGCCCTCGACCACGAAGGGCAGGCGGATGAAGCTGTCGGTCGCGCCGACCATCTTCATAATGCCGATCTCCTCGCGCCGGTCGTACATGGCCAGCTTGACCGTGTTGGAGATGATGAGCAGCGACACCACGAACAGCACGATGATGATGATGGAGGACGCGATGTTCAGAATTCTCTGCAGCGTCTGGAAGCCGCTGGAGATCTCGTAGTGCGCCGTGACCTCCGCCACGCCGTCGATCTGCTTGATTTTCTCCACGGTCTGCTGCATGAGGGAATTGTCCACCATCGTGACCACATAGCGGTCGCGCAGGGTGTCGGATTCGATGCCGGCGAAGAGCTGGGTGTTGCTCTGCTCGGACACGAAGTCCTGGAGCGCCTGGTCGCGCGAGACGAATTTGGCGTTGAGGACGTTGGAGATCATATTGATCTGCGAACCGACGCTCTTGGCCTGGGATTCGGTGTAGGTTTCGTCGATGTAGACCAGAACCTCGTTTTCCTGCTCCAGGTTGACGATCATGATGTGCAGGTTGTAGAGTATCAGGCTGAAGGTGCCCATGATGATGAGGCACGCCACCGTCACGCAGACGGCCGCGAAGGACATGAACCCGTGAAGAAAAACGCCGCGGATGCCCTCGCGCAGTAAGTAGCCGATGTTATTCTTCTTCATGAAAATAGTACCCGTCCATTCCGTCGCTGATGATTTTCCCCTCGTCGATGGCGACGACGCGCTTGGTGAAGCGGTTGACCAGCTCCTTTTCGTGTGTGACCACCATGACGGTGGTGCCGAGCGCGTTGATGCGCTCGAGCAGCATCATGATTTCAAGCGAGCGCGCGGGGTCGAGGTTGCCGGTCGGCTCGTCGGCGATGATGACGCTGGGGTTGTTGACGAGCGCGCGGGCGATGGCCACACGCTGCTGCTCGCCGCCGGACAGCTCGTTGGGCAGGCGTCTGCCCTTGTTCTCCAGGCCGACCAGCTCCAGCACGTAGGGCACGCGCTTGCGGATCTCCGTTTCCGGCGCGCCGATGACGCGCATGGCGAAGGCGACGTTGTCGTAGACGGATTTGTTGTCGATGAGGCGGAAGTCCTGGAAGATGACGCCCAGCGTGCGGCGCAGATACGGAATCGCGCGGCGGCGGATCTTCTCGAGCGCGAAGCCGTTGGCGAGCACGGCGCCGGAGGTCGGCGCGATCTCCGCCGTGAGGATCTTGATGATGGTGGACTTGCCGGAGCCGGAAGGACCGACCAGAAAGACAAATTCCCCGTCGTCGATCTTCAGGGAAATGCCGTCCAGCGCCCTGGTGCCGGTGTCGTAGGTCTTTACGACATTTGTCAGTTCGATCATGTTATTCTCCAGATAATCAGGGGGCACCCCCTCCGCGTCAGACGATGCGGTTTTCGCGGGAGGCCAGATATTTTTTGACCATCAGCGCAACCTTGAAGATGATTGCGTCGTCAAATTCGCGCAGGTCGAGACCGGTCAGCTTCTTGATCTTCTCGAGCCGGTAGACCAGCGTGTTGCGGTGGACGAAGAGCTTTCTGGACGTCTCGGAGACGTTCAGGTTGTTTTCGAAGAATTTGTTGATGGTGAACAGCGTCTCCTGGTCGAGGGTGTCGATGGAGTTCTTCTTGAACACCTCGGAGAGGAAAATCTCGCAGAGCGTGGTCGGCAGCTGGTAGATGAGGCGCCCGATGCCGAGGTTCTCATAGGTGATGATGCTCTTCTCGGTGTCGAACACCTTGCCGACCTCGATGGCGACCTGCGCCTCCTTGTAGGAGTCGGCCAGCTCGCGCAGATGGTTGGAGACCGTGCCGATGCCGATGACGGTCTTGATGTACAGCTCCGTCTTGAGCGTCTCCTCGATGGACTGGGCGGTCTTGATGAGCTCTTCCTTTTCGGTGTTGGGGGCGATCTGGCGCACGAGAGCGATGTCGGTCTCGTTGATGCTCAGCACGAAGTCCTGCTGCTTGTCGGTGAACATGCCGCTGAGCACGTCCACGGCGGCCACGTCGGCCCGGCCGACCTGGCGGATCAGGAAGACGGCTCTCTGCACGTCGGTGACGAAGTGCAGCTCCTTCGCGCGGATATAGATGTCGCCCGGCAGGATGTTGTCGGTGATGATATTCTTGACGAAGGTGCCCTTGTCGTGCTTTTCCTCGTAGTAGGTCTTCGCGCCGTTGAGCGCCACGTAGGCCATGACGCAGAGCGTGCGCGCCGTCTCGTCCTCGCCCTCGGCAAAGACGGCGTAGTCGAAATAGGCGCTCCAGCTGACGAGCGGCTTGAAGGTCTTTTTATCGACCACCACGATGGAATCGGGCGCGCTGTTGAGCTTGATGACCGCTTCCGGCCATTTTTCACCGATCAAAGAGGTATCGCTGCAGGAAATGACGTTGCTGTCTGCGTCAATCACGCCGATCGTGCGGTCGGTGGCTTCCTTCATCTGAACGATGACGCTCTGAAATACGCGACTGGACATAATCATGCCCTCCCTCACAGAATGCTTTTTACACAAACAACCATTGACATAATACTACGCTTTCGGCAGCATTGCAAGAGGGATTTGACATTTTATTTCAAAAGACCCGTCCGTTTTTGTGCCATTTTCATAGTTTTTCGTCATTTGCTCCAAAGTGCGAGGGCTTTCTTCTGCCAAAAAGTGTCTTTTCGCTCTTGTGTAAAATCACAAGGATTCCGTGAGCAGGCGCTCCGCCTTCGCGATGTCGAGCTCGCGCACCTGGCCCAGCGGCAGATCGTCCAGCCCGAGCGCGCCCTCGGCGAGCCGTTTGAGGTAGTTCACCTTCATGCCGCGCGCGGCCAGCATCCGCCGAACCTGGTGGTATTTTCCCTCCTGCACCTGCACGAGGCTCCGGCCCGGACCCTGCGGGATGAGCCGCGCGGGCAGGCACTCGTCCCCGCTCTGCAGCAGGGTGATGCCGTCCCGGAACGCCTGCACGTCCTCGTCCGTCGCCTCGCCGGCGTGCTCGGCGTAATACGTTTTCCAGACGCCGTGGCGCGGGCTGCAGAGCCGGTGCGAGAGCATGCCGTCGTTCGTGAACAGCAGCAGGCCCTCCGTCTCCTTGTCGAGCCGGCCCGCGGGCTTGACGCCGAGCGCCTGGTATTCGGCGGGGATGAGCTCCATCACGGTCTTGTCCCGCTCGTCCGTCACCGCGGTCAGGTAGCCCGCCGGCTTGTTGAGCATGAGCAGCACCGGCCGCAGCCTGCAGATCGGCGCGCCGTCGAGCAGGATTTGGGCGGACGTCTCGTCGTATTTGCAGGCCGGGTCGCAGGCCGGCTCCCCGTCCACCGTGACTCTGCCGTCCCGGATGATCTGCTTGAGCTCCCGGCGCGACGCGACGCTGGCGTCGGAAAGTATTTTGTCCAGTCTCTGCATGGCCGCAAACCCCTGTTCTAATTTCTCCGGTCCGGAATAGGTTGTACCATCCCATGAAACCAGGATCGGAGGAAGTGTATCATGATGATTCTGACCGCAAAAGTCTCCAAAGGAAAGCTCGCCGCGGCGCTGCTGCTCCTCGTCGCCGTCGTCGTCCTCGCCGTCGTGCTGCTGCACCGGCCCAGCGCGGCCGGCGCAGAGAGCAGCGCGTCGCCGGGCACGCCGGCCGAAGTCCGTACAAACGACGACCGCGTCGCTTTTCTCGCCTCCTACGGCTGGGAGGTGACGGCGGAGCCGGTGAAAACGCAGGAAGTCCGCATCCCGTCCGACCCCTCGGAGGTCTTCGACCGCTACAACCGGCTGCAGATCTCGCAGGGCTACGATCTGAGCCGGTACGCGGGTGAAACCGTCCGGCGCTACGTCTACGAGATCACCAATTATCCCGGTGCCGAAGGCAGCTACTGCGCGACGCTGCTCGTGCGGGACGGGAGCGTCATCGGCGGCGATGTTTCCTCGCAGGCAGCGGGCGGCGTGATGCACGGCTTCCGGATGCCGGCGGCAGCCGGCGGCACGGCCGACGCGGCTTCGGCCGACGCGGAGCTTCCGGACGGCGCCTCGGTCAGCGCCACAGGCTGACGATCCGCAGGCCCGCCGCCTCGGCGTACCGGACCGTCGCGGCGGTGCCGCCCCGTCCGCCGTCGTACACGGTGACAAGCACGTCCGCCTCATCCACCATCGCGCGGTTCCGGCGGAGCATGCAGCCGGGCGAGTAGCCGCGCTCGTTCGTGCGCACCTCGTCGGCGGCCAGCAGCAGCGCTTCGTGTCGCGCGCGGTCCTTTTCCGGCCAGCAGGCCGCCTGCGTGGGGCAGGGCGTCACGGCGACAAGCCGGATGCCGGGATACTTCCGGTCGCGCAGGCCCAGGACGGCCTCGGCAAAGTAGAAGTCGCAGCCTCTGGCCATGCCGCACAGAAACCGCGTGCAGCCCTCCGCCGCCAGACTTTCCGCCGTGTCGGCAAGCAGCCGCTTCAGCGCCGCGCAGCGCTCGTCCGTCTCGTCCTCGCCCCAGGGAAGGTTCTGCGGCCTGTGGCCGGTAAACGCGCACACCATGCCGCATCCCCCCTTCCGCGTCCTTTTTTGGGTTCTTAACAGTATAGCAGATCGCGGGGCTCTTTACAAGCCGGTTGTTTTGATGTATAATGACCCCGACAATGAAAGAGCGTCTTCAGGGCAGGGTGTAATTCCCGATCGGCGGTAAAGTCCGCGAGCGAAAGCTGAACCGGTGTGACTCCGGTACCGACAGTATAGTCTGGATGAAAGAGACGGTCTTTGCAGAGCGGCGGTACGCCGTTTTCCGCAAAGCTTGACACCTGAAAGCCCGCTTTCAGGTGTTAATTTTTTGTGGGAAGTGTTATTATGTCAACTCTCTGGGAATCCGCCAAAAGCAATCTCTCGTTTCTGGGCGTGTGCCTGCTCGTCTTTCTGGTGCTGACGGGGCTGGCCGTGCTGTCGGAAAGGTTTCTCATGAAGCAGCGCCACAGCCTCGGCGCGGCGCGCACGATCTCGTTCGTCGCCATGTTCGCGGCCATGGCGGGCGTGCTTATGACGCTGGAGATCCCGCTCTTTTTCGCGCCGTCGTTCTACAAGCTGGACCTGAGCGAGATCCCGGTGCTCATCTGCGCGTTCTATCTCGGCCCCGTCTCCGGCGTGGTGTGCGAGCTGCTGAAGGTTGTGCTGAAGCTGCTGCTGAAGGGCACCTCGTCCGCGTTCGTGGGCGACTTCGCCAACTTCGCCGTCGGCTGCGCGTTCGTGCTGCCCGCGTCGGTCCTCTACCAGGGGGTCAAGACGAAAAAGGGCGCGGTGTGGGCGCTCGCCTGCGGCACGCTCGTCATGACCGTGTTCGGCAGCCTGTTCAACGCCTACTATCTCATCCCCAAGTTTGCCGAGCTCTACGGCATGCCGCTCGACGCCATCGTCGCGGCCGGCGCGGCAATCAATCCCGCGATCAAAGGCGTGGGGACGCTCGTCCTGTTTGCGGTCGTGCCGTTCAACCTTCTAAAAGGCGTCGTGGATTCGGCTCTGACGTTTCTTCTCTATAAGCGCGTGGAGAAGCTCTTCTTCCGCCGCCGGACCGGCCCCTCGGGCGCGCCGCGCAAAGCGCCGGAGTGAGATGCTGCGCTTGCTTTTTTCCGGGCGTTGCGGTATGATAGGTGCAATTATCGAAGGAGAACCTCCATGGAAAAACGCAGGCTACCCAAATCGCTCCGGCTCAAGGCCGCTCTGCGGCACAATCTGCCGGTCACCGTCGTATATCTGGTGCTGCGGCTCATCGTGATCGTGTTGCTTGTCTCCGCCCTGCTGCGGAAGCAATACGAAAGCGCGTTCCTCTGCGTGCTGGTGCTGGTGCTGTTTCTGCTGCCGATGTTTATCGAGCGGAATTTCCGGATCCATCTGCCGGACACGCTGGAAATCATCATTCTGCTGTTCATCTTCGCGGCGGAGATCCTCGGCGAGCTGCAGTGCTACTTCATCCAGTATCCCCACTGGGACACGATGCTGCACACCACGAGCGGTTTTCTCTACGCCGCCGTCGGCTTTTCGCTCATCGACATCCTCACGCGCAACAGCAAGCTGAAGTTCAGCATGACGCCGTTCTACATGGCGCTCGTCGCGTTCTGCTTTTCGATGACGATCGGCGTTCTGTGGGAGTTTTTCGAGTTCGGCATGGACCGGACGTTCAACCTTGACATGCAGAAGGACACCGTCGTGCAGACCATCTCGAGCGTGACGCTCGACCAGACGAACAGCAACACGCCGGTCGTGATCCGGAATATTCATTCCGTATCGGTCAACGGCCAGGATCTGGGGCTGGACGGCTATCTCGACATCGGCCTCTACGACACGATGGAGGATCTGTTCGTCAACTTTATCGGAGCGGTCGTGTTCAGCATCATCGGATTTTTCTATATCAAGCGCCGAGGCGAGGGCAGCTTCGCCCGGCAGTTCATACCAACCATTCAGGAGGACGCGGACGAGGCCCATGACGAAAAAAAACAATGCCCTGAGACTGGGGACGGTTGAGGGCTGCCACCATCACTGGCTGATGCTCATTTGGATTTTCTATTTTCTGATCTTCATCGTCGAAGAGCACCTGATTACGGACAACTACTGGGTCTCGTACCTGCCGCTGGACGATCAGATTCCCATCTGCGAGTATTTTATCATTCCCTATGTCACCTGGTATCCGCTGCTGCTGTGCATGACGCTGTATCTCTGCTTCTATGACAGGCCGGGGTTCATCCGCTTCATGGTCTATATCGGGGTCGGGTTCTACTCCGTGTGCATTCTCTACGCGATCTTCCCCAACGGCCAGGATCTGCGGCCGGCGGTCTTCCCCCGGCAGAACTTCTTCACCTGGCTGATCGGCCGCATCTACGCCGCCGACACCAACACAAACGTCTGTCCCAGCCTGCACGTGATCGGCTGCTCGGCGCTGGTCTTCGCGTCGTTCGACTCTCCGGAGCTGAGAAAGAGGAAGATCCAGTGGTTCATGCTCCCGATGGGCATTCTGGTGAGCATCTCGACGGTCTTTATCAAGCAGCACTCCATTCTGGACATCTTCGCCGCGATCCCCTATGCGCTGGTCGTGTGGCTCATCGTCTACAAGTGGTGGCTGCCGAGAAGAAAGCTGAAACCGTAAACAAAGCCGCCGTTTTCCGGTCTTGTCCCGGAAAACGGCGGCTTTCTCTTCGTCCCGCCCGCCATTTTGTGAAGCGGCGGCGGTGAAGAATCTCGCGTCGCATGGGGATGAGATTCGGAGCGCAGCGAGGAATGACAGATGGGCTTGGTTTTCCGTGCATATCTTCCCCTTTTGTCATTCTGAGGCGCGGCAGCGACGAAGAATTTCATACGTACTGCGTACAGATTTGTTTTGGACGGGAGATGCGCCCTGCGGGGCACCGTCTTTCTGCTCGTGCAGAAAGACGGTGAAGAAAGAGCACGCCAGGGAGAAGGGCTTTTCACAAAGCCGACCTTCTCCCTGGACCCTCATCCTCCGAAGCTTGCGATAATTGTGCGTCCAACGGATGCGCGTGCGCGACGCCTCGCTCCGCTCGACGCGCGCAGAGCCGTGCGGATGGGAATGTCGGAGCAGCGTGCCAACTACCCCATCTGTCATTCTGAGGAGCGCAGCGACGAAGAATCCAAAGCAAATTTGCAGCGAGATTCTTCGCTTCGCTCAGAATGACAAATGAGATGATTTCCGCGTATCCACAAGCCGATGTTCTATGCAGGCCCCTCCGACATTCCCCGCTGCACCGCGATTGCGCGGGCCGAGCGGAGCGAGGCAGCGCGCACGGCAGCCGTTGGACGCGGCGGGAAAACAATCCTCGGAGGAAAGGATTCCAAAGGGAAGGGCGGCTTTGTGAAAAGCCCTTCCCTTTGGCGTGCCTTTCTTCCTCTTCTTTCCGCACGAGCGGAAAGAAGAGGCCCCCGGAGGGCGTAACCCGGCGGAGGCCGAAAACAGCAAACCGGAGACCGCGCAAACGGGCCAATGTGGGCATCGGCCCCTACGGACGCGGCATCGGGCGGATGCAACGCTCAAACTCCCCCATTTATCATTCTGAGGAGCGCAAGCGACGAAGAATCCAAGGCACATTTGCAGCAAGATTCTGAGCGAAGCTCAGAATGACAATGGGGGATGGTTTTTCGTGCCATCTCCCCCTTTTCCATTTTCAGAAGAGCCGGCGGCGCGGAATTCATATCCGATTTCGCGGCAAAGCATGACAGCCGCAGCGGGCAAAAAAACGCTGCCGTTCCCGGCGGAACGGCAGCGGAGGATGCGGGTCTGTCTGCGCGGGCTTCAGTCCCCGTCGCGCTTTTCGAAGAATTTGCTCATCTGCTCGGTGAACTCCTGCGCGGCGTTGTAGCCCATGCGCTTCTGGCGGTTGTTCATGGCGGCGACCTCGAAGATGACCGCGAGGTTCCGGCCGGGGGTGATCGGGACGGTGATGGACGGCACCTGTACGTCGAGGATCTCGGTGTACTGCGTCTCCATGCCGAGGCGGTCGTAGGCCTCGCCGTCGCGCCAGGGGACCATGTTGATGATGAGATCGATGTTGGAGCTGTCCTTGACCGCGCCCATGCCGAAGAGCTTGGCCACGTTGATGACGCCGATGCCGCGCAGCTCGATGTAGTGGCGAAGCACCTCGGGCGCGCTGCCGATCAGCTCGCGCGACGAGACCTTCTTGATCTCCACCGCGTCGTCGGCAATGAGCCGGTGGCCGCGCTTGACGAGCTCGATGGCCGTTTCGCTCTTGCCGATGCCGCTGTCGCCGACGATCAGGATGCCCTCGCCGTAGATCTCGACCAGCACGCCGTGCCGCGTGATGCGCGGAGCCAGCGAGCTTTTGAGATAGGTGATGAGGTTGGAGACGATGTACGAGGTGGTGTCCTTGGTGCTCAGAACCGTGATGTCGTGCTTTTTCGCCATCTCCAGGCACTCGGGCAGCGCTTCGATCCCGCGCGCGATGATGAGCGCCGGAATTTTATACGACAGGAAGTGGTCGAAGATGATGAGCCGCTCCTCCGACGAGAGCTTCTGCAGGTAGGCCGTTTCGACCGTGCCGCAGACATAGACGCGCATCGGCTCGTAGTGGTCGAAAAAACCCGCCAGGTGCAGACCGGGCCGGCTGATCTCGTCGACAGTCACATGGATCTTCTCATAATCCGACGATTTGAAGAAGAACTCCAGATTGAATTCCGACACCAGCTCGGACAGCAGGACCGAATAAGAATTGGACATCGAAGCCACCTCGGATCATTCATTGCTCTGATTATACCCTTTCTTCCCGCGTTTGGCAACCCGGAAATCAAAATGCGGTTTCCGGGAGAAAAACGCCGCGGAACGAACGGTCCGGGACCGTTTCATTCCGCGGCGCCTTGCTGCGGTCAGGCTTTCTGTTCCGCTTTCTTCTCGTCCTTCGGCAGGATGATGTTGAGCAGCACCGCCATGATGGTGGCGATGACGACCGGGGACTTGCCGAAGATGATGGTGATTTCCTTCGGGAACTGGCTGAGCGCGCTGGACGCCTGCGACACGCCGACGCCGAGCGCGGCGGAGAGGCCGACGATGGTCGTGTTGCGCGCGGTGAGGTCCTCCGAGGTGATGAGCTTCATGCCGGTCATGGCGATGCTGGAGAAGACCGTGACCGTCGCGCCGCCGAGCACGCACTGCGGGATCGTGGTGAGGATGGCGGAGAACTTCGGGCAGATGCCGGCCAGAAGCAGGAACAGGCCCGTCAGCGTAAAGACCGTGCGGTTGACGACCTTGTTCGTCGAGACGATGCCGACGTTCTGGGAATAGGTCGCCGTCGGCAGGCCGCCCATCAGCGCGGTGAGCATATTGGTCGCGCCGTAGGCGATGATGCCGCCCTGCAGCTCCCGGTCGGTCGGCTCGCGGCTGAAGCCGCCCACGGTCGTGGCCGTGAAGTCGCCGATGGCCTGGATGGAGTTGATGGCGAAGAGCAGCCCGATGGCGATGCACGCGGACGGCTCGAAGGTAATCCCGAACGGCGCGGGCTTCGGCAGCGCAAACCAGCCGGCGGCGGCGATCTCGGAGAAATCCACCATGCCGAAAATCGCGGCGATGAGGTAGCCGCAGAGCATGCCGAGCAGAATGGCAGCCAGGCGGCAGACGCCCCGGCCGTGGTTCGTGAACAGCATGACCGCCACCAGCGTGACGGCGGCGATGACCCAGTTCTGCCATGAGCCGTAGACGAGCGCGGCGGTCAGGTGCTTCGCGCCGACCACGACCTCGTAGGTATTGCCGGCGCCGCCCGCCATGTAGTTGATGGCGGTGGGATAGAGCGAAAGGCCGATCGTGAAGACGACAGTGCCCGTAATGATCGGAGGAAACGCCTTGCGGATGGGCTTGACGAAGATGCCCACCACGACCGCGACCGCGCCGCCGACGAGCATCGCGCCCGTGATCGCGGCGATGCCGCCACCCTCGGCGGCAATGACCTGCATGCTCGGCAGGTACGCGAAGCTGACGCCCAGGATGACCGGCAGCCCGGAGCCGAAATGCTTCCCGAGGGGATAGAGCTGCAGAAGCGTCGAAATGGCGGACATGACCAAGGACGCCTGGATCAGCATGATGCGCTGGTCCTGCGCCAGGCCCACCGTGTTGGCGATGATGATTGCGGGCGTCACGCAGCCGATAATCATGGCGACCAGATGCTCCAGGGACAGCGAAACGGCCGCTCCCAGCGGGGGCGTCCCCTTCCAGGCAAACAGTGCGCTCTGGTCGCGTTTCGTTTTGTTCATAGCGGGCGCGCTCCCTTCCGGCCGGCCGCAGCCGCCGTGTTATCGCCTTCATGGTAGCACGCCTTGCCAACAAACACAAATAATTTTTAGAAAAATACGTGAAATATCCCGAATTTTCGTGATTGTCGAATATCTAAAAAATATTTTTTAGCGTCTCACGATCCTTCGGCAAGATTTTTTCCTTTCCGCGGAAATTCTGCTTGCAATTTGCGTCTGCATCTGATATTATATCAGTCGGCGCTTTGCGGCGCCTGGGTTTTGATTTTCCAATGGCAAGGAGGTGCAGCTGATGGCAAAATGCGATATCTGCGGCAAGGGCGTCACGTTTGGAATCAAGGTCTCCCATTCCCATAGACGGGCCAACCGTGCATGGAAGCCCAACGTCAAGCGCGTGAAAGCGATCGTTGACGGTACTCCGTGCCATGTGTACGTCTGTACAAGATGCCTCCGCTCCAACAAGGTCGAGCGGGCAATCTGAGCCTTACGCAAACAAAAAGCAAGCCGGTTTCGGCTTGCTTTTTTTATTTCGAAAAATCGCCGCCATCCCCCGGCCGGGCCGGAGAATGGCGGCGCTCATACATCCGGATTACACGTCTTCCTTGTCGCCCTTCTGTCGGATGGTGATCTGGATGGGGGTGCCCGTCAGGCCGAAGACGGAGCGGATCTGGTTTTCCAGATACCGCTGGTAGGAGAAGTGGAACAGCCGCGCGTCGTTGCAGAAGATCACGAAATGCGGCGGCTTGACGCCCACCTGGGTCATATAGTAGATCTTGAGCCGCCTGCCCTTGTCCGTGGGCGGCTGGACGCGCGCGGTGGCGTCCTCGAGGATGTTGTTGAGCATGCCGGTCGTGATGCGCATGGAATTCTGGTTGGACACCGCGACGATCTGGTCGAAGAGCCTGTCCACCCGCTGGCCCGTCAGGGCGGAGATGAACACAACCGGCGCGTAGGTCATATAGCTGAGATCGCGGCGGATGTCCTCGGTCATTTTGTCCATCGTGTTCGTGTCCTTCTCGACCGCGTCCCATTTGTTGACGACGATGATGCACGCCTTGCCCGCCTCGTGGGCCAGACCGGCGATCTTGGTGTCCTGGTCGGTCACGCCGTCGGCGGCGTCGAGCAGGATGAGGCACACGTCGGCCCGCTCGATGGCGGAAACCGCCCGCAGGTTGCTGTAGCGCTCCACGGCGTCGTCCACCTTGGACTTGCGGCGCATGCCGGCGGTGTCGATGAACAGAAACTTGCCTGACTCGTTTTCATAATAGCTGTCGATCGCGTCGCGCGTCGTGCCGGCCACGTCGGAGACGATCGCGCGCTCCTCGCCCAGAATCCGGTTGAGCAGGCTCGACTTGCCGACGTTCGGCTTGCCGATGATGGCGACCTTGATGACGTCCGGGTCCTCCTCCTGCTCGCCCTCCGGCGGGAAATACGCGATGCAGGCGTCGAGCAGGTCGCCGGTGCCGTGGCCGTGGACGGCGGAGACCTCGATGGGGTCGCCGAGGCCCAGCGCGTAGAATTCATACGATTCCGGATTCACGCCGCCGGTCTGGTCGCACTTGTTGACGGCCAGTACGACGGGCTTTTTCGATTTTTTGAGAATGGACGCGACCTCCGCGTCGGCGGCGGTCAGGCCCACCGTCACGTCCACCACCATCACGACGACGGTGGCCGTCTCGATGGCGATTTCCGCCTGGCGGCGCATGAATTTGAGGATCTCATCGTCCGTGCCCGGCTCGATGCCGCCCGTGTCCACGAGCAGGAATTCACGGCCGCTCCAGTCGCAGTCGCCGTAGATCCGGTCGCGCGTGACGCCCGGCGTGTCCTCGACGATCGCCATGCGGCGGCCGCTGAGCTTGTTGAAAAGCAGCGATTTGCCCACGTTCGGGCGGCCGACAATGGCCACAATCGGTTTTCCCATAACATTGCCTCCTTTGTCATCGGATTGGAAAAGAAAAACGTGTCATTCCGGGCGTGTCGAAGGATCTTTCCACAAGGACGCCCGCGCGGAAAAGATTCTTCGGCCTTCGGCCTCCGAATGACACGACCTGGGTTTGCTGCAATGCGGATGAACGGGCGTCGTCCCGGCGGGAGCGGATGCAGCGGGCTGTCTGACGCCCCGCCGCCCGTCCGATCGCCCGCGGGCGACAAACCCCGTAAAAATCTTCGGATTTTTACGGGGTTTGAGGGGCTGCTGCAAAATGCAGCGCATTTTGCGGCAGCCCCTCCTCGTATCGTGCGAAAATTACTTTGCCGCTTCTACCGCAATCACTTCACGGCCATTGTAATAGCCGCAGGCCTTGCAGGCTCTGTGGGGCAGACGGGGCTCGCCGCACTTGGGGCAGGCGACGACGCCGGGGATCGCGAGCTTCCAGTGGGAGCTGCGTCTCTTGTCTCTTCTTGCTCTGGATACTTTACACTTGGGTACTGCCATTTGGTACACCTCCTTGGCTTCCATGCCGGAACCGGCATATTATCTACGATTTTTCGAGCAGCTTTCCGAGCGCCGCGAAGCGCGGGTCGGGCTCGGGTTTGCATGCGCAGGGGCCTTCATTCAGGTTTGCCCCGCACCGGTAACACAGCCCCTTGCAGCTTTCGCTGCACAGGAACTTGCTGTCCATGTTCAGGACGAAACACGTCGTGACGATCTCATCCAGATCGGCGCTGTCGTCGGTCAGCGGGAACACCCAGGGGTCTTCCGGGTCGCCGCCGTCGGGGTCGGCCGTCAGGATCGCGCGCAGGGGGTAGCGCACCGCCCGGGTAAACGGGACGGCGCAGCGGTCGCACACCGCGTGCAGCGTGGTCGATACGGTACCGGAGAGCTCGAGCACGCCGGCTTCGTTTCGGACCTCGCCCTTCGCGGCCACCGGCTCGGTCACCGGCCGGCACGCGCCGAACACAAGTCCGCTCAGATCCAGCTCCAGCTCGAAGGGAACCACGCCGCCCGGGCAGTCGATGATCCGGGACAATCCTAGCAGCATAGAAGCCTCCGTTCCATAATCATGCAAGGGATATTATACTGAATACGCCCGCGGAAGTCAAATACTATTTTCGGAAAAACCTTGAAAAAATTGCGTTTTCACGCTGCTTTACACCCGGCTGCCGGCGTGATAAGATAGATCCAGTCCATCACCCGGAGGAAGCGCTATGAAAGAACTGACCGTCGGCGCGAACGACGCGGGGCAGCGGCTCGACCGGTTTCTGGCCAAGTCCGTGCCGCTGCTGCCCGCCTCGCTGCTGCAGAAATACATCCGCCTCAAGCGGATCAAACGAAACGGCGCGCGCGCCGAGCGCGACGCCCGTCTGGAGGCGGGCGACATCGTCCAGCTCTATATCAACGACGAATTCTTCGACGCCCCGAAGCCGGAGAACGCCTATCTGACCGTCGCGGCGCCGAAGCTGCACATCCTCTACGAGGACGAAAACCTGCTGCTGGTGGACAAGAAGCCGGGCGTGGCCGTCCATCCGCACGAGGGCGCCGAATACGGCAAGACGCTCATCGACCACATCCAGGCGTATCTCTACGCCAAGCGGGAGTGGCGGCCGCGCGAGGAGCATTCCTTCGCGCCCGCCCTGTGCAACCGCATCGACCGCAACACCGGCGGCATCGTGATCGCGGCCAAGAACGCCGAAGCCCTGCGCATCCTCAACGAGAAGATCAAAAACCGCGAGATCGAGAAAAAATACCTCTGCATCGTCCGCGGCACGCCCAGACCGCCCGAGGGAACGCTGAAAAACCAGCTCTTTAAAGACGCCGCGCAAAACCGCGTCTACGTGTCCGACAAGTCCCAGCCCGGCTCCAAAACCGCCGTCACGCGCTACAAGACGCTCAAAAGCAGAGACGGGCTGTCGCTCGTCGAGTGCGAGCTGCTGACGGGCCGGACGCACCAGATCCGCGCGCAGATGGCCGCCGCCGGCTGGCCCCTGCTCGGCGACGGGAAATACGGAAAGCTCGACAAGCAATACGAGCGCAAATACCAGGCGCTCTATTCCTATTCCCTCCGCTTCGCCTTCACCTCCGACGCCGGGAGCCTGTCCTATTTAAATGGAAAAAAATTTGAGGTCCCCGATGTGGATTTCGTGCGGGAATACTTTCCGTAAACGCCCCGCCGGCCCTGCGCCGGCGGGCTTTTTCGCCCCCGGCCCCTCCCCGTGAAAATTTAAGCGATTATTTTGGTTTTTATTATTGACAAAGAGGGTCATACCATATATATTGCAATCAGTATCCGGGGCAGGGGGGGCCATTCCCCCCTGCCTTGTGTGCGCAATGAAATAATCGGAATAGAGAGAAACGGGGGAGGATACATGTCCAAAGAGCTCATCCGCTTGACGGATCTGACCATGACCTTCGAGGACGGCGAGACCGTGCTCGACAACATCAACCTTTACATCAACGATCAGGAATTCCTGACGCTGCTGGGGCCCAGCGGCTGCGGCAAGACCACGACGCTGCGCATCATCGGCGGGTTTTTGACGCCCACATCCGGCAGCGTTTTATTTAACGGGAATAAGATCAACGACGTACCGTCGTACCAGCGGAAGATCAACACGGTTTTCCAGCGGTACGCGCTGTTTCCGCATCTTGACGTTTACGATAATATCGCCTTCGGCCTGCGCATCGCGAAGCTGCCGGAGAAGGAGATCGACGACCGCGTGACCGACATGCTCGAGATCGTAAGCCTGCGCGGCTTTGAGAACCGGAAGATCACGGCCCTGTCCGGCGGCCAGCAGCAGCGCGTGGCCATCGCGCGCGCGCTCGTGAACCGGCCGCAGGTGCTGCTGCTCGACGAGCCGCTCGGCGCGCTCGACCTGCGCCTGCGTAAGGACATGCAGAACGAGCTCAAGCGCATCCAGCAGCAAATGGGCATCACCTTCATTTACGTCACGCACGACCAGGAGGAGGCCCTGACCATGTCCGACACGATCGTCGTCATGAACAAGGGCAAGATCCAGCAGATCGGCACGCCCGAGGACATCTACAACGAGCCGAAGAACGCCTTCGTGGCGGACTTCATCGGCGAATCCAACATCCTCGACGGCGTGATGCTCGACGATTTCAAGGTGAAATTCGTCGGCCACGTGTTCGAGTGCGTGGACAAGGGCTTCCAGAAAAACGAGCCCGTGGACGTCGTCATCCGCCCCGAGGACGTGGACATCGTGCCCCTCGAGCAGGGCCAGCTCACGGGCGTCGTGACGGGCGTCACCTTCAAGGGCGTGCACTACGACACGATCGTGGACTTCAAGGGCTTCAAGTGGCTCATCCAGACGACCGACTACTGCCCCGTCGATTCCCACATCGGCATCCGCATCGAGCCGGACGGCATCCACATCATGCACAAGAGCGAATATTCCGGACTCTACGGCGATTACAGCTCCTACAGCGCCGAGTACGACGAAATCGCGGAGGTTTCGGAGGATGCTGAGGATGAAGAATAAGCTGCTGGCCAGTCCCTACATTGTCTGGATGATCCTTTTCATCCTCGTTCCGCTCGGCATCGTGTTCTACTACGCGTTCACCGACTCCATCACGGGGCAGTTCACGTTTTCCAATCTCTCGAACATGGGCGCGTATCTGCCGATCTTCCTGCGCTCGATCTGGCTGTCGTTTTTCGCCTCCGTCATCTGCCTTCTGATCGGCTACCCCGTGGCGTACTACATCGCCCTCTGCCCGCCGAGAAAGCAGCGGCTGCTGGAGCTGCTCATCATGCTCCCCATGTGCATGAGCTTCCTGCTGCGCACGCTCGCCTGGGTCGCCATCCTGGAGGACACCGGCATTCTCAACAGCTTCTTCGGCGTGTTCGGCATCGGTCCCCTGCCCCTCATCCGCACGAACGGCGCGGTCATCCTCGGCATGGTGTACAACTACCTGCCGTACATGATCCTGCCTTTGTATACGGTCATCATGAAAATCGATCCCCGCCTGGTGGAGGCCGCGGCCGATCTCGGCTGCCGGCCCGGCAAGGTGTTCACGAAGGTCATCCTTCCCCTGTCCGCGCCCGGCATCCTCTCGGGCGTCACGATGGTCTTCGTCCCGGCCGTGTCCACCTTCTACATCTCGCAAAAGCTCGGCGGGACCGGCACCACGCTCATCGGCGACGTGATCGAGTCGCAGTTCAAAACCGCCTACAACCCCAATCTGGGCGCCGCCATGTCTCTCGTGCTGATGGTTCTCATCTTCCTCTGCGTGAGCATCATGAACCACTTCGGCGAGAGCGACAGTGAAGACGGGATGGTGACGGTATGAGACGCTTCAACAAAACCATGACCGTTCTGGTCTTCATCTTCCTGTATATCCCGATGCTCGTGCTGGGCGTCGCGTCGTTCAACTCCGGCACCGACGTGGCGACGTTCAAGAGCTTCACCTTCTCGCAGTACGGCAATCTGTTCCGCGACGATGCGCTGCTGACGCTGCTGCGCAACTCCGTCATCATCGCGGTGCTCGCGAGCCTCATCTCCACCGTGTTCGGCACGATGGCAGCCGTGGGCATCCACAGCATGAAGGGCCGGATGCGCCGGGCCGTCATGACGCTCACCGACATCCCCATGACGAACCCCGACATCGTGACCGGCGTCGCGCTGGCGCTGCTGTTCGCGTTCACGGGCACGCTGCTGCGCACGCAGTCGGTGCTCGGCTTCTGGACGCTGCTGATCGCGCACATCACGTTCGACTTCCCCTACGTCATCCTGAACGTCATGCCGAAGCTGCAGCAGATGGACCCCGACCTTGAGGAGGCCGCGCTCGACCTCGGCTGCACGCCGTATCAGGCGTTTATGAAGGTCGTCATCCACGAGATCATGCCCGGCATCCTCTCCGGCGCGCTGATGGCCTTTACGATGAGCCTGGACGACTTCGTCATCTCCTATTTCGTGACCGGCTCGAGCTTCATCACCCTGCCCGTGGAGATCTACAACTATACGAAAAAGCCCATCCAGCCGAAAATCTACGCGCTGTTCACCCTCATGTTCGCGGTCATCCTGGCGCTCATGGTGCTCATGAACTTCCTGCAGGGCCGCGGCGAAAAGGAAGCCCGGCTCCGTCCGGGCCGGAGGGAGGCGCAGGCACGGTGAAAAAGAGAATTCTCGCGCTCCTGCTCGCCGCGTTTCTGACCGCGGCGGTCCTGCCCGCCCGCGCGCAGGCCGCCGGCGGCGAGATCACCGTCTACAACTGGGGCCAGTACATTGACGACGGCACCGACGGCACGCTCGACGTGCTGGCCGAGTTCACAAAGGAGACCGGCATCAAGGTCAACTACCTCACCTACGACAGCAACGAAAGCCTCTATACCAAGCTGAAGACCGGCGGCACCACATTCGACGTCATCGTCCCCTCCGACTATATGATCAGCAAGCTCAAGGAAGAGGGCATGCTCGAAAAGCTGGACTTCGGCAACATCCCCAACTACAAGTATATCGACGAGGCGTTCAAAAATCAGACCTACGACCCGCAGAACGAATACTCCGTCCCCTACACCTGGGGCACCGTCGGCCTCATCTACAACACGAAATACGTCTCCGCCAGCGACGCGTCGAGCTGGTCGTGCCTCTGGAACGCCAACTACGCGGGCAAAATGCTGATCTTCGACAACTGCCGCGACTCGTTCGCGATCGCGGAGTCCATGCTGGGCTACAGCCTCAACACCGAGGACTCGAGCGAGCTGCGCGCCTGTTCCGATCTGCTCTCCACGCAGAAGAGCCTGCTGCAGGGCTACGTCATGGACCAGATCTTCGACAAGATGGAGCGGGCCGAGGCGTGGGTGGCCCCCTACTACGCGGGCGACTACCTGACCATGGCCGAGGAAAACCCCGATCTCGCCTTCAGCTTCCCCAAGGAGGGCTTCAACATCTTCATCGACGCCCTCTGCATCCCGAAGGGCTGCCAGAACAAGGCCGGCGCGGAGGCGTTCATCAACTTCCTCTGCAAGCCCGAGATCTCCGGCCAGAACCTCGAATACCTCGGCTATTCGACGCCCGAGACCGAGGCCAAGCAGTATATGAGCGCCGAGGTCACCTCGAGTCCCATCGCCTATCCCGACCAGGAAACGCTCGCCAGAAGCGAGAGCTTCAGCAATCTTTCGGTCGAGGCCACGCAGGAAATGAACGATCTCTGGCTGCAGGTCAAGACCTCCGGCAGCAACACGACCTCCTATCTCATTCTGACCCTCGCCGCCGTCGCAGCCGTCATTCTGATCTTCGTCATCACCGGCCTCGACAAGAAGCGGCGCCTGGCAAGGCGCTGCCGAAAGTGGAAAACCGAGGGCCAGCAGCCCGCCAAATAAAAGGCAAACGGCTGCGAGACATCCCCCACAGCGTCAAAAATCTGTCATCCTGAGCGCCGGCGACGGAGCTTTCCGCGGGATTTTCCCGTGCGGCAAGCTTCCTCGGCCCGGTGGCCTCAGAATGACAGATTTTTTCTGCGCGCGTTTATGCGCGCCCGATGCCTGTTCTTTTGCGGGACTCAGGTCTCCTCGGCTTCCTTGAATTCCATCTGCTCGATGGTCCTTTCCGCGAGCAGATCGGCCAGGACGGTGTTGAGGTTGTCGCGCGCGCGGTTGCCGATGAATTTCAGCTTCATGCGCGCCGAGATCCCGTCGCTCTGGTTCTCGAACTCGATGTCGTCCACCGAGAATTTATACGACTGCGCGAGGGTGTTGATGTAGCGGACGGAGGCCCCCAGGTCGCTTGTGTGGAAGCGCAGCGTCGTGCGGATGTCCTGGTGGTTGAAGAGCCGCTTCTGCACGTTCTCAAGGATGGAGAGGATCAGCACCATGGAGATCGTGCCCACGAAGACGATAAAATAGTCGCCGTTGCCGGCCGCGAGGCCCAGGCAGGCCACGGCCCACAGGCTGGCCGCCGTTGTGAGGCCCTGCACCGAGACGCCCTTCTGCATGATCGTGCCGGCGCCGAGGAAGCCCACGCCGCTGATGACCTGCGCGCCGAGACGCGAGGGGTCCATGGTGCTGAAGTTGTTGTAGCGGTTAAAGATACTCTCCGCGGTGATCATCACGATGCACGCGCCGAGCGACACCAGCATGTTGGTGCGCAGGCCGGCCGGATGCTTGCTCATCTCGCGCTCGATGCCGACCGCCAGGCCGGCGATCAGTGCCGCGGCGATCCTCGCCAGTACGTCGATTGCGGACAGGCCGGTGATCGGCATGCCGCCCGTAAACAGCTGCGAGGTGCTTTGAAAGGTCATCAGAAATAACATACGGAGAATTGCTCATCCTTTCTGCTGTCTGCATTCGGCCAGGACGCGCTTCGTCATGTCCGGATAGTTGCCGATGATGCCGTCGATGCCGAGGCTGTAGAAGCGGCGGACCTCTTCCTCCTCGTTGACGGTAAAGGTGTTGATTTCAAGCCCGTGATCCTTCAGGTCCCTCACGAGCTCCGGTATCAGATTGCCGCGCAGCGGGTGATAGCACTGCACGCCGAGCCGCCGGCAGTATGCGCCCGCGTCCACCAGCCAGCTCTCGCTGAGCAGCCCGTATTTGAGCTCCGGCGCAAGCGCCTGCATGCGCAGCACGCTGTAATGGTTGAAGCTCGAGATGATGACGCGGTCCTCCAGGCGGTATGCCCGGATGAGCGCGGCCGTCTTCTGCTCGATGCCCTCGTAGGCGTAGATGTTGGTCTTCAGCTCGATGTTCGTGACGAGCGGGAGGTCTTTGACGAAGTCAAAATACTCCCGCAGCGTGGGGATGCGGTTGACGCCGAACTGCCCCGTATAGAGATACGAGGCGTCGAGCTGCCGCAGCTCGGCGAGGGTCAGATCCTTGATTTTGCCGGCAGCGCCCGGACAGGTGCGGTTCACGCTCTCGTCGTGGATGACGGCCAGCTCGCCGTCTTTGGTCAGGTGCACGTCCAGCTCGATGCCGTCCACGCCGAGCTCCGCCGCCTTTTGAAACGAGAGCATCGTGTTCTCCGGATACCGGCCGCTGAACCCGCGGTGCGCAAAGACCTTGCTCATACGGATGCCTCCCTTTCCGCCGCGCCGTGCCGGCGTTCGGGACGGACGCCCCCGCCCGGCGTGCCGGGGGGAGCGCCCGTTTTGAATCGCAGCAGAGCGCCGGCTGGTTTTACTCGACGCAGTGGCAGGCGACGAAGTGGCCGGGCCGCACTTCGCGCAGCTCGGGGTTCTTGCCCGTCTCGCAGCACGCCTGGCACACGTCGCAGCGCTTCATGAACCGGCACTGGTCCGGCAGGTTGACGGGAGACGTGATCTCGCCGCGGATGAGCTGGCGCTCCGGCTTCTCCTTGCCGACGATGGGCAGCGGGATGGCCGAGAGCAGCGCCTTGGTGTACGGATGCAGCGGCTCGCGGAACAGCTCGTCCGAATTGGCCTTTTCGACCATCTGGCCGAGGTACATGACCGCGATGTCGTCGGAGAAATACTTGACGACCGACAGATCGTGCGTGATGAACACATAGGTCAGGCCGATGTCCTTCTGGAGCTGCTTTAAAAGGTTCAGAATCTGCGCCTGGATCGACACGTCGAGCGCGGAGACCGGCTCGTCGCAGATAATCAGCTTCGGATTGACCGCGAGCGCGCGGGCGATGCCGATTCTCTGGCGGCGGCCGCCGTCGAGCTCGTGCGGGTAGGAGTTCACGAACCGCCGGGCCAGGCCGACCGTGTCCATGAGCTCGAGCGTCCGCTTTTCGATCTCTTCGCTTCCCTTGATGAGCCGGTGCTCGCGGATCGGCTCGCTGATGAGCTGCATGACGCTCTGGCGCGGGTCGAGCGACGAGAACGGGTCCTGGAAGATGATGGTCATTTCCGTGCGCAGGCGGCGCATTTTCGAGCGGCTGTACTTCGTGATGTCCTTGCCGTCGAAGATGATCTTGCCGGAGGTCGGCTCGATCAGCTTCAAAATCGCGCGGCCCGTGGTGGACTTGCCGCAGCCGGATTCGCCGACAATGCCGAGCGTCTTGCCCTGTTCGATCTGGAAGCTCACGCCGTCCACGGCGTGCAGCAGGCCCTTGGGCGTGTTGAAATATTTGGTGAGGTGATCCACTTCCAGCAGGATTTTCTTTTCATTTTCAGCCATTGTGGTTCCTCCTCAGTGAGAATTGGGCGTCGCGGTACGCCAGGCAGGCGACGCAGTGCGTACCGCCCATCAGGGTGAGCTCCGGCTGCGTCTTTTCGCACGCCTCCGTGGCGTACGGGCAGCGGGGCGCGAACGCGCAGCCCTCCGGCAGGTTCATGGGGTCGGGCATCAGGCCCTTGATGGGGATGAGCTCCTCGCCGCGCTCGCGCAGGTTCGGCAGCGAGTTGAACAGGCCCTCGGTGTACGGATGGAGCGTGTGGTTGAACACCTCGTCCGCCGTGCCGATCTCCACGATCTTGCCGGCATACATGACGGCCACGTCGTCGCACGTCTCCGCCACGACGCCGAGGTCGTGCGTGATGAGCAGCATGGACATCTGCTGGCTGCGGATGAGCTCCTTCATGAGCTCGAGCACCTGCGCCTGGATCGTCACGTCGAGCGCGGTGGTCGGCTCGTCGGACAGAAGCAGCTTCGGCTTGCAGGTCAGGGCGATGGCGATGACCACGCGCTGGCGCATGCCGCCGGAGAACTGGTGCGGATAGTCGTAGGCGCGGCTCTCGGCGATGCCGACCATCTTGAGCATCTCCTTGGCCTTCTCGAACGCCTCCTTGGACGAGACGTGCTGGTGCAGCTCGATGCTCTCGGCGATCTGGTCGCCGACGGTCATGACGGGGTTCAGGGCGGTCATGGGGTCCTGGAAGATCATGGCGACGTCGTTGCCGCGCATCTCTTCGAGCTCCTTGTCCGTCATCTGCAGCACGTCCCTGCCGTCGAGCAGGATGGAGCCGCTCTTGATCTTTCCGGGGGGGTCGGGCACGAGGTTCAGAATGGAGAGCGCCGTCGTGGTCTTGCCCGCGCCGGTTTCGCCGACGAGGCCGAGCGTCTTTTTGCGTCCGATGGAAAAGCTCAGCCCGTTGACCGCGTTGACGCAGCCGTCGTCCGTCTCGTAGTGGACGACCAGGTCCTTGATTTCCAGAATATTGTCACTCATTTCGGCTCCCCCCTTATTTCTTCAGCTTCGGGTCGAGCGCGTCGCGCAGACCGTCGCCCATCAGGTTGAGGGCGAGCACGGTGACGACGATGGCAAGGCCCGGGAAAATGCACATCCAAGGTGCCGAGCGGATGTACTGACGGCTGTCCGAGAGCATCGCGCCCCATTCCGGCATCGGAGGTGCGACGCCGACGCCCAGGAAGCTCAGAGAGGACGCCGCGATGATGTTGCTGCCGATGGCCAGCGTCACCTGCACGATGATCGGCGACAGGCAGTTCGGGATGATGTGCCGCAGGATGACCTTCCAGGTCGGCAGGCCCATGGCGTAGGCGGACTCGATATATTCCTGGCCCCGGATCTGCATGACGGCCGCGCGCGCGATCCGCGCGAACGACGAGGCCGCGCTGATGGACAGGGCCAGCAGCAGCGACAGGGGCGTCGTGCCGAGCAGGGAGACGATGACGACCGCGATCAGAATGTTCGGGATCGCGTAGAGGATGTCGTTCGCCCGCATGACGAGGTTGTCGATGAAGCCGCCGTAGAAGCCCGCGAGCGAGCCGAGGAGCAGGCCGACGAGCAGGCCGAACGCGACGCTGCCGCAGCCGATGAGCAGGGAGTAGCGCGCGCCGTAGAGCACGCGGGCGAAGATGTCGCGGCCGAACTGGTCGGTGCCGAAGATGTGGGCCGCGCTGGGCGCGCTGAAGCTGCTGCTCGCGCTCTGGGCGACGATGTCGGTGTCGTAGTTGTAGATAAATTCCGCGAGGAGCGCCACGATGATCAGCAGGATCATGAAGATCATGCCGATGACCGCGCCCTTGTTCTTGAGCATGCGGCGCCAGGTCTCCTGCGCCAGCGAGCGTCCCTTGGCCTGCTTGAGCTCCGCGGAGGTTATTTCATGCGAATTTTCCATCTTATTTTCCATATCGCTCACCCCTTCGAGGAATACTGGGCCTTGATCCGCGGATCACAATAGGCGTAGATAATGTCGGTCAGGAGGTTGATGAGGGCCATGAGGATACAGCACAGGATGATGGAGCCCGTGACCATCGGCGTGTCGCGCTTGGAGATGGAGTTGACGATGAGAAGGCCGATGCCCGGCCAGGAGAACACGGTCTCGGCCAGCGCGGAGCCGGTCATGACAAGGCTGAACTGCATGCCGACGGCCGTGACGATCGGGATCATCGCGTTGCGCAGCGCGTGCGTGTAGATCACGCGGTGGTGCGAGGCGCCCTTGGCCTTGGCGGTCGTGATGTAGTCCTGCCGGATCACGTCCAGCATGGCGGACCGCGTTGTTCTCGTGATCAGCGCCGCCAGCCCGAGGCCGACGGTCATGGCGGGCAGGACGAGGTACTGGATTCCTCCCGAGCCGCCGGACGGCAGCCAGTGCAGCTGCAGGGAGAACAGCAGCATCAGCATGAGGCCCAGCCAGAAGTTCGGCATCGAAACGCCGAACAGCGCCAGCACCATGCCGAGCGTGTCCTTCCATGTGTTTTGGTTCAGCGCCGTCCAGATTCCCAAAGGAATCGAAATAATCACCGAAATGAGCAGGGCGGTTCCGCCGAGCGCGAGGGTCATCGGCAGACGGTGCATGAACGTGTCGAACACGTCGAGCTTCGTCACATAGGACGTGCCCATGTCGCCCGTCACGATGCCGAGCATGTAGTCAAAATACCGTATAAAAAACGGGCGGTTGAGTCCCATGGACTCGCGGAGCGCTTCCTGCTGCTCCACGGTGGCGTTTTCCGGCAGAATCGTCTGAACAGGGTCGCCGCCCGTCAGATCCATCGCCCAGAAAATCAAAAGAGACGTCAGAAGAATGGTGGGGATCATCAAAAGAAGTCTCTTGAGAATATATCGAATCATTCCATACTCTCCAATCTTTGGCTGCCGTTGGTTCCATCGGAGGACAGCGCGCTGGCTCTGCCCTCCGATGGAATCAACGGTCTTCAGTCTGCCGGAATCTTACGCGGAGGCATGCCGCGAGCCGTTCCGTCCGTCCGCGGGGCGGCTTTCGCCGCCCACGGACGGGCTTCGGGGCAATTCGCGGCATGCCGGCCGGGTTTTCTCAGGTTTTTTATGCCGATCAGGACGCGCTCAGATCGACGTAGGCATGCGACCAGTCGTGGTTGCCGCCGCCGAAGAGGTAGGTGCCGGTCAGGCCCTTCTTATAGGCGATGACGAGGTTCGCGACATACAGCGGGATCTGGGGGGTGGCGTCTGCCAGGTACTTCTGCAGCTCGACGGACTCCTTCAGACGGGTGTCCTGGTCCTTTTCAGCCGTGATCTTGGCGGCCATGTCGTCGACGTAGGTGTCGCTGAAGTGATGGTAGTTGGAGGCGGAGCCGGTGGTGTAGAGGTCGGAGAAGACTTCGCTCAGACGGTCGATGACGTTCCATCTCCACAGGAACAGCTGCTGGCTGCCGGCCTGGCATTCAGACTTCAGCGTGGCCTGGTCGAGGGAGACAATGTTGACGTTGATGCCGATGACGGCCAGGTCAGCCTGGACGATCGGGGCGATGTCCTTGTAGGGGGAGTCGGTAGCGGCGTAGAGGTCCACGGTCAGATCGCCAGCCTTGTAGCCGGCCTCGGCCAGCAGGGACTTGGCCTTCTCCACGTCGTAGGTATAGGCGCCGAGATCGGACTCGTCATAGAACGACCACACGCCGCGGTTGACGACGGTGTTCTGGGTCTTGCCCTTGCCGCTCAGCACGATCTTGACGATGGCGTCCTTGTCGATGGCGCAGGCGACGGCCTGGCGCAGGGTCTTGTTGTCAAACGGGGCCTTGGCGCAGTTGAAGCCGAGGTAGAACAGGCGGGTGCCGTCCTTCTCGAGAACGGTGATGTTCTTGTCCGCTTCGAGGAAGCTCAGCTCGGTGGTGGGAGGATCGATGCAGACGTCGATTTCGCCGTTCTGCAGGGCGATGACGCGGGAAGAGGCCTCCAGGATCGGCTTGAAGATGATTTCCTTGGCAACGCCGGGGTTCTCGCCCCAGTAGCTGTCAACCTTGATGAACTTGACGTACTGGCCTTCGGACCACTCCTCGAGCTTGTACGGGCCGGTGCCGATCAGGTACGGCTTGTCCTGCTTGGAGTCATAGGCCTTGCGGGACTGGATGCCGAGCGGCTTGCTGGCGATGGAGGCGAGCAGGTCGTTGGAGTAGCTGGAGGTGTGGATGACGAAGGTGGTGTCGTCTCTGGCCTCGACGCTCTTGATGAGGCTCAGCTCGCTTGCCAGCGCGCTGTTGGGATCGATCGCCATTTCGTAGGTGAATACGCAGTCGTCGGCGGTGCAGGGGTTGCCGTCGCTGAACTTGATGCCGTCATAGAGGTGGAATACGAGAGTCGTGTCGTCCTCCCACTCCCAGGTCTTGGCCAGCTGCGCGACATAGACGGTGCCGGTCTCGGCCGCGTCGTTCGTCAGCTTGATGAGGCATTCGTGGGTCAGCGCGAGGCAGTTGTTGTTGATCTGGTCGTTCTGGGTCTGCAGATCCAGGCTGTTGATGTCCTGGGCCGTGCCGATAGTCAGGGTGTCCTGGATTTTGCCGGACGCAGCGGCGGAGCCGGCGGCCGAAGAGGTGCTCGAGGTCTTGCTGCAGGCGGCAAGGCTGGCAAACATCACGAGCACCAGCAGAAGGGCAATCAGTTTTTTCATTTGTCTACTCTCCTTAAAATATTTTGTCCGGGTGGGAACCGGCCGGACAGCCCGGTTTTATCGTAAGCTCCGTGTCGGGTTCGCGGAGGTTACTTCTGTTTCGGGAACGCGCCGAAGAAATGCACCGTGTTGATGTCCTCCTCGCGGAACTCGCCGTGGTTGCCGTGGCCGTCCCAGTCGAGGTGGTTGCCGTGGTCGGGCGCCCAGACGAGCAGCGTGTCGTGTTGCTTCCAGTCCTCGCGCACGGCGTCTGCCAGCCTGCCGAAGTCGCGGATGTGCCGCCACGCGGCGTCCAGGGCCTTGGGGTCCTCGGGCGTGTAGTCGTGGATGCAGTCGTCGTAGTCCTGGTTGTAGACGATCACGGCGTCGTGCCGGTCCTGCTTCACAAGCTCGAGTCCGCGTTCGACGCAGGCGGCGTCGTCCGGCTCGATCATGTAGTCGATGGCGCGGTTCAGGAAGATCTTCGCCATGCTGGAGTCCTTCACCGCGACGAGCGCGACCTTTTTGCCGCTGCGCGCCATGGAGTCGAACAGGGAGTCAAGCTTGATGACAGGCTTGCAGTAGGATTCGATGCCGTGCACGGCGGGCATCGCGCCGGTGTACATCGTGCCGAAGCAGACGGGCGTCACGGCGGGCATGACCGTCGCGATGGGCACGGTGAGGCGGGTGTTCACCATGACGGGCAGGTAGCGGTCGGTGTACTTCTGCCAGAACCAGAGGCCGAGGCAGTCGGGGTTGTAGATGAGCAGCCGGTCGGCCGGTCCGCCGAAGGCGTCTTTTGCCATCGCGCCGACCGCCGGAATCGCGGGTCCGGCGTTTTTCGGGGCCTCCGAGCCGAACGCCTCCGCCACGGAGGCGGCGAACTGGGTCATGGAATAATGATTCATCATTGGCTTTGTTCCCTTTCTGTCCTGTTGACGGGCGTTTCCAGAAATTCCAGCAGGGCGTCCACGCCCTCGCCGGTCACGGCGCTGACCTCGAAGATCGGCCGCGCGCCGGTCAGCTCCAGCAGCTCCCGCGCGTTTTTCCGCTGCTCGCCGGTGGCGCCGTCGATCTTGCTGACGACGCCCGCGACCGGCACCGGGAACATCCCGGCCCCGCCCGGCGCGTACATGAACCGCTCCGAGGTCGCGTCCTGCAGAAACAGCACGAGGTCGGTCTCGGCCGAGGTGACGATCAGCGCGTGGATGAGCGAGCGCCGCTCCAGATATTCGCCCGGCGTGTCGATGGTGCCGTTGATTACCTCGAGCGCCTGCGTCTTTTTATGGGTCTGTTCCAGGCCGTTGAGGCGCTGGCAGAGCGTCGTCTTGCCGCACGCCACGTGGCCCACCATGAGAATTTTGATCATGTTTTGGTGATGACGGTCGGCGTGAAGTGCAGCAGGTTCTCGAGCACGTTCAGAACGTCCTTCATGGCGGCCTCGACGCTGGCCACGTCGCCGTTGATGACGAGCGAGCCGTTGAAGCGGTCCACGAACACGATCTCCACGTTCGCGGCCTTCGTCGCCACGTCCGCGCCGATGATGGCCGCCTCGCTCGGCGTGATGGTCAGAATGCCGATCGCGCCCCGGCACTCGCCGATGACGCCGAGTTTTTTGTAGATCTCGGGATTCGGGTTCGCGATCAGGTGCGCCATGGTGACCTGCTTGCCGGGCACGAATTCCTGAATGATGCGCTGTTTGTTTTCAAAATGCAGTTCGTCCGCCATCGCGTCCCTCCGTTCTCCAGCTTAGCAGAGTAATGTTAAAACAAGCGGCCGGTTTTTGTTATCTTCCTGTGAGGTTACAAAAGGCTCTGCAGCAGCTCCGGGTGCGGATTGGGGATCACCACGGACGAGACGACCATGCCCTCGGCGTTGGGCGTCGCGACGCCGCATTTGACGGACTCCGTCACCGCGGCGACCTCGCCGGTCAGCGTCACAAAGGACTTGCCGCCGATGCCGGTGCCGAGCCGCACGTCCACGAGCGCGACGTCCGCCGCCTTCACGGCCGCGTCGGCCGCGTAGATCGCGGCGGTCACGGAGAAGAACTCCATCACGCCGACAGCCCGCATCGTCTCGGGCAGGCTTGAAAGATTGATGGCCTCGATCACCTGCGGGTGGACGCGGGGAATGACGCAGCTGTCCACCCGGTGGCTGCCGGCGACGGCGGCGCCGGCGTCCAGCGACGACTGCACCGCGGCGACCTCGCCGGAGAAGAGGATGTAATACTTGCCGGGGCAGCCGGCGCGCGCGAAGATGAGCCGCGTCTGGGCCGCCTTGAGAATGGCGTCGGCGGCCTCCACGCCCTTGGCGATGCTGTTCAGCTCGAGAAAACCAATGGACTCCATCGTCTGCGCCCCCTTTACTGTTTTGTGATCCGGATGCGCCCGTCCAGCAGCTCCGCGCGGCCCGAGATGCTCGCGTGGAGGTTCGCGCCGAGCGCGCCTTCCGGAATTTCCGCGATGAGCTCGCCGCAGGCCACCGTCTGGCCGTCGCGGACGACGGGTCTCGACGGCGCGCCGATGTGCATGGACAGCGGCAGCTCCACGCAGTCCGGCTCGTCCTCGATCAGCTCCCGCACCTCGCGGTGATAGAATTCGTACACGCCCGTACTCGCGGCGGCGCGGGCCGTCGGCAGCTTGCGGTATTCCCGCTCGGGGCTCGGCTCGCAGGGCTCCTTCGGGCCCTCCCAGCGGAGCTTCCGCGCGGCCAGCTCCTTTTTGAGCAGCGCGTTGATCTTTCTCGGCTGCAGGCCCATGGGACACGCGGCCGTCTCGCAGATGCCGCACTCGCAGCACAGCTGCGCGGCGCGGATCACCGGGTCCTGCACAAGCGCGTCCATGTCGCCGCCCATCGCCATCTTCCGCATGATGCGGTGCGGCTCGAGCGGGTGGCCGAGCAGGTGCCGGGGGCAGAGCTCCGTGCAGCTGCGGCACTGGATGCAGGCGGAGGCGGCCCTGTGCAGCATGGTTTCGACCGCGAGCTTCGACTGGTTCGCGTGCCAGCCGTTTTCCGGCAGCACGAGGATGCCGGAGGTGGTCTTGGTGACGACGGCTGTTTCCGCCTCGGCCATCGTGCACAGCTTGCCCATCATCGGTCCGCCCGATACCAGAAAATACTTGCTTTCCGTCGGCCCGCCGGCCAGCTCCAGGCAGCGCCGCCAGCTCGTACCGACCGGCACGCGCAGCACGGTCGGATGCGCCGCGAGGCCGTTCACGGTCAGATATTTGTGCGTCAGCGGCTCGCCGCGCATCGCGTCGGCGATTGCCAGCACCGTGGCGGCGTTGTCCACCACGCAGCCCGCCGAAATGGGGATCGACGCGGGCGGGACGACCCGCCCCGTCACCTCGTATACGAGCGTCTGCTCGTCCCCGGCGGGGTAGAAGCTCTCGAGCAGGTGCAGGCGGACGGGGGCGTGCTGCGCCTCGATCGCGGCCTGCAGCGCGGCGATCTCAAGGTCGTAGGTCTTTTTAAGACCGATCACGGCGTTGGGGATCGACAGCTCCGCGGCCAGCGCCGCGACCGCTTCGACAAGCTCGGGCGCGCGGTTTCTCATGAGATACCGGTCCGTCCACAGAAGCGGCTCGCACTCCGCGCCGTTCACGATGAAATATTCAATGTTTCCCTTCAGCTTCGCGTGCGTCGGAAAGCCCGCGCCGCCGCAGCCGACCACGCCCGCCCGGCGGATTTTTTCAACCAGCTCCATGCGCGTCCTCCCTTCGGATTACTTCGCGTCCGCGTTGATCTCCAGACTGTCGATGATGCCGACGATCGCCATATCGACCGGGATGTCGTCGCGGCCGAGCGCCTTGCGCGCCGTGCTGCCCGAGACGACCAGCACCTTTTCCCCGATGCCCGCGCCGACGACGTCGGCCGCGACAAAGAAGGGGGCCTTCGCGCCGCCGTTCTCGGTCTCCCGCACGACCATCAGCTTCAGGCCGTTCAGGCTGTCTTCCTTCTTGGTCGCCCAGACGTGGCCGACCACTCTGCAAATCACCATATCGGTCTCCTCATTCGTCGCGGACGGCGCAGATGCCGCGCTCGCGGAGCGCGTCCTGCGCGGCCGGGGTGATGATGGCGTCCTTCCGCACGTGCACGGGCTCGTTCGGCGCCAGCTTCCTCGCCATGTCCTCGGTGATGACCCGCTCCGGATTCGGCGCGCCGTGCATCTGCGGGGCCGGAACCGGGGCCGGGCAGAACTTCGGCGGCTTCGCGGGCGTCTGCGTCTGCGCGGCCTGCGGCCGCAGCAGCTTCACGCCGAAGATCTGGAGGCTCCGCGCGTAGGTTTCGTACAGCTCGTACAGGGCCGCGCTCTGCCTGCCCGCGTATTTTTTGTGCGGCAGCGCCGATTCCAGCATCGTGACGGGCACGTTTTCCAGCAGCGCGTAGACGAGCGCGCAGGCCGCCGGAGAATCGGGCTTGCCCAGCGCCGCGTCCGCGAGCTGGCTGAGCGTCAGCTTTGTGACGCAGACGGCGTCGTAGCGCAGGATGTTGCGGTTTTTTTCATAGTCGTCCAGACCCAGCAGCGCCGCGCCGCACCGGAGCGTCTCCGGCACCGCGTCGGGCTTTCCGACGACGAGCAGCTTCTTTTTTCCCTCGGTGTTCTCTGCCGGCGTTTCGGCCGCCATGCGGGCCATCACCTGCTCGGTGATGAGCCGGGTCAGCTCGGCAAGTTCTTTTTCATCCATTTCGTTACCTCACGATCACGCCGGTCGTCGCTTTGTCCGCGAGGCAGGCGTTCGCCTCGTCGAAATCGATGTGCATGGCCAGAGCGAAATTCGGCTTCACGCGCACAAGCACGTCGTCCATCGTCACGGGCCGGCCCGTCGAGAGCCGCACGCGGACGTGCTCGCCGTCCTTCGCGCCGTATCGCCGGGCGTCGTCGGGCGTCATGTGGATGTGCGCCTTGGCGACGATCACGGAGCCCTTCGCCATGAGATACCCGGCCGGGCCGAGCAGCATCACGTCGCCCGCGCCGGTGAGGTCGCCCGAAAGATTGACCGGGGCCGCGACGCCGAGCTGGCGGCAGTCCGTCATCGACAGCTCCACCTGCACGGCCTTGCGCAGGGGCCCGAGCACCGCGACGCTGGCGATCTCGCCCTTGCCGGTCACGAGCTTGACGCGCTCGTCGGAGAGGAATTCGCCCGGCTGGCTGAGCGCGCGCTTCTGGTGCAGCTCGCTGCCCGCACCGAAGAGAATGTCCATCGCTTCGCGGGTCAGATGCACGTGCCGCGCGGAGACCTCCACCATGATGGGCTCGCAGCCGGACGGGCAGGCGGGCTTCGCCGCGCCGGCGACCACCTCGGCGACGATGTCGCGGATGTCCTGTTCGCTCCAGTAGTTCATCTGGCTCTCCTCCCCTCGTTTTCAGACAGCTTCCTGCAGTACAGGATGTAAAAGCAGCTCGACAGCCGGTTCAGCCGTTCCACGACGTCCGGCCGCGTGCAGGTTCCATTCTCAAAATACGCGCGGGCTGCCGAAAGCTCCGTCTCGCGCGTCTGGCAGCGCAGGCTGTTGAGCCGCAGCGCCAGCTTTCCCATGCGGTAGTCCGGCATGGTGTGGACGATCCCGAAGGACTCCCCGACCCGGTGGGAGCAGCGGCGGATGCCGTCGCTGTCGAGGCCGAGCAGCGGCGTGTCCTCGGCGGGCTTTTCCAGCACCTCGCAGGACAGCAGCGTCAGCACCGCGCTCTGCAGCTCCAGAAGATCCTTCAGCAGCTCCCCGTCGCCCGCCTCCGCGGCCTCGGCCTGCGCCTCGAGGATCGCGGCGCTCAGGCTGTCCAGCCGGCCGCGCAGCTCGATGCGGGGGTCCGTCTTGGGCACGAGCACGTTGCCGTACAGGTGCGTCAGCTCCTCGGGCTTCTGCGCGAGCGTTCTGCCCGTGGCCTTCTCGACGTACTGCGGCTTCCCGTTCTCCGTGGGGATGGGGGCCATCGGCATGGCCGCCGGGGCGGACTCAAAACACAGCTCAATGCAATGCTCGCGGAGAAAATCCCGCGCGGCCGGCGTCAGCATCGTGCCCGCCGGCACGCTGCAGGGGCCGCCGCCCGTTTTGAGCCAGTGCGCGCGCAGCTCCACGTCCGTCAAAAGCTTTGTTTTCAATCCGTTCCTTCCCCCTTTCCGGCTTTTTCCCGGGCGCGCCGCTGTCTCGCGGCGCGCCCGGAGGCGCGTTTACTTGTCCGAGGTCTCGAGCGTCGGGAGAATCATCTCGACCTCGCTGTGCGGACGCGGGATGACGTGCACGGAGATCAGCTCTCCCACGCGGGAGGCCGCCGCCGCGCCGGCGTCCGTCGCGGCCTTGACCGCGCCGACGTCGCCGCGCACCATGACGGTGACGAGGCCGCCGCCGACATGGACCTTGCCGATCAGGTTGACGTTGGCCGCCTTGACCATCGCGTCCGCCGCTTCAATCGAGCCCACGAGGCCCTTCGTTTCAATCATGCCGAGTGCCTGTAATGTAGCCATTTTCATTTCTCCTTATATTTTTGTGTTTTGTTGTCGGTTTACTTGCTCAGCCGGGCCATGACGGCGCGGGTGATCGCCTCGATTTCCTCGCGGGTGACGCCGCTCATCGCGGCCGGAGCGGGCTCTGCTGCGGGCGTCTGCGGGGCCGGGGCCGCGCCGCGCACGTCGGAGAGCTCCCGGAGGCCGAACGCCACGCGGCGGATGTTCAGCAGGTTCATGGGGGTGATGTTGTCCGAGGTGGCGCTGCCGCCGACCGCGCCGCAGCCGAGCGTCAGGGCCGGGGCCAGGGCCGTCGTCACGCCCGTGCCGCCCAGCGAGCCCGCCGTGTTGACGAGCAGGCGCGAGACGGGCTTCTTGAGGGCGAATTCCCGGATGACCGTCTCATCCTGCGTGTGGAGCGTCATCGTGTGGCCGACGCCCTCGTTGAAGAGGATCTCCATGCAGCGCTTGCATGCCTCCTCCCAGCTCTTCTCGACGTAGAACGCCAGGATCGGGCAGAGCTTTTCGCGCGAATAGGGGTTGTCCTTGCCGACCGTGGTCTGCCGCGACAGCAGCACCCGCGTGCCGGCGGGGATCTCGATGCCGGCCATCTCCGCGATCTTCTGCGCGGATTTTCCGACGATCTTCGGGTTCATCGTGCCGTTGGCCCGGAGGATGAAGCGGCTGACCTTGTCGGACTGCTCCGGCGTCAGGAAATAGCCGCCCTGCCGTTTAACCTCGTCTTCGACCTGCTGCGCGATGCACAGGTCCGTGACGATGCTCTGCTCGGACGCGCAGATCGTACCGTTGTCGAAGGTCTTGCTGTCCATGATGCGGCGCACGGCGGCGGGGATGTCGGCCGACTTTTCAATGTACGACGGGCCGTTGCCGGGGCCGACGCCCAGCGCCGGATTGCCGGAGGAGTATGCCGCGCGGACCATCGCCTCGCCGCCCGTCGCCAGGATGATGCCGACGTTCCGGTCCTTCAGCAGCGCGTTCGTCGCCTCGACGGTCGGCGTTGTGATGCAGCCGATGAGCCCGTCCGGCGCGCCTGCGGCCTTGGCCGCCTGGCAGATCGTTTTGTAGGTTTCGAGAATGCAGTTTTTCGCGTTCGGGTGCGGGCTGATGACGATGGCGTTGCCCGCCTTGACCGAGATGAGCGATTTGTACATGACCGTCGAGGTCGGGTTCGTCGAGGGGATCAGCGCCGCGACGACGCCCATCGGCACGCCGATCTCCATGAGCTCCGGCGTCTTTTTGAGGATGCCGACGGTCTTCATGTCCTTGATGGAATCGTAGGTCATGCGGCTGCCGAGCAGGTTTTTGAGGATTTTGTCCTCGTACACGCCGAAGCCGGTCTCCTCCACCGCGAGCTTTGCCAGCCGCGCGGCGTCCTTTTCGCACGCCTCCGCGATGCTTTTGACCACGGCGTCCACCTGCCGCTGGTCAAAATTTGCGAATTCCGCCTGCGCCTGTTTGGCGCGCTTCATGAGGTTGCGGACCTCCTGAATGGAATACAGGTCTCTGTCGAACTCCAAACAACCACCCCCTGTCAGTTGTCAACCGGCTTCTGCGCCACCCCGCGGACCCTGTCCGCGAAGGCGTCGCACGCCGCCCGGCAGGCCGCCTGATCGCCTGTGAGCAGACCGCCGGCAAAGTTTGTCTCGGTCGGCGGACCGTAGAACAGGTTCATCTGCACGTCCGCCGTCTTCAGCGCCGCGTCCAGGCCCATCATGGCCTCGACGGGCGGCGCGATCAGATACGCCATGGCCGTCCCCTCCGGCACGCCCGCCTCTTTGGAGAGGTACGAGCCGGTGCGGGAGATGCACTGGGCGAAGTAGACGATCGAGCCGTCGTCGTTCGCCGTGCGGAAGAAGGCCTCGTTCTCCAGGTACAGGATCGCGGCCTCGAGCCCGCTTTTGATCTCCGCCGGGTTCTCGGCGGAGAGGATGCCGATGAACTCGCCCGCGAGCTTTGTCGAGGCGCTGCCGGAGCCGGCGTACATGCTCCTGGCGTAGACGACCCGCACGCGGGCCTTCTTGGTCGCCTCGTCGAGCGCCGCGTAGGAGGCGTCGTCGCAGTTCGTCGTGATGAGCCCGAGGCTCCTGTGGCCCTCCGGCACGTTCAGCCGGCTCAGCAGCGCGGCGTCGGCGTTCGGGAGCTGCTGGACGCTCAGGATCTGCGTCCGGATGAGGTCGCCTGTCATCCGATCACCCCTTCTTCAAATCCACGCCGCTGGTCTTCTGCTCCAGCATCTTTTCGATCACGTCCGCGATGTAGGCGCCGGCCTCGACGGCGGAGATGCCGTCCTTGTGGATATTCGAGACGACCGTGCGCCGCGACTCCGGGATGCCGGAGTAGGCGTTGTAGACGAGATACGCGCTCATGCTTTCGGCCGTCGCCAGACCGGGCCGCTCGCCCAGCAGCACGCACACGACCTTGGCGCCGAGCACCTCCGCCACGTGATCCTCCACGCCCACGCGGCCGAACCGCACGAAAAACGGGGTGCCGGTCTTGAGGCCGAGGGCCTGCAGGCTGTCCAGCAGCACCGGGAGGATCTTCGGCAGGCTTGCCTCGACCGCCGTGCTGCTCAGGCCGTCGGCGGCGAAGATCTGCACGTCGGGACGCATCACGCAGCGCTTGCGCAGGGTCTCGGCGGCCTCGTCGGAGAGCCGGCGCCCGAGGTCCGGGCGCGTCACGAAGGCGTCCTTGTCCGGGCAGCGCGTCTGCACGGTGAACAGGCCCAGGCGCTCGAGCAGCTGGGGGCTGACCTCCTCGAACACGGCGTCGCGCGCTCTGGCGTGGTCGGCCCGCAGCGTCAGCATCGTCTGCGTGTTCTCGCGCGGGCCGCACCGGCCGACGCCGATGCGCGCGGTCGTGGCCCGCTTCATCCGGGCCAGCGCCTCCGGGTCGGCGGGGTTTTGGAGCAGCGGCACGCTCTTGCATTCGGGCGTGTCGATGTCCGCGCCGGGGGCCTCGTCGGGCGGCGCGGCGGCGGGCTCCTTTTCCCGAAGCCTGCGGAGCACCTCCTCCACGATGAGGGAGATCTGCTTTTCATCGAGCACCGGCCTCACCTCTTTCCCGCAAAGATCGTCGGATCGCCCGCCCGCGCGGTCAGGCGCCCGTTTTCCAGAATGCCCATTTTCTCGAGCCACCGCTCAAATTCGCGGATGGGCCGCAGGTTCAGCACCTCGCGGATGGCGGCCGCGTCGTGGTAGGCGTTCGTCTGGTAGTTGAGCATGATGTCGTCGCCGGACGGGACGCCGAGGATGTAGTTGACGCCCGCGCCGGCCAGCATGACCGAGAGGTTTTCGATGTCGTTCTGGTCGGCCATCATGTGGTTTGTGTAGCAGCAGTCGCAGCCCATCGGGATGCCGGAGAGCTTGCCCATGAAGTGGTCCTCGAGCCCGGCGCGGATGACCTGCCGGCTGTCGTAGAGGTATTCCGGGCCGATGAAGCCGACGACGGTGTTGACCATGAAGGGGTGAAACTCCCGGGCGAAGGCATAGCAGCGAGCCTCCATCGTCACCTGGTCCGCGCCGTAGTGCGCGTCGGACGAGAGCTCGGAGCCCTGGCCGGTCTCGAAGTAGAGCAGGTTTTCGCCCTTGGCCGTGCCCTTTTCGCGCAGCAGCGCCAGCGCCTCGCGCACGGTGTCGGTCGTAAAGCCGAACGCGGTGTTGCCCTTCTGGCTGCCCGCGATGGACTGGAAGATGAGGTCGGTCGGCGCGCCCTGCTTCACGGCCGCGATCTGCGTCGTGATGTGACCCAGCACGCAGATCTGCGTGGGGATCTCAAACCGGTTTTTGATCTCGTCGAACCGCTTGAGGATCTCCGACAGGCTCGCCACCGTGTCGTTCACGGGGTTCAGGCCGATCAGCGCGTCGCCGGAGCCGTAGCTCAGGCCCTCGAACAGCGACGCCGTGATGCCCTCGAGGCTGTCGGCGGAGTGGTTCGGCTGCAGCCGCGTGGCCAGCGTGCCGCGCAGGCCGATCGTCGTGTTGCAGGTGGCCGGAACGCGGACCTTGTTTGCCGCGTAGATAAGATCGAGGTTGCTCATCAGCTTGCACACGCCCGCGACCGTTTCGGCGGTGAGGCCCCGGCCGAGCCGGCGCAGGTCCTCCTCCGCGGCGTCGTAGCCGAGAATGTACTCGCGGAGCTCGGCCATCGTCCAGCCCGCAATCTCGCCGTAGACCGCCATGTCCAGCGAGTCCTGGTTCATGCGGGTCACGTCGTCGTCCTCGTAGGGCACGGCGGGGTTCTCCCGCAGATCGCGCACCGTCAGGCGGCTCAGCACCAGCTTGGCCGCGACGCGCTCAAGGTCGGACTGCGCCGCGATGCCCGCGAGCACGTCGCCGGATTTCTCCTCGTTCGCCTTGGCGAGCACATCCTTGACGGAGGTAAATGCGAACGTTTTCCCGGATAATACAGTGGAAAGCTTCATCGTATCCCCCCTCAGCCGAATAACAGGCTCTTCACGACCACCGGTACGGCCAGCCCGTTCATCAGGGGCTTTCCGATGTCGAGATAGTCCATCTGCCCGACGCGGACGCTGTCGATCACCGCGACGCGGCGGTCGGGCAGCAGCCGCCGCATGGTGTTGCCGAGCGCCTTGGCGATGTCGCATTCGACGCTCACCACGACCGGCTCGTTCTGTTCCAGCGCGCCGTTCAGCGCGTCGGAAAGGCTCCGCGCGAGATTTTTGAGTTCTTCATAGTCCGGGTCCGGTTTCCCCCGCAGGCAGACCGCCGCGCGGCCAGTGTCACTCTGCCGGAGAAACCAGCCGAGTCTCTGCCGCAGGCCCTCGCCGTCGCCCCGGAAGCAGTCGGCCTCCTCGCACGCGGTCAGCCGGAGCACCGGCAGATTTTTGATGGGAAACACGCCGTCGGTGTAGCTGATCGTGCCGCCCGACAGGCTCGTGGTGTACGTGCCCGCGCCCACGACCGTCGCCCGGACGGTCTCCGCGCCGGCGCGGAAGCGGCAGGGCAGCGTCTGAAACAGGCTGCGGATGGACCGGGCCAGCAGCACGCCGATGTCGCCGTAGGCGAAAACGTCCTGCTCCTCGCGCTCCATGCACGCGGCCACGCCGCCGGAAAACACGTATTCCTGCGCCGCAGCCGGCCGGTAGTCGGAGCTGCCCGGCGTTTTGACCCTGGCGAGCAGCGGCTCCGCGGGCGCGAGGCCCAGCAGCTCCGCCAGCAGCAGCGCCATACGGTCGGTCACGCGCCGGAGCGTCTGCTCGGCGGCCGGTTCGCCCGGCCGGAGCGAAATGTCCAATTCCTTCATCACCTCGCCCGCCGCCGGACTGACGGACTCCACAAGCCCGCCGGCTCCGATGCGCACGAGCCTGCCGCCCACGTCGAGACAGCCGACCGAGACGGGTTCGCCCTCCGCAAAGCGGACGACGTTCGTCGTGCCGCCGCCCACGTCGAGGTTCACGACGGCGCTGCTCTGCTCCAGGCTCTTCTGGAAGGCGCCGCTGCCCTTGCCGGCGATCACCGACTCGAGATCGGGCCCCGCCGTGGAGACCACGAAGTCCCCGGCGAAATCGGAGAGCCGCCGGAGCACCTCCGCCGCGTTTTCCTTCCGCGCGGACTCGCCCGTAATGATGACGGCCCCGGTGGACACGTCCTGCGGCCGGAAGCCGGCCTTTTCATATTCCCGCGCGACGATTTCGCGCACCGCCGCGCCGTCGATGGCCGTGGGGCCGAGAAGCGGCGTGAAGTAGACCCCGCTCTTGTAGACGACGCGCTTTCCCAGAAACACGATGCGCGGCGCGGAGAAGAAACCGGCGGTGTCGCCGATCGCGAGGCGGCTGAAGACGAGCTGCGTGGTGGAGGTTCCGATGTCGATGCCCACGCTCAGAATCTCTTCCACGGCTCCGCCCTTCCTCTACTCTTTTTTGTCGATTGTGACGGTCGCCCGCGTCCCGCGGTCGTCGGAATACCAGCGGATCTCGCCGCCCAGCTTTTCCTGCACGAGGTTTGTAAGCAGCCCGATGCCGCCGCCGCGGCGGACGGCCTTCTGGTCGAAGCCCACGCCGTCGTCCGAAACCGTCAGGGTGGCGACCGCGTTGCCGTTCTGCAGGCTCAGGCAGATGGTGCCGCCGCTCCTGCCGGCAAAGGCGTGCTTCTTCGCGTTGATCATCAGCTCGCTCGCCGTGATGACGAGCGTGATGGCCTGCTCACCCGGCAGCCAGAGCTGCTCGCCGGAGACCGTCACGCAGACGTCGCCGGACAGCGCGCGGAACAGGCCCGCCGCCTTTTCCAGCATCGGCATGACCGGCACCAGCGTCTGCTCGCTGCGGGCCATGAAATCGTAGGTCGTGGCGATGGCGTCCACCTGCGCGGCCCACTCCTGCATCAGCTCCTGCGTCTCCGCCGCCGCGTTCCGGCCCCGGATGCGCATGAGACTGGAGAGCATCTGCATCTGATTTTTGATGCGGTGGTTCATCTCCCAGAACAGCAGCTCGTTGCTGCCGAGCCCCGGCTGGAGCTTATCCAGCTCCTCCTGGGATTCGAGCCGCTTGAGCTTCTGCTCGCGCTGGATCTCGCGCGTCACGTCGCGCTCGGCGATCAGCACGCCGACGCATTCGCCGCTCTGCGTCCGGATGGGCGCCACGTCCTGCATGACGCGCCTGCGCTCCTGCGTGATGGCCTTGAGGTCGCGCAGCGGCAGGCCGCTCTCAAACGCCTGGTAGACGGCGGGCTCGTCCTCCCGCTTGGCCACATGGCCGACGGCGCTGCCGTTGTAATTGGAAACGATGCCCCGGGGCTTGGCCTGCGCGGCGACAATCGCGACGCCGTCTTCCCGGAAGCAGTCGATAAACATATCCGCTTCATTGAGGTCCGCCATGAGATCGAGCTCGGCCACGACGCTGCGCAGCCGCTGCAAGCCATCCTGCGAAATCGTTCCGTCGTATCGGTCCAGGATGTGTTCCGTCATCTGCCGCCCGCTCCCTCCAGAATCGCTCCGGCGGCCTGCTCCATGGAGCACCCGCGCTTTTCCGCCTCGGCCTGAACGGCCCGGAACGCCTCGCGCTCGGACATGCCCCGGCTCTCCATCAGCTTCTTTTTCGCCCGGTTGACCCGGACGCGCTCATGGTCCTGCTCGACGATGCTCTGCGCCAGCTCTGCCATGCTCCGGCGCTTGTCCATCGCCGTTTTCTGCAGCATGCGGTAGGCATCCGCTTCCGAAATGCCGTTTTCCCGCGCGACGATGGCCTTGGCCCGCTCGACGAGGGTGTGCTCCCGCATCTGCTTTTTGGTCTCCTCGACCTCCGCCTCCAGCGCCAGCAGGCGCTTCTGGTGGGCCAGCCCCACCTCGATGGCCGCGAGCAGGTCGCGCTCCTCGATCGGCTTGATGAGATACGCGCCGACCCCGATCTCCGCCGCCTGCCGGACGAGCTCCGGGTCGGCGTAGGCCGAAACGATGACGACCGTGGCGGCCAGCCGTTCCTGCACCAGCGTCCTGGCGGATTTGAGCCCGTCGAACAGCGGCATGTTGATGTCCATGAGCACGATGTCCGGCTTCAGCTCCCGGCTGAGCTCCACCGCGTCGAAGCCGTCCGTGGCCTCGCCGACGACCTCCATGCCGTAGCCCTCCAGCATCTGCGCCAGATCCATCCGGATGATCGGCTCGTCGTCTGTAATAATAACCCGATATTTCATAGCCCTTCCGCCCTCCCTGTTGAATGCGAATGCCGGTCAAATAGCACAAAAGGCTGAAGCAACGAAAAATAGAAACGTTGCCTCAGCCATATCGCCCATCTAAACACCCTATTGTGCTTGTATGTTATTCACTTGATTTTTTTATATCACAAACATCGGGAGCCGTCAATAGTTTCTTCGCATACGCCAGTATAATTGTAGGATTTGCTTGATTTCCAATACTTTTTTCGTCTGTTTTGTCTAGGGCCGCACCGCACAATTCTAAGCGCGGAATGGCGCCGTCAGATTTTTCGTCAGATGTGTCAAAAAGCGCAGCGAATCCTTTGTGGATTCGCGAGCATTTTTGGCGCATATGACGGGAAAGATGCAAGCAAGGCCGTGCTGAACGCGTCAGCCGTGAATTGTACGGTGTTGCCCTAGGGCCGCACCGCAGAGGGAAAAAAGCCGATTTCTCTGTTGACGCGGGCGTTCCGGGCCTCTAAAATAGAAGAAAACGAAGCAGGAGGGACTGTCCATGGATAAGGATAAGCTGCGGAGGAAGATGGAGCAGCAGACCGCGCGCGACCACACCTTCGCGCGCGCCTGGAGCCGCCGCCGCCAGGCGCGGATCGAGCGGCTGATGAACGAGCCGTTTTTGCCGCGCTACTGCCTGTTTGTGTTCTGGTTCATGGTGATCGGCACGGCGGCCGCCGTCTCCATCGAGGCGGTTTCGTATCTGCGCGGCCATCTCAGCGCGGTCAGGGCGCTGTCCAACACCGCGCAGTCCGGCTTTTTTACCTGGCTGCTCTTCTCCGCGTTTCTGCTGCCCGGCTGCATCGTTCAGCTCCGGCGCGGCTTCGGCGACCCGTACTTCGACCGCTTCCGCGCGCCGAAAAGCGGAAAGCCGGCGGAGCCGGTGCAGAACCGGTATATCCGTCAGCTTGTCATCTCCGCCTCGGGGCTCGTCATTTTCGGCGTGCTGTATCTGATCTTCCGGTCGTCTATGTGATGAGTTTTCCCCGCAGCGTCTCATAGAGCGTTTCGGTGGCCTGCTCGCTCTTGTCGTTGACGGCCAGCACGCCGTCCGCCGTCCGGATGACGACGCACGGCGCGGTTTTGCTGTAGACGCACAGCTCGTACCGCCCCCAGGCGCTGTTCGTCCAGACGCCATACCGGCAGCCGGACGCCTCCTTGCCGCCGTCGCTCCGGCCGTAGTCCGGGTTCTTCTCCATCTGCACGTCCTGTATCTCCGCGTAGCGGATCGACACGACGTTTCCGTCCGGCTCGGTCACCTGCAGCGTGTCGCTGCCGAAGCTGAGCTGGATCTTCGGCGCGGAAAGGGCATAGTACAGCACCGCCGCCGCCAGAATGACGATCATCCAGATGTTGTTTTTCTTCCAGTATTTCTTCTGCTTCCGCAGCTCCTTGTCCAGCTCCGACTCGCCCATAGAAACTCCCCCGTCTTTTCCGGCCGCTTTCTGCCTCCGCCGGCGCCCGCGCGCGGCGCATCTCTAAACCGATTATAGCGGCAATGCGGCAAAAGCGCAAGCCGCCGCACAGAGGATTGCAATGATAAAACGCCGCGGAGCGGGCCCCGTCATCGGGCGTCCGTTCCGCGGCTTTACTATTTCAGAAATTTATTTCGCCATCAGGCCCGCGTCGGTCATCTCTTGGCGCACCTCGCCGAAGCAGCGCACCGCAAAGTCGAGGTCGGCCTTTGTGTGGCCGGCGGAGATCTGCGTGCGGATGCGGTCGCGGCCCTTGGGCACGACGGGATAGCAGAAGCCCACGACGTAGACGCCCTTGTCCAGCATCCGGCGGGCAAACTCCTGCGCGATCTTCGGGTCGTAGAGCATGACGGGCACGATGGGGTGCTCGCCGGGCAGCAGGTCGAAGCCGAGCTTTTCCATTTCGGCGCGGAAATAGCGGGCGTTCTCGTGCACCTTGTCCCGCAGGGCGGTGGACTGCTCGAGCAGGTCGATCGTTTTGAGCGTAGCCGCGCAGATGGCCGGTGCCAGCGTGTTGGAGAACAGATACGGGCGCGAGCGCTGGCGCAGCAGCTCCACAATCGGCTTTCTCGACGCGGTGTAGCCGCCGGAGGCGCCGCCCATGGCCTTGCCGAACGTGCCGGTGATGATGTCCACCCGGCCCGTCACGCCGCAGAATTCCGGCGTGCCGCGGCCGTGCTCGCCCATGAAGCCGACCGCGTGGCTGTCGTCCACCATGGTCAGCGCGTCGTACCGGTCGGCCATGTCGCAGATGCCCCTGAGGTTCGCGATGTAGCCGTCCATGGAGAACACGCCGTCGGTGGCGATGAGGATCTTTTTGCAGCCGGTCGCCCGCGCGTCCTTCAGCTTCTCCTCGAGATCCTGCATGTTGTTGTTGCTGTAGCGGTAGCGCTTGGCCTTGCACAGGCGCACGCCGTCGATGATGGAGGCGTGGTTCAGCTCGTCCGAGATGACCGCGTCGTCCGGCCCCAGCAGCGTCTCGAACAGGCCGCCGTTGGCGTCGAAGCAGGAGGAATAGAGGATGGCGTCCTCGGCTCCCACAAATCTGGCGATGCGCGCCTCCAGGTCCTTGTGGATCTGCTGCGTGCCGCAGATGAACCGGACGGAGGACAGGCCGAAGCCCCACTTGTCGTAGCTCGCCTTCGCCGCCTCGATCAGCTCCGGGCTGTCGGACAGGCCCAGGTAGTTGTTGGCGCAGAGGTTGACGACCTGCGGCTTTTGCGTCGTGTCGATGCGCGACCGCTGCGGCGTGGTGATGATCCGCTCCTCGCGCCAGGTGTCGGCCTCCCGGATGGCGTCAAGCTCCTCTTCAAACATGTGCAGTGCTGTTTTCATGTCGTCCACTCCTTTTTCTCATACCCAGCTCATGACAACTTTTCCGGACCTGCCGCTGTTCATGGCGGCAAAGCCCTGTTCAAACTCCGTATAGCGGAAGCGGTGCGTGATGACGGGCGTCAAATCCAGGCCGCCCTGCACCATGTAGGACATCTGGTGCCAGTTGTCCATCTTGCGGCCGTAGATGCCCTGCAGCGTCAGGCCCTTGCAGATGATCGTGTTCATGTCGACCTCGATCGGCTTGTTGCCCAGCCCCAGCAGCGAGATCTTACCGCCGTTGCGCATGACGGACACCATCTGATGGAACGCGGCCGCGTTGCCCGACATCTCCAGGCCCACGTCGAAGCCCTCCGTCAGCCCCTGCCGGTGCATGACCTCGTGCAGATCCTCCTTTGCAGTGTTGACCGCCGCGTCCACGCCCATTTTTTCGGCCAGCTCCAGCCGGTAGTCGTTCACGTCCGTGATGATGACCCGCCGCGCGCCGGCGTATTTGCAGATACCGCCCGCGATGATGCCGATGGGCCCCGCGCCGGTGATGAGCACGTCCTCGCCGATGAGCGGGAACATGAGCGCCGTGTGCGTGGCGTTGCCGAAGGCGTCGAAGAACGCCACCACGTCCTCCGGCAGATTCTCGTCGATGATGATGACGTTGGAGGCCGGGATGCAGACATACTCGGCGAACGCGCCGTCCCTGTCCACGCCGACGCCGATGGTGTCCTTGCACCACTGGATGTTGCCGCTGTGGCAGTTGCGGCAGCGGTGGCAGGTGATGTGCCCCTCGCCGGAAACGCGCTGGCCCACGTACAGGCCCGTCACGCCGTCGCCCAGCTCCGCGATCTCGCCCACGTATTCGTGGCCGATGGTCATGGGCGGCTTGATGTGCAGCTGCGCCCAGGGGTCCCAGTTATAGATGTGCACGTCGGTTCCGCAGATCGCCGTCTTGTGGATTTTGATGAGTACCTCCCCAGCCTGCGGCCGGGGAACCGGCACGCGCCGCAGCTCCAGCCCCGGCCCGGCGGCAGGCTTGACAATGGCGTCCATCATGTCCTTCATGATTACCCCTCCCAACCGTATTACACGTTCAAATGTCTTTTCTGCGAGGACATTATTTCTGTATAAGTCCTCTCTACAAGGACATTCTAAGCCGGTCAAATGAATTTGTCAAGGGAAATCCCTACACCTTTTCAAAAAAATACAACGCCCTCCGGACGGCCTTTTCAGCCGGTCCGGAGGGCGCTGCCGCAGATGTCGAAATCAGCTCTGCAGGCACTGCTCCGCCATGCCGAGCAGGTCCGCGCGGGAAAGAGGCGCATCGATGGCCGTCAGGACATAGGCTGTGTCGCCGTCCGCCCAGCTGACGCTCTGCACCTGTGAGACAGACGTCTCGTCTGCGCCCCACGAGAACTCGCATACGCCGTCGGCCTCGTCCTGCCGGTCCTGCGCGGTCATCCGGTAGTCCTCCGGGACGCATTTGAGTGTATACGCGGTGTAATAGAGCGCGGTCCCGTCCCGCTCGCAGCGCTCGGCCTTCGGGTCGCTGCCCACCAGATCCGTGCGGCTGTCCGCGTTCAGCTCCACGGCGCTGCCGCTTAGCTCGTACCGCACGCTCAGGGAAACCCACGTGCGCCCGGCAGTCCCGGTTTCGCCGTGCTCCTGATTGTTTACATAATTCGCCTGCTCAAAGGCATAGCCGTTGGCAAAGTCCGCGGGGAGCTTCACCGGAACGCCGAGCCTCTGCGCGGCGTCCCCGGCCGACGGCAGCGCGGTCAGCGTGCCGGCGGCGGTGCGGGAGGAGATGTCGGCGAGCCGCCCCGCGGCAAAGGCGGCGGTGGCGAGCAGGGCGATAACGGCGGCGGCCGTCAGCAGAATTTTAACGGGTTTTTTCATATGGCGTGCTTCCTTTCGTTCCGGCAGGTCCGCCAGCGTCCGGCAGACCCGCGCGTGAAATGTTTCGGGTGGGTCGGGAAAGGAAACGCTTTGCAGGTTATGTTCGCGCATGGGTCATTCCTCGCTTTCCAGCTGTGTTCTGAGCGCGCGGCGCGCCCGGAAAAGGCGGCTTTTGACGGTGCCCTCGGGGATGCCGAGGAGCTTGCGGATCTCCGGAACGGTGTAGCCCTCCACATAGTAGAGCTCCACCGGCAGCCGCAGCTCGTCGGGCAGCTTCTGCACGGCCTCCCAGAGTCCGCTGTCCGGCGGCAGCTCGCAGGCCGTCTGCTCCAGGACCTCCTCCAGCGGGACCGGCGGCCGCGCGGCGCGGCAGAGCCGGTAGCACTCGTTGATGAGAATCCGCGTCAGCCAGGTCTGAAAATACGCCTCCTCCCGGAGGGTGTCCAGTTTTTCGTAGGCGGCCAGGATCGCGCTCTGCACGGCGTCCTCGCAGTCCGCGTCGCAGCGCAGAATGGTCCGCGCGACGCGGTAGAGCGGCTGTTCGGCGTTCAGAACCAGCCGCGTAAAGGTTGTCTTGTCCAATGGCGGTTTCCTTTCCAAGCAATCGCTGCGCAGCATTTGCTTTTCACCCGTTAGATGCGCGGGCGGGCGGAACGGTTCACGGCGCATAAAAAAAGCCCCCATCCAAACGGCGGGGCGCCGTAAAACAGTAAAATTTAAAATTTCTGAAAACCCTGTGTTTTCAAGGAACGCGGCGTGACTTCGGTCACGCCGTTTCCTTTTTCATGAGCTCGTCCAGCGGGATGAAACCAAGACCGTCGTACTTGATGTGGATACTCTGCCTGCGCTTGCCGCTGGATTTGTCCGGCGCTTCCACATAGATCGCCGAAACCAGCTCGCGCAGCGCGTATGGATCGAGCGTTTCAATCTTCACATATTTGTGGGCCTTCTGGATGAACTTTTCAAGGTTTTCGTTCTGTCGTTCCTGTACTTCTATTTCCTGCTGCAGGGTGACGGTCTCCGCTTCCAGCTGCTTTTGCTCTGCTTCGTAGCTCTGGCTCAGCATTTCAAATCGTTCATCACTCAGACGGCCGCTGGCGTTGTCCTCGTAGATTTTGATGAACAGCCGTTTCAGCTCGGAAATCCGTTTCTCGGCGCGGTCAAGCTGCTTCCTGCTGAGCTGGATTTTCCCGGCAGATTCCATGCGCATCTGCTCTTCCATCACGACGCGGAAGTGATCCTCGTAACGCAGGATATAGCCGGTTACCATCTGCAGATGCTTCAGCACCAGACGTTCCAGCACCTTGACGCGGATAAAGTGTCCTCCGCATTTCTCACTGTGGTTTTTATGCAGGGAACAGTCGAAGAAATTCTGCGCCGTGTCGCTGTTGTTGAAGGAGCCGTATTGCATTTTTGAGCCGCAGTCCGCACAGTAAACCAGACCGGAAAAGATGCTGCTCCTGCCCGTACGGGTCATGCGGTGGCGCTGCCGGCGAATTTCCTGCACCTTGTCGAACACGTCATCGTCAATGATGCGCTCGTGGGTATTGCTGAACACAGCCTGCTTTTCCAAAGGATTCTCCCGCTGCTTCTTGTCCCAGATGGAGTTGGTGTAGGTCTTGAAGTTGACTGTACAGCCCGTGTACTCCCGCCGTTCCAATATACGGACAACAGAGCTGTCCACCCAGTCAAAGGGATTTTCCGGCTCATTGTTGGGGGTACTGCGCCCCTGCCGTTTTTTGTACGCGGCCGGTGTCAGCACTTTGTCCGCTTTCAGCTGGTTGGCGATCTGTTTCGGGCCGCGCCCCTCCATGCACATGAAAAAGATGCGCTTAACAAGGGCTGCCGCTTCGGGATCGATCACCCAGTGCTTCGGATCTGCCGGGTTCTTGACATAGCCGTAAGGGACATTCGTTGTCAGCGGCACGCCGCGTTCGCCCTTTGCCTTTTGCACGGCCCGTATTTTGCGGCTGGTATCGCGCGCATAGAACTCGTTGAACCAGTTCTTGATTCCCGCGAAGTCGTTGTTGACGCTGTTCGGTTCGTCGGAATCGAAATCGTCATTGATGGCGATGTAGCGGACGCCGTTCTCTGGGAAGGTGAAATTGGTGTAAAGCCCGGTCAGCGCGGAGTTTCTGCCCAGCCGGGACAGGTCCTTCGTGATGGCAACGGCTACATGACCGGCCTCCACTTCTGAAAGCATCGCCTGAAAACCGGGACGATCGAAGGTGACGCCGCTTACGCCGTCATCCACGAAAAATGTTGGATTCGGGAAGCGATGGTCTTTGGCGTACTGGAGAAGAATGGCCTTTTGGTTTTCGATGGACAGTGATTCGCCGAGACGCTCGTCCTCCTGAGACAGTCTGCAATACAGCGCGGTAATTTTATTGGTTGCTCCTGACATTTCTGTTTCCTCCTTCGGCGGAGCAACTGTCAGTACAGGGTTGGTTGAGTCCATATTAACATAACATTTCTGGTTTGTCATGGCTGCGCCTCCATCTTTTCCGCGGACATTCTGCCCGTGATTCGTTCCAGTTTGCGGACGAACATCTCCGTGCCTTCGTAGGTGCCGTCCACTGTGTAAACGGTGCCGCCGATCACCTCGGTTATGGTCAGTTCGGGAATCCAGTAGGCAGATAAATTTTTGACGCAAAGATGGCCGTCCGCGTCGCGGAATCGTTCGCATTGACGCGGCGCGGTCGGCTTGAATTCCGGCGTGGTAAAATCGTAGGAATCCACATCAGCAATGTCGTTTTCCGTGTTCTCAGTTTCGTGCATAAGAAAACCTCCTTGATAGTTTGAATGGATGGAATAAAGGCGGGGGTATACTTTGGAACGCAGTATACCTGCCGAAAGAAACTAGCATACACGCTACAAACGGGTGTGTCCGTTTCTTTGGTGGGCAGGGATAGCCGCGAAGCGGCGCAAGGGGTGCAGCCCCTTGTACGGAGCGTAGCGACGCAAAACAGCCCGGACTTCATCAGTCCGGGCTGTTGCTCCGCAGGACGCACGATACATGGTCGCAGACCATGTATAGAAGTGCGCCCTTGTTCCAAGGGATCATTTTACGCTGTCGGAGCGAATACCGTTTTCTTTTGCGTACCGGCTCGCCGATTTTCTCCTTTCCTAGCTGTACGGCGCGGTCAGCCGAAAGCTGAGCCGTCCCTTTGGAAGTTCAAAGGTCAGACCGCCTTGTTCATCGTCATCCGTCTGATGACAGCTGTCCGGGTACTTTTTTGCAAATTTCAGCAGCCGGTTTCGCAGCGCGGTGTTGTGGGTGCAAACCGCGATCGTGGGGCTATCCTCGTCGAAATAGACTGCGGTTGTCTTCTGACGCCGGGTAAGACCTGTTTTCATAAAACCTCCTGATTTTTTTACTTTTTCTCCGGTTCATGAGCCGGAGAAAAGAATACTATTTTTGATGGGAGCACGATTTTTGATGCGGAGTTCGTTTACGTTGCCGCCATTCACGAAATGCCGATTTTTATGGCTCATGACGGCGTTTTTCATCCGGCCTGTTGGTGTGGCTTTGCAGCCATTCCAGCAGGTCGTTTTTCATCACCAGTTTGCGCCCGCCGATATGCAGCGTGGGGAAATCCGGCCCGTTCAGCAGGTTATATGCTCCTGCTTTTGACAGATGCAGCGCCTCGGCAAGCAAGGTCACATCCAGCACATCGGGCAGGGTCTCAAAGGGTTCTGTACTCATGATTTTTGCTCCTTTCCGTTTTTGTGGGGATAAAGAAAACCGCCGTGATTTCTCACAGCGGCTTTTGCCGGTTCTGCTAATGCTTATTCAGATAATCGTCGTATTCTCCGCTGACCAGATCCTCGTACTGTGCGGCCAGCTTTGCCAGATGCTTGGAAACGACGCTCGCGGTTTTGAAGTCCAGCTTGTCCGCAATTTCCTGCTGCGAAAAACCGTCCATGCGCAGCTGCATGATCTGCCTGTCGGTGTCGGACAGGCCGTCTTTGAATTGCTCGACCTTTGCCCTGGATAAAACCGCCGTTTCAAATTCAGCGCGCGGGTCGGGGATGTCGTATAGGAGATCGCCGTCCAGACGGACGCCGTTTTCGCCGAGTTCCTCCAGAGAAACGCTTTTGTATTTTCGGTCATGGTTCCAGGAGCGCAAGAAGTCGCGCTTGCCGGTGTTCTGGCCGCCGCTGTAATCGTCAGGCTGCTTGTTTTGCCAGATTTCGTCGATGACCGGCTGCCAGTCCTGCTCGTCGATGATTCTGTCTGTCAGGTTGCCGACCAGATTTCCGAACTGCTTGTAGCTGAGCCAAGGCAATTCATCGTCTTTTTCCATCAGGAAGAGGCGCTGAAAGCTCCATTCCATTTCATACTCGAAGGTGTGGCGGAAATAGCGGATGATGTCGTAGGACATTCGCCACAGCGGAAAATCCCCGGAGTAGTGCGACCAGTCATCCTCCAGCTCATGATGCCCGCCCTGCTGATCCGGCACCTTGAAAAACTGCCACGCCGTCCACGCATAACAGTCCCATACAAGCTCCAGAAAAGTGTCGTCCATCAGAAGCTTGTCATAATCGTGCGTGCACAGAATGGAATACGGTTTTCGCGGCAGCTCCAGATAGGCCGGGCGCTTTTCAACCAGCTCTCTCGGCAGCGCATAAAACAGCGTCAGCCATGACAAATTGCTGTCCTGTGGGATGACAATGATCTTCCGCGGCAGGAACACAAGAAAATCGGCTGTGCCTTTTTTGGCGGACATGTGCTCACCTCCCATCGTTTGATCGCGGGCCCTCCATAATATATGGGCACGAAAACGGCTGTTTTGTTCCAATTTTTCAAAAATATTTGAAATTCTTTTTGCCCAGTCTACATGACTGGGCTTTGAATTCATTATACCGGAAAAGTGCGATAGATTCCATTGCTTTGCATCCGGGCAAAATTATATGCGGTATTCAGGTTTTTTCCCTGAATACCGCATTTTTTATTGCGCAATCCATCCCTGTGGTTTACAGGGAAACGCCATTTTCGCCTTTCACCATCGCCTGATATTTTTCACCCCACACAATCATGGAATCAAATACCGGCTGGAGCGTTTTTCCCAGGTCGCTGAGCGAATATTCAACCCGCGGGGGCACCTCGGCGTAGACCTTCCGCACGATCAGTTCGTCGTGTTCCAGTTCCCGGAGATTATCGGTCAGCACTTTCTGGCTGATGCCCGGGATCGTGCGGCGCATTTCGTTGAAGCGCTGTGTTCCTCCAAGCAGATTCCGGATGATAAGCAGCTTCCACTTGTTCCCGACCAATGCGACAATGGTGGCCACCGGGCAGGCAGGCAGCTCCTCTTTTGTGAGCATAAGACAGCCTCCTTTGGTTTCAAATCGAGTGTATATTATAATTTGAGTATAAGTCACCCTCATGCATTTTGCAATGGTTATAAAAAGGTAACCATGTAATAGATTTGTGCGCACTTACAATCGCCGAACCGTTCGATTATGATAAAGACACAGACAAGAAAACGGTCTGAATTTTAATTGGGAGGACAGCAACATGTCTCTGAAAAATCTGTTTGGCAAAGAGGACGAAAAGGAAGCAGGTACGGCCTGCGGCAGCGCTTGCGGCGCTGGTGACAAGAAGCCTGAGGAAAAACCCGCTGCCTGTGGCTCCGCCTGCGGCACCGGCGATAAGAAGCCCGAGGGAAAGCCCGCTGCTTGCGGCTCCGCCTGCGGCACCGGCGACAAGAAGCCTGAGGAAAAGCCCGCTGCCTGTGGCTCCGCCTGCGGTGCCGGCGACAAGAAATGAGGTCGCCTGAGGGCCCTGACGGCTCTGCCGCAGGGCCCTTCTCTTTTCCCTCCCGATTTGAATTTGAAAGGAACCCAACTCATGGAATACTTTGCTTTTCAGTGGCACATCACAGAGGAGTGTGATCAGCGGTGCAAGCACTGCTATATCTACGCTCTGGGCAGCCACGCAAAATTTAAGGAAATGAATACGGATGAGATGAAAACCGTCCTCCAAAATATTCAGACTTTTTGTAAAAAGGCAAATCGTCTGCCGTATCTCTATATCACCGGCGGCGACCCGATCCTGCACCCGAAATTCTGGCAGCTGGCCCAAATGCTGAAAGCCGAAAGTATTCCTTTCGCTGTACTGGGAAACCCGTTTCATCTGACGCTGGAGGTGTGCCGCCGCCTGAAGGACTTCGGCTGCCGCAAATACCAGCTCTCGCTGGATGGTCTGCGGGAGACCCACGACCGCATCCGCCGCCCCGGCTCCTTCGACGAGACGCTGGCCGTCATTCCGTTGCTGCGGGACGCCGGCATCGACGTGGCGGTGATGACCACTGTCTCCCGCTGGAACTATCGGGAGGTTCCCGCGCTGGTGGACGTTGTGGTCGCAAATCATGTGGACATCTTCGCCTTTGCCCGTTACTGTCCCGATCGGGAAAGCCGCGATACCTGCTGCAGCCCGGAGGAGTATCACTGGATGATGAACGAATGCTGGGAGAAGTTCCAGCAGTACAAGGACAGCGGCACGACCTTCAACCTCAAAGATCATCTGTGGACGCTTTTTCAGTACGAGAAGGGTCTGTTTGATCCCAATGACTACCCCGACGACGGATATGTTTATGACGGCTGTAACTGCGGAAACTGCCACTTCACGATTCTCTCAGACGGTGCGGTTTATGCCTGCCGGCGAATGGAGAGCAAGGTCGGAAACGCCCTGACGGATGATCTGTACGATCTGTTCACCGGACCGAAGATGGACGCTTACCGCGTCTACGAAAAGTTCGAAAAATGCGCTAAATGCGAGCTGCTGCGATTCTGCCGCGGCTGTCCCGCGGTGGCGGCCGGGTATCAAGGCGACATGTATGCGCCCGACCCGCAGTGCTGGAAGGAGATCAAATAATGGATGCGGAGACTTGTCTCAAAAAACTTAGCTATGTGGGCGTCCTTGCTTTCGCCACGGTGGACGAGCATGGCGCGCCGCAGGTGCGCAATATCAGCGCCATCCATTACGAGCCGGATGTCCTGTACTTTTTCACCGCGCGGGGCAAAAACTTCTGTCGGGAACTCCTTTCGGACGGCAGAGTACAGGTGCTCGGCTACACCAGGTATAAAGAAATGATTCGCCTTTCCGGTAAAGCAACCCCGGCAGACGACCAGAAAAAATGGATTGATGCGATCTTTGCGGAGCAGCCTTATCTTGCCAACGTCTACCCCGGTGAGACCCGGGACATCGGCATGGTGTTCTGCATCCGCGACATGGAGATTGCGTACTTCAACCTCGGGGTAAATCCCATCTTCCGCGAGAGCTACATGCTGGGAGCTGGAGCGATCAGCCCCAAAGGCTATGAGATCACCGACGCCTGTGTCGGCTGCGGAATCTGCGCGGCGGGCTGCCCGCAGCGAGCCATCGCAGAAGGGACGCCGTACCGAATTGAAGCGGAGCATTGCCTGCACTGCGGCCGCTGCGCGGAGAACTGCCCGGTAAAGGCCATCAGGAGGTTATAAGATGAATGATTTGCTGGAACTCATGAAAGAGCGCCGTTCCATCCGCAAGTATCTGGAGAAGCAAATTCCTCGTGAGGCTCTTGAGCGCATTGTGGAAGCTGGACTGTACGCGCCTAATGCGGGCGGCGGACAGCGCAGCAGGATTGTGGCGGTCCGCAATCCGGTGCTTTCCGAGAAGCTCGGTAGGCTGAATCTCGCCCATTTCAATCGGGCAACTCTCGCGGGAAGCTTTGTATCCGCAGAGCAGCCCAGCGTGATCGACGACCCCAGCATGAAAAGCGGATTCTACGGTGCGCCCACCGTATGTGCGATCTTTGGACCGACGGACTTTCTGTACAGCATTCCCGATGCCTTCTGCTGCGCCGAGAATATGGTATTGGAAGCGCACGCGCTTGGGATTGCCTCCTGCATCATCGCCCGCGGGGAAGAAACCTTCGACAATGAATTTGGCAAAGCGCTTCTGCGCCAGTGGCAGATTCCGGACACCATGATTGCGCGCTGCTTCGTGCTGCTGGGTTACTGCAGCGGCGAGTACCCGGCCGTTAAGCCGAGAAAAGCGGGCCGAAGCCTGATTGTGGAAGAAACGAGAGAGCACGACTGACATGGACTACAGGAAAGAACAAAATGTCTTTTATATTCGCATCGACAAGGGCGAAAACGTCCTGGATACGATCCGTGCGGTCTGCCGGAAAGAACAAATAGACGGCGGCTTTTTCACGGGGATCGGCGCCTGCGATTCCGCCGTGCTCTCGACCTACCTCCCCGAAAAAGCAGACTTCATCGACCACAGGATTGCCGGGATGATCGAGATGGTTTCTCTGACGGGCAACATCTCCTGCGACAAAAACGGGCAGCCGTTTCTGCACAGTCACGCCGTCTTCTCCCAGCGCAGGGAAAGCGGCGAGATCGCTGTGACCGCCGGACATCTGACAGAGGCACGGATCGGCTATACCGGAGAGATCGTGCTGACTGCGGCTGAAAAAGCGATCGCGCGAAAGTTCGACGACGTCTCCGGCATCGAAGTCTGGGATTTGTCATGATGGGAGTGCGGAGAATATGACCGCTTCAGGAAAAAAGCAAAAAGAGCGCAGGCAGTTTCTCATTCGCTGCCTCCTGAATGAAAATGCGAAGTACCGTTCCATGGCGATTCCGGAATCAGACGTGGAGCAGAAACTCCTGCTGCGGGCGCTTCTGAACGTGCGGCCACCGATGCCTGCGGGCACAGATTTTTTGCAGGTGCAGGATGAGTATTTGGCCCAGACCGCGCTTGACAAGGGCATTGTGCGGCTCGACGATCTGCAGCCGGTGCAGCCGGGACTTTACCTCTGGCGGGGCGACATCACCCGGCTGGCGGCTGACGCCATCGTCAATGCCGCCAACAGCAGTATGACCGGCTGCTATGTGCCGAACCACACCTGTATCGACAATTGCATCCACACTTTTGCGGGTGTTCAGCTGCGTCTGGCCTGCGCCGGGCAGATGCGCACACAGGGACATGAGGAACCGGCCGGACAGGCTAAAATCACACCGGGCTTCAACCTTCCCGCACGCTATGTGCTGCATACCGTCGGACCCATCGTGCAGGACACGGTCACGCCGAAGGACGAGGAAACGCTTGCCTCCTGCTATCGCTCATGCCTGACGTTTGCAGAAAACTACCATTTGAAAAGCATCGTCTTTTGCTGTATCTCCACCGGTATTTTTCATTTTCCCAATCGCCGCGCGGCAGAGATCGCGGTCAGCACAGTAAAAGCGTATCTTGCTGAGCACCGCTCAGGAATCAAGGTGATTTTTAATGTTTTCAAGGATGAAGACTATGACATCTATCAGGAATTGCTCCGCTGATGCCCAGCGTTTGAAAGAAGAACTGGAGGCAGCGGACGCCGTTGTGATCGGTGCTGGCGCGGGCCTTTCAACCTCCGCCGGATTCGTGTATGACGGTGTTCGTTTCAAAAAGAGCTTTTCAGATTTTGAAGCCAAATACGGGTTTCACGATATGTACGCGGGCGGCTTTTATCCGTATGAGACGCCAGAAGAACGTTGGGCGTTCTGGAGCCGCAGTATCTGGATCAACCGCTATACGGACGCGCCGAAGCCTGTTTACAACAACTTATTCGCGCTGGTGAAGGACAAGGATTATTTTGTTCTCACCACCAATGTGGATCACTGTTTTCAAAAGGCCGGGTTCGACAAGCGGCGGCTTTTCTACACGCAGGGGGATTACGGTCTGTTTCAATGTACGCAGCCATGCTGTCAGGAAACAATCGACAATGAAGGAGCCGTACTCTCCATGCTGGAGCAGCAGGAAAATATGCGTATTCCAACGGAGCTGATTCCTCATTGCCCGCACTGCGGCAAGCCGCTGACCATGAACCTTCGATCCGACAACAAATTTGTTCAGGACGAGGGCTGGAACAAGGCGGCAAAACGCTACGAGGATTTCCTCGGCAGTCATCAGACCGGCCGTGTACTGTATCTGGAGCTTGGGGTGGGCTACAATACGCCCGGAATTATCAAGATTCCTTTCTGGAAGATGAGTGCAGAGAATCCGGATGCACGCTTTGTAAGCATCAACGCACAGAATATCGCCGTGCCGGAAGTAATCAAAGAACGAGCATTTTTGATAAACTCGGATATTGGAAAGGTGCTTTCATCCTAACGTAAAAGGAACTGTATAAGCCTTGCGGCCTAATACAGTTCCTTTTCGTTTTTCCAGCCGCGTCCCGACAGATGCCTGCCATTTGTAATTTTGGACTATACCTGTTTTACGAACACCCGCGCAACGGCGGGGCGGGAAATTTTCTAAGAATACATTACCACAAATCCGTGCAAATTACAATTCTTGTAATTCGGCTGTTTTGGAATATGATGAAGAAAAAGGAGGGGTGTCCATGGAACAGGACAGAAATCCGACGGCGCGCCTGGAGCTGCTGGCCTGCAACGCGCTCAGCCGATGCTACGGGCTTTCCCTGGGCGAGGCGGACGTCCGGGAGCTGGAGGTCTGCCGGGAGCAGGCCCTGCTGGACGCCGGGCGCGTGGAGTTCGGCGGCGGCATTCTGCCGAAGCTCGTCCGCGCGTTCTGCGATTCTCCGTTTCTCGAGCAGCAGACCTACGTCCAGACGCTTGCCGAGCTGCAGGAGGCGTTCTATTTCTTTAAAAGCGAGTCCATGGAGCGGTTTTCCGACGATGAGCTGATCGATTTCATGGTGCAGATCTTCAACGGGCGCGCGCAGGGCTCGGCGGAGTATCTCACGGGTACGTCGCTCGAGGAGCTGTGCCGCTGGGCGCGGGAAGGCTGGGATCCGCACAGCGCGGCGCAGGCGGAGGATCTGTTTTGACGGGCGGTCTGAACGCCCCCGCCGAAGCGCCTCTCTCGGCGGACGAAGAGCGGCTTCTGCAGGCGCGGCTCTGGGCGCTGCTCGGCCGGCAGGCCGCCTTGTACACCATGGGCGACAGCAGTTCCGTGCCCGAGCAGACCGCGCGGGAGCTGGCGGCCTCCCTGCGGTATACGCTGGACAAGGCGCTGGAGGCGGAACGGCTGCCCGAGCGGGCGCTTCTGTCGTGCGACCTGGCCGGGCTCGTTCGGCGCGGACAGGCGGTTCTGCAGGAGCAGACGGAGCAGGCCCGTGCGCTCTGGCTCTGCGTCTGCCGCGGCGCTCCGGAGCCGGACAGCGAATACCGCCGCCGCACGCTGGACGGACTCGGTCAGTATTTCCGGCGGTACGATCTGCGCTTCTTCGCGCACCGGGTCCCCTGCTCCGTTGATTACCCGCTGCTGCTGCCCGTGCCGGAGACGCTTCCGGGCGTCGATTGGGTGGTGCAGTATCTGCGGCAGCTCCGGCTGGAGAACGAGCTCCAGCGGCGGCTCGGCGCGGAGGCAGTTCTGCGCGTGCTGGAAGCCGTCTACGGCGACCCCGGCCGAGACTGGCTGAACCTGTGCGAGCAGCCGCTTGTCAACGCCATCGGCCGGGCGCTGCTGCACAGGCCGGCGGGGACGCTCGAAATCACGCCCGCAGACCGGGCGGCCTTGCTGCGCGTTCTGCTGTGCGGCAGCGCGGCGCAGGCCGCCGAAGCCGCCGCCCGCGCCGTGGGCGAGGAGCTGGGCTGCACGCCGGCGCTGCGCCGCTATCTGGCGTCCTGCGCCGGTCTGCTCTCGCCCCGGCTTGCGGCGGCAGCGGAGCATGGGGAGCTGTCGCACGTGTTCGTCTCACTGCGGGCGGCGCCGCGATGAGGCGCGGGGCGGCCACTTTCTTTTTCTCCGGCTTTGTGGTATGATGGAGAAAAGATTGCGCAGGGAGGTTTTTTATGCCGATTCGGGTCAGAAACGAGATCATGCCGCTGAAAAAAGTCCTGCTCCACCGGCCCGGCCGGGAGCTGGAGCACATTGTGCCGGACGCGATGGATCGGCTTCTGTTCGACGACATCCCGTATCTCGGCAGCGCGCAGGCCGAGCACGACTGCTTTGCCCGGCTCCTGCGGGAGCACGGGGCCGAGGTCGTCTATCTGGAGGATCTCACCGCCGAGGTGCTGCGCTCGCAGCCCGCGCTGCGGGAGCTGTTCGTCCGCGATCTGATCGCGGGCAGCGGCAGTCTCGCGCAGGCCTACGGCGACGCCATCCGCGAGCGGCTGCTGTCGATCCCGGACGAAAAGGAGCTCGTGCTCACCGCCATGGCGGGACTGCCGTTCAGCGAGCTCGAGCTCAAACGGGGCCGTCTGCTGCACGAGCTGCTCGGCGACGCGACGCAGTTCGCGCTCGAGCCGACGCCCAACCTCTATTTCACGCGCGATACCTTCGCCTCCATCGGCAGCGGCGCGGCGCTCAACCACATGCACTCCGCCGTCCGCAACCGGGAAACCGTCTACGCGCGGTATGTGCTCCGGTATCACCCCGACTTTGCCGGAAGCGTGCCGCTGTACTACACGCCGGACGAGCCGTTTTCCATCGAGGGCGGCGACATTCTGAACCTGTCGCCGACGGTTCTGGTCGTCGGCGTCTCGCAGCGCACGATGCCGGAGGCCGTCGAGCGGCTCGCCCGCAACATCTTCGCCGACGAAGCGGCGCTGATCCGCACCGTCGTGGCCGTCAGCATCCCGGCGCGCCGGGCGTTCATGCACCTCGACACCGTGCTGACCCAGATCAGCCGGACGCAGTTCGTCGTGCATCCCGGCATTCTCGAAAGCCTCCGGCTCGTGGAGCTCACGCCCGACCGGGGCGGCGAGGTGCGGGTGCGGGAGCTGAGCGGCTCGCTCGCGCGCGTGCTGTCGGACTATCTCGGCTGCGAGGCCGAGCTGATCCAGTGCGGCGGCTCGAACGAGATCATCTCCCAGCGCGAGCAGTGGAACGACGGAGCAAACACGCTCTGTCTCGCGCCCGGCAGCGTCGTCACCTACGACCGCAACTACGTGACGAACCGAATCCTGCAGGAGCACGGGATCGAGGTGCATCAGATTCCCAGCGGCGAGCTCTCCCGCGGGCGCGGCGGCCCGCGCTGCATGAGCATGCCCTTGATCCGTGAAACAGAAGAATAGGAGGTCTGTATCATGTCTTTTCAGCTTCCGCAATACCGGCATCCCGATTTTGCAGCGCTCGGGCTCGCAGCCGCCCCGGACGCCCGGCTCGGCCCCGTGGAAATGGACGGCGTGGCACCGGACGGGTATCACAGCACCTCCATGTATCCGGAGTATTTCAAAATCGCCGGACAGTGGCGGCTGGCCGAGGAGAGCCGGATGGACTCGAGCGTCGTGCTGCGGCCCGACGGCCGCCTCGACGTGGTGGAAAACCGCAATCTGCGCCGGGGCGACCGGGTGATCCTCGGGCGCACCGAGCGGGGCGAGGACGGCATCTATCTGCACGCGAACGGCTTCACGGAGCAGTCCGCCGCGCCGGAGGAGCAGTTCGTGTTCCGCCAGGGGCGCAGCCGCGAGACCTCCTACGCCCGCGACTACGACCGGCTCATCGAGCTTCTGCGCTATGAAAAGGAGCACGGCAGCGTCGTGTGGGTCATGGGCCCGGCGTTTGCCTTCGACGAGGACGCGCGCAGGGCGATGCAGGCGATGGTGGAAAACGGCTACGTCCACGGGCTGCTGGCCGGCAACGCGCTCGCCACGCACGACCTCGAGGGCGCGTATTTCCACACCGCGCTCGGCCAGGACATCTACACCCAGCTCTCCCAGCCCAACGGGCACTACCACCACCTGGACGTCATCAACCTCGTCCGGCGCAGCGGCTCCATCCCGCAGTTTATAAACGACCACAACATTGACAACGGCATCATGTACAGCTGCGTCCGGCAGCATGTTCCGTTCGTCCTGACCGGCTCCATCCGCGACGACGGGCCGCTGCCCGAGGTCGTCGGCGACGCCTACGAGGGCCAGCGGCGGATGCGCGAGGTTTTGAAGCGGGCCACCTGCGTGATCTGCCTCGCCACCATGCTGCACACGATCGCCGCGGGCAACATGACGCCCTCCTTCCGCGTGCTGCCGGACGGCACAGTGCGCCCCGTCTACCTCTACGCGGTGGACGCCGACGAGTTCGTCGTCAACAAGCTGCTCGACCGCGGCAGCCTCAGCGCCGCGACGCTCGTGACCAACGTGCAGGACTTCATCACCATCGTGGCAAAGGGCCTGCGCATCATGCCCTGAACGGGTCAAATTCCCGGAATTGAAAACGCCCCGCGCAAGGCGGGGCGTTTCAGACTGTCAAAGAAGGCCCGATGGGCCTTCTTTGACAAAAAAATGCAGCCCGCCGCGCGCATAATTTTCGCGGCGTGAGACACGAAAATTCCACACTTGCGGGCTGTAAAGTGCTTTTCCCGACGTACCAGCCGCCGGGAAAAGCGGATTTACATTTTATTTGCGCCTGCGGGCGCAAACTATGCGAGGCCTTTTGACAGACCCAAACGCCCCGCGCAAGGCGGGGCGTTTTCGCCGTATTCAAATACTCAGATGATGTCCCGGAGCGACGCGGACTTGGCCGTCTGGGCGGCGGCGCGCAGCTCGGCGGGGGTCGCGCCCTCGAGATAGAGCCCGTACATGTCGAGAATCATGCCGGTCAGCGCCTGGTCGGCCGTCAGGCCGGAGACCTCCTCCAGCACCTTCCGCGCGGCCTCGCAGGACTGCTCCGTGCCGGCCTCGTTCAGATACCGGTACACCGCGCCGGCCGCGCCGACGGCGATGTAAGCCGGGGTGACGCCCTGCTCCAGCGCCAGCAGCGACGAGCCGATCAGCCGGTCGGCCTGCGCGAGCTTTCTGGCCGGGTCCCCGCCCACCCGCTGGCAGGTGTCCATGAGGGCGCGGTTGCGGAACCGGCCCAACAGGTCCGTCATATGCCAGACAAGCTGCTCCAGCGGCACGCCGTACTTCTTGGAAAGCGCCATCGCGCTCTCGAGCATCGCGTTCTGCACGATGTTCAGAATCTCGGGGTCGTCGATCGACTGCCAGATGTATTTCCGGCCGTTGAAGCCGCCCAGATAGGCGCAGACGGCGTGGCCCATGTTGTGGACGTACAGCTTGCGCTTGATATAGAAGTCAAACGGGGAGAACGGCACGAGGCCGACGATCTTCGGCACCGCGCCCTTGATCGCGTCGCGGTCAACCGGCAGATAGCCGTAGCGCTCGACGCAGACGCGCATCGGGTCGCCGTCCTTCATGGCCTCTGTCTGCACGGGCACCATGCGCCCGATGGAGGCCTCGACCAGACCGACCCGCTCGTCGAAGATGAGCTTCTCCTCTTCAGTGAGCTGCGCCTTGATCATCCCCTCGAGCACCTTGTTGGCGTCCATCAGGTTCTCGCAGATGATGATGTTGAGCGGCTCGCCGCCGCGCTGCCAGCGCTTGCGCAGGCCCTCGACGATGTTCGGCACGATGAATTTGAGAATCCGCGCGCCGACCGCCGTGGCCATGAGATCGCACGCGGCGATGGCCTCGGAGGCGGCCGCAAGATCGTTGCCGTTCACCGCCGTGACGTTCCGGATGCACACATCCTCGTGGCCAGCGCTCGAGACGTAGCGCACGGGATACTCGTGCTTTTCCTGCAGAGCCTTCACGACCGGCTCCGCCACGTCGATGAACGTGACCTCGTATCCGGACTGGCTCAGCGCCGCGCCGATGAATCCGCGGCCGATATTGCCGCCGCCGTACATTACCGCTTTCATTTCAAATGTCCTTCTTTCACGCATGATATTGATCGTACAATCTGAGAACCTCCGCGGCGGTTTTCACGCCGTCGGACGCGCTGGCGTCGCTCAGCGAGGCCGCCGCGCTGCAGGCGCCCAGGCGCAGGCCCTCGGGCAGCGTCCGGTCCGTCTCCGCGGCGTACAGGACGCCCGCGCAGAACGCGTCGCCCGCGCCGACCGTGCCCTGGATGTAGCCCTGCGGCAGCTTCAGGCTCGGCTCCTCGAAGTAGTGCCCCGCCGCGTCCATGCCGCAGCCGAGCTCCGGGCAGTGGATGACCGCCCAGGTTGAAACGCCCAGCTCGTGCAGCTTCTCCAGCGCTTTTCTGAGGTTCTCCGTGTGCAGCACGCCGTCCTCGCCGCGCAGCAGCACGCCCGTCGTCTGCTGGGCCTCGAGCTCGTTGATGATGCAGTAGTCGCAGTAGCGCAGCGACGGCGTGACAATCCGCTGGAACCGCTCGCCCGCCTCGGAGACCACGTCGATGGAGGTTTTGAGGCCCTGCTTCTGCGCGCGGCAGAGCAGGCGCGCCATCTTCGTGCCGTATTCCGCGTCCGGCTCGTCGAGGTGCGGCAGCAGCAGGATGTAGCCGATGTGGAAGATGTCCACGTCCAGCTTGTCCCAGTCGATGTGCTCCTCGCCGTAGTAGGCGTTTCCGCCCGCGTGCTGGAAGAAGGTGCGCTCCTTCGTTTTGTTGTTGCTCATGACGGCGGTGAAGGACGTGCGTCCGTTCCGCTGGACCATGGACAGATCGATGTTGGGATATTTGCTCATCTCCGACAGGACAAAGTCGCCCTCGGCGTCGTGCCCGGCAAAGCCGGACGCCATCAGGTGCATGGACGGATCGAGCTTGGCAAGGTCGGTGATCGTATTGCACACCGAGCCGCCTGTGGACTGCCGGATGCCCTCCGTGATGTGCGTCAGCTCGTTCTGCTTCGGCCATGTCTCGATGGGATAGGTGATGTCCACGATCATATTGCCCGCGCAGCAGATACCTTTCTTCATTGTCTTCCTCCTGTACACAAAGCCTTTCCGCTGTTCTCTTCTATTATTATGGATAACCGTTCATTTTTCACTGACGAATCCGTTGTTTCTGTCTGACAATCCTGCGATTTGGAGGTTACTATGGCAATTCGTGACGAATACGAGCTGATTGCGCATCCCCGCATCGCAGACTGCTCGATGTTTCTGGTGGATCTCATCTACCGCCCGCTGCACCTGCACAAGGAGATCGAGCTCTGCTATGTGATCAGCGGCGCGGGCACGGTCACGAACGAGCAGGGCTCCGTCTCCGCCGCGGCCGGAGACATCCTGCTGTTCGATTCCGGCATCGCCCACGAAATCCACGCCGAGGGCGACGCGCTGCGGCTGCTGGCCATCCAGACCTCCAAGGCCTTCTGCCTGCGCTACTATCCGCAGCTCCGGAATCTGAGCTTCGGCAGCTGCCGGGTCAACGATTTCTGCGGCGCCGGGCAGATCGGGGAGCTGAAAAAGACGATGCTCACCGCCTTTTCCGCCTATCTCAGCCTGGACGCCTCGGGTATCTTTCTCTGCATGGCGAAGGTCAACGAGATTTTCTCGATGCTTCTGGCGCACGTCCCCTACCGGATGCTCGACGACACGCAGGCCTCCACGCAGGCGAAGAACGCCGAGCGGCTGCACCGCGTGCTCGCCTATCTCGAGGAGCACTTCCGCGAGCCCGTGCGGCTGCGGGAGCTGGCCCGGATGGAGGGCATCACCGAGACGCACCTGTCGCACTTCCTGAAGGAGCAGCTGCACATCCCCTTCCAGGAGTACCTGTCCCGTCTGCGCCTGGAGGCGGCCATGTATCTGCTCAAGACCTCCTCGATGTCGGTCACGGACGTCTCGTACGCCTGCGGCTTTTCAGACCCCAAATATCTCAATCTCTGCTTCCAGAAGAACATCGGCATCTCGCCCATGCAGTGGCGGAAGCTCGACCGGCAGCAGGTGGACTGGCATTTCAAGACCAATCAGTTCACCATGCAGCACATCCTGCCGGAGGCGGACTGCGCCGCGATCCTACAGCGGCTCGGCGTCTGAATCCCGCGTGAGCTTCTTCGCCCAGCGGAAGCGGTTGACGCGGATGGCCGCGGGCACGCATTTGAACGCCTGGTCGGAGTTGAGCAGCATCACCACGATCACGGGCGGCAGGCGCCAGACGAACGCGGCCAGATACGACAGCGGGATCACGATTCCGCAGAAGGAAATGAGGTCGAGGATGAGCGCGTAGCGCGTATCCCCGCCGCCGCGCAGGATGCCCGCGTTCGTGGGCATCTGATAGGACATGGTAAACAGCACGACGCTCTGGATGAGCATAAAGCTGTTGGCCAGCGCGCGCGTCTCGTCCGAGATCTGGTACAGGCGCAGCAGCGGCACGCGGATCAGAAACAGGATCAGGCCCAGCGCCGCGCCGTTGGCCAGAAACAGCAGCTGCATGGTGTTGACCATCGGGCGCAGCCGCTCTGTCCGGCCGCTGCCGATCTGCTTGCCCACCATGATGGAGGCCGCCGTGCACGAGCCGACGGCCGTGACCTTCAGCAGCAGGAATATGGTTGAGGAGATCGAATAGGCCGTGATGGCGCTGACCGCCATGTGGCCCAGAATGGCCGACTGGACGGCGTTCAGGACGCCCCACAGCGCCGCCTGCAGGATAATCGGCAGAGACGTGTGCAGATAGTCCCCCAGCAGCGGCCGGTCGGTGCTCCGGAAATCGCGCGGGCGCAGGCGCAGCTTGCGGTCCTTTTTTAAAACGTAGACCAGCGTGATCGCGCACTCCAGCACGCGGGCCGTGAGCGTTCCGATGGCTGCCCCGCGCACGCCGAGCTCCGGCGCGCCGAGGTTGCCCGCGATCAGCAGGTAGTTGATCGTGCAGTTGACGACGAGCGAAACGAGCGAGACCTTCAAAACCAGGCTCACCGTCTCCACGCTGCGCATCGTCCCCAGCAGAATGGTTGTGACGGCGAACACGGGATAGGTGAAGCGGATGATGTTCAGATACTGCGCGCCCTCGCGGATGGTGGCGGGGTCGTCCACGAACAGGCCCACGCACTGCGCCGGAAACAGCGAGACGACCGCGAACATCACCGCGGCAAAAAAAAGCGCGGCGCGCATGCCGATGCCCGTCAGGCGCTTGATCGGCTCCGTCCTGCCGCCGCCCCAATACTGGCTCGCCAGGACGATCACGCCGTTGGCGATGCCGCCCAGCGTCTGCTGAACCACGAACTGGATCTGGTTGACGGCCGCGACGCCGGAGAGCGCCGCCTCGCTGTAGCCGCCGATCATGATGTTGTCCGCGAGATTCACGCTCAAAACCGCCGCCTGCTCCAGGATGAGCGCGCCGGCCAGTTTTAAAAAGGTCCGGTAAAAGCTCCGGTCGTGTTCCAGCAGCGGCTGCCCGGTACACGCTCTTCTCTCTGCCAAGCTGCCTCTCCCTCGCCGATCCGGCCCGGCGCGCCCGACCCGTTTCCGGGCGGGCGCGCCGGTTTTTCTGACGGTCAATACCGCTTGTGCGGGATTGTCCTATTTCTTCTTGTGCGCGCTTCTCTTGATCTGCGGGCCCACGACCTGGATGGTGATGGCCACGATCAGGATGGCGCCCTTGATGGCGTTGTTGATCAGCGAGTCGACCTTGACGGCGGCGATGATCTTGTCAATAACCGTGTAAGACAGCGCGCCGAAGATGACGCCGACCAGCCGGCCCTTGCCGCCGGACATGGCGATGCCGCCGAGCACGACAGCCGCGATGGCGAACATCTCGTTGTTGATGCCCGTCGTGGCCGGGTCAACGTTGCCCTGCATGGCCAGCCACAGAAATGCGCCGATGCCCGCCAGCAGACCCGTCAGGGTGAACACGGACACGCGGTTCCACTCCACGTTGATGCCGGCCATATGCGCGGCTCTCACGTTCGAGCCGATGGCGTAGAGCCGTTTGCCGTATTTGGTGCTGGTGGAGACGTAGATGAGAAGCACGGCGATCAGCAGGAAAATCACGCCGCACGTCGGCAGCCCGAGAATCTGGCCGTTGCCGAAGGCGTACATGGCGTTTCTGGAGTCGGTCGTCAGCATCTTGAAGGTGTTTCCGGAGACGCCCTTGATGTCGTTCGGCAGGATGTTGCACACATACTGCGAAACGGAGCGGTAGATCAGCTGGGTCGCCAGGGTGACGATGAAGGCGGGCAGCTTGAACTTGCCGATCATGGCGCCGTTGAAGAAGCCGAGCAGCGTGCCGAACGCCAGGCAGAACAGAAGCGTCAAAAGGATGCTGTCGGTCAGATTGAAGATCAGGCAGCCGAAGCTCGCCACGCATCCGAGAATCGCGCCCACGGAGAGGTCGATGTCGCCCGTAATGATAATCAGGCCCATGCCGAAGCTCAGGGTGCCCACGACGGCGGAGTGGCGGAGAATGTTCGTCACGCCGGTCCACTGCAGGTGGCCGCTGACCTTGTAATAGACAAGGAACAGGACCAGAAAAATCAGGATATACGAGTATTGCCCGATGGAAAAGCGGGCTTTTTTCTTCGTTAAACTTGTCTGGCTCATGACTGTGTGCCCTCCCCGACTTCAATTGCATTGGTCGCATACAACATCACGGTATGCTCTGTGATTTCGTCATGCTGCAGGATTTTGACGATCTTTCCGGAATAGAAAATGACGCAGCGGTCGGCGACGCGCTGGATTTCGGGGATCTCCTGCGTGTTGATGAGGATCGTCTTTCCGCCCTCGGCCAGCATGAGAATCAGCTTGTAGATTTCCGCCTTGGCGCCCACATCGATGCCCTGCGTCGGATTGTCGAGCAGCAGGATCTCGGCGTTGGTGTTGAGCCAGCGGCTGAAAAAGACCTTCTGCTGGTTGCCGCCGCTCAGCGACATCACAAGGTCGCCCGGATTGTTCGCCTTGATGCCGAGCTGACTTTTCAGCGTTTCATACTTGGCGATCTCGCGCCGCTTGCGGATGATCGGGTGCGACGCCGAGAGCGTGTGCTCGGAGACGTCGATATTTTCCAGAATCGACATGTCGGGCAGCACCGAGTTTTCCTTCCGGTTGGAGGGCAGGAACGCCACCTTTTTCTTCATGGCGCGGTGGATGCTGTTTTTCTCCAGCGGCTTGCCGAATACGCGGATCGCGCCGCCCCGCAGCGGCAGCTCGCCGAACACGCACTGCAGCAGCTCGCTCGTTCCCGCGCCCTGCAGGCCGGTCAGGCCGATGATCTCGCCCTTCCGGACGTTCAGCGTGACGTCGTCGAAGGCGTCGCCGGAGAGGTCTGAAAGCTCCAGCACGTTCTCGCCCAGCTCGCGCGGCTGGTAGGTCTCGGCATTGCTGAAGCTGCTGCCGACCATGACGGAGGTGACCTCCTGCGCGGTGACGTCTTTGATATTGCCGGACTGAATGAATTCGCCGTTCCGCAGAACCGTATAGCGGTCGGCGATGCGGAAAATCTCCGGCATCTTATGAGAAATAAAGATGAAGGACTTTCCTTCCTCTTTTAAGTTTTCCATGATTTTAAACAAGTGGTCGATCTCGGCGTTGCTCAGCGCCGTGGTCGGCTCGTCGAGGATCAGCAGCTTGGCCTCGAAGAAGATCGCCTTCGCGATCTCCAGCGTCTGCTTTTCGCTCGCGCTGAGAGTCTGTACAAGCGCGGTGGGGTCGATGTCCACGCCGAGCTTCTGGAAAACCTCGCGGCATTTCTGGATCATCTCGCGCTTTTTCAGCGTGCCTGTTTTGGTTTTCAGTTCCTTGTTGAAAAAGATATTTTCGTAAGCCTGCAAATCGTTGAACAGGCTCAGCTCCTGATGGACAAAGGCAATTCCCATGTCCTCGCTCTCGCGGATCGAGCAGCCGGTCACATCCCTGCCGTCAAAAATGACCTGTCCGTCGTCCAGGGGAAGCAGACCGGTCAAAATGTTCATCAGCGTGGATTTCCCCGCGCCGTTTTCTCCCAGCAGGGCATGCACCTCGCCCTGTCGGATCGTCAGTTCAACGCCCTTCAGCACCGGTACGCCGACAAAGGATTTGTGGATATTGCGCATTTCAAGTATATCCATAGCACTTCTCCGATATTAGGGGAGATGGTATCCCGCAGCTTGCTGCGGGATACCATCCCACTCAAGTTTTAATCGTCTGCAGCCTGTGCGGAGGATTAATCAAAACCGACGTAGTTCGCAACGTTCTCAGACGTCACGCACTCTGCCGACTGCGTATTCTCCTGCTGCACCTGCTTGCCGTCGAAGTAATCGATCAGGGCCTGGATTGTGGTCTGGATCATCGCGGGCGGATAGGTAACGGACATGATGCCGCCGAAGGACGGGGTAATATCCGTGTAGCTGGTGGAGTCGCCGCGCAGGATCGAGTAGACAGCCTCGGCGCCGCCGCAGCCGGTGATGAAGGGCTTGCCGGCCAGGAAGGTCGCCTTGGTGTTGGCGTCGATTGCGGAGCCCTCGAGCGCGTCAAGCACGCCGAGGATGTAGCCGTCGTCCCAGCCAGCCAGATACTTGGTGTCGGCGTTGTTGGCGTCGGACATGTAGGTCTCGAAGAACTGCTGGCAGTTGGACTGCGACCAGCCCAGAACGCCGGAGTAGGTCACGGAGGAGAGATCGGTCCACGGCGTGTCGATCTTCTTGCCGGCGTATTCGATCTCGCCCTTGAGGTACTTGTTGAAGCCGTCGGTACGGTCCGTGCCGGCGGAGGAGTTGTCGCCTTCAAAGACGACAGCCTTGTCGCCCTGCTTCATGCCGTTGGACACGAGGTAAGCGGCAGCCGCGGCGCCGATTTCCACGTTGTCGTACTTGATGTTGGAAACAGCGCTCGGCGCGACGGAGGAGATGATCCGGTCAGCGGCGGTGTAGGGGATCTTGGCGTCGATGAGCTCCTGGATGGCATTTTCCACCGTCTCGTTCTGCGGCAGCATGGCAACGCCGATGGAGCCGTCACCGGGGTTGTTGGCCACGATGTCTTCGATCTGGGCGATCTGCTCGTCCGCGCTGGCAGAGGTCTGCAGAACGGCCTTGTATTTGCCGTCCTTGTTGATCTCGTCAACCTTTTCCTGCGCGAACACGCCGATGGCGCCGGTCCAGCCGTGGTCCGGGTTCGGGGTCAGGACGTAGATGGTCTTGGTTCCGGAGGCAGCGGCCGTGCTGGTGGAAGCGGCAGCGCTGCTGGTGCTGGCGCTGGTGCTTGCGGCTGCGGAAGTCGTGGACTTCGCAGCTGTCGCAGAACTTGCGGCAGCACTTGTGGCAGTGGTCGTCTTGGAAGCGCAGGCCCCCAAGGTCAGGATCATTGCTGCTGCCAAAAGGATTGCAAGAATCTTTTTCATATTGGTTCCTCCATGTAAAATTTATTTTAACCGATGACTCGGCTAAAATCGGTCAGTCCGTCTTGATGGCGCTGTCGAACGCCACGGTGGACGGGTCGAAGTTATACTGCCTGATGAATTCGCAGGCCTCGGTCGCGCCGTAGACGCGGTCCATGCCGGAATCTTCCCATTCCACGGAGATCGGGCCGGTGTAGCCGCCCTGGTTGAGCGCGCGGCAGATGCCGTCGAAATCGACGTCGCCGTGGCCGAGGGAGACGAAGTTCCAGCCGCGGTTCATGTTGCCGAAGGTGATGTGGGAGCCCAGCACGCCGTTGCGGCCGTCAAAGTTCAGCTTGACGTCCTTCGCGTGGACGTGATAGATGCGGTCGCTGAAGTCGCGGCAGAAGACCACGGGATCGACGCTCTGCCACAGCAGGTGGCTGGGGTCGAAGTTGATGCCCAGCGTCGGGCGGCGGTCGAAGGTGTCGAGCAGCTTCTTGGTGGACCAGTAGTCGAACGCGATCTCGGTCGGATGAATCTCAAGCGCCAGCTTCACGCCGCACTTGTCGAACTCGTCCATGATGGGGCTCCACAGCTCCTTGACCTTCTGATAGCCGGCCTCCACCTGCTCCTCGGAGGTCTGCGGGAAGGAGTACCAGTACTTCCAGATCGGGGAGCCCATGAAGAATGTGACGACCTTCACGCCCATGGCCTTGGCGGCGTAGGCGGTGTCCTTCATCTCCTGGATGGCCCACTTCTGGATTGCTTCGGGCTTGCCGGCCAGCTCCGAGGGCGCGAAGCCGTCGAGGCGGGAATCATACGCGCCGGGCAGCGTGTCGCAGACGCACTGGCCCGCGAGATGGTTGCTGATCGCCCAGCAGTTCAGGCCGTACTTTTTGAGCATCGCCTTGACCTCGGCGACATAGGCCGGATCGGTCGCGGCGCGCTTCATGTTCAGATGCACAGCAGACAGCTCCAGGCCCTCGTAGCCCATCTTGCTGGCCAGCCTGCAGACCTCCTCCAGGGGAAGGTCGCCCCACTGAATGGTAAACAGTGTAATCGGTCTTGCCATAAAACTTACCTCCTGACAATCATTTTTTTGATGGTTCGGTCACAGATCGACCCAGACGTTGCCCTGCCGGTTGGACCGCAGGCAGGCGTCGACGAAGCGCACGCCCTCCGCGCCGTCGTGGACGGTCGGGAAATCGATCATCTCGGGCTGGAAGGTGCCGTTCTTCTTGGCGCGCACGCACTCCATGAACGAGCGGTAGAGGTTGCCCATGGACTCGAGCCAGCCTTCCGTATGGCCGGAGGGCAGGCGGCCGTACTTCGCAGCCTCGGGCTCGATGCCGCCGTTTCCGCGGTGGCGCTCGGTGATGGTGCCGTCGCGGGCGATCATCGTGACCTTTTCGCACTCCTCCTGCTTCCACTGGATGGAGCCGTCCTCGCCGTAGATGCGCACGCGCAGATCGTTGTCGTGGCCGATCGCGAACTGGCTGGTCCAGAACACGCCGGTCGCGCCGCCTTCAAATTCCACCAGGACGACGTCGTTGTCGTCGAGCACGCGGCCCGGCACCACGATGTCCATCTTGGCCAGCACGCGCTTGATCTTGAGGCCCGTCATCATGGAGACGGCGTTCTCGACATGCGTGCCGAGGTCGCCCAGGCAGTTGACGCCGCCGGACTGCGCCGGATCGCAGCGCCACGCGCCCTGCTTGCCGCCCCATTCGCCCTCATACGCGAGCCAGCCCTGCGGATACTCCGCCATGACTGTGCGGATCTTGCCGAGCTTGCCCTTGCGGATGTACTGCCGGATGTGCTTGGCGGTGACATGGCCCATGTAGGTGTAGGTGACAAGGAACAGCAGGCCCTTCTCGTCCGCGAGCTTCTCAAGCTCCGCGGCCTGCTCGGGCGTCAGGCAGAGCGGCTTGTCGCAGGAGACGTTGATGCCGGCTTCCAGGAAGGCCTTGCAGGCCGGATAGTGGCTGACGTTGGGGGTGACGACCACGACAAAGTCGATGCCGTCGGGCCTTGCGGCCTCCGCCTTCGCCATCTCTTCAAACGTATTGTAGCACCGCTCCGGCGCAATGCCGAGCTCCGCGCCGGTCTGGCGGCATTTTTCCGGCGTGCGGGAGAAGCAGCCGGCGACCAGCGTCGCCTGACCGTCGAGGTTGAGCGCATGTCTGTGCGCGTCGCCGATGAAGGAGCCGGGGCCGCCGCCCACCATGCCGTATCTCAGTTTTTCCATCGAATGATCCTTCCTTTCCGGTTTCTGCTGCGCTGTGGGAATCGCTTATTCGCCCATCAGCAGGTTCATGACGTACATTTCGAGCTTCTCGTAGTTGCGCTCGGCGATGCACTTGGCCTGGAACGCGCGGTCGAACTTCTCGACCTTCTTCTCCAGCTTCTTCGCGATCTCCATGGAGTTCTGGATGTGGCGGTACTGATCCTCCGCCGGCTGCGTGCGCATGGCCTTGACGTCGAGGCCGACCATCTCGCCGTGAGAGCCGTAGTTGTGGTCGCACAGAACCTTGATCTGGTCAAACGCGCCGCGCAGGGACTCGACGCCGAACGCCTTGTCCTGGTCGTAGCGGCAGCCGTTCTGGTCGTTGAGATGCACGGAGCCCAGCTTGCCGAACTTGAGGGCGAACGCCATCTCGTTGGCGGGATCGAGACCGGCCAGAATCGCATGTGCGGATTCGAGCACGGCGCCGACACGGGCGGGATCCTTCGTCGCGGCCGAGACGGCCATGACGTGGCCGATGGTGCCGCAGTAGCTGCGGTCGATCGGCTCGTTCGGCTTGGACTCGATGAGCACGTGGATCTTCGGGTCATAGGCCAGCATGTCGTCGATGGAGTCGATCAGCTTGCCGATCTTCTCGACGGGGTCCTTGGACTCGGCGCAGAGCGTGCCCTCGCGGGCCAGCCACAGCACGATGTTCTTCGCGCCCAGGGCGTTGGCGATGTCGATGGAGCGATGCGCTCTCCACATGGCAAAATCATAGTCTTCCTTGGAGTTGGAGGTGAAGCCGCCGTCGGTGGTATGCGGGTCCATCCACAGCCGCGGCGCGACGAATTCGGCCACCAGACCGTTCTTGTCGAGCTCGGCCTTGACGTCCTTGGCATAGTCGATGATCGCCTTTTCGGTCATGTTGTTCATGTCGGGCACGGCGTCGTCATCATGGAACTGCATGCCGGACAGACCGATCTCCGCGAATTTCTTCATCTTCTCTTCGATGCTGATCGTCGGGCGGACGCCCGGGCCGAATGCTTCTACGCCTTCGTTGACGTTCCACGGACCACAGGTAAAACGAAATCTGGACATAATCAATTCCTCCGTAATAAAAAATTGTCGCGGCGAATGTCTGCTAGCTTGACGGTGCCTGACTGATACTTCTATTTTATAGAAATTTAACAAATTTGCACTCCCAATTTTGCGTTTGCTGTGCGACAATCTTGCGATTTCGGGGGCGTCCGGCCGTTCCGCCGCCGGTACAGGGCAAAATCCGTCCGAAAATTCCCATTTTTCCGGGAATCCTCCCGATTTCCGGCGCAATGCCGTCCGATTTCTCCGGCGCCGCTCCAAAACGGGAATCGCGCGGAATCGGCGGCCCCGGCGCGTCCTCTCTCCCCTCCGGCCGCCCGCCCGCAGGCCGAAAACCCGCAAAAATCCACGGATTTCTGCAGGTTTTCTCAGCGTGTCAAAAAGCCTCGCAGAGTTTGCGCCCGCAGGCGCAAATAAGTTGTAAATCCGTGTTTTCAGGCGGCGTGTACGTCGGAAAACACACTTTACGGGCTGCAAGTGTGGAATTTTCGCGTCCCACGCCGCGAAAATTGCGCGCGCGGCAGACCGCAGCCTTTTCCAACAGCCTGCGAAAACCCGCAGAAATCCGAAAATTTCTGCGGGTTTTCTGATTTTCGGTCAGCCGATGAACATCTGCGACCAGTAGCCGCCGTCGGCCGTATAGCCGACGCCGATCTGTGTATAGGAGGCGCTGAGGATGTTGGCGCGGTGGCCCGCGGAGTTCATCCACGCGTCCACCACAGCCTGCGGCGAGGAATAGCCCATGGCAATGTTCTCGCCCGCGGTCTGATAGCGGATCCCGAACGACGTCATCATCTCAAACGGCGTGCCGTAGGTCGGGCTCGTGTGGGAAAAATAGTGATTGTCGCGCATGTCCTGCGCCTTGGCCTGGGCGACGGCAGAGAGCGCCGTGTTTTCCGTCAGCACGGACAGCCCGTACTGCTGCCGGATCGCGTTGACCAGCTGCACGACCTGCGCGGCATAGCCGGACGCGGCGCTGCCCGCCGGGGAAGCGGCCGCGCTCCCGGCGCCCGTCTGCGCGGCTTCTTGCGTTCCCGTCTGTACGGCCGTCTGCGTTCCCGTCTGCGCGGCGGTCTGCGGGACGGCTGCGCAGCTCTGCTGCAGGCCGGCCTGGCAGCGCGCGACCAGCTTCCAGACGCTGTACGCAGACGCGCTCCGGCAGCTGACGCCCGCCGCGCCCGCGGACGACGCGAGGACCAGGACCGCCAGCACCGCCGCGGCCAGAATTCGGATTCGTTTTTTCATAGAGAGAGCCTCACAATCATTCAGATTCCCTTGCAAGGATGTCTTATTGTAACTCTTTTGTAACTATTGTGCAAATGTAATATTTTCCTGAAAACGCACTTGACTCTGACGCAGCGTCATCGTTTATGATACAATCACACGGGGGAGGGAACGCCATGATGACTGTTCACGAGGTCAGCCGCCTGACGGGGCTGAGCGTCCGCACGCTGCAATACTACGACAAGATCGGGCTGCTCCGTCCGGCGGAGCGCACGCAGGCGGGCTACCGGCTGTACGACGGCGAGGGGCTGGAGCGGCTGCAGCAGATTCTTCTGTTCCGGGAGCTGGAGTTTCCGCTGAAGCAGATCCGGGCGATTTTGTCACGCGCCGACTTTGACCGCGCCGCGGCGCTGGAGCAGCAGATCGCGCTGCTGCGCATGAAAAAGGAGCATCTGGAAAATCTGCTGGCCTTTGCCCGTGGAATTCAAAAAAACGGAGGGAAAACCATGGATTTTTCCGCATTCGACACGACAAAAATGGACGAATACGCCGCGCAGGCCAAAAAGGCCTGGGGCGGCACGGCGGCCTACCGGGAGTTTGAGAAGAAGAGCCGGGGCCGCACCGCAGAGGAGGACAGGGTGCTGGCAGACGGACTCATGGCCATCTTCACCCGCTTCGGCGCGCTGAAAGACGGCGCGCCCGAGGCAGCGCCGGCGCAGGCGCAGGCGGCGGCGCTGCAGGCCTATCTCACGGCGCACTACTACACCTGCACGCCGGAGATCCTGCGGGGCCTCGGCCGGATGTACGCGGCCGGCGGCGAGATGACGGACAACATCGACGCGGCCGGCGGCCCCGGAACCGCCGTCTTCGCCGCGCGCGCCATCGAGGCCTTCTGCGGCGCGTCCGCCGCCGAATAGCCCCGTTCCGCGCGTTTTTCGTGACGGCGGCGCGGCGCGAAAATTCTTTTCCCCGCCCGGACAGGGGGCGGCGCGCGGCGCACAGGCGCGGAGGCGTCCCCGGATTGTGCAATTTTTCCTGCAAAACCTGACGGAATCGCTGCGAACCTATGCAGGGAGCCGGCCTTATGGCGGACTCCCTGCATATTTTTGCCTTAAAATGAAAAATGACGGAAAAGTTCCGTCATAATGCAGAGATCGCGCGCAAGGGCCTTGTCTCATTCGTAGAATTTTCGCGCGGGAGACAAAAACCGCTTTTCAAGCATTTTCGGGTATGCTAAATTGAAACTGGAAGAACGCGACAGCAAATGAAAAGGAGCGATAAACATGGAAACCTTGGATCACGGCGTATTCTGGGAGGGCGGCGCCCCGCACGAGATCTCCGCGGCCGGCGCGGAGGCGGGCCGCGCCCGGACGATGGCCTGGCGCATCCTGCAGGCGCACAACCGGTCGCAGGACCCGAAAAAGCTGAAGCTCGCCTTTGACGCGATGGTCTCGCACGACATCACCTACGTCGGCATCATCCAGCAGGCGCGGGCCAGCGGCATGACGGCGTTTCCCCTGCCCTACGCGCTGACGAACTGCCACAACAGCCTCTGCGCCGTGGGCGGCACGATCAACGAGGACGACCACATGTTCGGCCTCTCCGCCGCCAAAAAGTACGGCGGCATCTACGTGCCCGCCAACCAGAGCGTCATCCACTCCTACGCCAGGGAGCAGCTGGCAAAGTGCGGCGCGATGATTCTGGGCTCGGACTCCCACACGCGCTACGGGGCGCTCGGCACGATGGCCGTCGGCGAGGGCGGGCCGGAGCTGGCCAAGCAGCTGCTGGGCCACACCTGGGACGCCGACTATCCCGAGGTCGTGCTCGTCTACGTGACGGGTTCGCCGCGCAGGGGCGTCGGGCCGCACGACGCCGCGCTGGCGCTCGTGAAGGCGACGTTTGAAAGCGGCTTCGCGAAAAACCGCGTGCTGGAATTTGCCGGCCCCGGCATCGCGGGCCTGCCCATCGACTATCGCTGCGGCATCGACGTGATGACCACCGAAACAGCCTGCCTGTCCTCCATCTGGGAGACGGACGGCGAGACGAAGGGCTTCTACGAGGCGCACGGCCGTCCGGAGGACTACCGCCCGCTCCACCCCGCGGAGGGCGCGTACTACGACCGTCTGATCCGGCTCGACCTGTCCGCGCTCGAGCCGATGATCGCGCTGCCCTTCCACCCCTCCAACGCGTATACGATCCGGGAGTTCCTGGCGAACGCGGAGGCGCTTCTCCGGCAGGTCGAGGACGACGCGAAGGCCCGCTGGCCGAAGGCGGACGTCCGTCTGCTGGACAAAATCCGCGACGGCGGCGTCTGGGCCGACCAGGGCATCATCGCCGGCTGCGCGGGCGGCCTGTTCGACAACATCGACGAGGCCGCGCAGATTCTGAAGGGCGGCTGCGTCGGGGACGGCGCGTTCACGATGTCCGTCTATCCGACCTCCGTGCCGGTGAGTCTGGCCCTGACGCGCCTCGGCGCTTCGGCTGAGCTGCTGGAGGCCGGCGTGATCGTGAAGCCGAGCTTCTGCGGCCCCTGCTTCGGCGCGGGCGACGTGCCCGCCAACAACGGCCTGTCCATCCGCCACACCACCCGCAACTTCCCCAACCGCGAAGGCTCCAAGCCCGGCGAGGGCCAGTTCGCCGGCGTGTGCCTCATGGACGCGCGCTCCATCGCGGCCACGGCCCGGAACCACGGCCGCATCACCTCCGCCATGGACGCCGACTACGCCCCCGAGCGGCACGCCTACCATTTTGACAAAACGGTCTACGAGCGCCGCGTCTACAACGGCTTCGGCAGGGCCGACCCGTCCGTCCCGCTCGTCATGGGGCCGAACATCACCGACTGGCCGAAGATGCACCCGCTGGGCGAAAACCTGCTCGTCGAGCTGGCCGCCGTCCTCCGCGACCCGGTCACGACGACCGACGAGCTGATCCCGTCCGGCGAGACCTCGTCCTACCGCTCCAACCCGCTGCGGCTGGCGGAGTTCACGCTCTCCCGCCGCGCGCCGGACTATGTGCCCCGCGCCAAAAAGGCCGCCGCGCTGGAGGCCGAGCGCCGCGCGGGCGGGCAGCCCGAGGCCCTGCGCGCCGTGCTGGCGCGGGTCGGCGACGCCGACGCGCTTCTGAAGAGCACGCAGTTCGGCTCCTGCGTGTTCGCCAACCGGCCCGGCGACGGCTCGGCGCGCGAGCAGGCCGCCTCGTGCCAGCGGGTGCTGGGCGGGCTCGCCAACATCTGTTATGAGTACGCCACCAAGCGCTACCGCAGCAACTGTATCAACTGGGGCATTCTCCCCTTCACCCTCGGCGAGGGCGCGGCCTTTGCCGGCGAGCCGGGCGACTGCGTGTTCGTGCCGGGCATCCGCGCGGCCATCGCGCGCGGGGACGAGACCTTCCCCGCGAAGCTGCTGACCAAAGACGGCCGCGCCGAGGAGCTGACGCTCTCTATCCGGGGACTGACGAAGGACGAACGCGAGATCATTCTGGACGGCTGCCTCATGAACTTCTACGCAGCCGGCAATCATTGAGGAGGTACGGTATGGAAAAGCTTCAGATGAAAACGCCCATCGTCGAGATGGACGGCGACGAGATGACGCGCGTGCTGTGGCAGATGATCAAAGACGAGCTGCTCTCGCCCTTTGTGGCGCTCAAAACGGAGTATTACGACCTGTCCCTGCTGCACCGCAACGAGACGAAGGACCAGGTGACGGTGGACGCCGCGCTGGCGACCAAGCGCCTCGGCGTCGGCGTCAAGTGCGCCACCATCACGCCGAACGCGCAGCGCATGCAGGAGTATCCGCAGCTGACCGAGATGTGGAAGAGCCCCAACGGCACCATCCGCTCCATTCTGGACGGCACGGTGTTCCGCGCGCCGATCCTGCTCGACAGCATCCGCCCGGTCGTGCGCAACTGGAAAAAGCCGATCACAATCGCGCGCCACGCCTACGGCGACGTGTACAAGTCCGTCGGGCTCTACACGCAGGAGCCCGGCGAGTGCACGATGACGTTCCGGGGCGTGTCGGGCCAGGAGACGACGCTGCTCGTGCAGAAGGTTGACGGCCCGGCCGTCTTCCAGGGCGAGCACAACAAGGAGTCGAGCATCCGCTCGTTCGCGCGGGCCTGCTTCCAATACGCCGTGGACACGAAGCAGGACCTGTGGTTCTCCACGAAGGACACGATCGCCAAGATCTACGACGGGGAGTTCAAGCGCGTCTTCGACGAGGAATATGAAAAAACATACCGCGCGCAGTTTGCGGCGCTGGGGCTCCGGTACTTCTACACGCTCATCGACGACGCGGTCGCGCGCGTCATCCGCAGCGAGGGCGGCTTCATCTGGGCGTGCAAAAACTACGACGGCGACGTGATGAGCGACATGGTTTCCACGGCGTTCGGCAGTCTCGCCATGATGACCTCGGTGCTCGTCTCGCCGGACGGCACGACGGAATACGAGGCCGCGCACGGCACGGTCACAAAGCACTACTACGAATATCTCAAGGGCGCGGAGACCTCGACGAACCCGATGGCGACCATCTTCGCCTGGACGGGCGCCCTGCGCAGGCGCGGGCGGCTGGACGGCCTGGCGGAGCTGGCGCGCTTCGCGGACGAGCTGGAGCAGGCCTGTCTGGACACGCTGTCCGCCGGCGTCATGACGAAGGATCTCGTGGGCCTTGTCGAGACGGAGCCGAAGCCGCAGGCCGTGACCAGCCGCGCGTTCCTGGCGGCCGTGCGCGGCAGGCTGGAGGCGCAGAGGGGGCAATGAAGATGGAGCTGAAAAAAGCGGCGGCCGCCGGTACGATGGAATCCAGCGACATCCAGATCACCGTCGAGCCGTCCGGGCAGCCCGGCATCGAGCTGGAGCTGACCAGCAGCGTCGGGCAGATGTACGGAAGCCGCATCCGGGAGGTCATCCGCGAGACGCTCGGCACGCTCGGCGTGGAGAACGCCCGCGTGACGGCGGTGGACAAGGGCGCGCTGGACTGCACCATCCGCGCCCGCGCCGCCGCGGCCGTCTGCCGCGCGGCGGAATGCGAAGCCTATCCGTGGGAGGCGAAATGACATGTATGTGAAGGACCGGCTCCGCCGGAGCATGATGTTCGTGCCCGGCAACAACCCCGGCATGGTCGCGGACGCGCACATCTACGGCGCGGACTCGCTCATGTTCGACCTGGAGGACTCCGTGGCGCACAACCAGAAGGACGCGGCGCGCCTGCTCGTCTACAACGCGCTCAGAACGCTCGATTTCGGCAAAAAAGAGACCGTCGTGCGCATCAACGACCTGCGCAGCGGCCTCGGCGTGGAGGATCTGGAGGCCGTCGTGCGCGCGGGCGTGCAGGTCGTGCGCCTGCCGAAAACCGACAGCGCCGAGGACATTCAGGAGTGCGAGGAGCACATCGCGCGCATCGAGGCGGCGGCGGGGATCCCCGTCGGCGCCACCGGCATGATGGCGGCGGTCGAATCCGCGACCGGCGTGCTGCACGCGCCGGAGATCGCGCTCGCCAGCAAGCGCCTGATCGGCATTGCGCTCGGGGCCGAGGACTACGTGACCGACCTCAAGACGACGCGCAGCGACGGCATCGAGCTGCTGTTCGCGCGCAGCATGATCCTGAACGCGGCCCGCGCGGCGGGCATCGCGGCGCTCGACACCGTATTTTCCAACATCAACGACGAGGAGGGCTTCCTCGCGGAGGCGACGCTCATCAAGAAGCTGGGCTTCGACGGCAAGTCCGTCATCAATCCCCGGCAGATCGGGCCTCTGCACAGGGTTTTCATGCCGAGCGAAAAGGACCTCGCCAAGGCGCGCGCCGTGATGGAGGCCATCGCGGAGGCGAACGCGCGGGGCTCCGGCGTCGCGAGCCTCAAGGGCAAGATGATCGACCGGCCCGTCGTCATCCGCGCGCAGCGCCTGCTGGCTCTCTACGAGGCGGGCAAAATCACGGACGGCATGGAGGACGAATGACGATGGAGAAACTGGAAAACATTCCGCACATGAGTGAGATCTCGAACTGCGGCGTCTTCTCCGGCTGCCGGGCGAAGCGCCGCGAGACCTTCCGCGAGCGCTCGGCAAGCTCGGACAAGGTGCTGCCGTCCATCGAGGAGGCCATCCGCCGCACGGGGCTCCGGGACGGCATGACGATCTCCTTCCACCACCACTTCCGCAACGGCGACCACGTGCTCAATCAGGTCATGGACGTCATCGCGGCGATGGGCTTTCACAACCTGACGCTGGCGGCCTCCTCCCTCGCGGCCATCCACGCGCCGCTGATCGAGCACATCAAAAACGGCGTCGTCACACACATTGAGACCTCCGGCATGCGCGGGGAGCTGGCCGAGGCCGTCTCGCGCGGGCTGATGGACTGCCCGGTCGTGTTCCGCTCGCACGGCGGCCGCGCGGCGGCCATCCGCGCCGGCCAGCTGCACATCGACGTGGCGTTCCTCGGCGCGCCCTCCTGCGACCCCTACGGCAACGCCAACGGCTACAGCCGCGACGACGACTCGTCCATCTGCTGCGGCTCTCTGGGCTATGCGCGGACGGACGCCAAGTATGCCGACAAGGTTGTCATCATCACCAACAACCTCGTGAGCTATCCGAACGCGCCGTGGGCGATCCCCGAATACGACGTGGACTACATCGTCCGCGTGGACGACATCGGCGACCCCGCCGGCATCATGTCGGGCGCAACCCGCTACACCTCGAACCCCAAGGAGCTGAAGATCGCCCGCACAGCGGCCAACGTGATCGAGGCCTCCGGCCACCTGTACGACGGCTTTTCCATGCAGATGGGCTCCGGCGGCGCGTCCCTCGCGACGGCGCGGTTCCTGCGGGAGAAGATGCTCGAAAAGAACATCCACTGCCGCTTTGCCCTCGGCGGCATCACCGGCCAGATCACGGCCATGCACGAGGAGGGGCTCATCGACCGCATCCTCGACGTGCAGTCGTTCGACCTCGACGCGGCGATGTCCCTCAAGAAGAACCATTTCCACCACCAGATCGGCGCGACATACTACGCAAGCTACCTGTTCAACGCCGCCGTCAACCAGCTCGACTTCGTGGTGCTCTCGGCGCTGGAGATCGACACAGACTTCAACGTCAACGTCCTGACCGGCTCCGACGGCGTGATCCGCGGCGCGATCGGCGGCCACCCCGACACCGCCGAGGGCGCGTCCATGTCCGTCGTCGTGGCGCCGCTCGTGCGCGGGCGCATCCCCACGATCGTCCGGCACGTCGGCACCGTCGTCACGCCCGGCGAGGTCGTGGACGTGGTCGTGACGGAGCAGGGCATCGCGGTCAATCCCCGCCGGCCCGACCTGGCTGAAAAGCTCGCCGCCGCCGGCCTCTGCGTCCACACAATCGAGGAGCTGCAGCAGAAGGCCGAGGCCCTCGTCGGCGTGCCGAGTCCGATCCGGTTCAAAGACAAAATTGTCGGCGTCGTGCTCTACCGCGACAACACCGTCATCGACACCATCCGCCAGATTGACGAAGATGAAACTTGAACTGTACGCCATGCCCCTGCCGCCCTCGCGGCAGGGGCCGTGGCTCGCGCTGCTCCGGAGCGCCGGCCTTCGGGACGACGGCGACTGCGAATGGACGGCGCTGGCGCTGGACGAACAGGACGGGCTTGCCGGCTGCGGCAGCCTGCGCGGCGGGGTTTTGAAGCAGCTCGCCGTCGCGGACGCGGCGCGGGGCGAGGGCGTGGGCGCGCAGCTCGTGTCCGCGCTCGCCGGAAAAGCAGCCGAGCTCGGTAGAACGCGGCTGTTCGTGTATACGAAGCCCGAAAACGGGGCTATGTTCCGCTCGCTCGGCTTTTATCCGGTCGCGCGGACGCCGGAGGTGCTGATGCTGGAAAACCGGCGGGACGGCCTCGCGCGCTTTCTCGCGCCGCTCCCGCTGGCCGACGGCTGCGTCGTCATGAACGCCAACCCCTTCACACGCGGCCACCAGTATCTCGTCGGGCGCGCGGCGGCGGCGTGCGGGCGCGTGCTCGTGTTCGTCCTCAGCCGCGAGCAGCCGCCGTTCCCCGCCGCCGCCCGGCTCGCGCTCGTGCGGGCGGGCTGCGCCGGATTTTCCAACGTGACCGTCGCGTCCGGAGACAAATACCTCATCTCCGACGCGACCTTCCCCGGCTACTTTCTGAAGGACCCGGACCGGGCGTATACGGCGCTCGACCTGACGCTCTTCGCGGAAAAAATCGCTCCGGCGCTGGGCATCGTGCGGCGGTTTGTCGGCGAAGAGCCGTTCTGCCCCGTCACGGCGGCCTACAACGAGGCCATGCGGCGCCTGCTCCCGCCGCGCGGGATCGCGGTCACGGAGCTGCCGCGCTTTGAAAATATCCGCGCGGGCGAGGTGCGCAGGCTGCTCGCCGCGGGAGACTGGGAGGCCGTCCGGCAGCTGGTGCCGGAGACGACGTATGAATACTGCCGAAATCACGCTTTCTGACATGCTGGCCGCGCGCGACAGGCGGGCGGCGCGGCAGCGCGCGCTGCTGGCGCAGTACCGCCGGCCGCTCGTGTCGTTCACCATGAACATCGCGGGGCCCGTCAAGACCTCGCCGCTCGTCCGCTTCGCCTTTTCCGACGGCCTCGCCGCGCTGGAGGCCGCGGCCGGCAGGCCCGTACACGCGGAAAAAAGCCTCGCGCCGACCGGCTGCGAGGCGCTTCTGGTATACGCGCTCCCCGCGCAGGAGCTGAAGCGGCGCTGTCTCGCCCTCGAGGAGGGCAGCCCCGTCGGCCGTCTGTACGACATGGACGTGCTCGGCCCCGACGGGGAGAAGCTCTCGCGCCCGGACGCGCGCCGGTGCCTCGTGTGCGGCAGGCCGGCCGCCGTCTGCGCCGCCTCGCGCGCGCACGGGCTGGAGGCCGTCGCGGAAAAAACGCGCGGGCTGCTGGAGGACTTCGCCTGCTCGCGTCTGGCGGAGCTGGCGGAGCAGGCCCTTCTCTCGGAGGCCGCCTTCACGCCGAAGCCCGGCCTCGTGGACGGCGCGAACAGCGGCGCGCACGACGACATGGACCTGCCGCTGTTCCAAAAAAGCGCCCGCGCGCTGCGCCCGCATCTGGAGCGCTTCGTCCGCCTAGGTCTGGACGGCGCGTCTGCCGGGGCACTGCAAAAAGCGGGCGTCGAGGCCGAGGCCGACATGTTCTCGGCGACCGGCGGCGTCAACACCCACAAGGGCGCCGTCTACATCTTTTCCCTGCTGCTCTTCGGGCTGGGCCGGTCGCTGCAGACCGGCGGAGACCCGTTCGCCGCCGCCGCACGGACAGCCGCCGCGCTGCCCGCGCCCACGGGCACGCACGGCGGCGCGGTGCGGGAAAAGTACCGCTGCGGCGGCGTGCGGGAGCAGGCGCTCGCGGGTTTCCCGGCGGCGCGGCAGACGCGCACCGTGCTGGAAGCGCGGGGCGAGCTGGATGCGCTTCTGTGGTGCATGGCGCAGCTGGAGGATTCCACGCTGCTCTACCGCGGCGGCCCGGAGGCGCTGGCGCTGGTGCGGCGGGAGGCCGCCGCCGTCCTCGCCGCGCCCGAGGGCGCGCACAGAGCGCTCGCGGAGGATCTCGACGCGCGGCTCATCGCCCGGCACCTCAGCCCCGGCGGCAGCGCCGATCTGCTCGCCGCCGCCCTGTTCCTCCAGTCCCTCTCCCCGCTCCTGCCGCTCCCCTGAGGCTGAACATTCCGGCAGCCCTGCCGCTGTTTTTCGTTTTTTTCCGCGAACCGGACTTTTATGCAGAATTTTCCGCCGTCTGGTTTTCATTTCCTGCGTCAAACAGCGCCGCGCCGTTCCGCGCGGTGCTGTTCCTGGTTTTTTTAGAACACATTGGCAGTTATAATGCCGCGTCTTCCGGAAAAACTACGGTTGTGGAAATCAAAGTTTGATTTTCCGACAACGAAAAAGGAGATGCAAACACAATGACGAACCGTAATTCTGTTCCCGAAGCCCGCGAGGCCCTCGACAAGTTCAAGATGGAAGCTGCCTCCGAGGTTGGCGTCAACCTGAAGCAGGGCTACAACGGCGACCTGACCTCCCGCGACGCCGGCAGCGTCGGCGGCCAGATGGTCAAGAACGTGACGACCGTACGAACCGTGAGCTTTTCGCGGGAAAACCGCATTGTGGACGGGCATAAAATGACAGTGCAGTACATAGCAAGTCTACGCGCATAGAAAGCCTGCGCAGCCTCAATGCGGTATTTTGTTCAGGCAAATACATAAAATGCGTCCATCCGGCAATGAACTGCACCCCCAAAGTCCGACAGTATGATATACTGTAACTAACTTTGGAGGTGCAGCTCACGTTTAAGTCTGCGGATGCCATCGGCTATCTGACCGATTTCATTTTTGCTTTCGTACGCACCTGAATTTTCTGTTCTCCCGACACGGCGGGAACGGTGCCGCGTTTGGAGGCGTATGATACCCCAGCCGCATTCATATTGGCCAGAATTTCAGTCGTCTCAAAGGATATTGACAGCAAAGCCGATTTCAATACGCCAGGAGGTACTGCACCGAAGATCTGCCATGATATTCCCTGCCGCCGCTTCAGGGCTTGATTATGATTTTTCCTCTTTTGCGGCAGGTATCGTCTGTAAAGGCACGCTGAATCTCTGGCAGCGGCAGCGTATCGGAAATTAAAGCCCTGATGTTGAGCTTCTTCGAATTTAGGAGGTTCAACGCTCTCTGAAATGTATAGGGATTGATAAAAGAAGCTTTGATTGAAACTTCACGTTTGAAAAGATCGAAGGGAGCCAGCGGAATTTGGCAGGCGGGATCGGTCAGGCCGAAAAGCAAGGCCGTACCGCCTTTGCTCACATATTGGATCGCGTCAATCATGGTGTTTTTCAGTCCCACGCACTCAATTGTCACGTTAATGTGCTGTATCGATTGCTTTTGCAGAACATCAGAGATATCTTCGGTTAAAGGATCAATCGCAATATCGGCGCCGAGCTGCAGCCCAAGTTCTCTTTTTTCTTTAATCGGTTCAATCAGAATCAGAGTGGAAGCGCCGCTGATGCGTGCCAGCTGAAGCATAATCTGTCCGATTGTCCCACCGCCGATGATCATGACCGTGTCTCCCGATTTTATTCCGGACTGATCAATACCGTGCAGGCAGCAGGAGATCGGTTCCGTCATGGCGCCTTCCTCGAAAGACATTTCATCCCCCATTTTATAGACCTGCTTTTTGTGCACCGTGCAATATTCGGCAAATCCGCCGTCGGTTGTAGTGCCGATTCCTATCATTTTCTCGCAAAAATGCGCGCTGCCGGTCTTACAGTAGTAGCACTCTCCGCACATGTCGTTAGGGTCTACGCATACTCTGTCTCCCGGATTGAATTCTGTTACATCTGATCCCACTTCTGAAATGATTCCGGAAAACTCATGCCCCAAAATGGTGGGCGGCGTGCACTTTGCGGCGCCTTCTGCACCCGAAAAAATATGTAAATCGGTACCGCACACCCCGCATGCCCTGACCCGAATCTTCACTTCATTTGGGCCCGGTGATTTTGCTTCGATCTCTTCTACCCGCAAATCTTTTTTCCCATAGAAAATTGCTGCTTTCATTTTGGAATTCCTTTCTGAGCTTTATATAATATGGAATATACTTTTGCAAATATCGTTTGTATATGTATGCTTACATATTACCTGGTTTTCAACTGAAATACAATCCCAAACATGCCTAATTATCCTACATATTTTTGTACATATCAGACAAATATTATCGGGGATGTCGCTCTTTTTTTCCCCGCATTTTTATTATATAATAAACAGATTGGTAAAAGTAGATTCTGATATTTGGAAGGAACGCAGATGAAGAAAGCAACAACAGCAGAACTCAAAAAGATGAATAGAAGCAATATTTTCAAGCTCATCTATTCGGAACAAAAAATCGCAAAGCAAGACATCGCAGCTAAACTGCAGCTGAGCCTTCCGCCGGTCACTCAATGCCTGAAGGAATTGGAACAAATGCAGCTTATCGAGAAGAACGGGCATTTTGAGTCGTCGGGCGGCCGAAAGCCTCAGGTGATTAGCTGTGTACGTAAAAGCCGGATCAGCTTTGGCGTTGAGGTCCTTAAAAACCAACTGCAAATTGTTGCGGCAGACCTCTATGGCGCTATCCTGAAAGAAAGCCGAATCGATCTTTCCTATACAAACACGCCTGAATACTATCAGCGTTTGGGCGAATTTGTAAATTCTTTTATTCTCTCCATGCATATCGCGGACAGGCGAATACTGGGGGTGGGGATCGCGGTTCAGGGGCTCGTCGCACCGGATGGCCTGTCCATTACTTACAGCCCTATCTTGAACTGTACCGGTGCTCACCTTGAAGATTTCAGCAAATATATCCATTATCCTTGCCGATTAATTCATGATTCTGAAGCAGCCGCATTCGCAGAGCTATGGTTTTCCAGGGATATCAGGGATGCCATCTATCTCTCTTTGAGTAAGAATCTGGGCGGTGCGGTCGTTCTTAATTCTGCCCTTTATAAAGGGCAGGGAATCGGAAGCGGCCTGATAGAACACATGGTTCTGGAGCCCGGCGGCCGTCCGTGTTACTGTGGTAAAAAAGGATGCCTGGAAGCTTATTGTTCCGCTGACTCACTAATTGGAAGCGACGATAATCTGGATTCCTTTTTTGCGGCTTTGCGTTCCGGGAACTCCGATCAGGCAGAGAGATGGAATCAGTATCTCGGTTATTTGTCAGCGGCCATTAATAATATGCATATGCTCATTAACTGCGATATTATTCTGGGAGGTCACATCGCGCCCTACTTTAACGACAGCGATTTCAATAAATTAAATTCACTTGTTCATGAGAAGTGTTCTTATCCCGAGCAGCGCGATTATATCCATATCGGGAGATGTTCTCACGCGGTTGTGGCAACAGGCGCTGCATTGTTGTATATAACTGAATTTTTGGATTCAATTTAAGATCGTCTGTATGATACCTGTTGACCTTTGATTTTTGGATGCAACGGGCAATACCTTAGTGGATTTTCTATACCGTTGTGCGGTGCTGCCTTAAATCTTTCAGGTTATTCTTGCCTTATGATGACAGATATTCCATTGGGAATCACAGTAACCGTCCCAGGACCTGCCATTTTAAGTGCAATATCAATACTGGATGCATATTCCATCTTCATATCGATAATCCTTTCGGCCATTGCCTTGCGTGTGACGATAATCACGCGATGTTGTTTTAGAATACGACATAATATTTGGCTCTGCCACTGATCCGGAACCGTCTCTGACTGTGGGGTATTTATATATTTTTCCATCAATGATGCCGGACTGCTGCAAGATTTTAGCGCCTGATAAAAGCCCTCTCCACCGATTCCATCAGCCAGCTCTGCACACATGATAAGTGTCGCGCCGGGTTTTGCGGCAGATTCAGCCGAAGTTAAGCCTTTTACGCACTGATACAGATTCTGGTCAAGCGGGCTGCCGCCATTGCTGGTTAAAACAATATCGCTCGGTTTTGCATGTACCTCACAATATTGCCGCAACAACGCAACTCCGGCAGCATGAGCGGCAGCAGCGTCGCCGCAAAAAGCCGCGACAGTACGATGCGCGTCATTTATAACAACATTTGTTATAAATTGAAGATTTGCCAGGCGAGCTGCCGCTTCCATATCATTGTGAATTGGATTTTCTTCCAATATACCAGTCCTTGCAAAAGGGCTGTTGATAAATCTGCCGCAGTGATTACCATAGACGGTAACTTTATCGCAAATGCCAGGCAAAATACTTTTCCTTCCGCCAGAGAATCCAGCAAAAAAATGAGGCTCTATAAACCCTTCCGCTGTGAGCAAGTCTGTTTCGAAGGCTGTGCGATCAATCACCAATGGCGCACCAGACGGGAGAACGCCAATTTTCACATTTGAGCGTGGGTTAAACGCATCATGAATAATAATATGTTCCTTCTTAAAAATATCATCGCCTAATTTCGTGCGCAATTCTGATGAGGTCGTCTTGCGGTGGCAGCCTGTTGCAACAAGAAGTGTAATTTGTATCTCTGGATTTTCTTTTCTCATTTCCGCTAACATGTTTGGTAAAATCTCGCGGCTTGGAACCGGACGAGTATGATCGCTGATGATAATGACAGCTGTTTTTTTCCCTGCAGCCAATTGCGACAGCGGCATCGAACCAATTGGGTGCCTCAGCGCATCGGCAACCAGCTCCGCTCCGCTCTTGCTGCTTTGCAGCTGATCAATATGGGAATGTAAAACGTAATCGGGAGTAATATCGCATGATAGTGTGCCCGATCCATAGGGTATTTCCATGTTCATAGATGTCCTCCAACGATTGATCCGATGGATTGCTTCACTTTCCGCACATTTCTGATGATGGCTTTGTAGTCTGACATGTCTGTTTGACCTCCTTCGCAGATTGCATTTCGGCATCTCCATTTTAGGTCAAGCGCGTCACGACCGGCAGAAATCCCATCTTTATCAGCCGCCGGTTCGCATGCCCCATTTTAGACGGCGGCTGCACATTTTCCTCTCGCACCGGACATTTTCACAGCTTGATCGGAACGGGGACGAACGTGCCGGCGTCCAGCTGCCACAGCTCGGAAAAGCCGCAGCGGACGGCCAGCGCGAGCGACTGGGCGAAGCCTCTGCCGAGGCCCCCGATGCTGTGCGCGTCGCTGCTCACGGTAATTTTCCCGCCCAGCTCGTGCAGTCGCCGCAGCATCGGCTCGGAGGGATAGGGCGTGCAGCGGTAGCCGCGCGTGATCGCACCGGTGTTGATTTCGAAAATTTTACCCGCCCGCACGAGCGTTTCCATCGCGCGCGCAGCGCAGTCGGGAAACTCGCTGAAAATCGCCCGCGGCTCGTCGAACTTCGTGATGAGATCGAAATGGCCCACGATGTCCACACGGGGACTTGCCGCGATTTTGTCATACTCGGCGTAATAGGCCGCCTCCATCGCGCGCACGTCGCCGGCGAAAAAGGTTTGCAGCATCAGCTTCAGCGCTTCCGCGCTCCTGTCCACGGAAAATTGCGCCCCGCACGCGGGCAGGCGGTGCACTGAGCCGATCACATAGTCCAGCCCCTCCGGGGGCGCTGGGGAGCAGACGTCCCACTCGAGGCCCGCCCACACGTGAAAATCGCCCCGGTACGCCTCGCGCAGCGCAAACGCCTCGGCGAGAAACGCGTCAAATCGCCCGTTTATGCCCGACCAGCCATTTAGTTGCGGCAGCGGGCTGTGCCCGCTCAGGCCGATGGCGGAAAGTCCCGCCGCCTGCGCCGCGAGCACCATCTCCTCCAGCGTGTTCTTCCCGTCGTCATACAAGCTGTGCGTGTGCAAGTCCTGCAATCTCATTTTACCATGTTCCCCTTCTTCACTTTTTTGTCGATCACATGGCGCGAAGCCATTTCGGCGCGTATACCGGTTCTCTTGTTTTCATTGATCTCTCTGCATTGATTCCTCCCGGCGCAGGACCGTTTCCACGACCTGACCGATGGCCTGGGCCATGCACCAAAATCCCAGATCGTTGGGATGGCAGTAATCCACCCGGCAGTATTCTCTGCCAGCCTGCCCGTAAATTTTGACGCCATCCACAAAGTAAACGTTTCTGTCCCCTGCTGCTTTTGCATTTTCACAGGTATCCCGAATGATCTTCCGGCGCTCGGGGTAATCGGGAAAAAAATGATCGGCGGCACTGACCAAAATGGTCGGCAGCTCTGGATGGCTCCGGCGAATCCGGCTGAAAAATTTCGCATGGGTTTGCTCCAAATGCTCCGCCGTGGGCGCGTTGTGGTCATAATCCAGCACAAAAATACCCATATCCAGACCTGCAATGTAGTCTGCGATGGATTCTTCGCCCAAGGCGCCGCCTGAAAAGCCCAGATTGAGAAAGTCCATGTCAAAGCGTCTTGACAGCATCGCCGCATAGCTGTTTCCGGGATGCGAAGCGCAGCCCCCCTGTGTAATGGAGCTGCCGTAAAGCACCATGGGTTTCCGGCGGCTGTAGGGTTCAGACGGTAAAATGACGGCATCCTCCTCCACCGCGATCCAGACCTGTTCCACATCGTTGTAAAGCGGAAAGTGGATCAGAATATCCCGCAGCTTTCGTTCTCTGAACACATAGCCGGAGGCGTATCCATCCTCTCTCATCGGGTTCTCCCCATGACCGCCGCCAATATCGATCCCCGGCTGAAATACAGAGCAATAATCTCCGTCCGCGTACAAATCAAAGCAGCTGGTGCCGGTCAGGGGCATGTGGGGGAATTTCGTTACACCGGGCAGCTGGCATTTCAGTACAATTCTTTTGCTGTCCGTCCGAAAGCGCACCCGGATACCGGAAGTGTTGGCGTACAGCGCCTTTACGGCAGTGCTGCCGCATTGGTCAGCAAACGCGTGCGGCAGGCGTTTGAAATCCAGCTCACCCGTTTCCCGGCACAGACCGTACAGCGCGAACGGCGCTTCATTGACCGTGAAGCTTTTCATGCCCTCCAATGTAAACTGGTTGCTGAAATTTTTATCTATTTTCGAAATATTCATAATGGTTCCTCAATATCATCCTAAAAACGAATGCACCTGTTTGCGGGATCTCTCCCTCGGGCAGCACTTTTCAAGGAAGGTGCCTGTTACGGCTGACCAAAAAGCAAATACGCACCCGGTCCTACAGTTCGGCGGCGGCCATCAATTTCGATCTCTGCTTCCACCGGCGTCTGCAATTCATAGCGGACGCGATCCCCTTCGTGGACCCACTTTGATCGCACCGGTCCGCGAACTGTCTCGATGGAAGCCTCCAACCAGCCCAGCCGCTTGTCCGCCTGGGGCGCAAAACGGATGCGCTGAAAACCGGGCGCGTTTTCCGGAATGTGGATTCCGGCTGCCTCTTCATAAACCCAATCGCCCACGGCGCCATAAGCATAATGGTTAAAGGAATTCATATCTGCGCTCCAGAAGCTCCCGTCCTCTTTGTACCCGTCCCAGTGCTCCCACATGGTCGTTGCCCCCTGCGTTACGGAAAACAGCCAGGAGGGATATTCACGCCGCAGGAGCAAGTCGTAGGCGAGACGGACATGTCCATTTTGGCTGAGCACATGCAGAAGATACGGCGTGCCCACAAAACCTGTTTTCAGGCAGCCGCCGTCGGCCGCGATCATTGCTGCCAGATCGTCCGCCGTTTTTGCCGGATCCTCCGCCAATCCAAACTGCAGCGCCAAAACGTGCTCGGTCTGCGTGGTGTATTCCGGGAAAACGCTTCGGAACTTCTCCACAATTTTGCCGTGCAGCTTCTCGAACCGACTTGCATCCTCTTCCAACACGGCAGCGGTCTTTGCAACCAGCGCCGTGGAATATGCGAAATATGCCGAAGCAATGAAATCGGGGCGAGACGAGCCTTTGTAGCTTCCGGCAGGTGCATCAAGCCCTAACCAGTCGCCGTAGTGCGTGCCGCCTGTCCACAAATAGGCGTCCTTTGTCGTACCGCAAATATAGTCAATATAGCGCACCATGCTGTGGAACTGCCGCCGCAGAATCTCACGGTCACCGTAGGTCATATAGAGCTGCCACGGGCAAATGACTGCTGCGTCGTCCCACGCCGCGCTTCCACACCTATGCAGCGCCGCAGGCACCACATGCGGAATCGCGCCGTTTTCTGCCTGATCGGCAGCCAGATCCGCAAGCCATTTGTGGAAAAATTTTCGCACGTCGTAGTTATAGCTGGCCGTCTTGACAAACACCTGCGCGTCGCCGGTCCAGCCCAGCCGCTCGTCTCTCTGCGGGCAGTCCGTAGGGATGTCCAGATAATTGCCTCGCTGTCCCCAAAAGATATTCTCAAAAAGGCGGTTCATTTCCGGGTCACCACAGCGCAGATCGCCGGTTCGGCGCAGATCGGAGCAAACCACAATGGCCTTGAAATTATCAAGGCTGGGCGTGCCGGGGAATTCATCCGCGCGAATGTAGCGGAATCCGAAAAAGGTAAAGTGGGGCTTGTAGGACTGATGGCCGTCCCGGCATATGTAGCACAGCTTTGCCTTGGCGGAGCGGTAATTTTCTGTATAGAAATTCCCCTCCTTATCCAGCATCTCGGCGTGAGACAGCGTCACTCTCTCACCCCGCTGCGCCGTCAGCTCCAGCTGCACATAGCCGGTAATTTCCTGCCCGAAGTCTACTACGCATTCCCCCTTATGGGTGCGAAAGATACGGGCGGGATAGATCACGTCCTGTTCGCAAATGATTTCGCCCTCTTGCGCAATGAGGTTTTCCGTGCCTTTGTCTATCACCTTCACAGGGGAACAGGGCGGATCGTCGATTCTGGCATCATAGGTCTCTCCGTCATAGATGCTGCTGAAACGGACCGCACTCTCCCGTACCTGCCAGTCCTCATCCGTCCACAGGCCGCCGGTCTCCCACTCCAGCTGCGCAATCACCGCATTCATCGGTTCATTCCGGTCGTTCCAATCAAATGCCCACGCAGGCGCGCGGCGATGATACCACCCGCCGCTCATGCCAATGCACATGATATTGTGCTCTTGCAGCAGTTCGGATACTTCGTACTGCTGATACTGGTGCCTGGTCGCATAGGAGGTCCATCCCGGTGCAAGAACGTAGTTGCTGACGCGCTTGCCATTGAGGTATACTTCATAGACGCCCGTAGCGGTTATGCTCAGAATCGCGCTGGACGGCAAGGCATCCAGATCAAATTTCCTGATGAACTCCGGGCAGCCTTCCGGTTCTGCCGCAGCCCGAATCCACTTTGCTTTCCATTGCATCATTGTTCCTCCCATAGATGTTATGGTTATTAAAGGCAATGCGCAGGCCGCATCTGTCGTCACAGCTTTTCCTCCGCCAGAAGCGTCACAGCACTGTACGGCGCAATTGACTCGCACAAGGTGATCTTTGCGCCTGCCCGATGAAATGACATGCCGTCGATCATAACCGACGCATAGTCTTTGTCCAGCGTGATGACCGGATCAATCAGCACATCTTCTGAAAGGTTCAGGAAAAGCGCCGCCGTTGTCAGATCATCGCCGCGCTTGCAAATTGTATAGGCCGGATAATTGCCGTCGGAGAGATAGGGAAAACACTGCCCCACGAACGCCAGCAATTGGCTGCGCCGGCAGTAGGAGCAGAAATAATCATGATTGTGGGCGATGGTATACGCGTCTGCTGTCAAAACCAGCATTTCACAGTTTCCGCTTTGATAGCAGTAAGACATTACATTACCGTCGTCATCCCAGGATTCCGGAACAGCATGCGGGGAGATGCTGCAAATGTAAAAGTCCCCCTTGGTGCTGCTGTTCCTGACTGTCTCTGATCGGAAGTGTTCTTTTCCCGGCAGCGGTTTCACCGCAATTGCAGATACCAGACCCGTATCGGTGCCTCTTGCGGAAAGCGCTTGCGCGGCAGGCAGATCCAGTATCAGCTTCTCCGGCAAGTCGCTGATTTTTTTTACATCCGCCGCGCCAAAGGCAATTCCGGCGCAGATGTGCTCATCCTCGTAAGTCATCGGAATTCCCTGCCGTGCCAGCATGGACTGCGCCGGAGAGAAAAACCGTTCCATCACTGCCTGCTCCGAAAGCATCGGACTCGTCAGGACATCTTCCCGTATGCGGCGCATCCGGCTGTAGACATAGACGCCGTCCGATCTGCGTGTGGCAAATTCGCGCTCCAGCAGCTCCGCCAGCGGCTGATTTTTGCAGTGCATCCGAAAATAGCCCGTCTCATATTCTGCTTTGTTGTAATAGCAGGCCATATACTGCATCGCTCCCATGCCGCCGCTGGCCCGCAGCGCCAGATCGTAGCACTCCATCAGCGTGGCCGGGACATGGTATCGGGGACGCGGGAACCCATCGCCTTCATGAAAAACATCACGAATATGACCACGGCAGTACTTCTCCTGCATCCGGACGGATTCGACCACTTCCCCCAGCGCCATGGGGCCAAAACGCATGACATCCCGCGCGCACCAATAGGGCGCGCCGGTCAGCCGGAGCAGCGGCTCATTCTCACCGGCCAGGATCATTGTCAGCTCCAGCGCATCCGCCCCTTCCATATCAAACGAGGTATAACCTGCGCAAAATCCCACGCGAATGGTGGGGTCAAACGAATCGACTGTGTGCCGAACCTGCCGGCAGAAGGTACGCAGCGTATCTGCCGTGACATCAAGCCACGCATCCCGAAGCTCATTGCTTCCGCCGACCAGCATTTTCTTCTGAAATTCCTCGCGGCAAACGGTACGGCCGAGCCTTTTTCCCAGCAGCCGCATGTGCGTCCGGCAAAAGCACCCTATACCGGGCCGGACTGACAGGCACAGATCGTCGTCCAGCAGAATGAGCTTGGTTCCTGTCCCGGCAATGTCTGCAATCCAATGCAGATAGCGTTCCATAAACGCTTTTGAGGTGGGACAGAAGGCGTTTGGATTCTGCTTCCCGCTCAGTGAGCGTATCTTTGTAAAATCCCTGCTGATCTCCAGACCTCTTGCCGGCAGCGGGTCACCAAAGCCAAAGGCCTGAAGCCATACGCCGCATTCCATTCCCGCATCTGAAAAGAAGTGTAAATTTTCTCTCAGCAAGCGCAGGGCGTCCCTTCGATCCTCCGAAAACAGCAGATCCCACTCAACTGCAAGAAAAACCCGCTGCGTCTTTGCTCGATTGAGCCAGGCCAGCACGCTGTTTCGTTCCTCCTGCGTTGTATAGAGGCTGTTCATCAGGGGAACCGTCAGGCGATTGTCTGTTGTTTTCATCCTCATGCTTCCTTTCACGCAGGGCTAATCCGCACAAAGATATGCAGGGTCATACCAGTGGTACAGTTTTTCCATAACGCGCAGATAGTTTGCGGCTCTCGCCGCATCCCCCGCCGCGCATTGCGTTTCATTCTTCAGCAGCCGAATCGCCTCAAATATCTCTCCCGCGCTGGCCTGCGTTGAAATTGCAGCGATGCGTACATCGCCTTTCGGCGGCACAAGGTCGCCGTAGCAGTAAAAAATGTCCAGATCCTCCGGTGTACCCGGGCCAAGGACGGTTTGCGTCAGCATTTTTGAGTAAGTCTCGTCATAGGCTCTGAATTCACCGCTCCACAGCTTATCCGCCATAAGGTATACATAGGACGGCAATGTCCACGAAAAATGACCATGCCCCGCAGTTTCTCCGTAGCCCCATGCGCACAGCTCACTGCCGAGCAGCTGGCTGGTATACGCCGGGCTGCAGGTCGGCTCTCTGCGCCAATCCCAATACTGGAACTGTTTTGGCTTAAAGCCATATTCGCTTTCGCAGTACGTCTCGTTATAATATGAGTTGATCAGCTTGTAGCCCATTGCCAGTTGTCCGTTCATGGAGCAGTTTTCATGGGGGCCTCTGTCCTTTGCGGCGACTCGCCAGAACTGCATGAGGATGTCTTTGGGCAGCGGCGCGGAGCGCGTGCAGTCAAGCTGATCGCTCCACATTACCAATGTTCGTCCGGCGTCGCTCACAATCTTGTGTATGCGTTTCACAAAGTAATTGTAAACGTCCAGCTTGTCCGAAAGCCCTTCGCGCGCCTTCAGCGCGCTGCATCTCTCACAGTCATCGTAGAAGCAGAGATCCTTTGCGTTGGGAAAATCCGCAAATTCCAGTTCATCTCCGCCCATATGAAAGTATTTGCCCGGAAACAGCTCCAGGATCTCCCTGATCACCCGCTCCAGCAGCACATAGGTTTCCTCGGCTCCGGCGCAAACCGCCCAATGATTTGTCCTGTCCCGTCTGGGCCCGGTCACAACACACTTTAATGCGGGGTACACCGAAAGAAGCTTTCTTGCATGTGCGGGCATGTCAAATTCCGGCACAATCTGCACGCCCACCAATTCTGCCAATCGGTTCAATTGGCGCATTTGCTCTTTGGAATAGGCGTTCGGAATATACATTTCCTGCGGCAGCGATTCCGCCTGAAAGCAGACGCCGATAGAATCCGACAGATGTAAATGAAGATACTTCATGCGGGCTCTGCCGATCATGACGACATCATTTTTCAGCGTTTCAAAGTTCATGCATCCCCATGCCAAATCGAGCATGACGCCGCGGTAGTCCGCGTCCGGATAATCCTCAATCCGGCATTCCTGCGCCGCAAATGCATTTTCACTCACACGAAGGAGCATGGAAAAGCAGGACAGCGCGTTGCGAAATCCCAGGTAAGCTCCGTATTCAATTTTCACGCCGCCGGCATGAACCGTCAGGGTGTAGTGCTCCGGTTTGTTTTCGTACCGCGTCGCTTTCTCCGCAGCGATGATGCCGCCCTTTTCCTTATATGTACAACTGCACAGCGGCACAAAAAGTGCCAGCAAATCTGCCGCCTTCCCGCCAAATTCCTCAGCTGTGATACTCAGCGCAAGGGGGAAGCGGCAGGTTTTGCCTGTAAACGTTCCGTTTTTAACTTGAGGTATCATATTTCTCCCCGATCTTTCGAAATCCTTAATCAATGCGGCCTACTCCTCAAAGCAATTGTACTGCTGGAGAGTGTATTTTCCGATCTCATACAAAAGAGCAATGGCCTTTTGCTTCAGTGCGGGGGAGGGTGATTTCAGCCGTGCCGGCTCCAGCAGCGGAAATTTTCTGCGCGGGTGCGGCCATGCGCCATCCGCAGCCAGGATGTTATCAGCCTCAAAGGTGAAATATCCCTTGTAATCAATTTTTAAAAGTCCCTGGAGCAGGGAGTCCAGCGGCAGCGTTCCCATGAAAGGCGCGAGGTGCTCATCGCAAGCGCCAAAGTTGTCCTGCACATGAATCGCCCGAAGTTCGCCGCCCAAAGCCAAAACATCCTGTAAGGGGTCGCTCCCCCGCATATTGGCATGCCCCACATCCCAGCAGATATGCAGAAGCGGATGGTTAAAGTATGCGACAAACTCCGTCATCTCCTGCGGCGTCATGAAGAAAAACAAACCGCGTGCATTTTGCTCGGCGCTGTTTTCAATGAGTACATTGACATGGTGCTTCTCCATGTGCGGAATCAGCATCTCCAAAAATTTTTTGCTTTCGACAAAATACGCCGCTTTGTCTGCGGGATACCGCAGCTGATTGTATGTCCCGGTATGTACCACAATGTTTGAGATTCCGAGATGCCCGCACGCCTCGATCGAACGGATCGTAGCCAGCAGGCTGATTTTCTGGCTCTCGTCATCGCCTCCGAAATCGTATGACGGAGAATGCGCCTGGACGAAATCGAATCCCAGCCGTTCACCCTCGCGTCCAGCCGCCTGAACCTCGTCCATCCAGTGATCTGTCAGGAACGGGGAGCCCGGATAGATCACACTGTAAAAGCTGTAGTCCAGATGCCGAAACCCGGTTCCTTCAAACAAACGTACTTTCTCTGCCGCCGAGGTCGTATACCGGACAAAATCACCTGTTGTTGTTGCCAGTTTCATGAATTTCGCCTTGCCTTTCTGCTCAGCCTTTCACCGAGCCCAATGTAACGCCCTTTTCAAAGTATTTTTGGGCAAATGGATAGGCAACCAGAATCGGCACCGTCGCAATCACCACCAGCGCATACTTCATTACATCCACGCTGCCCACCGTGGAGTTGTATTCCTCTGCATTGGTAAAATTATTGAGGTCCAGTGTCACCGACTGCGTAATGCTCCGGAGAATATTCTGCAGCGGCATGAGCTCCTGTTTGTGCAGATATATCATGGCATCAAAGTAGGCGTTCCAGTGCCCGACCGCATAAAACATGACAATCACCGCGATTACCGCCTTGGAGAGCGGCAGTACAATCTGGGTAAAGTAACCGATGTCTGAAACGCCGTCGATCTTTGCTGCCTCATACAGCTCATTCGGTATGCTGTTTTTAAAGAATGTACGCATGACCACCACGTTATAAATGCTGATGGCTTCCGACAGAAGAATTGCCCACCGGGTATTCAGCAAATGAAGCTTTCCCATTAAGATATAAGTGGGAATCATGCCGCCTCTGAAAAACATTGGGATCAGAAACAGGAGCAGGCAGAGCTTCCTGCCGGAAAAGTCCTTTCTCGACAGCGGGTATGCCGCCAGCATCGTCAGGAAAAGATTAATTGCTGTGCCGGCAACCGTGTAAATAATCGTATTCAGATAGCCAGTCCAAACTACCTTGTTGTTAAAAACAAGGTCATAACCGGCTATGGAAAAATCCACCGGCCACAAAATGACGCGCCCGCTGCTCACCGCCTGGCCGGATGAGAAAGACGCCGACAGAACAAAAACCAACGGGTAGAGCACGAGCAGTGTGTATATCAGGGTAATTACAGACAAAAGCCTGTCCAGCGCGCGATCTTTGCGTCCGTCTATAATCTTGTGTTTTCTTACTCTTTCCATAATACAGCTCCTAAAACAGCGATACTTCATCATCTGACGCCTTCTTGCTGGTCCAATTCACTACCACAAGAAAAGCCAGATTGACGATGGAATTAAACAGACCGACTGCCGTGCCGTAGGAGAAGTCAGACGCCTTACCCATACCCGCCTTGTACACATATGTAGAGATCACCTCTGAGGTGTCCAGGTTCAGCGGTGTCTGCAACAAATACGCCTTTTCAAACCCAACGCCAAGAATGGAGCCGGCTGTTAAAATCAGCATGATGATAACCGTCGGCAGGATCGCAGGCAAATCCACGCAGAAAATGCGCTGCCATCTGGAGGCTCCGTCAATCATAGCCGCGTCATGAAGCTCCTGGGATACGGACGACAGTGCCGCTGTATAGATGATGGTGTTCCAGCCAAGGCTCTGCCAGACGCCGGACCAAACATAGATGTGCCGGAAGGCCCCCGACATGCTTCGGAAGTCATACGGATATCCGTTTCCGCCCAGCATTCGATAGATGCTTCCGTACAAGCCGGAGGTCGGGCTGAAGATCAGGTTGATAATCGCAACCAAAACAGTCACAGAAAGAAAATAGGGAATGTAGGTGATCGTCTGCGCGGTTCTGCGGAACCGGTCGTTTTTCAGCGCATTTAAGATAAGTGCGAACATTATCGGCAAGGGGAATCCCACAACGATGCTGTACAGCGACAGCGTCAGCGTATTGAGAAGGACCTCCGTGAAGCTGTAATTGGTGAAGAACTTCTCAAACCACTTCAGACCCACCCATTCGCTTCCCGTAATTCCCAATCTGGGCGAATACTGCCGGAAGGCGATCTGCACGCCGTACATGGGCCAATAATAGAAAATCAGAATATACGCCAGCGGAAGCAGCATCAGCAGCCACAGCTGCCAATCCCGTTTTGTATGCAACAGCTGCCTGGCAAGGGAATCTTTGCATTTGCCTGTTACATCGCGCAATCGCTGCCCTTTTTTATTGCTTCCAATCATTGTTTCACCTCTTAAGTATGGTGCAGCTTGCGAAAGATGCAAATGAGCCTCTCCCGCAAGCTGCACTTTGATGTTATTTGCGTGTTGTCGCGGGCATCAGCCCGCCGACCGATCGTATGCGGTCTGCGCCGCATCGATCCAACCGGACAAGCCGAGTGCTTCAAGCTCATCCAGATATGCCTGCCACTGGGTGTCATCGTTGGGATCCCACTCACCGGTTGTGAATTTGGCCTGACCCTCCTTAATGAAGTCGGTGATCAGGGTCTTGCATCCATTCACAACCTCCTGCTCCTCTGTATTGTAGGGAAGCTCATACAGCATTCCATCATAGACCGGCGCCGATTTTGCCGCTTTGCCGGCGTTAGCGTAGAGCACTTCATACCTGGATTCCCAGGAGCCGTCGTCTGTGTAGGCAATTCTTGTCTCCGGGATGTCCGCAAGCACCTGCGGGCCCCTCAGGATCCATGAGTTTTTGCTGAGATTCGTAAGCCGCTTAATCATTGCCGGCTCGCCGGAAGCGGTCTTTCCGTCCACGATCTCATAGTCCTCGCCTTCCACGCCGTAACTATTAAAGCGGATGCAGTCTACGCTGGAGAAGTAATCCAGGAATTTGAACGCCAATTCGGGGTTTTCGCAGTCTTTGGTGATGAAGGAGTTCCAGCCCCAGTACTGGCCGACAGGGGTTTGGTAGCCGCCGCTTCCTGTGGCGTCCTTCAGCGGTGCAATCGGTACATAATCAAACAGGGCCTCCTTGTCATGGCACATGACAAGCGGATGTCCTGCCCAAAGCCCTACGACCGTGTTCCCGTCTGTCGGGGCATCCAGCTCACCGACTTCCTTATAGTCTGACGCCGTAAAGGTAAGGGAGGAGAGCAGGTTCTCCTTGCCCAGCTTGTTAAGGTAGCGCATTGCTTCTCTGTATTCATCCGTCACAAACGGGGCGTAAACCTTGCCGTCCTTTGAGCTCAAATAGTAGTCCCCGCTGTAATAGGTAAAGGCATTTATAATGTAATTGCAGATATTTGCCATCCATGTCGATTGACGGCCCAGTGCGGGGATCTCATCGGATTTGCCGTTGCCGTTGGGATCCTGATCGCGGAACGCGACCAGCACGTCATGCAGCTCATCAACCGTTGTGGGCATTTCCAGGCCAAGCTTATCCAGCCATTTCTGGTTGATGAAGCAAAAGTTATTGAAATCTTCTGGCGAAGGGGCAAAATAATTCGGTACGCCATAGATGTTTCCGGACTCGGGGTCGGTAGAAAGACTCCAGAGCCGCTCAATGGCCGCGTCGCTGAAGCTGTCCTTGTTGGCCAGAGCCTGCCAGATGTAGTGGCCGCTGGTTTCATACAGATCATTTAACGGCAGAAAATATCCCTGATTTCCGTATTCGTTGACAAGGCTGCTGTCCAACTGGAACCGCCAAAGGATGTCAGGCAGTTTTTCGCCGCTGGCAGTCATCAGCGCCAGCTGCGTCTTTGCATCATCAGCTTTGCCTTCGAAGTAGACGAACTCCAGATCAATACCCGTTGTCTCTTCCAGCCACTTTGTAAATGCATTCGTGTCGTAGTCTTCTACGTCCGTGCTTCTTAAAAGGCCAATGGTCAGCTTCTCACCAGTGGTAGTGAATGGGAGCCAATCCTCTTCCGGGACGTCTCGGCCCAGCGTGGTCTCGGCCGACGTCTGTTCTGATGTCTGTTCTGACGTCTGTTCTGATGTCTGCTCTGTTTGTGTGGAGGCAGCCGCACTTGCGGTGCTTTCGTTGGGCTTTGATTCCGCCGTCTTGCTGCAGCCAGCCATCAGGCTTACAGTCAAAACCAGTACCAATAGAATGCTGATCAATCTTTTCATGTTTTTCCTCCTCTTTTTAATTCGATTTTGCCCCGCTGTTTGCTCTGCACCCAATCGGCAACCGCATCGGTTTGTCCGAGTGCATTCGCGGTCGGATGCTGCGTCCTGCGACAATGACATGCGCTCCGCGCGGAAGGAACCCGTCGCATTTGCTAATTTCGATTCTAATTTATCCCCACTTATTATGCAACATGCAATATCGCAGGGAAATCGCATTTTGATTCTGCCTTCGGTTAATTTCCAGTTTCTTCCTGATTCACCGCTTGCATTTTCAGTTTTTCATTGCATTATGACCAACCGCGTGTACTTCTGATGCCTGCATATGTTATAATATGTACAAATACAGAGAAATTCGTGATTGCCGATATTGGAGGACAGTACGACCATGAAGACAAACAACGAGCGCTTTGAATACAAGCCCTCTCTATTTTGGCGTTATTTCTCTCTGCTCGCAGCCATCGCTTCGATTTTTATCGTTGCGCTCCTCGCTTCTACGGGCCAGTACAGAAAGCTCATCCGCAATTCCTATTCCAATGTGGTGCAGGAAAGTTTTTACCAGAACTGCAACGCTTTTTCACAGGAGATCGCGCAAACCCGCTCGCTGATTATTACCATTCAATCCTCAGAGTACTACATGGATCTATGCACAGCGCACCCGCCTCTTTCCGTAATGCAGCAGTACAAGCTCAACCAGATGCGGCAGTTCTTTGCCCGCCAATGCAACCTGCAAACGTGCATGTTTGACGGTTTTATCGCCTCGGAAGGAATCCAGCTTTGCCTGACGACGAACTCCATCATTGAAGAGCCCGACGAATTATTGGACTCCTATTTCCAGTTTGAGGACGATATATCTCTGTACGACACCCTGCAAAACCGCACCATCCAGAACCGATATACGGTTCTCCCCGCTGCCAGAATTACCATCAACGAGAAAAACTCCAATTCCTACCTGACGCTGCTGTCCCATCCGATCTCCAGCAAATTCACATATGGCTTTTTCTGCCCTACCGACAAGGTCCTGCAGGCATTCGGCATGGGAAGCCTTCCCGATGGCTCCTATTTACAGATTGTTTCCGCAACGGATGAAACTCTATTCGCTTACAACGACCGCGGAAACATGAGCGACTACATTGTATTCACCCATGAGCTTCCCAGTCTGCAGGCCACAGCATCGCTGGGCATCCCAAAAGCATATTTCAGTGATATTCTCGAGCAGTCTCTGCTCACGGTTCAGCTTATTTTTATTGCCTCGCTATTCATCGGCATCGCGCTGTGTGTCATTTTTTCTTACATTGGTGTAAAGCCCTTTCACAGTTTAATTGCCGAACACACCATGCTGCGGGCAAAAAGCAAAAATGAATTGGATGTCATCAACGACTATCTGAATAGCACAAAATATACCAACCAGCTTCTGAAAAACACCCTGTTGTCGAACCTGATTACGCGTGCTTTGTATGCGCTGCCGATCGGTGCCGAAGAAAGCAGCAATCTGACGGCTCATTTTCCCATCTTTGAGATACCTCAGCATCTCATTATTGTCCAGGACTGTACACCGCCGCAGCGCGGCAGCCGTCTTTGCCCGGCGTTTGATACGTTGCTGCAGCAGTTGCCTGCAGGAATTATCAGCGAGCATATCAGCATTTCCGAGCTGTGCATCCTGATCCGGGACGATCTCTTCTCGGAAGATACCCTGCAGCAGAGCCTCATGGAGATGAACATCGATTCCCAGGAGTATCCGCGATTCATATGTGGCGTCAGCGCATCCTTCACCGGACTGGCCGACCTTTCCAACGCAGTGCGGCAGGCTCGCTTTGTCCTTCCGAAGGATAAAAAGCGCATGATCGGATTTTTCGTGCAATGCAGCGATGAAAATGACTCCAGCGTACCGCAGAAGGTATTTGAGCTGAAGCATCTTGAGCAGGGGCTTAATTGCTGGAATGAGGCCGAGGTGCTGAACATCATCAGAGACTTTCAGTTTACATATGCCAATCACGATACTTCTCCGGAGGAGATTTTTTATAATATACTGCATCTGCTTCGGGTTACCGCACAAGCCGGCTCCATTGATTTCAGCCCCTATGAGAATGTCACATACATGCACAATACAACCGACGAGGTGAACTTGAAGGTCCTGGAAAAAATCGCGCAGGATCTTTTCAACAAAAAAGAACAGATGCAAACATCTGCGATGCAGCAGCTGTGTGAAACGCTGGTTCAATATGTGAAGGACAATTACTCCAGCCCGATCCTGTCCGTTTCCGTCCTTGCACAGAAATTCTGCGTTTCGGAACACTTTGTATATAAGTCGATTCTTTCTGTCTCCGGCATGAGCTTTCCGCGGCTTCTTCTGGAGACTCGAATGACAGAAGCCGGACGGTTGCTGCGCGAGACTGATATGAGTAATATCGACATCTCCGAACACTGCGGTTATACGACCATCAGCACTTTTTACAGGAACTTCCGGAGCTATTACAGCAAGACCCCAGCCGCGTATAAGGATTCCTTCTCAAACATCAAATAATACCGGCTGTGCAGTTGTTCCGGTTCTCCGATCACAAAGTACCCGGCGTCATCGAAATCATCAGGAGCCATACAGGGCAGGAGATGGCACCTGCAATGTTCAAGATGGCTGCCGTCTGCGGCGAAACAGGCGGGATGGAACGGCGAACAGATGCTTGCGTATATCGGCAGCATCAACAAAGTGCTGGGAAATTTCTGAGATTCTGCAATAAAAACAGCGCTGCGGAAATTGGTCCGCAGCGCTGTTTTTTTCGTTGTCCACCATTCGTTACACAGTAAAAGGATGCCTGCCATCCATATACCGCTCATCGGAGTGCGTGAAGGGAAAAACCGGCCTCGGAATTGTCAGCTTTTCCATGCGTTCGCGAACATTTCGATTTACGGAATCAATTTCCGCCTGTTTTCCGATCAGCGTACAGCGCAGTTCAATGTGAAGGTTGGAGGGATATATCCGCCGGAAAGCCGACTGCGGCATCAGCGCCAAAGAGCTGTGCGCCGTCTGCTGCATGTGATGCGGAGAAAACGCGCAGCTCACTGGAAAAATAAGGAAAGCGCAATCCAGAAGCTGGGGAACGGAAACTTCAGCGGGATTACGCGGATGCGCCTGGTGGTTTGGAGCGCATCTTCTGGAGCAGCTCACGAAGGTGCCTGTGAATAAAACACGTGAAAAAGGAGGAAAATAAAGGTATTCACAGGAGGTAACGCATGGCTGAAAACAAGAGACCGGTTTCACCCCAGCAAAAGCAAAGCGTGATCGACCAGCTTTGGCTGCATTATTACAATCAGACGCTTCACGGCAAGGGCCTGATCTCCGACCGCGATTACAGCCGCATGAAGGCAAAGATCAACAGCCGGAGGCTACCGTCCGCGGAATGATAAAAAGCGCGGGGCTGCACGCACTGCGAAGCCACGCGTCCTAATCGTCGGTTTTTCGTTCATTATCCGTCTGATCGCCAAACAGCAATACGAGATCATCTCTCCGAGCGTACAGGACGCGGTCAATCATGACGAGTTCGTCCTGCAAATGGTAAAACACCATATCGTTTCCGCATTTGACCGACCGATATGGCGTGCTGTTTCCCTCCGCGGCAAGAACCGGCCCCATTTCCGGGAAACGTTCCAGTTCCAGGACTGTTTTTCGGATTTTCCGGATCAGCGCCAGCGCAGACTGAGGGTTGTGGAGTTCGTTTGCGATATAATCTCCAATTTCCGCTAAATCCTCTTTTGCCATGGGAGAAATGACGACCTTACCCACGGAAGCGGCCCTCTAGTTCATCAAACACGCCCTCGGCAGATGCGTAGCCTTCTGCCTCTCCGGACTGGCGGCCCTTATCCAACTCGCTTGTGAGCTTTTTCATGGCCAGCAGCTTTTCGTATCCGCGATAATCTTCCATGTCAAGAACCGCGTAGCGGCCGCGGCCGTTTTTTGTCAGGAAAACCGGCTGTCCGACTGCCACGTCGCGCAAAACCTCGCCATAATTGCGAAGCTCGGAAACAGGTTTAATCACAGGCATGGATATCCGCCCCCTTCTGTATTCAGTATATGCCACGACGCTGTAAAATTCAACGATAAATTTGTTGAAAAAATGGGGATTGTTATTTTCTCGATTGCATGTTAATATATTTATAGTCATGATATTACGAACTTTAAGGAGGCTGCGACCATGGATATTGTCAGCGTGCGGCAGCAGCTGAAAACGAAATCCATCTATGATATTCCTCTGCGGGTAACCTATTACGCCCGCGTATCCTCGGAATCGGACGAGCAGCTGAACTCATTGGGCAACCAGATTACGTATTACGAAGACCTGATCCGCAAAAATGCCGCGTGGACCTATGTGCCCGGCTATATTGACGAGGGGCTTTCCGGCATCTCCACGAAAAAGCGGGAGAATTTCAACCGGATGATCGAGGATGCGGCGGAAAGTCAATTTGACCTCGTCATCACCAAAGAAATTTCGCGCTTCGCCCGCAACACACTGGATTCCATCCAGTACACCCGCCAGCTGCTGTCCGACGGCGTGGGCGTGTTTTTTCAGAACGACAACATCAACACCTTCGACGAGGACTCGGAGCTGCGGCTGTCCATCATGTCCTCCATTGCACAGGACGAGCTGCGCAAGCTGTCGAGCCGCGTAAAATTCGGCCATCAGCAGGCCATCAAATCCAGCGTGGTGCTGGGCAACAACCGCATCTTCGGCTATAAAAAGGACAACAAAAGGCTGGTCATCGACGAGGCGCAGGCGCCCATGGTGCGGGAACTGTTCGAGCTCTACGCCACCGACCGGTACAGCATGAAGCAGATCGAGACCCTCTTCTGGGACAGGGGCTACCGCAATCTGAACGGCAAGAAGATTGCGCACTCCACCATGGCGAATATAATCGCCAACCCCAAGTACAAGGGCTACTACGTCGGCAACAAGGTCAAGGTGGTGGACATGTTCACCAAAAAACAGAAATTTCTGCCCCCGGAGCAGTGGGTCATGTTCAAGGATGAGAGCGGCGAGATCGTCCCCGCGCTGGTGTCCGAAGAGCTGTGGGACGCCGCCAACGTCATCCTGCACCGCCGCAGCGAGGATGTAAAGGCCCGCCAGGGCGTCTGCAACCACGACAATCTGCTCACCGGCAAGCTCTGGTGCACGCACTGCGGCGCGCCCTATTACCGCCGGGAATCCAAAGACAAATATGGTCACCGAAACAGCAAGTGGGTCTGCTCCGGCAAAATCAAGGGCGGCTCCGACTCCTGCGAGTCCTTCCCGATCTATGAAGATGAGATCAAGCCGCTTCTTTTTGACGTTTTCCGGCAGACGAAGGCGGACGCCGACGCGCTGGCGGAGGAATACGTCCGCATGTACAAGTCGCTGACGGAGGAGGCGAATCTCCAGCCGCGCATGGAAGAGCAGCAAAAAATCATCGCCATGGCCGCGAAGAAAAAGGGCAAGCTGCTGGAGCTGGCGGCAGGCGGCAACGTCACCGACAGCGATTTCAGGCTTCTGTCCCGTCAGTGCGACGAGGAAACCGCCGCCGCGGAAAAAGAGTTGACGGAGCTGGAGAATCAGCAGAACTCCAATGAGGACTTCCGAAAAAACATCGAGAGCATTCGCGCCACCCTGCGCATGGCGGAGCACGATACCGCCGGCGGCGGCATCACCAAGGAGTTCGTGGACAAATACATTGACAAAATCTTCGTGACGCCGGAGCCGGACGGCTCCATGCGGCTGGAAATCAAGATCTTCACGGGTGAAAGCACCGAGCGCTGCCTGCAGAATCTCGCGCGTCGTTCGGGTCACACGTTCAAAAAGATGATCGAGTCCTACGAGCGCAACATGAAGTAATTCGCGCCCCTGAAAATGCGCAGAAATTCTTTGATTTCTGCGCATTTTCTTTTGGCGGCGCCGCGCCGGGCGAGATGGGTTTTTCCGGAAAACGGCAATTTTCGGCGGATTTCGGCCTGTCTGCCTTTTCTTGGGTATTTAGTTTCCGTTCTTTCTGATTGTTCACAATTCTTTTGGTTTTCGTTCATAGTTTGTACATGATTGTGGGTTATTTTATATTCAGGAAATCCCAACAAGACTTCCTCTCTTTCTTCTCTTTTCCTCTTTTTCTTTTCTCTTTTCAACAGCAAAGCCCCGCGGCTGTCCCGGCCGCGGGGTTTTGCTGTCCGTCCGGCTGCAAAGCCCGCAGAAATCTTCCGATTTCTGCGGGCTTTTCGCCTTTCGGCGGCCCAGGGCGGGCCGCCGTGCGCCGTTATTTTGTATAGTCGAACTCGTAGTCGTAGATGCTGACGGTGTCGCCGTCCTGGATGCCCTGCTCCTCGAGGCGCTCGAAGAGGCCGCTCTTTCGGAGCTGGCGGTCAAAGTACATGCGCGACTCGTAGTCCTCGAAGTTGATGTCGTTCAGCAGCTTCAGAATCCACGGCCCCGAGACGATCCAGAGGTCCTCGTGCCGCTCGATCTGCAGCTGCGCGGCGTCGCCCGCCTCGGCCAGCGGCTTCACGTAGTCCGGTTCATAGACCGTGACGGGCGGGAGCTGCGCGAGCTTGCCCGCGACCGCGCGCATGAGCTGGCGCGTGCCCTCGGTCGTGGCGGCCGAGATCTCGAAAAACTCATAGCCCTGCTGCGTCACATAGTCGCGCAGCCTCTGCAGGTTGTCGCTCTCGGGCGGCAGGAGATCAATTTTATTGGCCGCGACGAGCATCGGGCGCGAGGCCAGCTCCATGGAATACTGCCGCAGCTCCTCGTTGATCTTCTGAAAATCCTCGACGGGGTCGCGGTCCTCGCTGCCGGACACGTCTACAATGTGGATGAGCAGGCGGCAGCGGTCGATGTGGCGCAGGAAGTCGTGTCCCAGCCCCGCGCCCTCCGCCGCGCCCTCGATAATGCCGGGGATGTCCGCCATCACGAACGAGACGCCCTCCTCGACGTAGATGACGCCGAGATTCGGATAGAGCGTCGTGAAGTGGTAGTTCGCGATCTTCGGGTGCGCGTTCGACGTGACGGACAGCAGCGTGGATTTTCCGACGTTCGGGAACCCGACAAGGCCGACGTCCGCCAGCAGCTTCAGTTCCAGCACGACCTCGTGCTCGTCGCCGGGCGTGCCCGCCTTGGCAAAGCGCGGCACCTGCCGCGTCGGCGTGGCGAAGTGCTGGTTGCCCCAGCCCCCGCGTCCGCCCCGGCAGAGCACGTAGTCCTCGCTGCCGGACACGTCGTGCATGATCTCGTTCGTCTGCGCGTCGCGCACGACGGTGCCGCGCGGCACGCGGATGACGAGATCCTCGCCCTTTCTGCCCTTGCAGCGCTTGCCCTGCCCGTCCTCGCCGGAGGGCGCCTGATACTTTCTTTTGTAGCGGAAGTCCATCAGCGTGGACAGATTGTCGTCGGCGCGCAGAATGACGCTGCCGCCGTTGCCGCCGTCGCCGCCGTCCGGGCCGCCCGCGGCCACGTACTTTTCGCGATGGAACGCGATGGCCCCGTTGCCGCCGTCGCCCGCGCGGACGAAAATTTTAACTTTATCGACAAACATGGTGTTCCTCCTTTCCCGGAAGAAAAAGGGCACGCTGCTTTGTGCAGCGCGCCCCAAAAAATCTGCAAATTACGCCTCCGCGTATACGGAGCACATTTTGCGATCCTTGCCCATCCGCTCGAACTTGACCTTGCCGTCGATCATGGCGAACAGCGTATCGTCGCTGCCGATGCCGACGTTGTTGCCCGGATGGATATGCGTGCCTCTCTGGCGAACCAGGATGTTGCCGGCCAGCACAAACTGACCGTCGGCGCGCTTGACGCCGAGGCGCTTGGACTCGGAGTCACGGCCGTTCTTGGTGGAGCCGCCGCCCTTTTTATGGGCGAAGAACTGGAAACTCATTTTCAGCATGGTATTACACCTCCAAAACTTCGATATAATCAGGATACTCGTCCCGCAGGCTGCAGAGCGTCAGCATCATGCCGGCGAGAACCGCCTGCACGGCGTCCTCATTCTCGCAGACCGCGGGGAGGGTCAGGGTGACGCCGGCGTTCTGCTCGTCCACCCGCGTTTTGACGCGCTCACCGAGCACGTCGTGGATGGCGGCCTCCGCGAACTTGACGGCGGTGGAGACGGCGGCGCAGACAATGTCGCTGCCCTCCTCGGCGTAGCCGCTGTGGCCGGAGCAGGAGAAGCCCGTAATGCGCTCTTCCTGACTGAAAAACTGGACGGTCGTCATCGCTTACAGTGCGATTTTCTCAATCTGCACCTTGGTATACGGCTGTCTGTGGCCCTGAAGGCTCTTGCTGGCCTTCTTGGAGCGGTACTTGAAGACACGGATTTTCTTGCTCTTGCCGTTCTTCAGGACCTTGGCCTCGACCTTCGCGCCCGCGACGGTCGGCGTTCCGAACGTGGAGCTCGCGCCGTCCACGACCGCCAGTACCTGATCGAAGGTGACGGCTTCGTCAGCCTCAGCGCCGAGTTTTTCGATGTAAATGACATCGCCTTCCTTGACGTTGTACTGCTTTCCGCCGGTTACGATAATTGCCTGCATACGTTGCACCTACCTTTTTTGTAGACTCGCTCTGAAGGCGTGAGCGCATGCTCAGCTTAAGCCTCTTTGACGCGGCCTAATGATTATAGCATCCCATAATTGCCTTGTCAAATGCTTTTTGGCGTTTTTTGCAGCATTTTCAGTCCAAATGGTGGATTCCCTCGCAGATTCCCCCGAGGCACGAGGCCGCCTCCATGGAATAGTCCTGCTGCCTTGCCAGATCGCCCAGCGTAACGACGCCCACAACGCGCCCGTCCTGCACCACGGGCAGTCTGCGCACCTGCTCTTTCGTCATGAGCGCCGCGGCGCGCGCCAGCTCCATGTCCGGCGCGGCGGTGACGACGCGGCCGGTCATGATCTCCCGCACGGCCACGGCGCCGGGGTTGCGGCCGGCCGCCGCGCAGCGCAGCGCGAGGTCGCGGTCCGTCAGAACGCCTGTGAGCCGGCCCATCGCTCCGCGCACCGGCAGCATTCCGACGTTTCCCCGCGACATGAGCCGCGCCGCGACGGACGCCGGCTCCCGCTCGGACACGCTGAGCACATTTTTCGTCATGCACTCGGAAACCTTCATAAGTCCCTCCCAAAAAAGCAGCCCCGGCGGGACTTCCGCCGGGGCTGAAATCTTATGGGGATTGTTTCCGGTTTATTTGAAAAATATACCTTACTTCCGCAGCTTCGCGTCGATGGCGGCGGCGGCCTTCTTGCCGGCGCCCATCGCGAGGATGACGGTGGCCGCGCCCGTGACGGCGTCGCCGCCGGCAAAGACGTTCTCGCGCGTGGACATCTCGTTCTCATCGACGATAATGCCGCCCTTTTTGTTGGTGTCGAGACCGGGCGTCGTCGAACGGATCAGCGGGTTCGGGGAGGTGCCGAGCGACATGACGACCATATCGACCGCCAGCGTAAACTCGGAGCCCTCGACGGGAATCGGGCGGCGGCGGCCGGAGGCGTCGGGCTCGCCCAGCTCCATTTTGATGCATTTCATGCCGCATACGCGCCCGTCCTCGCCGCCGATGATCTCGACGGGGTTGGTGAGGGTCATGAACTCGATGCCCTCCTGCTTGGCGTGGTGCTGCTCCTCGAGCCGCGCGGGCATCTCGGCCTCGCCGCGGCGGTAGACGATGTACACGTGCTCGGCGCCCATGCGCTTGGCGCAGCGGGCGGCGTCCATCGCGACGTTGCCGCCGCCGACGATCGCGGCAGAATTGCTGTGCATGATCGGGGTGTCGGACTCCTCCAGATAGGCCTTCATGAGGTTGATCCGCGTGAGGTATTCGTTCGCGGAGCAAACGCCCTTGAGCGCCTCGCCGGGGATGTGCATGAACATCGGCAGGCCCGCGCCGGAGCCGACGAACACGGCCTTGTAGCCCATTTCAAACAGCTCGTCGATGGAGAGCACCTTGCCGATGACCATGTCGGTCATGACCTCGACGCCCTGCGCCTTGAGCTTTTCCACTTCGTTGGCCACGATGGCCTTGGGCAGACGGAATTCGGGGATGCCGTAGACCAGCACGCCGCCGGGGGTGTGCAGCGCCTCGAAGATCGTGACGGCGTAGCCCTTCTTGGCCAGCTCGGACGCGCAGGTCAGGCCGGACGGGCCGGAGCCCACGACCGCGACCTTCATGCCGTTCGGCTCGGCCTTTTCAGGCATTTCGTTCACGTTCTCGCGGTACCAGTCGGCCACAAAGCGCTCCAGACGGCCGATGGCGACCGGCTCGCCCTTGACGCCGCGCACGCACTTGGCCTCGCACTGCGTCTCCTGCGGGCACACGCGGCCGGACAGGGCGGGCAGGGCGTTGGTGGAATAGAGAATCTGGTCGGCGGCGGCGAAATCGCCCTCCGCGACCTTGGCGATAAACTCGGGAATGCGCACGTTGACCGGGCAGCCCTCGACGCACAGCGGCTTCTTGCAGTGCAGGCAGCGCTTGGCCTCGTTGATGGCCATTTCCTCGGTATAGCCCAGCGTGACTTCCTTAAAATTCTTGTTGCGGACGTTCGGGTCCTGCTCCGGCATCGGAGTCTTTGTCATTGTCATATTCGGCATCGTTCTTACTCCCCTCACTTAATGAGCTCTTCGCCCAGCTTCTGCAGCCGGCAGGCATGCGACGAGCGTTCCTCGGTTTCGCGCTCCTTGTACACGCCGTTGCGGTTCATGAGCTCCGCGAAATCGACCTTGTGGCCGTCGAAATCCGGTCCGTCCACGCAGGCGAATTTCACCTCGCCGCCGACGGTGACGCGGCAGCCGCCGCACATGCCGGTGCCGTCGACCATGATCGGGTTCAGGCTGACGATGGTCTTGACGCCGAACGGCTCGGTCGTCTTGGCGACGAACTTCATCATGGGGATGGGCCCGATGGCCAGCACTTCGTCGTACTGCTTGCCCTGCTCGAGCAGCTGCTGCAGCTTCACGGTGACAAAGCCGTGCTCGCCGTAGGAGCCGTCGTCGGTCATGAGATAGAGATGGTCGCAGGCGGCCTTGAACTCGTCCTCGAGAATGACGATGTCCTTGTTGCGGAAGCCGACGATGACGTCGGTCTCGACGCCGGCCTCTTTGAAGGCCTTCGCGGACGGATACGCGATCGCGCAGCCGACGCCGCCGCCGACGACGCACACGCGCTTCAGTCCCTCGACCTCGGTGGGCTTGCCCAGCGGGCCGACGAAGTCCTGGATGAAGTCGCCCTCGTTCTTCGCGCCGAGAAGCTCGGTGGACAGACCGACCTTCTGGAAAATGATCGAAACGGTGCCCTTTTCGCGGTCGTAGCCCGCGATGGTAAGCGGCACGCGCTCGGACTTGTCGTCCACACGGAAGATGATAAACTGGCCCGCCTTCGCCTTTCTCGCGATAAACGGGGCCTCGATCTCCATGAGCGTGACCGCGGAGTTGAGTTCCTTCTTGCGTACAATCTTGTACATAGCTTTCATCCCTTCAAATATCAAATTTTCCCAATTTGAACATACCCTCAACAATTTTGTATTATAACATACCTATTCCGGATTTGTAAACTCATTCGGTGCAAATTTACGGATTTCTGACCACGATATTTTCTTTTTTGACGCGGTTCCACGAAAAATCTGCCAGCAGCTCCCGCGCGGAGGCCGGCTCCGTGTCCGGCCGCAGGCCGCAGAGCCCGGCGAGCAGGCCGAGCAGCTGCTCCGGCGTGCGGGTCTGCCGCAGGCAGCCGAGATCGAGCGCGCGCTCGCGCTTGCTCAGCCGCTGGCCGTCGGGGGCGACGAGCAGCGGCACATGGTAATAGCGCGGCGCGGGAAAGCCCAGAAGCCGCTGCAGATAGAGCTGCCGCGGCGTGGAGGACAGCAGGTCCCGCCCGCGCACGACCTCGGTGACGCCGGCGGCCGCGTCGTCCGTCACGACGGCGAGCTGATAGGCGTACACGCCGTCGGAGCGCCGGATGAGAAAGTCGCCGCAGTCCGCCGCGAGGTTCTCCGCATACGCCCCCTGCAGCCCGTCGGTGAAGCAGACCGTCTCGTCCGGGACGATGAGCCGCCACGCGGGCGGCCTTTTCCGGGCGGCGCGCTCCGCCGGGGTCAGATGCCGGCAGGCGCCGGAATAGACCGGCTGGCCGTCGGCGGCGTGCGGCGCGGAGGCCGCGTGCAGCTCCGCCCGCGTGCAGTAGCAGGGATAGACCAGGCCGAGGCCGTCCAGCTTTTGGAACTGCTCTTTGTAATATTCCTCACGGAGGCTCTGCCGTGTCTGCTCGCGGTCCCAGCACAGGCCGAGCCATTCGAGGTCGCGCTTGAGCTGGTCGGCGTATTCCGGCCGGCACCGCTCGGGGTCGAGGTCCTCGATCCGCAGCACGAATTCTCCGCCCGCGCGTTTGACCGACAGCCATGCCAGCAGCGCGGCCAGGACGTTCCCCAGGTGCATCCGCCCGCTGGGGCTGGGGGCAAACCGCCCGGTCTCCGGCATCGTCATCCTCCCCTTCCAAGGGGATTGTAGCACTTGCGCGGATGTGATACAATAGGAAAAACAATTTCTGTGAGGCTCGCCTATGCTGCTTTCCGCGGAACACCTGTCCTTTACCTTCGGCACGAAACCCCTTCTGCAGGACGTGTCGCTCTATCTCAATCCCGGCGACAAGCTGGGGATCATCGGCATCAACGGCACCGGAAAATCGACGCTCCTGCGCATTCTCGCGGGGAAGCTGCCGCCCGACGCGGGCATTCTCTCGCGCAATCCCAACGTCCAGGTGTCGTTTCTCGCACAGAACCCCGTGATGCACGACGAAATGACCGTTCTGGAGCAGGTCTTCGCCGAATTCCCGCCGGAGTTCCGCGCGCTGAACGAATACGAGGCCGTGACCATGCTCACGCGGCTCGGCATCGCGGACACGGCGCAGCGCATCGGCGCGCTCTCCGGCGGGCAGCGCAAGCGCGTCGCTCTCGCGGCGGCGCTCGTGCACCCGGCGGACATTCTCATCCTCGACGAGCCGACGAACCACCTCGACAGCGACATGATTCTCTGGCTCGAGCAGCGGCTGATCGCCTTCACGGGCGGCCTTGTCATGGTCACGCACGACCGGTATTTCCTCGAGCGCGTCGTGACCGGCATCGCCGAGCTCTCGCGCGGCACGCTGGCCTGTTACGAGGCCAACTATTCGCGCTACCTCGCGCTCAAGGCGCAGCAGGCGGAGATGGCGGAGGCGTCCGAGCGCAAGCGGCAGGCCGTGCTGCGCCGGGAGTACCAGTGGGTCATCCGCGGCTGCCAGGCCCGCACGACAAAAAGCAAAGAGCGCCTCGACCGATACGAGACGCTCAAAAACCGGCAGGGGCCGCAGTATGACGAGTCCGTGCAGCTGGCGGCCATGTCCTCGCGGCTGGGCAAAAAGATCGTCAGTCTGGAAAACGTCAGCTTTTCCTACCCCGGCCGGCCGGTCATCCGGAATTTTTCCTGCCGCATCGGGCGGGACGACCGCATCGGCATCGTGGGCCGCAACGGCGCGGGCAAATCCACGCTTTTGAACCTGCTGGCGGGGCGGCTGGCCCCGGATTCCGGCACGTACGAGCTCGGCAGCACGGTCAAAATCGGCTATTTCACGCAGGAGGGCCGCGAGCTCGACCCGGACCTTCGGGTCTACGACTTCATCCGCGCCATCGCCGCCGAGGTCAGAACTGATGAGGGCACGTTTTCCGCCAGCCAGATGCTCGAGCGGTTTTTGTTCGACGCCGCGCTGCAGTACACGCAGATCGGCCGCCTCTCGGGCGGCGAGCGGCGGCGGCTGTATCTGCTGAGCATCCTGATGGAGGCCCCGAACCTGCTGCTGCTCGACGAGCCGACGAACGACCTCGACATCACCACGCTCTCGATCCTCGAGGACTATCTGGAGTCCTTCCCCGGCCCCGTAATCGCGGTCGCGCACGACCGGTATTTCCTCGACCGGCTGGCCGACGAGATCTGGGAGGTGCGGGATACGGGCCAAATCGCGGAGTACACCGGCAATTTCTCCGACTACCTCCGCAAGCGCCCCGCGCCGGAGGCCGAAAAGCCGCGGCCCGCGCCGAAGAGCGCGCCGGAGCCCCCGAAGCCGCAGAAGCTCCGCTTCTCCTTCAACGAGCAGCGGGAATACGCGACAATCGAGCAGGACATCGCCGCGCTGGAGGCGGACGCCGCCCGCTGCGAGCGGGAGACGGAGGCCGCCTGCACCGACTACGTGCGCCTGGAGGCGCTCACGGCGGAGAAGGCCGCGCTCGAGCAGAAGCTCGCGGAGAAGATGGACCGGTGGGTCTATCTGTCGGAGCTGGCCGACCGGATCGCGGCGCAGCAGCCGTAGTCGCTCTTTCTTTCGCGCAGCAGCAGCGCCGCGTTCAGAACCACGAGCACGGAGCCGCAGTTGTGCATCAGAGCGCCGGTGACGGGGTTCAGCAGTCCCAGCACGGACAGCGTCACCGCCGCGAGATTGATGCCCAGCGAGATCAGCAGATTCTGCCGCACCTTGCCCATCGTCCTGCGCGCCAGACGGAACAGGTACGGCAGGCGCAGCAGGCTGTCGTCCGTCAGCACGGCGTCGGCCGACTCCACCGCGATGGCGCTGCCGATTCCGCCCATGGCGACCGAGGCGTACGCGGCCGCGAGCGCCAGCGCGTCGTTCACGCCGTCGCCCACCATGCAGACCGGCTCGTTCCGGGCGTCAAAGTCCCGCATGGCCGCCAGCTTGTCCTCCGGCAGCAGCCCCGCGCGCACGTCCTCCAGTCCGACCTGCTCCGCGACGGTTCGGGCCGCGCGCTCGTTGTCGCCCGTCAGCAGGACGGGCGCGAGGCCCGCCCGCTTCAGCCGGGAGACGGCCTCCGCCGCGTCGGGCCGGACGGTGTCGGCCAGGGCGAGCAGCCCGGCGGGCGCGCCGTCCACGGAAAGGAAAATCACCGTCGCGCCGCGCGCGCGGTACGACGCCGCCAGCGCCTGCGCGTTTGCCGGCATCGCGGTCCCTGCGGCGAGCTCCCACCTGCCCGCCGCGACGAGCCGCCCCTCCGCGCGGGCGCGGACGCCCTGTCCCGCCGTCATCTGAAAATCGGAAATTTCGGTCAGCGTCCCGCCGCCGCGGACATAGCATGCAACAATCGCCCTGCCGAGCGGATGCTCGCTGCGCTGCTCCGCGAGCGCGGCCAGCCGGAGAAGCTCCGCCTCGGAATACCGCGCGTCGAAGGACGCCGCGCCGATCACGTCCGGCTGCCCGCGCGTCAGCGTGCCGGTCTTGTCGAAGGCGACGCGCCGGACGCCGGCCAGCCGCTCCAGCGCCTCGCCGGAGCGGATGAGCACGCCGTGCCCGGCCGCGTTCCCGATGCCCGCCATGATCGCGGTCGGCGTGGCGAGCACGAACGCGCAGGGGCAGAACACCACGAGCACCGTCACCGCGCGGATGAACTCCCCGGAGATCAGCCATGTGAGCGCCGCGATCACGGCCGCGCCCAGCACCATCCACGTCGCCCATCTGTCGGCCAGGCCGACGATGGGCGCTTTGTTTGCGTCCGCCTGCCGCGCGAGGCGGATCATACGCTGCAAAGAGCTGTCGCCGCAGACCTTGTCGGCCCGCATGTCGAACGTTCCGAACTGGTTGACCGTCCCGCTCGCGACCGCGTCCCCCGCCTTCTTGTCCACCGGGACGGACTCGCCCGTCATGACCGACTGGTCGATGGCGGTTTCGCCCGAGACAATGACGCCGTCCGCCGGGACCGTCTCGCCCGCGAGCACGGTGACGACGTCCCCGACGCGCAGCTCGTCCGCCGGGATGACCGCCGTCACGCCCTCCCGCCGGACTCTCGCGGTCTGCGGCGCGAGGGCGATCAGCTTCCCGATGCCCCTGCGGGCCTTTTCCGCCGTGTAGTCCTCCAGCAGCGTGCCGATCTGCATGATGAGCGCGACCTCGCCCGCGGCGAAGTACTCCCCGATTGACACCGACGCAATGAGCGCCAGGGAGACGAGCAGGTCGGCCTTGACGCTGTGGTCCAGAATCAGCCCCCTGGCGGCCCCGTACACAATGGGAATCCCGCAGAGCACGATGGCGGCCCACGCCGCGTCCACGGGCGCCGCGCGGAGCCAGCCGGCGAGGCTGCAGACGAGCGCGGCCGCGGAGACGATCGCACACACGAGCGTGCTCCGCGTCTCGCCGGTCAGCCATTTTTTCAGCGCCATGCGTTTTCCCTCCGGCTCTTGGGCAGCACCGCACAATTCCGCGCCTGGAATTGTGCGGTGCTGCACTTGTATTTTTTTCCGCTTCCGTATATGATATTCAATACAGGACATCTGTCCGCTATCATTATAGGTCTTCGCCGGGCGGATACAAGAAGCAATCCCGGCGAATCATCCGATAGTGAACAAAACCGAAAAAATGTCCGGAGGGCAGAGATGGACAGAAGACAGAAAAAAACGCGGGAGGCGGTCTTCACGGCCTTCCACGCGCTGCTGGAGAGGAAACGGTTTTCGGAGATCACCGTGCAGGAGATCATCGACGAGGCCGACGTCGGCCGGAGCACCTTTTATCAGCACTTCGCGACGAAGGACGCGCTGCTCGAGGCCATGTGCGCGGAGATGTTCGCACACGTCGTCTCCGCGCACCCGTACACGGAGGCGACGCACGACTTTTCCCACGCGCGCGGCGAGGAATCGATCCTGACGCACCTGCTGTACCATCTGCGCGAGAGCCGACAGGATCTGGCGGGAATCCTTTCGGACCAGAGCGGCGAGGTCTTTCTGCGGTATTTCCGCCGGTACCTGAACGACGTGTTCCGGGCGCAGTACGGCAAAAAAATTGAGCAGTGCCGCGCGGTGCCCGCCGACTTTCTGCTCAATCATCTGTCCTGTTCGTTTGTGGAGCTCGTGAACTGGTGGATCCGGAACGGCATGCGCCAGTCCCCGGAGGAACTGGAGCAGTATTTCCTCGCCGTCACGGAGCCGGTGTTCCGCGGAAATTAAATCTTGTATTTTCCGCTGTATTCCTCATAGTATCTGGAGAAGGTCGCGGACTTCATCTCCTTGACGCTGTTGAGGTATTCGTGCGTGTCGAAGGAGTCGGACTCCAGCTCGATCATGGCGACGGCGATGTTGGAGCAGTGGTCGGCCACGCGCTCGTAGTTGGTCAGCAGGTCGTTGAACACGAAGCCCTGGTTGAGCGTGCACACGCCCTTCTGGATGCGGTCGATGTGGTGCAGCTTCATCTCGTCGCAGAGGTTGTCGATCAGCTCCTCAAGCGGCTCCACATGGCTCGCCAGCGGCAGATCGTTCGACACGAACGCCTCGACGGAGATGCGCACGATCTCGGTAACGGCGGACTCGAGCACCGTCATCTCGTGCCGGGCCGCGTCGGAGAACTGGACGTTTTTGGTGTGGATCTCCTTGGCCGTCTCGGAGAGGTTGACGGCGTGGTCGGAGATGCGCTCGAAATCCGAGATCGTATGCAGGAACTTGGACACGTCCTCGTTCTGTTTCTCGGTCAGCTCGCGGGCCGTGATCTTGACGAGGTAGGTGCCGAGGTGGTCCTCGTAGAGGTCGATCTCGTTTTCCATCTCGTCCACGCGCCTGACAAGCGGTTCGGAATAATTGTGCAGCAGCTCCATGGCGTCGGTCAGGTTTTCGCGGGCCTTCTCGGCCATGGTGTTGATGGTGATGCGGCTCTGCTCGATGGCGAGCGCGGGGTGCTGGATAAAGCGCTCTTCAAGCTGGAAGGCGGCCTCCTGCTTTTTGGCGGGCGCCGGCTTGTCCTTCACGAGCACATCCACGACCGCCTCGATGACGTCGATGAACGGCGTGAGGATGACCACCTTGGCCAGACGGAAGAGCGTGTTCATGAGGGCGATCGTGACCGTCGTCATGGTGATGGACATGAAGGTGAAATGGAAGATCGCGTTGGCGATGTAGAACACGGCGGCCCAGAAGATGACGCCCGCGACCTCGACCACGAGGTAGACGTAGGCGGTGCGCTTGCCGTCGGTATTCGCGCCGATCGCGGAGAGCAGCACCGGCACGGCCGCGCCGATGGCGATGCCCATGATGATCGGCAGCGCGACCGCGAAGCTGATCGCGCCCGTGGAGGCCAGCGCCTGCAGAATGCCGACCGCCGCGGAGGAGGACTGGATGATCGCGGTGAAGAGGATGCCGAACAGGATGCCCAAAAGAGGATTGGAGAATTTGGTGAGGATGTTGATGAACTCCTGACTGTCGCGCAGCGGCGAGACGGCCGAGGACATGACGGTCATGCCGTACATCAGAATCGCGAAGCCGAGCAGGATGTCGCCGATGTGGTTTTTGGTCTGGTCGCGCGAGAACATGCGCAGGATGATGCCGATCACCGAAATGACGCCCGTGAGCGTCGCGGTCGAAAAAATATCGACCCAGCCGCCCGTGCCGCCGATGCTGGACAGGCAGATCACCCAGCCCGTGACGCTCGTGCCGAGGATCGCGCCCATGACGATGCCGATGGCCTGGTGCACCTTCATCATGCCGGAGTTGACGAAGCCGACCACCATCACGGAGGTCGCGGACGACGACTGGATGACCGCCGTCACGCCGGTGCCGAGCAGAATGCCCTTGAGGGGATTGCTCGTCAGTTTATAGAGCACCAGCTCCAGGCGGCTGCCCGCGACTTTCTTGAGGCCGTCGCCCATCAGGGTCATGCCGAACAGGAACAGCGCGATGCCGCTGAGCAGAGAAATCACGTTGGTAATGCTCATTCTCCCATACCCTCCCATGATAATACCTTAACCATACCGGGATAACGTTAAATCTTTCGACAGGCTTATCTTAAATGTATGTTAAATCTTGCTTTTTCCCTCAATTTAACATAGAATTAACAGGAACGGGCTCCCGCATTTTACGAGGAGCGCCTATTGTGGTATAGCATAAATGGGGAACCTTAAATTATCCTGAAGATGGAGGCAACTGCGATGATCTATCTGCTCGAGGACGACGACAGCATCCGCAAGCTGGTCGTGTACGGGCTGCAGAGCCAGGGCTACGAGGCGCAGGGCTTCGCGCTGCCGTCGGCGTTCTGGAAGGCGATGGAGAAGGCGGCGCCGGAGCTGGTGCTGCTCGACCTCATGCTGCCGGAGGAGGACGGGCTGTCCATCCTGCAGAAGCTGCGCGCGCACAGCGCGACAAAGAAGCTGCCCGTCATCATCCTGACAGCCAAAAACGCGGAATACGACCGCGTGATCGGGCTGGACAACGGGGCCGACGACTTCATCTCCAAGCCCTTCGGCATGCTGGAGCTCGTCGCGCGGGTGCGCGCGGTGCTGCGCCGGGCGGAGCCGGCCGCGAACGCGAAGGAATATGTGCTCGGCTCGCTGCGGGTCAGCCCGGAAAAGCACCTCGTCACGGTGGACGGACAGGAGGTCTCGCTCACCTATAAGGAATTCGAGCTGCTGTGCCTGCTGCTGGAAAACCAGGGAATCGTGCTCACGCGCAACACGCTCATGGACAAGATCTGGGGCTTTGAATTCGAGCGCGAGAACCGCACGCTCGACGTGCACATCCGCACCCTGCGCGCCAAGCTCGGCAGCGCGGGCAGCTGCATCGAAACGGTGCGCGGCGTCGGCTACAAGATCGGATAGGCGGCGGCGTATGACAAGGAAAATATTCCGAAATTCGTTCCTCGTGGGCATTTCGGTGCTGCTGGTGTGCAGCGTGCTGTTCTTCGGCGTGATGTACAGCAACTACGAAGACCAGGCGTTCGACCGGCTCGCGGGCGAGGCGGACGACATCTCGCACGCGCTGGAGCTGCTGGGGAAGGACTATCTCTCCACGCTCACGGCCGCCGACCGCGTCACCTGGGTGGCGGCCGACGGCACCGTGCTCTTCGACAGCGTCGCCGACGCCGCGTCGATGGGCAATCACCTTGGCCGCGAGGAAATCGCGGAGGCGCTCAAATCCGGCGTCGGCAGGAGCTCCCGCTATTCCTCCACGCTGCTCGAGCGCAACCACTACTACGCGCTCCGGCTGGACGACGGCACCGTGCTGCGCATGGCCTGCACGCAGTCCTCCGTGCAGGCGGTCATGCTGATGCTGCTGACGCCGTTTCTGTGGGTCATGGTGCTGGTGCTCATCCTCTGCGGCGTGCTGGCCTTCCGGCTGGCCAAGCAGATCACGAAGCCCATCAACGCCATCAGCCTCGACGACCCCGTGTCGGACAAAAACTACAAGGAGCTCGCGCCGTTTCTCAACCGGATTCAGGAGCAGAACCGCACCATCCGCAAGCAGATGGACGAGCTGAGCCTGCGCCAGCGCGAGTTCACCGCGATCACCGAGAACATGCGCGAGGGCTTTCTGCTCGCGGACGGCAAAATGGGCATTCTCTCGAGCAACCACAGCGCCATGCAGCTGCTGGCGGAAAGCCCGGACGGCGAGCTGACGAATCTGCGCCAGCCCGGCTGCCGGCCGGAGATCCTCAGCGCGGTCGACACCGCGCTCACGGGCAGCCACGCGGAGCTTTTCATGAAGGCCGACGAGGGCGTCTGGCAGCTGGTCGCCAACCCCGTCGTCTCCAGCGGCCAGGTCGCGGGCGCGGTCGTAATCCTCATGGACGTGACGGAGCGCGAGCAGCGCGAGGCGCTGCGGCGGGAGTTTTCCGCGAACGTGTCGCATGAGCTCAAAACGCCCCTGACCTCGATCTCCGGCTTCGCCGAGCTCATGCAGGCCGGACTTGTACCGCAGGACAAGATGCTGGAGTTCTCCAGCGACATCTACCGCGAGTCGCAGCGGCTCATCGCGCTGGTGGACGACATCATCAAGCTCTCGCGGCTCGACGAGAACGTGCGGGATTTTGAAAGGGAACCCGTCGACCTCTACGCCATGTGCCGGGACACGCTGGCCACCCTGCGTCCGCTGGCGGAGAAGCGCGGCATCACGCTGACGCTCTCCGGCGAAAAAATCACCGTGACCGGCGTGCGGCAGCTGCTGAGCGAAATGATCGGCAACCTCTGCGACAACGCGGTCAAATACAACGTGGAAAACGGCAGCGTGACCGTCACGCTCGCGCGGACCGCCGCCGGGACGGTCCTGACGGTCGCGGACACCGGCATCGGCATCCCCTACGCCCACCAGAGCCGCGTGTTCGAGCGCTTCTACCGCGTGGACAAGAGCCACTCCAAGGAGGTCGGCGGCACGGGCCTGGGCCTGTCCATCGTCAAGCACGCCGCCCAGTACCACGGCGCGCGGCTCGAGCTCGCGAGCGAGGTGGGCCGCGGCACCACCATCCGGGTCATCTTCCCCCGCGAAGAAGCTCTATAATTTTATACGAATTTAACCTTCCGCTGGTTTCGGATTTAAGAATCAGATTTTACATTATAATATGTAAAACCGGTCGATCCAAAGGCCGGAGGAAGGTTATTTTTATGACAGTTTTTAATGTGCTCACCCTGATCGGCGGCCTGAGCCTGTTCCTGTTCGGCATGAGCGTGATGGGCTCGTCTCTTGAAAAAAGCGCGGGCGGTCAGCTCAAAAGTCTGCTCGGCCGCATGACGACCGGCAAGCTGGCCGGCTTTCTGACGGGCCTCGGCATCACGTCCGTCATCCAGTCGTCCTCCGCCACGACAGTCATGGTCGTCGGCTTTGTCAACTCGGGCCTCATGACGCTCAGACAGGCCATCAACGTCATCATGGGCGCGAACGTCGGCACAACCGTGACGGCCTGGATCCTCAGTCTCACGGGCATCACCGGCACCAACTTCTTCGTGCAGATGCTCAAGCCCACGTCCTTTACGCCCATCCTGGCGCTTGTCGGCATCATCCTCTATATGATGGGCAACACCGGCCGGAAGAAGGACGTCGGCATGATCCTGCTCGGGTTTGCCACGCTCATGTTCGGCATGGACACCATGGCCAACTCCGTCTCCGGCCTCAAGGACGTGCCCGCGTTCGCCAACATCCTGCTCATGTTCTCGAACCCCATTCTGGGCGTGCTCGCGGGCGCGGTGCTGACCGGCATCATCCAGTCCTCCTCCGCCTCCGTCGGCATCCTGCAGGCGCTCTCCGCCACCGGGCAGGTCACGTTCGGCACCGCCATCCCCATCATCATGGGCCAGAACATCGGCACCTGCGTCACAGCCCTGCTGTCCTCCATCGGCACCAACAAAAACGCCCGCCGCGCGGCGGTCGTCCATCTGAGCTTCAACGTGCTCGGCACCGTGATCTGGCTGTCGATCTTCACCGCGCTCAACGCGGTCTTCCGCTTCGCGTTCGTCCATGAAACGACGAACCAGCTCGGCATCGCCATCGTGCACTCCCTGTTCAACATCCTCTGCACCGCGATCTTCCTGCCGGCCTCGGGCCTTCTGGAAAAGCTCTCCTACAAAATCATCCCCGAGGCCAAGACCGCGGAGACGGATTCGGAGCTCGACGAGCGGCTCATGGCCACGCCGCCCATCGCCGTCGAGCGCTGCCGCGTCGTGACGGAGGCCATGGCCACGGTCAGCGCGCACGCGCTGCGCGCCTCCATCGCCGTGCTGGCAAGCTACGACGCCGCCGAGGCCGCGAAGATCCGCGAGGAGGAGTCCCTGACCGACCACTACGAGGATATTCTCGGCACTTATCTCGTCAAGCTCGGCACGCATCCCCTGAGCGCCGCCGACAGCGCGGAGTCGGCAAAGCTGCTGCACATGATCGGCGACTTCGAGCGCATCTCCGACCACGCGGTCAACCTTTTGGAGTCCGCCGAGGAGATCCGCGACAAGGGCATCCGCTTCTCCGAACAGGCCCTGCGCGAGCTGCATGTGCTGACCTCCGCCGTCGAGGAGATCACCGACCTGTCGCTCGGCGCGTTCCTGCACGACGACCTCAGGGCCGCCTCGCTCGTCGAGCCGCTGGAGCAGGTCGTGGACACGCTCAAGGAGCAGCTGCGCACGCGCCACATCCTGCGCCTGCAGAAGGGCGAATGCTCGCTCGACGCCGGCTTCGTGTGGTCGGATCTGCTGACCAATCTCGAGCGGGTGGCCGACCACTGCTCCAACATCGCCGGCTGCGTCATCGAAATGCGCCACGACAGCCTCGATCTGCACGAATACCTGGGCGCCGTCAAGACGGGCACAACGGAATACGCGGCGCAGTACGACGCGTTCAGCCGCAAGTACGCGCTCGTCGTATCCGAAGTATAGGAGGGTTTCATCATGGTTTTATCCGCTTCCATGGACCGGTTCCTTGCAAACGAGCAGGCGCTCCGGGCGCAGTATTTTGAAGAGCGCGGCGTCTTCCCCCGCGTGGGCGCGTTCTGGCTGACGGCCTCCGGGCGCACAGCGGACGCCGCCGCGCTGCGGGACGCGGCCGCGCTCTGCGCGGCGGTGGACAGCCGCTTCGACGGGATGTCCGCGCAGGTGCGGCCGCTTTTGGCCGCCGCCTGCGCCGGCGAGGAGCCGGAGCCGCTTCTGCTGCGTACCGGCGGCGCTTACCGCGCGCTCCGGGAGGCCTTCCCGCCCTCTCCGCAGCTCATTCCGCCCGCCCTGCTGCTGGCCCGGCGCTGCCCCGATGAGGCGGACTTCGACGAGACCGTGCGCCGCGTCAAGGCGCTCTTCGACGCGCTCGGAAGCGCGCATCCCGTGCTGACCGGCTTCGAGGATCTGGGCGCGTGCGCGCTGCTCGCGCTCTCCGGGCAGGACATGGAGGCGGCTGCAAAGGCGGAGGCCGCTGCCGAGGCGATGCTCAAGCCCGCGCACCTGTCCGGCAACGCGCTGCAGACGCTGGCTCTCATGGCCTGCCTCGCGCAGGACGCGGAGGCATTCTGCGCAGCCGTCCCCGTCTGTCTCGGCTGCCGTCTGCCGCCGTACGGCGCGGGCGCTCTGGCCGCCTGCGGGGGCGACACGGCCGCGCTGGCGCAGAAGGCGGACGCCATCGCGCAGTCGCTCAAAAAAGAGCCCGCCTTCGGCCTTTTGTCCATGCCCGGCTCGGAGCGCCGCCTCTGGGCCAGCCTGCTGACCGCCCTCGACGCGCATCCCGCCGCCCCCGCCCCGTTCGCCGAAAACGTCCTGGCCGCCGCCTTCTTCAGCTTCGTCGGCTCCAACACCACCGACGACCTCGCGGGCCTTCTGCCGTAAATCTCGCCCCGCCGCAATGAAATCCGCGCAGGTTCGCATCGAGATTCTTCGCTTCGCTCAGAATGACAGATGTGGTGGCTTTTCGCACATATCCTCCCCACCTGTCATTCTGAGGAGCGGAAGCGGCGAAGAATCTCATACGTACTTTGTACAGATTTGTTTTGGACGTGGGATGCGCCCTGCGGGGCACCGTCTTTCTGCTCGTGCAGAAAGACGGTGAAGAAAGAGCACGCCAGGGAGAAGGGCTTTTCACAAAGCCGCCCTTCTCCCTGGACCCTCATCCTCCGAAATTTGTTATCGATGCGCGCCTTGCTGATGCGCGTGCGCGACGCCTCGCTCCGCTCGACGCGCGCAGAGCCGTGCGGATGGGAATGTCGGAGCAGCGTGCCAACTACCCCATCTGTCATTCTGAGGAGCGCAGCAACGAAGAATCTCGTACGTACTGCGTACAGATTTGTTAAGGACGCAGGATGCGCCCTGCGGGGCACCGTCTTTCTGCTCGTGCAGAAAGACGGTGAAGAAAGAGCACGCCAGGGAGAAGGGCTTTTCACAAAGCCGCCCTTCTCCCTGGACCCTCATCCTCCGAA